>MPMF02263078.1_pt1 | contig 129977 bp, 105 predicted proteins | sample 1617271 | NCBI WGS metagenome assembly MPMF02 (sample SAMN05944812, study PRJNA350692) | marine metagenome | biome: marine; feature: ODZ; material: water; isolation source: 120 m water sample prefiltered with 30 um filter, filtered on to 0.2 um... | place: Pacific Ocean | collected 2012-04-09... | reverse complement strand
GGTGCAGGCCATCCCGCAAACCGAGGGGACGCCCTTCTGGCCGCGCTCTCCCTATGCATGCGCGAAGGTGTACGGGCACTGGCTGACCGTGAACTACCGCGAGTCCTATGGCATGCACGCAAGTAGCGGGATTCTGTTCAACCATGAGTCTCCGCGTCGGGGGGAGACGTTCGTCACCCGCAAGATCACCCGGGCCGCCACCCGGATCAAGACAGGCCTGCAGGACAGGTTGTATCTCGGGAACCTCGATGCCAAGCGGGACTGGGGCTATGCGAAGGAATACGTCGAAATGATGTGGCTCATGTTGCAGCAGGAAACCCCGGATGACTACGTGGTGGCCACCGGGGAGACCCATTCGGTCCGCGAGTTCGTGGAGGAAGTCTTCAGTTATCTCGGGCTCGACTGGGAGACCCTGGTCGAATACGACGCCCGCTACGAGCGGCCGGCCGAGGTGGACATGCTCATTGGGGATGCCTCCAAGGCCAGGGCCCAGCTGGGATGGGAGCCGAAGGTCAAGTTCAAGGACCTGGTGCGGATCATGGTGGATGCGGACCTGGAACTGGCGGAGCGGGAGAAAAAGATTGTGGAAGCCACCGGATAAGTGGGTGCAAACCAGTCAGACGCGGCCGCCAGGGCCGGCATCAAAACGGTTCCCTTCTGTGGGTTGCCGGTGGCCCTGCTCGACTATGCTCTCGCCGTTGAGCTGATCCACCGATGGGCCGAGGCGGGTGACGCCGCCTATGCGGTGGCGGCGGCCAACGCGCACGTGGTCTCCCTCTCGCAGCATGAACCGGAATACCGGAAGGCGATCGACCGTTTTGATCTCATCTGTCCCGACGGCATGCCACTGGTGTGGGCGGTGAACCACCGGGTTCCGGAGGAGGACCGCCTGAAGGGCCGGGTCTACGGCCCGAGTCTCATGTTGCGCTCGCTGGAATCCTCCGCCGACACCGGCATCCGGCACTTTTTTCTCGGGGGCATGGAAAGCACCCTGGAAAAACTGGAGCGACGCTTCGGGAACGACTGTCCCCGGGCCCGGATCGTGGGCAGCTACTCTCCCCCCTTCGGGGAGTGGCCGGAGGACGAGTTTGACCGGATCGCCGATAAGATCCGGAGGAGCCGGGCCAACATGATCTGGGTGGGACTGGGATGCCCCAAGCAGGAAAAATGGATCGGCAGCCACAAGGACAAGCTGCCCCCCGGGGTCTATCTCGGAGTGGGGGCGGCCTTTGCCTTTCATGCCGGGGAAGTGAAACAGGCGCCGGCCTGGATGCAGCGGATTGGCATGGAGTGGTTTTACCGCCTGCTGAAGGAGCCCCGCCGCCTCTTCAGGCGTTACCTCGTCAACAACTGCCTCTTCATCCGCTACTGGCTCAGTGACACCATCAGGCACAACGATTGAAACACCCATGACCCAGCAACAGAAACGAATCCTGATCGCCGGAGGTGGGGGCTTTATCGGGGGACACCTGGCGGGCTCGCTGCTGGCAAAGGGCCATCAGGTGGTGGTCGCTGATATCAAGAGTCTCGACCAATGGTACCAGGTGCACGGGGAAGCGGAGAATCACGTCCTCAACCTGGAGGAAAAACAGGCCTGCTACGAGGTGATGGGGGGATGTGACGAAGTTTATAACCTGGCCTGCAACATGGGAGGGATGGGCTTCATCGAGTTCAACCGCGCCCTCTGCATGATCAGCGTCCTGATCAATACCCATCTTCTGATGGGGGCCCGCGACCTGGGCGTGAAGGGCTTCTTTTACGCGAGTAGTGCCTGCGTTTACCCGGATTACCGGCAGGACGACGCCGACGTGATGGCCCTCAAGGAATCGGACGCCTATCCCGCGCAACCGGAAGATGGTTACGGGTGGGAGAAACTCTTCTCGGAGCGCATGTGCCGGAATTTCCACGAGGACTTTGGCCTCAACGTGCGGGTCTTCCGCTTTCACAACGTCTACGGACCTTTCGGGACCTGGGTCGGAGGGCGCGAGAAGGCGCCCGCTGCTCTCTGCCGCAAGGTCATCGAGGCGGCCGACACGGGGAATCACGAGATAGAGATCTGGGGTGATGGCGAGCAGACGAGATCCTTCATGTACATCGATGATTGCGTGGGCGGAATGGCGCGCCTGATGGGATCCGGCCACTCCGAGCCGCTCAACCTGGGACGGGCCGAACTGGTGAGTATCAACGGCCTGCTTGAGATCATCGAGGGAATTGCCGGGATCACACTCAACCGCAACTACGACCTGAGCAAGCCGCAGGGGGTTCGGGGTCGCAACTCGGACAACACCCTCATCCGGGAAACCCTCGGCTGGGAACCGGAGGTCAATCTGGCCACCGGGCTGGAGAAGACCTATCACTGGATCAAGGAGCAATACGAACGCCGCAAGCGTGGCGAGGTGGTGGTGGACTGATGTTCGACGTCGACGAGTCAGCATGAGCAGGGAAACTTCCAGGGAAATAGAGCGGATCAATGTGCTCGGGGTGGGGATCAGCACCCTGGACATGCCGCGTGCAGTGAAGGAGGTGCTTGAGGGTGCGGACCGGGAGGGATTCAGCGGCTATGTCACGGTGACAGGAGTGCACGGAGTGATGGAGTCGCAGCGCGACGTGGAACTCAAGCGCATCCACAATCGTTCCTACCTTTCGACCCCGGATGGGATGCCGATGGTCTGGATGGCCCATTGGAACGGACACGATTCCGTGGGCCGCGTCTACGGCCCCGATCTGATGATTGAAGTGGTGCTCGCCAGCGCCGGAAGTGGCCGCGGGCATTTCTTCTGGGGAGGAAATCAGGGAGTGGCCACCGAACTGGGGGAACGCATGCAGAAACGGTTTCCCGGCACCCGGGTGGTCGGGGTCGAGTGCCCTCCGTTCCGGGAGTTGACAGACCGGGAGGAACGGGACCTCGTGGACCAGCTGCGGGAAACCCGCCCCCACTTCTTCTGGGTCGGTCTGAGCACTCCCAAGCAGGAACGTTTCATGCACGGCTTCCTGGCCCGTCACCCCGATCTCTGTGCCGGGTGGGGCCATGGCCTGGTGATGATCGGCGTGGGGGCGGCCTTTGACTTTCACACCGGCAGGGTGAACCAGGCCCCGCGCTGGATGCAGCGCAGGGGCCTCGAATGGCTCTTCCGCCTTTGCCAGGAACCCCGTCGCCTCTGGCGCCGCTACTCGATCAACAACGCTGGATTCATCTTCGCGATCCTCCCCCAGTTGATGGATCTCAAGAAGTATCCCCTGGAGAAATAACGATGGAGGGAGAGATGCAGAAGGAGTCCAAGGCGCGGAGCCTGCTGAAGGCGGTGAGCTGGCGGGTGATCGCGACCATCACCACCATCCTGATCGCCTGGCTGGTCTACCGCGATATCAGGCCGGCCCTCGCCATCGGGGGGATCGAGTTTTTCGCCAAGTTCCTCGTCTACTATCTTCACGAACGGCTGTGGCAGATCGTGCCCCGCGGGACGATCCGCGAGGCCGCCAGCCGCTTGTGAACCGTGTCCTCCGACCTCATGGCCGCAACCAACATACACCCCGAGTTTCATCGCTTCCTGGGACGGGAGGACAAGGAACGGCTTCTGGACCAGCAGGGTGTGGTGCTCTGGCTCTACGGTCTTTCCGGATCCGGGAAGTCGACCATTGCGAACCTCGCGGAGCGTGCGTTGTCCCAGGAGGGACGTTTCACGACCATCCTGGACGGCGACAACCTGCGCTCCGGGCTCAACCGTAACCTGGGATTCTCGGATGACGACCGTTCGGAGAACATCCGACGCAATGCGGAGGTGGCCAAACTCTTCGCGGAGCAGGGAATCATCACCTTTGTTTCGGTCATCACGCCGCGCCGGGACCTGCGGGCCCTGGCCCGGGGGATCATCGGAGAGGATTTCCGGGAAGTCTTCGTCAAGGCCGGGTATGCGACCTGTGCCGAACGTGATCCGAAGGGGCTCTACGCCCGGGCGGAGGCCGGACAGATCGAGCAGTTCACGGGCAGGGACAGCGGATTTGAAGAACCCGGAGACGAGGCCGAACTGGTGCTCGATACCGATACCCACGACGCGAAGGAGTGTGCCCGGATTCTCCTCGACCATCTCTCCGGGCCTTCAGGGAGTTGAACGGTCCGATCCCTTTCACCAAAGAGCGACATGCCTGATTACCACCTCAGTCACCTCGAGCAACTCGAAGCCGAAGCCATCTTTCTGCTGCGGGAAACGGCGGCCCAATTCGAGAATCCGGCCCTGCTCTTCTCGGGCGGGAAGGATTCCATCGTGATGGCTCACCTGGCCCGCAAGGCCTTCTGGCCTGCCCGCCTTCCCTTTCCGCTGGTGCACATTGACACCGGCCACAACTTCAGGGAAACCATCGACTACCGCGATGCCTTTGCCGAAAAGCTGGGAGCGCGTCTGGTTGTCGGGTCGGTCCAGAAATCCATCGATGAAGGGCGCGTGCAGGAGGAGAAGGGAAGCAATGCCTCGCGCAACAGCCTGCAGATCACCACCCTGCTGGACACCATCGAGGAGCACGGCTTCGATGCCGCGCTGGGGGGTGGCCGGCGTGACGAGGAGAAGGCCCGGGCCAAGGAGCGCTTCTTTTCGCACCGGGATGATTTCGGGCAGTGGGATCCCAAGAATCAAAGACCTGAACTCTGGAATGTCTTCAACGGGAGAAAGCATGAGGGCGAGCATTTCCGCATCTTTCCCCTCTCCAACTTCACGGAGATGGACGTCTGGATGTACATGAAGCAGGAGGGCATCGAGCTGCCCAGCCTCTACTATGCCCACGAACGCGAGACGATCACCCGGAACGGCACCATTCTGGCGGTGTCGGAGTTCGTGCAGCCGCGCGAGGGTGAGACCGTTGAGAAGAAGGTGATCCGCTTCCGGACGATGGGGGATGCCACCATCACCGGCGCGGTGGAATCGGGCGCCGACACCATGGACCGGATCATCGAGGAGGTTGCGGCGGCCCGGCAGACCGAGCGCGGCAACCGGGCTGACGACAAGCGCTCGGAAACGGCGATGGAGGACAGGAAGAAGGAAGGATACTTTTAAGAGGGCGATTTCAACCGCCGCCCGCAGTTCATGGCTTGGACATGGCTGCAGCCGGGAGGCGGAAGGAAGGCCCGCAACTCAACACTTACGGAATGGACCTGCTCAGATTCACCACCGCTGGCTCGGTTGACGATGGAAAATCGACCCTGATTGGACGGCTTCTCTACGACTCAAAGTCGATTTTCGAGGATCAGTTGGAGGCGATCGAGGAAAGCTCGCGGAAGCGGGGCGACGAGCACGTCAATCTGGCTTTGCTGACCGACGGGTTGCGGGCGGAGCGTGAGCAGGGGATTACGATTGACGTGGCCTACCGCTATTTCGCGACCCCGAAACGCAAGTTCATCATTGCGGATACCCCGGGGCATATCCAGTACACCCGCAACATGGTGACCGGTGCTTCCACCGCCAACCTGGCCATCATCCTGATCGATGCGCGCAAGGGCGTGATCGAGCAGACCAAGCGGCATTCCTTCATCGCCAACCTGTTGCGGATCCAGCACCTGGTGGTGGCGGTCAACAAGATGGACCTGGTGGACTACTCGCAGGAGGTCTACGAGAACATCGTGCGGGACTATGAATCCTTTGCCTCCCGCCTTGATGGCATCGTCGGGATCCAGTCCATCCCGATCTCAGCCCTGGAAGGGGAGAACGTGGTGGAACGTTCGGAGAGGACGCCCTGGTATGAGGGACCGTCCCTGCTCTACCATCTCGAAAACGTCTACATCGGCGGAGAGGAGAACCATGTGGATGCGCGCTTTCCGGTCCAGTGGGTGGTCCGGCCGCAGAGCGACCAGTGGCACGACTTCCGGGGGTATGCGGGACGGGTCGCCGGGGGCGTCTTCAAGCCGGGGGATGAGGTGGCGGTCCTGCCCTCGGGCTTCACCACCCGGGTGAAGGGAATTCATGCCGCGGACGGGGAGAAGAGCGAGGCCTATTCACCCCAGTCGGTCTGCCTCACTCTGGAGGATGAAATCGATCTCTCCCGGGGGGACATGATCGCCAAGCCCAACAACCAGCCCAGGATCGATCAGGATATCGATGCCATGATCTGCTGGTTTTCGCAGACGCCGATGCGTCCCCGGGGCAAATATATCCTGCGCCACACCACCCGGGAGACCAAGGCGGTGGTGGAGGAGATCCGTTATAAGGTCGATATCGACACGCTCCATAAGATCGAGGAGGTGGAATCGTTCCAATTGAACGAGATCGGGCGCATCAGGCTGCGCACGGCGGTCCCTCTCCTGCATGATGCCTATCGTCGCAACCGGCAGACCGGATCATTCATCCTGATTGATCCCGGCACCAACGAGACGGTGGGAGCCGGGATGATCCTGTAGTCAAAGAAGATATGAAACTGGCAGACCAGATACTGGAGAAGATAGAGAATGGTTCCGCCGTGATCGGGGTGGTGGGCCTGGGTTACGTCGGGCTCCCCCTGATTCTCGGCTTTGTGGGCCGGGGCTTCCGGGTGATGGGAATCGACATCGACCGGAAGAAAATTGAGGCCATCAGGGCGGGGGAGAGTTACATCGAGCACATTCCGGGCGGGTCCATTGCGGAGGCCGTCGAGAGCGGGAAACTGGAAGTCACCACGGATTTTTCGGAGGCCAGTCGCCCGGACGCCCTCATCATGTGCGTGCCCACGCCCCTTGATGAACATTTTGAGCCCGACCTCAGCTTTGTCCTCAGCACCATGGAGAGTCTCGTGCCGCATTTGCGACCCGGGCAGGTGGTGAGCCTGGAAAGCACAACCTACCCCGGGACCACGGACGAGGAACTGCGCCCCCTCATCGAGAACCGGGGACTGGCAGTCGGCACGGACATCTTCCTGGTCTACTCCCCGGAGCGGGAGGATCCCGGCAATCCCGACTTCTCGGCCACCAGCATTCCCAAGGTGGTCGGGGGGACCACCGGGGACTGTGCCCGGGTGGGGCAGGCCCTCTATCAGGCCGTGGTTTCGGAGGTGGTCCCGGTGCGTTCCACCCAGGTGGCCGAGTTCACCAAGCTGCTGGAGAACATTTACCGGGCGGTGAACATCGGGCTGGTGAACGAATTGAAAGTGGCCGCCGAGCGGATGGGCATTGACATCTGGGAAGTGATTGAGGCGGCTGCAACCAAGCCTTTCGGGTTCAAGCCGTTCTACCCCGGACCAGGCCTGGGCGGGCACTGCATCCCCATCGATCCCTATTACCTGACCTGGAAGGCGCGGGAGTATGGCGTGCACACCCGCTTCATCGAACTGGCGGGAGAGATTAATCGCAGTATGCCGCACTGGGTGGTGCAGCGCACGATGGAGGCCCTCAACCAGCGTTCCAAGTCGGTGAAGGGGAGCCGGATTCTCCTCATGGGCCTGGCATACAAGGAGAACGTTGACGACATGCGGGAATCGCCGACCTTCACCCTGATGGACGAATTGGCCGGTCTGGGGGCGGAGGTTGACTACTACGACCCGCACATCCCGGAAATCGGCCCGACTCGTGAGCATGCACGCTGGACGGGGGCCAGGTCGGTGGAGTGGACGCCGGAAAACATCGCGGGCTTCGATTGCGTCCTGCTTGCCACCAATCACCGGGTCTTTGACCTGGCGGGACTCCTTGAATCTGCCGACCTCGTGATCGACACCCGCAACGCCATTGCCCGGGCCGGCCTGACGCCACGCGAGGGTCAGGTGGTGAAGGCCTAGGCAGGGGGCAGGAAGGAAGACCTGAAAAGCAGAGTGATCCCATGAAGAACGAGCCGTTTCACAAGCTGATCAATGCGGTGGCCGATGCCCTCGAGCGCTTCCGGGGCGCCGCCGGGGAAAGGGTGCGCCAGGCAGCCGACCTCATCCTCCAAAGCGAGGGCAAGGTTGTCGTCACCGGGGTGGGCAAATCGGGCATCATCGGACACAAGACCGCGGCAACCCTCGCCTCCACCGGGACCCCCGCGGTGTTCCTCAATGCAGCCGAGGCCCTGCACGGGGACATGGGCGTGGTGTGCGGGGGCGATGTGGTGCTTCTTGTTTCAAACAGCGGGGAGACGGAGGAACTCCTGCGCATGATGCCCAGCCTGCGGGCCATCGGAGTGCAGACCATTGGCCTGCTGGGCAAGCCCGACAGTTCCCTGGCTCGCCATCTGGATCTTGTCATTCCGATCGAGATCGGGGAAGAGGGGGATTCCCTCAACCTGGCGCCCATGTGCAGCACCGCCCTCGCGCTGGTGGCGGGGGACACTCTGGCCGCCACCCTGCAGGCGGAGCGCGGTTTCGGAGAGGAGGAATTCGCGGTTCTCCATCCCGGGGGGGTCCTCGGCCGCCGCCTCCTGTTGAGCGCCGGGGACGTCATGCAACCCCGACCCGACGTGGCCGTTCTTGGGGAAAGTGCGAGTCTGGATGAGATCGTGACGGCCCTCACCAGGTTTCCCCTGGGCCTGGTGTGTGTTCTGGACGCCGAAGACAGAATCCTGGGTGTCATCACGGACGGGGATGTGCGACGGGCGGTCATGGAGAAGCGCTATGAAACCCGGGCTGATGCCATGATGACCACCACCCCGGTGACGATCAGGGCGGAGGAGCGGTTGTCCCGCGTGCTCGATGTCATGGAAAATCCCCAGCGCAAGGTGTATGCGGTTCCCGTGACCGATGAAGAAGGGCGACTGCAGGGCGTGGTGCGCATGCATGACGTGCTGGGAAGCTGAGGGCGCTGCCAGGCAGGAAAAGAACCATGAAAGTAGGAGTCATTGGAGCCGGAAGCTGGGGGAAAAACCTGGTGAGAAATTTTCTGGAGCTGGGGGTCCTGAGCGAGGTTGCGGATCCTGTCGAAGCCAACCGGCAGGCGGTCCGGGACATCGCTCCCTCCGTGGAAATATCTTCAAGCGGCCGCGACCTCATCGCAGGAGACTGCAATGCGGTCGCGATCGCGACGCCGGTGCCGACCCACTTCGAACTGGCAGCCGCCAGCCTGCGGGCGGGGAAGGACGTCTTCGTCGAGAAGCCGATGACGCTCACCGCGGGCGAAGCCGAGGAGTTGGTGAATCTGGCGGAGACACACGAGCGCATCCTGATGGTGGGTCATCTCCTGCTCTATCAGCCGCCGATTCAGTTCATCAAGCGGTTCCTTGACGAGGGGAAGCTGGGGAAGATCTACCATCTCCACCAGGAGCGAAAGAAGCTGGGGAGGGCCCGCTACATTGAGAATGTCACCTGGAGCCTCGGAGTGCATGATATCGCGGTGCTCCTCTACCTGGTCGGCAGTCAACCGCGCCACATCTTCGCCTCGGGCCATTGCGGACTCCAGGAGAAGGTGGAGGATGATGTCTACGTGCATCTGGAATTCCTCGATGGGATCAAGGCTCACCTGCACAACTCCTGGCTCTGGCCAACCAACCGCCGGCAACTCACCATCATCGGCGAGAAGGGAATGCTGGTCTACGATGAAAACGCGGCCACCGTCACCCTGCACCGCAAGCGGATCAATGCCGACCTCGAAAGCGTTGACGAGGGAAGTGAGCTGGTCTTTGAGGGTAGTGAAGCGCCCCTGCGGATCGAACTTGAACATTTCATTGACTGCATCAGGACCCGGAAGGCGCCGATCTCGGACGGACGAAACGGCCTGGCGGTGGTAACGGTGCTGGAACGCATCCTGATGCATTGAAGGGAATGAGTGAGTACTCGGCACATCCGACCGCGGTCATCGACGAAGGCGCCATGATCGGGGCAGGGAGCCGCATCTGGCACTTCGCACACATTTGCGCGGGAGCCCGCATCGGCGAGCACTGTTCCTTCGGTCAGAACACGATGGTCGCGGACGGGGTAATCATCGGTTCCAACGTGAAGGTCCAGAACAACGTCTCGATTTACACGGGCACGGTGGTGGAAGACGACGTTTTCCTCGGGCCTTCGTGCGTCCTCACCAATGTCACCAATCCGCGTTCGCAGGTGAAGCGGAAGGGGCTTTACGAAGAGACTGTTCTCAAGCGCGGGGCGACGGTGGGAGCAAATGCCACCATCGTCTGCGGCATCACGATCGGGCGCTACGCCTTCGTCGCAGCTGGAGCGGTGGTCTCCCGTGATATTCCGGATTACGGATTCGTGATGGGTGTGCCGGGACGGGTGCAGGGTTGGATGTCGCGACATGGTCATCGTCTTGCCAGGCCGGACGCGGAGGGCGTGATGGTCTGCCCGGAGAGCGGTTATCGCTACCGGGAATCAGACGGGGTGTTGCGCTGCCTGGACCTGGACGAAGAAGCATCTCTCCCCCCAGAGCTTGCTCAAGGGGAGAAGAATTACGATGAGTTCAAGGAGAGCTGAAAGCCCGCTGATGATCGGCGGGAGGATGCGCGGGATGACCGTCAAATTGCGGCGAAGATTTCACCAGCCCAGTTTCAACTCAATCACAGGATCAGTCTCAAATCCCCAATTATTCAAACTGACCGATTCATGAAAGTCCCTCTCCTCGACGTCAACGCGCAGAATCTTCCCCTGGAAGAAGAACTGACCGCGGCCTTCACCCGGGTGCTCCACTCGGGCCGTTTCATCATGGGCCCCGAGGTGGAAGCCCTGGAAGCAGAGGTGGCCGAATTCGTGGGGGCCCGGCACGGGATCGGAGTGACCTCCGGGACGGACGCCATCCTGGTGGCTCTCATGGCGCTTGGGATCGGTCCGGGTGACGAAGTGCTCTGTCCCACCTTCACCTTCTTCGCGACGGCCGGGTGCATTTCCCGGACGGGGGCAACCCCGGTCTTCGTGGATGCCTGTCCCGGGTGCTTCAACCTGGACCTCGACGATGCGGCCCGCAAGGTGACGCCGCGCACCAGGGCCGTCATCCCGGTCCACCTCTTCGGCCAATCCGCGGAAATGGATGCCGTCATGGCCCTCGCCCGGGAACACGACCTCCACGTCATCGAGGACGGAGCGCAGGCCATCGGGGCGCGCTACAGGGGACGCGGCTGTGGCGCGATGGGGGACTTCGGGACCTACAGCTTTTTCCCCTCCAAGAACCTGGGCGGGTTCGGTGACGGCGGGATGGTGGTCTGCAACGATGACGATCTCGCGGAGCGGGCCCGCATCCTGCGCATGCATGGGTCCAAGCCGAAATACTTTCACCGCGAAGTGGGGGGGAATTTCCGCCTCGATCCGCTGCAGGCCGCCCTCCTCAGGGTCAAGCTGCGCCGTTACGGCGATTACACCAGGGCCCGGCAGGAGAATGCCGCCTACTACACCGGGAAGTTGTCCGCCCTCCAAGGGGTGGTGGCGGCCCCGGCGCGCTGCTGCTGCGCCGACGGCCGGGAAGAATCCCCGGGGGAGGCCCGGGTTGTCCTGCCCACCTGCTGCGAGCACAACGAGCATATCTGGAATCAGTTTACCCTGCGGGTGCGCGGGGAGGGCCGGCGCGACGCCCTCAGGGAGCATCTGGGCACCCACGGGATAGGATCTGAGATCTATTATCCCCTTACGATGGATCAGCAGGAGTGCTTTGCCAATCTTCCGGAGAGGAGCCGGACGGGGAACGAAAGAGCTCACCTGCTGGCAACAGAAGCGCTGAGCCTGCCGATTTATCCCGAGCTTACACGGGAGATGCAGGATCATGTGGTAACGACCCTGGCAGAGTTCCTGGGAGCGGATTGAACCGGCAAATCCATGATGGTGATTCTCTCCGAGGGAGAGGGCAGCTTCTGCTCGGCCACCATGCAGTTCATCCTGAAGCGGGATCGCCAGGGTCTCTTCCACGTTGCTTCGATCCAGTCAAAGGCAGGCCGCCGGCTGTTACGCGATCGCGACGTGGGCGAATCCGACCTGGACACCATGTGCCTGCTCGAGGACGAACACCTCTTCAAGCGCAGCACAGCCGCGTTGCGCGTCGGGACGCGGGCGCCCCGAGAGGGGCAACCCGACCGCCCTCGGGCTTTGGGTGCCTTGCGTCCTGCGGGATTGGTGCTACGGTCTGGTGGCCCGCAATCGGTATTGGCTGCGGGACAGGAAAAGCTGTCTGCTCCCCACCGGGGAACAGTGGACGAGGGTTTGTGACCATCCGGATTAAGGAGGCAATTACCGCTTGATGAGGGCATCGTTCGCAACGAAACTAGAGGGCCTTCACTCACCAGTATGAAAAGAATTTTCCGTGATCGTCTTCTGGCTGTTGTCCTGGCTTTCAGCATGACCGTGCCGGTGCTGGCGGATGTTGCGGAGACCGTCGAAAAGTACCGGGCTTCGTTTGAGAGGCGGATGAATGCCGAACTGGACGAACATGGAAAAGCCGCCCGGGACCTGCGACTCAACTACCTTGAAGTGCTGAAGAAGCTCAAGGGGGAGTTGGGGAGAGCCGAGAATCTCAAGGGCGCCACCCAGGTTCTGGCAGAGATCGAGATGATTGAAGACGGGGAGGAGTCCAAGGATCTTCCGGCCGATGCGGACTTTCGTTTCAAACGGGTTCGCGAGAAATGGGAGAGGGGATTGACGGAGATCCGTTCTGCCCGCAGTAAAAAACTGAAGACAACCGTGGAACTGTATCTGAAGGCCCTTGATACTGAGAAACGGCGGCTGACGCGAGCGGGTGAAATCAAGGACGCTCTGGTCATCGAGGAGGAAGAAAAGCGGGTCGGGGATCTTCCGGAGGTGAAAGCCCTGGTCATTACCCCCGAGCCTGGTCAACCAGTCGATGAGGATCTGCAGGACCTTGCCCTGGCTTCAAGGGGAGCCAAGGCGTCGGGCGGCAAGGAGGCGGATCTGATGATCGATGGCAAGACAAAGCACGATCGGCACAAGGGATACGCCTATGCCACAAATCCGTGCAGCTTCATGGTGGATCTGGGGGCGGTTCATACCATTAACAGGATTCGTCTCTTCCTCTACGATCTCGACAACCGGAGATATGGCTACCGGGTTTTCGTCTCGGAGGATGGAGCTTCATGGAACCAGGTCCGCTCAAATCCAAGAGCCCGTGGTGGATGGCAGGAGATCGGACTGGAAGACACGAAACTCCAGTTTATCAGGGTGCACGGACTCAGTAATACCGAGAACCGCAATTTCCACGTGGTGGAAATCGAGGCTTACGGGTCATAGCGGCCGGGAGTGTTCTCCTTGTCGGGAGCCTTGGGGGAGGCTGATCCCGGCCCATGACTTCCGCGACCCCTCGGACGTTCCGTTTGTCAGGATGGAGAGGATTTGCCCCCCGATGTCAGTTGAAACTTCAGAGATGGTTGGATTGGACCGATGGCCGGCAAGCTGAATGGTGACCAGGTCACGGACATTCAAGGCATTGATTTTTGCCTCGAGCAACGCAGCGACAGCGGTGGTGACCCTGGTGATTGCGGCCGTGCTCTCCCGGGTCTTCGACAAGGTCGATTATGCGACCTACCGGCAGACTCTCCTGGTCTACCAGTTTTCCGGACCTCTTCTCGCGCTGGGCCTTCCGGCGGCGCTGTTCTATTTTCTGCCGGGCGAGACGAGCCGGATCCGCGCAGTGTTGTTGGAGAACCTGATTCTGCTGGGAGTGCTGGGGGGAAGTTTTTCGCTGTTTCTGGTCCTCGGGGGCAATGTCTTCATCGCCGAGCAGTTCTCCAATCCGGAGCTCGAAGAGACCCTGCTGGTTTTCGCGCTCTACCCCGTCCTCTTCCTCCCCACCACGGCAGTGAGCGCAGTGCTGGTGGTCCAGGAAAAGGTCCAATGGCTTTTCCTGCATACGGTGGCCACCCGTCTCTCCCGGTTGTTCCTGGTCCTTGGGGTGGTGTGGCTGTGTGCGGCCGGACCACTCGGAGCGGTGGGTGCGATGACCGTCTCGGGAGGGATTGTGTTTGCTTCGGGAATCTACCTCATGTTGCGCGCGGTGCCACGCAGCGAGGTGTCGCGGCCGACCCTCAGAGGGATGTCATCGCAGCTGAAGTACGCGGTGCCCATCGGGCTCGCCCTCATGCTGGAGAAACTCGCGATGGGGATCGACCAGGTTCTCGTCTCGGCACTCTGCAGTCCCCGGGAATTCGCGGTTTTCGTCAACGGGGCGATGGAGATTCCGTTCATCCGGATGATCACGGTGCCTGCCACCGCGGTGGTGCTTCCCGAACTGGTGGCCTTTTACAAGAACAACCAGAAGGGCGAGGCGCTCGAACTGTGGCGCAAAGCTGCCCGCAAGGTTTCGGTGGTTCTGCTGCCTATCGGAGGAGTCCTCTTCGTGATTGCGCCGGAACTGATGGCCGTGCTCTATTCCAGCGAGTATATCGAGAGTTCCCGGCCCCTGCGCATCTACCTGCTCCTGCTTCCGGCCCGCCTGATATTTTTTGGAGCGATCTTCCAGGCAGCGGGTCGCACGGACCTGATCCTGAAGCGCGCGATCGGGACCCTGGTCCTGAACACCCTGGTGAGTTACCCCCTGATTTACTACTTCGGGATCGAAGGAGCAGCCTGGGGAACGGTGATAGTATTCTGGGGTTACGTCATTCCCTACTGCCTCGGATACTGCAGCCGGTTGCTTGAGGTAAAATGGTTTCAACTGATGCCCTATCGCCAGGTTGGTCTGATGATCCTCATGATGATAGTGGCCGGGGTTGCCGCAACGGCGTTGCAGCAGTTGCTGCCCTTCGAAAACGCCCTGGTGGTCGCCATGACGACCACCGCCATGTTCCTGGTGTTCCTTGGTCCGCCATTCTTCCTCCTCTATCGAAAAGACCTGAAGGGATACTGGGACACTGTCCGGCATCGGCTGGGGGGGCGTGGCGATGGCATGGCCTCCTAGGGCAGGGATGAACGGCAGAGCAGAATCTGATTTCGAGCCATGAAATGTCTTACCGTCATCGGGGCGCGCCCCCAGTTCATCAAGGCCGCACCCGTCAGTCGGGCCTTCGCAGCGGCGGGGATCGAGCAAGTGCTGCTGCATACGGGGCAGCACTATGACTTTGAAATGTCCGAGGTTTTCTTCCAGGAGCTGGAGATTCCTCCTCCACGGCACAGCCTGGGACTGGGAGGCGGCACTCATGGGGCGATGACGGGGCGGATGCTGGAGGGAATCGAGAAGATCCTGTCGGAGGACCGGCCGGACTGGGTGCTGGTGTATGGGGATACCAATTCCACCCTGGCAGGGGCCCTGGCGGCCGCCAAGCTGCACATTCCTGTCTGCCATGTTGAGTCCGGCCTGCGTTCGTGGAACCGTCGCATGCCGGAAGAGATCAACCGGGTGCTCACGGATCATGTCTCCAACCGTCTTTTCTGCTCCAGTGAACTGGCGGTGGAGAACCTGCGGCGGGAAGGAATCACGGCGGGGGTGGAGATGGTGGGAGACGTGATGGCAGATACCAACAAGCTGGCGCAGGAGGTGGTGGCCGGGCGCTCGGCAGAGTTCTGGAAGGCGGCCAATCCGGACAGGCTGGCGGATGAGTTCGCTCTCCTGACGCTTCACCGGGCTGAGAACACCGATGATCCCGTGCGGTTCCGGGCTCTGGTGGGACAGCTCAACAGCCTGGATATCCAGGTGGTGTTCCCGGTTCATCCCCGCACGCGGAAGGCTCTTTTGCGGGAGGAATTGTCGTTGGGCGACCACATTGTCACAATAGACCCGGTCGGCTATCTGGAGATGGTTCTGCTCCTGGATCAGGCCCGGTTGGTTCTCACCGATTCAGGCGGATTGCAGAAGGAAGCCTACTGGGGAAAAACCCCCTGCCTGACCCTCCGGACGGAAACCGAGTGGGTGGAGACAGTGGAGGCTGGCTGGAACGTGGTTCTGGGTGAGGAGGTGGAATCGTTGGCCAACCTGGTGGCAGAGTCCGAGCCCCCCCCTTCATGGGAGCCCCTCTACGGGGACGGGAATGCGGCGGGCCGGATCGTGGCGGCCCTTTCAATCTGAATGATCATTTATCATTATCCCGGGAAACTCGATCCGGAAGCAGCGGTGGGGTCCGCCTTGCGTCCACTTCGAATGCTGGAAGCCTTCAGATCTCTCGGCGAGGAGGTCATCGAGATCAGCGGAAGGGGGATGGCCCGGGTGGGGAAGGCGGACGCGCTGGACAGGGCCCTGGAGAGTGACACCGTGTTCTATTCAGAGTCGGTTAATGTTCCTCCAGGCCTGACGTGGGCACGGCGGCGGCCCTGGCGCATGAACTTCGACTATCACCTGATCCGGGACCTGCATCGGCGGGGAGTGCCCACCGGATTATTCTACCGCGACATCTACTGGATGCTCGAAGAGACCAGAGCCATCAACCTGAAATCGTTCGTGAAGAAGCGTCTGACACCCGCTTTTGCGCGGCGGGAACTGCGCCACTATGAGAAGTCTCTCGATGTCCTCTTTCTGCCGCACAGGAACATGGGTCAATATGTGCCTTTCCCTTTTTCGAATACCGAGATGAGGACCCTGCCGCCCGGTGGCGAGCAACGGGACCCCGATCCCGGCGTCGAGCGGGACTCCGTGGGAGAGGGCGGGTGCCTGAACCTGCTCTATGTCGGGAACATCGCTCCGCCGCACTACGATCTTCGTCCCTATATTGAAGCGGTGGAAACCGTATCCTGCGCGAAACTTGAGGTGGTTACCCGTGAACGAGCCCTGGAGCACCACGGTCATCTCTACCGTTTCGAGGAACGCCGGAACGTCACCCTCTCACATGCGCACGGAGAGACCCTCGCCCCACTCTATCAGAGGGCGAACCTTGCTCTCGCGGTGCGCGACGATTCCGAGTACCTCGCCTTCGCCATGCCGGTGAAGATCTTTGAGGCGATCTCGTTTGGAGTGCCCCTGGTGGTTTCGGCGGGATTGCGGGTGGTGGCAGATCTTGTCGAGCGGGAGAAACTGGGATGGGTCATTGACACACCCGACGAGTTTCGTGGGCTCTTGCAGCGTCTGGCGGATGATCCGGCTGAGCTGGCCCGGGCGCGCGCTCGCGTTGGAGTGGCGAGAGAGAACCACACCTGGGAGTCCCGCGCACGGGAGGTGGTGGAGGCGCTGAGGGCGGTCCGGGCCCGGCGGGTGACCTGAATCCAAGAAGAACCAGGATAATGGTACGAAAACTGGCACGAAAACTGAAACGCGGGCTGGCGCGCCGGCTTAATTTCACCCTGGGGAAGACGCTCAACGGGAGGCGTTTCCGCATCCCCATGCTGGGTGGACTGGGCGGGGCCATGCGGCGGCACCACGAGCCTTGGATGCTTGAGAATCTCATCCAGATCGAGAAAGAGGCCGATGGATGCTTCGTTGATGTCGGGGTCAATCTCGGGCAGACGCTGCTGGCGGTGAAGTCCATCCGGTCTGATTGGGATTACATCGGATTCGAGCCGAATCCCTACTGCGTGTTCTACACCATGAACCTGGTTAAGCTGAACGCGCTGGAAGGATGCACCGTCTTTCCCTTCGGGATTGGGGAGACAACCGGAGCGATGGATCTGCGCCTGAATTCGCTGACGGGCGGGGAGGGCAGCATCGTGGCCGGGTTCCGTTCCGAGTCCGACTACAAACGACGGATCAAGGTCCCTATCCTGGGAGCCGAAGTCCTGCCCGGGGAGTTGCTGGAACACAAGGTGGGAGTTCTCAAGGTCGACGTGGAGGGCGGGGAACTGGATGTCTTCCGGGCCATGAGGCCCGTTCTCAGAAAGCACCAGCCCCTCATCATCACAGAGCTGCTGCCCATCTACGATGCCACGACCGAACAGGGAAACTTCCGCAAGGAGCGTCAGGACGCCCTGACGGGGATCCTGCACGACCTGGGTTATGGCATCATTCGTCTCCACCTTGATGGGAGCCGTGAGCGTCTTGAGGAGATCGAAGTGCACAGTGACATCGCGCTCACCAACTACCTGTTCGTCCCTGTCGACCGCGCCGGTTCCTTCCTGTCTGCATCATGAGTCTCAAATTGCGACTGCGGGCCGCGTCCCTTGAACTGCGCTTCCAGATCAGTTGCCGCGAATCGCTCTGGCCGCTGATGGCTCCCTTCAGCTGGTCCCGCACGCGGAGGTTTCGGGCTCGCAGTGAGTCCGTGCCGGAAGAAGGCCGGGTGCACCGCGGACTGGCCCTCGTGATTGATGGCTTTCCAGGCTCGGCGAATTCCTTTGCGACCCGGGCGTTCCGAGCCATGCAGGAGGAGAGGGTTCCCGTTGGCAATCACTACCATAGCCCGGCCGAGACGATCCGCGCCACCCGCCTCGGGGTGCCGGTTCTCCTCACTCTGCGCCGTCCCATCGATTCGGTGAACTCGATGGTCCGGCGGTGGCCCTTCGTTTCCTTCGAGTCCGCCCTGCGTTGGTACGTGATGTTCTATGAGGCGGTGGAACCGCATCTTGACCGCATGGTGCTGAGCGATTTTGGCACTACCACGAGTGAATTCCCGACTGTTGTGGCGGCCTTGAACCAGAAATTCGGCACCTCCTTCGGAACGAGTCTTCCCGCGGAACGGATGGCGGAATTCGAGCCCCGTCTGCGCCAGAGCGAGGATGAACGACAACGCCGGGCGGCGGAAAAACGCGAAATGGAATGTGCCTACCTGAGGTCAGCTTCCGAGTCTCGTCGCAAGGCTGCAGAAGCGATTTTCGGACGGCTGGCGCACCGATCTCTCGGGGATTGACTCGTTCCGGATGGCGAAGGAGGATGGCCCTCCGCCAGTTGTCCGGGGAAGGGGAAGGCTACGAACGGAAACCTGAAGACCAGTCGCAGGGATCATGATCAATTGAAAACTTCTGCATGGGAACTATTCGAATAGGACCGATCGTTCTGATGATCTCCATGATGGCCCTTGGCCTCTTCGTGGTGATGACGATCCTCACCGGAACCGGAAACGTGCTTGGAGCGACCTACCGTTTCATCTGGATTCCAGCCCTGATCCTGGGGTGCGTGGCTCCCCGGGCCGCGATGTACGTGTTGCTCATATTTGCGACCTTTCTCGACATTCCCAAGAAGTTCCTCGTGACCGCCAATGTGCTGCATATGGACTTCCGGGACGTCTATTTCATTCTGGCGGTGCCACCGGTCATGCTGCTCGGGATGGTGACCCACTATCTCGCCTGTTTCGCCCTGCGGGTCCGCCAGATGACGAGACGTGATACGATCCTCTTCGTCATCGCCACCCTCCTGGTGACGACGACTGCGATGATAGCATTGGTCAAGGGGGGCTTTGGGATGGCGGCGCTCAAGCCTCTGGCCAACACCTCGGCTTATTACGGGCTGATCTTCGTCCTTCCGCTCGCTCTTCCGGGGGTGGTGGACGTGCAGAAGTTCTTCCGGTTTGCGCTTATCATCATGATCCCGGCCGCCCTCCATGCCCTGTGGCACTTTTGGTTCGGGCTCTTTGATTTTGAGCACCAGTACATGGAGTCGGGCTTCTCCATCAACCTGAAATACCTCCTCTGGGGGGAGGGGATTTTCGGTCCTTTCTCGGCGCAGGGGCCGCTTTCCACATCGATGGCGATTTGCGCGGCCATCTGCCTCTCGCCGTGGTTCTTCCGCGGACAGATGCCGAGGGAATACCGGATCTTTCCCCCTGTGGTCATGCTTCTGCTCTTCGCGTTGTTTGCCACCACGGCGGTTCTCTCGCTCAAGCGCGGACCGCTGCTTGTCATTCCGGGCGTCATGTTCGGGTTGGTGGTTCTGCGCAGCGGACTTCTCACGATTGCCACTTACGGGGTTGCCACGACCATCATTGTGGTCCTGGTGGTGAGCGGTGAAGATATTGCCTATGAGTTGGCTGCGTGGCAGAACTGGCTTTACGATCTGTTCGGAACATCCGGTGCAAAGGAGGACCTCCTGCGCGTGCGGACCTTCCACGTGCGTTTGATGGACTTCAACATGCTGGCGGACGGGAACAACTGGACTCCTTTTGGGGCGGAAATTGCGCAGGGAGAGGGTGGCTACAGGGCACACGCCCTGCTGGTGCGCTTAATCATGCAGAATGGCTATGTCCCCGTCGGCACCATATTCGCCATCCTGGTGCCGAGCGTGTTTTTCCTGCATCGGCGGCTGATCAGGATGTCCAAGGGCAAGTCTTTCGATGTCTTCCTCCTGAGGCTGGTGGCCTCACTTGCCTTTTCTGTTCTTGGAGCATCCATTCTCGGGGTCCTCTCCCTGGAGGCCTACCCCAATCCCTTCTTTTTCGGAGTGTTCCTGGGCGTGATGGCTGCGGGTCTCACCCGCGAGCGGCAAAGCCGGGAGGAAATCGCCATCATCGCCGAACCGGAAGCGGAGGAGCCTCCTGTGCTGGGAGGCGTCCGTCAGGCCACCCAGTAGGCCCCGTGCCCATCGGGTCGGTGCGGAGTGCAGAATTCCAGTCTGCCTGTCCAGTTTCTATCGAATGTCCTCGATCCTTTGGATTCCGACGCCCCCGTCTTTCGGGAGCGTGAGCATGCAGCGGTATTTCGGAGTCCTCCATGACGTGGTTCGCAGAGCAGGAGTGGAGGGTCTCGAAGAATTCAGCATTTCGCCGTTGGTAGCATACGAGGGGCTGATGGCGGGTTCTCCCTCCCGGATTGTGAGGGGCTTCGACAAGTGGTTTTTTTACCGGTGGAGAGTGAGCCGGGCAGGCCGGTACGATCTGGTCCATGGCCTCTCGCAGGGATTGGGGCACCTGCTTCCGCATTTGCAAGGCTCTCCCCGTACCATGGCAACGGTTCATGACCTCATTCCGCTTCGTTTCCCGGGGGAACTGAGCGAGGCGCAGGTGGCCCGTGTTCGCAAACAGGCGTCCCGGCTCACAAATTTTGATCTCCTCACCTCGGTTTCTGAGTTCACTGCAGGCGAGGTGGTAGACCTGACCGGAATCCCGCGGGAACGGATCCGCGTGGTGCAGAATGGAATCGACCAGGAGGTCTTCCGGACCCCTGCAGATTTTCCTCCCGCCCTCGACCACCTCGCCGGGCGACCCTACGTCTTCAGTGTAAGCAGCGCGTTCGCCCGCAAGAACCTGCAGATCTTCCCCGAGGTCTTTGCGGAAGTCTTCGCCCGGGAACCCGAACTGGTTCTCGTTCGTGCGGGCGCGGCTCTTCCCGACGAGTTGCGGGAGGAATTTTGCCGGCGATGTGGTTCGGAGCGGCTGATTGAACTGGGGCGTGTCTCCGATGAGATTCTGGTTCCGGCCTATCAGCACGCGGCCGTGTTCTTCTTTCCCTCGCTATATGAGGGTTTCGGCCTGCCGGTGATTGAGGCGATGTCTGCCGGAACACCCGTGGTGTGCAGCGATGCGACAAGCCTGCCCGAGGTCGGGAAGGATGCCGCGCTCTATTTTGATCCGACTGATCCCGCCGGAGGGGCGGCCGCTATTCTCGAGGCCCTCTCCCGTTCCGATGAGCTCACGGAAAGGGGACTGAAGCACAGCAGGGCCTACAGTTGGGAACGAACCATGAAAGGCCATCTGGACTGTTACCGTGAACTCCTTGGTTGAAGACGAGCACCCCCTGCGGGTTCTCATGGTTCACAATCACTACCTCGTCAGGGGTGGGGAAGATGAGTCATTTGCGGCCGAGACCGAATTGCTGAGGGCCGGGGGACATGAAGTGGAGACCTACGTTCGCGACAACGAGGAAATCGCGTCCCGGGGCCGGCTCCGGACGGCGGCGGACACGATCTGGTCAGGGCGCAGTCGGCGTGAAGTATCGGCACTCCTCAAAAAGGGAAACTTTGACGTCATGCACGTGCAGAATTCCTTTCCCCTGGTTTCTCCGGCGGTCTACGGGGCTGGTCGGGCTGCGGGAGTGGCCGTGGTCCAGACCCTGCGTAACTATCGACCGCTCTGTGCCAGCGGACTGCTCATGCGGGAGGGCGAAATCTGTGAAAAGTGCCTGGGGCGCGGAGTGGGCTGGGCGGGTGTGCGGCACAGGTGTTATCGGGGAAGTTTTCCCGGGTCCGCTGTGCTGGTTGCCATGAATGCCTGGCACCACATGCGGTCTACCTATCTCCGGGAAGTGGACAGATTCATTGTGGCATCGGAACTGGTGCGCCTGAAATTCGTAGAGGGGGGGTTCCCGGAGGAACGTATTTGCCTGAAACCGAATGTGGTGCCCCTCCTCCCCGAGGGAGGAGCGGAAAAGCGGGAGCGGCGGGCCATTTACGTGGGACGGTTGTCGGCAGACAAGGGCGTCGAACTCATGGTGGAGGCCTGGGTTCGCCATGGGCTTGAGATTCCGCTGGAGATCGTGGGCTCCGGTCCCCTTGAAGCGAAGCTCCGGGAAAAAGCCCATGCCACGCCCATGATCAGTTTTTCCGGTCGCCTCCCGGTGGAGGAGGCCTGCCGGGCGATCGGCCGGTCTGAGCTCCTGCTCCTGCCGACGCAGTGGTATGAGACCTTCGGACGCACGGTGCTGGAAGCCTATGCCATGGGCACTGCGGTGCTTTCTTCACGGGGAACGGCGCCCGGGGATCTCGTCAGGGAGGGAGAGACCGGATTTCTGGTCAACCGCGGGGATGCCGGGGAGATTGCAACCGGAGTGAGGGAGTTCTTCGAGCTTCCGTCCCATGAACGGCGGCGCATGGGTGAGCGCGCTCTGGCAGAATACCGTGATCATTACAGCCGGAAAAAAAACCTGGAACTCCTCACCGGAATTTACCGGGAAGCCGCTGCGGAAGTGCGGACCCGATCCACCAGGCAGTCATGAGCAAGTCGATCAGCATGTCGCGTCGAGCCCGCCTCTGGGTCATGAAGCGATTTCCGGGAACCTACGTGAATCTGTCGCAGGCCTACAACTCCCTGCTCTGGAAGAACGAACAGCGTGGGCTGCGGGGCGAGATCACCCCGAGCGGCCTGCCCAGTGTGATGTTCTACAGTTACTACCGCTGCGGTTCGATGTTCCTGTCGCGGGCCATACGGGAGCTTGCGCTGGCCAACGGCCTTCAGCATCTCGACTATTGCAGCTACTTCGTCAAGGTGGCCCCCGGGAAGGGAGTCAGCCTGTTTGACAGGGAGACGCTGGAGACGGCCTTTCATCCTGAAGGCTGCTACTATGGAACCCTGCGACGAGCCTATCCCATTCCTGCTCACGAGAATTACCGTTCAGTCCTGCTTCTGCGTGATCCGCGGGACTGCCTGGTGTCGCACTACTTTTCGATCCGGGAGTCGCATACGCTGAACAACCATGGGAACCTCCGGGCTCGTCGCGAGGCACTGGCAACCGATGTCGACCAGTGGGTCCTCGCGCACGCGGAGGAATACCGGCGCGACTTTCTTGACTTTCACCGTCAGCTGGTGGGGAAACCCGGCGTGCTCTTCCTGCCTTACGAGGAGATGGTGACCGCCTTCCCGGAATTCATTCGAAAGGTGGTTGAGCACACGGGAATGGACGGGAACCGGTCGCTTGTCGACCGGATCGTAAAAGAGGCGGATTTCGAGGTTTCATCAGAGAATGTCCTTTCTCATAAACGATCGGTGAAACCGGGAAATCACCGTAAAAAACTGAATTCGGAGACTGTCGAGCAGCTTGATGAGGCCCTCTCGGAGGTGCTGGAGCTGTTTCATTACAGGTGATTCCCGATCTCCACCGGGGCAGACTGAATCCTTGCCACCTGCATGCAATCGGTCTTGTTTAGGTGCCTCCTGCCATGAGTAGCAGCCCAAGTTTTTCCAACGGCGAGAACCGCCTCCCCATGGCCATCATGGTGAGCTGCGTGGTGCTGGTGATGGGGTACCTCTACTTCGGGTTCGGCTATTCCACCGGCTATATGTTCGAGCGCTCCACCCTGTGGAGCAACATGCGGCAGGGATATCGCATGGAGAAGGCGGAGTGGGCCTTTGGCTACTTTGTGCCTCCCGCCGTGGTCCTCCTGCTCTGGTTCACGCGCAAACGCTTCGCGGGGATCACCATCAAACCCAGTTACCTCGGCCTCGTCGTGCTCGCCTTCGGGTGCTTCATCTACTTCGGCGGCTACAAGGCCAATGAGAAGTACGTGGGCTACTTCGCGGGCCAGATTCTTGTGGCCGGGCTCATCCTGTGGTTCCTCGGCATCGAATTCTTCAGGCGGGCCTTCTGGCTGTGGATTCTCTTCGGGCTGACCTGGCCGCTGATCTTTCTCATCGAACCGATTGCCAGCCCCCTGCAACTCCTCATGACCAAGCTGACGGAGGTCTATCTCAAGGCCACGGGAGTTGATGTCATCCGCTCGGGGACTTCCCTTTATTCTCCACCTTCGGGAGCAATACCCGCCGGCGAACGCTTCTCGCTGGGAATTGCGGTGGCATGCTCCGGGTTGCGTTCCCTCTTTGCCCTCGGGATGGTGAGCCTCCTCTACGGTTATCTCTCTCTGAAAAAAAGCTGGCACCGCCTGCTTCTGGCCGTTTCCGCCGTGCCCTTCGCGATCTTCGGCAACTTCGTCCGGATGCTCCTTCTCTACTATGGCACCATCTGGGTCTCCAAGGATTTCGCCATCGGCCCGGATGACCATCCCTCCGCCTTCCACACCGGGGCCGGTATCGCGGTCTTCATCGTGGCTCTCCTCTGCATGCTGGTTCTCGTGGAAGTGCTCAATGGCGGATTCAAATCGTTGAAGAGAAAGCGTGTTCGTTCCCGGGTGGTGGGGATGGAGGAAGAGGTGACGGCCGACGAGAAACCGGAGGATTCCCCATCGGAATGATCACCATCAGACAAGCCGTTGTCCGGAGTCTGGTAGTGCTGCTGCTGGTCTCCACCACGATCGGGTTCTGCACGATCTTTCCGAATGCAGCGGAGAATTCGGAATCGGGAATGATCCTGAAGCTACCAGGCAGGGATGAGGTTCCCGGTTACCTGGGTTACGAGCGGCCAATCTCCAAGGAGGAAAAAAAATGGCTGCCTGAGGATACTGGGATCCTGAAGATGCTCTATATCCCGAAGGATTCGACGGCGTCGAATGAGGTTGAGGCCAGCGAGGAGGGAATCTCGATCAGTCTTATTCTGGGTGGGAACGATCGCCGGAGTCTCCACCGGCCCCATGTCTGCCTGCGCGCGCAGGGATGGCGGATCGCGAACAAGGAAACAGCCACCCTTTCCGTCGCCGGTCAGGATATGAAAGTCATGGACTTCACCCTTCTGCGCAAGGTGAGCGAAGAGGATGGCACCATCCGCAACGCGCGTGCCCACTACATCTACTGGTGGATCGGAGCCAAGCGATCGACCCCTTCTGACTTCGAGCGCATCCTCTATACTGTCCTGGATAACATGTTCAGGAACGTCAACAACCGCTGGGGGTATCCCAGCGTGTTGGTACATGTCGACCTTGAGGGGAATAAGACTCCTGAGGAAATCGCGAACGCTGACGAAGAGGCTCGGTCGCGCGCCTTTTCCTTCATCAAGCAATATGCTCCCATGTTCCAGAAATCGCTGGGAGCGACCGAGGCCGAATGAAGGCCCTTATGCGCACGTTGCACGCGCCGGTTTACGAGCGGCGCCTGGAAGTCCTGCTCGAGACCCTCGGGGGGTGCCTGCCGCGGGGCGAGTCACTCCTTGATATTGGCTGTGGCGCGGGAACTCTCGGTGCTGCGCTTACCAGCGAATACGGGTTGGAGGTCCGCGGTCTGGAAACCAATGTGCGGGAGGGTTGCGTCATCCCGGTCGATCCCTACGACGGCGAGACCATTCCCTACGAGGAAGATTCCATCGACAACGTCTTGCTGGCTGACGTTCTCCATCACGAAGAGAATCCCGGGCGCCTGTTGCAGGAGGCCGGGCGAGTGGCGCGCAGGCGTGTTATCGTCAAGGACCACAAGACCGGATCCTTCCTGGCCTGGCCGCGGATCTCCCTCCTCGACTGGGCCGCCAATGCCGGCTATGGTGTGCGCTGTCTTTTCCGCTACCCCACCGTGAGTGGCTGGCACGACCTCTTCAGGGAGTGTGCCCTCTCCGTGCAGGCAGAGCGAACTTCTCTCGATCTTTACCCGCCCGTGGTGAATGCTATCTTCGGCAGGAAGCTCCAATACTTCGCCGTGCTCAATCCCATCGCCCCTGAATCGGAATGACGCGTTCCGGAAAGATGCGCCTTGCGGCTTCTCTCGTGACCGTGGTCTGGATCTGCCTGGAAATCTGGGCAGTTGGTCCCGTCATGCGGGAGAGTGACCAGGCCTCGCTGCTCGAGGGCGCGGTGCAGCTGGCGGTTGGCGACCAGGCCCTCTCGGGCAACGACAGCTACAACTACGACAAGCAATACTTCTCCTATTGGGTGACGACGGCGTGGCTCAAGCTGCGCAGTCCGTCCGCCGATGATTCCATGGCCATCGTGCGGGAGGGAAACCTGCTGGCGGTCACCCTCTTTGCTCTTGCCCTGCTCTCGGTGGTGGGTTCGCAGCGAAGATGGTCCGGGGTGCAGGTCGCCGTCCTCTACGGCGCGCTTTTCACTCCCGTATTGGCTTTTTCGGGAATGTTCCTCTCGCCCAACATGATTTCGGCGTCCTTTCTCCTCGTCCTCGTGGTGATGCTGCGTCCCCCTCCGGAGCGGGGGGGTGACGGGGAAGGCGCGGCTCAACCCTCGGTGGTGAGGGTCTTCCTGGTGGGCCTCCTTGCGTGGGCCGCCACCGCGGCGCGCCAGGATGCCCTCCTGCTCATGCCTCTGCTGGCTCTCTTCACGGTTCGCGAGGACTCCCTGGGGGCGCTTCTGCACGACCGGCGGGTGCAAGCCATGCTGATGGGCACCGTTTTTGCCATTGTCCTGGGATTGCTGCTCAGTGACGGTTTCGCGGTCCTGCCCGCTCCTTTCTTTGTCCTGCCCACCTTCGTCGCTTTCATTGGGGGAGGCCTCGGGGCCCTTCTCCTTCTCCTGCTTGTCTTTGCCGCCACCCTTGCGGGTGGACGATCGCTCCACCGCTGTCTCGTGGCCGCTGCCGTCCTGCTGCCTCTCATCTTCTACGGGTGCGTGCTCTATACTCCGCGCCATCTGTTCCTCCCGGCCCTCGCTATCCTCCTGACCATCTTTTTCGAGCGTGGACGTGAGGTCTGGTCCGCGATCGGTCGGCGGCGTCCCGGACAGCTCGTGATCGTGCTCACTCTTCTCGCTACCATGGGGCCCTGGATCGTGGGGGTGCGCATGGCTGACTGGCGCCAGGGAGCACCGGTCACCTCCCCGGCTACCCTCTTTCCTTCGACCGATGGCTTCTGGCCGATGGGAGGTTACGGATGGTTTTTTGGCCGCCTGGCCGACGGCGCGGAGGAGGCGGTCGATCACAACCAGCGGGTTTGGGCAGCCTGGAGCACGGTGAATCCTGCGAGTCTACCCCGGGGGAAGGGAGTTATTCTCAGCAGCGGACTGGTGTCCTACGGCACGTTCCATCTCGTCCTCTTCGGGAAAGATCAAGTCCGGCGTATTGAAGAGGTTGAACAGTTGAACAAAAGGCACCTTGAGTACTTCGTTCTCTTCGACGAACGCACTTTGGGCAAACGGCAGCGAGGGGTAAATGCCACCGAAGGCTCCAACCGGAACTCCCTCCTCTCTTTGCTCGAACGCGGGCGCCTGCAGGTGGTGGGGGAGGCCCATGGGGAGCGCATTCTCCTCTGGACTCCCGGGAAACCTGAGGCAGGTCCCCGCAATACCGGTGTCAGCGTAAAGCTCGCTTTACATAAGTATTTTAGAGGCAATGATTTCCGACTAGCTCCGTGGAGCAAGGAGACCTGGAACACGGACGAATTGCAGGGGCATCGGGGGGTGATCGCCGGGCGGGACCGGGAACCACTTGAGCAGTTGGAACGTAGCATGCGACAGGCCGGGGGGCTCGTGAAACTGGAGAGCCGGTACGACCAGGAACCCTGGTGGGGCCTGCCTGTCACCGCAGAAAAATGGGAGGAACTTCGCACGGAGCGCGGCGATGACCGGGAGGGATTCTGGGTGGGATTCGGAACCCTTCCCGGGTTCATGGATGTGCGGAAGTACGCGGGTTCCGGAGCGGGCCGGTGACCGGTTTGGGAGGGCTGCACGGACGGAGTGAAGATCTATCTTGATTTCGGTTAGATGGCAGAGAAAACGACAACGCACCTGATCGGGGCAACAGTCCGGAAGTGGCTGGTGGCCCTGCGGACGCAGCATTGGATCAAGAGCGGATTCTGCCTGACCGCCCTTTTCTTTCACGGGTCCGTGCTGGAACTTGCAGCCTGGATGGCGGTGCTGCCAATCGCCTTCTGTTTCTGCCTGATTTCCAGCGCGGTTTATCTCGCTAATGACATTGTGAACCGTGCGGAAGACCGGCGCCATCCCCGCAAGTGCAGGCGACCCATCGCGAGCGGTCGGATTTCCGTGCGCCGGGCCTGGTTGACGATTGTCCTGCTGGCCGGTGGGTCGCTGGGATTTGCCTGGTGGTTCTATGGAGGTGGTGCCGTGACGGGAGTGCTGGCGGGCTACTACCTGCTTTCCTGGATCTACTCGTATTACCTGCGCGGGTTGCCCCTTCTCGATGTCCTCGTCCTGGCCACAGGTTTCGTGGCGCGGGTGGCGGCCGGGGCCTACGCTCTGCAGCACTTCGACCCCACCGCCCATCCCACCGGCTGGCTCCTGAGCTGTACCTACTTCCTCGCGCTCCTGCTCGGCTTTGGAAAACGAAAGGGGGAGTGGCTCCTCCTCGAGAAAACCCATCGCGAGATGGGGATCACCCGGCGGGCCCTGCGTGGATATACGGCCGATCTCCTTGACGTTCTGACCGGGTGCAGCGCCCTCCTTGCCGGAGCGATCTACCTGGCCTACTGTCTCAATCGTCCCGACCGCATCCCCTTCGTTTTCACCACCCTCCCTGTCCTGACCGGCTTGATGAGCTACCTGCGACTGGCCTGGCGCTCCACCGTAGTGGAAACTCCCGAGCGCCTCCTTCTCAAGAGCCCTGGTCTTGTCTTTTCGCTGGCCATCTGGATCCTGCTGGTGAGCTGGTTTACTGCTCTTGGGTGAACGATTCTGCTCGACCGGTTTTCAAGTCAACGCCATGAGCGACCATCCTGTCCCAGTCCGATCCGTGCGTGTGCACTGGCTAGCGCCTTCCGCTCTGCTCTTTCTTTTTGCGGGCTGGGTGACCGCCATCCTCCTGGCGGGAGGGCTTGAGCTCCACCGCAGCGCGGTGGCCATGCCGTTGGTGGTGATTGGAGCCCTTCTGGGATTGGCGGAGGCGATCCGGACGGGACGGGTCGTGCGGACTCCGATCCTGCTGGCGGGTGTGCCGGCGCTGCTCTACTTCACCTTGCGGGCTCTCTTCTCGGAGGTGTGGGACCTGGGCCGCCATGACCTGCACCTCATCACCATGGCCTGGTTGACCATCGTCACGGTGCCCACCTGTGTGGGCACCCGGCGTGAGCGGATAATCCTTCTCGCGGGGCTCGTGGTTGTCTTTGGAGCCCAGTTTCTCGCGGGGATCTACCAGCAGCTCTTCGATCCCCACTTCACCTTCTTCCGACGAACGCGCCCGAGTGAAGAAGGAGTGAGCGGCCTCTTCTGGCAGTGGAATAACCTGGCGGGACTCCTGGCCATCATGGTGCCCCTCTTCCTTGGGGTGGCGCTGTGCTCGCCCAGATGGAGGACGCGGTTCCCTTTCCTGCTCCTGGTAGGAGCCGGTCTCCTTCTGGCCTGGCTGACCAAGTCGCGGGCCGGGTTCGCCGCCACCGTGGGGGGCCTGGGGTGTGCCGTTGCCTTTGTTGTGCTCGCAAGGGTCCACCGTTGCAGCCCGGGGGCCCGGCTTGCAGCCTGGAGTGTTCTCGGAGTCCTCGCCCTCGGGGCAGTGGGAGCGGTCGTGCTGGCCACCTCCGCCCTGAGTGAACAGCGGGATCAGGGATCTGATCTTGGCAACTTGCTGGGCTCAAGTTCGCGACTGGGTCTGGCGGGTGTGGCCTTCGAGATCTGGCAGGAAAATCCCCTGCTTGGAAACGGGAGCCAGAGTTATCGTTATCTCGCCATCCAGCACTGGGACACTGACATCCCCAGCTGGGTTGATGATCCCGAGCTTGCCCACAGCGAATATCTTCAGGTGCTCTGCGACTACGGCCTGGTCGGTCTGGTTCTCATCCTGGGATTCCTTATCGTCGTGCTTCTGGCTGCGCTGCTTCCGTCCCCCCGGAGAGGGGAGGATCCTCCTTCGCTCCAGCGTGGTCTGCGGGTGGGCGCCGCCGCCGGGTTGGTGGGCGCAATGCTTCACGCGGCCTTCGATTTCCAACCCCATCTCCTGCCTATTCTCATGATGGCATCCCTTGCCATCGGGCTTGTCATGCCTGCAGCATCCCCGACCCGCTCCATCTTTGCCCAGGGGGGACATGTCACTCTGGTGATCGTGATCTCCCTTCTGGCTGTGGTTGCGGTAAGCAGGGAGAGCTTGCATGCAAGGGGATGGATCCAGTGGGAACAGCAACGGGGGGCCAATTTCGAAGTGGATCCCGGGGAACTGCCCCGCCTGCGAAAACTGGTGGAGGATTCACCGCACTATTTCGCGGCCGAAATGTACGGGCGCCTGCAGTTGAGCGCCTATACACAGACCCCGGAAGCAGACCGGCCCGAAAATGTCTTTCGCCTCGAGGAAGCCCGATGGGGACTGGAACTGGCTCATGAGCGTCACCCCGAGGATCCGCGCAGCCTGATCGAACTCGGCCTCGTGCTCGATTTGCTCGGGGAGTTCGACAGGGCCGCCGGGGTGCATGTGGAGGCCATCCGGGTTGCCAGACGCCGGGAACGCAAGTTTGGAGCCTATGCCGGACTCTCGCTTCACCTCGCCCTGCGCGGCAAACAACTCTGGTATAGCCGCCGACCGGAAGAGGCTTTCGGCTGCTTCCTCCGCGCTCAGGAATATCTGGATCTTTCCATCCGCGATGGCTACCGTTTCAGCCGACCACAGGAATTCCGGGAACGGCGAACAATTCTGGAATTCTACATTCAATCATTGCAGGACGGGAAGATCCGGCCTGAGTTCCCGCCCGACATCCTCATTCGGTTTCCCCGACCGGATGACCCAACGACCCGCTGATGGCCCAAGGACGTAAAGAAGCCCTCTCGGTGCAGGCATTGCAGTTTGTCGATGCCGGCCTTGTTTACCTGGCTTTCGTGATCAGTGCCGCCGTGCGCGATGATCTTCTCAGGCTCCTCATCAAGTGGGAGATCTGGAAACGGGGAAATGATCCGGTCGAGATGGGCCTCACCGAGATGATGCCGTTGCTTTTCGTCATCATTCCTCTCACTCCCATTGCGCTGGACGCCTTCGGTTTCTACCGCCATCCCCTGCGCAAGCGCCTCCGGGATTCCCTGGTCCAGATGTTCAAGTCCCTCATCATCGTGGGTGTGGTGGTTGGTGCTCTGGTGGTCTTCTTCAAGCTGGGAGACACGCCTCGACTGACCCTTGGTGCAGCTGTCCCCATTGCAGTCGGCCTTGTCCTGATGCGTGAGGGGCTGGTGCGCAGCTTCGTGCTGCACTCGGTGCGTGAGGAAGATGCCAAGGAGGCGGTCATTTACGTCGGCTCCCAGGAGTCCATCAAGGAATTCGAAGCGAACCTGCCCTCGGATGTTCTGACCGAATACAAGGTGGTGGCCCACTACCAACCGTCCGAGGGGAACTCGGAAGAGTTCACCAACCTCATCAAGCACGAGTCGGTCGCCCGGGTGATCTTTGCCCCCAGGCAGACCGAGTTTGGGAAACTGGCAGAATTGGTGGAGATCTGCGAGTTACAGGGCGTGGAGGCCTGGATCTCGGCGGATTTCATCCAGACACAGGTAGCCCGTCCCGACTTTGACAGCATGGGGGGCAAGCCCATGCTGGTCCTGCGGTCCACCCCGGAGCTGTCCTGGGCCCTGTGGGTGAAAGGGGCGATTGATTTCCTGGTGTCCGCCGTCGTTCTGAGTGCCTCCGTCGTCCTCATCTGGTGGTGGGTCGCTCTCTTCATCAAGATCGGGAGCCCCAGGGGACCGGTCTTTTTCCGACAGAAACGGGCCGGGCGTTATGGCAAGCCGTTCAACATGTGGAAATTCCGGACCATGCACCCGGATGCGGAATCCCAACTTGACGATATCAAGAAATCCGAGGGGAATGAGATGACGGGGCCGGTCTTCAAGTTGGAGAACGATCCGCGGGTCTTCGGATTCGGGAACTTCCTGCGACGGACCAGCATAGACGAACTGCCCCAACTTCTCAATGTGCTGCGGGGGGACATGAGTCTGGTCGGTCCGCGGCCACTTCCCCTCTACGAAGTCGAGCAGTTTGCCAAGTCCGAGCACCGGCGCCGTCTCAGCGTGAAACCGGGGCTCACCTGCCTCTGGCAGGTGAGCGGCCGCAACAAGATCACCAGCTTTGATGAGTGGGTGCGCCTGGATCTTGAGTATATCGACAACTGGTCGCTCGGGCTCGACCTCAGGATCCTCCTCAAGACCGTTCCTGCCGTGCTGATGGGGAAGGGGAGCAAGTAGCGCGTTGCTGGCCGGGAAATCCTGACGGGAGTCAAGAGCCGCCGTCGATTCTCCTCGCCCTCACGGCCAGAAACTAATAACCAATCTCCGGCTACCGCCTGCCATGAAACTTCTTACCGGGAATGCCCACCCCACCCTCGCCCAGGGGATTGCTGACCAGATCGGAACCAGTTTAGCCGACGCCGAAGTCACCAGTTTTCCTGATGGTGAGACCTACGTGCGGATCAATGAAAACGTCCGCCGGCAGGATGTTTTTCTCATCCAACCCACCTGTCCGCCCACCAACCAGAACCTGATGGAGCTCCTCATCATGGTGGATGCGGTGCGCCGGGCCAGTGCCGAACGCATTACCGCCGTCATCCCCTTCTTCGGCTATGCCCGCCAGGATCGGAAGGACAAGCCTCGTGCTCCCATCACGGCCAAGCTGGTGGCTAACCTCATCGAAGCAGCGGGAGTTGATCGTGTGCTCACCATGGACCTGCACGCCGCCCAGGTGCAGGGCTTCTTCGACATTCCGGTCGACCATCTTTACGCCAAGCCGGTTCTTCTCAAGCACCTGCGCAAGCAGCGTAACGGTTCGGACCGCGAAATCACGGTGGTCTCTCCCGACGTCGGTGGAGTCAAGATTGCCCGCAGTTACGCAAATGCCCTCGGGGCCGAATTGGCCATTGTGGCCAAGCAGCGGATCTCCGCCACCGTGGTGGAGCCCATGAAGCTCATCGGGGAAGTGGAGGGTCGGGACGCTATCATCGTGGATGATATGACCGAAACGGCCGGAACGCTCTGTGCGGCCGCGGAGACCCTCAAGAGCAACGGGGCTGGCCGGATCTTTGCCGGTGTTTCCCACGCCGTGCTGGGGGATCTCGGGTGCGAACGCATCATGAGTTCCGATATCGACGAGGTGATCACCACAGACTCGACCCCACTGCCGCCCGAGGCCTGCCGGGCCAAGGTGAGCACGCTCACCGTTGCGGGGCTCCTGGGCGAGGCCATCCAGCGAATCCATAACGGCAAATCCGTCAGTTCTCTCTTTGACATCGAGGGCGGATCCGTGTAGCTAGCCGCCCCCCTGCGGTGCGTGCCCGAGCCCGCCGCCCCATCAGAAATCCCACGGACCCATGGCAAAGACGCACACACTCAAGGCAGAGGATCGCAAGCGCACCGGCACCGGCATGCTCAAGCGCATGCGCCGGGAAGGATTTATCCCCTCGGTGGTTTATGGCGGTGGTTCGGAAAACCGTAACGTCAAGATCAGTGCCAAGGATTTCCGGGATATGATTGGCGCCAGCGCTTCCGCCAATGTTCTGGTGGACTTGGAACTGGATGGCGGGGGCCAGCAACTGGCCTTCGTGAAGGATCTTCAGCACGATCCGCTCAGCGGCAACATCCTCCATGCCGATTTCCTGGCCATCAATGAAGCCACCGAGATCACAGCCCAGATACCCGTCGTCCTGAACGGTGAGGCGTTGGGCGTGAAAATGGGAGGGCAACTCGAGCAGCTGCTCTACACTATCGAGATCAAGTGTCTGCCCAAGGATCTTCCTGAGACGATCGAAGGGGATGTGAGCGATCTCGACGTGGGCGATGCTCTCCACATTGGGGGGATGCAGTGGACAGAAGGGGTTTCGCCTACCCTTGGTGCGGATGTGGTGGTGGCCCTGGCGGCCAAGACGCGGATTGCTCTCAGCGATGAGGCAGCCGATGAGGGCGCATTGGGTGAGGGCGAAGAAGGGGAAGAATCCGGGGAGGGCGCCGAAGAAGGCGGAGATACCAGCGAAGAGCGCTCGGAGTAATCCGGCATCCCGTCCCACTGATCATCTGTTTAAAACACGAAACCCGGGGATTTCCCCCGGGTTTTTTGTTGTCCGGGGGAGACCCTCCCCGTCTCCTGAGACAATTTTCGTGGCGCAATTCCCGTCTGGAATCGCTATGAAGGGTGCGTGTCGGATGTTCCGCGACTGGTGGTGGGCCTGGGGAATCCTGGTAAGGACTATGCCGGGACCAGGCACAATGTGGGCTTCGAGGTGCTCGGACGCCTGGCGGCGGCTGCCGGGCTCTCCTTTCAGCGGGAGAAGAAATGGCAGGCTGAAGCGTGCCGGACCCCGGAGGGGCTTCTTCTCCTCAAGCCACAGACCTACATGAACCTGAGCGGCCGTGCGGTGGCGGCGGCCGCCCGCTTCTACAAGATTCCCGCCGAGAAGGTCCTGGTGGTCTATGACGATGTGGCTCTTCCGCTGGGTCAGCAGCGCTTCCGCATGACCGGAGGTTCCGGTGGACATAACGGAATCCAGAGTCTCATTATCGAGTTGGGTTCCCGGGATTTCCCCCGGCTCAAGATCGGGATCGGAGGCGTTCCCGGCTCCAGGCTCACGGGGCATGTGCTCGGCCGTTTCCGGGAGGAGGAACGGGAGGTGGCAGAAAAGGCGCTTGCCAGCGCTGTTGATGCTGTTCAGGTTGCCCTCTCGGAGGGCGTCAGCAAAGCCGCCAACCGGTATAACGTCCGGCCGAAGGTGCCGAAACCAGAACCCGATCCAGAATCGCAACCCAAGATACCAGAGGATGAACAGGAAATACGAAGGCCTGATTGTTCTGAACACGAAGGGGAAGGAAGATAGTGTCGACGAACTCGTTGGCGCCGTCGCCAAGGAGATGGAAGCGGAAGGCGCCAAGCTTGATGAGATCAGGCAGATGGGCCGCCGGAAGTTCGCCTACAACGCCCGTCACCTTGAGGGGGGGCACTATGTGAACTACATTTTCGAAGCCGATGCCCAGCAGGTCCAGAATATCCAGAGCAAGCTCAAGTTGAATACGCTCATTCACCTGCAGCACTACCAGCGCCTCGGTTAAGCTGACCGGGCCAGGCCCGGAATCTGCGCTCCGGAAGAAACTTGCGACTGAGTGACGGCACGCCCCGGCGTGCCGTTTTTGTGTCATCACTGCTTCTGTTGTGAGCTGGCTGAACGGTTTGCTGTCCCGCCCGCTCGCCGGGAGGGGGATCCCTTTCAACCGTCCTTCCCACTTTTTATTTTCCTTGGTGGCGGTCCGTCCCGCGCTACGGTGCGGGATATGGCAAATTTGAACAAGGTGATGCTCATTGGAAACCTGACCCGGGATCCTGAGCTGCGCTACACGCCGAAGGGAACCGCGGTTGCCGAGCTCGGGATGGCCGTCAACCGGGTCCGGACCAACGACCAGGGAGAGCGGCAGGAGGAAACAACCTTCATTGATGTGACCCTTTGGGCACGACAGGCGGAACTGGCCCAGCAGTATCTCGGGAAAGGGCGTCCGGTTTATATCGAGGGGCGTCTCCAGATGGACACCTGGGAAGACAAGAATACCGGGCAGAAACGCAGTAAACTCAAGGTGGTCGGTGAAAACATGCAGTTTCTTTCGGATGGCCGTGGAGGAGGCGGTCAGCCCCGCGGGGAAGGACAGCCGCAACAACAGCAGCCGCAACAACAGCAGGCGCAACCGCCCTCCCAGTCGCAGGGAGCTTCCCCCGCGGGCGACGACTTTGAAGACGACGAGGGAGATATCCCGTTCTAGTCCACGTCCTTCCTGCCTTTTTTCTCCTCCTTGAGCCGGAGCTGTCCGCAGGCGGCATCGATGTCGTGCCCCTTTTCGAGGCGAAGGGTGGCGGACACTCCGTTCTTCACCAGCGAATCCCGGAAAGCACGGCATTGTGGCTCGTCCGGGCGCTTCCACGGCAGGCCCTCCACCGGGTTGCAGGGAATCAGATTCACCTTGGCCCGGAGCGACTTTGCGTGCTGCGCCAGCAAGCCTGCCTGGGCAAGGTCGGCGTTGACGCCGTCAATCAGGATGTATTCGAGAGTGATTTTCTGGTTTTTGCGTTTTGTCCAGTAGTGCAGAGCATCGAACAGTTCCGACAGTGGCCACTTGCGATTGACCGGCATGATCCGGTTGCGCACTTTGTCGCTGGCGCCATGCAGGGAGACGGCCAGGCGGATCTGTTGCGGGTGATCCGCCAGCTTGCGGATCTGTGGAGCCAGTCCGGAGGTTGAGACGGTGAGATGGCGGGCTCCGATTCCAAGCCCCCATGGTGCAGTGATCAATTCGAAGGCCTTCAACAGCTGGGGCAGGTTGGCAAGGGGTTCTCCCATGCCCATGAAGACGATGTTGTGGACCTTTTCACCACTGAGTTCCTCCGCCAGGAGGACCTGTTCTGCGATTTCGTCTGCGGTGAGATTGCGGGTGAATCCATCCAGTCCCGAGGCGCAGAACCTGCAGCCATAGGCGCAACCGACCTGAGATGAGACGCACAGTGTGCGGCGGTGGGCGCGTTCACCATGGAGTGCCGGTGAGGCGGGAATGAGGACGCACTCCACATGACACTCGTCGTGCAGGCGGAAGAGGAACTTGCGTGTGCTGTCGCGCGATCCCTGTGTCCGGACGTGGGTGAGCGAGCGCAGAGAGAAACTCGCCTTCAGGTGATCACGCAACCTGGCGGGGAGATTGCTCATCTCGTCGATTGAAGTGCTGCGCTTCTGCCAGAGCCACTCCAGGATCTGCCTTCCCCGGTAGGAGGGTTCACCCAAACCTTCCAGCAGGTCCGCCAGGTCCGCGGGAGTCTGGTTGAAAAGGGAGGGGTGCACGCCCCTTTATATGAATTTAAGGGCCAAAGATCAAATTTAGGATTTGGGAAGAGGGGCGTCACCCGCCTGCGTCATTGACAATAAATGTCGTTGCGCCCACGTTGCCCGTCCCTTGCGGTATATCGTCCATCTTCTCTTGCTTGGAGCATTTCCCGCCACCGCGGTGGTGTGCAGTTCGTGTTCGGGCACGAGCGGGGTCAATGCCGCCAACACAACCAGTAACGTGAAGGCCCGCAATCGTGACAAGCAGGTTATTGCTCTTGGAGAAGCGGAGGGCTTCAACGCCCTCGAAGAACGCTTCGCCTTCGATTCCCGCTCGTTGAAGAAAGACAAGAAGGGCAACTTCATCGGACCTGTTCGCAGCCAGTATGAAGGCAAGCGGGACATTTCCTTCGGGGGCGGGGTGGGAAAGGCCGTCTACCGGGCCGGAAACTATCAATCGCCCGAGTGGAAGGGGAAGGGGCATGGGCAGGCCCGGACCAAAAGCTATCCGGGAAAGACAGATGGCTCCCGCTTCCAGACCCCATCGCGTTTCCAAGTAACCAGCCCCTCCCATCTTGCCCGCAAGTCACGCTTTCATGGTCGCAGGGCGGGGACGGGTGTCTACAAGGCAGGCGGAGCTCGCGAGAGTGATACCAGTCCGGTCGACAAGCCGAGTGACGGCTACACCGACTTTCGCCGCCGGGTCTTTCCGGAACCACTCATCATCAGCGACGACGAGTATAATCGCCGCTCGGTAGAGCAGATGCGCAATGTGCTGGGCCGAGACGACTGAGTGTCGCGAGTGTCCCAATCGTCCCTTTCCAGCCGGCAGGCCCCGATTTTCGCGGAGTAGCAGGTCCGCCGGAATGTGGGTTTCAAGCCAGGGGGGAACCTGCTAGAATTGGTCAGATGGCTGATGAGCCGATTCCACCCCCGCGCAGCGAAATCCGCGAGCGTCTCTGGAAAATTATCTTCGAAGCGGAAACCAGGGCCGGCAAGACCTTCGATGTGATTCTGCTGTGGGCCATTGGCCTTAGCGTGGTGGCCGTCATGCTGGAAAGCATCGACGCGGTGGCGGGTCGCTGGGGAACCCCTCTCAAGATGGGAGAGTGGTTCTTTACCGTCCTTTTCATGGGCGAGTATTTCCTGCGTATCTGGGTTGTGCGTCGGCCGGCTCGTTACATTTTCAGCTTTTTCGGGATCATCGACTTTCTCTCCTGGATCCCGACCTTCCTGGCCGTCTTCTTGGTGGGCAGTCAGTCGCTGCTGGTCATCCGGATCCTGCGGCTTCTGCGCATGTTCCGGGTGCTCAAGATGGTCGGCCATGTGCGGGGAGCCAGTGTCATCATGCGTGGATTGCTGGCAAGTCGTGCCAAGATCACGGTCTTCTTCTTTGCCATGGTGGCCCTCGCCACCATCATGGGGACGGTGGCCTATCTCCTGGAGTCAGGACAACCGGAGAGCAAGTTCGAGAACATTCCGGTCAGCATCTACTGGGCGATCGTGACGGTTACCACCCTGGGATATGGTGATATCGCTCCGCTCACGGTGGCGGGCAAATTCGTGGCCGCCTTTTGCGTGTTGATCGGGTATTGCATCATGGCGGTGCCCACCGGGATTGTCATTGGCGAAACCTTCAATGCCGCGATGACCCGTCAGGACGAGACCACTGAGGCCTGTCCCTCCTGCGGGGTGCATGGCCACCTTATTGATGCCAGGTTCTGCCGTCGCTGTGGCGAAAGGCTCAACCATCAGGAGACTCCTCACTCCGCTGCCGACACAGGGGATGCCGGGGCGATCTGATTCGAAGCTGCTCGAGCAGATCATCGGCTTTCTGGTGGTGGCCCTTGCGGCGTGCCAGAGCGATTCTCAGCACAAGCACGTCCGGTTCCTCGAGTTGGTCCGGGGGCAATTCGAAGAGCAGGCTGGTAGCCTCTGAGAGATCGTTGAGTTCGAGGGCCCCTTCGATGGCCGCGAGGCTGGGACTGAGGCCCTGCGACTCGGGCGCTTCGCGGAAGACGGCGGAGCGCGCCTCTTCGGGGAGATCGTCCGGAGGGGCTTCTACCTGCTCCAGATAGACGTATTCATCGCCTTCCCGGGCCCGGATGAACATGTTGAGCCAGAGAATCAGGGTGATTCCAAGGAGCAGGAGGGAAAAATCGAGGATGATGGGCGTCCACATGATTCCCGCCAGTTTTCGGAATACTTCCCCGGCGAAACCCGGCAGAAACATGCCCAGCCAGATGAGTGCAATGAGAGTGGCGGCTACGAGGATGAGTCCGAAGCCGACGAAAAGGGCCCGCTTCTGCTCGGGAGAGAACATCGCTTTCTTCTGCACGGCCACGACTGAATGTGGACCAGGACAGGGCGGGATACCACTGCAAGGTGGCTTTTTCTGGCTTCCCCTGTGCCCTGTCCGTTCCTGGGTTGTTGCGGATCTCTTTCTGATTCCGAGCCATGCAGACGAAGACAATGCCCCGCGTAGCCGGGTCCTCTGGAAGGCTGAGAAGCTGAGGCTTGCGAAGCGCGTGTCCCACCGTTAGAGCACGGCGTGCGCTTGTTCGATACCATGACACGCGAGACGCGTGAGTTGCAGCCGGCTGATGGCAGGACCTTCGGCTTTTATTGCTGTGGGCCCACCGTCTATGGTCCGGCGCACATCGGGAATTTTCGGACTTTTGTGCTGAATGACATCCTCCGGCGGGTGATGGAGGTGAGCGGGATGCGGACCAGGCACGTACGCAACATCACGGATGTCGACGATAAGACCATCCGTGACTCGCAGGCCGCCGGGATGTTGCTCACTGAGTTTACGGAGAAGTGGACCACGCGTTTTCACAGCGACTGCGAGAAGCTCAACTGCCTCAAGCCCCACGTTGAACCCAGTGCAGTCCAGCACATCCCGGATCAGATCGCCCTGATCGAGGCCCTCATCGAGAAGGGGCACGCCTATCCCGCCGGGGATGGCTCAGTCTACTTCAGGATCGCCTCCTTCCGGGACTACGGCAAGCTGGCCCGGCTCGACCAGCAGGACCTCGAACTGGGGAAGACGCAGAATCGGCGGGCCAATGCCGATGAATATGAGAAGGACAGCATTTCTGACTTCGTTCTGTGGAAAGGTCGACGACCGGAAGACGGGGACAATTACTGGGAGAGTCCCTGGGGAGAAGGACGGCCCGGCTGGCATCTCGAGTGCTCTGCCATGAGCTTCAAGTACCTCGGAGAGACCTTTGATCTCCACAGTGGTGGCGAAGACCTCAAGTTCCCCCACCATGAGAACGAGATCGCGCAGTCGCGCTGTGCCTGCGGGGGAGAATTCGCCCGAACATGGTTCCACCCCCGCTTCCTGTTGGTCGACGGCGCGAAGATGTCCAAGTCGCTGAACAACCTCTACACCCTGGAGGATCTTGAAAGCGATCCGGGGGCCACCGCGATGGAGGTGCGTTACGTTCTCATCAGCGCGCATCACCAGAAGCAGCTCAATTTCACCTTTGAAGGTCTTCACGCTGCGCGGGAAGCTCTCGCTAAACTCGTGCGGGCCGAGGCGGCCCTGACCAGAGCAGCGGGGAAGGACGGGGAAGCGCCTCCCCCATACAGGGAACTCTGCAGGCTGGAGGGCCATGGTGTCTTCGCTCCGGCCCTGGCCGCCCTCAAGGACGATCTCAACACCGCGGAGGGATTGGGTCAGCTCTTCAAGGGCCTGCGCACCGCGTCCACAGAAGGGGACCCGGAAGTGAATTGGCTGGGGTTCCACGCGATCCTGGCGGCTCTGGGGTTGATTTTGCCCCCGCTTGAGGATCCGGAGCCGCCTCCCGGGGTGGTGGCTCTGGCCGAGAAGCGGCAGGAGGCCCGGGTGGCCAGGGACTGGGCCGGGGCCGATGCGGCCCGGGACGAACTCAGGAAACTGGGCTGGACGGTGAAAGACGGTCCGGATGGCTACGAACTGAAACCACTCTAGGAGATCTTCATGAACCTCTTCCATCGTCCCCGGCGCAATCGCAAATCCTCCGCTGTTCGAGCCATGGTGAGAGAAACCGTGCTCACCCCCAGCGACTTCATTTACCCGCTGTTTCTCCACGAAGAGAGGGGGGACGAAGAAATTGCGTCCATGCCGGGCTGTCGGCGCTGGTCTGTGGATGGCCTCGTGCGGGAGGCAGGGGAGGCCCACAAGTTGGGAATCCCGGCCGTGATTCTGTTTCCCGCCATTGCTGAAGAGCAGAAGACTCCGGAAGCGGAGGAGTGTGCTAATCCTGAAGGACTGGTGCCCCGCGCGATCCAGGCCCTCAAGGCGGCCCACCCCTCCCTGGTGGTTATTACCGACGTGGCCCTTGATCCCTATAATTCAGACGGCCAGGACGGTCTTGTGAGGCGCGGGGAGGATGGATCCCTTGAGATCCTCAATGACCAGACGGTGGAAGTGCTCTGCCGGCAGGCTCTCTGCCATGCTGAAGCGGGGGCCGACATGGTGGGCCCCAGCGACATGATGGATGGGAGAGTGGCCGCCATTCGCGCTGCTCTGGATGGTGCGTCCTTTGAGGGGGTCTCCATCCTGGGCTATACTGCCAAGTATGCCTCGGCCTACTACGGACCTTTTCGTGGAGCGCTCGATTCCGCTCCCAGGGACGGCGACAAGAAAACCTACCAGATGGATCCCGCCAATGTCCGGGAAGCTGTCCGTGAGCTCCTCCTGGATGAGGAGGAAGGAGCTGACATGGTAATGGTCAAGCCGGCCGGGCCGTATCTTGATGTGATTGCAGCCCTGCGGGATGAGACCACCCTTCCGGTGGCGGCCTACCAGGTGAGCGGGGAGTACCTCATGATCAAGTCCGCCTGTGCCGCGGGCTGGCTGGAAGAACAGGCCGTAGTCATGGAGAGCCTCACCGGTATCAAGCGTGCTGGTGCGGATGTGATCCTGAGTTACTTCGCAAAGGAGGTAGCCCGGTGCCTGGGTTGAGGATTCCTCCGGGAGAGAGGATTGCAGGATCTGCCGGGCTCCACGATCGTGAAGAATGGCAGGGGGCCTGTCGCTTCCCCGGAAAGATGTTCAGTTTTGAATGGCGGTGACCTGGAACACGCGTCCGGATCCCGTGGGTTCGAAGTCGAACCAGACCGCACTGCCGTCCCCGATCGCGGCGAAGACCGGGGAGAGAATGCCGTCAGGCAGCACTTCGTTGAGCTGGTAGATTTCCTGCGGATGAGTGTTCCAGGCCAGACGGACCTTCAATCCGTTGTCCTCCTCCCGGAAGACGTGCAAGTAGGGCGAGCGCACATTGTGGTCCGGTGATTCGTCTCCGAAGAATTCCCGGAGGCGGTATCCGGTGACCCGCGGATCCCTGATCACGTCGATTTCGACGAGATCCCCGGTGCCGCCTGCCTCGGTGAGGAAGGTCCAGTTGGTGTCGTCGTCGGTCATTTCCACGAAATAGTAGCGGTTTTCGATGGACTGCCAGGACAGAGCCGTGAAGTCGTCACCCGCCGGGGAATTCCCCACCGTGAGCGAAGGGGCCGCTGGCGGATCATCGTCGCGGAATCCGTAATCAAGCCCGGAGTGCGCATTGGTGTCCCAGCGAAAGAGAGTCTGGCCCGCGGTCGTCCTGACATCGATGGCGCCCACCAGGGTGACGGTCAGCTCGCTTCTGGCCTGGCAGTTGTAGTTCCCGGTAAAATTCGATCCGGCCCCGCCGACCAGCACCCCGGTGGCGGTGCGGAGGTGGATGTTTCCGGGATTGGGAGTTCCGGCCTGGACGAGGAAATCGAAGCTCACCTGCCCGAATTCACCGGAGACGTTCTTGTCGTAGTTTGAGAAGTCGCGAGTCCACTGCTGGCGGGGAGGATCAGGGGCCTCGGGGTCCGGATCGAGATCGATCCCGGTCGCGTCGAGGAGGGCCCTGCTTCGCGTGCGGATGCGATCAGGCCCACTGAACTCGGTCCGCCCGGAGACATCCCAGGCCACGGTCACAATCAAATCCGTTCCCGTTGCGATCCCCTCTGCGTTGACAACAAGGTTGTCGATGTATTCGACCAGGGACTGGGCCGCGGAGTTGAACTGGTTGAGCACACTGGAAGATCCTGCAGTGGTCAGGTGCGTGATAGCCGGCATGGTGGCATCAATCCGGGCGAGGGCTGGCGCCGCATTGGGAAGTGGTGGGAACTGGCTGGGGTCGGGCGAGCGCACCTCCATGGTGAGTTCCTGTTCGGCTCCGACCGAAAGCCCGCCCGAGAGAAACTGTGCGTTGGCCTGGATTTCGCCATTTTCAAGTCCGGTTGCCAGCAGGGTCCCGGCAGGCAGTGCGAGGGCACATGTGATTGCCAGGACAGGGGCAGGATGAGGGGCGACGGGTGATCGCATTGACCGCAGGGAGTTGAGAGAGAAGCGAGAAGTCAAAATGGCGGATTTTGGGCAAGTGTCAAAGAGCCTTTGCCTTCTCAGTGACCAGGGTCAGGGGCAGAGGCAGGGAGAGGGACCCAAACGGGGTAGGCCGTTGACGATTCGATGATTTGCTGCCGTGGGTGTGTCCGTCGCGTCTGTCCGACGGTCAGAAATAGTTCCCAAGGGAGCTGCGCACATCCTCCTCGAAACGCCGGATGAAGGCGGCGGTAAACTCGACAGGGTCAAGGGCGGGATCGTCGACCAGTGGGGTGAGATCCATGGCGAACCAGAGTTGTTCCGCATCGTCGACCGAGTGTGAGTCGAAGAAGGTGGCATTGGCCAGGCGTCGCCCCTGCACCGCGAGATCGTAGCGTTTACCGCCAGCGATCTGGGAATCGAAAATTCCACCGATCGCGGCGGCCAGGTTGGGGCGTCCACTTACGTCGAGCACGGTCTTGTCGGCATCGAGCATCCAGTCCAGATCGCGCCAGACTTCGCAACCGAGAACCCGTCCGGGCTGTGCCTCGGGCGGGAGGGATCGAAGCGCCTTCAATACGGCCGCGGTGACCGCTACATGAGTGGCGTGCTTGTCCGCCGGATTGTGGGTGTAGACCACCTCTGGGCGGGTTGCTTCCAGGATGGAGAGGAGGTCCTCCACCGGTGAAGGGTTGGAGGGATCCTTCATGGAACTGCTCGGGTAATCGAGTTGAACCATGGCGCCATACTCCCCGACCACTGCGGCCTGCTCCTGTTCGCGGCGGCGCACGGCGCACATCTCATCGTCGGAGTAGTCCTTGTAGAGGCCCGTGCGGGAACTCCCCGCCCCGTTGGTGCAGGTGACCCCCCCGAACCACCTGTCGTGCTGCCGGTAACAGGCCTCGATCCCGTGAAAGGCCATGAATTCAAGATCATCCTGGTGGGCCCCGATCCCCAGGTGGGTGATCCGGGGCAGTGCGCCCTCGATGGTTTGGCCGGGGGGGACGTAAGTAGAGGCGTTGGGACTGGAGAAATTCATGGGAGACGGAGAGAGGCTAGGGAGCGAGGGTCGGTAGACTGGCAGCGGCCACCGCCTGGCCGTGCCGTTTCATCTGTTCGTCCGGTGTGGCCATGGTGATCTGTTCGCCCAGTTCTGGAAACTCATCCTGCAGCACTTCGTCAGCTTTTTCGAGGATGAGTTCACCCCCCGCTCCGGAGGTCACCCGGCCCAGGATGAGGAGGTTCTCGATCTCGTAGAACTCGGCGTAGTGCGCAATGGTGTAACCGAAGCACACCCCGATCGTTTCGTAGATCCGGCGGGCGCCGTCATGGCCCCGGGTCATCGCCTTCTGGACCTCCGCCAGTTGCTCGGGGAAGGCCATTTCCCCGAACGCGAAACCTGCGGAGGGAGCCAACCGCGCGATTCCCTGCTGGGAAAAGTACTGCACCCCGCATCCGATGTCGCCCGACCATTCATCCTTGGGAGCGTCGTCGCGATAGTCGATGGGCGCAAAGGCCAGCTCGTTGATCCAGGGTGTGATACGCCCTCCGGGAGTGCAGTAGCCGGCCGCCAGGGAAGTGCCCATCGAGATGCCGAGCACGGCGTTGACATTCATGCTCAGGGATCCGGCCAGAGCGGTCACCTCTCCGTCGTTGATGACTTCGAAGGGGATTCCCTCCCACTCCTCCTGCAGCTTGCGGAAAATCGGCCGCACTTCCGTTTCGAAAACAGCGGGATCCTTGATCCCGCGAAAGAGGGACGCCACCCGGACTTCGTTGTTGATGTAATCTCCGGCGGCCGATCCGCCGATGGCATCCACCCGTGGCAGGTGGGCCGCGGCACGTTGCAGGCTGTCCCGGATTCCTTCGAGGTGGTAGTGGGGATCGGATTGGAAGTAGGGATCCCACGGGATTTCTTCGGAGAACACAACCTTCCCGTCGATGAGGGCGGCGGCCTTGCGATCGGATCCACCGAGATCAAATCCGATTCGGCAGCCGTCAAGATTGCGGCCGAGCTCCATGTTTTCCTCCGAGGCGGGGGGCAACTCCTCCCGCTGGCAGGGCGTAACGGAAATGGGTTCATCAAAGATCCCATGGCCCACGATGTCGCAGTCGAAGGAGCGGGCGCCGTCCGCCGAGTAGATTCCGGACAGAATGGTCGCCACTGCGTCATTGCCTGCCACGTAGAGGCGGCTTCCGCCCTTCATCCAGAGGAGGAACTTGACCGTGCGCTCAACGTATTTTCGATTGAGTTCCACATTCCCGCCCTCATGGGGCAGGACCCGCAGGCGGTGATGAAAGGTTGTGCCGTCCTTGCGGGCAAGGGCGAGATGCAGGTCGCGGCTCTCCGGCTCGGCTTCCACCAGTTTCCGGTATGCTCTGTTCCAGAGCGCAGCGGGGAGGAAGTTCTCATCGAGGGGAGGAAGATGCCGGGGGGAGGGAAGCTGCATCGTGGAAGGGAAGAGGCGCGTGTCCGGAATACGCTTTCCCGGCCGCAGATGGCAAGCCGTGAATGGGGTGCGCGTAGTTTCTGCCCCGAGGTCAGCTCATTCGATATTCTGCACCTGTTCGCGGATCTTTTCGAGTTCCGTCTTGGCGTTTACGACCAGCTGGGCAAGGGAGGCATCGTTGGCTTTTGATCCGATGGTGTTAAACTCACGGTTGATCTCCTGGCAGAGGAAATCCATCGATCGCCCCACTACTCCGGAGTTTTCGATATAGCTGTGAAACTTCCGGAGGTGCGAGCGCAACCGGGCGAGTTCTTCCGTTATCTCGCAGCGGTCGGCGAAGAGCGCGATTTCCTTGAGGATCCGCTCGTCGTCAGGGTCGAGATCCAGATCCGCATCACGGAGGCGGCGCAGGAGGTTCTCGCGATGTGTGGTGACGACTGACGGAGCATGCTCCTCGATCTCATGGGTGAGGGCCTCAAGCGCGGCAAGGATACGTTCGAGTTCGACCTGGAGGTCGGTGCCCTCCTCGGCGCGCATCTCGATCAGGCTGTCGAGAGCCTCATCCAGAGCTGGTTGCAGGGCGGCCCAGACCTCTTCCACCTGGTAGTCTTCTTCGAAGACAAAGATATCGGGAGCACGGAGGTAGTCTGCACTCCCGGGGGTGAGCTCCTGCTCCAGGCCTTCGGACAACCTGGTGAAGGCCGCCTTCAGGGCACGGGCTTTCCCCATGTCCACCCGGATGCCGCCACTCGCCCCGCTCGGGTGTTCGAGATTGACGTTGATGTTGATCCGTCCGCGGGTGATCCGGCCCAGGACGTGCTTGCGCAGGCGGGGTTCCAGTTCCGCGAGATCGCGGGGCATGAAAAAGTGGACCTCGCCCTGCTTGCGATTGACCGAAGAGGCCTCCACGCGAATCACGACGCGCTCAGTGGCATGGGTTCCGCGGCCAAATCCGGTCATGCTGTGCATGCTCGTTTCTATCAGCGGCCGGTGAGCAGTGGCGAGAGAGAAACGCCGGGCTGCGATGTCAGGGGCAAGGGGACCGTGCCACGGTCACTGCTCCTGCGCTTCGGGTGGCGAATCGAGCAGGTCGGGACGATTCCTGCGGGTGCGCTCCAGAGCGCGCTGCCGTTTCCATCTTTCAATCTCGCCGTGGTGGCCTGAAAGGAGAATCTCCGGAACCTTGAATCCTCGAAAATCGACAGGCTTGGTGTAGGCGGGAGCTTCTAACAGGTTCGGATCCGAGAAGGACTCTTCCTCGGAGGATCGCTCGTCGCCGAGGGCACCGGGCAGGAGGCGGACTACTGCGTCACAGATGACCGCACTGGCGAGAGCACCATTTGTCAGGACGTAGTCACCAATGCTGATCTCTTCGTCGACCAGTTCCTCGATCACCCGGTGGTCCACGCCCTCGTAATGGCCACAGAGAAAGAGGAGATGATCACAGGCGGCAAGCCGGTGGGCATCGTTCTGCATGAAGGGCCTTCCCTGGGGGGTTGCCAGGATCACCACGGTCGATTTCCGGCGCAGGGCTTCGACCGCCGCGAAGAGAGGTTCCGGCTTGAGCAGCATGCCCTGGCCTCCCCCGCAGAGATAGTCGTCGGTCTTGCGGTGTTTGTCCTCCGCCCAGGATCGCAGATCGTGAGCGTGAATCTCCACGATTCCGGCCTCCTGTGCCCGCCTGATGATACTCTCATTCAGGGGCGCGAGGGCGATTTCGGGGAAGAGCGTGACGATGTCAATGCGCATGGGGAGCCTCTCAGTGAGGAATTTTGAAACGAAAAGCAATTCTGAGCATGCGATTGACGTATAGGGGGCCGGATTCTATTAGGATTTCACACCATGAGAACTGTTTCCCTCCTGATTTCCCTCGCCTTGAGTGTGCCCGTGGTTGTCCTTGCGGATGATGCGGCGGAAAACGAAGCACGCCTTCTCTCCTCCACCCGTCAGCTCACCTTCGCTGGGAAACGGGCCGGGGAGGGCTATTTCAGTGCGGATGGGAGCAAGATGATTCTCCAGAGTGAACGGGAGAAGGATAATCCGTTCTTCCAGATCTACCTGCTTGATCTGGAGACCGGCGACACCGAGCGCATCTCTCCTGGCCATGGCAAGACGACGTGTGCCTGGATTCACCCCGGGGGGAAGAAGGTCATGTTCGCCTCCACTCATAGCGACCCTGATGCGAGAAAGAAGCAGGAGGAAGCGTTGAAGCGTCGTGCGGAGGGCAAGGAGAAGCGTTACTCCTGGGACTACGATGCCTTCTTCGACATCTACGAGTATGACCTGGAGACGAAGAAATCCCGCAACCTGACGAGGACGCCAGGCTACGACGCGGAGGGGGCTTACTCGCCGGACGGGCGCAGGGTGGTCTTCGGATCCAACCGTCTCGGCTACTCCGAAGGCGACAGGCTCAGCGCAAAGGACCGGGAGTGGTTCAAGCTCAATCCTTCCTTTCTGATGGACCTCTTCATCATGGATGCGGATGGCTCCAACGTGAAACGACTGACGTCGGAGCCCGGTTACGATGGGGGGGCGTTCTTCAATGCGGATGGCTCGAAGATCTGCTGGCGGCGTTTTAACCGGGAGGGAGATCGGGCCGAGATCTGGACCATGGATGTCGACGGGAGTAACGAGAAACAGCTCACTGCCCTTGGTGCGATGTCGTGGGCGCCCTACTTCCACTCCAGTGGTGAGTATCTCATCTTCGCAACGAACCTGAACGGTTTCGCCAACTTTGAACTATACCTTGTCGACGCGGCCGGGGCCAGGGAACCGGTGCGGGTGACCTGGACGGACGGATTCGACGGGCTGCCTGCGTTTTCTCCTGATGGGAAGCGCCTGGCCTGGACCAGCAAACGGACGGGCAAGAAGGGTTCACAGATTTTCCTGGCGGACTGGAATCACAGCACCGCTCTTGAACTTCTTGCCGCCGCGCCCGTCCGGGGAACGCCACCTCGAGGCGAGGAGGACCCCAAGGAGGAACTTTCCACCAAGGCTCTGGCGGGGTTGGCGGCCACGACTTCCAAGGTCGATCAGAAGGATCTTCGCCACCACATCGAGTACCTGGCGGGTCCTGAACTGGAGGGCAGAATGACTGGCACGCCGGGGGAGCGCAAGGCGACCGCCTACGTGGCACGAGCCTTCGAAGAGTTCGGGTTGAAACCCTTTCTGGGCGACGACTACTTTCACCCCTTCGAGTTCACGGCGGGGATGGATCTCGGCAAGGGGAACACGCTCGTCCTGAAGATGGGGGATGAGGAGCTGGACCTGAAGGTCGACGAGGACTGGCGTCCGCTTTCCTTTTCCCAGCTGGGAGAGATCAAGGCCGAGGAAATCGTTTTTGCCGGATACGGGATCGAAATCCCGGAAGGACAGGTGGGTGCCGATGGCTCCAAGACGGAGATGTATTCCAGCTATTACCATCTGGCGGTAAAGGACAAGTGGGTAATGGCTCTCCGCTTCATGCCCGAAAACGTGAGCGCGGAGCGCCGCCGCCAGTTTGCCCGTTACTCAAGTCTGCGCTACAAGGCCATGACGGCCCGCCAGAAGGGCGCCAGGGGAATCATCTTCGTGGCCGGCCCGAATTCGAAGGTGCGGGAGGAGTTGGTGGGACTGAGCTATGATGCTTCGATGGCCGACTCCGGGATCGCGGCACTCTCGGTGCGCAGGGAGATCGGCGAGAAACTGGTTGCGGCAGCTGGTAAGAATCTCAAGCAAATCCAGACCACTCTCGACAAGGGAGAGATGATGATGGGCCTGAAGATTCCCAAGGCCGCTCTCGGAGCCCGGATCGCCATTGTCCAGCAGAAGCGAACCGGCCGCAATGTGGTGGGACGGCTGGTCGCCGCGGATCCGGAAGCCCACCGGCGCCCGGCGCTTATTCTCGGGGCTCATGTCGATCATCTGGGCACCCATGGGGGAGGCTCACGAGCCACCGGAAAAGAGGCGAAGGAAATTCATTATGGTGCTGATGACAACGCCTCGGGGGTGGCTGGTTTGCTGGAGATCGCCCAGTATCTCTCCTCCCAGCAGAAGGCCGGAAAACTCAATCTCAAGCGAGATGTTCTCTTTGCGGCGTGGTCCGGTGAGGAAATCGGATTGATCGGTTCTTCCCATTTCGTCAAGGACGTTGCCCGAAAACTGAAGGGCGATGCAGACGCCAAGCTGAATGAGGTTTTTGCTGCCAACCTCAACATGGACATGGTGGGCCGTCTCGACAAATCCCTCGTCCTCCAGGGCACGGGATCCAGTTCGATCTGGCCTGGAATCATCGAACAGCGCAACGTCCCTGTCGGATTGCCCATCAAGACACAGAGCGATGCCTATCTGCCTACGGATGCAACATCCTTCTACCTGCGCGAAGTGCCGATTCTGAACGCTTTCACTGGAGCTCACGATGATTACCACACGCCCAGAGATACCGCCGACAAGATCAATTACCCCGGAACCGAGCGGGTCACGCGTTTCATGGCCCTGGTAGCCCGCGGTCTGGCCGCTGCTGGAGAGGAACCCGACTACGTCAAGGTGGAACGCCCTGAAGGGCAGGGGAGACGAGCCAACCTGCGGGCCTATCTGGGAACCGTTCCCGACTATTCCCAGGGTGATATTGTGGGGGTCAAACTCTCGGGTGCCACCAAGGGCGGTCCGGCCGACAAGGCCGGCATCGAAGCCGGTGACGTGGTGGTCAACGTGGCTGGCAAGGAAGTGAAGAATATCTACGACTACACCTACATGCTGGAGTCCCTCAAGGTGGGGAAGAAAGTGAAAATCACCGTGTTGCGCAAAGGCAAAAAGGTCACCCTGGAAGTGGTTCCGGGCTCGCGGCAGTGATGTTAGATAAGGAGAACTGAACTTCCAGGCCAAGGCCCGGATCCAAGTTTTCCTTATTTTCGCAGCTGCACGACTAAGGGGCTTTTCCGTTCTTTCAGGAGAAGCCAAGGGCTGTCCTGGAGTTTTGACTCACGGGACGGATGACATCATCGACAGGGCTCCATTCTCCCTGTTTCCGCTGATTCAGGGATCCTGCCAGGAATCCCGTATTCAGTTTGAGAGAATTAAATATCAGGAGGATTTCGTTAACCTGAGGCAGGAGGAATAACCATGAATATCACCATCTCTTAAATTCATTTCTAAATTTCCTTTTGGATGCACTGAGGTAGTCCGGTTATCTGAAGCACCTTGCCCCCAGCGCCACTGCAAGCAATGCGCTGCCACACCCTTGCCCTCTGCCTCACCCATGTCTGTCCAGACCTTGCCCCTTGTCCATGGCTCCGTGTCTTGCCCCGGGCCGTATCCTGTTCGGTTCTTCCTTCTCCGCTTCGTTGCGTTCTTCGCGCTGCTGGCCTTGGTGAACTACGTGATCGTTCCCGGTGATACCGGTTGGTTTGGCGCCAATCCGACTCCCTTTCTTCTCATCCCCGTGTTCCTCGGCGTTCGTTACGGATTCAGCGCCGGGCTCAGTGCCGGATTGCTCACCGTTCTGCTCCTGGTGGCGGGAAGGTATGTGACAGGCCAGGGGATCAGTCTCACGGAGCATCGCTACACTCTGATCTCCTTCCCTCTCCTCGGGGTTCTCCTCGGCCAGGTTTCGGAGGGTCTGCAGCGGCGTGGATTGCAGTTGGAAAAAGAGAGCGAGGAACTCAGGAGAGAGAACCACCGGGTGCACGGCGAGCACGAGTTACTCGTGCTTTCCCGGCAGGATCTTCAGCAAAGGCTCGAAGTCCTTGGCGCCGAGTCGGATTCTCTGGACGAACAACTGGACGAAGCGGTGGAAACCTGCGGTGATTTCGTCCCGTCAGATCTTCTCGCTGCTCTGGCCCGGATCACTCATGCAGGCAGCGCGGCACTTTATGAGGTGCCTCCGGGTGCCCGGACTGCAGCTCTTGTCCGAGTTGCCTCCCTGGGAGACTCCGCTCACTTCCCCGAGTGCCTGCGGCGGGAGGATCACCAGATCGTGACGGAGGCCCTGGCCCGGAACTGTTTCCTGGTCCAGAAGACCCTTCTGGAAAATCCCCCTTCCCGCAGGCCCGGGTATCTCGCGGCCTATCCCGTCATCAATGGTCCCGACAGGTCAACGACCCACGTGCTGATCGTGCAGGATGTGCCGTTCCACCACATCAAGCCGAGTGCCTTTGAGATGATGAAGTCAGTCTGTGATCAAGGGAGCGGTTCCCCAGCCCGTCCGCGTCATGACGAGGTCCGCCACCGCTCCATCGATCAGTTTGAATTTTACGCTGCCATGGAAGCTGCGGTGACAACCCATACCAAGTATGCGGTCCCCTCCACCCTGGTGCGCGTTCCCTTCGACTTTGACGAGGGGATCGATCCCGCCGAGTCATTCCGCGATCTCCTGGAAGTGCTCCCACACAGGACGCTTCTGAGCAACTCCCACGAGGAAGGTCGCCGATCTGTGCTCTTTCTTCTGCCGGCCAACTCCGATCCTGTTGTGCGCGATGCGCTTCGGGATCTCTTTCTCGATTTCGTCGAGGAATTGGGGTTGGGTCGGGAACACGTCCCCCACTTCGTCATGACCGCTCCGGGCGAATCCCCCCAGCAACTCTGGGGCAAGCTGGTGGCAGTCGGCCAGGACGTTTCCTTCCGCTAAGCTGAACCTGCCTGAAACCCGGAAGGGTAGTCCCGGAGGTTCACCCAGACCCGTGAGTGCCTGAGGGGCTTCCGGCTTACCTGGCGTCAGATCCCCCGAAGGCGCCGCTGTAGTTGCGGAGCACATCAGCGCTCGACGCCTCGGTTTTTACCACCTTGCCGCCCACCTTGATCTGGGCAATGCAACCGACCAGGGAGTCGCGGCTTCGCTGTGACCTCGTGGCGCTGACCGCGCCACCACCGCGACATCATGTCGATCCCGCCACCCCCGTTACCGAGACGGAGCCAGCCTTGTAGTAGCTCGTAAGGGGGATGCCATCGATGACGATATTCTCGTCGTAGTTGGGCACCAGGGCGGTGAGGTTACTGGAACCTCTCTTGGTGGACAGCGTTCCATTGCCCTTGGTCGAGTCCTTGCGGTAAATCACGATATAGTCGACCGATACATCCTGGATGGCGCGGCGGAGGAAGTTCCGGATTTCGATCTTATAGCCACCGTTGTAACTGCTGGTGCGGGTGTCGCCCTTGCGATTACTGCCGGTTTTCTGGAGGTTCTGGTAGAACATCATGCGGAGACCGCCGGCTGCTTCCAGCTCTACGGCGCGTTTCTCGACGAACTTGCGGTGCTCCTCGGAAAGCAGGGACACACTGAAGGTGACCGGGCGCAGGGTTGATTTCTTCTGCACGGTGACCTTTTCCCGGGCGGGATCGTAGCCGACCAGGCGCCCCTGGAAGGACTTGGTCTTGTCCGCGTTCTCAAAGCTGCGCCATTCCACGTCTGCAAGGGCGGGGCAGGCGAGGGCCAGCAGGAGGCACCAAAATCGTTTCATCGGAGCACAAGCCTAACAAATTTTTCCGGGGTGCCAACCTTCAATGGCTTCGAAATCAGGATCTCTCCTGCCCGCGCAGCTTGGCCTCGATGAAGCCATCGAGGGCCCCATCCATGACGGCCTGGATATTTCCGGTTTCATGGCCCGTGCGGAGATCCTTGACCATCTGATAGGGCTGGAAGACGTAGGAGCGGATCTGGCTGCCAAATCCGATTTCGCCCTTTTCGCCATAGGTTCGATCCGCCTCCGCCTTCTGCTTGTCTTCCTCAATCTGGTAGAGCTTGGCCTTGAGGAGTTCCCAGGCCAGTTCGCGGTTGCGCAGTTGGGAGCGCTCCTGCGTGCAACGGATGATGATGCCGGAAGGACTGTGTTTCAGGATGACCGCTGTTTCCACCTTGTTGACATTCTGGCCGCCTTTTCCGCCGGAGCGGGTGGTCTGCACTTCGACGTCGCTCTCGGGAATCTCGATATTGATGTCGTTGGAGATCTCCGGTGTGCAGTCGATGGCCACGAATGAAGTGTGACGTTTACCGGCTGCATCGAAGGGCGAGATGCGCACCAGACGATGCACCCCGCGTTCGTTCTTCAGGTAGCCGTAGGCATACTCTCCCTCGATCTTGAGGGAGGCGCTTGAGATGCCCGCACCTTCCCCCTCCTGCTCGTCCGTGATGGACACCTTGAAGCCCCGGCTCTCCGCCCAGCGCATATACATGCGCTGGAGCATCTGGGCCCAGTCGAAAGCCTCCGTGCCGCCGGCCCCCGCCTGGATGGACAGGTAGGCATTGTTGGGATCGGTCGGCTTGTCGAGCAGGGTGACCAGCTCAAAGGAATCGATGTCGCGAGTGAGAGCCTTGAACTCGTCAATGGCCTCCTGGGCCGAGTCGTCGTCGTCGAATTCGCGCGCCAGTTCGATTCCGGCCTCCACGTTCTGGAGGCGTTTCTCGAGCTTGAGGAAGGGGTGGAGTTTACCCTTGAGGCGGCTGGCCTCCCTGACCGCCGACTGGGCGGCATTCTGGTCGTTCCAGAAATCCGGAGCCTCCATCTTCTTCTCGATGGTGGCGATGTTCTTCTCCAGTTCAGGGACGTCAAAGATACCTCCGGAGTTCCGACAAGCGGCCCTTGAGGGCCGTGGTGTCAAGCGCCTGGAGGTCGTCGCTGAATGAAGGTTCTGGCATGGGAGCGGAGGTAGGACACGGCAGGGCCTGAGTCAAGGCGCTCTTGGGTTCCGGAGCCATTGGATCGTTCCGGGGTGCCACGGCAGGGACGGCAGGGGCTTCTTGATTCCGGGACCAGGGGGGGCACACTTCCCGCCATGAATGGTATTGTCCGGTTTCTCTCTTTTTCCTGCCTTGGCCTGGCGTTCGCCCTGTTCCTTGCGGCTTGCGGGCTCACTAGTGGTGGAGGCGAATCCGTGTCGGGGAGCGGGCTCTCCCGGAAGATCGAGTTCGCCCCGCGCTACAATGTCGAGAAAGCGGTCATGATCGTCTTCCAGGCGGATGGCTTTCAGCCGTTACCGGGGAGTGGTGCGGGAGGCAGATTCGCATTCCTGCGGAAGGGAGACGGGGTCGGTCAGGAGAGATTCGGGGAGTGGTTTGGTCCGGGGGTCACCCTTCGCGCCGAGGTGGAAGTGACCGAGGTTGAGTTTGGAACCCACCGGGTGCGTTGCACCCTGCTGGCGAACCGGGGCGACGGGTTTATCCCGACCTCGCAGGGAGACCGCCGGGGCAAAGTCCTGCTCAAGCGGGTGAAGCAACTGACCGAAGTGCTTTGATTGATCTGTTGCGATGATTCAAGGGTTGGATTGCTTCAATCTGCCGTCCCCTTTTCGAAGCTGCCGCAAAGATCACGCGGAGCACCATTCGAAAATTCCCGGGACGGTTCTCCCGTCGCAGCTCAGGACGCCGACGCCAGAGCAACCCGGATCATGTCGTTGAAACTCGTCTGGCGTTCCTCGGAAGTGGTGGCTTCCCCGGTCCGGATGTGATCGGAGACCGTGCAGATGGCCACGGCCTGCTTCCCGCACTCGGCGGCACAGCCGTAAAGCCCGGCGGCTTCCATCTCAATGCCCAGCACCCCCATCTTCTCCATGACGTCGAACATACCGGGGTCCGGGGTGTAAAAGAGGTCGGCCGAGAAGAGGTTTCCCGTCCGGACCGGGATCTCGAGTTGCTCGGCGGCCGCCACCGCCCGCCGGACGAGGTCAAAATCCGCGATCGCCGCAAAGTCGTGGTCCCGGAAGCGGCTGCGGTTGACCTTGGAGTCCGTACACGCTCCGGTTCCGATCAGAATGTCGCGCAGTCTGACCTCCTGATGTGAAGTGCCACAGCTGCCCACCCGGATGATGTTCTCCACTCCGTACTCGGTCCACAGTTCCTTGGCGTAGATGGAAATGGAAGGAATGCCCATCCCGCTTCCCATGACCGAGACTGCGGTTCCCTGGTAGCTGCCGGTGAAGGCCAGCATGCCCCGCACTCCGTTGACCTGCCGGGCCTCGTCGAGGAAGCTTTCCGCAATGTGCCGGGCCCGCAGGGGGTCGCCGGGCATGAGGACGGTCGGGGCAAAGTCCCCGGGAGCGGCTTCAATATGAGGGGTGGGAGTGGGCATGGTGGATGGTGGTTGATGCTTCCGGGGAGAAACTAGCCCAGGAGGGACGTCCCGCTCTCCATGGCAGGCAACGAGAAGTAGTCTGCGATGGTCTGGCCGATGTCTGCAAAGGTTTCCCGCGCCCCGAGGCAGGTCCCGGCTGGAACGGCTTTTCCATGCAGGAGGACCGGGACGTCCTCGCGGGTGTGGTCGGTCCCGGGCCAGGTGGGGTCGTTCCCGTGATCCGCCGTGATGATGAGGAGATCGTCCGGTTCAAGGGTCGCGAGGAGGGCGGGGAGGGCGGCATCGAATTCCTGCAGGGCCTGACCGTAGCCCAGAACATCGCGCCGATGACCGTAGAGGGCATCAAAGTCGACAAAATTGGTCATCACGAGGCTGCGATCACCGGTCCGCTGGAGGGCGGACAGGGTTTTTTGCCAGAGTGCTGGGTGACCACTGGTCCTGATCTCTTCGGTGAGGCCGGCATGAGCGTAGATGTCGCCAATCTTGCCTACCCCGATGACCGATCCACCTGCCTCGCAGAGCCTCTGGAGAACGGTGGGCGAGGGGGGGGGGATCGCAAAATCGTGACGGTTGCCAGTCCGTTGGAAATCCTCGGGACCGGATCCGAGGAAGGGCCGGGCGATGACCCGTCCAATCATGAGGTCGCTTTCGTCGAGAAGGCTGCGGGCACAGCGGCACAGGTCGAGCAGTCGTTCGAGCCCGAAGTGTTCCTCGTGAGCCGCGATCTGGAAGACACTGTCAGCCGAGGTGTAGTAGATGGGCCTGCCGGTGGTGAGGTGCTCTTCACCCAGTCGGGAGATGATCTCGGTCCCCGAGCTGTGGCAATTGCCGAGCGAGCCCTCCACTCCGCTGTGCTGGGCGATCCGGGCAAGCAGCTCCGCGGGAAAGCACGGCTTCTCCTTCGGAAAGTAGGACCAGTCGAAGGGAACCGGGACACCGGCAATTTCCCAGTGTCCGCTGGGGGTGTCCTTGCCCGGGCTGATTTCCCGGGCGAAGGCCCAGGAGCCCGCGACCTCCTCCGGGGGGGTCATCCCGGTGGGTGGGCTTCCGCACCTGGCCTGGAAGGCGTGCAGGAGTCCCAGCCGGGCGAGATTGGGAAGCTGGAGGGGAGTAGCGGCGAGGGCAAGGGTCTCGGCGATGTGTCCCAGGGTGTTGGCGCCCTCATCGGTAAAGCCGTCCCCTTTGAAGCAGGCCGCATCGGGGGCGCTCCCGATACCGAGGGAGTCCATGACGAGGAGGATGACTCTTTTCATTCAGCCATGACTCGTTGGTGAATGACCGGGAATGCCTCCGGTGCCCCGTCGCCCACCGTGAAGGCGGCACATACTTCGGCGGCCGCCTGTTGGGCGTCTTCCTCCGAGGCGGCATGAACGACCGCAAGCGGTCGTTCGCTTCCCACTTCCTCGCCGAGGGAAGCCATCTCGTCCAGTCCCACGCGGTGATCGATTTCCTGTCCGGGATCGGTCCGTCCGCCGCCAAGGCGGACGATGACCAGGCCGAGTTCGCGGGTGTCGATTGCGGTCACGGTGCCGCCTTGGGCCGGCCTGGCCTCCAGCACGACCGGGCCAAGGGGGAGGTGGGACTCCGGACGTTCGAGGAGATCCCCGGGCCCTCCCAGCGCGCAAACCATCCGGGCGAACTGTTCGGCGGCCTGGCCGGATTCGAGGGCTTGGCGCAGGGTATTAAAGGCCTCTTGCTCGGAGGTCGAGAGGCCACTGGTCTGGAGGACTTCCGCGCCGAGCTCCAGGATGACAGTTTCGAGCCGGTCGTTGCGTTTGCTGGTGGTGAGAAACTCGATGGCTTCCCGCACCTCGATCGCGTTGCCTGCACTGTTGGCGAGGGACTGATTCATGTCGGTGAGCAGGGCGGTGGTGGGCGTGCCGGCTCCAGTGGCAACTTCCGCGATGCTCCGGGCCAGTTCCCGTGATGCCTCCGTAGTGGGCATGAATGCCCCGTCGCCCACCTTGACGTCCATGACCAGGGCATCGAGGCCGGCTGCCAGTTTCTTGGAGAGGATGGAGGCCGTGATGAGACCGATGGACTCCACGGTGGCGGTGACGTCACGGATGGCATAGAGCCGAGCGTCGGCGGGAGCGAGCAGGCCGGTCTGGCCGATGATGGCCACCCCGGCGCTTCGCACGGTCCCGCGGAAGAGTGAGTTGTCGGGAGCGGTGTTGTATCCCGGGATCGATTCCAGTTTGTCGAGGGTGCCGCCGGTATGACCCAGCCCACGGCCGGAAATCATGGGGACGTATGCCCCGCAGGCGGCCAGGAGTGGACCGAGCACGAGGGAGACGAGGTCTCCCACCCCGCCAGTGGAATGCTTGTCGATGACAGGTCCGTCGAGGCTCTCGCTCCGCCACTCCATGACGTTCCCGGAATCGCGCATGGCCAGGGTGAGCGCCACGCATTCCTCCCGGCCGAGGCCCTGGAAGTAGATGGCCATGGCGAAGGCCGCGACCTGGCTCTCGCTGATGGCACCGCTGGTCAGGCCTTCCACGAAGAAATCGATCTCCTCCCGGCTGAGGGAATGGCCATCCCGTTTGCGGCGAATGATTTCCTGGGGAAGGTAGTTCATCACGGCAGGTTCCAGCGCGGCAGGGCGTTCAGGAAAACAGTTTTGCGAGCAGGGGCCAGGCCTGGGCGCCGAGATAGATTCCCACGATTCCGACCACCCCGGCAATGGCCGGGGGGGCAGGGATGGGGAGCTTGCAGGCACTGAAGAGGAGGCCGACGACCATGCCGACGGCGAGGGCGAGGAGAATCTCGATCATTGGTTTTCTGGAAGATGGCTGCGGGTCCGGCATGGGCATGGTTCTGCTTACAGGCTCAGGGCGAGAAAGAGACCGGCGATGGCGGCGCTCATGAAGTTGGCGAGGGAGGCGGCAAAGACGGCCTTCAGGCCCAGGCGGGCGATGTCCCTGCGCCGGGTGGGAGCCATTCCCCCCAGTCCCCCGAGCAGGATGGCGATGGAGGAAAGATTCGCAAAGCCGCAGAGCGCAAAGGTGACGATGCCCTCGGAGAGTTGTGAGAGGGAGCCGTCGTCGAGGAGCGCCTTGTAGGCCACGAATTCGTTGAGGACGATCTTCTGGCCGATGAAGCTCCCGGCCTGGCGGGCCTCCTCCCAGGGAACCCCGAGGATCCAGGCGAGAGGAGCGAAGATAACACCCAGGATCTGCTGGAGGGTGAGATCGGAGTGTCCGAACCAGCCCCCCACCGTTCCCAGGCCAAGGTTGAACAGCGCGATGAGCGCGATGAAGGCGAGCAGCATGGCCCCCACATTGAGAGCGAGTTTCAGGCCGGCGGAGGCTCCCTGGGCCGCGGCATCGAAGACGTTAACGGGTTTGTCCTCCTCCTCGTCCTCAGGAAGGTGTTCCTCGGGCACTTCGCTCTCCGGGAGGAGGATCTTGGCAAAAAGCAATCCGCCTGGCGCAGCCATGAAGGAGGCGGCGAGGAGATATTCCAGCTTCACCCCCATGCCGGCATAAGCGGCAAGGACCGATCCGGCGATGGAGGCAAGACCACCCACCATGATGGCGAAGAGTTCCGACTGGGTCATGCGGGGGATGTAGGGGCGCACCACGAGCGGGGCCTCGGTCTGTCCCACGAAGATATTGGCGGTGGCCGAAAGAGATTCCGCCCGGCTCGTCCCCAGGGCCTTGCGGAGGGCTCCGCCAAGGGTCCGGATGATGAGCGGCATGATCCCGAGGTGGTAGAGGACCGCGATCAGGGAAGCGAAGAAGATGATGACGGGGAGAACCCTGACTACGAAGATGAAGCCCATCGAGTCCTGCTCGGCGAGGGGGCCGAAGAGAAAGGTGATGCCCTTGTCCCCGCTCACGATAATGGCCTGGACCAGCTTCGAGAGAGCTCCCAGGACCGCCTGGCCCCAGGGAGTGAAGAGGACGAAGGCTCCGAGTCCCACCTGGACGAGAAAGGCTCCCAGGACGCTACGGAGGCGAATGGCGCGCCGGTTGGAGGAAGCAAGCACTGCGATGCCCAGGAGGGCGGCCATGCCGAGAAGGGAGACGAGCGCAGACATTGTGGCGGAAGAACGATGCCCTACCAGAGATGGTGGGCCGCGGCCATCGAAACCGTCGCGCAATCTGCCTCTTTCAGCGCAGCCTTGACAGGGGGAGGCGGGCTCGGGAGGTTGGGTTGATGATAGGCGCAGGAGGGCAGGATGTGATCATGGTGCCGGTGTCCGGCCGGGGGCCCGCTCCCCTTGGGGAAATCTAGAACGTGGGGGATGGACAAGGCGCGCGGGATTGTGATCCGGCTCACCAGGCTGGGGGACACCAGCCTGATCGTGCACTGGTGCACTGAGGAGGCGGGTTTGTTGAAGACGGTGGCGAAAGGTGCGCGGAGGGCCAAGGGCCCTTTTGCAGGCAAGCTCGACCTCTTTGTGGAAGCGGACCTCGTATGGGTGCCCAGCCGGAAGAGCGAATTGCACATCCTGAAGGAGGCAGAGGTGGCTGAGTTCCGCACCGAGTTGCGTCGCAGCTATGCCGACACAATGCTGGCGGCCTACTTTGGGCAGCTTCTTGAAAAGGTGGTAGAGCGTGAGCACCCCGTTCCGGAACTCTTCGATCTGCTGCGGCGCGCCCTTTCCTATCTCGTGAAGGCACCGGCGGACCGGCGGACGCTCCTGCATTACGAACGGCAGCTGGCGGAACTGCTGGGAGTGGGCCATGAAGGGCTGAATGCGGGAGCGGCCCTGGAGCGGGCCTTTGGAGGATTGCCCAGATCGCGGGCGGACTGCCTGGCTCTTCTCGGCAATGATTCCGGCGGGGTTTGATCCGCACCCCTCCTGCCGGGAACCCTCCGTTTCCGGTCAGAGGGTCCTGGTCTTGAACCTTGCGCCAAGGAGCCAGTTGCGGATCACCTCGCTGCTGGCGGTGAGGTTGCCGGTCACGCGGTAGTTGGAACGGCGCAGGACCTGGGCGTCCTCGCGGGATTCGTCCACCACGCAGTAGGGGCTGGCACCGGAGGAATGGATGAAATGGATCTCGCCTCCGTCCGTGATCACCAGGAAGGCGACGTGGCTGTCGAGGCCCACGATATAGATTCCGTTCCCGCAGGACAGGACTTCGGAGAGAAACCGCTCATAGTCAACACCCACCCGGATCTTCATGTCGTCAGGAGGGAGAAAGGTGCCCAGGATGTTCTGCGACGCCTGCTGGGCGAGAGGGGCCCACTCCACACGGAAGCCCGCATCCTGGAGAACGGAGGAGACGAAGTATCCGCAGGCCACCTTGCCGTCGCCCGGTTCGTGGGCGATGCCATTGAAGTCCCAGGGGGTGCCCAGCCAGCAGCGCATCAGGCGGGGGAGACTCATTTCCAGCAACGTGCGGGCCTGTGCCAGGATTTTCGTGCGTTCGGTGTTGCTGGTGGTCCGGCGGTAGTCGGCACTCAGGCGTCTGCGATGTTCCTCCAGGCTCTCTGAGAGAACGGAATAGGTCTCAGGGTCGGGAGCAGGGCCGGAGGTGGTGGACGAAACGATGGTCGTCTCTACCAGAGCGACAATCCGGGCACGGTAAACCCAGCCAGCGATGCAGGTGCCGACGAGCAGAAGGATGAGGGTGGCCCGGATGAGGATCTTCCGCACCCGGGGATTCTATCCCGGGAAGTGCGAAAATTCCAGCACTGATCAATTCGCTAGTTTTCGGGCAGGGCGGGACTCACCTTGATTCGCAGGAAGGTTTCCTCGTGATCTCGAACCGGACTGGCCATTCTCCATCCCAATCCGGGCCGGAGCTCGAAGGGATGGGCGGCCACCTCGAAGAGCCTGGTGTCGCTCTGCCACTCAAGGAGGTCGTGGGAGAGCTCCGGAATCATGTCGGAGAGAATGGGGGCAGCGGGATTCACGAGGACGTGTCCGCTCAAGTATTGCTGTCCGTCCTTGTCGGTGACGAGCTGAATCTCGAAGTCGGCGTAGTGGCGCGCCTCTTGCGGGTCGGTTCCGGTGAAGTACTCCCAGCCATTGTCGCGGCCATCGCGGTCGTCATCGGCGGAGAAATCCGGGATAGGGTCGTCTTCGTTCAGTCGGAAGGCTTGGCGAGCCCAATCCTCGTAGGACATGCAGAAGCCTTCTTTGGGGATGCAGATGGACCAGTCCGCGGTGGGCGGGAGGGCCGCCAGCATGAGCGAATTGTCTGCGTAGGTGAGGGGGAGCCACTCAAGCGGGACCTTGTCCCACTCGTCACCGGAACGCTCGGAGGGTTGCGGGCCCGGGTCGGGATTCGGATCGAAGGCGCCTCCGAAGTCGAGGACCTCGACGCCATAGATATTCTGGGGCACGTAGGCCAGGGAGCGTTCGTGGATCTCGATCTCCCCGGGGCGGTGCCAGTAGTAGTTTCGGGGCCGGAAGGTGACGAAGGTGGGAGTGGGATCGGAAGGATCCGCGAAGTCGATGAAGGTGAGATCGCCGCCCACGACAATGAGGAGATCGTCCTCGATATGGAGGTCGTAGACGCGCAGATCGGAAAACTCCCACTTCTGGACATCCAGGAAGGCGCCCTCGAAGTCCCAGCGGTGGACGTCGATTTGAGCGGTGTGCAGATCGTCGGCGTAGGAGTCATCTCCCAGCACCATGGTCGTTCCCTCGAAGGCCTTCGCGCCCCAGGCCCAATCGGGGGCCGTGACTTCTGCGATGAGAAAGGCGTTCACGCCATCGAAGGCGAGGGTCTGGATCTTGAGATCGCGATGCCAGTTGTCATCCTGATCGCGGTAGGACTCCCGGTGCGTGCTGAAGAGGAGGTGGCCGCCGGCGGGAGAGAGGACTCCGTGCTCGAAGGTGCCGGGCAGTTCCGCCGGGTCGCCCTCCACGGGTTTGGTGGGATCACTGAAGTCGACGTGGCCCAGCCAGTGACGCGCGATCCAGTGGCTGGTTCCGTCGCGCTCTGCAATGATCTCGTTCTTTTGGGTGCCGTAGTAGAGGGTGGATCCGACAACCTGGACCGCGCCCTCCGACCAGGTCTCCTCGCCGGTTTCGAGGCCGACGGAGGCCAGGATCCGGGGATTGCTCTTGTCGGAGATATCGACGCTGTAGGCCCGGCCCGGGGCGGGTGGAGCCCAGAGGCCCGGTCCCCGGTCGATATCCCGGAGGGGGAAGCCCCAGGCAGAACTCAGTTCGCTGGGGTGCCAGAGGAGCGTGCCGTCCGGGAGCAGGGTGCCCGTATAGTCCGCACCAAAGCCCCATCCGAAGTGGTCTTCGATTTCGGAGGTGTGGCCGTGGCTGCCGACGATGATGGGCCGGTCCGGATCGCCGAGGTCGATCACGGAGGTGGTGAAGATCACGCGGGTGGGTTCCCCTTCCGCGATGAGGGACCGGGTCTGCGCCACGAAGAGGCAATCGCCATGAAGGAACGATCCGCTCAGCTCACCGCCGGGCAGTTCGAGGGTGGTGATCAGTTCCTCGGCACCGTTCGCCGGGCTGAGGTGGAGGTAGGAGGAGTCCGCACTGCTTCCCCACCACTGCCAGGAGTTGTCTCCACGTTCCAGCTGGTAGAGCCGGTCGTCCTTCCGGTAGACGGAGTCGACGGGCCAGGCGAGCATCAGTTCGGCCAGGAGCTTGGGGTTGTCGCGGTCGCTGATGTCGAGTGAACGCAGGGCGCGGCCGGAGATGGAGATCACCGCATCGTCAAGCACCCTGGCGCGGCGGGCCTGGAACTGGTGCTCGAAGGATCCGCGCCTGGTGAGTTCCCGGTCGCCCAGTTCCACCAGTTGCACTCCGCTCTGCCATCCCTTCTGCGGATCGGATCCCTGGTAGGGCACGAGGAGAAGGTCGTCGGCGGGATAATAGCCGAAGGCCTTTTCGTCCCAGTTGGCCTCGGTCCAGGACCTGCCGTCCTCTGCGCCGATGTAGACGCGGGAGGCCAGGGAAGTGTTGGAGGGATCGCTCACATCGAACCAGGAGACCGCGATCCTGCTGTCTTCCACTCCGATGGAAAGAAGGGCGTCTTCGCCGTAGGGCTGCAGGTAGGTGGAAAAGCCGGGAATCTCCAGCTCGCTCACCATGCGGGGAGAGAGAGGCCGCGAGAGGTCGATCACAAAGAGGGGGTCGATGCGCAGGAAAGTCACCACGTAGAGGAGGTCCCCCGAGAAGCGGGCAGCAGTGATGGTCTCGTTGTTGGCGAAGGTGAGAGATCCTCCGCGGCGCCCGGTGGCGAGGTTGAAGGTCTCCACGCTGGCCCTGATCCGGCGGGTTCCGTTGACGTTGCGCCAGATCTGGCTCACCACGGTGAGGACGCCGTCCCTGAGACGCATGTTGAACTTGTTGCGGACCTCGCCGGCCACCTGGAAGCGGTGAGAGACCTGCAGGAGTTGGTTGGGATTGGAGATGTCGACCACGTGGACAGTGGAGATCGACTGGTCGCGCACCTGGTCGTAGGCGTTGGTGGAAATGAGGAGGGCCTCGGAGGTGGCCTGGACCTGCGCCCCCCAGTAGCTGTAACGCTCGTTACCGAGGCTCAGGGGGTAATCAACAATCGGGTTTTTGGGATCATTGAGGTCGATTTTGGTGATGGCCAGGCCGGATTGGTTCAAGACGTGCACGACACCGTTCTGGTCCGGGGTCTCAACCCGCCACGAGTCGCGGGAGACCACGTAGAGGATGTTGCCGATGAGGCGGGATTCCAGGATGGCCCCCGGGACGCGGAAGGTATTCCGCAGGGTGAGTTCGGTCGGCGAGTCGTGGGCCACCAGGTCGACCTTGCCGTCGCCCGTGTTGCGATCGTAATTGAGAAGCATGACGAGATTGGCCTGCGGGTGGATGTACATCTGCTCGCCGTAGCCATCGACGGGGTAGGTGGCGAGTCGTCTGGGCGTGGCGGGATCGGAGACATCGATGGCCTGGAGCCCCTTGTACTGGTTGAAGAAGTAGAGAGTCTCGTTACGCCATTTCCAGATGTCGGACTCTTCCACCACCTCTTCGCCTTCCGGGCTCACTGCGTCCACAGTCGCGAAGCGCTCAATCCCGGCCGGATTGCCGTCCGAATCGGTGGGGTCGAAATCGGTGATCCCCTGGTAAACGAGGTAGGGGAAGGGATCGTATTTGCTGATGGAGACCTCGCAGTCTTCCCCGGCCACGTCGTCGGGCAGGCGGAGTTTAAGGAAACCCTCACTGCCCTCGAGGTGGGCGATGGTGACCGTCTTCCAGGTGCCCTCTCCGGTGCGCACGCGCAGGCGGACGCGCCTCACGCCGCCGGTCAATTTCATGACCACTGCTCGATTGGTCATCTGGGCCTCGATGGGTTGAAAGGTCTCGTCTTCGGCCCACAGCGGGGGTGCGAGAAAAGTGACCACCAGAACCAGCGCGACGAGAGCCGGAAGAGAGGGAGAGTTCATGACAGGAAAGAGAGAGATTTGAACCTTGGGTTTAGATGGATCGGGTTCGTAAGGCGAGGTTTTCTGGAGATGGGGACGATTCGGGAACTGGGGGCTTCGAACAGGCCTCCATGGGTAATCCACAGCGAGAGGAAGCGGGATTCAGGAGAAATTCCGGCGGGGCCGACCCCGGCGCAACAGCCTGATTCTCAGTCTCAAGCTTGAGTTTCCTCACGAGCCACGTTTTTTCACGAGAGTGTAATAAACCTTTTCCCCGAGGAGGGGTTTGCCCCCGGTCGAGGTGACGCCCGGCAGGCTGATGGTGTAAAGATACCCTTCTCTCAGATCACCGACCTTCACCACGCAGGTGCGGGTGGTCGTTGAAACCTCGGTGACCGTGCAGGGAACCTCCTTGGCGTCGACCTTCGGTGATCCGTAGCCCTGATGATACTTATAGGAATGGCGGCGGACTTTCACGCCTTGCAGGACACCCGCCTCGACCGGTTGGGTGAAGCCGAGGGCGAAGCCCCGGTCGAGCAGTTTGACGCGGTCAATGGCCAGGAACTCCCCGGCGTCTTTCTTCAGGCGGATCCTGACCAGACCATTTGCGCCGGCCCAGGAGAGATGGGTCTTGGCGATCCAGAGTGATCCATCCGGGGTGAAGGTCATGCGATGGTTCCCCCGGCCGAGCGATCCCGTGCGCAGGAAGGGAATGGCCGCGCCCTGGGAGACCTTGCCTACGGGGTCGGGGAGGAAGCGGATCAGGTTCGCCTGGTTCATCTCGCCGATGAGCATCTGCTCCCCGAGGGGACCGAAGACACCCTTTGGGATCATGCGCGGTTCGGTGGGCGAATTGGCCAGTTCGCCCTGCGGGAGCAATCCCATGGCGGGGCTGCGCATCCTGTCGAGTTCAGTCACCGGCACCTTGAGCGGTTCGCGGGTCCAGCCCTCCTTCCAGACCAGGGAAGCCGGGTGGCCGTGGAATTGTCCCTCGCGGACATGGAACACCTTGCTGGTTCCAAGCCAGTCTCCCTGATTGTCGGTGACGTAAAGGCGGCCGTCCTTGTCGAAGCCGAGTCCTTCCGGGGACCGGAATCCGCTGGCAAAGGGCTGCCATTTGCTGCCGTCGGGAGAAACCTTCAGGACCCATCCCCGGTAGGGCACGCGGGAATACATGCGGCCCGCCCGCCCCTGGGATCTTCCCCAGCCAGGGCCATTCAGCATATGCTCGCGGGCCAGGCCGATCTCGCTCCAGCGTCCGCGCACTTCCTTCCGGATGCCCGCTCCATTGGAGGCAGTGCCGAGGGAGAGGTAGAGGTTGCCCTCCCGGTCGCGGGTGGGGCCGAAGGCAAACTCATGGTAGTTGCCCGTCATCCCGAAGCTGTCAAAGACGGTTTCGTAGAGATCGGCCACCCCGTCACCATCGGTATCTGCGACCCGGGTCAGTTCAGGGCGCTGCATGACGAGGAAACTGGATTCACTTTCAGCGAGAAGCCCGAGTGGTTCGTGCAGACCTTCCGCGAATCGTTGCCAGGTGCCCGTCTCCGGGTCATGGAGGAGCACCTCGCCGCGGTGAAAGCACATGGCGAGGTTGCCGCCGGGAGTGGTGTCAATGCCGCCGATCTGCGGATCGATTCCGGGCGGGAGGGCGATCCTGTCGATGCTGAAAGTGTCCGTCCAGACGTCGGCGGAGGCGAGGCAGGAGGCGAGGGCCAGGATGAAAACAGGACGCATCATGGTCGTGGGGTCAGGGTGATGGTAAGGCGGCCGTTCCCGTCGGGAACCGCGGATTCGGTGGAGACCGCCATCTTGCCGGAGGACTTGAACTTCAGGGCCGGTGGGACCCTGCCCTTTAGCTCGAAGCTGCGTGCCAGAGCTGTTCCGTCGGTCGTTGGCCGGATGGTCTCTGTCACCTCCATTGCCCCCACCCGCCAGCGGAAGGTGGGCAGCCCTCCCACAAGCGAATATCCGAGGAACTTGGGAGGGGACGGGGCGGAGTTGCCTGGATCGGGCAGGGGAACAGGATTCTGTTCCTCGCGGAGGAGGATCTCGCCCTGGATCCTGGAGAGTCCGTTTCCGTTTCCACGCCAGACCGCCCAGCCATCGATGAAATCACCCCTCCAGATGTAGCGCAGGCGGCACTCGCCCGCGTCCCAGCAGTAGTGCAGGTGATCGTTGACGGCGACCGCAATGGCAGCGGGTCCGGCGTCCGGCATGAAGATGCGCTGCACCTGCGGGCGTTTGCGCATGCTCGGGGAAGCGTAGAAGGGATCGAGTCCCTTCACCTTGATTTCCTTCAGCCCCTTGGAGGCCTCGACGATATGGGCATGGATCAGTTTGAGGCTGGCGTCGCCCACGTGCCCCATGGGCGGCATCTGGATCACGCCTTTGCGTTTCTGGACGGGTTTCTTGCACCAGGCGAGAAACTCGTCGATTTTAGCCGAGTAGAGCTTGGAGACTTCTACCAGCGAAGGGCCCACTAACTGGCGGTCGGGCAGGTGGCAGGCCGCGCAGTGCTGGGCGAAGAGCGTCTTGCCGTCCTGTGCGTCGAGTGAGAATGGCGAGAGCGCCATCGCCAGGATGGCGCTTCGCAGGGTGAGGAGGCTGCGCATGAGGGAAACCAAGGGAGATCCGGTCTATATAAGCAAGAGGAATTCAGGATTGGGATAAGAGGCATGTGAAAGCCCGGGACCGTTTCTGCTGACTGGTAGGAGATTTTGGTGATTCTCCATTCGGCCGGGAAAGTGGTGCTTCCGGGTTCGAGGGGTTCCGCCTCTCAGCTCACGCCCAGGATCATAATCGAGGAATCCTCCAGCAGTTCGCCTGCGTGAGATCCCAGGAGATCCTGGTAGAGCGGCGACTCCGGAGTCAGGACGGTACAGTCAAAGCCATCATATTCGACGGTGTGGCCGCCACCTGCAGGGGCGAGGAAATAGAAGATGATGTTGCCACCGTGTTCGGTTTCGACGAGTGCTCCGACTCCGATTCCGTCACCCTCGTCGTAGGGAACCGGGTCAAAAACGGTCAGGAGTCGGACAGATTCGGCAAGTTTCTTCGCCTGCTCGGCCTGAGCGCCGGCGAGATAGGCCGCTTCGATTGCCCGCGTGTCGTATTTTCCGTCCGATTTGGTTTCATCGCCGATTGCATTTTCCTTGGCATCTTCAGCGGCCGCCACCGTGATGGAGAGTTGTTCCTCGAGCAGGGAACGGATCTGGCGGATCAGGGCTGGCTTGGACATCACGGGAGGGCTCGTTCAGGCCGTGGTGGCAATGAGATCGTAACCGCGATGGTCCGTAATCCTGACCTCCGCGAATTCTCCGACAGGCAGATCGGTGGGGACGAAGACGCGCCCGTCGATATCTGCAGCGTCCCATTCCGAGCGGGCGATTCCCTCTTCCTCCACCAGGACCTTCCGGATCGATCCCACCTGTTTCCGGTTTGCGCTCCCCGCAACCTCGTCGATCGCACTGGTGAGTTCGCGGTGGCGGGCCTTGATGGTCATGTGGTGGAGGTGGGATCCGAACTTGTGGGCGCGGGTGCCTTCCTCGCGTGAATAGGAGAAGATTCCACAACGCTCGAACTGAAAGGTGCGGATAAATTCAAGCAACTCGTCATGGTCTTCCCTGGTTTCGCCGGGAAAACCGGTGATGAAGGTGGTGCGGATGGCGAGATCCGGGATCTCTTTCCGCATTCGCCCCAGCAGGTCGCGGATGTAGCGGCCATCGGTCTTCCGGTTCATGGTGTCCAGCATGTGATCACTGATATGCTGGAGCGGGATGTCGACGTAGTTGGCGACCTTTTCACAGGTTGCGATGGTTTCGATCAACTCGTCGGACCAGTGGGCGGGGTGGGTGTAGAGGAGTCGCACCCAGAAGTCGCCCTCGATCCCGTTGAGATCCCGCAGCAGGGAGGCAAGCGATTCTCCGCGGGAGGAATCGACACCCGAGGTCGGTCTGGCCTGTCGGCCGCGTCCCTCCCAGCGGTCCATTCCGAAGTAGGTGGTGTCCTGGGAGATGAGGTTGAGTTCCTTCACTCCGGCCTGCACCAGGCTCTCCGCCTCGCGCACCACCGAGTCCTGGGTGCGGGAGCGATGTTTTCCACGGATCTTCGGGATGATGCAGAAGGAACAGGTGTGATTGCAGCCTTCCGCGATCTTGACGTAGGCCATGTGTCCGGGGGTGAGGCGGAAACGCGGGGTGGTGTAGTCGGGAATGAAGCGTGGTTTGGTGGTGACGGCGTCGAGCGCCTCGTCGCCCGGCGACCGGGTGAGGACCCTGCGCACGATGGGCCCCACCTGCGTGACCTGGTCGAGCCCGATGAAGGCATCCACCTCGGGAAGAAGCCCGGGCAGGCGCTCGTCCTCATTCCTGGAGAGGTTGAAGCGCTGCGAGAGGCATCCTGCCACGATGATCTTCTGCTTTTCGCGGGCGGGATCCTGCTGCCGGGAGTTGACGGCCTTGATGATGGTCTGCACGGACTCTTCCTTGGCCACGTCGATGAAGGAGCAGGTGTTCACGATGAGGACATCGGCAAGATCCGGTTCCGGAGTCATGATCATGCCCTCCTCCTGGAGGTGGCCGATCATGATTTCGGAATCGATCAGGTTCTTGGCGCAGCCAAGGGAGATAAGACCGACTTGGGTGGGCAACTTCGGGGGGGATTACTGGTTATCTGTCATCGACAGGGGGAGGGGATCTAGGCCGTGATGCGTCGTAAATCAACGCGAAAGCGCTTGGCCATGATAACCAATAAACCGATCACAGGTAACTCTCATCTTGGTCCTTGTCAGGCACCGGGGTTCCGGAAAGAGGGCCCTTCCGGGTCGATGCGCACAGGCAGGTCTGCTTACGGGAGCTGGAAGCGAACTCGAAGGTAGCCCTTTGTGTTGTCGGCGAGGGGATTGGGGCTGCGGTAGATTGAGGTGGCCGAGTTATCCTGATGGAAGGTCCGGGCATGCAGGACCGCACCCGGGCCGTCATTCCAGTTGACGAGATCTTCAGAGAGTTCGGGGATGAGGGAGATTTCGTTGCTGGTCACGCGGTGACGGACAGCGAGAGTGAGATAGTCCTGTGGCCCCGCGCCCAGGTCCAGGGTGGACACCTCCACGCGGATCGCCTGGTCCATGGCGGTGGGCTGGAAGGGATTCCCCAGGAGGTTGAACTCAAGCAGACTGCTGAAGCCGTCGGAGTCGGGATCTCCATCGGAATCGGTGATGCCCAGCTGGGCGGCCCAGGCCTGGTAGGAGAGGGGGTGCTCGTTCGGCATTCCAGGGGTGCCGCCCGGGGCCCCGGCCTGCCAGCTGGTGGCCCGGTCATGATCCGGGAGCGAGGGAGGGTCGATCAGGACGAGGGATGGTCCCCGGCCGTCTGCCCGGGTGGACCAGGGGGGCCGGTTATCGTAGATGAAGTGAAGAATGGGTTCTCCGAGGGGATTGACGAGTTGTATGCTCTCCCCTTCATCCTTCAGCTGACCCGAGTACTGTCCTGCGATGGGGCGACCGGTGCCATAGCGGAACTCAAAGGCAGCGCGGTTTTCCACGAAGAGAAGCCGTTGCCCGGCCTCCAGGGTGGTGATGTCGCCGGTACTGAAATCGAATTCGATGCCCTCCACGAAGCGAAGACCCTCAAGATTGACGGTGGTCGTTCCGGCATTGAACAACTCGAGGAACTCAAAGTCCTCACTGTCATCAAAGCCGGCCGCGATTTCCGCGGCGGAGGCTGGGCCGGGATTGTACATCAGTTCCGACACCACGAGGTTCCCGTAATTCTGTTCCGGGACGAAGAGGGCCTCGTTGAGGGCGGACCACTCGCTGTTCTCGAGGACACGGGCGCGCACCGTGGCAATCTCGTCGAGGATGATGGTGCTCTCATAGAGTTGGGCCGTGTCTGAAACGGCACCCCCGGGAGCCCGCGGATCGGTTCCGTCGGCAGTATAGTATATTTCGCCGGATGGTGCGCTGATGCGGATCCGGCGATCGGGGAGATCTCCGCCATGCGGGGAGAATGTGGGAGCGGTGATGTTGGGATAGAGCCCTGCGGCTCTGTACTTTGCGACCATATCGCGGGAAAGGCGGCGCAGGCTGCCCCGCATTTGGTTGGTCTGGTAGCTCTTCCAGGAGGCGGGAGTCTGCATGTTCCAGCGGGCGGACTCGGCCAGAAAGCTGACTTCGATCTCATCCACCCGGGTCTGCAGCCGGTTGATACAGTAGCCGGGGGTGAGGGCGCCGTCGTTGAAGAAGTGTTTGTGGATGCGGTCGGCCAGCAGCATCTCGTAATCGGGGTGGGCTTCCTGGCGGAGGCGGGTCATGAGGTTAAGAGGGCCCTGGTGAGTGATGGAGTTGGAGGCCCCCCGCAACCAGCCGTCCGCATCCTTGATGAAGAACTTGAAAGGGACGGCCAACTGCACCGCTCCGGCGGCCCGGAACTCGGACTCGCTGTTGCCGCTGGCCCACAGGATCATGAAGTCGATGATGTTGGGGATGTCGATGTAACGGCGGGTTGCGTGGAAGGTACTGGGCCGGTTGACGAGGGCCTGGGCCTGGTTCCAGAAGCGCCCGGTTCCGTTATAGACTATGCCGGGGAGGAAGTCCCCGCCGGTGTTGTTGGCATTGACGGCTTCGTAATTTTCCCTGGCTCCACCGAAGTACTCGGAAAACATGGCCGCGTTCCAGCGCTCCCGGAGGTGATACTGACCCCAGTACTGGCCGTTCAGGTAGACGTGTACGAACCGTCCGTGGGGAGCGATATTGCCCATCGCGAGCATACTGTCGTCGGTGAACCGGTTGGACATGTAGGCACCCCGGGACTGCATGTCGTGATTACCGGAACGCAGATCGATGCTGTCGAACCGGTCGGCCGGGGGAATGGTCTGGTAATCGTGGCCATCGAAGACGGGGAAACGCAGTTTGGCCGGTCCATACTGGGAGCGGAAATTCAGCCGGATGCTGCGCTTGGTGAAGTCGGTAACATAGTTGCCGTAGCGCTCCATGCCGATGTCCATCTGGGTGCTGCCGGCTTCGAAGTTGATGAACTCCACGGAAGCCTGTTTCTCGGTGCGATCCACATCTCCGGGAAAGACAAGCGAGATGGAAGGCACTGCCTTCAGGGCGTCATGCATCTGGGGGCCATAGACCGGGTTCTCCGTAATGTTGACATTCATGCTGCGCAGGGCCACGACATCGGCGGGGAAGATGTAGGTCTGAGTGTCCACGTTGGTGGGAACCAGTCCCGTTTTGAATGCGGCGGCGCGCAGGACGGTGGTGGCTTCGATCGGGACCGGGCCGGTGTAGACCAGTCCGGTGCGGCTGGTGGGCCTGGATCCATCGATGGTGTAACGGATGACGGCTCCCTCGGTGGCACTCGTGACCGCCACTTCAATGGGATCGTCGAAGAACCCGCGATCGGTGGAGAAGGTGGTGTCCGCCACGAAGCCGGTAAAACCCTCTTCGTTGGTTGTGCCAGGACTGGCGGAGGTAAAGTAGCCTTCCCGCAGGGCCCCGGCGTCGAATCCATAGGAGACGTCCGGGCGTTGGACCGGATAGGGAGCGAATTCGTTGAGGATGGTGGTGCCATCCGGCTTGACGAGGGCGAGGTGTTCACCATCGCGGTCGAGATTGAAGTTCGTGTGCAGCTCACTGTCCGCCACCGCACGATTATTTCCGGAAGCGAAGACAAGGAGATAGCCGCCGGGGGGGAGGGTGACGTCGGGGAAGCGCCACATTGTCAGATTGTCCGGGTCGTCGGTGAGGTAGTAGCCGTCCAGTGAGGCGGGTTGCCCGGTGGGGTTGCAGATCTCAATCCAGTCGGAATATTCGTTGTCTTCATCGAGTCGGACACTCTTGTTGTCGGCCATGAACTCGGTGATGAGCGGTTCCCCGGAGGCAACCACGGCGATGCGGATGTCCCGCGATTCGCTGCCATGGGCGTTGCTGGCGGTCAGCGTGTAGGTAGCGGTTTCGTCGGGGGAGAAATCCACTCCCTGCCTTCCGGTAACGTCCGTGCCGTCGAGGGTGAGGGTGGTGGCATTGACGACATCCCAGTTGAGGGAGACCGAAGTTCCCGGTGCAACCAGGCTCTGGTCGGCGGTAAAGCTGTAGATGAGGGGAAGGGTCGAGACTTCCACCGCCAGACTGGCCTCGCTCGTGCCGTTGGGCCATTCGACGCTCAACGTGTAAACAGTGCTGGCTCCTGGTCCCGGCTCAAGAGTGACGCTGCCCTCCCCGTTCACGGTCCGGTCCGTGACGTCGCCCACGCCCTGGTCGATGGTCACGGTGGTGATGCTGGAGTTGACCGACCAGGAGAGGGTGACCGGTAGGTCCGGGGGAATGAAACTCCTGTCGACCGTAAAACCGCTGATGCCCGGATCGGGCAGGGAGAGATCCAGTTCGATGTGCCCGGCCTCACCTGCCGGGGCGGTTCCCGGGAACGCCGCGCTACTCACGATTTCGCCCGGGCTCCCTTCATTGTCAGAGTAGAGATTGACGGTGACATCCTCCAGGCGTTCCAGACAGCACACGTCTTCCCGTCCGAACAGGCGGACAAGGCCGATAGACTCCGTACGGCCCAGGTCGAGCATGTAGCGGGCAAGCGTTCCGGCTACGTGGCTGGTGGACCAGACCGCATTGCTCCGCTCGAGGTCTCCGTCGAAGACGCCGGTGGGATCTCCGTGGTCGAGGAGGGTGGTGGTGTGGGTGGGGACAACCGAAGGGGTGCCGTCCTGCGCCAGGTTATTGCTGCTGGTCCCGTCCTCATCCGCTTCATCGGGCGAGACCCCGATGCGGAAGACCTCCATCTCCGAAAGATGCAGGCGGGTGTTACCAGGGTCGTTCTTTACCACCTCGACGAAGCGTGCTTCCGCCCCGATCACGCGGGGCGCATTGAGAACGTTTATTTCCAGTCCGGCCTCCACCGATCCCTCCGCATTGGTGGCGGTCAGGGTATAGGTGGTGGAGATGAGAGGGCTGACGGCCAGGGTGGCCAAGCCGGTGACATCCACTCCGTCAAGACTGAGGGATTCGGCCTCAGCCACGACCCATTCCAGGCTCACGCTGGTGCCGGATGGCACAGAGAGCTGGTTGGCGGAGAAAAGTTCGATCCGGGGAAGAGCGCCGTCCGAGGGGGGGGATGAGAAGAGGAGGGTAGCACCAGAAAGAAGCGTGCCCAGGAGAGGAAGGGAGCGGGTCATGGGGGTTGTGGCGGGATATGCAGTATGGCCAGATGGGGGGGCTTGGGGCAAGCTCCCACCCTCCGCCTTGGAGTTTCTGCCATTTTGTTTGCGGTTCTTCCGCGTCCCGGGCCTGAAAACAAGTCAACCGGGAGAGGTTTCCCTGTCCCGGCTGGTTGGATGGAGCGGGTGAACGGATTCGAACCGTCGACATTCACCTTGGCAAGGTGACGCTCTACCACTGAGCTACACCCGCATCCGTGGGGCGCCTAGATACACCGCCGGTTCGGGCCCGCAAGTCCTTTTTCGCGCCCGGAGAAGGGCGTTGGGGTTTCCGACACTGAAAAATCTCGTGTCCATCGGGGGGGATTCCCGGTTAAACCCCTCCCGCGGCATGAACAAGCTTGAGGAAATCACCGCCCACAAACGCATCGAGGTGGAGCCCCTCGTTTCGCTCGCGGCCAAGCTGAAGGCACAGGCGTTGCAACGGAACGAGTTCAGGGGATTCCGGACCGCCCTGGACCGCGGATCCGATCAGCTCGGCGTGATCGCCGAAGTGAAGAAGGCCTCCCCTTCGGCCGGCGTGATCGACCCGAACTTCGATCCTCTCCGGCAGGCGCGCATGTATGTCGACGGTGGTGCGTCCTGCATGTCGATCCTCACCGACAAGAAGTATTTCCAGGGCTCCCTCACGTATCTCACCGAGATTTCGAAGGAGTCCCCTGTTCCGCTCCTGCGCAAGGACTTCACTGTTCACGAAGCGCAGATCTACGAGGCGATCATCGCGGGAGCAGACGCCATCCTGCTTATCGTGGCCTGTCTTTGTGACGAGGATCTGCACAGGTTTTACCACATCGCCCGCGACCTGCAGCTTGATGTCCTGGTGGAGGTGCACGACCTGCCCGAGATGGAACGGGCCATCGATCTGGGAGCGGATCTTATCGGGATCAACAACCGCAATCTGAAGACATTCCAGACCGACCTGGCTGCCACCGAGCGGCTGGTCGAGGAGGCCCCGGACCATGTTACCGTTGTTTCGGAGTCCGGGATCAGGAGCGTGGGCGATGCCCAGCGCGTGCTCGATGCTGGCGCCAATGCCATTCTGGTGGGCGAGTCCCTCATGCGGGCCAATGTTCCGGGTGAGGAGGTGCAGTCCTATCTCGCACTGACTGCTTCGGGGACCGGGCGGAGGGATCCGGTATGACGGTGACTGTAATACCGGGAGGGATTTGGACGTGGCTCAGGGCCGGCGCTCCAGTCATCCTTCCCCGAGCCTTGACCCTTGCCGGTTGAGAGCGGATAACCGCCCCACCAATCACGTGAAACCGCACGAGCTCTTCAAACAAGTCGATCCCGCCATCGTAGCGGAACTCTTCACCACCTTCCGCGATGAGGAGCGTGATGTCTACAAGAGTGCCTTGGCCAGCCTGGCCCAGTCGCGCAAGTTGCGGCCGGTCTTCATCCAGAAGAAGCCGGTAGTGGAGCAGATCGCCTGGATGCACAAGACGCTGAAGCTGCGTGGTAGTGACATGATCGGCGAGCACCTCCTGCAGGTCTGGTTCATGAAGTTCCAGCAACCCCTTCTCATGGGGTTCTGCGACGGAATGGGGATCGCTCACAATGGGGAGGGTTCGGTGGAGGGCGAACTCCCTGCCGAGCTGGATGTCGCCAAGCTCAAGGAGACCGTTGAAGGGCTCTATGCCGACTTCAATCCCAAGGTCGTTTCTCTCTATCTCTACCTCTTCAACCTCCAGCGACCCGGCGGATGGGATGCCCTGACCGACACGCTGGCCAACGATGGGCGCATCGTGCTCGGCATTGACCCGGAGCCCCAGCCTGAGCCGGAGGAAGCTTCCGCAGGGGAGGCGGAGGCCATGGCAGAACCCGAGGGAGAGCCTGACGTTCCCGAGGGAGAGCCTGACGTTCCCGAGGAGGAGCCTGACGTTCCCGAGGAGGAGCCTGACGTTCCCGAGGGAGAGCCTGACGTTCCCGAGGAGGAGCAGGGCGAAGGAAAGGGATCAACCCCGCCGGGGTCTACGGGGTGCCCCTGATCGGCTCGACCGGTCGAGGCGGGAGGATGCGTTCGGGAATCGGAACGGCTCGCGGAGGGGTTTCCTCCTCCACTGGGATGGCCCGCGGTGGCGGTTCTTCCGGCACTGGTTGGGCTGGTGCCGGCGGAGGGGCTGGCGACTCCTCGGGGACAGGCAGGGCCTTCGGCGGAACGGAGACGGGAGGTGGCACCTTGGGCGTGACTCGGACGGGGACGATCTCCTCGGGGGGGATCTGCTTGCGCATGAGAATGTCGACGCGCCGGTTGATGGCCTGCTGGTCCTGGTCGCCTTCCTGGACCTTTGGCTTGGAGCGGCCGTAGGCACGGACGATGATGTGGGTGCTGTCGAGACCAAGGGAACTGACCAGCCAGTTCTTTACGGCCTGTGCGCGCTTGCGTGAGAGTCCAAGGTTGTAGGCATCAGTACCGAAGAGATCCGAGTGTCCTTCCAGGATACAGTACATTTCCGGGTTGCGGTCAATGAGCATGCCGAGCTTCATGAGACCGAGCTTGGCATTTTGCCTGAGTTCGGCCCTGTTGAACTCGAAGAGGAGGTCACTGGGGAGTGCGGCCCGGCCCTTGTCGAGCTGGTCGACATCGAAGTTGAGGTAGCGGCCTAACTCGGTGTAGCCCTTCATCAGTCCGTTTTCTTCCAGTCCGTTTGCGCCCCGGACCGCAGCGTCCTTGAGGAAGGAATCGGGATCGGGTATATCGGCGGAGATGCTACCTTCCTCGATGATAACCCGGCCTTCGGGGACTTCGGTGAAGAGTGGTTCGTCGCGTCCGAGTTCCGCGAGATTGGCTTTCACTTCCGGAGCCTTGAGCGGTTCGAGGAGTTGACCGTCCTCCTCCCCGATCTTTGCCGGCTTGAGTGGCTCAAGCGCCACCTTGGGTTTTTCCAGGTCGGGGACGATATCGATCTCGGTGTCGTCAAGTTCAGGGATGAGCTCTTCGATCTCGGTGAGGAGATCTTCCGCCTCCTTCGGTGGCTCGAGCTCCTCGTTTTCAGCCACGGGTGCCACAACCTCTTCGGGCAGCTCCTCGATTTCGCTCACCTGGAAGGTCTGGGAAGTCCATTCGAAGTCAGCCAGCTCCAACAGGAGGTTAAAGCGACCAAGGGCCCAGAGCCCAACCGCATGGATTACCACCGTCACAGTCACCGCGAGCAGGACCCAGAAGCCGAATTTGCGGCGGCGGGAACCCTGGTAGCGGCTACCTCCCATGCGGGCGGAATCCCAGGTATAACGCGAATCGATACTCATGCGGTCCTGTTCAGTATAACGCCACGGAGCGCGGCCTCAATTCAGACAAACGCGATTATCTTGCTCGAAACGCCCGGAATTTTCCAGCCAGACGCAGGAAAAGGCGCCCAGAGCAGGCCCTGGCTGCTTCCGTCATCAACGGAAGAGCCGGGTTTCGGATCCCCTCGGGCCGCAATCAGACCTTCCCAGCTGCGCGGCCGGCAACGTTTCCGTCGATCCCGGGGATTCCACCGGATCCGGGATTTCTTCAATCAGTTCCCGTAGTCCGCCTGCGGATGTGCGTGGAGTTCGCAATCAGATCGCTGCCGTCCTTGTGCCGATGCCCCCCGTTCGCCGGGATTCGGTGGACCTTTTGCACCTTTGGGTCTTTGCGCTTCTCCCTCCATCCGCTATCGCTTTGCTGTGAGCGCGAGCTGCGACACCATCGGCATTGGTCTGGCAGGATTCGGCACGGTCGGATCCGGGGTCTGGAATACCCTGGTGCGCAGCGGAGGCCTGATTGCGGATCGCACCGGGGACGGGTTGAAGTTTGAGATCCGCCGGATTGTCGTAAGGGATCCTGAGAAGGAGCGGGAGGCAACCGCACCAGCTGAGCTCTTTACGACCGACTGGCGTGCGATGGTTGAAGACCCCTCCGTGGATGTGGTGGTGGAGTTGATCGGTGGAACGGACGCGGCCTACGAACTGGTAGCCGCGGCGCTCACGGCCGGCAAGCCGGTGGTTACCGGCAACAAGGCGCTCCTGGCAGAGCGGGGAGGCGATCTGTTTGCGCTCTCCCGTGAACACGATACCCCCATTCATTTCGAAGCGGCGGTGGCGGGAGGAATTCCCATCATCAAGGCGGTGCAGGAATCCCTGGTGGGCAATCGCGTCAGTTCGATAACCGGGATCATTAACGGCACCTCCAACTACATCCTCATGCGCATGACGGAGGGGGAGCTCGATTACCCCGCCGCGCTCAGGGAAGCCAAGGAACTGGGTTATGCCGAGGTTGACGAAACTCTCGATGTCAATGGATGGGACGCTGCCCACAAGGCGATTCTGCTGGGGACGATCGTCCATGGATTTCTCATTGATGCGGAACAGGTCTACGTTCGCGGAATCGAGTACGTCCGTCCCCTCGACATCCGCTTCGCAAAGGATCTTGGTTACGTGGTGAAGCTCCTGTGCATCGTGCGCGAACACGGGGACGGTTCCATCGAGATCCGTACCCAGCCTTCCTTCATTCCCAAATCGCACATTCTCGCCTCAGTCAATGACGTCTTCAATGCGGTGGCGGTGCGGGGGGACGGGATTGGCGATGCCCTCTTCTACGGACGGGGTGCGGGACAGGATCCCACCGCCTCTTCGGTAGTGGCCGATCTGGTGGAAGCGGGACGCTTTCTACGGCAGGGCAGGGGATCCGGCCACCGTGGGTTCCTGCCCTACCGGGAAAAGGGAACCCTCAAGCCCATCGCCGAGAGTGAGACCGCATACTACGTGCGCTTTCCGGTGACCGATCGCCCTGGCGTGGTGGCTGATATCGCCTCGTTGCTGGCCGAGGCCGGCATCGGAATCAGCGGAACGCACTCTCCGGTTGATCCCGCTCAGCCTGATGCCGAGTTCGTCGACATGGTTTTCCTCCTGCACACCTGCCCTTTTGGAGTTCTCAAGGGGGCCCTGAAGAAGATCGAATCCCTCGATTGCGTGACCGAGCGCCCCGTGGTCTTCCGTATCGAGACGCTGTAGGCCCCCCCCGGCCTCCAGATCACGCGTCCACCTTGATACTCCCGCTTCCCCTAGTTGGGCCGCTTGTCAGGATCGCCGGTCCAGTAGACATTGTTCTGGCCGTTGACGGCCTGGCCCATGGCATCGGTGAGATCCTCGAAGCTGAACTCCTCCACGTGGCCGTCGATGAACAGGACGTGGCCCTTGCCCTTGTAGCGCCCCACGAAATTCTTGGCATTGGCCTTGGATCCACCATCAAATCCGCCCTGGAGCTTGTTTGTCTTCTCGCCCTTCTTCACCCCGCGCTCAAGAAAGGCCACGGTTCGGTCCTGATGTTGGATGCCGGCGAGATTGGCGGGGGACTCCGTTCCATCTTCGGCCTTGACCTGCAGGCTGCTGTTGAACCCGAAGGCGAAGTAGGGTTTTCCTTCCCTTTTGGTCTTGGGATAGGCCGCGCCGGAGAGGAAAAGGGGATAGCTCTTCTGGTAGAATTGCGAGGCGGGGTTGTCGCCCAGTTCGCTTACCGGGGTCCCGCCGATCTTTGTGGTGAGGGCATTGTACCAGACCGTCTCGGCCTCCGGCTTGGCTGCGTTGAGCCAGTCATCCTTGCCGGGGGCGTCCTCAAGGGGAAATACCCCACCGCTGTCGTCGAGGTAGCCTTTCAGGGCCTCACCGATGCTCCTCATTTTCTTGAGGGCTTCGGCCTTGTTCCGCTTGATCTTTCCAGAGTTCATGATGGTCGTGCCGATACCGATGGCGATGACCAGTACGGCGGCCCCAACAAGGATCTCCATCATGCGTGATTTCCCGGAGCGGAGGGCCGGATTGGATCTGCGACGATTGTTCATGGGAGGAAGGTGCGGAGGCGTGACCTGAGATAATCCACCTCCTGCACAACCCACTTGCAAGCCTACAATTCCGCCCCTCCATACCCCAATTGTCCCATTTGCAGTGGCAAATGGGTCTGTGCCAGCGGGCAACTCACCATTTCATGAGGTCAAGAGAGCTTGCAGAAGCTCCCTGCAGGATTCTAGTTTTGGACTCATGAAGATTGCCCGTCTGCTCCCGTCCGTCGCTCTCTCTGCCCTGCTGACCTGTATGGTTTCAGCTGGTTCGCTCGTATATGAAGGTTCCAAGGGAGCGGGGAAGGGCAAGCATCTCGTCTTTATCGCCAGCGATCATGAGTACAAGTCGGAGGAAACCCTCCCCGCCCTCGCCCGGATCCTGGCCAGGCATCATGGGTTCAAATGTACTGTCCTCTTCGGAGTGAACGACAAGGGTGAAATTGTCCCGGGGCACTCCAATGTCCCGGGCCTGGAAGCTCTCAAGTCGGCAGATCTCATGGTGGTCTTCACCCGCTTCCAGAACTGGCCCGACGAGCAGATGCAGCACTTCGTCGATTACCTGGACCGGGGAGGGCCCATTGTCGGTCTGCGCACGGCCACTCATGGGTTTCAAATCCCGGGCAACAGCAAGTGGGCCAGGTATGGCAACGGTTATGGCGGAGAGGAATACAAGGGCGGTTGGGGGCGCCAGGTCCTGGGCGAAAAGTGGGCCGGCCACTACGGCGGCAACCATCGCCAGAGTACCCGTCTCGATATCGTGCCCGACCAGAAGGACCACCCCATCCTGCGAGGGGTAAAGGACATGTGGGCCCAGTGCTGTGGTTACAAGGCGGCCCCCCTTGCCCCCAGCACCGTTCTCGCCATGGCCCAGCCCTTGCAGGGGATGACGCCGGACTCCCCGCCCAACCAGAAAATGCCTCCGGTGCCCGGTGCCTGGACACGCAGCTACCGGGGCAAGTCGGGAAAGCAGGGGCGTGTCTTCACCAGCACCTACGGGGCCTCCAATGACATCCTCAGCGAAGGCTACCGGCGGCTTCTCATAAATGGGTGCTTCTGGGCAGCGGGACTGGAGGACCAGATCGTTCCCGGTGCCGAGGTCGGCCTGGTTGGTCCCTTCAATCCGACCTGGGGCAGGGGCGGTGGTCGGCGCAAACCGGGAACCAGGCCCGCAGACATGGCAGGGTGGGAGACGCCGATCGTGCCGTTGGCGAAGTAGGCGATCCGGATGTTGGCCAGCTTTCCTGAGCCGGCGTCTGGGATGTCCGGAGGGTTAAATCGGAAACTGAAGCTTGTCCTTGTCGCCGGGGACCGCTAACCCGTCAGCGCTCTGGTTACGCGATACTTCGTTCCCGTCCGTCCATGACGGGGCCGATGGATGCGGGCAGGGCTTCCCCTTGTTTCTCATGCTCATCGTTCAGAAATACGGCGGCACCTCGGTCGACTCCTTTGAGCGCATCCGTAATGTCGCCAGGCGCATCAAGTCCCTGCTGGATGAAGGGAACGAAGTCGCGGTGGTGGTGTCGGCCATGGGAGGGGTGACCGACAAGCTCATCGCCATGGCGCAGGAAATCTGCGAGGAGCCGCCCGATCGTGAAATGGATGTCCTGCTTTCGACCGGCGAGCAGCAGTCCATCGCCCTGGTGACCATGGCTCTCAATCAGATCGGAGTGAAGGCGGTCTCCATCACGGGCCGCCAGGCGGGAATGAAGACCTCCGGGTCCCACACCAGGGCGCGGATCGAAACCATCGACTCCACTCTCAGCCAGCGCTACCTGAAGGAAGGCAAGGTGGTCATTGTGGCAGGGTTCCAGGGAGTCAACGAAGAAGGCCTGATCCAGACCCTCGGTCGCGGGGGATCAGACCTTTCCGCAATCGCCTTCGCCTCATCGGTCAATGCCGACCTGTGTCAGATCCTCACCGATGTCGATGGGGTCTACACTGCTGATCCCCGCGTGGTGCCGGATGCGCGCAAACTCCCCGAGATTTCCTACGACGAACTCCTCGAACTCGCCTCTGTCGGCACCAAGGTGATGCAGTCGCGCTCAGTCGAATTCGCCAAGAAGTACGGCGTGAAATTTGAAGTCCGTTCCTCCCTTAACAACAACCCCGGTACTATTGTGACAGAAGAACACGAAGCCATGGAAGCTGTCGTCATCCGAGGAGTCTCCATCGAGCGCTCCCAAGCCCGCGTTACCATCACCGGCATCCCCGACGAACCAGGAATGTCCGGCCGCATCCTCGGGGTGCTGGGGGACGATGAGATCAATATCGACATGATCGTTTCCAATATTGCGCACGATGGCTATGCCCGCCATTCGTTCACGATGCACACCAACGACCTCGGACGGGCCCAGGCTGCGCTCAAGCCGGTTCTCTCGGAACTGGGCGGGGAGGCCAACCTTGAGACCGAGGCGGGCATCGCGAAACTCTCAGTGGTCGGCATCGGGATGCGCTCGCACTCCGGGGTGGCGGCCCAGATGTTCAAGGCTCTGGGCGAGGGCGGAATCAACATCGGGATGATCAGCACTTCCGAGATCAAGATTTCGGTCACGGTGGAGGAAACGCGAATTGAAGATGCGGCCCGCGTGGTGCATGCGGTGTTCGGCCTGGACAGTGCTCCGGCATAGAGTGAGTCGGCCTGCGGGGCCGGAGGGCAAGGCGGCTCCGGGAAGGAGCAGGGTCCTGTTCATGGTTCCTGTCATGCAAATGATGAGAACCGGATAAATCAGCAAGAATTCGCGTTCATTCGGCCGCATTAGGCGTTCTAATCCAGCTGTGTTTTCCACCGCCCTTCAGTCCCGGCTCCACCGCACTCTCAAGGAGATCAAGCAGGCGGGGCTCTACAAGCAGGAGCGTTTTTTAGGCTCCTCACAGAGTGCCCTCATCACGCTGCAGGACGGGCGTGAAGTCCTCAACATGTGCGCCAACAATTACCTGGGCCTGGCTGACCATCCCGAGGTGGTGGAAGCAGCGCGTGCAGCCCTGGAGCGCTGGGGGTTCGGGACGGCGTCGGTGCGGTTCATCTGTGGCAGCCAGAGCGTGCACCGCCAGCTGGAGGAGACCATCACTGCTTTTCTGGGTACCGAAGACACCATCCTCTATCCCTCCTGTTTTGACGCCAATGGAGGTCTTTTTGAGACGCTCCTCACCGCCGAGGATGCCGTCATTTCCGACAGTCTCAATCACGCCTCCATCATTGATGGAGTCCGGCTCTGCAAGGCGCAGCGCTATCGCTATGATAACAACGATCTGTCCGATCTTGAAGCCAGGTTGCAGGAGGCGGAGGCCGCTGGAGCCCGGCAGAAGCTGATCACTTCCGACGGGGTATTCTCCATGGATGGGGTGATCGCGCAGCTCGATGGTATTCACGAACTGGCTGCCAGGTATGACGCGCTCGTGCATTTTGATGACTGTCACGCCACCGGATTTCTTGGATCGAGGGGACGTGGCACGCACGAGCATTGCGATCTCTTCGGCAGGATCGATCTCACCACCTCCACCCTGGGCAAGGCGCTCGGGGGTGCTTCCGGGGGCTACACCTCGGGACGCAGGGAGATCATTGATCTGTTGCGCCAGCGTTCTCGCCCCTACCTTTTCTCCAACAGCCTGGCTCCGGCCATCGCGGCCGCCTCGCTCAAGGTCTTCGAGTTACTGGAGTCCTCCACCGGGTTGGCCGACCGCGTAAAGGACAACACCGCCTATTTTCGGGAGGCCATGGCCCAGACCGGCTTCCGGATAGCAGGCGCCGATCACCCCATCACTCCCGTCATGCTGGGCGATGCCGCCCTGTCGCAGCGCTTCGCGGAGAAACTCCTTGAGCGCGGGGTCTACGCCATTGGCTTCTTTTACCCCGTGGTTCCGCAGGATACCGCGCGCATCCGCACACAGATTTCGGCCGCCCACACCCGGGAGCACCTCGATCGTGCGGTGGAGGCCTTCATCCGGACAGGCCGGGAACTGGGGGTGATCTAGTGGCCGCAGTCGCGGATGGCTCGGGCTCCTGTTTTCCACCCTCTTCCGCTTCCAGGCTGGACATCGGTGAAGCGGAACGAGAGAAGGGCTCGGATGGAGGCATGGATTCAGCGGCATGACTTCAGCCTGGAGGCGGTTCCGGAGCCTGCCGTGGAGCAATGTCTCGATTTGCTGCAGTCCTTTGACTGGGAAGGTGAACTGACCTGCTACGAAGAGGCTCTGGCGGAAAAGCGGAATCGCTGTCCGCCCGCCCTGGGGCTGGTCGATGGCGATCGCACCCTGCAGGTGATGCCAATTCGCGGGGGGCGCTCGCATTACTCCTACACCTGCGATCACCCCCTGCGGCTTCTCGCCTTCTTCGGAGCAAGCAAGAGCCTCAACGCCTGGGCGATCGGCGATGAACATCGAACGGGCCTCATCAGTCATCACTTCGCGGGGGAACAGGAGAAGCTCGTCGGGGCCTTGTGCCGGCTGACCCGAAAGTGATTGCGCGTTCCGGTCCCGGAGTTTTGGCGGACCACGGCTTTTTTGCTCTCCATTCCATCCCTGTTTGATTGGATCAAGGTTACATGTGGGTCTGGTCGAAACTGGCGGCGTTAAAATGGGAGGACGCCTGGGAGGAGCGCTTTTACGGGAATGGGAATGCAGTGTTGACCCGGCTCAAGGGTGGCAGGTCGGTGCGGGTCGATGTCTATTGTGAGGAGGAAGGAGAGGCGTTGGAGATCGCGGCGCAGTTCGGCGGTTCGGTCAAGGAAGTGGCGGATAGAAACTGGGCGGCTCTTTCGGCTGTGCCCGGTCCGCCCATCAAGATCCGTGAAAGCCTCCTCCTGACTGCCGAAGTGACGCCCCCGGGACTGCGTGAACTGCTGCGGCTCAACGAGGGGCGGGTGGTGGTGAGTATTCCACCCGAGATGGCGTTTGGCACGGGAGATCATCCCACGACGGCCGCGTGTCTGCGTTTTCTGGCCGATGAGGCCAGGGCGCGGAAGGGAGGACGCTGGCGGATGCTGGACCTCGGGTGCGGAAGCGGGGTGCTTGCCATTGCGGCCAATCTGCTCGGGGCGGAGGAGTGCGAAGCGCTTGATTTCGATCGGAAAGCGGTGGAGATCGCGCGTCATAATGTGGAGCGCAACGGGGCGCATGAGGTGCGGGTGGAGGAAGCAGATCTGCGCGAGTGGCGCGTCGAACGGCAGTATGAAGTTGTGGTGGCCAATCTCTTCGCCGATGTGTTGCAGGCCTCCTTCGGAAAGATCCGCCGGACGCTCGGGCCGGGAAGCGCCTTCATCCTTTCGGGAGTCCTGCGTGAACAGTGGCCCGAGACCGAAGAAGCTGCCCGGACAGCTGGCCTGGCCTTCGAGATCGTGAAGAAGAAGGGGAAGTGGGTCTCGGCGAAAGGCGGGATGGCATAGTTCTGGAACCCGGTTCAGGGGACTTCAGGACAGGCAGCAGCCTGGGATCAGGCCCTTTTCGATGGAGCTGTGAGCGACTGATTCGAATTTTTCTTTTGTCGCCAGGCTGTCCCTCGTCGACCATGCCCGCCGTGAAGGGGTTCGTGGTGTTGGCAGTCGTGCTGCTGATTCCCAGCATCGGCTACTTCCATAAGCAGCACTTTCTCAACCATCTCAAGCCCGGGCTGGAGGCTCAGGTGAAGGATGTCCTGGAGGCGGAGGGAGTAGTCGCTCCGGTCGTTCATCTCGATTATCTTGATGCCGTGATCTCCGGGAGGGTTGATTCCAATGAAGAGCGCGCACGAGTGATTGCCACCGTCGATGCGCTGGCGGGGGTGCGCATGACCGGGAAGGGGAAGCGACTCCACACCTATGGCTGGTTACGCATCGAGAGGAGGCGAGGGCGTTTCACTGCAACGGGGGTCGTTTCCGGGGGCCTGGCTGTGCGTCTTCCCGATCCTCTGGAGATGATGGAGGGATGGGACGATGGGTTGGAACGGCGGAAGATAGTGGAAGATCCCGGGGGGATCAGGGATTGGGGGGAGTTCCTCCTCTACTACTTCGGGGAGCCGGGTGACCGCAGTGTGAAGTTGCAGATGGGAGGGTTGACCATGCGCGGGGATGCCACCACCGGGCTGCGGAGCGACTGGCTCTCCAAGGCGAGTGAGGTGGTGTCCAAGGACATGGTTGTCGCCGATTTCAACCTCCGACCCTCGGTCTGTCACTTCCCGGGATACCAGCCCCTCTCGCTGACCGATGAGGCGGTCCTCGAGCAGTTGTGGCGGCAGTTGGACTCAAACGTGGTGACCTTCCGGCCCGGGAGCGAACAGCTCCTGAGCGCGGACCGGGATAAGGTCATCCTGGCAGCCCGGGCCATCATCACGGCGGGGGAAAAGGGTCTTTACGTGGTGGGGGGACATCCGGCGCGGGACGGTAACGCGACTGCGAACAGCCAGCTGGCTCGCCTCCGGGCAGAGGTCGTGGCGAAGATTCTGGTGGATCACGGTGTGGCGGCCGGGCAGATTGAGATTGTTTCCTTCAGTGTCGCCTCGGAGGGAGACCGCGATAACCAGGTGGAGATCGTGGTGAAGTAGAGGAAGAGCGCAGGGCAGGATATCCGGATGGACGCGATTACATACTTCCTCGTCAATTATGGCCTCTACAGCCTGTTTCTGGTCGTGCCGGCCGCCCTGCTGGGAGTCGCCTACGGCTGGATTGCCTGGGGGAAGCACCGGGTAGGCGCGATGGAATCGCGGCAACGCCTCGAGCAGGCTGAGCGGGTGGCTCATGAGGTCGAGATTGCGCTGAGCAGGGAGCGGGAGCAGTTCAAGCTGTATCAGGAGGCCGCAGAAGAGGGTGGAACCTTGCCGGTGCTTCCGGACGCGGAAGGGGCAATGACGGCCTTGCGTCGGGACAACGAGGAACTGGAGAAGATCCTGAAAGCTGCCCGCAAGGAGCGGGAGGAGGCCGAGGCCAGCCTGGAGAGCCTGGCCGGGGATCTCGTGAAACTCAAGGCGGTGAAGGAGGAGCTGGAAAGGACGCTGGCCGCGGGTGGCTCTGCAGGAGAAGAGGAGAAGAAGTCTGGCAAGGCAGGGGTCAGGACGGCTGGACCCTCATGGTCGGACTGCAAGGCGCATCAGAAGAAATTCAAGACGGAGAAACGGGAACTGGAGAAGAAGCTGGCGACCACCGAGCGTGACCTGCAAAAGAAGCTGGCGACTACCGAACGTGACCTGCAAAAGAAGCTGGCGGTTCAGGAGAAGGCCAGCAGGCGCGTGGTGAGCGGCCTTGAAAAGAAGGCGGGAGACCTTGATCGACGACTGCAAAGCAAGGTGTCGGAAGCAGATGAACTGGCCGCATCCCGGATGAAGGTGGAATCCGAGCTCGCGGAAAAGAAGATCGAAGCCCGGGAAACAGGGAAGGAGCTTGAAGAACTCCGCAGGGCCAGGGAGGGAGTGGAGAAGAAACTCAGCGGGATCAGCAAGGAGCGCGACGAGAAGCTGGCGGAGCTGGGGGCCCTGAAGAAGGAGCGGGATGAGCTTGGTAGCAAGCTGCAGGCCGAAGTGAAGGGTCGCAGGCAGGAGGGAGCGCGACTGGAAAAGGATCTCGCTGCCGTGCGGGAGGAAAGGGGCCAACTCGGGAATTCGTTACAGGTTGTCGAAGGGGAGCGCGATGAGAAGGTTCGGGAGCTGGCCTCCCTGCAGAAGGAACGTGAAGCCCTGATGGCGGATCTGGAGTCGACGGAGAAGGGCCGCATGGAAGAGAGGGAAAAGCTGGAGAAGGAGCTGGCGGAGCTGCATCGCGCCCGATCCGGACTGGAGGAGCAACTTGAAGGAGTTGGGGCGGAGCGCGATCAACGCATTGAGGAGCTGAAGGACCTCAGGGGTCAACACCAGGAGATGACGGTTCGCCTCAAGGACGAGGCGGAGAGCCAGGAGGAAAAGCGCGAACAGATCACCAGGGAACTCGAAGAGGTCAAAGGGGAACGGGCGGCGATCGAGGAACGGATGACGGGCGTGGCATGCGAGCTCGACGAGAAGCTGGTGGAATTGACGGATCTGCGGGAAAAACAAGACAAGCTGTCCGGCAAGTTGGAGCAGGAGATCAAGTTTCGGAGCGATGAACAGGAAAAGACGTCTCTGGAGCTGGAGGAATTGCGCGGCAGGAGGGTGGATCTTGAAAAGCAGTTGGCAGTCATTCGGCAGGAAAAGGAGGAGGGTGCGCGTGAGCTGGCCGGGGTGGTTGGAGAGCGGTTGGATCTGGAACGCGCCCTGGTGACCGCTCAGGCGGATGCCGACAAAACGGAGTCCAGGCTGCAGGAGGTGCTGGACGAGAAGGAAAAACTCGAGAGCGGGCTTGCCTCATTGCGTGAGGAACGCAGCGAGGGGGAGCGGGCGCTGAAGGAGGTGAAGGAGGAGAAGGGAGGTCTTGAATCCCGGGTGGGCGAACTGGAGGAGTGTGTCACGAGAACCAGCGGCGAACTGGAAGAGTTGTCCGGGACCAGGGCCGGGCTGGAGGAACAGATTGCGGTCGCCCGCATTGAGATGGAACAAGCCAGGATGGACTTTGACCTGGTCCGGCAGGAGCACGAACACGAGCACCAGGAACTGGAACGACGCAAGGTGGCGGAGACGAAGTGGGCCGAGGAATTACACCGCCTCCGTGAAGAAAAGAAAGAGCTCCATCAGCACATGGCCATTCTTTCGGGTGACAGCAAGGCTGAGGTGGTTGTCAGGCAGCTGAAGGCCGAGAAGGACCGGCTCCGGCACGAACTGGAAGACCAGCAGCGTGAGCGTCAGCAGGTGGAAGATGCCGCTCTCGTGCTGCGCAGGGAGATGCACGGATTGCGGAGCGAGCTGGTGGAGGCCGAACAGAAGCTCGGAGCCCTCGACAAGCTGCAGGGTCGGTTGCTTTCCACCGAGGAACGTCTCGGACGCGCGCAGATGAGGTCACTGGAGGAACACAAGCCCCTCGCGGACAAATTGAAGGCGCTCGAAACGGCTTCCGCGATCTCAGATGAGACCCAGCGCCTCCTCGCCGAGGAGATTGAAGCTCTCAGAACCGGTCGGGAGGAGGCTATTAACGAGGCTGTCGCAGAAGCACGGGAAGAAGCGCAGGAGGCTGCCGGGCGCGCGCGCATGGAAATAGAGACGGCCTTGCGGGCGGAATTGGAGACTGCGAGAGAGAAAGGAAAGCGGAGTGCCGCCGCAGCCAGAGAGTTGCGTGCGAAACTCACCGCGACCAAACGGCCAGCGAAGCGGTCGACAAAGCCGGTGCGCCTGGAGGCCGCGCCTGAGCCGGTGGTCAAACTGCCGTCCAGAGGGAAAGGAAGCCTGGTTGAGGACCCCCGGCTGGGTCCGATTTACCGCAAGGCTCCTGCCGAGGTTGATGATCTGACCCGTCTCCAGGGCGTTGGGGAGGCCATCAGCCGTCGCCTCCACAAGATCGGCATTTATACCTATCGGCAGGTGGTGAAATGGCGGGCGCCACAGGTCAGGGCGATCAACGAGGAACTCAAGCTCGGGGGGCGCATTCGGCGTGATGGCTGGCAGAAGCAGGCCCGGGCCCTGCACAGGGAGAAGTACGGCCAAGCGCCGTAGACACGGTTGAATTTCTGAATTCCGCTTGCATCCGTGAGGAGCAGCGCTATGAACTGCCCCCCCGCTCCAGAGGGGAGTATGTGTTCGCCCAGCGTCCGTGACTCCGCCTCCTGGGCGGCAATCTCAGGCACATATTCTCTCAGATGGATCCAGATTCTCTTTCATTACGCGTTCAAGGAGTCACTCCCTCCCTTACTCTGGCGGTCACCAATCAGGCCAAGGCCCTGCGGGCGCAGGGTGATGAAGTCTACGGTCTCGCCGGCGGTGAGCCGGAAATGGATACCCCCGACCACATCAAGGCGGCGGCGATCAAGGCTCTTCAGGAGGGTAAGACCAAGTATACTCCGGCAGCTGGTATTCCCGAGTTGCGCGAGGCCATTGCGGGAAAACTCCTCGATGACAACGGCCTGAAATATGAGCCGAAGCAGATCTGCGTCACCTCGGGTGGCAAGCAGGCCTGCATGAACGCCATCATGGCGATGTGCGATGAGGGGGACGAGGTGATCATCCCCGGCCCCTACTGGGTGAGCTATCCCGAGATGGTGCGTCTCTGCGGGGCGGAGCCGGTCATCGTGGAGACCACCGAGGAGAACGGATGGAAGATGACCGCCGAGCAGTTCGAGGAGGCCATGACGCCGAGAACCAAGATGGTCATCATCAATTCCCCGGGCAACCCCACCGGGGCGGTTTATACCGAGGAGGAACTCCGGGCCATCGGGGAAGTGGCCTCCTACGAGGATATTATCATCCTTTCCGATGAGATTTACGAGAAGCTCATCTACGATGGGCAGAAGCATGTGAGCATCGCATCCATCAGCGAGGAACTGAAGGGACTCACCGTGATCTGCCACGGCTTTGCCAAGGCATACTCCATGACCGGTTGGCGATTGGGCTACACCGCAGCTCCGCCTGAGCTGGCCACGGCCATTTCCAAGATTCAAAGTCACACCACATCCAATGCCACCACCTTTGCGCAGTATGGTGCGCTGGCCGCCCTGAGCGGTCCGCAGGATTTCGTGGAGGACATGCGCAATGAGTACGACGTGCGTCGGCAGTTCGTCCATGCCCGCCTGAGCACGATTCCCAATGTGAGCTTCCAGAATCCCGGTGGAGCCTTCTACTTCTTCGTCAATTGCACCCCGCTCGGGCTCAAGTCACAGAATCTCTGCGACAAACTGCTGACGCGCTACAAGGTTGCGGCGGTGCCGGGGATCGCCTTTGGGCATGATGCCGCGGTGCGACTGAGTTACTGCACCACTCTTGATGTGCTCAACGAAGGCATCACGCGCTTCGAGGAATTCTGCCGCGCGCACTAGGGTCTTCGGCGCGGGAATTGGTCAATGGGGGATCAGAGATCGTGATTGACGAAGCTCATGGGGTGGCGATTGCGCCGTTGATGGACACGGCCCGGGTGGCGGGAGCGAAGATCCTGGAGGTGTATGGACGCGACTTCGAGGTCGAGTACAAGGGGGACGATTCCCCGCTCACCGAGGCGGACAAGGCGGCCAACCGGATCATCATGGCTTTCCTGGACTCAAGCCATGCGGGGGTGCCCGTCATCTCCGAGGAGAACAGGGAGATCGCCTACGAGCAACGCCGTGACTGGCATCGTTTCTGGCTGGTGGACCCTCTCGATGGCACCAAGGAATTCATCAAGAAGAACGGCGAGTTCACGGTAAATATCGCGCTGGTGGAGAATGGCCGCCCGGTTCTCGGGGTGGTCTACCGCCCGGTGAACGACATTCTTTATCTCGGGGTGGAGAATGCCGGAGCCTGGCGGATTGAGGGGGGTGGCCATCCCCGGCTCATCGAGGGTGGGCCGCATTATTCGGAGAAGGACCGGGTGCAGGTGGTGGCCAGTCGCTCGCATCTCACCCCCGAGGTCGAGGCCTTCGTGGAAGAACTGCGGGGGCAGGGCAGGGAGGTTGACTTCCTCTCGGCGGGCAGCTCGCTGAAGCTCTGCCTGGTGGCGGAGGGAGCAGCTGACGTTTACCCGCGCTTTGGCCCCACCATGGAGTGGGACACGGGGGCCGCACAGGCGGTGGCCACCGCGGCGGGCAGGCAGGTTCTCAATGCCGAAACCCGTGAGCCACTGTCCTACAATAAGGAGAACCTGCTCAATCCGTATTTCATTGTGGAGTAGGCGTGGTGACGGTGTGATCGGGCAGAGCTCCGGCCGGGATCGCAGGCGCAACCCGCCCCTGTCTTGCAGTTGCCCCACCCGGGGATGGAGAGGTAGACTCACTCAATGACTTCCCGCTATTCCATCTGGATGTTGCTGGCCGGTGTGGCAGTGGGCCTGGTCGTGGGGTACCTCGCGGGACGGGGAATGTTCGGAGGCACCCCCCCCGGGCCCACACCTGCTCCCAGGGACGCTCCCCGTTCGCAGAGTGAGTAGATGGATGCTGATCCCGCCGACCAGGCAGCCATTGTCCCCGCGGGCCTGCAGGCTAGCGCTGCAGATCAAGCTCCATCTGGTCGCCACCGTCGACGGACCAGGCTTCGTAGTTTTGTCGGCGTAGTTCGGAGGAAAATTCCCTGGCGTAGCCGTGGATGGTGGCGACGCGCCTGGGGTTGACACGCCGGACGGCGTCGAGAAGCCCGGGGAAGTCGGCGTGGTCGGATAGCGGAAAGGCTGCGTCTACGCCGAAGCGGTAGGTGGCGTTGGTGTCCAGAGCCCAGCCGGAGAGGATTGCAGTTCTGAGGTTGGGGATGGCCCGGTATTCTTCCGAGCGCATCACATTGGGGGGACAGATGAGGGCGTGCCCGCCCGGAACGGTGCCCTCAAAGGTGAGCGGTTCAGGAAGCTGGCAACCGGCTTCCCGACAAGCCGCGGTCATTTTTGCGACCGCGGGGTGCGAGACGGCCGGGATCCCGGACCGGGTGAGAATGGCCTGGACCTCCTGGGCCTTGCCCAGGGAGTAGGCGAGCAGAGCAGGGACAACACCTTCTTCCAGGCACTGGTTGACGAAGTTGAGAATCATCCCGGTGATCTCGTTCTCGCCGGGAAAGACCCATTTGGGAGCGCCGAAGGTGGTTTCCATCACGAGGGTGTCGGCCCGCCGGAAAACGGGTTCTTCGGCAGTGAGGCTGTGGTGCACCTTGAAATCCCCTGTATAGAGGAGCGATTCTCCATCGGCCTTACGGGTCACGTGGAGCATGGCGGACCCGTAAATGTGGCCTGCGGGGAGGAGTTGCAGGCGGAACGGGCCTACTTCCAGGGGTTCATGGAAGGGATGCGGATTGAGACGCTCGTCGGCGACGTTGTAGCGTGTCTTGAGGAGGTGCGCAGTGGGCTCGGAACAGAGGATGTTCTCATGGCGCCCGAAGTGATCGGCATGGGCGTGGGATACGAAGCCGTTCTCCCGTGAACGACGTGAGTCGAGGAACAATTCGAGCTCGGTCAGGTAGAGGCCGTTCTCAGTCTCGAGCGGGATCGGGTCGCGCATGGGTGATCGGAGTAGCTTTCTGTATACCGCAGGGAGATCACTGTGAATCGGAATGTCGCGATCGCTATTGTGTGCTCGGCCGGTGGGGAGAATCATCCAGGAGGGCCTTCACCTCCCCGACGAGGAAGGCAGACCCGGTGACCAGGGTGGGGAGGGCCGCGGGAACATCGAAGGCGGATTGCAGATTCTGGTGGACTTCGACGGACGGGAAACTGGCGGGCAGCAGGGTGGCCAGTTCGGCAGGTGGTAGGGCCCGGGGCGAATTCACGGGAACGAAGTGCATCCGGTCCGCGATGGGAAGAAGAGCCTCCAGGATACCGGCAATGTCCTTGGATTCCACCGCCCCGAAGATGAGGTTGGCCTTGCCCTCACCAAACTTGCGCACCCAGGTGGCGGCCAGGGCAGCGGCCGCCGCGGGGTTGTGGGCGATATCCAGAACGAGTCCGGCGGCGATGGCCCCGGGGCCGGACTCGAGGCGTTCGAAGCGGCCGGGCCAGCTGGTGGAACCCAGTCCGGCCTTTACCGTTTCATAGCTGAGGGTGATGCCGGCGGAGTGGAGAGCCGCCAGGGCCAGAGCGGCGTTTTCGTGCTGGTGTTCTCCGGTCAGGCCCAGGGCGTAGCCGTGGAGCGGTTTCTCGACAAACTCAAGGGGAGCGCGACGCTCGTTGGCAACCTGTTCAATGATGGTGCGTGCCTCGGGAAGTTGCGGGGAAGAGAAGACCTTCTTCCTGGGAACGATGATGGAAGCCTTCTCTGCCGCGATTTCGCCCAGGGTTTCTCCCAGCCATTGCTGATGATCGAGGGCGATGGGAGAGAGAACCGCCACATCGGCCGGGACAGCGGTGGTGGCGTCGAGGCGTCCACCCATCCCGGTTTCGAGGATGACCAGCTCGCAGGCCCGCTCAGTGAAATATTTCATGGCAAGGGCAAGGCTCAGCTCGAAGAAGGTGGGATGGGTCTCCCATTCCGTCACCAGCTCCCGCAGGGCGGTGAGGTGGGAGGCGATTTCGTCCTCGTTGATTTCGATGCCTGAGACGCGGATACGCTCACCGTATCGGACAAGATGGGGAGAAGTGAAAAGTCCCGTGCGGGTTCCGGTTGCACGGGCCACTGACTCTATGAACGCACAGGTCGAGCCCTTGCCGTTGGTGCCCGCCACGTGAATGACCCTGGTCCTGCGCGGGGGATACGCGAGGTATTCGCGCAGGAGCCGCTTGGGATTCTCCAGGCCCAGCTTGATTCCGAAAAGCTGGGAGGAGTAGAGCCAGTCGAGAGCCTCTGAGTAGTTCACCAGTCAGGGTTTACTCTAGACGGGCATCATGTAGCCCAGCAGTTGAACCAGTCGCTCGCGTAGAAAACGGCGTTCCACGATGGAGTCGATGAGGCCGTGCTCAAGCATGAACTCAGCTGTCTGGAAGCCCGGAGGAAGATCCTGATGGGTGGTTTCCTTGACCACGCGTGGTCCGGCAAAGCCGATCATGCACCTGGGCTCAGCCAGGTTGATGTCGCCGATGGAGGCAAAGGAGGCGGTCACACCCCCGGTAGTGGGGTGGGTGAAGACGGAGAGGTAGGGCAGTCCGGCATTGTTGTGCCGGGCAATGGCGCCGCAGGTTTTGGCCATCTGCATGAGGGAAAGCATCCCTTCCTGCATGCGGGCACCGGAGGAGGAGGAGATGATGATGAGCGCGCGTTTCTCCTCGGTGGCGAGTTCTATGGCCCGGGTGATCTTCTCGCCGACCACCGAGCCCATTGATCCGGCGAAGAACTTGAAGCCCATGACCGCCAGCATGACGGGATGGCGGCCAATGCTTGCACGTCCCGTGATCACCGCCTCATTCATCTTGGTCTTTTCCTTGAGGAGCGCGATCTTGTCGTCGTAATTTTCGAAGTCGAGCGGGTTGGCGGACTGCAGGGATTCGTCGGTCTCCTCGAAGCTGTCAGGGTCGGTCAGGAGGGTGATGCGATCGTGCGCATCCATGAGGAAGTGGTGGCTGCAGTGGGTGCAGACCTGGTAGTTCTGCTTGAGGTCCAGAGTGTGGATCAACTCACCGCAATCCGGGCACTTGGTCCAGAGATCATCGGGGACCACATCCTTCTTCTTTTTGCCACGACGGAGCTTCGGCTTGTCAAAGATACCCATGGCGGGGAGCGCTAAGTCTTGAAAGGAATATGCGAGACGGCTGCTGGTCTTCGCTTGGGATTACTGGCGCGGAAAGGAAATCTACGGGCGGTGGAGCACTTGAATATTATCCTCGCAGGACGGTGAGGACAACCACCTTTTCGGCCCCTCCTTCCTCAATCAGGACGCGGGCGCATTCCTCTGCGGTTGAACCGGTTGTGAATACATCGTCAACAAGCAGAACGGGATTATTCCGGAGGCTCTGGACCCGCCGTTCGCGACCGCTTAGACGGAAAGCCCCGCGCAGGTTGGCAAGGCGTTCGGTTCGATTGAGGAGGGTCTGCTGATTGGTGTGGCGAACGCGTCGCAGAGCCTGCTCACAGCGCAGTTTGCGCCGTTGGGCCAGGATTCTTGCGATCTCGTAGGATTGATTGAACCAGCGCCATCGCTGCCGTCGCCAGTGCAGGGGGACGGGGACGAGGACCCAGGGGGGATCACATTGCGTGGCCACCCGTGGATCGTCCCAGGCTTCTTCGGTCAGAAGCGCAAGTTCACGATGCAGATGGATCTGTCTTCCATACTTGTAGGCGTGCATGAGTTCGCGTGCCTGGCCATGTGCGCTGGCAGCCGCCCGGGCAAATTCGAAGGTGAACTCCAATCCGCGGCATTGACTGCAGAGCGTGTCCTCAGGCACGAATCCCTCGATCTGTTCGCCACATTGGATGCAATAGGGCTTCTCGATTCGCGGAAGACCGTCCCGGCAGGGGAGGCAGAGGTAGCGCCCGTCCCGGAGGGGGGCCCGGCAAAGGGCGCAAGATGGCGGGTAGAGGAAATCGAGCCAGCGGGCGGGGGACATCTTGGAAGAACTATTCAGGGCCATGAGACAATTTCCAGAGCAATGCAGGGACCGCACAGTTCCCGGGGAACATCGGGTCACGAGTTCGCTGTTGAAGGGATCCCGCGAGCCTGGTGCTTCAGTCCTCGGGGGGAATCGTTCCTTCGTCGGGACGAGTAGCTCGACTGGGGAAGATTCGGACAAAGAGCATGACGAGAAGAGCGGTGAGCGACAGGGTGGCAAGGGGGACCAGACCTTCCTTGAGATTGGAGCCGATGAGGTAGCGCAGGTCTTCATTCAGCTCGGAAGTGCGGATGGCGATGCGTTTGAAGGAGCTGTAGGCGAAGATCCAGCCCGTGTGGAGTCCGATGGGGAGCCAAAGGGAGGCGGTGGCATAGCGCGAGTAGGCCAGAATCAGACCGACCACGGTCAACGAGATGAACTCGAAGAAGACGAGTTCGAAATTCTGGAAGCGCATCACAATGGCCTGGAGTAACTGGAACCCGGAGAGGGGGCTGTTGGGATCGATGTAGATGGCTCCCGCGGGAATGGCCGCGTCCTGGACGAAGACGGCCACATCGTTCGGGGGTTGGAGAAAGTGGAGGGCCGAGAAGAGGAGAGACACGACAATGATCGCGGTGGCAGGGCGGAATGCACGCAGGCAAATGCCGAGAAAGACGCCCCGGAAGATGATCTCTTCCAGGAGCGAAGCCGTGATGGCGGGTCCAACCGATTTTTTCCACGCCATGTTCCAGGGGACGGGATCCCTGAGGGTGAACCATTCCATCGAGATAAGGAGCCATCCCATGCCGAAGAGAAGTCCGGCGGCGAGGATGAATCCGGTCAGGAGCTGAAGCGGACCCCACTTGCTGTTGCGGAGCGGTTGCCCGCCTGATGGTGCCACCATGCGGGAGGGGAGATAGACCGACCAGGGAGAATCACGCAGAGGAGCGGGCTCCCGGCGCAGTCTGAGAGCGAAGAGGAGGGGGAACGACAGCAGGAGGGCGGCTGCCAGCAGGCAGCGCTTGAAGTACTTCGGGAATTCCGCCTTCCGGGCGTGTTCGCCGATGTAGTCGATCACCCCGTTGAAGCTCCGCTCTTCGGTGGCCTCGCCGAGCATGGTGCCGGCATTGTAGAGCCAGGGAGTGGCGAGGGCGGCCAGGAGGAAGCAGGAAATGAGATAGAGCACGAGCTTGGCGGCGTCGCTTCTGAGCACTCTCATTTCGTTGCGATCTGTAGGCGGCAGGGGCAAAAAGTCAAATCGTGTTTGTTCTTGGGATTTGGGCACAGACCCGTATGGGAGAGGCGCATGCAGCGGCATTCCTGGCGTGAACACACCGAGCAGGGAGTCCGGTTTTACCGGGCCTCCCATCACTCCACGAACTGGACCTTGCAGTCCAAGCTCAAGGATGAGGAGGAGTGGCAGCTGCATGATCCCATCGGCGAGGAAGAGTGGCGCAAGCTGCGCGAGGTGCTCTGGCGCAAGTACCAACGGGGGCGTTGCCCATGGCAGTTTCTCGAACGGATTGACAAGAGACTGGAGGATCTGACGGAAGGGGATCCGGATGCTCCTGGGGAGAGAGGTGGCGACAAGGGGGACCAGTGAGCAGTGACGCGGACAGTTGGCGGGAGTGGGACCGGCAGCATTGCTGGCATCCCTTCACTCAGCACGCGGAGTGGGGGAAGGCGGGGGAGGAAGTGGTGCTCGTCGGAGGGGAGGGCCCGTGGTTGATCGATACGGAAGGACGGCGTTACTTCGATGGCAACTCGAGTATCTGGACCAATATCCACGGTCACCGCCATCCCCGGCTCGATGAGGCCCTCAGGACCCAGCTCGATGAGATCGCGCACACCTCGTTTCTGGGGTTCGCCAATCCCCGGGCCGCGGAACTGGCCAGACGGCTGGTCGATTTCTTTCCCCCTGGCACGCTGGAGCGGGTCTTCTTCTCGGATGACGGATCCACCGCGGTGGAGGTTGCCATCAAGATGGCGATCCAGTACCGCCAGCAATCCGGTGAGCCCGAACGGACCAGTTTCGTCTCCTTCGAGAATGCCTACCACGGGGACACCATGGGGGCCGCGTCGCTGGGAGGAGTCTCACTCTTTTTCGATCGTTTTCGCAGCTTCGGCTTTCCTGCAACAAGGGTGGGCTCGCTTGCGGATTTGCGCGCGCTGTCCGCCGCGGAAATTGCGATTACGGCTGCGGTGGTGCTGGAGCCCCTGATCCAGGGGGTCAACGAAATGCGGCCCTGGCCCGTGGGGCAACTGGCGGAGATCCGGGCCTGGTGTGACGGGCATGGAGTTCACCTGATCCTCGATGAGGTGATGACCGGTTTCGGGCGCACCGGGACGATGTTCGCCTGCCAGCAGGAAGAGGTCATCCCGGATTTCCTCTGCCTCGCCAAGGGGTTGACCGGGGGCTACCTGCCCCTGGCCGCCACTCTGACGACCGAGGCGATCTTTGATGCCTTCCTCGGGGAGAGGGAGCGCACGTTCCACTACGGACATAGCTATACCGCCAACCAGCTTGGCTGTGCCGCGGCCCTGGCCAGCCTGGAGGTGTTTGAGAAAGAGAGTGTGCTGGAGGGGCTTTCGCCCCGGGTGGAGGCCCTCGCGCAGGGGCTTGAAGCGATTGTTCATCCTTCCGTGCACGAGGTGCGCCAGTGCGGGCTCATTGCCGGACTCGAGCTGCGGCAGGAAAGTGGAGAACGTTTTCCAGCCGCCGAACGCATGGGAGAGCGGGTCTGTGTCGCAGCCCGCGCCCACGGATTGCTGACCCGCCCCATCAGGGACACCATCGTGCTGATGCCGCCCCTGTGCAGCACGACGGAAGAGATTATCGGAGCGTGTGAAGCGCTGGGCAGGGCCGTAGAGGAGGTGTGATGATGAAATCAACCTTCATTGCTTCTTTTTCTTCTTCACGTTCACTTCATTCCAAGGCTTGGCACCCACCCGCCTGGCCCAGGCTTCGTAAGCACGTTGCAACTCCTCAACCTTCCCGGGCATGGCGCGGGAGAGGTCGTTCAATTCGCTGCGATCCCTGTCCATGTCGTAGAGCTCCCAGGGAGTGTCATGGATGGCCACCAGCTTGTAGTTTCCCCTGCGGATAGCGCGGTTGCCCTCGTGCTCCCAGAAAAGCGTGCGTTCCTGTTTCCTGTCCCCGGCAAAAACAGGCAATAAACTCTCTCCCTCCATGCCTTCAGCCGCCAAGCCCGCTGCCGCAAGGCAGGTGGGCGCGATATCAATGAGGTGACCGGGCGCGTGGCGGAGTTCCCCCCTGGCCTTGACCTGGTGCGGCCAGTGCACAATCAGCGGGGTGGCCACCCCGCCCTCGTGGGTGTAGCGCTTGTACATCCGGAAGGGAGCGTTACTCAGGTTGGCCCAGCCGCGTCCGGAACTCGATGACCAACCGCCGCGCCTGCCCCACTCTGCGTAATTGTCCACGCGCGTTTCGGGATGCTTGCCACTCTTGGCAAAGAGGCCGCGCCAATCGTGTACGCCCGTGCCGGGCACACCGTTATCGACCATGTACAGAATCAAGGTGTTTTCCAGCCGGCCTGCCGACTCAAGTTTTTCCACAATGCGGCCAATATTCTGATCCATCCGGTCAATGATGGCGGAGTAGAGTGCCATCTTGAAATCCAGCTCATCCCGCAGCTTGGCATCGTAGGTTTCCCACCTGGGAACATCCAAGGGCGAGAGCGCCCATTCTTTCTTGATCAATCCCAGCTTCACCATTCGCTCATAACGTTTCTGGCGAAGTCTGTCCCAGCCCACGTCCCGAAAGCGGCCACGGTATTTTTTGGTATCCTCCTTGCGTGCATGCAGCGGGAAATGAGGCGCGTTGTAGGCCAGGTACAGGAAAAGGGGCTGGTCGGCGTGTTGCTTGAAGGATTCATCCATGAAGTGCAGGGCATAGTCAGTGAACACGTCCGTGGTGTACCATTCCTGATCCGGATGCAGATGGTTGGTGGGGGTCTCGGTGCCGGGCAGCACTTCCCTGTCATCCAGGAAAACCGGGCAATGCTTGAGAACGGTAAAGTAGGAATCAATGAAATTGCGCGTGCCGTAAAAGCGGTCAAAGCCGCGGGCAACTGGCGACTGTGCCGGGTCCGTTCCGAGGTGCCACTTGCCGGTCATCATCGTGCGGTAGCCGCCCTTCTTCAGGCGCTCGGCCAGAGTCGGCACATGGGGCAGGATGGTGCCGCTGTAGCTGGGGATTCCCCGGTCCCTGGCCATGTGCCCCATGCCCGCCTGGTGCTGGTAGACCCCGGTCAATAAGGATGCACGTGAGGGGCAGCAGCGTCCGGTGTTGTAAAACTGGGAAAAGCGCAGGCCATTGGCGGCAAGCTTGTCCAGTGCCGGCGTCTCGATTTCGCCACCATAACAGCCCAAATCTGAATAGCCGGCATCATCGGCCAGGATCACGACGATATCCGGCTGTTTCCGTTCCCCGCCGACTGCCGCGAGGAGCTGCAGTAATACGACAAGGGCAGGAAGGAGGACTCTCACGAATTGAACAAATTATCTGATGGTCACCTGCAGGTTTGAGAGCACGCCGTTGATGGGGCTCTTTGGAGCTTCGGAATCCACCGGATTTTTGTCGTCATGACCGATGCAGAAATCTTCCTGCGGGTGCTTGTTCAGAAGACCGGGTGATTTTGCTTCAACCGATTTTTCGCCAACCTGGATTGAGAACGTTTCCCTGGTGAGCCGGGCGGTGATCTCCATTTTCTCTCCCGGTGAGCCAAATGCGATTTTTTGCACGGCATTCGTCCCGAGGCGGAGGGCAAAAAAGAGAGTGCCGTCCCTGGCGTAAAGGGCGTAACCCACCGCAGAGCCCCCATGGGCCAGGAGGATGCCATTGGGTTTTTTGCCGGGCTCAATTTCCACGGTGGTCTGAATAGTGAAGGGTTTGCCGGCCATATCGGGTAACGATGCGCTGGCGTAGGTGTCGCCCAGTCTGGCCTTGTCCCAGTTGATTGGTTTGGCGGGTTTCCCAGGTTTTTTGGCCGGGCGTTTGCGGCTGGTGGTGGGATAAAGCGTCACCGGATTCTGCACGATTCCGGCTGGTCGTTTGTTGGCGGCAATATCTTGGGCCATTTGCGCCGCCATTTTTTCCAGCTTCCCGACAATGGCTGGGTTCTCCTTTGCCAGGTTGGTCTTTTCACCGATTTCTTTTTCCAGATTGTAGAGGCGCCCTCCCCTGGCCAGATCTGCATCGCGCTGGCGAATGCCCATGCCGAGGGATTGGCCGGTGAGGGCCAGTTTCCATGGACCCTGCCGCACCGCCTGCAGTTTGGTGCCCTGAAAATAATGCCAGGTATCACGCGGGGACGCTTCGGTTTTGCCGAGCATCCACTTCGATACGTCCATGCCATCAATCTTGATGTCTTTTCTGACTTTTCCGCCAGCCAGTGAAACGAAGGTGGGGAGCACATCGGTGGTGCCGGCAATGCCGGCAGATTCAGTGCCCGGGGCAATGGTGCCGGGCCACCAGGCGATGGTGGGTTCGCGCACACCGCCTTCCAGGGTGCAGCCCTTGCTGCCGCGCAAGGGGCCGGATACGCCGCCGGCCTTGCCCTTGGAAGCCCACGGACCGTTGTCACTGGTGAAGAGGACAAAGGTATTCTCTGCGATCTTCAGTCGTTCCAGGGTTTTGAGTATCTGCCCCACACTCCAGTCGACTTCCTCCACCCAGTCGCCATAGGTGCCATTGCTGGATTTTCCGACAAAATCCGGATGGGGAAAGAGGGGCACATGCATGGCGGTGTGGGGCAGGTAGAGGAAAAAGCTCTTGTCTGCCCTGGCGTTGGTCTCAATGAATTTCACCGCTTCCCCGGTGTATTCACGGGTGACGCGACGCTGACCTTCATCCTCGAGGAGTTCAGCCACCTTTTCGTCACGCATCAGGGGATGAACCCGCTTGCCGTTGGCGGTGGCAGTGCGGCCCATGTCATTGGAGTAGGGGATGCCGAAGTAGCCATCAAAACCCTGGCGCGTAGGCAGGAATTCGCGCTGATCCCCCAGATGCCACTTGCCTACACACATGGTGGCGTAGCCCAGTTCCTTCAGGTAATCGGCCACTGTATGCTCCGTGGGGTTGAGTCCATTGCGGCCGGCTGGAAAGAAAACGCCGGGGACACCCACCCGCGGCGCGTAGCAGCCGGTCAGGAGCTGGGCACGCGAGGCCGAGCAAACCGGGGCGGCGTAGAAACTGGTGAGCTTGCGGCCTTCCCTGGCCATGCGGTCGAGGTTTGGCGTGCGGTTCAGTCTGGAGCCGTAGGGGCCGATATCGCCATAGCCCATGTCATCAATGAAGATGAGAACCAGATTCGGCTGTTCCTTTGCGGAGAGGGAAAAGGCAAAGAGTGACAGGAGGGGGATCAGAAATTGTTTCATGCGGTGGGTGATCCTGACGGGCCGTTTTCTGGTGCAGCGAGTTCGGAGAGGTCGATCTTCCTCGTTTCGGTGATACGCACTCCCAGGCGGCGCGACACGATTCCGAGGGAGCGGTCGGCGTCGTCGGTCAGGAGAACGGAGAGAGAGCCTGTCTCGCTTGAATCGGTGAAGGCATCATGTCGGCGCAGGCTTTCTGCCAGGGCGAGGGCGGTGGCAGTGGGAGTATCGGCAACGGGCCTGCCGAACACCCTGGCGATCTGATCCGCCAGCAGGGGATAGTGGGTGCAGCCCAGGATGAGGGCATCGCACTCATGGAGGCGGGAGGGTTCAAAGTAGTGTTGCAGGACCTTCATGGTGAACGGTTCATCCATGCAGTCCTCCTCGATCAGGGGCACCAGCAGGGGAGTGGCCACCGAGACCACCTCGGCTGCGGGCTCGAGGTGTTCAATGGCATGCCGGTAGGCGTCGCTTGTGATTGTGGCCCTGGTGGCAAGGACTCCGATGGGGGCGGAACCGTTGAGCTTCAGCGCCGCTTCCGCACCGGGCACGATCACTCCGGAGACGGGGAGGGCGGTCCGGGCGGCCACGGCGTCGAGGGCGACTGCGGAGGCCGTGTTGCAGGCGATGAGAATTTCCTTCACGCCGGTGTGTTCAAGGTAGGCAGCGATCTGGGTGGCGTATTCGGTGACCGTGCCCGGACTGCGCGATCCGTAGGGAACGCGGGCGGTGTCGCCGACATAGACGATGTTCTCGTGGGGAAGGTGCTCCTGGATGGCGTTGACCACCGTGAGCCCGCCGATGCCGGAGTCGAATACGCCGATGGGGAGGGAATTCATGAGGGAGAGGCGTGCGGTTACTCCGGCACCTTGATCCGCGCATTGCGGACGAGAACGGGCGACCCGCCGCGGCTGAGGTTCTGGAAGCCGATGCGTCCCTTGCGCGGGCGGTCCCGCAGGGCGGGAGCATCCTTGCCATTGTGCCTCTTGATGATGGAGGTCTCCTTCCCGAGGTCGTGGTCGAGGATGACGGTCCCGTTGAGCACCACCTTGACATGGGCGCCCTTGAGGGTGATCTGGTAGCGGTTCCACTTCTCCGGCTGGTAGACCTGCTTGACCGGAGCGAGCGCTCGGTAGAGACCTCCAGTGAGCTCGGAATCCCTGGCCTTGGTGTTGTAGCGGTAGTCCGCCATCTGCAGTTCAAGGCCGTCGAAGGCCGGATCCCCGGTGGCGGGCGAGCGCAGGGCACAGCCGCTGTTGCCCTGTGGTCCCAGCTTGAAATCGAACTGCAATTCAAGGTCAGAGTATTCCGCATTGCTGATCAGCCACGATCCGCGTGCTCCTCCGCCGTTGAGGACACCCTTCTCCACCATCCACTGGGCGCCTTCCGGTCCCGGTTTGGAGACATCGGCCCACGCCCGCACGACCCAGTCCTTGGGCACGCCGTCCACCGGGAAGAGGGGCTTGAACTCGTCAGCCCGGGCGGTAGTGAGGGTCACCATCAGGGCAAGGATCAGGGCAAGGTCTTTCCTGAGCATGAATCGATCCTGCCCCAGGCAAGGCCACAAGCCTATGGCAAAAGCACATTCCCGGTTTCTTTTTGGCGGGTGCTGCTTCTGTCCCGTCCTGCAGGCCGGGGCAGGAAACTTGAAACTCGCGCTGCGGGGGGAGATGTCCTAGGACGAGAGAGCCATGAAACACTTCCTGTTCCTCATCCTGGCAGGGTCCCTCACCCCGGTTCTTGCTGCGGCCGAGCTCTCGTGGCCCGGGTTGCTCGGCCCTCAACGCAACGGCTGGGTGAGCCACTTCAAGGTTCCGGCCCGCTGGCCGAAGCAATTGCAGAAGACCTGGAGCATGGAGGTGGGGACGGGTTACGGGACACCCCTGGTGGCGGGGAAGCGCGTCTACCAGCATGCCCGCCAGGGGGAGGAGGAAGTGCTCTGGTGTCTTGACCTGGCGAGCGGGAAAAGGGTGTGGCGCAGGAGTTATCCCGCGCCTTTCAAGATGGGCGGGGGAGGGGAGCGGCATGGCAAGGGACCGAAGTCCTGCCCGGTGCTGGCGGACGGACGCCTCTTCACCCTGAGCATCACCGGGGTGATTCACGCCTGGGATGCCGAAAGCGGGAGCCTGCTCTGGCGCAAGGATTACCGCGGGAAGTGGGAGAAGGGAAACAAGCCCAACTGGGGCGTAGCCACCTCGCCCATCGTGGACGGGGACCGTCTCATCGTGCACCTCGGCAATGACGGGGCCGGCGCGCTCATGGCCTTTGAGGTGAAATCCGGCAGGGAAGTGTGGCGGCAGGGGGAGCATGGCACCTCGTATTCCTCGCCGCTTCTGGTGGAGATCGCGGGTGTGCGGCAGGTGGTGCAGTGGAATCACGAGACCCTCGCCGGGGTGGAGAGCAGGACGGGGAAGCTGTTGTGGGAGTATCCCGCCCCTCACCTGGGCCATAACCAGAACATGCCCACCCCTGTCTTTCACAGGGGGCGGATCCTGCTGGGTGGGGAGAACCGGGGGATCAAGTGTCTCGAACCGGTAAACAAGGACGGGAAGTGGTCGGTGAACCGGCTCTGGCATCAGCGCAAGGTGGCCCTCGACATGAGCACCGCGGTCATCAACGGCGACCATCTCTACGGGATGTCGCATTTCAAGATGGGGCAGATCTTCTGTCTCGATCCCCGGGACGGTGAAATCCGCTGGCTCAGTGAAGGGAGAATTGGCGAGAATGTGGCCTTCCTCGCCCTGGAGGATCATGTCGCCGCCCTCCGGGCCAACGGGGAGCTCCGCATCATTGCCGCCGACAGCACGGGCTACCGGGCCCGGGCCACCTACCGGGTTGCTCCCGACCAGACCTGGGCTCCTCCGGTCCTCCTCGACAACCAGCTCCTCATCAAGGATCTCAACCGGCTCACCCTCTGGTCCTTTGACCGCTGAGCCGGTTGGCTCCACGGGGACTTCCAGGCACGCCACGGACTATCGACAGGACCTTGAATTTGTAACATCATCCTGATCCGCGAGAAATTCATCAGCATGAGACCGGCTCCCATTTTTTTCTCCGCATGTCTGGTTCTGCAGACTGTCATCCTCTGTCCGCCGGTGCTGAGGGCCGGGGAAATCACGTTCTCTCCTCACACCTTTACCATTCCCGAGGGCTACACCCTGAAGCGGGTCGCTGCACCGCCCCTGGTGCAGAGGCCCATTCACATGTGTTTCGATGAGAATGGCGTGCTCTACGTCACGGACAGCTCCGGGAACACGGACAACGCCCCGACTCAACTCAAGAACCCAAGTCATCGGGTATTGAGGTTGGTTGATCAGGACGGCGATGGGGTCTTTGATCAAGCGACCGTCTTTGCCGAGCGGCTGCCTTTTCCGGAGGGCATCCTCGTGTATCAGGGCGCGGTTTATGTGGGAGCTCCTCCACACATCTGGAAACTCCGTGATACGAATGGCGATCACACGGCCGATGAGCGGACGGTCTGGTTCGACGGTGGATCCATCGAAGGTTGCGGCAACGATATGCACGGACCCTACGTGGGGCCGGATGGATATTTCTACTGGTGCAAGGGGGCGTTTGCTCCGCAGAGTCACGTGCTTGGCAATGGGAGGACGTTCAAGTCGAGGGCGGCCCATATCTATCGTGCCAGGCCCGATGGCAGCGAGCTGGAAGTGGTGATCACCGGCGGGATGAACAATCCCGTGGGGCTGGCATTCAGTAACACCGGGGAGCGTTTCTTGAGCGGAACCTTCTTTGACCTGTCCGGACCTGGAAAACGCGATGGCATTCTCCATGCCGTCTACGGCGGGATCTACGGCAGGAAGAACGACCGTGTGCTCGCACCGCATCCAGGTTCGGGAGGGTTGTTGCCGATTCTCACCCAGATGGGACCCGCGGCCCCTTCGGGAATCGTGATGCCCGGAAGTGATGCGCTCGGACTCCGGGGTGATCTGCTTTGCGCCGACTTCAACCTGCGCCGCATCTCAAGGCACCGGTTGTCCCGGTCCGGATCGACCTATTCTGCCGAGACGAGTGCCTTTCTTGAGAGTGATCAGACGGATTTTCATCCCACCGATGTGATGGAAGATGCGGATGGCAGCCTGCTCGTGGCGGATACGGGCAGTTGGTACATGATCTGTTGTCCGACCTCGAAGGTGGCCAAGCCCCATGTTCTGGGCGCCATTTATCGGGTCCAGAGGAAGGGAGCGCTCACGCCCGAAAACTCCCGGGGCTTCGAACTGGATTGGAGCAAACCTGAAGTCAGCTGGCTTTCTGATGGTCGGCCCGCGGTGGTCAAGCGGGCCATCGATGCCCTTGCCCAGGAGGGAAACATCGAGGAATTGCGCAGGGCCAAAGCCCGTATTCCCGCCCTCTGGACCCTGCACCGCATCCCGGGTCAGGCGGCGCGCACGGTGGTGCGCGGGTTCCTGGGCGAGGCAAATCCGGAGGTGCGCGCGGCGGCGATCCACAGCGTGGGACTGTGGCGCGATCCAGCCGCGGTGGAGCCGTTGATCGGCCTGTTGGGCGGTGATGCCCGCCAAAGCCGACTGGCAGCCATGGCCCTGGGCCGGATCGGTGATCGCCGGGCGGTGAAGCCCCTGATGGAGGCCGGTTCGAAGAAGATGGATGCGTTCTTGAGGCACGCCATCATCTATTCGCTCTACGAGATCGGAGATACCCGGAGCCTTTCCGAGGATGATCCGCTGGGAAGGCAGGTTCGTCTCATGCACAAGCTTGACGAAGCGGATCCCGTGTCCCAGGCCATGCCCGAGATCCAGCTCGCGGATGCCGTCGAGCCCGATCCGAAAGCGGCGGCTCTTCAACAGGCGCGTCTCAAGGAGCTATCGGCCCTGCTGCCGGAGGGAGATCCGGAACGAGGGAGGAAGATATTCCACGATGCTGCCAGATCCTTGTGCCTCACCTGCCATGTCATGGGGGATCAGGGGGTGAAGTTTGGACCCGACCTGACCGGAATCGGCTCCATCCGCAGCGAACAGGACCTGCTGGAGGCGATCGTCTATCCCAGTTCATCGATTGCCCGTTATTACGAACTGGTGACGGTGCGGACCGGGAAAGGGGAAACAGGAGGCCTGATCCTGAGAGACACCGTGGATAAGATGGTTCTCTCGCCGGCGCCCGGAGTGGAACACCCCGTGCCGATTCGGGACATTAAAGCGGCAAAATACTCGAGCATCTCGTTGATGCCACGGGTCTTTGACGGCCTGTTGAAACCTGGAGAAATCGCCGACCTGGTGGCCTATTTGAAAGCGGCCCGGTTGCCGACCACTCTGGTGTCCACCGGGGGGAATCCGGACAGGCAACAGGAAATTCCCCCGCATCAGCCGGTGAACCTGCCAGGGTTGCACGCCTACGCGCAGAAGAGCATTGCGGCGGGGGAGGAGATCGAATTCCGGGTCAGCAGCAGCGTCCCTTACGACTTGAGCGTCGTGCGACTGGGGCAGGATCCCGAGAACCGGGACAAGGATCCGGTGCTGAAAACCTTTCGTGTCGAAGAACCGCAATCGCAGGCGATCCATCCGGGGTCCTACGTGCATGTGGCCAAGGCCCTGCCTGTCGAGAGACGCCTGTCGCAGCTGACTTTGGAATGCTGGATCCGCCCGTTCAAGTTGACCGGCTGGCAGGGCTTGATCACCCAGCACGATTATCCGGAACGTTGTGGAGTAGGGTTGTTTCTTAGCGAGGGGAGGATCATTTTTGGCACCGGGGCAGGAGGCGCTTACGATCAGGCCGCCTTTCACCAGACCCAGCCCGGGTTGATCAAAGTCCAGCAATGGCATCATCTTGTTGGCTGCTGGGACGGAACGAAAAAACGGATCTACGTGGACGGAAAACTCGCGGCTGAGTTTCCCTTTGCCGGAGCGGTGCGACCCGGGGAGACCGCCCTGCGCATCGGTGCCTATGGTCAAAAGGGAGAGGCGGTGAACTTCTATAACGGCGACATCGCGATGTGCGCTATCTATGACCGGGCTCTGAGTGAGGATAAAATAAGGAAACGCTTTTCCGATCGCGGCTTGAATATCCTCAAGGATGACCGCCTGCTGGCCTGCTGGCCGTTCGCCGAGGAGCGTGGCGCCCGGGTTGCCGATGCGGGCCCGGATGGACGCGAGGGACGGATCATCAACCGGGGAACCTGGATGATCGGCGGACCGAGCTTCGATGCGGCGGCAGTCGGCCGACACGATGCGGCCTACGATCCGGCCAGGGATCCCAAACGTGGACATGGGCTGAGGCTGGCCGCCGACGAACTCTACAACGCCCGCTGGAAAGCCAGCCATCGGTTCCGTGTTCCCCCCGATGCCAGGTCCGGTGTCTACGCGGGACGCTTTGATTTCAAGCTGAACGGCAAGCCGATGCGCTACCACACCACCTTCATCGTGCGGCGCCCCGGGTCCAGGCCCAAGGCCCCCCTGCTCGTTCTCGTTTCGTCCAACACCTGGCTGGCCTACAACTCGACTCCATTCCCGGTCAACCATGGGCCGGGCCTGATCAACATGGGTACGGGTGGCCTGGGCAACAGTCACCCGGGGGCGCCCAGCTACAGCTGTTACAGTGACCACCACAACGGCCAGCCAACCTACAAGATTGGCATGAAAGTGCCCTGGCCGGCCGGGGGCCCCAACAAGACCTACATCGGTGGAGGCTACAGCCATCTGCTGCGCGGCGAACGGTTCCTGCATCTCTGGTTGGACAAACACGGCTACGAGTATGATGTCATCACCGACCACGACCTGGACCGTCACCCGGAAATATTGAATGGCTACAAGGCGGTCTGCATCAACGGACACAGCGAATACTGGTCGAGCCGCGCCTACGACGGCCTTGATAACTATCTGAAGGCCGGCGGGGCGGCGGTGGTGATGTCAGGAAACACCATGTTCTGGCGGGTGAGCTTCGACGACAGTGGCGAGGTGATGGAGTGTCGTAAGTTCGGGAAAAGTATCGGGGGCCGGGCCCGGGCCAAGGTGGGCGAACTCTACCATAGCCACGACTTCAAGCGCGGCAGCCTGATGCGCTTCTGCGGCTATCCCGCCTGGAAACTGGTCGGGTTGGAATGCATTGGATGGGGCGGCGGGAACTTCGGTCATTACCGGATCGACCGACAGGATCATTTCTTGTTCAACCAGCCTCACAAGATCGAGCTGCAAGAGGGAGATCCCTTCGGGTTCGTCAACAAGAGCATCGGTGCGGTCGGTCACGAGTACGACGTCCGGCTCTCGACGCTGCTGAGGGCGACCACGAACCCGGTGCGGAAGGGCCTGGTCGAACCGAAGGGGATCGTCACCATCGCCAGCAGCCAGGACAAGCGGAACATCCTCGATTTCAATGCCGAAGGCCATAGACAGCGGGCGGGGGAGGAGCAGACCATCGCGGAGATCATCTATTGGGAACGTCCCCAGGGCGGACAGGTTTTTCACACCGGTTCAATCGCGACGGCCTGGGCCATGTATCATGACGAAGCGCTAAGCGCGCTGGTCAGGAACGTATTACATCACTTCAAGGTGGAGCCGAAGAAACGACCATGAATGTGATCCGGGGAACGTGATTCCACGGGAGACCATTCCCTGTTCCGTTGCCTTTCATGTAATCTTCCCTAGGGTTGATCTGTTATGAATGTAAGAGGTTCTTGGGCGTGCTTCATTACAGCCTCTCTGCCCTTGCTCCTGGGGGCCTGTGAAAAGACCGCCAAGGAAGAGAGCCGGAACCCGGTCAGTCCTGAAACAGGTGGGAAGGCGGAATCCTTCCCCACCCTGCCCCTGCTCTGGCAGGAAAAAGGCGGCATGGCGGAGGCCACCGAGGACTTGATGGCCCTGCACGTTGCGATGCAGCGTTACCTGGAGGCAAACAATGACATCTGGCCTCAGGCTCCCGCTGTGAAGATGGATGCCGTTGTCCCCTCGGAGCAATTGCTGAAGGAGCACCCGATACTTTCCGAAGGCGATCTTTTAGAGCCCAATGCCGCTTCCCTGGCGGCCTATCGGAAGTTCTGGGAGGACACCCTCAAGCCCTTTGGTGCCACCGCCCGGCATTGGCGACATTCCGGAAACCCACCACTCCCGGGTAATCCCGCTTTCTTTGAGGCTAACCGGTTTAACCGGGAAAAGGGAGCCGCCTACCGGAAGAAAAACGGAGGAGAGGAAAATCCGCAGCTACGGTGGGCTTCTACTCCGGATGGAGCCCTTGGAGGACACTGGTGGTTTGCAACTGAAGTCGGGAAAAAGGGTCGTGTTGTGTTCATCACGGCATCCGGCCGGGTGGTGGATACGGAACGCGAGTTCGTGGTGGAGGTTCCGGTGGAGTCACGCAACCAGTCCCTGACGCAGGATACGAGGAGCCTCATTACGATCAATATCCACAAGAACGGAGTCTTCATCGTGCAGGGTAAGCTGGTGACCGAGGAAGGTCTCACCAAGTGGATGGACGAGAGGTTCGAGAAAAACCCCGATCTCAAGGTGCTGATTCGCTGTGACATAGAGTCCAAACACCTCTACCTGGCAAACATGCTGTCGATCTGTAACTACGTTGGAGTTCCCAAGGCCAACATCGCAATCAAAACTGAAAAATAAATGTGATGCGAGGCTACTCTTCGCGGCCGAGGTGTTTCCCAAGGAAGGTGAGGAGGGCCGGCACCTCGATTACGTGGCCACCCTCGTGGGCGACGAACTCCAGGTGCTCCGGGGCACCTAGGACTCCGTAGATCGGCTTGATCCCGGCGAGGGCCTCGCGGGCCAGAGGGACGGTGAACCAGGTGGGGCGTTCCTGCAGGCCGTTCTGGCACATGAGGGGGCGGGGGGCGGTGAGGGCGTAGATGTCGGAGAAGTCGGCGAGCGAGCGCAGGCCGGGAAACTTCCAGCAGCGGCAGTGGTTCTGTTCCAGCTGATCCATGCGGGTGAGGAAGCCGGCACTCATGGTGGCTGCGATGCGCTTGTCCATGGCCGCCAGCCACATCGCCATCTCGCCGCCGAGGGAGTTGCCCGCGCAGCCGATGCGGGCGGGATCGACCTCCCTGCGGGAGGCCAGGAGGTCGACGCAGCGCATGAGATCCCAGAGGCGTTCGCCCATCATGGTGCGTTCCTGCTCGCGCACACTGTGCTGGCTGATTCTGGTGGAGACGGTGACATGGCCTTTCTCCGCTAGCAGGGTGGCGAAGCCGCGATCCCGGTAGCACGAATGCCGCGTCCCGCTGTGTCCCGCGATGGCCACCACCGCGGGGCAGGTTCCCGCGACATCCCGGGGGATGGTCAAGACCACCTTGATGCGGCTGGCCGGCGTGCTGTTGATTTCCATCTCGTGCAACACGAACGCGCCCTTGTCCTCGGAGGAAATCGTCCTGGCGTTGAGGGGGAGCGGGGCTGTGCGGGCTACGAGGTCTTCCATCTTCAGCAGCCTGGCAAAGGAAGCGCGTAAGTCCTTCTGCCAGGCCAGCGCCTCCTCCCTGGTCCCCGGGGTGTATTTCCTGGTTCGCAGGACGGGCGGCGGCAGGGTTGCGGGAATGACGGCCCGGCCCGGCCGGGGGGTGGCCTGAAAGTAGCCGAGGGGCTTGTCATTCCCGTCCGCGATAAGCCAGTTGGAATTGGCGGTGGTCTTCTGTTCGCGGATGCCGCCCGCTTCCAGCTCTCCGTAGGACTGGAGGGTTCCGTTGTACTTCACCCAGAAAATCTTCACCGGGCGACCGGTCCGGTTGTGGATGCTCAGGCGGGTGGGAGGCCCGGCGATGGTGCCGGGAGGCAGGCCTGCGGCAAGGGCATGCCAGGGCAGGTCTTCCGGGGTGGGGGAGGAAGCGTCTTCCCCCTGCGCGGCCAGGATGGGGGCCAGGGTGAGCAGAACAAGGGCGAGGCGCATCAGGAAGGGAGCCTGCCTACCAGAACCGGCCCCTCGTGGGGAGGCGATTCGCCTCCCTGTTTCTCTGGAGAACGGGACCCTCCGTTTCCCGTCATCGCATCCGGGGGCAGTTTCTCCTTTCGGGTCCTGCCGATTTGTTGCTAGCTGGAGGGACCATGAAATCAGTTCTTTTCGCCCTCGCTGCCGCCCTCATCCCCGGGACCTGTGTCCTGGCCGACCACCACGAGTTCAAGACCATTTACGACGGTAAGGATCTCTCCAACATCAAGACCAAGGGCAACTGGAAGATCCAGAAGGACGGATCCCTCTATCTTGATCCGCGGGAGGGTGAGAGGGGCTGGACCCGCTACGGCTCCTACCTCTGGCTCAAGGACGACTTCAAGGATTTCACCGTCGACTTCGAGTACAAGCATCCCAAGGGCGGAAACTCGGGGCTCTACTTCCGCATCTCCGACGAGGCGGATGCCACCGCCCACGGGTTTGAAGTGCAGATTCTCGACTGCTTCGGGAAGAAGAAGCTCGGACCCCACGACCTGGGAGGCGTGATCGGCACTTCGGGCCCCCTTGTCAACGCCGCAAAGAAACCGGGCGAATGGAACCGTATGGTGGTGACCCTCAAGGACAACAAGCTCACCGTGGTCCTCAACGGGAAGAAGGTCCAGGATGGGCTGGATCTCGTCGCCAAGAAGCGTCCCAACAAGAAGCTGGCGGAGAAGGGTAAGATAGCCATCCAGGATCACGGCCAGCCCTTCTGGGTGCGCAACATCAAGGTCAAGGCTCTCTAAGGGTCTGGGTTCCCGATTCTCCCTGCGGAGCGGCGGGTGCTCCGCGGAGGATCTGCTCCCGGGGGAGAGCGTAATTTCTAGTTCGCCTTCTCCTTGGCGGCGGGCAGGTCGCCGGCCCCGCGGAACCCGTACATCGGGAGGAGGCGGTAGTAGACCTCGAGGCTGAGGACCGAGAGGGTGGTGGAGACCACCCGCCCGCCTGCCCGCGCGTGCTGGCCGCCCGGATCCCAGCTTCCGCGTTCGGGTCCCTGTTTTTTCTGAATGAGAGGAAGGATTTCCTTCAGCTTCTCGTTCCACTGGTGCCAGACCGGTCCCTGGTGCTGGTAGAGGGCGAGGGTGGCGTAGTACATGTAGTAGTATTTGGGATTCTGCTGGAGCTTGTGGCGTCCCAGGTATTCGGCGCTCTCCGGCATGCGCGGATCGGTGGGGGGGACGAGATCGAGCTGACGGCAGAACATGCCGCTGGCAGTCATGGCGGGGTTGGGCCCACCGCCGGTGTAGGCGTAGAGCCCCCCGTGTTTTCCGGAGGAGACGGAGGACAGGTATTTCCGGGCCCGGGTGAAGGCCGCATCCGGGACACTGAGGTCGGCCAGGCGGGCACTGTGCAGGGCCATGTACTGCCAGGCGGTGACCGAGAGGTCGGAGTCCTCACTGGGTTGACTGTTCTGGTTGACTGGGTTGTAGCGCCAGCCTCCCTTGCTGGGGCTCTGGGAGGCGAGGATCAGGGAGATGGCCTTCTCGGCCGCTTCCCTGAGCTTGGGATCCTTGGTGACACCGTAGGCCTCGCAGAGGGCGATGGCGGCGATGCCGTGGCAATACATCCGGCCCCCGCCCCGCAGGTCGCCGTTCTCTTTCTGCTGCTTGATGAGCCAGTCGAGGGCGCGTTGGACGGTGGCCTGGTATTTGCCACCCTTGTTGTGAACCTCGCCCCAGCCGTAGAAACACAGCAGGGCCAGTCCGGCCCCGGCGGTATCGTAGGCGCCGTTGGCACCGTGTTTGCGCATGTCCCAGCGGCCGTCCCCCTCCTGGTTGCGGGCGAGCCATTCGAGGGCCGCCCCGATGGCACGCTCGGTGGCGTCCGATCCCCCAAGCTGCGCGATGGTGTCCAGAGAGGGCCGTCCGCGCTGTTTCTTGATGAGCTTGGTGATGGCCCGGGTGTCGAGATCATTGGTCGGGGTGGCCAGTTTGCCGGGGAGGAGAGGGTCATTGGCCTGGGCGTCCCCCGGGAGGTTGAGCAGATTGGTAATGGCGTCTCCGGCCCCGTCCAGTTCGGGCGGTGCGCCGAGGGCCTCCAGGCCGCGGTGGGGATTGACGGTGTCGCCCCCGGTATCGGCGGCCTGGGGGGCGGAGTCGGTTTGCGAGACATCCTTGGACTCGGCCTCATTTTCGATGGCGGTGTCGACCACCTCGTGTTCCTCGGCCTGCTTGGGCTCCACCTGCTCGAGGGACTCGGTGGGCTTGAACTCGGCCTCGGCGGGGTCGGCCGGTTTCTCGGCCAGTTGCTGGTCGGTGATCTGCTCCTCCTCAAGGGTGGGGTCTTCCGGTTCGGGGAGGAAGGTCTCGGGCAGGGAGGTCAGGACGGTGAGTTCCTTGGTGGGCTGTGGTTGTTCCTGTTCCGACTCCGATTCATTGAGCTTGGAGGGCCGCACGCTGGGCACGAGGGAGCTACTGGAAGTCTTGGTGACGATGGGGACGACCTTGGTGTTCTCACGCGGTTTGAAAACGGGGATCTTGAAGTCGCTGTCGAACTTCTCGGTCATCACGAGATTCTTGGTTTCCGCGATCTGGGCCTGTTCCGGTTCGCTCTCAAGGGCCAGTTCCTCCTCCATGAGGGCCTCGATGCTGACGGTGACCACGGGCGATTGGGGCTCCTTGCCGCCCACTTCCCTGGCGATGAGCCAGAGCATGAGGAGAAAGAGAATGATGAGGTGGACGACGGCGGACCCGGCCAGGCACTTGTGGAAGAGGTTGGTGATGTCCTGCCAGGCCTCCATGAGATAAAGGAGGGCAATGAGGGCGAGGAGGGCGAGAAGGATCCACCAGCCGATATTCTTCATGAGTTCCTGGAAGGACTCCCAGCGGTCGAGGTTGGTGTAGCCGATGACTTCGCGGGTGGTGGAACGGTAGAGCTTGAATCCTTCTTCCTCCGTGCTGGTCCCGGAGTTGGTGCTGAAGAGAAGATCGAAGCCCTCCATGCGCACCGCGGGGTCGGTGACATCACCCTTGTCGAGGTAGAGGTCGACGCGCTCGGGAGGAAGCGCTTCCCCCTCGATGACGCGGCTGAAGTAGACGCCGAAACCGGACTCCGTGTTGCGATCGCGATCGGAGGCCAGGAAGACATGGTTGCCGCGCCGGGTCAGGGCGGCCTGCAGGTCCTCGGCGGAGGAATTGAGGTGGTCGACGACCTCCCCATTGCGGAATTCCGGGAGAGGCGGCAGTTCGGCCACCGCTTCCCCGGAATTGGCAGGGGTTTTGGGCTCCACCGGTTCGGGGGCGGCTTCCTCCGTGGTCTCTCCGGGGTCCGGAGGTGTTTCCTCAAGACGTTGGGAGACGAAAATGTCGTTTCCGGTGCCGTCGCGATTGGACGAGAAGTAGAGGCGGTTTCCGTCGGCGGTGGGAGCGGGGCCGGTTTCGTGGGCGGGCGAATTGACGGTCGTCCCCAGCGCTTCCACGCCGGTCCATTCCTGACCGTTCCAGCGGGCCACGTAGATGTCGGTGCCTCCCTGGCCACCCTCGCGATCGGAACTGAAGTAGAGATACCTGCCGTCACGGGAGAAGGCCGGTCCCCGCTCGTCGGCCTCCGTGTTGAGGGCGCTGAGAGCGGTGGGGCGGGTCCAGAGCCGTCCGTCCCAGGTGGACCAGTAGAGGTCGGCCCGGGTGCTTTCGGCTTCCTTCCGCACCAGAACCATGGAGGTGCCATTCGGAGAGAAGGCCGCTTCCAGGCGACCGGAGGCCTGGTTGACGGGATCGGGTTCTTCGGTGGAACCCTCTTCCTTGAAGAGGCTCTGCCGGGGATCCTGCCAGAGGATGTAGCGTTCCCTGCCATCCTGCACTTCCACGCGGGTTCCCTGGTCGTCGGTGAAATAGGACCAGATCTCGTTGCGCAGCTTGCCCTGGATGAGGAAGCCGATCCCGACCATTACCGCGAGGGCGGCAAGCGGCAGAAGCCAGCGCGCCGGTGAGGGCGCGTGGTTTGCCGGTGGTTGTTCGGGTTTTTGTTGTTCCGGTTCGGGCATGGCCTTCTCCCTTCGCTTGGGTTAGGCAGCAGGATCGGGGGGGGCGTCATCGGGCAGGGCGGATGAGGACCGGGCGTCCCTGCCAGCGGTCAGGGCCCGCCTGGTGAGCCAGACAAACCCAATCAATGAGGCGAGGAGACCAAGGATCCAGAGCATGTTGCCCATGATCCAGTTGAGGTCGGGCATCTTGGTGAGATCGAAGCGACGCACCACCCGCTTGCTACGGGCGCTGTAGAGCGCATTCCTGTTTTTCTCGCGGTCGGAGTTGAAGAGGAGGTGGAAGCCGGCGTTGCGGACCGCGGGGTTGGTCTCATTATCTTCCCCGTTGATCTCGGGACCGAGGTTCTTCGGTTGAACGGGCTCGTTGACCCGGGTGCGCTTGATCCGCGAGCGCCAGATGTCGGCCCCTCCCTCTCCCCCATCACGCTCGGAGGCGAAATAGAGAAAGTCTCCATGGTCGGTGAGGACCGGTCCGGTGTCGTTGGCGGGGGAGCTGAAATCCTTGAGGAACTTGGCGTGGCGGAAGAGGGGTGTCTCGGCGAGGTCGGCGAGATCCCTGCTGTTTCCGGTGGGCCCCTTGGGGTCGGGTTCCCAGCCCAGGCCGTAGAGGGGGGTGTAGCGATAGTGCGCTTCCAGGCAGAGGGTCACCAGGGCGGTCACGATGACTTTGCCCATGGCGCCGCCGTGGCCTCCCCCCGTGTTCCAGGAGCCGTCGGAGTTCTGCGCCTTCACGAAGCCCGGCTGCATTTTCCCCATCCACTTGCGCCAGGCCGGTCCCTGGTGCTGGTAGGATGCCACGCTGCCGTAATAGGCGTAGTAGATGTCTTTCAGCTGGAAGCCCTGCCGGTCCACGATGACGGAGGATTCATAGGCCTTGGCTGTATTGGAGGAATGACCCAGCAACTGGGAACAGAAGAAGCCGGCCGCGTTCATGGCCGGAGGCCCTCCGCCCGGGCCGGTGTAGCCGTAGGCACCCTTGTTCTTGCCGTGACTCACGCTGGCGAGGAATTTCGCCGCTCCTTCCATGGTCTTTTCCGGAACTTCAAGGCCCGACATCCTGGCGCTGGCGAGAGCCATGATGAACCATCCGGTGACCGAGAGGTCGCCTTTTTCATTGGGGCCGTAGCGCCATCCGCCCAGCTCGTGCTGGGTTTGGGCAATGAAATCGACTGCGGCCTGGGCCTTGGGGCGCAGGGTGGTGTCCTTGGTGACCCCGTAGGCTTCCACCACCGCGAGGGAGGCAATGCCGTGATCGTACATGGCATTGCGCTGGGGTCTGGCACCACGCAGGTCGCCGGTGGCTCCGTTCTGCTGCCCCACCAGCCACTCGATCCCCCGCTTCACGGTGTCCTGGTACTTGCACTCCTCGTCGTGCACTTCGCCCCGGCCGTAGAAGGCGAGGAGGGCGAAGGCGGTGGCGGCCTGGTCGTGTTTCCCCTGTCCCCCGGACTTGGCGATGTCCCAGCGCCCGTCTTCCTCCTGGGTGCCGGCGAGGTAGGCGAGTCCCTTGTCCACCGCGGCCTCGGTCTGTGGAGTGCCTCCGAGCTTGGCCATGATCTCGGGATTGGCGAGGGCACTTTCGCGCAGGGAGTAGAGCATGCTCAACTGGCGTTCCACGATGATTCCATCCGGGGCGCCTGTGTTCATGACGTTGGCTTGGTTCCGAATGATGAGCTGCTCCCGGGCCGTGTCTGGATCCTCACTCAGGGCCTCTTCGACCTTTTTCATCTCATGGATCGCTGTACTCAGCGCCTCTTTGGACCGCTCGATGGGATCCGGCAGTTCGTCGTCCCCAAGTCGCTGGGCGGCCTTCCTGAGCAGTTGGGCGGCCTGGACGGCACTTGCCTGCGCCTGGGTCGCGGTTTCTTCCTTGGAGGGGCTTTCGGATCCCTGCAGTGAATCAGCGAGCGCGTTCTGTTCAGCCTGTAGTTTCAGGAGACCTTTTACTGTCGGGGGGATGCCGCCGGCTGTGTCAGCAGAGTAGAGGTCAAAGTTTCCCTTGCGGTCCTCGACGTTCTCCAGGATGGCGGCCACTTTCTCGGAGGTGTCAGTCGCGCGGCGGGGGCGGTTGGACGCAAAGTAGAGCTTGAGGTTGTCGGGAGCGAAGTCCGGGTCAATTTCGTCGAAGGGCGTGTTAACCCGGGGCGTGAGGGGGAGCGGCCATGCATATTCGGCGCCGTCCCACTTGGAGACCCAGATGTCGAAGCCGCCCTGTCCCCCGGGCCTGTCGCTGGTAAAGTAGAGGAGCTCCCCATTGCCACTGAGGGAGGGAGCCAGTTCGTGGAAGGAGCTGTTGAGCGCCCGCATGGGGCGGGGCTCCTTCCAGTCGGTGCCGTCCCACTCCCGCAGGAAGAGATTGGCGTTTCCATCCTTCTCCCCGGCGCTGTAGATCATGCGGGCCCCGTTGGAGGAGACGACCGGCGTGGCGATGTCGTCGCCGGGGGCCAATCCGCTGCCGACCGGTTCGGCCTTTTCCCAGAGGACGTAACCTGGTTCCACGTCGCGGGCGACCTGCTCGAAGGCGACCTGGTCGGTATAGGTGTACCAACGGTCGGGGCGCAGGTAGAAAAGAGCCCAGATGAGGAATCCCACCACCAGGATGACCCCGATCCAGAAATAGGCGCGGAAGCGTTGCCTGCGCGTCACTCCGAGGATCCTGCGATCAGGGTCACGATCGTCCTCGATGGGGATGGGCTGGTTCATGATTCTGTCAGCCTACTTCTCGGTGCGGACGGCGATGCTGGCCTCAGGCACTCCCACGTGGCGGCAGATCGACATCACGTTGGCGAGATAGAGGTGCTTGGATTCCTTGTCGCAACGGATCAGGACCTTGAGTTCGGGTTTCTTTTCGACCTCTTCGGCCATCCACTTGGTGAGGTCTTCCTCGGTCACCTGCTGTCCCATCACGACATACTCCCCCTTGTCCCGGATATTGACCTTGATCAGGTTGCCCGCGGTCTGGGTGAGCGACTGGTTGCGCGATTCCACCGGAAGTTTGACGAGGTGATCGACTTCCTCCTCCTTGAAGGTGGTGGTGACCAGGAAGAAGATGATGAGGATGAACATGACGTCGATCATGCTCGAGATGTTGATCATCTCGCCCTGGTCGTTGTCCCGGCTGCGAATTCTCATGGGTTCAGGTGTTAAGCTTCCGTGTGTCGCCCTTGACTACCCGGCATCAGTGGCTGCGGGCATGTTTGACGATGAACTCTGTGCCCACCTCGTCGATATGATCGATCAGGCCGTCCACCTTGGATTGGAGAAACTGGTAGAGCAGCATGGCGGGAATGGCGATGGTGAGGCCGGCCGCGGTGGTCACCAGGGCCTCGTAAATCCCGGTTGCGAGATCGGCGGTCTTGGCCGCACCCCCACTGGAGGAGGTCCGCTGGAAGGCATCGATCATCCCGTAAACCGTGCCGAGAAGTCCGAGCAACGGGCAGACTGCCGCGATGATGGAAAGCCCGCGCAGGCTGCGCTTCATCTTGTCGGCCTCCCGGATGCCGGCGTCTTCGATGGCCTTGGCCACCGCCTGGTAACCCGAGTCGCGCCACTGGATGCCGGCCTTGAAGACGTGCCCGGCGGCGCCGGAGTTCTGCTCGCAATACTGTTCGGCGGTCTGACCGGAAGAATCGGAGTCCCAGGCCTGGCCCAACCCCTTGAGGAATCCGTCCGGAAGGATCCTGTCCCGGCGCAGGGAGATGTAACGTTCGATGGCAATGGCGAGGGCGATGATGGAGGCGATTCCCAGCGGGATCATGATCGGTCCCCCTTTCTTGATGAGGGAGAACATCGTTTCCTTCTCGACGCCCGCATCGGCTCCGGCATCCGCCGCCAGCAGGGTGGTGGTGAAAGCGAGGAGGAAGAGGGAGGTCATGCCGAGGACGGCTTTCCAGGGTTGGGTTGTTGTGTAGTTCGTCATGGGGAAAGTGCAGGGTTGGGGTGGTGGTGTGCCGGAGAGATTCTGTTATCCGTTGGTGCGGAGTTGATCGAGGTACTGGCGCGCGACGATGGCCGCCTTTTGCATCGGGTAGCGGAGGATGACATCCTTGAAGCGCTGTTTGGCGTCCTCGCGTTTGTTCTGGGCGAGGAGAACCCGGCCGATTTCGAGAATCCCCTTGGCCTGCCAGGCGGGGTGCTTCTTGTAGTGAATCTCGACGTTGAGGAACTCCTTCACGGCCTGTTCGTACTTCTGCATGTTGAAGTAGCACTCTCCGGTCTGGAAGCGGGCCCTCACAGTCCAGAGGTCAATGGGCGCCTTCGGGTCGAGGAGGGAGGCGTAGTGGTGGATGGCGTCGTTGGGTTTGTCCGAATTCTCAAGGGACCAGGCCAGTCCGAACTGGGCGTTGCGCTTCCACTTGCTTTCCGGGAACCGTCCGATGAATTCCTGGTAGGTTTTGCGCGCACCGGTGTGATCGGCGGTGGCGGACTGCATTTCAGCGAGGCGCATCATCATGGACTCGGCGATGGCGGGTTGGAGACCGCTCACCTTCATGCCCTCGGCAAAGTGTCCCCGGGCGGTCACGGTCTCCTTCAGCTTGTAGCGTGACTCCCCGGCCTGGAAGCACATGGAGGCCTTGAGTTTGGACTTGGGGTAGTCGGTGAGGAGCTGCTCAAACATGACGGCGGATTTTTCGTGTTCACCCTTGCTGTAGTGGGCGCTGGCCAGTTGGTAGCGCAGGTCTTCCTTGAGGGCGTTGTCCTTGACCTCCCCAAGCGCCTTGGTGAGGCGTTCGATGACCATGTCCTGGGCGCCGCTCTTGAGGTTGAGTCCGGCAAGCTCGCTCTGCACCTTGACCACGAGGGAACTCTGCTTGTATTTGCCGAGGAAGCGCTCGTAGAGTTTGACCGCTTCGGCCTCCCGCTTCTGCTTGCGTTCGCACCACGCCCACTCGTAGAGCGCCTGGTCCGCGAACTCGGAATCCGGCCAGGTATCGGCCACCTTGCGCAGGTGGCCGGCGGCTGGTCCCCACTTCTCCAGTCGGGCGAGCGAGAGTCCGGCGTAGTAGGTGACGCGCTGAATTTTCTCGTGTTGCGGGTAGCGTTGGAGGATCTGTGGAAACAGGGTCGCGGCCTGGTCGAACTTTTCGAGGTAGACGTAGGCGAGGCCCTCCTGCAGGGCGGCATCCGGGGCCAGGTCGTGCTGGTGGTGCCTGGAAACCGCACCAAAGTGCAGCGCAGCCGGCTCATGCTTTTTCTCGGTGGCATTGACCCAGCCGAGGAAGTAATTCACCCGGAACCGTTGGGGCGGGGCACCGCTCTTGAAGGGTTCCTTGTTCTGTTTGTCCTCGTTGAGGAAGCGCTCGAGGGACTGCCTTGCCAGGGAAAGGTTCTCCTGCTGGTAGGCAAGCCGTCCCTGCTCGGCGAGAGCCAGGGGCAGGTGCGGAGTGGGCTTGGGGTAGAAGCGGGTGAGGGTCTCAAGGTGCTCAAGGGCCTTGATGGAATCCTCGGTGCGGTCGCAGGCGACCGCGAGCTGGATGAGCGCGGTGTCCACATTGGGGTCGGCAGTGACCTGCTGGTTGTTGCCTTTCTTCTGCACCCGGGTGGCCACGAAGGTTTCCAGCGGTTCCAGGCATTCCTTCCACTGCTCCTTGCGGAAGTGGCAGTTGCCCACCAGGAAGGCGAGCTGGGCGAAGAGGGGGCCCTCCGGCTTCCTGGCCAGGAGTGGTGTGGCGGCGGCCAGGGATTGATCCCAGCGGCCCTGGTGGTGGTGGATCTGGGCCACCCGGAAGGCTGCGGCAAGAGTGTGGGGGTGCTCCTTGTCTGCGGCCAGGTAGTTCTGATAGGCCTTGATGGCGTTATCGAGCTGGTTGAGCAGGAACATGTTCTCGGCCCGCAGGAAACGGGTGTCCCCGGCCATCTCATGGTCCTTGAACTTGGCCAGGTACTCATCGGCCAGTTTCAGGCTCGTGTTGTAGTCCTTGAGCTTGTGGTAGCAGGTGGCCCGCTGGGCGAGAACCTCCGCGAACTGGCCGAAGACCCCACCATTGATCTGTCCCAGCGCCTGGGCCGCGGCCTTCCAGTCGGGGTTGTTGCGGCTCATCAGGGCGTTGGCATAATCGAAACGCAGGTCGTCGTTGATGGGAGCGAATTTCTGGTATTTCTTGACCGCAGGCTCCAGGGAGGCGGCGGCCTGGTCGTAATTGGGCTTCTCCGGGCGCGAAAAAACGCGGGCGAACCACAGGTTGGCCCTGGCTCCCAACGGGCTGTCCACGTTGATCAATCCCGAGAGCCGGTTCTGGGCCTTTTTGAACTCTCCCTGCTCCAGCAGGCATCTCCCGATGTAGAGCTGCGATTCCTTGATGTAGGGGTTCTCTTTCTTCTGTTCCTTGGCCCGGGTCCCGGGCTCCTCTTTCAGGAAGGCCTCGAACTCTTCCGCGGCGGGGGCCCACTTCTCCAGGATGAACCGGGTCACTCCGAGGCGGTAGTGGCACTCGGTCTTGTCGGGGCCCTCCAGGCCGGGGAGGGCTGCCACGAAGGCGGGCTCGGCCTTCTCGTGGTTCTTGACGATGGTGTAGCACTCACCGAGGAGGTAGGAGGACCGTGTCTTCCAGATGGCGTTGGCGGTGAGGGGGGTGACCTTTTCGAGGATCCCGGCGGCCTTCTCGTGCTTCTTGAGCTGGTAATTCGCGAAGCCCTGCTGATAGAGACCACGGGCCATCTGATCGGGGGTGAGCTTGGCCTGCACCAGCCGGGTGGTCCAGGTGTCGACCTGGTCCCATTCGTGCTTGCCGAAGCAGATGTCACAGATGGCCGCGAGGGCGGAGGCCTTGTAGGCAGGATTCTGCAACTTGCCTTCCTCCTTGATGAAGTGGGCACGGGCCTGGTCCTTCTGGCCGCTGCGCAGCAGACACTGTCCCTGCATCAGGATGATGCGGTCGCGACTGATTTCCTTGGGAAGATTGGACTTGGCCAGGAGGGTGCCGAGGTGAGGAATGGCCTGGGCATACTGTTTCTGCGCGTAGAAGCTGAGGGCCAGGCCCTGCCGGGCCTGGTCCGCCTTGGCGTGCTTGGCGTGCTTCTGCAGGAACTCCTGGAATCCGCCGATGGCGGCAGGGTAGAGCTTCCGGTTGTAGGCACCGGTGGCGAGGTAGTAGAGATCAAGGGCAGGATCCTTCCCCTGGGCCTGGAGCTGGCTCGGGAGCATCATCAGCAATGCGAGGAGGAGCGCGCCGCCTGTTGCGTAGCTGCCATGTCTTCGCCTCACCATCCGGGACACACTGATCACCAGATCAGGAGCTGTCATGCTCATTATGTGAGATGATGGGGCAAAGGCAGGATCGGCTTAGAGATGTTGTTTTCGGTGGGAGGTCTTGCCAGCAGGGGTGTCGTTTGCGGGAGATCTTCATCCGGGTAATGAAATTTGCCTGGGCCGCGCGGTTGAAAATCTGCGGAGCAAGTCTTTAAGGAGAATCAATCTTCAAGGTCATTGAAGCGATTGCCCGATAACCGGGCGTATGACCTGCCGAGGACGTGCCCCCACGGCAGCTTGTGGAGAACTGCTTCCAGGATCGCCAGGGGCCACGATCCGCGGTTGGATTCCTCATGGCCTATATTGAGCAGGTTTCGGAAGAAGAGGCGGAAGGCGCCCTCGCCAGGATTTACGAGTCCGCCCGGACACGGGCTGGCGGAGTGGCCCACATCATCAAGGTCATGAGCCGGGAACCTGCCGCCCTGGAGGGCTCCATGATGTTTTATCTCAAGCTGATGAAATCGCCCAACGGGCTCTCGGCGGCCCGCCGCGAGATGCTGGCAGCGGTGGTGAGCAACCTCAACGACTGCTACTACTGAACCCTCTCGCACGCGGCCGAGTTCGGCCGCGAATCGGGCGATGAGGAAGGGGCGCGGCAGTTGGTCTTCGACTATCGCGAAATGGATCTTCCGTCTGCCGACCGGTTGCTCTGCGACTACGCCGCGAAGCTCACTCTCTCCCCGGGTGAAGTGGTCGAGGCGGACCTGGTTTCCCTCCGGAAGGAGGGCTTCGACGATGAGGCTCTTACCATCGCAGTGCAGGTGACAGGCTACTTCAATTACATCAATCGCATCGCGGACGGACTGGGCGTGGATCCGGAGGAATGGATGACGCCGGGGTTGGAGGAGTGGAAGTCCCGGAAGGCTGAGTGGGGAAAGTCATCTCTCCCGGCTTCCTAGTCTGGCGGCTGGATATCCTATCTTGGATGTTTGCGTCAGCCGTGATACTGGTATGCGCGTGATGGTGGCGTTCCGTGGCCCATCCGGAGTCTGTTCTTCCGGATCCCCCAAGGTCTCCTGAAAACCCAGCCTGCCAGCTTCTCCATGAGTCCGCATTCCCGCTCGCCTGACAAGGTCTGAACTGTGCCCCTTATGGATTCCTTTCTCATTGCGATTCTGTTTTGCGCGTTGCTCGCAACGGGATTCGTTTTCCTGGATCGCAGGAATCTCATCGTGTTGTCGGTGCTTCTCTCCGGAAATCTGGTTCTCTGGTATCTGGCGATCGGTCGGGGGATGGATTTCATCTACGAAGAAAACAGCTGGATGGAGAATATCCAGGCAGGGGTGCTCCTGGTTAGTTGCGTGGCTTTTGCTTTTGCGGGATTCGCCCTGAGAGAAAAGCACAGGGTAGTGGCACTGTTTCTGGCGGTTCTTTGTTTTATTTTTTCGTTCCGTGAGGTGGATGTCGATGAACTGGGGGTGTCCACATGGTTGATCTTCCTGCTCGCGGAGGAGGGCAGGGCGATCTTTTTCCTCGTGGCCCTGGTCCTGCTGATCCTGATGCTGAAGGATGCGAAATACTATCTCGGCAACAGAAGGCTCTACCTGCGGTCATCACTAGGTATTCATCTTGTCCAGGCGGCCATTCTTCTCATCGTGCTGAGCAGTGCCTTCGAGAAGGATCTCTTCGGGTTTCGCGATCATGTCTTTCATGAGGAACTGTCAGAACTGCTGGCCTACTGCCTGTTGTTTGCAGCTTCTCTGGATCTCGTCAAAGCGCTCAGGGAAATCGAACGGAAGACTTTTCAGCAGGTGTAAAGACTGCTAAGAAATTTTGGAATGGCTCATTTTTTCTGTGTTCACTGTGGGCAACGGATTGAAGAAGGGGACAATCTTTCCGGAACGCAGGTGACCTGTCCGGGTTGCCAGGGTGCGGTCGAAGTTCCACAGACCTCGTCGGACGTTGCTCCAGGTAAAGCGCCTGCCGCGCCGCCCTCAATGCCGGGGAGTCCTCCGATGCAATCGAGATTGTCGGATGATGGAGGAATGCGCTGGCTGATCCCCGTTGGGCGATCTGGCTGGGCGATAGCGGCCGGATATCTGGGGTTGCTCAGCGTGTTTCTGTTCCCCGCTCCGTTAGCGCTTATTCTTTCAATTATCGCGCTGATGGACATCAAGCGCAGCAGAACTATTGGTCAACCGAAGTATGGTTTGGGCCGAGTCATTTTTGGTCTGATCATGGGCGTGCTTGGAACCGGGGGGCTTCTTTTGGTTTTTTTCTCTAGGTAACCCAGGCTGGGGAACCAGTGGATCCCCGTCGGAGTCCGGGTTGCTGTGTTGGGGGCTGGGTGCGCTAGGGGCGGCCTGCGCTCCTACCGCCTCTCGGGGACGATCCGGAGTTTGAGGTCCCTGCCCTTGCGGCCGACTGCCAGAGGATACTCCTTTCCTGGTTCAAGCCTGCGAAGGACGGCGGTCAGATCATTCGTGTTCCCGAGATCCATCCCATCCAGCTGCCGGAGGATATCGTCTTTCTGCAGGCCGGATTGCGCGGCGGCGGATCCTTCCTGGACACTGGTCACCCTGAGGCCCTCCTCGATGGCCTCGAATTGAATGCCCAGGCGGACCCGTGGAGCATTGCGCTTCCGGTTTCGTTCCACCTCCACGTAGCCGGGGGCTTCCTTGAGTCGCGCAATTTCCACCGTCAGGTCCCGCACATAGCCGGTGACCTTGTGGAGGCCGGTAAAGTTGAGCGTCTCGATGGTGTCCCGGGGGGTGTGGTAATCCTCGTGCAGACCCGTGAAGATGGAGAGCACCGGAACGCCTGCCTTGTAAAGGGGAGTGGTGTCCGTGGGCAGATGGGGACTGGTGGAACGGAGAATCCCGAGCTGTTCGGGCTTGTCGATCCGGTCAAGCACCTCTTCCCAGGCCCCGCTTGACCCGGTCCCCTGGACGTTGAGCCCCTCCTTCTTGAGCCGACCCACCATGTCGAGGTTGAGGTAGGCCGCGACCCGGGGATAGAGGGCTCCCTCCTTCCGGGCCTGCTCGACGTAGTGGCTCGAACCATGCAGTCCCAGTTCCTCTCCCGACCAGCCTGCGAAGAGGAGGTCGCGCTTGAGTGTGAGAGTTCCCCTCGCCTTCTGCGCGGCAAAGTGCTGGGCCAACTCCATCATGGCAGCCACCCCCGAGGCGTTGTCGTCGGCGCCGAAGTGAATCTCGTCCGCTTCCTCCCCCCGGGCGCGGGTTCCCCCCCGGTTACCGTGTCCCAGGTGATCGATATGGGCTCCGATCATGATGGCTTCCCCTGAAGGCTTCTCGCCCACCACAAGGCGCGCCACCACGTTGCGTCCCTCGTCGCGGTTCCTGGCCACTCCGATGCGGGCCGAGATCCTCTGCTTCAGGGCAAATCCTTTCACCTTCTCCGCTTTGGAGTAGGATTCAAAGAGGTCCTTCAGGGAAGCAAGTCCCGGTTTCCCGGTGAGGAGAGGGGCGGCCAGCTGGTCAGTGATGATGAGAGCGGGAAGGATCGTGCCTCCACCAATGTCCTGGCTGGGGGGAAAAAGTTCGGCCGAAACCTCTTTGTTGGTTCCCTTGACGAAGATGATTCCAATCGCACCCTTTTCCTTCGCCAGGTTGGCTTTGACGACGAGTGGGCCTGAGCCTCGGAGCCGGGGACGTGCTTCCGGGTTTCCCCGCAGGACCACGATCCATTTGTCCTTCACCTCCAGCTCTTCGAAGCTGTCGTAATCTCCGGCAACAATCCCGAATCCTGCGAAGACCAGTTCTGCGCCAAACCTGCCCGAACGGCTGAAGGAAAGCGGCTGGTAGTGCTTTCCCGGGGTGATGGTCCTGTCGAACCCGGCAGGGCCTCCCCCGTCAAAGGTGAGATTATTTTCGCCGTCCAGTTTCATGCCCGCCGGGAAGTCGAAGGTCTGAAAGCAGGATCCGTTCCCTCCGGCCGGGTGCAGGCCGAGACCTTCGAGGAAGGCCGCAAGGTAAGCGGTCGCCATGCGTTCGCCCTTGTCTCCTGTTCCGCGGCCTTCGTATTCCGGGGAGGCGAGGCGGGTCACGTACTTGCGCAGATCCTTTTTCGCGATTCCCTGGACGGACTGCTCCAGGGCGTTTTCGCCCTGCTCGTGCGCGATCTGCTCTGCCTCGGGAAAGGTCCTGGCAGCCGCCGGCAGGGCAAGAAAGAGAACGCTGGAGAGAAGGCGGGTAGTCATGATGACCAGCGTTGTGAGGACATGAAGCCCGAAGAATTGCATGCCTCGGCATGATCGCAAGGCGAAGAATGATAATCCCGTTACTTCGCTGTTGGCTTCACCAGATTGTCCCTCACCGCCCCCTGCTCGTGGTCAACCTTTACGGCGGTGTCCCCCGGGTTGGAACTGATTGCGATATTGCCGGAAACGGTTGCGGGTGCGGACGGTTTCTCGACTACGTAGGCCACCCTCACGAACGTTTCCGCGGTGTTGCCCGTCGCCGTCACAGTGGAGTCACTTGCGTAAAGGGCGTGGCGCCACGTTTTGAACGAGTTTCCGCTCATTTTGAGATGCGACCCCGGGAGAGCCCAGACCCCGAATTGCGGCGGTCCATTGGGGCGTAGTTTCCGGCCGAGGATGATGTTGTTTCGTATTTCGGCTGTTCCTCCAAGGCGGACACCGGCTACGCCGGGCCCCGCGATGGTGTTCCCGTCGATGATGGCTTCCGCGTTCTTGAAGACCATGATGACCGGGGGCATGCCATCGGGACGGGAGAGGGTGTTGTTGATGATCTGGACCTTCCACCCGGCCTGGACCCCGATCGCGACCATGCCGTTTTCGCACACGGTGTTGTCACGGACGATCGCAATTCCGTTTTCACATGCCTCGAAACCGATCCCGGCAAGTTTGTTCCCCCGCACCTCGTTGTGCTCAATGACGGGCCTGGCGTCGTGCCGTGCCCCGATTCCCGCCATCTCATTCCGCAGGCAGCGGTTTGCGCGGATCACGGGTGCCGCGCCCTCGTCGGTTCCGATTCCCGCCATTCCATTCTCGTAGCAGTCGTTGTCCTCCACGATCGGCTTGGTGGCTTCTCCAGTTCGGATGCCTATCCCGGCTCTCCGGTTGTGGTGGCACTTGTTGCGCTGAACGGTAGGCGAGGCTCCCTCGCTGATGCCGATCCCGGCGCGGATATTCCCCGAGCACTCGTTTCCCTGGACTAACGGACTGGCGTTGTTGTGTCCGATTCCGGCGTAGAAGTTTTCGAAGCACGTGTTGCCGAGAATCCTGGCACGAGCATGGGTCATGATGCCGATCCCGCCTCCCATGTTGCGGTAGCAGATGTTCTTCTCTACCAGCGAGGGCTGCTCTTTCTCCGGATTGTTCCCGTGCAGGGCGATCCCGGTGTGCCCGTTGTGGTGCACGATGTTGTTGATGATCCTTCCGCTCACACCATCCGCTCCGATGCCGGGGATCCCGAAGTCGCCGATATGCTCATGAGGTTGGTTTTCGCCCCGAGTTGCGTGATTCTCGCGCCACCGTGCATCATCGTAACGTCCGACGTTTGTCACGGTGAATCCGTCGATGATCGAACCCTGCGCCATTGACACTCCCGGGACAGGTTCTCTCCCTGCCGGGAGAATGCCCCCTCCGTCGATCACGGTGCGTTCGGCACGCGCGAGTCCGATCTTGCCCTTCCGGTCGTCGCCCGCGCTCCGGAGTCTGATGCGCGGCTTGAGCCGGATTCGCTCCCGATACGAACCTTCGCTCACAATGATCTCGTCGCCCGGAGCAGCAGCATCGATCGCATCCTGAATTGTCCGGTGATCCCCTGGGACATGGAAGATGGCAGCGTCCAGGCAGATGCCGGTCAGAGTGAAGACCAGGGCGGAGAGGAGATTTGGTTTCATGCGAGGATACCGGATATCTACATGGCGAAACCGGGGGAGCTTTTCCTCCGGCGGACAGATTGACTCTATTTTGCCACCTCGGAAACGACCGTCCCATTAATCACCACGCCAATACAATGGGTTGTGGTCTCAAACGGATCGCCGTCGAAGAGGGACAGGTCGGCCTCCATTCCCGGTTTCAGAGATCCCACCCGGTCTGCGATGCCAAGCAGTTCAGCCGCGGCCGAAGTGCAGCCCGCCAGGGCGATCCCGTGAGGAAGCCCGTAGGTGACTGCGAGGGCTGCTTCAAAATGCACGACACGGGTCTTGGGAACATAACCTTCGTATCCTGATTGAAAGGCGAAGGGGATGCCCGCTGCGTGCAACCTGGCGGCCAGAGTGAAGGTCATGTTCTCGTTCTCACCATAGGGCCGGGCCATGGTGGGGTGGACCAGAACGGGAACCCCGGCGGCCTTGATCTCCTCAAGCAGCAGGTAGGCCTCGGAGGCTCCATCGAGGACAAGGCGGAATCCAAACTCCTTCTGGAGCCGCAGGGCGGCGGCGATGTCGTGATGGCGTCGGGCCGTGATGAGGAGGGGAACTTTTTTTTCAAGGACGTCTGCGAGGGCATCGAGCCTGAGGTCGGGATCG
>MPMF02347658.1_pt1:5000-135541 | contig 135541 bp, 110 predicted proteins | sample 1617271 | NCBI WGS metagenome assembly MPMF02 (sample SAMN05944812, study PRJNA350692) | marine metagenome | biome: marine; feature: ODZ; material: water; isolation source: 120 m water sample prefiltered with 30 um filter, filtered on to 0.2 um... | place: Pacific Ocean | collected... | reverse complement strand
CAGGGCCTTGGAGCTGGAACACCGCCGCCTGCGGACGGTCAGCGCCGATCAGGCGCTGGCGCTCGTGGTGGTGAAGGCGACGGCCGACCGGGCTGGCTCATGGGAGGGGAAATCTGACCCGACCTCTCTCATAATCAATGGACCACCAAGGGGGGCAAGTCAGTTCCGATCACGCCGTCCGCGAGTAATTTCGAACCGTCGATAGGGCTCGAGTATCGAGCGTCCCACAATCCGGATCCCGGGAGCTGGGGATCTCGGTTCCTGGAGATCCTGCCCGAGTCGTATGCGCCGTTTTTCTCCGTCGATCTGAGGCATCGGAACATCTTCGATTTCCACAAGGCCGGTGGGCCTGACGCTCCCGAGGAACGTCGCTTGTCAGTTAACCTCTTGGCAGGCTTTCGGACGCCTGTGTCGAACAGATTCCGCGTGCTGCGTGAGGCCTACGTGCGGATCTACCATGGCGTGAACCCTTATGGTCAGCTCCGGACGGAGGGGGATTACACACTCTTAGGTTTTGGATTCAACATCTGGCTCTGAAGGTCTTCGGATCGCCCAGGAAGCTCTGATCCCGGACGGGTCTGGCCCTAGTGGCTCATCGCGTACAACACGACGTTGATGCCGACGGCGTACGAATCGATCGAGAACCGGTGGAAGAACTCGGCCGATTCACCCTCGCGCTCCCAGCCGTCGGCGATATCGGTGTTGTGCGACATGAAGACCATCAGGCGGCCGTCGGCGTCGCTGATCCCCCGGAAGTGCGGATCGCCGCTGTCGTCGCCGCGCTCGGACGTGGACGAGCCGCCGCTGCGGCGCCAGAACTGGATCGACGGCACCTGCGGAATCTTCTCGACCTTGTAGAGGCTCGTGAAGAGCGGGTGCGAGAGCGGCAGATCGCGAATCGGGTACTGCGACGAGGGCAGGACGCGCCCGATCTGCTCTTCCCAGTGCGCCCACGCCGTCGGTCCCCAGAAGTCGTCGACCCAGAGGAACCCGCCCAGTTCGAGATACCGCCTGAGCCCATCGGCTTCTTCGGGTGAGAAGAGCGCCGTCCCGACGTCCGACATGAACAGGAACGGGTATTCGTAGATCGCCTCGTCGGTGAGCTGCACGACGACGTGATTCGGCTGGTCGCCGTCGAAGCTGACCGGTGTGTGGGTCAGCTCCGAGAGCCGGATCATGAAGTTGTAGTCGGAGTCGGGGTAGTCGGTGTCCCACCCGGTGCCCAGCCACTCGCGACGGACGCTCTGGTACATCGCCCGGCTGAAGGCGAACGCCCGGCCGGACTCGCCGGGTGAGGCGAAGCGCGGCGCGTTACGGCGGCGCCATCCATACCCGCGACGCCCGTACTGCGCGTCGACGAACGACGCGGCAGCGATGATGAGAAGCAGTGTGGCGGCGATCCAAAGCGGTCGTCGCGGCACGGCGTGGCCTATTGCTCGGGCTGCTCCTGCGAAAGCGAGCGGAAGTACTCCTCGATCAGATCGCGGAAGCCCGACGGCACTTCGTCGGAGCCCGCGAGGAAGAGCTGGTCGGCCTCGTCGCCCTCGATCTCGCGCCGCAGCCGATACTCGAACCGCTTCAGGTTCTCGTTGACGAACGTCTGCAGCCGGGCGATCTCGTCGGCGTCGGCGTAGACACGCTGGTCGTCGAGGTCACGCAGTGCCTGGATGACCGCGTCGAGGTCCTCGGCGCCGAAGCCCTGCTGCTCGAGGCGCTGGCGGAGCTGTTCGGCGTCCATCGCCCGCTCGCGATACTCGCGGCTGAACTGCTGCGCCTGGTCGGCGCCGACATCCCAGTCGCCCGGCCGCGCGTCGCCCCAGCCGCCGCCGAAGTCCGGGCCGCCGGTGCGGTCACCGCCGCTGCCCAACTGGCCGTCGGCCCGCTGGCCGCCCTGGCCTTCCTGGCCACCCTGACCCTCTTGGCCACCCTGACCCTGCTGGTCTTCCTGGCCGCCTTGGCCCTCTTGACCTTGCTGGCCCTGTTGACCTTCACCCTGCTGGCCCTGCTGACCTTCCTGGCCGGGCTGGCCCTCACCCTGTCGCGCTTGCTCGCCCACCCGCTGTTCGAGCGACTGGACGCCGCGCATCAGGTCGCGCGCATCCTCGAGCGCCTCGGCCCACTGATCGGCCGGGTCCCGCCCGATGGCGGCCTGGGCCTCGGTGAGCGCCTGCCGGATCTCCTCGATGTCCGACCCGATCTGCTGCTCGAACGCTTCTGAATACTCCGGCGCGCGGCCGAGGATGACGCCCTTCGAGTAGCGGATCTTCTCCTTCAGCTTGTTCTTCCGGATCGAGTCGGCGCCCGCCTGCAGACGGCGTGAGGCCTCGCGCTCATCGCGCCTGAAATCGGCCGACGTGTTGTCGAGCTGTCGCTCGAGGTCGGCGATCTCCGCGGCCATCTGATCCTTCTGCTCCATCAGCGGGGCCACCTGGGTCCGGCGGACCTGCGGGTCGACGTCGAGTCGGGCGACCTGGCCGGTCAGGTCACGCTCGGCGTCGGCCAGGGCGTCGACCCGGTCGAGCGCCTCGGCGATGTCCCGCTCGAGCCGGCCCGACTGTTCCTGTTCGAGCCGGCGCTGCGCCTCGCGCAACTGCTCGAGGGCGGCACCGGCGTCGGTCATGCCCTGGCTGCCCGGGTTCGCGGCGGCGCGCCGCATCGCGTCGGCGGCTTCCTGCAGCTGCCGCGCCGTCTGCATCATGTCGGGATCGGATTCCTCGCGGGCCAGCCGCTCGAGGCGGCGGGCGGCTTCTTCCGTCTCGTCGGCGAGCGCGCGCTGACTGGCGCCGCCGCCCGACGAGGCCGTGGGCTGGCCGCTCGAGCGCAGCCGCTGCCGCTCGGCTTCCTGCTCCTGGCGACGTGCGAGTTCCTTCAGCCGCTCGAGGGTCTCGTCGAGCTGCGTGTCGGCCATCTGCTGCTGCGCGCGCTGCATCGTCTCGTACTGATTCTGCAGCTTGTCCAGTTCCAGTTCGAAGAGGTCGGCCAGATCCTCGGCGGTCGACTGCTGCCCCCCCCCCGCCGCCGCCCCCGCCGCCCTGCTGGCCCATCGAGACGCGCACATCCTCGTAGGCCTCTTCGGCGCGCTGAAGCATCTGCAGCGCGTGCTGCTCGGGTGGCAGCGCGTCCTCGACGTTCTGGGTCTGCAGCGTTTCCTCGGCCGCTTGCATCGACTCGGCGGCCTGCGGCAGGATCTCGGAAATCTTGACGAACGCCGGGTCGACGTTCGCGACGCGGCTATTCAGCCGGCTGAGCAGGGTCTGCACCTGCTCGCGCAGCTTGCCTTGCGCCAGCGCCAGGAAGACGACGTTCTCGCGGAACTCGTCGTCGGTGTAGTCATCGCGATCGCGCACGATGTTGAACGTGGCCGAGATGATCTCGCGCTGCTGCTGCGACAGCGCGTTGGGCTCCTGAGCGCCGCCGCCGCCCCCGCCTCCGCCACCCTGCGACTCCTCGGGCATGAAGTTCTTGCCGAACGGGCGGATCTGGACGAAGTAGAGGTCGCTGGTACCCAGATTCCCGGCATCAGCGTCAGTCGCGCCCTCGGTGGAGTCGTTCGCCCGAGCGTAGTACGAGATGAAATCGCCGGGTTCCAGCTCGAATTCCTCGAGGAAGAATGTATGGCCGGCGGCGACGTTGTGCAGCGCGCTGTCCGGGTCGTCGAGCAGCGAGAGCACTTCCTCCTCGCCGCCGTTGACCGAATAGACCAGCTCGAGGCTGCGCACGCCGAAATCATCGTCGGCCTTCGCCTCGACGAAGATCTCTTCGACGGGCGACGCCGTCGTATCACGGCCCGGCTTGCCGAATCCGACGACGGGCGGTTGATCGTCGAGGACGTCGATCGTGTACTGCGCCGACGCCGTGACCATCGTGCCGTTCGGATCCTCGAGGTCGATCCGGAAGAAGCCGTCCGCGTCGATCGTGAAGCTCGTCGTGAACGACCCGTCGGCCTCGCGGGCCAGCGACAGGACCGTTTCCTCGTCCATCACGAGCTGGCCGGCCGGCGTGCCCATCGTCGGCACCGCGCGCACCCGCACTTCCGTGCCGCGCAGGGCCGCGACGTCGCCGCCGTTCTCGATCGTGCGCGGCGGCAGCCCGGTGTAGGCGGGGAAGTGGTACTCCAGTTCGAGCCGGCCCACGAATGGCACGTCGACGACCTCGAGGGTGTAGACGGGCGACCGGATGCCGGACGACTGCACGAAGTACTCGGTCGGCTCGGCGACGTCGAACAGCATGACCTCGTAGGCGTCACCGTCGAGGCTGGGCACCAGCGGCAGCGGTTCGAACGGGACGTTCGCGTCGGCGCGCGAGTACAACTCCACGTCCTCGGCCTGGAAGCCGTCGAGCTGGGCCGTCACCACCTGATCGGCGCCGCGCGCGATCGTGGCGTCGCCCGGCGCGACGACGATCTTGTACGGGCTTGCTGCCTCGACACTGCTGGTCGGGAAGGCGAGCGCCGAGAGTCCGTGGCGCAGATAGCCCGGACCGAACAGGAACAGCGCCAGGGCCGCGGCCGCCAGGCCGGCCAGCACGACCGATGACCGCTGAAGGCTCTGCCGCTCCACGCCGCGGCCGGAGTCGACCGTGCGGCACTTCTCGACCGCCACCATGATCAGTTGCCGAATGAGCGCGGGCGACATGTCGGCGCGTTCGAGCGCGTTCGGCTTGCCGCTCTCTTCGAGCGCGCTGACGAGCGCCGCCTGCAGCGACGGCTCGTGCTCCTCGAGGTACAGCGCGACCCGTTCGTCGGTGACCCGGCGCGCCAGCGGCAGGACGAGCGACCAGATCAGCAGTCCGGTCAGTCCGACGTAGGTCAGCAACCGGAAGGCGATGATCGCCGGTGCGCTGAAGCGGAAATACTCGAGGCCGTAGGCCGAGAGCAGGAAGGCGATGACGCCGGCCGTGACCATTATGGCCGAGCCGCGCAGCGCGATCTTCAGCCGCCAGCGGTTACGAACCTGACGGATGACGCGGACGAGTTCTTCCCGGCTAGAACGGGGTTCGTGGTCGCTCAACATGGTCGTCTGCCCTCGAACCGGTCTTGAGACTGTGCTGTTGAACTGAGTCTAGTTATCTCACACTTTGCGGGATTCTCAGCTCCCGCTGCTTACGTTCGTGCCACCCGCGGCATCAGATTCGACAGCACGGTTTCCGCGGCCAGTAGCAGCAGCGCCACGACCAGCAGATACCGCCAGAGTCCCTGCCGCCCCTCGGTCTCCTCGGGGCTCCGCTCGCGCGCGACCAGGTTGCCCGGCGCCCCGGCGCCGGCGCGGCCGGTGATCGCGCCCGCCAACTCCTCGGGGTCGAGCATCGTGAGGTCCGACTCGCTGCGGTCCGTGTTCACCGCGACGGCGAGCGGAACATCGACGTCCGCGCCCGGCGTGTGCATCTCGTAGAACCCCTGATCGGCCAGTTCGAACAGGACCGCGGCTTCGCGAACGCGGATCGGCAACCGGTCGCCGGTCGGCGAGACCGCCACCGGGTCGTCGCGCTCGGGCTCGAGCCGATATCCGCTCGACGCGTACAAACTGGCCACGTCGAGAATCTGCGCGGTCGTGTGCCAGTCGGTCGGGTCGACGTAGCCCGCCAGATGCTTCGCCAACTGATGCACGAACGGCAGGTAGACCGGCTTGAGTGCCAGGTCGTTCCAGTAGCTGTCGAGCGTGGAGGCCCAGGCGAGCACTCGTCCGCGGCCCAGGTCGTGACCGGCCAGCGCCACCTGTCCGTCGTCGAACCGCGCCAGCACCGACTCTGGGTCGGTGACGGTGAACGGGCGGTACTGGAAGAAGCGCGCCGACGACAGGTCGCCGCTCCGCGGCGCGTTGAACACGTCGAACACGGGGTGGCTGTAGTCGACGTAGCCCAGGACCCGGCCGCGGCTGCCGATGCGGTCGACCGCCGTGGTGAACGATCCGGGCAGCAGCGCCGGCGCACCCGACGACCACCGCACCCGCTCGCCGAGGATAGCCAGCACGCCGCCGCCGTTCTCCACGAAGGCGGTCAGCGCGTCGCCCACGGCGCCGGCGGGCGGTGCCGTGTCGTTCAAGATGACGACCGATCGACCCACGAGCGCATCCGCGGTGAGGTCGCTCACCGCCATCACCTCGGTCACGAAGCTCGGCGTGCTGCCGATCGCCAGCGCGCGCTCGAGATAGAGGCTCGAATCGGGGTTGGGCGTGTCCGCCTCGACGATCAGGACCGTTACGAGCTGGCCCGGCGACAGCGTGAAGTGAAAAGCGTTGTCTCGCAGGAGGAGGTCGTCGCCGATGCGCACTGTGCCGCGGCGCTGGTCCTCACCCACGATGAACGGTTCGAACGCGACCGTGGCCGTGCCGGTGGCCTCCACGTCGACCGAGCGCGTCGCGACCTCGCGTCCGTCGAGCTCGAGCGTGACCGGCACGCGCGTTGCGTTGCTCGTGCTCAGGTTCACGAGCCGGGCCGAGGCGGTGACCTGCTCACCGGCCGAGAACGGCTCGCGCTCGAACGATACCGAGGCGACGCTGAGGTTCGAGGTGTCGGGTTCGGCCACCGAGATCGGTCTCAGCACGACGCCTTCCGCGAACGCGATCCCCTCGTTGCCGGCCCACCCGTTCTTCTGGAAATCCGAGATCAAGATCGCCTCGCGGTCGGCGACCTCCGAGACCTCGAGAATCCCCTCGGCCAGCTTCAACGCCGGGCCGAACCGCGTTACCTCGACGCCGACCTCCGCGCGGTCGATGGCCGATCGCACACTGGCGTGATCGATCGACGAGCGCGCGCCGGCCTCCGCATTCCGCGCGAAGAGGATGAGCGTCGCGCCGTCGTCCGGGCCGAGCGCGTCGATCTCACGAAGCGCCGCGGCCTGCGCCCGCGCCCAGCGATCGCCGTACCCCATGCTGTAGGACTGGTCGAGCAGCACGACGACCTCGCGGCCGCCACCCAGCGCGCCGGCCACGGCGGTGGCGCTCGTGAAGAACGGCCGGGCAAAGGCCAGGACGAGCAAGATGAACGCAGCGCACCGGAGCAGGAACAGCGGCCAGTTACGGATCTTCTGCCGCCGCATCGACCGGTACGGCACCCGTTCGAGGAACATCAGCGATGGGAACTGGATGATCTGGTCGCGTTCCCGGTGAATGAGGTGGACCAGTACAGGCACCGCCAGCGCGGCGAGGCTGAGCAACAGCAAGGGGGCAAGAAAAGCCATCAGCGGAGCCTGATCATTCGTTCACGCGCCGAGAGGAACTTGAACAGCCCGTAGTCGAGCGGCGTCGACGTGTTGAACACGGCGTAGTCGACCTGATACTCGGTGAACCGCTTTGCGAGCGTCGATGTGTGCTCTTCGATCAGCTGCTTGTACTGATCGCGGAGATTGTCGGGCACGATCGGCATCCGCACGCCCGTCTCCAGGTCCTCGAAGCTCGACGCGGAGTCGTACGGAAACTCGAGCTCGGCCGGGTCGAGGATGTGGAAGACCATCACGTCGTGGCCCTGCGCGCGGAACCGCTTCACCGCGTCGATGATGACGTCGGGCTCTTCGTAGAAGTCGGAGATGATCGCGAGGATGCCGCGCCGCTTGAAAAACTCGGTCATCCGGAAGAGTGGATCTCTCAGCTGGCCTGGTCGGCCGGCGACGGCGCGGTCGATCGTGTGCAAGACGACATCGAGATGCTTGGCCGACGACGGCACCCGCTCGAGGATCTGACTGTCGAACGTGACGAGGCCGACGCGATCGCGCTGCCGGTTCGCGAAGTAGGCGAGAGAAGCCGCCAGATACTTCGCGTAGTCGAGCTTCGTCAGGCCGCCGCTCGAGAAGGCCATCGACTTCGACACGTCGAGGATCGCCGAGAAGTTCGCGTTCGAGTCGGCCTCGAACTCCTTGACGTAGTAGCGGTCGGTGCGGGCGTAGAGTTGCCAGTCGATCCGACGGATGTCGTCGCCGGGCATGTAGCCGCGGTGCTCGGCGAAGTCGACCGACACCCCGAGGTACGAGGCCTTGTGGATGCCGTTGATGAATCCGTCGACGATCGTCCGCGCCAGCAGCTCGAGATTGCCGATGCGCGCCAGCACCTTCGGATCGACGAACGACGCGCCGGGCGTCAGCGGATGTTCGTGGCTCGACACGTCGTCTACATCCCCGACGCCGGGACCGCCACCAGCTCCAGCAACTGGTCGACGATCTGGTCGGTGGTCACGCCTTCCGAGGTCGCGTGGAAGTTCGTCAGCACACGATGCCGCATGACCGGGTGGGCCAGGGCTCGGATGTCATCGAAGTTGACGTGGTACCGGCCCTCCGTGAGCGCGCGTGCCTTGCCGCCCAGGACCAGATACTGCGCCGCGCGGACGCTGGCGCCGAAGGCCACCCACTTCTTCACGAAGTCGGGCGCGTCGTCGTTCTTGCCTGAGCGGCTCGTGCGGACCAGGTCCAGGGCGTAGCGCATGACGGGTTCGGAAACTGGCACCTTGCGGACAAGTTCCTGGAACTGCACGAGATCCGCGCCGGTGACGGCGTGCGAGAACTGCGGATCTTGGATCGCCGTGGTCGTGCGAACGACTTCGAGCTCTTCCTCCACGGGCGGATGCTCGATGATCGTGTGGAACATGAACCGGTCGAGTTGCGCCTCTGGCAGCGGATAGGTGCCCTCGAGTTCGATCGGGTTCTGGGTTGCGAAGACGAAGAACGGCTCCTCGAGCTCGTAGGTGCGCCCCTGGATCGTGACCCGGTGCTCCTGCATCGCTTCGAGCAGCGCCGACTGCGTCTTGGGCGGCGTCCGGTTGATCTCGTCGGCCAGCAGGATGTTCGTGAAGACCGGGCCCGGCGAGAAGACCATCTTGCGGCCACCGGTCGCCGGATCGTCCTGGATGATGTCGGTGCCGGTGATGTCTGACGGCATCAGGTCGGGTGTGAACTGGATCCGGTTGAACTTGAGGTCGAGGACCTGCGCCATCGTCCGGATGATGAGGGTCTTGGCGAGTCCCGGCACGCCGACGATGAGGCTGTTGCCGCCGACGAACAGCGTCAGCAGAATCTCGTGGATCACGTCGTCCTGGCCGACGATCTGTTTCTTGATCTCCGAGATGATCTGCTGGCGGCCGGCCTTCATCCGGTCGGCAAGCGCCACATCATCGGGCGACTCGAGGTCTTGCCGTTGGTTGTCGAATGCGTCCACGAGATATCCCTCCGATTAATGAGTCCAGCGGCGCGGGGTCTTAGCCCCGCGACTTCAGTCCCGCGGCTCTAGCCCCGCGATCCTCAATGCGTCATCGAATAAATGATGTAGTTCACACCCAGCTTGTAGGCTTCGTTCGACAGCTCGATCGGCGTGAAGCCGGTGTCCGAGTACTCCCAGTACTCGCCGATGTCGTTGTTGTAGTTGGCGATGAGCAGCAGCCGCTTCGTCGGGTCGTTGTCCTCGTAGATCCCGTGAAAGGTCGGCCGGCCGCCGCGCCCGTAGAACTGCACGAAGTCGAGAGTCTCGATCTCGAAGAACGCATGGAAGATCGGGCTCGAGACGTCCAACTCGACCAGGCGCCCCTCGGGCAGCAGCCGCAGCATCTGCTCCTCGAAGTTGTACCAGTGGCCGCCGCGGAAGTCGTCGAAGATGAGGAACCCACCCTTCTCGACGTAGTGCCGGAGCGTCAGGACCTCCTCCTCGCTCATCGTCCAGAATCCCGGCTCCGACATGTAGGCCAGCGGGTACTTGAACAGCTCGGGATCGCCCAGGCGCAGGATGTTGCCGCCGGTCGGCCCCAGGAACGGCGTGAGGCCGGTGATCTCGTCGAGGATCCTCATGAAGTTCCGCTCGGCGCGTGGGTAGTCGTGCGCCCAGGGCGGCAGCCCGCCGCCACGAAACCCGCCGCCCCCGAAGCCACCCAAACTTTCCCCCATGCCGTACTGCAGCCGTACGAACGTGAACTTGCCGTCGTACGGCGTGTTCGGCGCATCGAGCGAGACCGGCGGCTCGCGCCGTCGGCCGCGACGGCGTTGCTCTTCCTCGCTGCCCAGCCCGGCACCGGTGGCGGCCGCGAGGGTCGTCACACCCGCCAAGACGGCGGCGGCGGCGACGGTGCGCCGGATCCCGCGGGTCGTCATCGCTCGGGCATCTCGGCCTCGGCTTCGCGCACCTGACGGTTCTTGAGTGCCAGCTCGATGAGCAGCCGCTCGAGTTCCTGCTCGTACACGTCTGTTTCCATGCCGTCCTTCAGCATCCGGTGCGCCTCGACACGCTCCTCGATCGCTCGGCGCTCGGCGTAGAGCGCCAGCAGCGCCGGGTCGTCCGTTTCCAGCTCGTTCGCGGCACGCACCGGACCCGCCGTGAAGAAGAGCGACTGGGCAACCCGTCCGTCAGCGCCGACCGCGACCGGATCGGGTTCGTCCGATCCCTCGCCGTCGCCATTGTCGTCGAGCATCGCGTGCTCGGTCAGCAGCAGGCCATCCTGCTCGTAGACTCGCGCCACCTCGCGCCGCGCGTACTCGAAGGCTTCCAGCAGGGAGGTCCGTCCATCCTTGTTCGCGTCGGCCGCATCGTCGACGGTCGTGCTGGGGTCGTCGTCGTCGTCGGCTTCAGAGTCATTGGCCTCGGCGGCCTCCAGCGCGTCGACCGATCCGTCGGGCATCAGGATCGTCGCACCGACGCGCGCGCCCACCGGGGCTTCGGCAGGCGTCGCGTCCATCTCCTCGACCGGCGCCGCCGCCGATGCGGGGCCGGCGATCGCGTCGACGAAGAAGCCGCCGAACTTCGTCTCGTTCCGTTCACGCGCCGTCTTGGTGGCGGTGACGATCGTTCGGTTGGGGCCCGACAGGCCGGCGACGAACTCACCGCTGGCGCTGGCCGTGTTGACGAAGACGACGCGCTGCGCGCGGAGTTCGTCGAGCGCGACCGCGAAGTCGCCCACGGTCGGATCGAGCCCGGGCACGTTGAACTGCGAGGTGCCGCCGGAGGACGAGCCGTGGCCGATGAGGACGATCAGCACGAGGTCGGCCGCCGCGGCGCGCTCGGCGACCGCGGTGATCGCCGTCTGGACGTTCTCCCACGTCGAGCGGGCCTGGATCCGTTCGGGATCGCGATCGGGGCGTTCGGCGAGGTAGACGACCTGGTCGGCCGAAATCCCGTGCCGCTCGATTGCGGCGTCGACGAGCCGGATGCTCCAGTCGTGGAACCGGTCGCGGTACTCCTCGGCCCCGCCGAGGCCCGAGACGACGATCAGGTGATGCTGCTGGGCTGACGCCGGCGCGGCGGCGAGGCTGGCGCACAGCAGACCGAAGACGATCGGCGCGCGCGTCTTCATGCCAACCCCCTGACGCGGCGGTAGCCCCACTCGCCGCCGACCAGCGCGAGCAGCAGGAAGAGGAGCGCGGGCATGTCCCACAATTCCAGTTCCTCGACGACGGTGACGCCGGCGCCGGTATAGGCGATGTCTTCGGGCAGCGACGCCACGGTGTCGACGGTGTAGGACTGCCCCCCGGTCTCATCCGCGATCCGGCGCAGCAGCGGCGCGCGCATCGCCGAGTCGAAGAACTCGTCGTCGCTGGCCGCCGCGAAGACGTAGGCCATGTCGCTGCCGATCAACTCGTCCTCGCTGGTCGCCTCGACGCGGATCTCGTAGAGCCCTTCTTCCCTCGGCGTGAACAGCCCTTCGTGCTCACCATCCCGCTCCGTGGTCCAGTCGAGTTCGACCTCGGTGAATCCGCCGGACGGTGAGGTCACCTCGGCATTGACCCGGCTGTTGTTCATCTCGAGGTAGGCGCCGTCGACCACCTCGGTCAGCAACTCGACCGGCTCGTTGGGTTCGACGCGGTCACGGCGGACACTGGCCACGACCTGGTCGGGCACGCCGTCGACCAGCCACCGCAGCAGCCGCCGCCAGAACAGTTCGTGGGTCAGGTCGTCGGGTTCGATGTCGGCGTGCATCTGCCACATCCAGGAGTCCTGAATCGGCAACGCCAAGGTCTTGCCCGCGCCGTAGCGCTGGAATGCGAGGACGATGCGCTCGTCCGACCCGCCGGCGCCGGTGCCGGTCAGCAGGGTCGTCGCGCCGGGTTTGATCTCAGAGATCGGGTTCAGACTCGAGACGGCGGGAAGGTTCTTCCACCGTTCGCCCGACTCCTCCTCGGTGTCGGCTACCTGCATCGCCGCGTGCGTCTCGCCGGCGCGGGTCGGCGAGACCATCAGCTCGGTGAACATCGGTTTGCCGTCGACGAGCGTCGGCTCGCCCATGACGACCGGCAGGATGTCGGCGATCGGCGTGCCGGCGTAGCCACCCTCGGCGAAGGCGCTGCGGCCGCCGAGCATCAGGAACCCGCCGCCGCGCTGGTTCACGAAATCGGCGATCATCCGCAGCTGGTCGGGGGTGAAGTAATTCGCCTCGACGCTGCCGAGGATCAGTCCGCGGTACTGGAACAGCTCTTCCCGGGTCTTCGGGAAGCCGCCGAGCAGGTCGTCCGCGTCGTCGACATCCAGCCGGAGATACTTGTTGTCGGCCGTCCGCTGCAGCACGACGACCTGCAGGTTTTCGTCGTCGGCGACGGCGCGCCGGATGAACTTCACCTCGAACCGCGGCTCGCCCTCGAAGTAGAGGATCTTCTCGCGCCGGTCCTCGACGACGACCAGGACGTCGCGCACGTTGTTCTGCGTGACCATCTCATCTGGCTGGGGTGGGACGGAGAAGCGGAAGATGCGCGGTCCCGGCTCGGTCGCCGTGAATCGGACCCGCGCCGTGGCCGGTTCGCCGTTGGCCGGCAGCGTGACCGCTTCGGTGCTGACGATCCGGCCCTCGTCCTCGATCTGCAGGGTGATCGAATCGCCCGCGTACCCGACCTGGCCGATCACCACGTCGACGACCATCGAGGTGCCTTGCAGCACCGAACGCGGCGTCTCGACGCGGCTCAGCTGGATGTCGCGGTCGAAGGCCTCGCGTCCGAGGCCGACCGTGTAGACCGGCACGCCGTCGGCGCCGAGGCCGCGCAGTGATTCGGTCAGCACCGACTCGGAGTTGTCGGCGCCGTCGCTGATGACGACGAGGCCCGACAACGGCACGCCGGTCAACTCGTCGCGGGCCCGGTCGAGTGCCTGTCCGAGGTCGGTCCGCGACCCGGCGTAGCCCAGCTCGCCCAGGTCGGTCAGCCGTTCGGTGGCCGACGAGAATCTGAAGAATCTGAGCGCGAAGCGCTCGGCGAGCGCGGACCGGAGCACGCTCTCTTCGGTGCCGAAACTCGCATCGACGAAGGCGCGCCGCGGCTCGTCGTCGCGATCGGCGATCTCCATGCTGCGTGAGTCGTCGATCAGGACGCCAAGAAAGTTCTGCTGCGGGACGATCGAACTCAGGACGAGCACCGGGCGGAACAGGCAGAAGACGACGACGGCGAGCGCGGCAATGCGCAGCGCCGCGAGGACACCGCGATCGAGCGGCGTGCTCTTGCCGCGAGCCTGGGCGTAGGTGGTGAGCGTGGCGGCCGCGCCGGCGCCGAGGACGGCGATGAGCAGGAGGTACGACCAGGGGGAGGCGAACACGAAGTCGCCCTGGTCGAAGACCAGCGGTCGGTACTTGAACAGCAGCTCGAACAACCGATCGAACACGATAGAAGCGTCCTCCTACGTCTAACTCGTAGCGCGGACTTCAGTCCCGCGATGGGCGATCCGAAGGATCGCCTCAATGCGTCATCGCGTAGACGATGTAATTCACGCCCATCTGGAACGCGTAGGTCGAGAACTTCAGCGGGTAGTACGGGTTGTCGGCCCACTCCCAGGCATCGCCCAGGTCGGTGTTCCAGTTGATCATCACCATCATCCGGCCATCCTCGTCGAAGATCGCGCGCGTCTCGGGCACGTAGCCGTCGCGTTCCCACGTCCGGCCGCCGTAGACGGCGTTGTTCACCGCCGGCACCTGCAGAACCTCGTTGATCTCATAGACGGTGTGGAAGACCGGATGGTCGACCGGCACGTCGACGATCGGATACTCGGGCAGGACGCGCCTGATCTCCATCTCGAAGTTCTGCCACTCCCAGGTGCCCCAGAAGTCGTCGACGAGCAGGAAGCCCCCGGCGTCCAGGTAGGAGCGCAGGCCGGCCACTTCCTTCTCGCTCATCGCCATCGAACCGACTTCGAGCGCGTAGAGAAAGGGGAATCGCCGGAGGTTCGGGTCGTCGAGGCGGATCGCGTTCTCGCTCTCGTAGACGCCGAGCCGCGTGACGCGCTGCAGGATAGAGATGAACTGCAGGTCGGCCTTGGGATAGTCGGTGGCCCACCGCGAGCCCCAGCGCCGGCCCCGACCGTTGCCGCTATAGATCGCGCGGGTGAAGTAGAACTCCCAGGGGCCGACCGGATGCTGCAGCGTCGCGTCGGCGCGCGTCCGCACCGGCTGCGCGCCCGCCGGCTGCGCGATGCGGACGTCGACGTCGACCCGCTGGCCCTGGAGCAGCGCTTCACCGAGCCAGAGGCCCGTCGCGAGGATGCCGACGGCGAGTGCCACGCGGTGCCGGATGAATGGCCGCAAAGGGAGGCTCCACCAAGAACTCGGGTATGTCGGCAGCGTACCACAGTCCCCAGGGGCATTTCGGCGCCGGATTCCGGTCGAGCGGGCCATCTTACGGTGTTGACCTCTCGCGCTCCCCGAAAATTTTAGCGACGACGGAGGCTCAGACCCGAGGCAGTGCCCACGGCCCGCGATAGGTCGGCGTCAGGAACGCATTGGCCTCGGCGTCGTCCCGAAACCGCTGTCCGGCTTCGTCCCAGTGGACCTTCCGGTCCGTCCGGAACGCCACGTTGCCGAGATGCGCGTTGACCGCGGCGAGGCTCCCGGTGTCGGCGTTGCAGCGCGGCTGCTGGCGAGTCTTCATGCACTCGAGAAAATTTTCCGTGTGCTGGTCGAGGCCGCCCTGGCCGGAGACGGCCCGATGCTCGGGCACCGGGTCCATCTTGTAGTACGGCTTGCCGTCCGCCGTGCCGGTTTCGGGGAAGACCTCCCATCGACCGCGATCGACGACCAGCGTGCCCTCGTTGCCGATGAACGCGACGCCATGGTCGCGCTGGAAGGGGCCCAGGCCGATGCCGACGGCGTGCTCCCAGATCATCGAGAAGTCGTCGAACTCGTAGATCGCCTGGAGCGTGTCGGGCGTTTCCTCGGCATCGTCCGGATAGGCGAACTTGCCGCCGCTCGCCACGATCGAGTTGGGTGCTGTGGCCTGCATGCCGTACAGCACGATGTCGATGAGATGCACACCCCAGTCGGTCATCAGCCCGCCGGCGTAGTCCCAGAACCAGCGGAAGTTGAAATGGAACCGGTTCGGATTGAACCGGCGTTGCGGCGCCGGCCCCAGCCACATGTCGTAGTCGACGCCGTCCGGGGTCGGGCCGTCGGGCACCATCGGCACCTCCGGCATCCAGTTCATGTAGGCCCAGGCCCTAGCGGTGCGGATCCGTCCGAGTGCGCCCGACTGGAGAAACGCGATGGCGTCGGCCCAGTGCGGTCCGCTACGCTGCCACTGGCCGACCTGCACGACCCGGTCGTAGCGCTCGGCAGCCGAGACCATCAGCCGGCACTCTTCAATTGAATTGGCGAGCGGCTTCTCGACGTAGACGTCCTTGCTGGCCTCGCACGCCATCACCATCTGCAGGCAATGCCAGTGGTCGGGCGTGCCGATCACGACCGCGTCGACATCGGGGTTCTCGAGGATGCGCCGGAAGTCGCCGTAGACTGGCGGCTTCGTGCCGGTCATCCGCTCGATGTCGCCGGCCCGCCGGGCGAGCACGCTTGCGTCGACGTCACAGAGCGCGACGCATTCGGCCTCAGGACGCTTCAACATCGACTGGATGTCGGAGAAGCCCATGCCGTTGCAGCCGATCACCCCGACTCCGATCCGGTCGGTCGGTGCCGACTGGGCCGCCCAGAGATCGGCGGTCGATAGGGTCGCCAGGCCGACGCCCGCGGCGGCGGAGTGCTCGAGGAAGCGACGTCGTGACTCGGCCATGACAGATCCTCCCGGGTCGATCAGTCGCCGGGCAGCGTGACGGGTAGCGTGCCCGCCGCCTCGATTTCGCCCCTCATGAGTCGGGCGAACGCGTCGCCGTAGACGACCTGGTTGCCGTAGAAGCCGCCCTCGCCGTAGCCGACGACGAACGCCGCCGCGCCGCGAGCCTCACCCGCCAGGTACGGATTGCCGTACGACATGACGACCGTCCGGCCGGGCTTCGCGGCGATCAGTGCCCGGACGAGTTCGGCGTCTTCCGGCCGGAGCGGCCCGTGGTCGACGTAGACGGTCCGCGGGTGGAACAGCGAGACGATGACGGTATCGGCCCGTCGCGCCGCCGCCACGGCCTCAGCGCGAACCGCCGGGTCGACGTTCGGGCGCACGGCGAAGGCCTGCTCGATCGGCAGCGACCCGGCGAGGTGCGCCGCCACGTCACGCGCCGCCTGGAGGTGCTCGGCTCTCTGGATCGACACGTGCACGACGCGGCCCAGTGCGTCGGCCGTCGTCGGGAAGAACCCGTCGTTCTCGACGAGCGTGAGCGAGCGATCGGCGATGTCATGGACCAGCGCCGTGTGCTCGGCTGTACCAACGAGCCGGTCGATCCGGTCGGGGTCGACGAACCGGTTCCGATGCAGGTTCAGTCGCGCCTTCCAATAAAGGATGCGGCGGGCCGAGTCGTCGATCTGGGCGGTCGGGATTTCGCCCGCGTTGACCGCCTCGACGACGGCGCCGATCGTCTTGATCGCGTCGAGCGGTTTCAGGAGCGCGTCGTGGCCCGCCTGGATCGCCATAACGCCGACCTGCTCGGCGCCGAAGCGATCGACCACCTTGTCGTACCAGAGGTCGTCGGTCGTCAGCACGCCCTCGAAGCCGAGCCGATCGCGGACCCAGTCTGTCGAGAGCGCCGGTTCGACACTGGCCGGCAGTTCGGAGCCTTCGGTCACCGAGGGCACGCTGATGTGCTCGGTCATGATGAACGTGACCCCGGCGTCGATGGCGTGCTGGAACGCGAGGAAGTCGGTCTGTTCGACCTCGTCGGCCGACTTGTGATTCACCGTGAACTCGGTGCCGGGCACCAGTTCGACGTCGCCGCGGCCGGGGTAGTGCTTGGCCGTCGCGAGCATGCCGTTGTCCTGGTAGCCGCGGATGTAGGCCGAGGCCAAACGTCCGAGCAGATCGAGGTCGGGTCCGAACGAGCGGACGCCGAGGACCGGGTTGTTCGGCTGCGTCTGCACGTCGACGACGGGCGAGTACGTCAGGTGAATGCCGATCGCGCGGCCCTCGGTCGCTCCGACGCGGCCGACCTCGTAGGCCAGGTCCTCCGAGCCGATGGCGGAGAGCGCCATGTTCGCGGGAAACTCCGAGGCGCCGGCGAACTGCTGGCCCGGTCCGCCCTCGAAGTCGGCCGACATGAGCAGCGGCACGTCGGCCTCGGCCTGCAGCCGGTTCAGGAGATCGGCGGTGTCGTGCGGGGTGCCACCGTAGATGACGAACCCGCCGACGCCGTGGTCGCGGACGAGCGTGCGCCAGTACTGGAACATCGCGTCGTCGTCGGCGACGTACTCGCCACGCATCTGCTCGGTAATGAGCTGGCCAACCTTCTGCTCGAGCGTCAGCCGTGCGAGCGTCTCGTCGGCCCACGCCTCGGCTTCGTCGTGCGGCGCCGTCAGCGTCGGCGGGTCATCGGCGGTGGCCGAGCCGTTGTCTGGGGCCGAGCAGGCGGGCAGCGCGACGAGCGTGGCTAGCGTGAGCGGCGCGAGCCACGCCAGGCAGGATCGGGTTCCTGGGCGTCCGGACATCCGTGGCATCCCCGACCGCTACGAATCGGTTTCGACGACGCGCGTGACGGCCAGCTTGTCGCCGAGGCGACGACCGTCGGGGTCGACGAGGACGAGGACGATCTCGACGATGCCGATCACGAAGGCGACCAGCGCGAGCGGAATCGCGACGACCAGCCCGATGATCGTGATGGCCAGCAGTTGCGAGATGCCGCCGAGTGCGAACATCCAGTTCCGCTTCATCGACGTGGCGATGTCCATCGGCGCACCGTCGATGCGGATCGGGCGGATCTTGACGAGCCGCTTGCCGATCGACCGGCGATCCATGAAGTCGAGGTCCATGCCGTCGCGCACCAGCCAGTAGGCCGTGGCGGCCAGGCCGCCGACGAGCGGGATAAAGCCGACGACCACGGCGATGACGGCGTCGATGGCCGCGGCAACGAAGCGCTTGCCCAGTTCGGCCTTCGGGGCGTCACCGCTGCCGGGGCCGGGCGGTGGCGCGGCCACCTCGCCCATCGGTGTCTCGCCGCCCGTTCCACTTGCAGTTTCGTCAATCATGGCTGTCTCCTCCCGGGACCGCGTCGGCGGTCAAGCCTATCTTATGGCATCTGCGCCGGGGCGGAGCGCGCCACGGCAGGGTATCTCCAGGAGCCGTTTCTGGCGGCGCTGAACCTTCCTCCAGCGCGACCCGTATCTCCCATGTGAGGCCGACGGAACGGGTTCGGCCGGCCGTTGATACCGCTACACCGGGATTTCGACTAGGGAGGCATCTCCATGAAGCGAGCAGTCTGGATCGTGGCATTGGTGCTCGGCGTTACGGCTCTGGGAGCCGGCGTGTGGGCGCAGAACGCCCAGTCGTCGACCACGCCGTGGCTGCACGTTCGGGTCATGGAGCAGGGCGACGACTCGGCCAACGTCAATCTGAACATTCCACTGACCGCGGTGGAGGCGGTTCTGGCGATGATGCCCGAGCGGGCGATGGATCGCGGGCGGATCCGGATGAGCCGCGACTTCGAACTGTCGGTCAGCGATCTGCGGTCGGTCTGGGAAGCCGTGCGTGAGACCGGTGACGGTGAGTTCGTCTCGATCGATCGCGATGAAGGCCAGGGGCGCGTTGCGTTGAGCGGCGACGTCATTCAGATCCGGTTCGATCGGCGCGCCGGCCGCGATGATGATTCGAGCGACGAACGCAGCGTCCGCGCGGAGATTCCGATCGCGGTCGTCGACGCGCTGCTGTCGGGCGACGACGATGTGCTCAATCTCGTCGGCGCGCTGGAGCAGCTCAAGGAGGTCCGCGGCGACCTGGTGCGGGTGACCGACGGTGACGAGCGGGTCCGCGTCTGGATCGACAACGAGCAGAGCTAACACGCGGCCGCGCGAGCTTCGCTCGGTCCCTCCTCCGAGCGTCGCTCAGACCTGCCCCGTACAGGCGAAAGGGGTGGCGATCGACTCGCCACCCCTTTCGTCTGTACCGGCTCCGAGGACGCGGTCAGCGCCCGTCGCTACGGGATGGACCGCAGCCGGACCCTTCCGCGGTCAGATTCGATCAGCAGCTCCGGGCCGCCGCCGTTGATCGTGCCGCGAAAGTCTCGCCCGTCCATCGACTGCATCGTCATCGGAAAGTCGCTTTCGAATTCAGCGCGCCGTGACATGTCGGCGATGAGGGTCAACCCCTGATCCCCGGCGAGATCGATCTCGAGGTCGCCGCGGTCCATCTCGATCCGCGAGTCATCGTCGATCGCGACGCTTCGCATCGTGATGTCGGTGCGGTCGGCTTCGAGATCGATCGAGCCGGACAGGCCTCCACGCGGGAACTGTCACCGCGGTCGATCACGATCTGGATGCGCCCGCTCAGGTCGCGCAGCATCGCCTCGCCCCGGTCGGTCTCGATGTCGAGGTCGCCCTCGAAGCCGGAGATCGTCGCCGGCCCGCGATCCGACTCGGCCACGAGCTGGATCCGGCGGGGCGCGCTGATCTCGAAGTGGATGAACGGGATGCTGCGCGAGTTGTCGTTCCAGCGGTCTCCCCGGTACGGCACGTCCGAATAGTCGGGCTCGATCCGCACCGACGATCCGCTGCCCGACACGTCGATCCGTGTCGCCTCGACCGCCCGCCGCGCGTAGTCGGCGCTGACGTTCTGCGGCGCCTCGATCCGGGCGTGGACCTCGACTTCCTCTCGGTCCCAGGCCGTCAGCTGCAAGCTGCCCTTGCTGGCTTCGATCGAGAGGCGTCCTCCAGAGTCCAACTGGACCGTCTGCTCGAATACCCGGTTCTGGGCCATCGCGGCCAGCGGCAGCAGTAGTCCGCAGGCGACGGCCGCGGCCGTGATACGCACACGAAGCATGTCAAACCTCCCAATATCGCCCCGCCGGCTGGCGGGATCCCTGTGGAGTTTAGACGGAAACCCGGCCGTCTAAGGTTGCAGCGGGCTGCCGGCGGCCCGGACGATCGGTCGAGCCCCGGCGCCCTTGCAAAATCGGGAACGGCGCTCTAGCCTCATCCGTCATGGCGGAGAACCCTGGACCGGCCCCCGCGGCCGGGGCACGGCAGACACTTATCGACGTCGACCCGCAGCGGCTGCTGATCTGGGTGGTGGCGACCTGCGTCGGTCTCGAGGTGGCGTTCGTCCTCCTCGACTACCACGTGAACTACGGCCGCCTCGTCGACATCGGCGCCATTCGCCGGTTCTCGAACATCGCCCGGGAGGACGGCGTCGCGTCGTGGTTCGGCACCGCGCAGACGATGTGCGTGGCGCTCACCGCCTGGGCCATCTACGTGGTGGTCGGCGCCCAGCAGTTGCAGCAGTGGCGGCGCGTCGGGTGGCTGTGCTGGCGCTCTGGTTCTCGTACATGACCGTCGACGACGGCGCGCAGTTGCACGAGCGGATCGGCACGACGGTCAGCATCCTCCAGGAGGACGCCGGCAGCTCGGCGCTCGATCTGTTTCCGAGCTACACCTGGCAGCTGGTGTTCCTGCCGCTCTTCGGCGGGCTCGGCCTCTTCATGGCGGCCTTCCTCTGGCGCGAACTGCAGGACCGCCCGGCCCGGCTGGCCGTCATCGCCGCGATCGGCTGCCTCGTCGTCGCCGTGGGCTTGGACTTCTTCGAGGGGCTCGAAGAGGACCACGCCTGGAACCTGTACGCCGCGTTGCCGGTAGTTTCGATCTCGATACGTTCACCGAAGCGCGGTTTCAGCAGACTGCCTACGACGCACTCGACCACTTCTCGCGATCGATCGAGGAGTTTCTCGAGATGTTCGCGATGACGCTGCTGTGGGGGGTGTTCCTGCGGCACCTCACCACGCTGGGTGGCGACATCAACGTCAGATTCCGAGGGCGGTGGCGCGCCTGACCCTCCGCCGCCCCTGATGCAGGTCATCGACGAAGCGACGCTACGTGCCCGCGTCGGTCCGGCGTCTGCGCTCGACGCGGTGGAGGCCGCGTTCCGGGCGCTCGGTGAGGGCCGGGTGACGCTGCCGCCGCCGATGGGGCTCGAGATCGCGCCGGTCGGCGGCGAGGTGCACGTCAAGGGTGCGTACCTGGCCGGCGCGCCGGTCTTCGCGGTCAAGATCGCGTCGGGCTTCTACGCGAACGCCGAGCGCGGTCTGCCCAGTGGTTCCGGTCTGATGCTGGTCTTCGACGCGTCGACCGGCTTCCCGCTGGCGCTGCTGCAGGATAACGGCTACCTCACCGATCTTCGAACCGCGGCGGCGGGCGCCCTGGCGGCGAAGCTCCTTACCGCCGAGCCGCTGGGGAAGGTGGCGATCATCGGCAGCGGCCTCCAGGCGCGCTTTCAGAGTCGGGCCCTGGCCGACGTGCGTACCTGGCGGCAACTCGTCGTCTGGGGCCGCCACCTCGAGCACGCCGAGCGGTGCGCGGCCGAACTGGCCGAGCACCTGGACCGTCCGGTCGAGGCGGCCGAGAGCGCGGAGGCCGCCGTGCGAGACGCCGACCTGATCGTGACGGTCACGCCGAGCCGCGTTCCGCTCGTCGAGGCAGACTGGGTCGGCGACGGCGCGACGGTCATCGCGGTCGGATCGGACGGCCCTGACAAGCAGGAGCTGTCGTCGTCGGTCCTCGAGCGGGCCGACAAGGTGGTGGCGGACCGGATCGCGCAGTGTGTCGAGCTGGGCGAAATCCACCATGCGATCCGCGACGGCGTCCTGAGCCGAGAACGGATTCACGGAGAACTGGGTCAGATCGTGATCGGGGAGGTCGCCGGTCGCGAGGGGCGGGAGCGGATCGTCTGCGATCTGACCGGTGTCGGCGTCCAGGACGCCGCCATCGCCGAAGCCGCGTGGCGCGCGACCTGCTCGGAAACGCCTCCCGCTTGACGTTTCGAAGCGATTCCTTTGAGATCGTCGTCCACGGTACTGACTGATAGAGCGATTCGAATGACGAAGCCTTTCTCTCGACGATGCCGGCCGGGCCTCACGTGCGCGGCGCTGCTGTTGGCGGCCAACCTGGCGTCGCCCACGGCGGTGTTGGTGCAGGCGCCCAGGCTGGTCGTCGTCCTGGTCATCGATCAGTTTCGGGCCGACTACATCGAGACCTACGGGTCGCACTGGACCGGCGGGCTGCGCCGGCTGCTCGATGAGGGGGCCTGGTTCACCGAGGCGGCCTACCCGTACTACAACACCGTGACGTGCGCCGGCCATTCGACGATCTCGACGGGCAGCTTCCCGGCGACCCACGGCATGATCGCCAACAGCTGGTGGGACAGGGAGGCGGCACGCCGGGTGCGCTGCACCTTCGATCCCGAGACGCCGGCCGTGAGCTACGGCGCCACCGAGGTGGAGCGCGAGGGTGAGAGCGCTCACCGGTTCCTGGTGCCGACCCTGCCCGACGAGATGCGGACGCAACTCGACGGCGTGCGGATCGCCACGTTCTCGTTGAAGGAGCGCTCGGCGATCGGGCTGGCCGGTCAGCGAGCTGACGCGCTGCTCTGGCTCGGCGGTGACGGTTCGTGGCTGACATCGCGCGCGTTCAGCCCAGCCCCGGTGCCCTTCCTCGCGGAGTGGCTGCGCGCGGACCCGCTGACCGATGCCGTCGGCCAGGCCTGGGAGCGGGTGGGAGACCTCGAGAGCTATCTCCACGTCGATGATGCCGAGGGCGAGCGACCGCCCGCCGAGTGGGCCCGGGCGTTTCCCCACCCGCTCATCGGCGCGGCCGGTGCCGACCCGCAGTTCCTCGAACGCTGGAAGACGAGCCCCTGGTCCGATGCCTACCTGGGAAAGCTGGGCCGGGCAGCCCTCGACTCGCTCGCGCTCGGCCAGCGCGACAGCGTCGACTACCTCGGCATCGCGTTCTCGGCCCTGGACCTGGTGGGCCACCGCTTCGGGCCGCGCAGCCACGAGGTGCAGGACCTCCTGCGGCAACTCGATCGGACGATCGGTGAACTGCTCGACGCACTCGACCGCGAGGTGGGTGCGGGCCGCTACGTCGTGGCACTGTCGGCGGACCACGGCGTCTCACCGATTCCGGAGCAGATGCAGGCGGAAGGCTTCGACGCCGGCCGGGTGCTGATGCGGCCGATCGGCGAACGGTTGGAAGCGGTGCTGGTTCCTCGGTTCGGTCCGGGGCCTCACGTGGCCGCCGTGACCGCGGGTGGTGTCTACTTCGCGCCCGGCGTCTACGACCGGTTGACGGCGGATCCGCCGGCCCTCGACGAGGCGATCGCCGCGCTCGCCGGGAGCCCTGGTGTTGCCAAGGTCTTCCGCCGCGAGGCGCTGATGAACGGCGCGCCGGCCGATCCTGACGCACGTGCCGTGGCGCTGAGCTTCCATCCCGACCGCAGCGGAGATCTCTTGTTCACGCAGAAGCCGTACTGGATGAGCGGCGTCGCGGCCTCCCACGGGACCTCGAATCTCTACGATCAAGAGGTGCCGGTCGTGCTCTACGGCGCTGGGATTCAACCCGGCCGGTACCGTGGGCCGGTCACGCCCGCCGACATCGCGCCAACGCTCGGCCGGATGATCGGTGTGACTCTGCCGCGCCCGGACGGCCGCGTCCTCACCGAAGCCCTCGCCCCCCGGTAGTCGTTCCGATGAACACCTACGCGGTCATCATTCTCGTTGCGCTGGTGGGCGAGTTCCTCCTGTCACTGACCGCGGGCCTGCTGAACGTGCGCGCGATGTCGGTCGAGGTGCCTGACGAATTCCGCGGGCTGTACGACACCGAGCGCTACACGAAGTCGCAGGACTACACGCGTGTCCGCACCCGATTCGAACTGGTGCAGGGCACGGTGCTGCTGGCGGTGCTGCTGGCGTTCTGGCGGCTCGGGGGCTTCGGGTGGCTCGACGGCGCCGTGCGCGCGCAGGGGTTCGGGCCGATCGGTTCCGGCCTGCTGTTCGTGGCTGTGCTGATGGCCGCGCAGATCGTGCTGGGCCTGCCGTTCCGGGTGTACTCGACCTTCGTCATCGAGGAGCGGTTCGGCTTCAACCGAACGACGATGGCGACGTTCTGGGCCGACCGGGTGAAGGCGCTGGCGCTGACGGTGGTCCTGGGCGGGGCGCTGCTGAGTGCGATCCTCTTCTTCTTCGGCTGGGCCGGCGGCACCGCGTGGCTCTGGTGCTGGGCGCTCGCGACGGCGTTCATGCTGGTGACTCAGTTCGTCGCGCCGACCTGGATCATGCCGCTGTTCAACACGTTCTCGCCCTTGGGCGAGGGCGACCTGCGGGAAGCGATTCTCGGCTACGCGCGGGCGGTGGCCTTTCCGCTCGACGGCGTCTTTGTCATCGACGGCTCGCGGCGATCCTCGAAGGCCAACGCGTTCTTCACCGGATTCGGCAGCCACAAGCGGATCGCGCTGTTCGATACGCTGATTGCCCAGCAGACAGTGGACGAACTGGTCGCCGTCGTGGCCCACGAAGTCGGGCACTACAAGCGGCGGCACGTGCTCGAGCGGCTCGTGCTCGCGACGGTGCACACCGGCGTGATGTTCTGGCTGCTGTCGGTGTTTCTCGAGCAGCCCGCGCTGTTCGCGGCATTCGGCGTCGCCGAGCCGTCGGTCTACGGCGGGCTGGTCTTCTTCGGCCTCCTGTTCACGCCGATCGAGCTACTGCTGTCCATCGCCGTCAACGCGCGTTCACGGCAGAACGAGTTCGAGGCCGACGAGTTCGCGGTGCGGACGACTGGCAGCGCCGGCGCGCTGGTGTCGGCCCTGAAGAAGCTGTCGGTCGAGCGATTGGCCAACCTGACGCCGCATCGGCTGAGTGTCGTGCTCGACCACTCGCATCCGCCGCTCCTCAGGCGGATCGCGGCGATGCGAGCCGTCGAGGCGCGCGGCTGAATCCGTCCATCCGGGAGGCAGGTGTGGAAGCGTCGCGAGGGGCATCACCCTTTTCGTCAGCATCGGCCAAGGCGCTCGTCGTCGCTGCCGTGCTCGGCCTCGGCGTGGCGGCGTGTCAGCCGTCCAACGACGCCGCGCGCAGCGGCATCGCCGCGGAGTCGCTGATGGAGCACATCCGCGTCCTGGCGTCGGACGAGTTCGAGGGCCGGGCTCCGGGGTCGGCCGGCGAGGCCCGGACCGTCGCCTACCTGACCGATCAGTTCCAGCAGCTCGGGCTCGCGCCCGGCAACCCGGATGGCACCTACGTGCAGGCGGTGCCGCTCGTGGGGATCACGCCGCGGCCCAACGGCGGTCTGGAGATCGCTGGCGGCGGGGCGACCGCGACCCTCGAGCCCGGCGCCGACTACGTCGCCTACACGAAGCGCGTCGTCGAGGAGGTCGAGCTCGACGGCGAGCTGGTCTTCGTCGGCTACGGCGCGGTGGCGCCGGAGTACGACTGGGACGACTTCAAGGACGTCGATGTCAGCGGCAAGGTGCTGCTGATGCTAGTGAATGACCCGCCCGGCCCCGACATCTTCGGGGGAAAGGCGATGACCTACTACGGGCGGTGGACCTACAAGTTCGAGATCGCGGCGGCGCGCGGCGCGGCCGGCGCGCTGGTCATCCACGAGACCGGGCCGGCGGGCTATCCCTGGGAGGTGATCGGCAGCAGCCCCTACGGCGAGCAGTTCGATCTCGTCACCGAGGATCGCAACATGGGCCGGGCGCGCGTCGAAGGGTGGATCCAGCAGGACGCGACGGCGCGGCTGTTCGAGATGGCCGGATTGGATTTCGAGGACGCCAAGCGCGCCGCCACGCAGCGTGATTTCGAGCCGATCGCGCTCGGCCTGACGGCACGCACGACGATCGTCAACACGCTCAGAACGGTCGACTCACAGAACGTCGTGGCGCGACTCGAGGGCTCGGACGCGTCCGACGAGAGCGTCTTCTACGTCGCCCACTGGGACCACCTGGGCCGCGACGCGACGCTCGCGGGCGACCAGATCTTCAACGGCGCGGCCGACAACGCGAGCGGCACGGCGGGGCTGCTGGAGATCGCCGGCGCGTTCGCCCGAGCGGGCGCGCAGCAGCGCAGCGTCGTCTTCCTGGCCGTGACCGCCGAAGAGCAGGGGCTGCTGGGGTCGCGCTACTACGCGGGGCAGCCGCTCTACCCGACGGCGCGGACCGTGGCGGCGCTCAACATGGACGTCCTGAACCTGCTGGGTCGGACCCGGGACGTGACCGTGGTCGGCATGGGCCAGTCGAGTCTGGACGACCTGGCAACGCGCCTGGCGAGGGACCGGGCGCGGGTGCTGCGGCCGGACCCGGAGCCCGAGAAGGGCTTCTACTATCGATCGGACCACTTCGAGTTTGCCAAGGTCGGCATCCCGGCCTTCAATCCGGACGGCGGCGTTGAGTTCTTGAGCGAGGACAAGGAGGAAGGTTACGGCCTCCGGATGCGCGAACAGTACACCGCCGAGGATTATCACCAGGTGTCGGACGAGGTGAAGGACTACTGGGATCTCTCGGGCGCCGTGGACGATCTCGATCTCTTCTTCGAGATGGGCCGCGAGCTGGCGAACAGCGCGGCGTGGCCCGAGTGGAGTGAATCGAGTGAATTCCGCGCGGTGCGCGAGGCGGATCGCGACCAACCATAGGAACAACGGTTGACCCGATCGGACTTCGCCTACGGCTCGTCCCGGCAGGGCTGAAGCCCTGCCCTACGTCATTCTTGGCTCACCCTTGGCGATCGAGAAACGGTCGTACCAGGTCGAGTCGGCGCCGCCGAGCCGCCGCGCCAGCCTGACGTCCACGAGGTACGGCCGACCGTTTGACGTCGCCTCGAAGCAGCGATCGAGCGCGCCGCCGAGCTCGGCCGGATCGTCCACGCGCTCGGCCTCCACGCCGTACCCCTTGCAAAGCGCGACGTTGTCAATGTCCGGCCCCTGCAGGTTGGCGCCGATGTACTTGCCGGTCGCCGCCGCCCGCTTCCCGTAGAGGTGCAGGAACTTCCGGTTCGCCTGGTACCCGCCGTTGTTGTAGACGACGACGCCCAGCGGCACCTCGTAGCGCGTCGCGCTCCAGAGCGCCTGGATCCCGAACTGCAGGCTGCCGTCGCCGACCAGCGCGACGACCTGGCGGTCGGGCCGGCCGATCTTGGCGCCGACGCCCGCGGCCACGCCCCAGCCGAGCACGCCGCCGCTCGACGTGTAGTTCACCCGCCGCGCCGTGCCGGTCGAGACGTCCATGTAGGCGGGGAGGTACTCCTCCGATGTGATCAGCTCGCTGACGACGATGGCGTCGTCCGCCATCTTCGCGTTGAGCTCCTTGGTCAGCCGGGCCGTCGAAATCGGCGAATCGTTCCAGCGGGCAGCGGCCGCGTCGTCGAGCCGCTGGCGCCGCGCCTGGGCATAGGCCTGCACCGTTCGCCGACGATCATCAACCGCAATCGGCGAGAGCGTCCGCTTCCGCAACTCTGCCAGGACACCGGCCGCCGCCTTGCGGACGTCGGCCAACATCGCGAGGTCGACCGGATAGCTGCGACCGATCTCTTCGGCATCGACGCCGGTGTGGATCACCTTCGCCCCGGGCGGAACCGGCGAAGCCGACGGCCGGCCGCCGAACGCGAACATCGTTCCACCGACGCTCCAGTAGAGATCGAAGTCCTGCCTGTAGTCGCGATCGAACATGAACATTCCCGAGTAGTGGGGATGCGTCGTCGGGAACGGGACGCCGGCGTGACTGGTCTGGAGGTCGAGGAAGACCGGCGCGCCCAAGAGATCGGCGATCGCCATGATCTCGTCGGCGCCGCCGTAGCGAACCATTTCACGACCGACGACGATGATCGGGAACTCGGCCTCGGCGAGCATCCGCGCCGCCTCGGCCACCTGGTCGGGATCGGGCTCGAGCGACAGTTCAACCTCCGACCGGGAGCGCGGCACGATCTCGGCCTGCTCGACCGGTGTTTCCCAGAGGTCCTTGGAAAAGGTGACGAACGTCGGCCCGCCGGGCGGCACGCGTGCGAGCAGGAAGGCACGGCGCAGCACCTCCGGGATGGTGCCGGCGTTCATCACATCCCAGGTCCATCGGGTGTAGTCGCGCGGCAGTTGATGCAGGTTGACCGCTTCGAGGAAGGCGTTCGTGCCGCGCAGGCCCGTGGCCTGCCGACCGACCGTGACGACGACGGGTGTTCGGTCCTTGAAGGCGTTGACCATCGGCGCCAGGGCGTAGCCGGCGCCGGCGACCGAATGGAGATTCATGATCGCCGTCTGGCCCGATGCGCGTGCGTAGCCGTCGGCCATCGACATGACCGAGCCCTCGTGCAGCGACTGGACGTACTGCAGCGATAGCCGGTCGACCAGCGCGTCAAGGAAGCCGACCTCCTCCGAGCCGCCGAGGCCGAAGACGTAGGGGACCTTCCAGTCGACGAGGAACTCGGCCATCAACTCGCCGCCGGTCTGGCCGCGGAGGACGCGGCCAGGCGCGGCACCGCCGACCTGGCCTGACGCCGACAGTGAGCCGGCGAGGCTGCTGGCCGCTGACGCGCCGACGCCGACCTGGGCGACGCGCGAGACGAACGTCCGCCTGTCGATCTGGCGATCGAGGAACTGCTTCGCGATCTCTTTCATGGCGTCACTCCCAGACGCGGCGCGGTGGCGCCGCGAGGCTGCACGGGAACGACGCGATTATAGCGTGGGTGGGAGGACGGGCGGAGCCGAACCGCTATTGGCGGCCCCGGCCATTACCCCGGCGGAAATCTCCGCGCGAGCGCTCTCGGCGCTCGACCGTCAACTCCGCGAAGCGCTCCTGCTGTTCGGCCGTGAGGATCTCGGCGATGGCGGAGCGGAGTTCCTGCTGCGCCGACCGGAACTGCTCGCGCACTCCTTCGTTGAGCGAGCGCATCCGGTCGCGCTGCTCGTCGAACAGTGCGTCCAACTCGTCACGCTGTTCCGGGGTCAGTTCGAGTTCGTCGGCCAGCCGGCCGATCAGACGCTCGGGCGATGCGCCACGCCTACCGTCACGGAATCTGTCCTCCGAGTCATCGTCTTGCGGGCGATCGTCAGCGATCGACCTCCGGGGCATCCGGTCGGACGGTGTGAGCCAGGTGCCGGCCAGGACGCCGGCGCCGATGCCGCCCGCAAAGACCACGACGACGAAGAGCGCGAGCCAGATGCGCGCGATGTTACTGGTCATAGCCAGCCTCCAGGAGTGGGTCGTCGGGATCCGCGGTCAGGACGGCCTCGAGCATCGAATCGGCGCTGACCTCGGCCTGCCAGAAGAGCGCCGTGGTCGGCAACTCCGTGAGTTCCGGATCGATCGCCCAGGTCTCAGCGACCTGTGCCAGATCGATAGGGTCGGCCGCCGTCACACGCTCGGCCGTCGCCGCGGCCGCGATGATGAGCGCGGCCGCGACGGGCGCGAGACGAACGGTCCACGTGCGCCAGTTCAGCATGTCGGCCCAACTGACCTCGGCATCGAGGCGATCGGACAGGCGCCCGGCGAAGCCGAGCGGTACGTTGGCTTCGGGCCGCGCCGTCAGCGCGCGCACGACGATTGCCTGATCCTCCGCAAGCGGCCGGCAGGCGTTGCACTCGCGCAGGTGCCGTGCGAGCGCCACGCCGTCGTCGGTCTCGAGCGCGCCGTCCGCCCGGCGGGCGATGAGCGCCTCGGCCTCCTTGCAGGTCAACATGCCTTGGCCTCCACAGGGCGGCCGGAACTCTGACCGCCGGATTGCGACGCGCCGGGCGACGACGATGTCGTCCGAGTCATGAGCGGTTCGAGCAGCGGCCGCAGCCGATGACGCGCCCGGAAAATCCGCGATTCGACGGTCCCGATCGGGATGTCGAGCAACTCGGCGATCTCGCGGTAGCCGAGGCCGTGGATGTCGCGCAGTGTGACCGCGACCCGCAGCTCCTCGGGCAGTGCCGCCAGCGCCTTGTCGATCGCGTCCCGGCGCACGACATCACCCTCGACATCTTCTCGGCTGACGGCACGTTCGGGCGCCTCGGGTGCGTCGGCGTCGAGCGAGGCACCCCAGAAGGCGCCGCGGCGTTTCTGGCGCGCCATGTGCGCCCGGATAACGTTGGTCGCCACGCTGTACATCCACGTCTTGAACGTGCTGTCGCCGCGAAACTTCTTGATGGCGCGATACGCCCTCACGAACGCCTCCTGCGTGAGATCCTCGGCGTCGCCGTCGTTCGACGTGAGGCTGCGCGCGAGGTTGAAGATGCGCCGCTGGTACCGGCGCACCAGTTCGTCGAATGCCTCGCGGCTGCCTCCCGCGGCCGCCTCGACCAGTTCCCGATCGACGTCTGTTCCGGCATCAGCCATGGGCGCAACGTTGCGCGCTCGAGGTTGCGGCCAAGCACGACGCTGGACCCTGCGGTCCAGCGCCGCGATCAGCACGGCTATCGGTTGCCTCGTCGAGCGCGTCTCTCTTCCATACGACGTTCGCGCCCGCCTCGAAGTTCTGCGGCCTCGGCCCGTTGCTCGGGTGTCAGGACCGCCAGCACCTCGCTCCGGATGTTCGCCTGCAGGATCATGGCGTCGGCCTGCACCTCGGCGAGTTCGGCACTGTGCCGTCGGATCAGGGCTTCATCGATCGGCGTGGCTTCCGCCGCCAGGCGCAGCGCCTCGCGGATCGGCGTACTGCGCTCACGCAACTCGGCCTGCGTGTCCCGCTCGCCACTCACGATCTCACGGATCTCGGTCCGCTGCGCCTCGCTGAGGTCGAGTTCCCGCAGCCCCCGCATGACGGCCGAGCCGCGGCCGCGGTCCATGGAGCCTCGTTGCCCTCGGCCGAAACCCTGCTGGCCGGCGGCATCCAGATTGGGGGACACGGCGACGAGGCCGGCCGCCACCAGGCTCGCCACACCGAGCGTCAGTCCGATTCCGCGTGCTTTCGACGTTCTGCTTCGCATGCTGTTCCTCCCGGTTAGATGGTTGGGCGAACGGTGCCGATCCGGCCCTGGTGTCGGGTCCGAACGGCCACGCCCGCCGTCAATCAGGTAGACCGGGTGGGGGCGGCGGATATTCCCGCCTCTATCTATTGGGCCAGTTCGGCGGCCCAGGCGAGAACGAGCCGGATCTCCCGGCTTGGATCGGCCGGCTGCAGCATGAGGAAGCGTCCGTCGGAGGCGACATCGTAGTTGGCGAGATGACTGCCGAGGTCGACGTCGAACGGGCGTTCGAAGAGCCGGCGGGGTGCGTCCGGCACGAGCGCGTCGGCGGTCGTCTCGATGTCGGCGACGAGCATCTCGGCGCCGCGCCGGTAGAAGAGCTGTCGCCCGTCGCACGACCAGACCGGTTCGGTGCCGCCGGCCGGCGACACGATGAGCTCTCGACCGTCCGGCGGATACGCCTGGACGTATACCTGATCGAATCCCGCGGCGTCGGAGACATAGGCAAGGGCGCGGCCGTCGGGCGCCCACGCCGGCGAGCGCTCGTCGGCCTGCGTCGCCGCGAGCGGCGTGTTCGTGCCGTCAGCCGTGCGGACCAGTACGTCGCGCCCGTTCGCCCCGACCTCGTAATAGGCGAGACGGCCGTCGCCGGTCCACGCGCCTGGGTTCTGAGAGATCGACGCGGTGATGAGTCGGTCGGCGCCGTCGTCGTCGCCATCGCGCATGCGCGGCGTCGTCAGGAAGATGTTCTGGGGACCCTCACGATTCGAGGCGAAGCTCAGACCGCCGTCACGCGTCCAGGCCGGCGACCGGTTGTCGCTGCCCGCGGTCGAGAGGCGCGCGCGGTTGCCGCCCGGCAACTCCTCGAGCCACAGTTCATGGCCGAGCAGGCCAGCCCGGATGACGACCGCCGCCTGTCGGCCGTCGGGCGACAGGCGCGGTGTCCGGTGCCGGTCGGCCACGGGCTGGGCGGCCGTCGGCGACGCCCGGCCGGTGCGGTCGACCCAGGCCAGGACATTGTCGGGCGATGGAGCCGGCAGATAGGCAAGCGCGCCGTCGGTCGACACGTCGAAGCGCGCGGTGCCCAGGCCCGAGACGTCGGCGACCGACGCGGCGACCCCCTCGAGGGCGACCGTCGGTGTGCCGGTGACGTCGAGCGCATCGAGGTCGAAGCCGACAGTGAGTAGTTCCCCGCCGAGCACGTAGGCGAGCCGCCCCGGGGCGACGTAGCGAGCGCGGCCGTTCATCGGGAAGTGCAGTTGCCAGTCGCCGTCGTCGCGATCGGGTGACCAGACGGCCATCCGGGTGTCGCGATCGCGCCGGGCGACGGCGAAGACGAGTCCCGCCCCGTCCGGCAGCGCCGATGGCCAGCCGTGCTCGATTTCGCCTCCCCGGACGTCGGGCGCAGTGAGCGCCGTTGGCGCGCCGCCGTCGGCGTCGACCCGCATGAGCCCTTGTCCCCTGAGCGGGGCGAAGACGATCGTCGCGTCGTCGACCCAGGCGCCCCCGGCGCTGTCGCTCGGGGCGTCGGTCACGGTGGCCACGGTGCCATCGTCGAGCGAGACGTGTCGCAGTTCGTCGTCTGCGAAGAAGCCGATCGACCGTCCGTCGGGGGAGAAGAACGGGCGCCTAGCGCCGTCGGTGCCGGGCAGCGCCACGGCGCGCGCCCGCTCGAGCGGCCGGAAGAACAACTGCGGGCGGCCATTGCCGTACGCCGCGAAGGCGATGCCCGATCCGTCGGGCGCTACCGCGATCTCCGCGATCTGATGATCGGCCGGGGCCGGCAAGCTGAAGCGGACGACGGTAGGCGGTTCGGGGACCGGCGCCGGCCGGGCGAGCCAGCCGGCCAACCCGCCGAGCACCAGACCGGCCGAAAGCCAGATCCAACGGCGCATCGTGTGGATTCCTGATCCTTAATCAAGGATACGCGTGGCCGGGAGGCCGGAACAGGGTCGAGCGGGTCGCCGTCCTAGTGTGAGAGGATGCGGCGGTTCCCACGCGAGGAGGACTCATGAAGATCTCTGCTCTCTCTCTCCGGTCCGTCGTCGCGGCCGTGGCGATCGCCACGTTGCTGCTGACGGCCAGCGTCGCCGGCGCCCAGTCGGACGCCGACACGATTGTCGCCTATCTCGAGCAGGTCCGCCATCAGACTGGAGCCCCAGGCGTCTCCGCTGCGGTCGCCGTTGACGGCGAGATCGTCTTCTCGGGGGGTACCGGCTTCGCGGAACTCGACAACCGGACTCCGGCCGATGGCGCCACTGTCTGGAACGTCGGGTCAGTCTCGAAGGTGATGGCGTCGATCGCCATCATGCAGCTGGTCGAGCAGGGGAAGGTCGCTCTCGTCGACGACATCCGGACCTACGTGCCGGCGTTCCCCGACAAGGGCGTGCCGATCACGCTCGGGCAGATCCTGACCCACACCTCGGGCATTCGACACTATCGCGATGGCGAGTTCGGACCTCACGGTCTCAGGTCGATGCGATTCTTCGAGGACTTCGACGAAGCGATCCAGCACTTCACCGACGATCCGTTGTTGTTCGAGCCCGGCGAACTCTGGCTCTACTCCTCGCACGCCTACAACCTGCTGCAGGGCGTCGTGGAACAGACCGTGGGGTTCGGGTTCGAGGACTACATGCGCGCCTATGTCTGGGAGCCGGCCGGGATGCTCAGCAGCTCGTTCGACGTGCCCTCGCGGGTCGTGCATCGACGCGGCCACGGCTATGCGCGTGACGACGATGGGACGATCGTGAAGAGCCGCTACGAGGATGTGAGCTACAAGTATGCCGGCGGCGGCATGCTGTCGACCGTCGAAGACCTGGTGCGGATGGGCGCGGCGATCAATGACGGTACGCTCCTCGGCGCGGAGGCCGTCGCGGAGCTGCATGCGCCGCACATCGATCCGGTCATGCAGTACCGGCCGGACGACGAGCCACGCGAGCTGCCGTTCAAGCAGGCGCTGGGCTGGGACCTGCCGACCGATGTGCTGGGTCGTCCGTACATCAGCAAGACCGGCACTGTGCGCGGTACCCGCTCGGTGCTCATCAATTTTCCGGATCACGGTGTCGTCGTGGCGATGCAGGCGAACATCGCGCCGTTCCCGATCCTGCGTCACGGTATGGCGATCGCGCAGATGTTCCTGCCGCCGGTGCACGCGCGGTAGGATGCGCAGGCCGATGCGTTCCGTGGTCTCCGTTCATCGCCTCCGCCCGGTCGTCGCCCTGGTGGGTCTGATCCTGGCGACCACCGTCTCGGCCCAGGAGGCACCCGATCAGGGCGCCATCCTCGACGCGCTGGGTGAGATCCGGCGTGCGGCCGGGGTGCCGGGTGTGACCGCCGCGGTGGCCGTTGACGGCGAGGCGATCTTCTCGGGCGGCACCGGCTGGGCCGATCTCGAAAACCAGGCACCGTCAGCCGGGGTGACGGTGCACAACGTCGCGTCGATCTCGAAGGCGATGACGACGGTGGCGATTCTGCAGCTGGTCGAGCAAGAGGTGCTGGGCCTCGACGACCGGATCCGGGAGCACCTGCCCGCGCTGCCGGCAAGCGTCGACCGCGTGACCGTGCGTCAGATCATGACGCACACGTCTGGACTCAGAGAGAGCTACGAGTTGCCGCTGCGCACCGTCGACGCATTGGTCGCGGCGATCGGTGACGCCGGCGCTGACGCGTTGCGCTTCGCGCCGGGTGAGTTCTGGTCCTATTCGTCCGCGGGGTTCAATCTATTGCAGGCGGTGATCGAGTCGGTGTCGGGTCTCGACTTCGAGCTCTACATGCGTACGCGAATCTGGCAGCCCGCCGAAATGTCGCGGACCGCGCTGGACGTGCCGGCGCAGATCGTGCCGCGGCGAGGCCGGGGCTACGGGCGGGACGGCGATGGGAATCGGATCAACGCCACGTTCTTCGACATGCCTGCCCTCTGGGCTGCGGGAGGGGTGCTATCGACGGCCGGCGATCTCGCGAGACTGGGCGTGGCGATCAACGACGGCGCGCTCCTGGAGCGCTCGACCGTGACGCTGATGCACCGGGCCCAGGTCGACCCGGTGATGGAGTTCAAGGTCGGCGGGCCGCCCGAGGAACGGGACTTCGTCCAGGCGCTGGGTTGGTGGATCGACACCGATGCTCGCGGGCGGCGCTACGTCAACCACACCGGACAGATCAGAGGCGTCAGCTCGATCCTCATGAACTATCTGGATGACGATCTGGTGATCGCCCTCGTCGCCAACATCCTGCCGTTCGACGCGCGGACACACGGCGAGGCGCTCGCGCAGATCTTCTTCGAACAGTAGGCCCCTGCCTGGCGCAATGCCCACGTTCGCGCGGTAGAGGGCTATTCGCGCCCCTGAAGGGGCGCGCCACCAAGAGAAAGTCAAAGAGAGGCCCGAGCGGAAGACCGCCGCTCAGTACTTGCGATTCTGCTGGCGGAGGATGTCGAACTGCGCCGTGTCGGCGACGGCCATCACCGCCATCACGCCGGCCTGCACCGGATCGGTCACGACCAGGTCGGCCGCGTCGGGGACGCCGCCCGCCATGTTGAGCGAGATGACGATGAGGCCCTGGCGGCGGACATCCTCGACCGCCGCCGTGATCTCGCCGCCCATGATCGCGCCGGCCAGGACGAGCAGATGGACGCGCGGCAGCTGGACGACTGCGCGCACCGCGCCACTGATCGACTCTTCGCCCACGAGCGGAATCGTGTCGACCGAGATCCGCTCGCCCCGGATGTTGTGGCGGTCGGCCTCGGAAATGGCGCCGAGCGCGACCTGACCCACCTGCGCCCCGCCGCCAATGATGATGATGCGCTTCCCGTAGATCGCGCCCGACGACGACTTCGATTCGACCGCGCTGGCGACCGGCAGGGCCGTGAGCTCGGCGAGGAGCGGGTCCGCGCTCCCGTCCAGCGTGAACTCCACCGACAGGCGGCGCACCGCCGGCGCGTGCGACACCACTTCGAGCGACGTTACGTTCGCGCCGTGGCCGGCCAGCACCTTCGACACCTGGTGCAGCGAGCCTGGCTCGTCGGCGAGCTTCAGGACGAGCGCATGTGCATCCGCCATGAGTGGATTCTACCGCCTCCGACCGATCACCGCGTGGCCCAGTCGTAGTGGGCGGCGGCCCGTTCGATGACCTCGGGCAGATCGCTCGCCAGCAGATAGCGCTCGGCTACCAGCGCCAGCGCGGCCGCGGTGATCCGGCCGAGGTAGTCGTGCCTGTCCCGGTAGCGCTCGTCGATCGACCGCCGGTCGTCACCGATCCGCTCACGCTCCGCCCGCGTGCGGGCCAGCGGGAAGTACGACCCGATTTCACTCGACAGCCGACCCGGCGCGCCGATGCTGGCATGGCGGTAGTTCCAGCCGGTCTGGGTGGCCAGCGGCACCTCGATCTCAGGCATCCGGATTCCGGCGCGGTCGTTGCCGGCCTCGTCGACGGCCGGCACGCGCTGAACGAACGGCTCGCCGATGCCCGGCGGCTCACGCGAGACGATGCCCGACGCCCAGTCGGGGCCGTAATCGAGCCGGAGCGCCGTCAACGGCGCGCGCGGCAATGCGTTCGGCGGGCCCGCTGGCCAGCCGGCGTCGGGGGGCGCCGTCAGCGTGGCGTCGGCCAACCGCGGGTACTGGCTCGGAGGCGGCTCGTGCTCGTCGGTGACCCAGGCGTCGAGGGCGTCGAACAGCGCGCGGATCACCGGCGCGTAGACGAGCGTGTTCATCGAGGCCTGGCCCAGAAAGATGGCGGATGGGTTCGGCGCCGGCGGGAACCGCCCGATGATGTGCGGCGCCGACGCAATCGTGTAGATCCGGCTCGTCGCGGGCGGCGCGATGTCGCGGGTGCCGGTGGGGTCGGTGTGCACCAGCGATCCGGCGCGGTTGAAGTACTCGGAGTTGGTCAGGACATGGAAGAACTTGGGCACCGTGCCGTTCGCCTCGGCGCGGCGGAGCAGGCCATCGCGCGCGCCCGTCACCGGGTCGGTGAGCGTCGTATCGGTGAACGGGAACATGTCGACCGGGAAGAGGAAGTTGTAGTGCTGCAGCGCGTCACGCGACGCCTGGGCGAAGCGGTGGTTGAACGACCCCCGGCCGCCGCCGCCGACCTGATCGATGATGCCGTCGAAGACCTGCCGCCCCGATTCGTCCTCGTTGAATCCCTGGTAGACGAGGTGGCGGAGGAACCGGCCGGTTTGCGAGACACCCCACGCCAGCGCGTGCTCGACGCCCGGCAGCGGATTGTCGGGGCTCTCGGAATACTTGAAGAAGCTGACGATGTCGCGCGTGCCGGCGAGTCCGGTGCCGACGACGCGCGGGCCCTCACTCAGATAGACGACGTCGTAGATGCGGCCGGGTTCGAACCCGCCGTCGAGCGTGACTGTTCCAGGCTCGGTGAACCGCCACCGGTCGCGCGCCACCACCTCGGGCCGGTCGGTCGGCAACGTCTTGACCAGCATCACGTGCTCGTCGCTCGAGGGATCGACGACCGGATAGGCGCGATGGCCCCGATCGGCGAGGCGCGCCGTCGGATCGACGGGCCCGACGAAGTTGCCGCGCACGAGGCCGGTGATCGGTTCGCCCTCGTTCGTTGCGATAGGCATCGACATCCGCATCCGCCCGTCGGGGACGTCCCACTGCCAGCCCAGCCAGAGCAACGAGAAGCCGCGCCGCATCAGCGCGCCGTCGCCGAACTCCTCGTCGGTCGTCGGGTCGGCCGAGTTGCTCGCCTTCTGGAAGGTGCGAAGGATCCGCTTGCCGCCCCGGTTGCCGGCTTCGTAGAAGAGCCGACCGTTGCCGCGGCTCGGATCCACCGGTTTGAGGAGATAGAAGTCGGCGCTGAACTCGACTTCACCGCGGGCGTTGCGCGGTGCCAGCGCGAGGTCGACGACGATCTCGTTCTGGCGTTGATCGGGATCGAGCGCGAAGTGCGCCGTGCCGACCAACTTCTCGTAGGGGCCGGCGAGGCCGAACGGCCGACCGTCGAGGACGACTTCACGCCGTTCGATCTCCAGGCGGACCAGCCGAGCGTCGCTAGTGTCGGCGACGGCCAAGCAGAACACGAGCCCGATCAGGGCACGAATGAGCACGGTGCGAGGACAGGGCATCTCACTACCTCTCGTCCCATGGATCCTATATCCTGTTTTACTCCTGTTCGGAGTTTCAGGGACAAATAGGAGGTGTCGTGAGCAATCGACGATTCCGGCCGTGGTTCGCGGCGGTGATCGGCGCGGTGGTCGTGTACGGCGCGGCGGCCGCCCAGTCGGACGACGAGGCCACACTCAGATCCCTCGAAGCGGCCCAGGCCGATGGGGTCGTCACGAAGAACTACGCGGCGCTCGAGCGGATCTACGCTGACGACTTCGTCTTCACCCACGGCACCGGTGAGGTCCACGACACCGCGCAGTGGATCGCCGCGCTCAAGGCAGGCCGCGACTACCAGTCGCGCCAGCACGAAGCGCTCGAGGTGGAGTTGCACGATGACCTGGCCGTCGTCTATGGGGTGCTGCGCATCGAGGCGAGCGATCAGGGACGCTTTCGCGCGCGCTACGTGCGCGTCTACGAGCGCCGGGACGGCCGCTGGCGGCTAGTGTCGCACCGGACGGTGGAGCAGACGAGCCTCGATTGAGCGCGTCGGGACCGGGCTGTAGTGGTCCTCGGCGGCGTTGCGCCCACGGTCCCGAGGGTGTATCGTTTAGAGAACTCGCCTAGGACATCAGCGTTCCAGTTTGATCCTCTCCGGTGTGATCAGCCGACAACGTTGAGACCGGTGTCGCAGGTCGTGGACGACCCGCCGGCTGCCGAGGCGCATTGAGTCACCAGGGAGGACGTCATTTCTTCAAGAGTATTCGTCGGCAATCTCAACTACGAAACCACACAGCAAGACCTCGAGACCCTCTTCGCTACGGTTGGAGGGATCTCCGAAGTCTTCCTACCGACCGACCGGGCGACGGGCCGACCGCGCGGCTTCGCGTTCGTCGAGTTCAGCGATTCGGCTACCGTTTCGCTGGCTATCGAGAAACTGGATGGCGCCGAACTGCAGGGGCGCAACATCCGCGTGAGCGAGGCTCGCGAGCGCGCGCCGCGCGCGCCGGATATGCCGTTCGAGCCGTCGCCGTGGGGCGACGACCGGCCGAAGCGCGGCGCGGGCGGCAAGCCGAAGGGCAGCCGCCGAGGGCTTCGCGCCCGCAAGCGCGGCTTCTGATTCCCGCCCGTTCCCCCCCCTGGAGATTCGTTGATGCCTAGCGCGCGTGCCCGACACATCCTCGTCAAGACCGAAGACGCCTGCACCGCTCTGAAGACCGAGATCGAAGGTGGCGCGGATTTCGCGGCCGTCGCGAAGCAGCATTCGCAATGTCCGTCAGGGCAAGAGGGCGGCGACCTGGGTGAGTTCGGTCCTGGGCAGATGGTGCCCGAGTTCGATCAGGTCGTCTTCAACGAGGAAGTGGGCAAGGCGCACGGTCCGATCAAGACCCAGTTCGGGTTTCATCTGGTCGAGATCACGAGCCGGACCTAGCCGTCTCCCAGCCTTCGCCTCAGAGCGAGGGGTCACCACCCTTCACGTTTACGCAAGCCGGTGACGTGCGCCGTGTGATGGCACCCGTGCCAAGCGTAGATCTGCAGCATGTCGTCGAGGTTCAACTCGCCGAGCTCGGGATGCGTGAGCGTGCGCGCCAGATCTGCCGGCGAGAGCCCCCGCAGCATCAGTACCCACCGCGCGTGCAACTGCTCCAGGGCACCGAGCGACACCTCGACCGGCGCCGTGTGCGCTTCAGACAGCGTCGCCCAGCGGTCCTAGTCGTAGACCTTGATCGCCGGCGCGTCTTCACTGAGCGCCCACTTGAATCGCACGTACGAGTTCACATGGCTGTCGAAGACGTGATGCACCACCTGGCGCACGGTCCAGCCATCGGGCCGGTAGGGCGTGTCGAGTTGGTGGTCGTCGAGTCCTTCGATGGCGCTGCGTAGCTGCTTCGGTGCGGCGGCGATCTCGTCGGTCCAGTCTGCACGCATGCCGTCGGTCACGTCCTTGGTCAGCTGCAGCTCACCGATCGGGTATCGCAAGTCGTTCATCGGGTCATTCTATCGTTCCGGCGAGCGCGCGAGTCCTGTGAGAGTATAGGCCCGAGTCCCATGGCGACCATCGACCCAACCGACGGCCGGTCCGGTCCCGTCGTTCCGGCGTCGCAGACCTTGCCCGAGATCACGGCGAAGGCGGTGGTGCTCGGCGTCGTCCTGTCGATCGTCCTGGCCGCTGCGAATGCCTACCTCGGTCTGTTCGCCGGCATGACGGTCTCGGCGTCGATCCCCGCGGCCGTCATTTCGATGGCGGTACTGCGCCTGTTCGCGCGGTCGAACATTCTCGAGAACAACATCGTGCAGACGGCTGCGTCGGCCGGCGAGAGCCTGGCTGCAGGGGTGATCTTCACGATTCCGGCGCTCATCATTCTGGAGACCTGGACCGAGTTTCGCTACTGGGAAGTGACGCTGATTGCCGGATTCGGCGGCCTGCTCGGCGTGCTGTTCACGATCCCGCTCCGGCGCGCGCTGATCGTCGAGCAACCTTTGAGATTCCCGGAGGGTGTCGCCACGGCGGAGGTGTTGAAGGTCGCCGACAGCGGCGGCGGTGGCATCGGGTATCTGATGACGGCAGGCGGCGTGGGCGCGCTGTTCAAACTCGGCGGCCTCGGACTGCAGCTGTGGCACGAGGCTATCGAGTATGCGAGGTTCGCGGGCGGGACGATTCTCTACATCGGCACGAACCTGTCACCCGCACTCGTCGGTGTCGGCTACATCGTCGGATTGAACGTCGCGGTCCTCCTGCTGGTCGGCGGGCTGCTGAACTGGTGGATCGTGATTCCGACGATCGTCGGCTCCGGTGGTGTGACCGACGGCGACCCGGTCGCGATCGCCGGCACCCTGTGGAGCACGCAGACCCGGTATCTGGGTGTCGGCGCCATGGTCGTCGGCGGTCTCTGGGCACTCGTGCAGTTGAGGGCCAGTCTGGTGTCGGGCATCCGCTCCGGCATCGAGGCGTATCACCGGGTCCGCGCCGGCGGCGGCGGTGACGTCCCGCGCACCGAACGCGATGCGCCGATGCCGTGGGTCGGCTGGACGCTGCTGCTGTCGGTCGTGCCGCTGTTCCTGGTCTTCAATCAGTTTACCGGTAGCGCCGCCGTGTCCGCCGTGATGGCCGCGGTCATGCTGGTGGCCGGATTCCTGTTCTCGGCGGTGGCGGGTTATATGGCGGGCCTCGTCGGTTCGTCCAATAATCCGATCTCCGGCGTCACGATCGCGACCCTGCTGATGTCGTCGTTGCTGCTGCTGCTCATGCTGGGCGCCGACAACCCGACCGGTCCGGCCGCGGCGCTGTTCATCGCCGCGGTGGTCGCCTGTGGCGGTGCGATTGCCGGCGACAACATGCAGGATCTCAAGGCTGGCTATCTGGTCGGCGCGACGCCCTACAAGCAGCAGGTGATGCAGGCGGTCGGCGTCGTCGCGGCCGCCACCGTGATGGCACCGATTCTGACGCTCCTGCTGCGGGCCTACGGCATCGGCATCGCGACCGCGGAGCATCCCGAGCCATTGGCGGCACCGCAGGCCACGCTGATGGCGTCGGTGGCGCAGGGCGTCTTCGGCGGCGACCTGCCCTGGACGATGGTCTTCATCGGCATGGCGATCGCGGCTGCGGTGATTGTGATCGATCTGGTGCTCGAGCGGCGCGGGTCGACGTTTCGTGCGCCGGTACTCGCGGTGGCGGTCGGGATCTACCTGCCGCTCGAACTCGAAGTGCCGATCTTCGTCGGGGGAGCGATCGCCTCGGTGGCCGAGCGCGCGCGACGCCGACGTGGTGGCACCGACGGGGCCCGCCATGGCCTCTTGTTCGCCGCCGGTCTGATCACCGGCGAGGCGCTGGTGGGGATCCTCATGGCGATCCCGATCGTGCTGACCAGTAACCCCGCGGTGCTCGCGGCCGGCGTGCCGCCGCAGACATGGTTGGGGCTGGTGCTGCTCGTCGGCGTGCTGTTCGGCCTGTACCGGAGCGCCACGAGCGAGGGCGGGGCGAACGGTTGAGTTGAACGATCGAGGAGAGTGAACTGATGACGATGACACGCCGGGCGTTCGTGGGATCCGTCGGCATGGCGGCGTTCGGGGCCGGCCTGCCGCTGGCGGGCCAGACCGCGGCCTCACCTCTGGTGAAGCCGCCGCGTTTGCGGCCGGGCGACACGGTCGGCCTCGTGAACCCGGCCACGGCCGCCTTCGAGACCGAACCGATCGAGATTCTGACCGAGGCGTTCGAAGCCCTCGGACTCCGCGTGAGGCTGGGCCAGCACTACTACGAGCGCCACGGCTACTTCGCCGGCCGCGATGCGGAGCGCGCGTCGGATCTGAACGCCTTCTTCCGCGACCCTGCGGTGAAGCTCATCTACGCGCGCGGCGGCTGGGGCTCGACCCGACTGCTCCCGTTGCTCGACTACGACGCGATTCGCCAGAACCCGAAGATTCTGCTGGGCTACAGCGACGTCACCGGCATCTTGCTCGGGATCCACGCCAAGACCGGCCTGGTCACGCTGCATGGCCCCGCCCCGGACGACCATTTCAGCGCCGAGCATCTGCGCTGGGTGGCGTTCGACGGTGAGATGGTGACGATGAAGAATCCGAGCACGATCGACGAGGAGATGACGGTCCAGACGGAGGACCGCACCCAGACGATCACGCCCGGGCGTGCGCGCGGCCGGATGCTGGGTGGGAACCTGACGTTGCTGACGGCGATCATGGGATCGGGCTACGTGCCCGACTTCCGTGGCAGCATCCTCTTTCTGGAAGATGTCGACGAGCAGGTCTATCGTATCGATCGGATGTTGACCGAACTGAAGCTGGCCGGCATCCTCGACACGATTGCCGGCTTCGCCTTCGGACGATGCACGAACTGCGGGCCGGGCTCGGGCTTCGGATCGCTGACCCTCGAGCAGGTGCTGGCAGAGCATATCGGGACGCTGGGAGTCCCCGCCTGGCGCGGTTCGATGATCGGCCACATCGACCGGCAGTTCACGGTGCCGATCGGGTGCGAGGTCGAGATCGACGCCGACGCCGGGACGATCCGGATGCTGGAACCGGCGGTGACGTAGGGGAAATGACCGTGGCGCGGGGCTTCAGCCCCACGATGGGGCGCTCCGAAGGAGCGCCCTCGGGCCCCGAGGAGCACGAAAATGACCAAGACCGTTGCGGAGATCGCGGAGAGCCTGGGCGCCGAGGTGGTGGGCGACGGCTCGCGCCGGATCAGCGGCGTGGCGTCGCTCGAGCGCGCCGGGGCCGACGAGATCGCGTTCATCGACAAGCCCGAGCGCGTGGAGGTGGCACTCCAGTCGGCCGCCGGCTGCTTGGTGGTGCCCTCCGGCGTGACCTCCGACGCCAAGCCGCTTATCCAGGCGGCCAACCCGAAGCTCGCGTTCGTCCGCGCCATCCAGCTCTTCCAGTCGCCCAGGTCGAGCGTCCCCGGTGTCCACCCGACGGCGGTGGTCGGTGATGGTGTCAGTCTGGGCGACGGCGTCCGCATCGGTCCATTTGCCGTGATCGAGGCCGGTGTGCGGATCGGTGCCGGCACCGACGTGGGCCCGGGCGTCTATGTGGGTGCGCGCTGTGTGATCGGCGCGGCGTGCGCGCTGCATCCGCACGCGGTGCTCTACGCCGACGTGACGCTCGGGGATCGCGTGGCGGTGCACGCCGGTGCGGTGCTCGGCAGCGACGGCTTCGGCTACGTCGTCGAGGACGGCGTGTACCACAAGTTTCCGCAGATCGGTCGGCTCGAGGTCGGCGACGACGTCGACATCGGCGCGAACACGACGATCGACCGCGGCGCGCTCGACGCGACGGTCATCGAGCGCGGAGCCAAGATCGACAACCTCGTCCAGATCGCGCACAACGTGACCGTCGGCGAGCACGCCGCGCTCTCTGCCCAGGTCGGGGTGGCGGGCAGCTCGACGGTGGAGGCGCGGGCCGTCCTCGCGGGTCAGGTCGGCGTCGCGGATCACGTCACGATCGGCGAAGGCGCGATCGTGGGTGCGCAGGGCGGGGTGCCCACCGGCAAGAAGATCCGGCCGAAGCAGATCGTCTGGGGGACGCCGGCGCGTCCGTTGAGTGAGTTCAAGGCGCAGTTCGCGGCAGCTAGCCGGCTGCCGAAGTGGAAGGCCGAACTGGACGAGTTGCGCGCCAAGGTGGCCGAGATCGACGCCCTGCGGACCCAGGTAGCCGAACTGGACGGTCTCCGCGCCCGAGTCGCCGACGTGGACGACCTGCAGGCTCGCGTGGCCGAACTGGATGCCCTTCGGACCAAGGCGGCCGAGGTCGACGCGCTGCGGACGCGCCTGGCCGAGCTGGAGCGTCGGATCGCTCAGGCGCCGGCGCTCCCGCCGACCCAACTATAATCGTCGCTTCCGTTTGGTCCGTTCATCACTAGGTGGAGGTTCGGGAATGAGCAGTGCGAAGCCAACGTACCAAGATGCCGATCTGCTGCTGCGCGTGTACGAACTCAGACGCGAGAGCGTGACGCGTGCCGCGCGCAACAAGATCAACGGCGAGTTTTGGCCCAAGAGCTACGATGACGTGAAAGCGGTGAGCGACTTCGAGCATCCGCTGAACGAAGCCTGGCGACAGGTCACGTCGTACTGGGAAATGGTCTATGGCATGGCGTACCACGATATCGTGCACGCCGACTACTGGGTCGAGAACAATGGTGAGGGCTTGTTCATGTTCGCCAAGGTCGAGCCGTATCTGAGCGAGATTCGCGCCGCCGGCTCGCCGACGGCGTTCCAGCATCTCGAGTGGGCGGCGAAGCACACCGAGAAGGGGAAGCAGTACTTCCTGATGCTGCAGGGCTATGTGAAGCAGCGGCTCGAATCGGAGTAGCGAGCCGTCAGCGAGTTCGTCCGGCGGCTCACGTCGGGCCGCCGGGCGTCACCAGACCCGCCGAGGAGCGACGACCGTGAGATCAGCCTTCTTTCAGAAGTACCTGCTGCCCGGCTTCGTCTTCCAGTCGATCGTCATCGCCGGCGGCTACGGCACCGGCCGCGAGCTGGTCGAGTTTTTCCTCGGCCTCGGGCCGCTCGGCGGGTTGCTCGCGATGGGCCTGGCGATGGTGATCTGGAGCGCCGTCGCTGCGACGAGCTTCGAGTTGGCCCGGCTCACGCGGAGCTACGACTACCGGACGTTCTGCCTCCACCTGCTCGGTCGCGCGTGGTTCCTCTACGAGATCCTGTACTTCGTGATGGCCTTCCTGGTGCTCGCCGTGATCGCGGCGGCGGCCGGCGCGATCCTGCGTCAGACGTTCGGGGCGCCCGAGCTGGCCGGGATCGTCAGCATGATGGCTGCCGTAGGGTTCCTGACGCTGCGCGGGACGCCGGCCATCGAGCGGTTCCTGGCGGGCTGGTCGTTCGTCCTGTACGGCTTCTTCGCGGTCTTCTTCGTCTGGTGCGTCATGCGGTTCGGCGAGTCGATCGGCGCCGGCTTCGCGGCATCGACTGTCGACACCCGGTGGGTGCTGGGTGGTGTGGCCTACGCCGGCTATAACCTCCAGATGATCCCGGCCGTCCTCTTCACCATGCGGCACTCGGAGACGCGGCGCCAGGCCGTCGGCGCCGGTCTGCTTACCGGACCGATCGCGATGCTGCCGGGGCTGCTGTTCTACGTCGCGATGGTCGGGCAGTATCCGGCCATTCTGGACGAAGCGGTGCCGGCGAACGTCATGCTCGAGCTGCTGGGCTCGCGGCTGTTCCAGGTCGTCTTTCAGGTCGTGCTGTTCGGCACGTTGATCGAAAGCGGCGCGGGTCTGGTGCACGGGGTGAACGAGCGCCTGGCCGCGACGTATGCGGAGAAACATCGCGAAATGCCGACGCGCCTCCGGCCGGCGATCGCGATCGGGATGCTCTTGATCGGCGCCGTCTCGGCGCAGTTCGGCCTGATCGATCTGATCGCGCAGGGCTACGGGACGATCACCTGGGGCTTCATCGTCGTCTACGTCGTTCCGGTCCTCACACTCGGCGTCTGGAAGATCGTTCACAGCGACGCCGCGTAGCGCAGCGCCAGTCTAGGCCGCTGTCCCGCAGGGGTACCACGTAGGGCAGTCCTTCAGGGCTGCCCGGCCGAGCCGCAGGCGAAGGCCACGGAGGGCGTCGCCCTACCCTACGCACTTCTCACGAGCCGCTCGACGACGTCGCATGCGACGTCGAGGGGGCGGTCGGCGCGGATGAGGTCCGCGGCCCGGGCACACGCGGCGGCGACCTGTGCATCTGTCGTCAACTCGACCAGCGCTTCGGCGACGGCAGGCCCGCGATAGGCAGCGGGTCGGAGCGACCACCGAAACTGTCTACACGACCGTCCTCGGCGTTGGTCAGCACGACCTCTATCACGCCGGGCAGATCGCGGCGCTGAAGCGCGCGGCTGAGTCGGGTTCGGACGTCTAGCGCTCGGGAAGCCAGCTTCGGCCCGAGATTCAGCAGGGCGAGTGCAGCGCGTAGTCGGCGCGCGCTACGGGCTTCGCCGCCGGCGATCCGGGGTAAACTCGCGCCGGGCGCGCCGACGCGCTCCCGCCGTCATGCCGCTGGTCGATCGAGCCATCGCCTCGCTGTTGCCACTCGTGCCGAAGCCGCTCGTGCGAGCCGTGGCCCGCCCCTACATCGCCGGTGAGACCGTCGCCGAGCTGGTCGCCGCGCTCACGCGGCTCAACCACGACGGCTGCATGGCGGCAGCCGGCATGCTCGGCGAGCTTGTCGAGAGCCGCGGCGAAGCCGAGGCGGCCGTGCGCGGGTACGAGTCGGTCCTCGAGGCGATCGAGCGGCGCAACATCGACAGCAACATTCATGTCAAACCGACACACCTCGGCCTGAAGATCGACGAGACCTTCTGCTTCGAGAATCTGCGGCGCCTGGCGGGGGCGGCCCGCGAATGTGACAACTTCGTCCGGATCGACATGGAGGACGCCAGTTGCGCGACGGCGACGCTGGCGCTGCATGCGCGGCTGCGCGAGGAGTTCGACAACGTCGGCACGGTGATCCAGTCCTACCTGCGCCGGAGCCTCGACGACGTCCGCGCGTTGGTCAGGATGCCGAAGCCTCCCAATGTGCGCCTCTGCAAGGGTGTCTACATCGAGCCGCGGACTGTGGCGTACAGCCAGCGCGAGATCATCCAGGACAACTTCGTCTGGCTGCTGCAGGAACTGCTCGACGCCGGGTGCTACGTCGGCATCGCGACGCACGACGAGCACCTGGTCTGGCGGGCCGCTAAGGTCATCGACCGGATGCAGATCGACCGGTCTCGCTACGAGTTCCAGATGCTGCTGGGCGTCCAGCCGTCGCTGCGCCGGATCATCCTCGACGCGGGGCATCGGCTCCGGGTGGCCGCGCCGTTCGGTCCGCAGTGGTATCCCTATTCCGTCAGACGACTAAGGAAGAACCCCGCGATAGCGAAGCACGTGATTCAGGCGATGCTCAGCCGGGAGCGGTGGGCATGATCACTCGACAGGAGGAGGCGATGGTCGATCGACGAAGTTTCTTGCGAGCGTCCGCGGTGACGGCGGGTGCCGCCCTGGTTGGGAGGCCGGCCGTGTCGGCGCATGACCTGCCGGGGTCGATCCAGAGTCTGCGGCCGCTGACCGACGGAATCGTGCCGATCAGCGATGACGAACGTCGCGGCCGCCTCGAGAAGGCGCGGCGTCTCATGGCCGAGCACGAAATTGACGCCATCTACATGGAAGGCGGTTCGGGCCTCTTCTATTACACCGGCGTGCGGTGGGGCAACAGCGAGCGGATGTTTGCGATGGTGCTGCCGGCGCGCGGCGCGCCGGCCTACGTCTGCCCGAAATTCGAGGAAGAACGTGCCCGAGAACTGATTCGATTCGGAGACGACATCCGGACTTGGGAGGAGGACGAGAGCCCGTACCGACGCGTGGCCGAGATCTTCCGCGATCGCGGCATCGCCACCGGCCGCGTCGGCTTCGAGGAGCGGGTCCGTTTCTTTCTCTACGACGGAATCCGGCAGGAAGCGACGCACCTGGAGTACGTGAGCGCGGATCCGATCACCATCGGCTGCCGCGTCGCCAAGTCCGAGGCCGAACTGGCGCTGATGCAGCGTGCGAACGACATCACGATCGCCGCCTACAAGGCGACGATCGCGACGCTGCACGAGGGCATGACGAAGGAGGAGTTCCGTGCGAATTCGGCGGCCGCGCACGACGCGCTCGGCGCGTCGGGCGCGATCGGGGTCAACTTCGGCGAATCGACGGCATATCCGCACGGCAGCATCCAGCCGCGGCACCTCCGCGAGGGCGACATCGTCTTGATGGACGGTGGCTGCAAGGTCGAGGGCTACAGTTCGGACATGAGCCGGACGATCGTCTTCGGCACGCCGACCGACCGGCAGCGGGAGATCTGGAACCTGGAGCGCCGGGCCCAGGACGCCGCACTCGCGGCGGCCGAGATCGGCGTACCGTGCGCGGACGTCGATGCGGCCGCGCGCAAGGTCATCACCGACGCGGGCTTCGGGCCCGACTACCTGGTGCCCGGGCTGCCGCACCGCACGGGCCACGGGATCGGCCTCGACGGCCACGAGTGGGTCAACCTCGTGCGCGGCAATACGACGCCGCTTGCGCGCGGGATGTGCTTCAGCGACGAGCCGATGGTGGCGATCTACGGGGAGTTCGGGATCCGGCTCGAGGACTGTTTCCACATGACCGACGACGGCCCGCGGCTGTTCACACCGCAGAGCCCATCGATCGAGGAGCCGTTCGGATAGCGACGATGGCCCAGATTCACCCAGGCGCATTCGTTGATGCCGGCGCCAAGCTGGCCGACGACGTCGTCGTCGGCCCGGGCGCGGTCATCGAGGCCGGGGTCGCGGTCGGTGCGCGCGGCCGGGTCGGCCCCCATGCCGTGCTGCATCGCGGCACCACGCTGGCCGACGAGGTCACCGTGGCCGTTGGCGCCGTGATCGGTGGCGCGCCGCAGGACGTGAAGTTCAGCGGCGGGGAAAGCGGGGTGACGATCGGCCCGCAGACGGTCATTCGGGAGTATGCGACGGTCCACCGCTGCTCCGAACCCGGGGCGGTCACGCGTGTCGGTGCCGACTGCATGCTGATGGCGACGAGTCACGTCGCCCACGAGTGCGTCCTTGGCGACGGCGTCATCCTGGCCAACGGGGCGACGCTGGCCGGGCATGTGACGCTCGCGGACGGCGTCTTCGTATCGGGCCACGCGCAGATTCATCAGTTCGTGCGCGCGGGCCCACTGGTCATGATCGGCGGCGGGTCGAAAGTGCTCAAGGACCTGCCGCCGTACTGCGTCGCCGATGGCCATCCGGCGAGGCTGTTCGGGCTGAACTCGATCGGCCTGCGTCGAGCGGCTTTCGCCCCGGAGCGTGTGCAGGCGATCAAGGAGGCCTACCGGACACTGTTCGGCGCGGGTGTGCAGCTCGAGGCCGCCCTGACGTCACTCGATCGGCTTGGCCGCAACGGCAATCCGTCGGCCGCCGAGTTCGCGGCGTTCGTGCGCGCTTCGGAGCGAGGGATCGCCCGGCCCGGTCGATCCGGCGGGTAAGCTCGCCGTGCTATTCTTCCGATCTCCACCGGCAGCCTGACGGGTTCTTCGCGTGTGCCGGTGTCCCTGGGTCGTGGTCATCGCGGGGCCCCACCCCCAACGAGCCGCTGCTCCTCGGCTCCGCTCGTCGCAGCAGCTTGCGGGCCTACAATGTCTGGACTGGGCGATCGGCGCTGTGAGTCGTTCACGAGCGACGAGCGGCAGATCGGTACCTTCGCGGCGGCCACGGAGTCCGTCCGATGACGGTCACGCTCTGGGTCGTGGCGGGGTTGCTGATCGTGCTCGGCGTGATCGGCACCGTCGTGCCGGCGATGCCGGGGCCGACCCTGGTCTTCGGCGGCATGCTGCTGGCCGCCTGGATCGACAGCTTCGATCGCGTGGGGTGGCTGACGGTGTCGGTGCTGGGCCTGCTGACGTTCACGACGGTGGGCGTCGACGTGTTGGCCGCCAGCCTCGGGGCGGGGCGGCTCGGTGCGAGCCGGCTGGCGATCGTGGGGGCGATCGCGGGCACAGTGCTCGGCCTGTTCGCCGGGCTGCCCGGGCTGATCATCGGACCGTTCGTCGGCGCCGTGGCGGGTGAGTTGCTGGCGGGGCGGGACCTCGAGCGCGCGGGCCGCGTCGGCGTCGGCACCTGGCTCGGTCTGGCCGTGGGCGTGGCGATGAAGATCGGCCTGGTCTTCGCGATGCTGGGGATCTTTGCGACGGCCTATCTTCTCTAGATGGGCGCCTTGCGCCCCAAGCCAACGGTTCGCGACCCTGCGGGTCGCGGATCGCGGGGCTGAAGTCCCGCGCCACCTCGGAACCTGCGCGGAGGTCCTTACTCCGCCCGAAGCGCGGTGATCGGGTCGACGCGCGTCAGCCCCTGGGCGGAGACCAGGTGCGCCGACAACATCGACGCGATCGATACGGCCAGGACGACGGATCTGCGAACTCTCATGAGGTCACCTCTGTTGATTGGATGGGGCGGCTACGGCCCGAGCCGCGAACCCAGCGCGACACCGACGAATGTCGCAGTCGCGTAGCCGAGCGTGCCGCAGAGGATGGCCGGAATCACGAGCCCGTGCCAGCCGCGGGCCGTTGCCATCGCCGCCGCCGTCGTCGGCCCACCGGCGTTGGCGTTCGAGGCGACGACGATCTCCGCGAGATCGAGCCTGAGTACCGCGCCAGCCACCAGCAGGAACAGGAGGTGCACACTCAGGATGACCGCCGCGAACACGAAGAGCGAGGGGCCGGTGCGGGCGACGACGGCGATGTTGGCGCTCGCACCGATCGTCGCGAAGAAGAGTTGCATCATCACCGTGCCCAGTTCCTGCGCTCCGCCCAGGCGTCCGAGGCGGGACGGCAACGTGGTCGCGGCAGCGACCGCGACCGCGGTCAGAAGCAGAATGCCGCCGCCGTCCCAGCCGAACGCGGATGCCACGGTGTATCCGAGGCCGCAGCAGACCGCCGCGATAGCGAGCGATGTCATCATGCTGGGGACCGTGATCGGATCGGTGGCGTCGGCCGTGACGGCGGCAGGCGCGCCCGCGGCGTGGCGCTCGGGGTACCATCGTCGCAGCGCCGCCACGGACGGCAGCGTGAAGAGCACGAGGAAATAGAGCGTCATCACCAGGTTGTCCGCCGCCACCCCGGCCGTGAGCAGGTCACCCGACCTGAGGCCAAGTGCCTCGGCGGCGCCGGCGTAGTTCACCGATCCGCCGATGAACGTGGATGCGAAGATCCCGGCCAGACGCCACCCGTCGTCTGGGAGTGGCACGAGTGCGAAGGCTAGGAGGGTGCCGAGCACGGTGCCGACGGCGCCGCACCCGAACGCGACGAGCGTCGGTCCCGCCTCGCGGACGATCCGGCGGAGGTCGGCCTTGAAGAGCAGCAGCGGAATCGCCAGCGGCACGACGTAGCCCCAGACGATGTCGTAGACCGGCGCCGTGACCGGAATCACGTTGAGGTTCGACAGCGCGAACGTCGAGGCGATCGCGACGATCACGCCGGAGACCCGGGCGCCCCACCGGGTGTACTGCTCGGCCCAGAAGCCGAAGGCGGCAGCCGAGAGCAGCACTGCCAGGAGTGCCCAGGTGTCGTCGGGAGTGATGAGCGGCATCGAAGGGTTCAAGGCTACGAGGAGTTGGCGGCGCGTGCAACTTCCACTGCAGTTCTGGGGTTAGAATCGGCGTTTCCGAAGGAGACCGATGCCTGTTGACCACGCGCTCGCCGTCAGCCTGCTGCAAGACCTCGTCCGGATCCCGTCGGTGAATCCCGACCTCGTGCCCGGCGCGCCGGGGGAAGCCGACGTGGCGGCCTACATCGAAGATACGCTGCGGAGATGGGGGCTCACCGTCGACGTCGTCGAGCCCGCGGCCGGGCGACCGAACGTCGTGGCGACGTTAGAGGGCACCGGCGGCGGCCGGACGCTCCTCTTCAACGGGCATATGGACACGGTGGGTGTCGAGGGCATGGTGGTGCCGTACTCCGGTGAACTGCGCGCCGGGCGCGTGCATGGCCGGGGAGCGATCGACATGAAGGGATCGCTCGCTGCGACGATGGCGGCGACCAAGGCCGTCGTCGACGACGGAGCCAGGCTGCGCGGCGACGTTATCTTCACCTACGTCGCCGATGAGGAGTACGCCAGCCTCGGGACCGAACGGATCGTGGCCGACATCGCTTTGGAGCGTCTGCCGCGCCCAGACGCCGCCGTGAACACCGAGCCGACCGGTCTACGGGTCGGACTCGGCCACAAGGGATTCACCTGGGTCGAGGTCGCGACCGAAGGGAAGGCGGCACACGGCTCCCGCCCGGACCTGGGTGTCGACGCCATCGCGCAGATGGGGAAGGTTCTGGTCGAGGTCGGGCGATGGCAGGCCAGACTCGGGGCCGGCGAGCGGCACCCGCTGCTCGGGCCCGGTTCCGTGCATGCATCGCTCATCGACGGTGGTCGTGAGATGTCGTCGTATCCCGATCGCTGCACGCTGAAGCTCGAGCGCCGGACCGTGCCACCCGAGACCGCCGACACCGTGGCCGCCGAGGTCGGCGGAATTCTCGACCAGCTCGCGGCGGCCGACCGGACGTTCGAGGCGTCGTCGACCGTCACGTTCGTGCGCAACCCATGGCAAGCCGACCCCGGTTCCGAGATCGTCAGGACGACCTCCGCGGCAATCGCCACGGTCACAGAGGCTCCGGCCGAGACGATGACTCAGACCGGCTGGCTCGATTCGGCCCTCCTGGGCGATGCGGGGATCCCCACGGTCATCTGCGGCCCGCGCGGCGATGGCCTCCACGCCGTCGACGAGTCGGTCGAGGCGGCGTCGCTCGGGATCTGCGCCGAGATCTACGAGGAGATCATCCGCCAGTTCTGTGGCTAGTACGGTTGGATCGAGAGCGTGGAGGAAGAAGGCCGGGTGCCGATGCTAGCTCCCGGTCACGACGTCGAACAGGAGTGCCCAATCGCCGCCGGTCGTCCGTGACCAGGCCCGGAGGTAGCCGCCCGGTGCCCTGCCCATCGCCCGCGTCGAGCCAAACGTATAGGCCAGGTCCCCCGACCTCGCGATGGCGGCATCGATCTGCTCCCGCGTGAGACCTTCGGTGTTCGCCAGGTCGGCCAGGGCGTCGCGACCGGCCACGACGGCCCGTCCGTCGCGGTGGGCGCTGGCGGTCGGGTGGATGTCGTCGCGCGTCGGAGCCGCGGTCCGGTCGAGGGCCCGGAGCGCGTCGAGTCGAGCGTCGACCGCGTCTTCCGAGAGGTCGACGGCCGCGGCACGTGACGCGAGTGACCCCGCCTCGACCGATGTCGGCCAGTCGAGGTCGCCCGGTGCGGCCGTACCGATGTCGGCGGTGACCCGCCAGGACCCTTCGATCGTCCGCTGCCACAGCGTGACGTACCGCCCGAACGTCCGAGCGCCACCGGCGTCGGTGCGGCGCCAGACGCCGATGGTCAGCCCAAGGTCACCGGCTTGTGACAACTCGACCCGCGCCGGCGCCCACTCCAGGGTCACGCCGTCATCGCGCTGCTGCGCGACGGTGTCCCAGCCGTTTACCGGCCCCGGTCGGAAGATGACCGCGTCACGCGCCAGGTAGGTGCGAAACGCCGCTCGCGATCCCACTTCGACGGAGGCCGCCGAGAAGCGGCGCTCGGTGTCGACCAGCGAGCGGTACCGCCGACCGACCGGCGTCTGCGCCTCGGCGAAGGTGGTGGCGGCCGCTACACCGACGCACGCGATGCCGAGCCAGGCGGTCAGACGCGTCGCGCTCATCACCATCGTCGTCGGCATCATCTGCATGAATAAGGAAGTCTCCCGATTATGCCTCGGCCCTCGGCCGGCGCGGCAGAAAAACGTACGCGATCGCCAGGCCGTAGACGAAGTTCGACCAGCCGACCTCGAACATGTGCCAGAAGCGGATCGACGCCGGCATGTAGGGGCTGGGCGCGACGAGCCCGCCGATCCCCCGGATGAGACAGAGCGCGGCCCCGGCCGTGATGCCGGCTCTCAGCCATCCACCCGGGACGAGCCGAACAAGCGGCAGGGTGATCAGGGCGAACCAGACGCCGTTCAGGTGCTCCCATTCGAACAGCAGCAGCCCGAGCCGCTGCTGCTCGAGCTGGGCGGTGTAGAAGTCCTGAACGAACGGCCAGATGATGAGACCGGCGGCGAAGAAGAGCACGAAGTAGATCGCCCCGCTGGCGGGAATTCGCCAGAGCCACTGCAGGTCGGAGAGTTCGAAACCTCCGGTTTGGCCGTGGGCGACCCGCGACGACGAGTCCACGCCAAGCATGAGGGCGGCCGATACGGCGAGGAATGTCGACGTGAGAAGAAGCTGCACGATCACGCCGGTGAACCGCACGGCACTCACGTCGGGCTCGAAGAAGTACGCCGCCTGGGCGTGGGCCGCGAATTGGAGCCCGGCCAGGATGACGAACAAGGCGACGAACAACTGCTCCGTTGTTGCCCGGGCGCGCCGGGCGACGAAGGCTAGGGCCCAGACGACGAAGAAGGCACTGACCATCGCCCAGCCGATCCGATTGAGGAGCGGCGACGCCACTGGAGGTGAGCCGAACAGCCTGCCGACGAACGGCGCGACCAACAGCTCCTCGATCAGGGCGAAGCCGATGGCGATTGCCACGACGCGGTTCCAGGGCAATCCGAGGGGCTGGGTCATCGCGCCTTCCTCCCGCGACGGCGGTTCCCGAGCCGTCGACGTGCGCGGCGTGCCCAGGCCGCGCGCCCGCGCAGCCCTTCCAGGCCACTTTCGAGTGCGAGAGTCGCGTGCGAGGTCATCCCCGCGGCGTCCATGAACGGTGCGATCGACTCGACGTAGTCGTCGATGGACGCAGCCATCGTCTTGAGGAACCGGTCGACCTGGGCCGGCGGGAGCAAGCTGTCCATCAACGCGAACCGCAGCATCAGTTCCCGTTCCCTGAGCGCGGCGTCTTCGACCGTGACTGGCGGGGAAAGCCATCGGCGGAGGGCTTCGCGGCCACGCGAGGTCAGGTGATAGACGCGACGTGGCCGCAGCGAACCCTGTCGTTCGACCGCCCCCCGGATCAGCCCGCCACGCTCGAGCTTCCGCAGCGCCGGGTACACCGCGCCGGGGCTGCCGCTGTACTGGCGCATCGGCGTCGTCTGGAACGTCTTCATCAGGGCGTAGCCGCTGAGCGGCGCCTGCTGGATGAGACCCAGGAGCGCGTAGGTGAGGGTCGTCAGGGGGCGGACACTCATACGACAAGTAATATTACTAATCGTAATATATTGTCAAGACTCGGCCCTTATTCCCCTCACCGCGGCCTCTCTCCGCTGGGGAGAGGGGGTTTCACCGTGGCAGCGGAGCTAGGCGCCTAGTCGCCGACCGTGGCCAGGCACTCGATCTCGAGCGCCGCGCCCAGGGCCAGACCGGTCGAGCCGAACGCGCTCCGGGCGGGCAGGCGCTCGGGGAAGAACGTGACGTAGACCTCGTTCATCGCCGGCCACTGGCTCATGTCCTCCATGAAGACCATGCACTTGACGACGTGGTTCATCGACGACCCGGCGTTCTCGAGGGTCCGGCCGATGTTCTCGAGCGCCTGTCGCGTCTCGGCCTGCACGCCGCCCTCGGCCAGGCCGCCGCCCGGTCGGTTGCCGAGCATGCCCGAGAGATACAGCATGTCGTCGACCCGGACGTACGACGAGAACGGGCGGCCCGGGGCGCCGCCGACGTACTCCACATCGGGGCCCGAGCGCTGGGCGCGGGTGGTGAACGAGCCGAGCGCGAAGGCGACGGCGGCGAGGGCAACGAGCGCAGCGCGGATGGACGTGGGTGAGGTCATGATGGTGGTGGCTCCTTCTGGAAAACCTTCGGAAGATCTTTGTCCGGGCGACCCCGGCGGTCGTCCCGCAGGGGTATCAAACGTCAGGCACGGGTCCAGATCAAGCTAGTCCGGCCGTCGGCGAACCGTTCGCCCGCAACCTGCGTCCTTCTAGGGGAGAGGTCAACCGGCCGGGTCGGCCGTACTGTTAGAATGCAAAGAGTTTCCACCTTCCCCACGGGTCTCGGTAGTCGGTCGAAAGATTCAGGTTCATGAAGGTCATTCAAGACGCGGTGCGCTATCCGGTCACGACGGCAGTCGGCGTGATCCTGCTGGTGATGTTCGGCCTCATCTCGCTGTTTGGGCTACCGGTGCAGCTCACCCCAGACATCACGCAGCCGGAAGTGACGGTGATGACGTTCTGGCCGGGTGCGAGTCCGGAGGAGGTCGAGCGCGAGATCATCGACGAGCAGGAAGAGCAGTTGAAGTCGCTCGAAGGGCTCGAGAAGATGTTCAGTTCGAGCGCCGACAGCGTGGGAACGCTCACGCTGCGGTTCTACGTTGGCATCGACAAGGACGCGGCGATCCTGCGGGTCGCGAATCGCCTCGACCAGGTGCCCAGCTACCCGGACGACGTCGACAAACCGGTCATCTCGTCACAGGGTCTTCGGCCGGTCGCCTCGGCCTACTTCGCGCTCGAGCCGCTGCCCGAGGACGGCTTCGAAGGGGACATTTCGACGCTCTGGGACCTGGCGGACGACTTCATCAAACCCGAGTTCGAGCGGATCCCAGGCGTGGCGTCGTCGCAGATCTTCGGCGGACGCGAGCAGGAGTTGCAGGTCATCGTCGACCCGGCGAAGCTCGCCGCGCGGCAGATCACGATGAACGAACTGGGCGCCGCGCTCGACCGCGAGAACCGGAACTACAGCGGCGGCGATTTCTACGAAGGGAAGCGGCGATACATCGTCAGGACGGTCGGCGAGTATCAGTCACCCGAGGACGTCAACAACATCGTCGTCGCGGTGCGGGGCGGCGTGCCGGTCTATCTGCGGGACGTGGGCGAAGCATCGCTCGGCTATCGCAAGGCCGCCGACCGGGTCTTCGGGATGAACGGCCAGGTGCTCGTGCTTCCCGTGATGAAGCAGCCGGGCGCGAACGTGCTGGACATCATGGATGAGCTCCAGCTCACCGTCGAGCGGTTGAACGAGGCGCGGCTCGCGCCGCTCGGCCTTCAACTCGTTCAGGTTTACGACGAGACCGTCTACGTGCGCAGTGCGATCAGCCTCGTCCAGAGCAGCCTGCTGGTCGGCGCGTCGCTGGCGATCGTCGTCCTCCTGCTGTTCCTCCGGAGCGTCACGAGCACACTCATCATCGCCGTGGCGATTCCGACCAGCCTGATCGGCACGTTTCTCATGATGTCGTGGCTGGGTCGGACGCTGAACGTCATCAGCCTGGCGGGGCTCGCCTTCGCGGTCGGCATGGCGGTCGACAACTCGATCGTCGTCCTGGAGAACATTTATCGTCACCGGCAGATAGGCAAGTCTCGGAGCGTCGCGGCCGTCGATGGCGCGAAGGAGGTCTGGGGCGCCGTCCTCGCCAGCACCTTGACGACAATCGCCGTGTTCATACCGATCGCGTTCATCGAGGAGGAAGCCGGGCAGCTCTTCGGTGACATCGCCATCGCCATCAGCTGCACGGTCGCGCTCAGCCTCATCGTGGCCATCACCGTCATCCCGAGCCTGTCGGCGAAGATCCTCCATGCCGCGGAGGCCGACGAAACCCGGAAGGGGCTGCACAATCTCTGGGGCATGACGCGAATCGCGGGCGGCTTCGCCAACGTGGTCTCCGCCGTGGTCGGCTGGATCATCGGCTCGACGGTGCGGCGCGTCGCGATCGTCGTCGTGTTGTTCGCGGCGTCGGTCGGCGGCAGCGCGTGGCTCATGCCGCAGACCGAGTATCTTCCAGTCGGCAACACGAACTTCTTGATGGGGATGATGTTGCCGCCGCCCGGCTATAACGTCGACGAGATGACCGACATCTTCCATACCTACGAGGAAGAGTTGAAGCCGCTGTGGGAAACCGAACCGGGCTCTCCCGAAGCGTTGCAGCAGCCCGGAGGCGGCATCGACCAGTTCTTCTTCGCGGCGGCGCCGTCGTTCGGATTCATGGGGGTCTCGGCGCGCGATCCGATGCGGGTCCGCGAGCTGGTCCCACCGTTCTTCGCGTTGAACACGGCCGTGCCCGGCGCGATCATCGTGGCGCAGCAGTTCAGCATCTTTACGACCGAGGCCGGCGCCGCGCGGGCCATTGACATCGAATTGACGGGCCCGGATCTGGAACGCTTGATCGGCCTCGGCGTCCAGGTCTTCGGCCAGGTGATGCAGAAGATACCCGGCGCCCAGGCGCAGCCGATTCCCGGCCTCGACCTCGGCAATCCCGAGGTGCGCGTCGTGACCGATCGCCGCCGCGCGGCCGAAGCGGGACTGTCGAACCGCGAACTAGGGTTTGCCGTGAGCGCGCTCGTCGATGGTGCGAAGGCCAGCGACTACCGGTTCGAAGGGAAGGAAATCGATCTGCGCTTGATGGCCGAACAGAGCTTCGCGCATCGGACCCACCTGCTCGAGCAGATGCCGATCGCCACCTCCGAGGGTCGAATCATCACGCTCGGCTCGGTCGCCGAGGTGTCGCAGACGAGTGGGCCCGTCTCGATCGACCATCGGAACCGGGAGCGCGCGATCACGATCCAGGTCTCCCCGGACGAGCGGATGCCGCTCGAAGCGGCGATGGAGATCGTCGAGAACGAGATCATCGCGCCGCTCCAGGCGTCTGGGCAGATGAGCCGCCTCGAGCACGCTACCCTGGCGGGCAGCGCCGACAAGCTGACCCAGACGTTCGATGTGCTGCGGTTCAACTTCCTGCTGGCGATCGTGATCACCTACCTGTTGATGGCGGCGCTCTTCGAGAGCTTCCTCTATCCATTCGTCATCATGTTCAGCGTGCCGCTCGCCGCACTCGGGGGCTTCCTCGGCCTCGTGGCCCTCAATGCCTTCGTGGCCTACCAGGCGCTGGACGTGTTGACGATGCTCGGGTTCGTCGTGCTCGTTGGCACGACCGTGAACAACGCGATCCTCATCGTGCATCAGTCGCTGAACCATATGCGCGAGGAGGGGATGGAGCCGAAAGAGGCGATCCGCGAATCGACTCGGACCCGGGTCCGCCCGATCTTCATGACCGTCACGACGACGGTCTTCGCGATGCTTCCGCTCGTGCTGTTCCCCGGCGCCGGCTCGGAGCTCTACCGGGGGCTGGGCAGCGTCGTCGTCGGCGGCCTGATCGTCTCGACCGTGTTCACGCTCTTCCTCGTCCCGGCCCTGTTCAGCCTGGTGCTCGATGCCCGGGCGGCGCTCGGCCGCTGGCTCCGTCCGGCGCTGCAGCCCGGCCACTGAACCGGCGGCGCGAGGTGCTGGCGATGGCCGTTGTCCTGACCGTCTTGGGCTGTGGCGACGCGTTCGGCAGCGGCGGTCGGTTCCAGACCTGCTTCGCGATCGACGCCGGCGAGACCCGCGTCCTGCTCGACTGTGGGGCCTCGTCGCTGGTGGCGATGCGCCAAATCGGCGTCGATCCGCGCACGATCGACGCGATCATCCTGACCCATCTCCACGGCGACCACTTCGGCGGCCTGCCGTTCTTCATCCTCGACGCGCAGTTTCTCTCGAAGCGCACCGCGCCGCTCACCGTGGCCGGGCCGCCCGGGACCGAGGCGCGCGTCGTGCAGGCGATGGAGGCGTTCTTCCCCGGTTCGTCCGGCACCACGCGGAAGTTCGAGCTGCGCTTCGTCGAACTGCCAGCGGACGCGCCGACGGCGGTGGGCAAGGTCGTCGTCACACCCACCGACGTCATTCACGGCAGCGGCGCGCCGGCGTACGCGCTGCGCCTCGAAGTCGACGGTCGGGCGATCGGCTACTCGGGCGATACCGAATGGACCGAGGCGCTGTTGCCCGTCGCGCGTGACGCCGACCTCTTCATCTGCGAGGCGTCGGTCTTCGACAAGGCGATCCCGGGCCATATCACCTACACCACGCTCGTCGCGCGGCGCGCGCAACTCGAGTGCCGGCGGCTGCTGCTGACCCACCTGGGGCCCGACGTGCTGGCACGGCTCGACGAGCTCGAGATCGACGCCGCGACCGACGGGCAAGTCATCACACTATAGAATGAGGCCATGACCCCACCGGCAGCGGGGCCCGCTGGCACGTCCGACACGCGCGACATGGAGACGGGTTCCGACGCACCGCTCGATTTCATCCGCACGATCATCGCCGCCGACGTCGCTGCGCAGAAGCACGGCGGCCGCGTGGCGACCCGGTTTCCGCCCGAGCCCAACGGGTATCTGCACATCGGCCACGCCAAGTCGATCTGCCTGAACTTCGGTGTGGCAGCCGAGTATGGTGGCACGTGCAACGTCCGCTTCGATGACACGAACCCCACCACAGAGGATGTCGAGTACGTCGATGCGATCCAGGCCGACGTGCGCTGGCTGGGATTCGACTGGGGTGATCGGCTCTACTACGCGTCGGACTACTTCGAGGAGTTGTACCGCTTCGCAGTTCGCCTGATCGAACAGGGCCAAGCCTATGTCGACGACCTCGATGCCGAAGCGATCCGCGAGTATCGCGGCACCCTGACGGCGCCCGGGCGCGCGAGCCCGCATCGAGACCGCTCGGTTGCCGACAACCTCGACCTGTTCGGCCGGATGCGTGCGGGCGAGTTCCCGGATGGGTCGAAGGTGCTGCGCGCGAAGATTGACATGGCCTCGGGCAACATGAATCTGCGCGATCCGACCCTGTACCGGATCCGGCGCGCCGCCCATCACCGGACCGGCGAGACGTGGTGCGTCTATCCGATGTACGACTTCACCCACGCGCTGTCGGATGCCATCGAGCGGATCACGCATTCGCTGTGCACGCTCGAGTTCGAAGACCACCGCCCGCTGTACGACTGGGTCGTGAGGGAAGCCGATGCGCCGTCTCGCCCGCAGCAGATCGAGTTCGCGCGCCTGAATCTGTCGTACACCGTGCTCAGCAAGCGGAAGCTGCTGAAGCTGGTGACGGACGGCCACGTCTCGGGGTGGGACGACCCGCGGATGCCGACGCTGGTCGGCATGCGGCGGCGTGGCTATCCGCCAGGGGCGATTCGAGTGTTTTGCGACCGGATCGGGATGGCCAAGCGTGAGAACGTCGTCGATGTGGCGGCGATCGAGCACGCCGTGCGCGAAGAGTTGAACCGGACGTCGCCGCGGGTGATGGCGGTGCTGCGGCCGTTGAAGGTGGTCATCGAGAACTATCCGGAAGGACAGGTTGAGGAACTCGATGTCATCAACAATCCCGAGGATGCGGCGGCGGGCACGCGGAAGGTCCCGTTCTCGCGGGTGCTGTATCTGGATCGCGCCGACTTCCGCGAGGATCCGCCCAAGAAGTTCTTTCGGCTCGCGCCCGGCCGCGAGGTGCGCCTGCGGTGCGCCTACTTCGTGACCTGCGTCGGCGTCGTGAAGGATGACCAGGGCGAGGTCGTGGAGCTGCGGTGCACCTATGATCCGACGACGCGTGGTGGGTCGGCGCCCGATGGACGAAAGGTGAAGGCGACGCTGCACTGGGTCTCGGCCGAGCACGCGCTCCCGGCGTCTGTCCGCCAGTACGATCGGCTATTTGTCGATGAGCACCCGGGAGAGTCGCGCGAGTTTCTCGAGGCACTGAACCCAGACTCCCTCGAGGTCATTGAGACCTGTCAGGTTGAGCCGAGCGTCGCCGGTGCGGTCGGGGGAACGCGCTATCAGTTCGAGCGCCTCGGCTACTTCTGCGTCGATCCGGAGTCGACCGGTGAACGGCTCGTGTTCAACCGCACGGTATCGCTGCGCGACGCGTGGGCGAAGATCGCGCGCGCAACGAAGACGAAGACGGGCGGCTGACTCCAGCCGGCGCCAAGGCGCGAGAGGATGACGACATGACCGGCTTGCTCCTTGTGGCGTTGCTCGTGGGCCTCGTCCTGCCGCTCCAGGCAGGGATCAACTCGCAGCTCAGGATTCACGTCGGCCACCCGCTCTGGGCCGCGCTCGTGTCGTTCAGCGTCGGCACCTGCGTGCTGGCGCTGGTCCTGGCCGTGACCCGTGTCGGCTGGCCCGAGGCCGGCTGGGTCGGCCGGGTGCCATGGTGGCAGTGGACCGGAGGCTTGCTCGGGGCGACGTTCGTCACGTCCTCCATCGTCCTGGCGCCGCGACTGGGCGCGGCCGTGCTCATCGCGACCGTCGTCGCGGGGCAGATGGTCGGATCGCTCTTCGTCGATCACTACGGCGCCGTCGGCTACCCGCAGCATGCGGTGAGCGTTTCACGCGTGGTCGGCGTGGCCCTGATCGTTGCGGGCGTCGCCCTCATTCAGTACCGATGACGACCTCAGGCCCCACGCGAGTCCGTCGTCCGCGGGCGCGTTGGCTCGCCGTTGGCGTGCTGGCCACCGCGGCCGTGGCCGGTGCCTGCAGCCGGGAGCGGACGAACGTGCTGGTGCCCGATGGCGCCGGGACGGTGACGGTGATGGACTTCCAAGAGCCATTCCCGCTCGATCCGCTGCCCGAGGGCTGGCGGCATCGAACGTTCTGGCGCCACCGACCGATGGAGATGTCATTCGTCACCAAGGCGGGGGTGGCCGCCATGCGCTTCGCCACGCGTGACACGGCGTCGATGCTGTTCCGCCATGTACAGGTCGACCTCGGCACCTACCCCCATCTTAGCTGGCGCTGGTTCATCGAGACCGAGATCGACGGAACTGTCGATGAGCGTACCCGTGAGGGCGACGATCACCCGGCCAGGTTCTTCCTCAGCTTCGTGACGACCAACGGCGTGGCCCGACAGATGGAGATCATCTGGGCCAACCGGCGGTTCGCGGCCGGTGAGTACAAGATGCTCGGGAGGTTCCCCCACTACGTGGCGAACGGGGGTGCCGCGAACGTCGGGCGCTGGCACGACGAGACGGTCGATCTGGCAGCCGTCTACCAAGAGTTGTGGGGTGGTGATCCTCTCGGCGTGACACTGGTTGACCTCGGGGTGTTCTGCGACTCCGATGACACCGGCGCCGAGAGCGTCGCCTACATCGCCGACGTGCGCGTGTCACAGACGCCGCCGAGTTGACCATGCCCGAGCGCGCTACGGTCCAGCTGTTCGCCACGTGCCTGGTCGACACGATCCGACCCAGCGCAGGAATGGCCACGCTCCGCCTGCTCGAGCGGCTCGGCGTGACCGTCATCGTTCCAGACGGCCAGACCTGCTGCGGGCAGCCGGCGTTCAACAGCGGGTGCCTGGACGACGCGCGCGCCATGGCGCGCTACACGATCGACCTGCTCGAGCGCTCGCCGGCGCCCGTAGTCGTCCCTTCGGGATCGTGCGGCGACATGATCGCCCACCAGTATCGCGAGCTGTTCAGCGGCGACCCGATCTACGGACCGAAAGCCGAACGCGTGGCGGCGCGCACGTACGAACTCGGCCAGTACCTGGTCGACGTCCTGGGCGTGGAGGACGTCGGAGCGAAGGCCCGGCGGACGATGGCGTACCACCCGTCGTGTCACCTGCTGCGGGGGCTGGGTGTCCGGGAGGCCGCGCCGCGCCTGCTCGAAGCGGTTGCCGGAGCGCAGTCGGTGGAGTTGGCGGGCGGCGAGGAGTGCTGCGGGTTCGGCGGCACGTTCGCGGTGAAGATGAGCGAGCTGTCGAGCGCGATGCTCGACCGCAAGCTCGACGCCATCATCGGCTCGGGCGCCGATACCGTCGTGGCTTGTGACGCCGGATGCCTCTTGCACATCGAGGGCGGGCTGCGTCGCCGAGGCGCGCGCGTGGCGGTGTGCCACCTCGCGGAGATTCTGGCGGAGGCTGAATGAACTCGCAGCCAGTCTCGTTTCATCGGCGAATCTCGAAGGCCCTGGCCGATAGCCAGCTTCGCCTGGCACTCGGACGCACGACGGAGCGGTTCACGGCGAAGCGAGCCGCGGGGTTGGCATCGCTGCCAGACGTGGACGCGGTGCGTGACCGTGCGCGCGCGATCCGCCTGCACACCTTGTCCAGGCTCGACACCTATCTCGAGCAGTTCGAGGCCGCGGTGACGGCCGCCGGCGGCCAGGTGCATTGGGCCGCCGATGCGAAGGAGGCGAGCGCGATCGTACTCGACCTGGCGCGCGCGCAGTCGGTCGAACGCGTGGTGAAGTCGAAGTCGATGGTGAGCGAGGAGGTCGCGCTCAACGAGACGTTGATCGGCGCCGGGCTCGATGTCGTCGAGTCGGACCTTGGGGAGTACATCATCCAACTCGCCGGTGAGACCCCATCGCACATCATTGCGCCGGCCGTCCACAAGACGCGCGAGCAGGTCGGCCAGTTGCTCGCGGAGAAGCTCGGCGTTCCGGTGACTGACGACGTCGGCGAGATGACGGCCACCGCCCGTTCCGTCCTGCGCGACGTCTTTCTCCGCGCGGATATGGGCGTGAGCGGCGTCAACTTCGGGGTGGCGGCGACGGGATCGCTGGCCATCGTGACGAACGAGGGCAACGCCTCACTGGCCGTGACCGCACCGCGCATCCACGTGGCGATGATGGGCATCGAACGCCTCGTGCCGAACCTCGACGACCTGGCCGTGATGCTGCAGATTCTCGCGCGCTCGGCGACCGGCCAGAAGTTGACCGTCTACACCGACCTGCTGACCGGGCCGCGCCGCGGAGATCCTGACGGCCCCGAGGAGTTGCACGTCGTGCTGGTCGACAACGGGCGGAGCCGCCTCGTCGGTACGGAGGTCGGCGAGATTCTGGCGTGTATCCGGTGCGGGGCCTGCCTGAACGCGTGCCCGGTCTATCAGCAGATCGGCGGACACGCCTACGGGAGCGTCTATTCCGGTCCGGTTGGCGCCGTGTTGACGCCGAGCCTCGACACCGAAGGTCCGTGGGGCACGCTGCCCGATGCCAGCTCGCTGTGCGGCGCCTGCCGCGAGGCGTGCCCGGTGCGGATCGACATTCCGCGAATGCTGCTGGCCCTGCGCGCCCGGTCCGTACGCGCCGGCACCGCCGATCGCGCGGTCCGCGTCGGTTTCCGCCTGTATCGATGGGCCGCCACTCGCCCGTGGCTGTTCAGGCGCGCGGTGGCGGCCGCGCGGTGGCTGACCGAGCTGCTCTCGGCCGACGGCTGGTTACATCGGCTGCCGCCGCCGCTTTCGGGCTGGACGCGCTCGCGCGACTTTCCGGTCATTGCGAGCCGCACCTTCAGCGAGCGGATGCGAGACCGAGCAGAAGGGGCCAAATGAGCGACAGCCGCGCGGCGATCCTTTCGCGCATCCGATCGGGCCGGGCCGGTCAGCCTGAGTCTCCGGCCGCGCCACCCGTCGCACCGGTACCTGCCGGCGTACCGAAGACGACCGCGCTGGTCGACCGGTTCGTGCAGGAGGCTGAATGCGTCGGTGCCGTCGTGCACCGCGCCACGCGCGACGGGGCCATCGATCTCGTCGGACGCCTCCTCGTCGACGCCGGCGTCCGCCGGCTCGTCTCGTGGGAACCCGACGATCTGCCGATTCCCGAGGCGCTCGATGCCGCTGTCGACCGTGGGATTCAGCTCGTGGAGCCGTCGTTGCCCGACGGTGTGGAGCCGCTCGACCGGGACTGGACGACGATGGCTGCCGCCGATGCGGGCCTGACCGGCGCCGCCGGTGGGCTGGCGGACACCGGGACGGTCATTCTCCGCAGCGGACTGGGGCGGGCTCGTCTGACCTGGCTCCTGCCCCCGCTGCATCTGGTGCTGCTCCACGCACCATTCATCTATCCCACGCTGCCGGCCTTCATCAGCGCGCGTGGCGAACTGGTCGGGCGCAGCAGTCACGTCGCCTTCGTGACCGGTCCGAGCCGCACGGCCGACATCGAGCAGACGCTCACCATCGGCGTGCACGGGCCGAAGGTCGTGCAGATCGTGCTGGTCGAGCGCGACCGGGAACCGGCGCCGGAGTCCGTGGCCGGAGATCGGATCGATGGCTAGGATCGAGGGCACGCTCGGGGTCGGACTCGTCGGGACGGGGTGGGTGGCGGCGTCGCACCTGCGGGCAATCGAGGCGAACCCCCACACCCGGTTGCGTCACATCTGCGGCCGGCAGGAGGCGCGCGCGCGTGACAAGCTGACCCGCTTCGGCGCCGATGTGTCCGGGGTGGCGTTCACCCGGCGCTACGAGGATCTGCTCGAGGCGCCCGACGTCGACATCATCGTCATCGCCACGCCGAATCACCTGCATGCCGAGCAGGCTGTGGCCGCTGCCGCGGCGAAGAAACATATTCTGCTCGAGAAGCCCACCGGGATCGATGTGCGCGAGCTCGTGCGGATCCGCGATGCGGTCCGGCGGGCGCGGGTCCGGACGATCGTTTCCTTCGTGCTGCACTACAACCCGTTCGTCCGATTTGCGCACTGGCTACGCGAATCGGGGTGGCTCGGGACAATTCGATACGCGCGGTTCCAGTACCTGTCCCGCGTCCTCGACGGGTATCCAGGGTGGTCGTGGGTCAAGCGCGCCGACAGCGGCCGGAGCCACTTGCTCGCGGCGGGCTGCCACGCGGTCGACGCGTTGCGCTGGTGCAGCGGACTGGAGCCCACCGAGGTCAGCGCGTTTCACACTCGGTTCACGAAGGGCTATCAGTGGCCGACCTCGATCGTCCTCAACGTCAAGCTGGGCCGCAAGGCCATCGGCCAGGTCGTCAGCTCGACCGATTTCATGATGCCCTATACCTTCGGTGTCGAGTTGATGGGCGACAAGGCGTCGATGGTCGACGGGCTCCTGTTCTGGAAGGACACGCCGCTTTCGCTGGTGGCGCTCCGGCGCGCCAATCCGTTCCCTGACGTGGCACTGCACGAAGCGACCGCGCTCGATGGGAGCCCCGCCATCCGCATCGAGTGCGACATGCCGGCTTCGGCCGACGCGCGTCACCATCCGTTCCAGGGTGAGATCGATGAACTCGTGGACTGTATCCGCGAGGGCCGTGAGTCGCATCTGAACGTCTTCGACGCCCAGAAGACGATGGAAGTCTGCCTGGCCGCGGATCGATCGGCGGCGCGCGACGGCCGGCCGGTGCGCCTGCCGCTCATTCGTTCCTGAGCACCCCCCCAAGCATGCCAGCGTACGTCGCTGTCGATCTCGGAGCCAGTGGCGGCCGGGTCATGCTGGGACGGGTGGCGGACGGGCGGGTGTCGCTCGAGGTCGCGCACCGGTTCGCCAACATCCCCTATCGAGCGACCGGTCATGAGCGATGGCCGCTCGCGACGCTGCTGGCCGAAGTGCGGAACGGGCTGACTCGCGTCGGCCACGCCGCCGATGACCTCGTGAGTGTCGGCGTCGCCACGTGGGGTGTCGACTTCGGGCTGCTTGATGCCAGCGGCCGAGTGCTCGACGATCCAGTCTGCTACCGCGACCGACGCACCGCCGGCGTCGTTGACCGGGTCCTCGACATCGTGCCGGCGCCGGAGCTGTTCCGGCGCACCGGCTCGCAGGTGCTGGCGCTGAACACCGTGTACCAGATGGTGGCGCAGCGCGACGCCGGAGAGTGGCCGGTCGACGCCGCGCGCCTCCTGATGATGCCCGATCTGGTTCATCAGGATCTCTGCGGCAGCGTCGTCGGAGAAGTGACGATGGCCAGCACGACGCAACTGGCCGACGCATCGACGCGCCGCTGGTCGCCGGAGTTGTTCGAGCGCTTGGGCCTGCCGATGGCCGTGATGCCCGACCTGGTGCAGCCCGGGACCCGGCTCGGGCACCTCCACCACGACGTGCGTGAGGCGGCAGGGCTTCCGGAGATGACGGTCGTGGCGCCGGCGACCCACGATACGGCCAGCGCGGTGGTCGGGACTCCGGTCGACGAGGGCTGGGCTTATCTCAGTTCGGGCACCTGGTCGCTGCTGGGTGTCGAGACGGCGGCGCCCGTGCTGACCGAAGCGGTCCGTGCGGTGAACCTGACGAACGAAGGCGGCGCCGAAGGCACGAACCGATTGCTGAAGAACATCGCCGGGATGTGGATCCTCGAGTCGTGCCGACGTGCCTGGGCGGCGGCGGGCACGCCCGTCGCGCTCGACGCGCTCGATCTGGCGATCGCGTCGGCGCCGGCGCGCCAGGCCTTCATCCCACCGGATGCGAGCCCGTTCTTCAACCCGCCCGACATGCCGGCGGCGGTCACGGCCTTCCTGGGCGAGTCAGGTCAACGTCTGCCGGACGATCTCGGTGGATTCGCACGGGTGATCCTGGAGTCGCTCGCGCTCCGCTACGCCACGGTCATCTCGGAGATCGAGCAGGCGACCGGCCAATCGATTCGCGGGATCCGGATCATCGGCGGGGGGTCGCAGAACCGCTTCCTCAACCAGGCCACGGCGGACGCGACCGGGCGGGAGGTACGCGCGGGGCCGGTCGAAGCGACCGCGCTCGGCAACGTGATCGTGCAGGCGATCGCGGACGGCCGTTTCGGGAGCGTGGCCGAGGCTCGGCGCGCCGTGGCGCGTGACGAAGCCGGCGAAGCCTACGAACCCCGCGACCCTGATGCCTGGGCCGAGGCCCGCGCCCGCTACGCCCAGTTGGAAGCGGACCTGGCGTAGCTGAGGCGCCTGGCTCCAACTCGTGCTGGCGTCGAGCGCCGCCAGCGCGTCCGCTGGGGCCGCCGTCGGCGGTGATGGCGCCGGCTCGGGCAGCGCGGTGCGCTGGAACCCACAGCGGCACGACTGCACCTTGTGGGGCACCTGGCGGCCGCAGCCGGGACAGGTCCAGACGTACGACCCGTCGACTTGATCAGGCATCAGTCAGTCACGCCGTCGCCAGTCTCGTGCTGGGGATCCGAGATTACTCTTGATTCTACTGCAAGTTACCGGCTTGCGGCGATCGGCCTGGCGCATCGGGCCGGTGACCGGGCGTCGCCGCGTTCTGCGATAGGCTCAGCCGATGTTCTCGAGCCGGCTGCCGCACGACCCACGGCCGAATCCGCTGACGCGCGCACTTCGGGCACTGCGCGCGGACGATGTCCCGATCTTCGACCTCACCGAATCGAACCCGACTCGAGTCGGCCTGGACTACCCGGAGCGGCTCTTCGACGAGCTGGTGCCGTCGAGCCGAGGCTACGCGCCGGCGCCGCTGGGTGTGTGGAGCGCCCGGGCGGCGGTTGCGGCGCATCTCGAGACCGAGGCGATCGACGTGGCGCCGGACCGGATTGCCCTGACCGCGAGCACGAGTGAGGCGTACTCGATCCTCTTCAAGCTCCTGTGCGACCCGGGTCACGAGATCCTGGTGCCGCAGCCGAGCTATCCACTCTTCGCGCATCTCACACGACTTGACGGCGTCGTCGGGGTGCCGTACGACCTCGAGTATCACGGCCGGTGGTCGATCGATCCAGGCCGGATGGCCCGGGCCGTCTCGCCTCGGACCCGGGCGATTCTCGTCGTGACGCCGAACAATCCGACCGGGTCGTATCTGAGTCAGCTCGAATTGGAGCAGGTGAGCGAGTTAGCCGCCGCCCACGACTTGGCGTTGATCGGCGACGAGGTGTTCCGGTCGTATCCCGCGTCGGACGCCGCTCCACCGTGGCCCAGCGTGCTCTCCGGAGGCGCGCCGATGGCCTTCAGTCTCGGTGGATTGTCCAAGTCGGTGGGATTGCCCCAGATGAAACTGGCGTGGATCGCGGTCGGTGGGCACGACGCGGAGGTGTCGTCGGCCATGGCGCGGCTTGAGCTTGCCTGCGACACCTACCTGTCGGTCGCCACGAGCGTGCAGGGTGCGGTCGGCGCATTGTTCGCCGGAGGCCAGGACGTGCACGAGCAGATCGCCATGCGAGTCCGCCGGAACCTGGACGCGCTCCAGCGCGCGGCGACCGACGCGCGCTGGGCGCGCGTGCTGCCGGTCGAAGGCGGCTGGTCGGCCGTGGTGGAGGTGCCGGCCACCGTCTCCGAGGAGGAGCGAGTGCTGGATCTCCTGACCCGGCGTCACGTCCTGGTGCATCCGGGCTTCTTCTACGATTTTCCGCGCGAGGCGTTCCTCGTGTGCAGCCTGCTGCCCGAACCGCGTGTCTTCGACGCCGCGCTGCCCCATCTGCTCGCGCGCGACTGACGGTTCCGCCTCCGTTCGCCACCCTCGGCCGGCGGACTCTTGTGTTAGAATGCCCGGAACATGAGTCTCCTCAGCAACTTAGTCCCCATTACGATCATTGCGGTGTCCGGCTTGCTGCTCGCCGGGTGCTCCGCACCGGCGCCAGAGGCCGAGCCGTCGCCGACCCGCGCGGTCGACATCGAGCTGCCCTCGGAGTCGACGGTGGTCGAGGGAACGGTCCCTCGCAACGCGACGTTCGCGGGGCTGCTCGAGTCGCACGCCCTGCCCGGTGCGCTCATCGTCGCGATCGTGGAGGAGACGCGTGACGTCTTCGACCCGCGGCGGTTGCGAGCCGGCAACGAGTACCGGCTGGTAACGGCGGACGACGGTCGACTGCGCCAGCTCGACTATCACATCGACTCGGACAGCTTCTTGCGGGTTGCGGCGCTCGGCAGCGGCGGCGATAGCGCTGTCGAAGCGGCCATCGTGCCCTACGTCAAGCAGCGCGCGGTCATCGCGATGAGCGGCGGCATCGATCGTTCGCGCTCGTCGCTGGTCGCGGCGATCGACGATGCGGGTGAGCAGGTGCAACTTGCGATTGCGATGGCCGATGTGCTGGGCGGCGAGATCGATTTCAACAACGACCTCCGTCTCGGCGATTCGTTCCAAGTGCTCTTCGAGCGCTACTTGCGCGAGGATCAGTACGACGACTACGGCAACGTGCTCGCGACCGAGTTCAACAACGACGGGCGGCGCGTCAGGGCCATCAGGTTCACACCGCCCGGCGGCGACCCTGGCTACTACGACGAAGAGGGACGATCGCTCAAACGGATGTTTCTGAGGTCACCCTTGCGCTTTGAGCCGCGGATCACGTCGCGCTTCTCGCGCAGCCGGATGCATCCGATTCTGGGTGAGCGCCGGGCGCACCTCGGCGTGGATTACGGCGCGGCCACCGGCACGCCGGTCATTTCCGTTGCGAACGGCACGGTCATCTCTGCGGCCTCGAGCGGCGGGTCGGGTCGCATGGTGCGACTCCGTCACAGCGGGGGCTACGAGACCTACTACCTGCACCTCTCGTCGTTCGCCAACGGCATGCGACCGGGCGCGCGTGTCCAGCAGGGCCAACTGATCGGCCGGGTCGGCTCGACTGGCCTGGCCAACGGGCCGCACCTCGACTACCGCGTGAAGAAGAACGGCGTGTTCGTGAATCCGCTGGTGGAGCATCGCAAGATGCCGCCGGGAGAGCCGATTCCCGCAGAGCACCTCGACGTGTTCCACGCCGAGCGCCGACGCGTGTTCGGAATGCTCGTCGACTCGACACCAACCCCGACCATTCTGTCGGCTGACGACGCCGACGCCGATGCGGCCGGCGCGCCCTGACCGCGAGACGCGCACCCTCCCGTTCGATTCGTCCGGACCGCGCGGCGAAGCGCGTGTCACGCGTGGGCTAAGATAGCTGCATGGCCGCGATCCGCCCGTTTCGAGCGCTCCGACCGATGCCCGACGCCGCCCGGCGTGTCGCGGCCGTTCCGTACGACGTCGTGACGACCGATGAGGCTCGCGAGTTGGCCGCCGGCGAACCACTGAGCTTCCTGCGCGTGTCACGCGCTGAGATCGACCTGCCGCCCGGGACCGATCCATATGCCGAGGCGGTGTATACGCGCGCGGCGGACAACCTGCGGTCGCTGCGGCAGGCCGCGCCGCTTGTCACCGAGGCTGACGCGTTGCTGTACTGTTACCGGCTGCAAGCCGACGGTCACGAGCAGGTGGGAGTCGCGGCATGTTATTCACTCGATGAGTACGACGGCGGAGCGATCAAGAAGCACGAACATACCCGGCCGAAGAAAGAAGATGACCGGACGCGCCACATGCTCGCACTGCGGGCGCAGACCGGGCTGGTGTTCCTGACCTACCGCGCGACGTCGACCATTGATGAAGCGGTCGATCGCGCGTGCGCGGGCGACGCGTTGTTCGACTTCGAGGCATCCGACGGTGTCCGGCACACGGTGTGGGCGGTGCCGCCGGGCGACGTGCGCGCGCTCGCCACCGCGTTCGAGGTCGTGCCCGCGCTCTACATCGCCGACGGGCACCATCGCGCGGCCAGCGCAGCTCGGGCGCGGACCACGATCACCCGCGGGTCGGAGGCGATCCAGGCGGAGGACACCTTCGTCGCCGTGGCGTTTTCGCACCGACAGGTGCGGATTCTGCCGTACCATCGCGTCGTGCGGGACCTGCAAGGGCAGACGGCGGAGGCGTTTCTCGATCGGGTCCGGGCGGTGTTCCCGGTGCAGGCCGGCGGTCCCGCGCCGACGCGGGCGGGCGAGGTGTCGATGTATCTCGGCGGTGCCTGGCACCGCGTGGCGCTGGCCGAGCCGGAAGGTGCATCGGGCGGGCGCGCGGCCGGCCTCGACGTGTCACGACTCCACAGTGCCATTCTCGAGCCGCTGCTCGGCATCGGTGATGTGCGTCAGGACCCGCGCATCGACTTCGTTGGCGGCGCGCGTGGAGCCGCCGCGCTCGCCGATCGCGTCGATCGCGGCGAGGCGGCGGTGGCGTTCTCGATGTTCCCGGTGACCGTCGACGACCTCATGGGGATCGCTGATGAGGGCGGGATCATGCCGCCCAAGTCCACCTGGTTCGAGCCGAAGCTGCGCGATGGGCTGCTGATCCATCCGATCGGCTGAGCGCCCGGCAAGACGCGATGAGCGAACGCATCTACAACTTCAGTGCCGGCCCGGCCGTGCTGCCGGAGCCCGTGCTCGAGGAGGCGAGGCGTGACCTGCTGGCGCTGCCGGCTGCGGGCATGTCGGTCCTGGAGATCAGTCATCGCTCCCGCCACTTCGACGCCATTCTCGATGAAGCCGAGCAGGCGCTTCGCGACCTGGCCGGCGTCCCGGCGAGCCACCGAGTGCTGTTCCTGCAAGGCGGCGCCAGCCTGCAGTTTGCGATGGTGCCGTTGAACCTGCTTTCCGCCTCCGGCACCGCGGACTACCTCGTCACGGGTGTCTGGTCGAGGAAGGCGGTCGCGGAGGCTGAGAAGATCGGCCGCGTGCATCCGGCCGCGTCGACCGAGTCCGAGGGTTTTGTTCGGGTGCCGCGGGCCGACGAGATCGCGGTGTCGCCGGACGCGGCCTACGTGCACATGACGTCGAACAACACGATCTACGGGACGCGGTGGGCGACCCTACCCGAGACGGGGTCGATCCCGCTCGTGAGCGACATGTGTTCCGATCTCTTCAGCCGCCCGGTGCCGGTCGAGAGGTTCGGTCTCATCTACGCCGGCGCCCAGAAGAACCTCGGCCCGGCCGGATTGACGGTCGTGATCGTGGACGAGGCGTTGCTGGCACGGTCGCCGGGCGCGCTGCCGTCGATGCTGAGCTACCGCGTGCTGGCCGACGGCGGCTCTCGCTACAACACCCCGCCGGTCTTCGCGATCTATCTGCTGGGACTTGTGCTCAAGTGGCTGACCGCGCAAGGCGGGCTCGAGGCGATGGCGGCACACAACGATCGCCAGGCCGCGCGGCTCTACGCCGAGATCGATCGCACCGGGTTCTACCGTGGCGTGGCCGAGCGCGAGAGCCGATCGCGGATGAACGTCACGTTTCGGTTGCCGACCACCGACCTCGATGGCCGATTCGCCCGCGAGACGGCCGAGTTCGGGTTGGATGGGCTCGCCGGTCATCGCTCGGTCGGAGGTCTGCGGGCGTCGATCTACAACGCGATGCCCGATGCAGGCGTGGCGGCCCTGGTCGAGTTCATGCGAGAATTCGAGCGGACGCACGGGTGATTGGAGGGGGCACGTCGCGCATCCGTCGCGCGGGACTATGGCACGCTCGGGGGTCGGTCATGCTGCGGGTGCGGTCGATGATTGCGCCGGATCGTAGGGATGACCGACGGTTCGCACAGCCGACAATTCAGCAGTGGGGGGGGGTATTCGATGGTTGCTCTGTTGACATTGGTGGTGCTCTTCGTCGGCGCCGTCGTGCCGACCGTCGACGCTCAGACTGGACTCGGTGCGATTGAGGGTGCGGTTCGAGACGAGAGCGGTGCCGTCGTGCCTGGCGTGACGGTGACGGCGACCCACGCCGCCAGCGGCGCGTCCGCCAGTGCGGTGAGCGACGGGGCCGGACGCTTCGAGGTGGGCCAGTTGCCGCCCGGCGACTACGAACTCAGCGCGTCGATGCCGGGGTTTGGCCCGGCGACGAGTCGCGTATCGGTCGTCGCGGGTGCCGCCGAGACGGTCGAGTTCACGCTGGCGATCTCGCCGCTGGCTGAATCGGTCACCGTCACCCGAACGCTGCAGGAGAGAAGCGTCGTGCCGACGGCGGTGGCGGTCATCGACGGCGATGAAGTCCAGTTCGCACAGCGGCAGGAAGCGTTGGCCGAGACGATGCGCGGCGTCCCAGGCGTCTTCGCGGAGAACCGGCGCAACTTCAGCCTCGCGAGCGGAACGCAGGTCACGATCAGGGCGCCGATGGTCGGATTCGGGATGCGCGGAATCCAGATGTTCCAGGATGGTATCCCGCTCACGACCGCCGACGGCACGACCCAGCCGACCAACCTCGACCTCGGCTCCGCCGAGCGTCTGGAGATCATCCGCGGACCGAACTCCGTGCTTTACGGCAACGCGGCGGGCGGCGTGATCAGCGTCTGGACGGCGTTCCCCACAGCGCGCCGGCTGGAGGTTCAGCCCGATATCCAGTTCGGCAGCTACGGCTACAACCGCCAGCAGGTCAAGGTGCACGGGACCTCCGGCCAGACGAGCTATCTGTTCAACGCCAACCGGATCGAGACCGACGGGTTCCGCGAGCACAGTGCGGCCGAGGTGCGCCGCGCCAACCTGGTCGTGCGCCGGGCCCTCTCGTCGAAGACCGAGATCCGCGGAATGTTCAACTTCTTCGACATGCCGTTTGGCGAGAGCGCCAGCACGTTGAACGAGGATGATGCCCGTAACAACCCCCAGAGCGTTCGAGCGCTGGCGTTACCGCAGGGCTGGGGCGAGGCGGCGACGCAGGGCCAGGGCGGCGTGACGCTCGAGCATCAGTTCGAGAACGGCATGGCATTCCGCGGGACCGGCTGGGGCGCGTGGCGCGACGTCTCCAGTTCGATTCCGTTTCGGACCATCGATCTGGGGCGGAACTCCGGTGGATTCCGCACCGAACTGTCGGGAGCGAACAACTCGGGCGCCGTGCCGGTGCGGTGGACGACCGGTGTCGACCTGTCGGTGCAGAGCGACGACCGGGCTGAGTTCGGCAACGCCGGCGGCGCGACCGGCGGCGGGCTGCCAGAATACGGCGACATGCAGCTCGAGCAGAAGGAAGAGGTCTTCTCGGTCGCACCGTTCGCCCAGGTGACGCTGACGCTGCATCCGCGATGGTTTGCGACGGCCGGAGTTCGGTACGACTACTACGATTTCACCGCAACCGACCGGTTCCTGAGCGATGGCGATCAGTCGGGTGGCCGGACGCTTGATGCCGTCAGCCCGATGGCCGGCGTGACCTTCGCGGCGTCGGACGAGGTGAACATCTACTCGAACTTCTCGACGGCCTACCAGACGCCCACGACCGTCGAGTTGTCGAACCAGCCGACCGGCGAGGGCGAAGGTGGCTTCAACGAGAATCTCAACCCCGAAGATCTGCGAAGCTTCGAGGTCGGGGCCCGCGGCACCGCCAACGAGGGACGCGTGAGCTACGTGCTGGCGGCCTACTTCGCGACCCTGGACAACGCGTTCGTCGAGTTCCAGCGGCCCGACGAGCAGACGTTCTTCCTCAATGCGGGAAAGTCGTCCCGGAACGGTCTCGAGGCGCGCGTCGACTGGGCGCCGACGCCCCAGGTGAGCACATACGTTTCGTACACTTACCAGAACTTCGAGTTCGTCGAGTTCGAGACGGGCGGCGACGACTTCTCGGGCAACGCCGAACCCGGCGCGCCGCCGCATCAGCTGTACGTCGGCGGCGCCTACGAGACGCCCTTCGGCCTCCGTTCGATCGCGCAGTTCCGGTGGGTGGATGCCTATGCGGTGAACAACGCCAACACCGCCGAGAACTGGTCGTACGCGGTCATGGATCTGCGCTTCGGCTGGGACGGCGAGGTGAACGGCGTCACGATCCAGCCGTTCTTCGGCGTCGACAATCTGTTCGACGAGCGGTACAACGGCTCGTCGATCCCGAACTCGTTCGGGCGCCGGTACTACGAGCCCTCACCAGGGCGCGAGGTGTACGTCGGCTTCCGGATCGGTGGAGGGATCCAGTAGCCCCCGTGGGCAGGCGCTCGCGGCCGGCCGTCGGCTGAGTCACACCCATGCGCCAGACTCAAGGCTCCCTGGTCTGCCCGCAGTGCGGAAACCTCGTCGGCATCAACGAGCCGACCTGCCCGTTTTGCGGCGCCTGGCGTCCCGGACTCTACGGGTGGGCGCCGGTCCTGCAACGCGTCGTCGGGAACCACCTCGATCTGATCTCCCTCATCGTCGCGACCTGCGTCACGCTCTACGTGATCGCCCTGTTGCTCCAGCCCGAGGCGATCACCCAGCGGGGCGGCATGCTGTCGTTCCTCTCGCCGGACCCCCGCGCGCTCTACCTGCTCGGCATGACGGGGGGGCTCGCCTGGCAGTTGGGCTGGTGGTGGACGCTGTTCACCGCGATCTACCTGCACGGCAGCATCCTGCACATCCTGTTCAACGTGATGTGGATCCGGAACCTCGGGCCCCCGGTCTCGGAGATGTTCGGCCCGGGCCGGGCGTTCGTCATCTTCAATGTGGCGGGCGCGTTCGGATTCCTGGTGTCGAACGTGATGGACAACGCGCCGACGATCGGCGCATCCGGTAGCATCTTCGGGTTGCTGGCCGCGCTGATCGTTTACGGACGACGGCGGGGCAGTTCGATGGTGTCGCAGCAGATGTGGCAGTACGCGATCGTGCTGTTCATCTTCGGCTTCCTAATGCCGGGCATCAACAACTGGGCGCACGGCGGCGGGTTCGTCGGCGGCTGGGTCGCCGCCTACCTGATGGGCTTCATCGACGAGCAGCGCGAGAGCTCCTGGATGCTGCTGCTCGCCCTCGGCTTCATCGTCGTCACGCTGGTCGGTATCGGCCTGTCGTTCACGAAGTTCACCGGCATCTTCCTCGCCGGCTAGAAGCCTCGCGCCGAGGTATGGCCGCTCGAACCGCCCAGCGTCAGCTCAGGATTCTTCAGTAGTTCGGGGCTTGCGTCTGCGGCGTCGGCGGGGTCGGCGGGGTCGGCGGTCCGTGGGGGCGGGGCGCTCGCCCATATGCGCGACGAAATCTCGCCAGCGCTCGTGCGCCACGGGTGCTCCACCGTGGATTTCCAGCCAGGTCAACGCTTCGTCGAAGACGCTACGGTGCGTCAAGCCCCGTTTCGCCCGTTCGGGGAGTTCGGGATCGAGCAGGCGGTCCTGCATGCTGATGATCTGGCGTAGGCTCTCGACCTGGCCCCGCGCGACTGGCAGCGCACCGAGCGTCAACGGGTCCGCGTGGCGCCCCGGCAGCAGGCCGATCGGAGCCACGAGTGACCCAAGCAGGATCGGATTCGTCAGGGTCGCCGGCGCGGAGTCGAAGCGGGCCCGGTAGGCATCCAGCGCGTGCAGCGACCGCCACATCGCGTCGGAGCGATGCCGGTGGAGTTCCGGACTGATCTGCGCCAGGAGCCGCGCCTCCCCGAGGTCGCGCAGGGTCCGTTCCGCCGAACCGCCGCGCAGAATCTTGTAGAGCTCCTCCAGCATCCGCGGCGGCGCGGCCTGCCGGATCTCCGCGCGGTGCTTGGCGATCGCGTCCATGATCGGCCGCTCGATCTTGAAGTCGAGCCGAGCCGCCAGCGCGACCGCGCGCAGCATCCGGACCGGATCTTCCAGAAAGCGTTCGCCAGGATCCCCGATGCAGCGGATGAGCCCAGCTTCGAGGTCCTTCAGCCCACCGACGTAGTCGATGATCGAGAAGGTCGCAATGTCGTAGAACAGCGCGTTCACGGTGAAGTCGCGGCGGAAGGCGTCCTCTTCGGGCGTGCCGAACGTATTGTCGCGCTGGATGACCCGGCTGCCGGGCTGAGGCTGAGTCTTGCTCTCTGATTCCGCGGGCGGGGCCGGATCGGGGTCGCCCTCCGAGCCCGGTGTCACCAGCTTTCGGAAGGTCGCCACCTCGATTGTCTTCGGACCGAACTTGACGTGCGCCAGTCGGAACCGCCGGCCGATGATCCAGCAGTTCCGGAACAGGCGCTTGATCTGGTTCGGATGCGCCGAGGTGCCGATATCGAAGTCCTTCGGTCGGCGCCCGATCAGCAGGTCGCGCACGCTCCCGCCGACCATGTAGGCGATGTGATCGAACTTGTGCAGCCGATACAGTACCTTGAGCGCGTCCGGGTCGATGTGGCTTCTGGAGAGCGAGTGTTCCGAGCGCGGAACGACGATCGGGTCGGCCATGTGATGTAGCGATGATAGCACCCGGCCCTGAGCGCCCTGTTCAGGCCCGGGATCAGCTCTTCGCGTCCTTCCAGTTCGGGCCGACGCCGACGTCCACCGTCAGCGGCACCTTCAACGTCGCGGCGTGCTCCATCCGCTCCTTGACGAGCGCCGCGAGTGCCTCGGCCGCCGATTCGCGGACCTCGAACAGGAGCTCGTCGTGGACGGTCAAGATCATCCGAGCGTCATCGCGATCCATCAGATCGGCGTGCAGGGCGATCATGGCCCGCTTGAGGATGTCGGCCGCCGTGCCCTGGATCGGCATGTTCACGGTGACACGTTCGGCCGCCGACCGGATCTGCCGATTGCGGCTGTTCAGTTCGGGGACGAGGCGGCGGCGCCCATACAGTGTCGTGACGATGCCGGAGGCTCTTGCGGTGTCGAGCGTCCGCTCGATGAACGCCCGGACGTCGGGGAAGCCGTCGAAGTACGCATCGATGAACTCCTGCGCGGCGGTCTGCGCGACGCCGATGTCCTTGGCCAAGGTGAACGCCGTCTTGCCGTAGAGCAGGGCGTAGTTGACGATCTTCGCGCGTCGCCGAAGTTCGTGCGGGTCGAGGTCGCTGTCGGCTCCGAAGATCTTCTCCGCGGTCTGGTCGTGAATGTCGTCGCCGCGCTGAAACGCCGCGATCAGGCTGGCGTCGCCAGACAGATGCGCCAGGACCCGCAACTCGATCTGCGAATAATCGGCGGAGATGAGGAGATGCCCGGGCTCTGCCACGAACGCACGACGGATCCGGCGCCCGACCTCGGTACGAATCGGGATGTTCTGCAGATTGGGATCGCTGCTGCTGAGCCGTCCGGTCGCGGCGACCGCCTGGTTGAACGATGTGTGAACCCGGCCGGTGTCGGGGTGCACTAGAAGTGGCAGCGCATCGACGTAGGTCCCCTTCAGCTTCTGGAGCGAGCGCCACTCCAGGACGAGGCGCGGGAGTTCGTGCGTCTGGGCCAGCTCCTCCAGGACCGCCACGGCCGTCGAGGCGGCGCGCGTCTTGCTCGTCCGCTTCGAGGCGGGCAGGTCGAGCTTCTCGAACAGTACCTGGGCCAGCTGCTTCGGCGAGTTGATGTTGAACTCCGCATCGGCCAGTTCGAAGATACGCGTCTGATATCCCGCCAGCTCTTTGTCGAGTTGCGCCGACTGCTCGGCGAGTGCGGCGGTGTCAATGTGGACCCCGGCCTCTTCGACGTCGACAAGGCACGGCACGAGCGGCAGCTCCAGCTCGCGGTACACAGAGTCGACACCCTCGCGTGCCAGTGCCGGCCGGAAGCGGTCGCTCAACTGCAGCGCCAGGTCGGCGCGCTCGCCCGCGAATCCGGCCGCGACGTCGATCGGCAGTTCGCCGAACGGCGTCGCCTTCGTGCCCTTACCCCGGATCGATTCCTCGGTCATGGCGCGGTAGCCGGTTTGATCCAGCGCCGCCTCTTCGAGGCCGTGCGCCGACTTCGTGGCGTCCAGCGCATAGCTGGCCAGCATCGAGTCGTCCGCGAGGCCCCCGAGGCGGATGCCGTGGCGCCGGAGAACGATGGCCGCGAACTTCAGGTCGTGGGCGACCGTGCCGGCAGCCGGGTCCTCGAGCACTGGCGTCAGTCTCGCCAGCGCATCGGCTGGGCTGAACTCGGCAGGTGCGTCGAGCGCTGTGTGTCCGATCGGGACGTAGCGCGCCGAGCGCGGTGCGGTCGCAAAGGCCAGGCCGACGATCGCGGCGCGCATCGCCACCGGGGTGTCGGTGAGCATGTGCAGCGCATGCCGGTCGCTGCCGGCCAGTGCGTCGACCAGCGTCTCCAGGTCGGCGGTGGTGGAGACCGCGCGATAGTCGGTGTCGGTCGTCTCCGCCGTCGGGGCGTAGTCGGCGAGGAGGGTCCGGAACCCGAGCGACGAGAACAACTCGAAGCAGCGCGCCGGGTCCGGGCCATCGAACCGGACGCGCTCGAGGTCGAGGTCGATCGGTGCGGCGACGTGGATCTGCACGAGATCACGGCTCAGACGCGCTGCCGCAGCGTGCTCGGTGAGTGCCGTCCGATACTTTCGCTGTGTCACCCGGTCGGCCCCGGCGAGCAGTGCGTCGAGCGTCCCGTGCTCACCGATCAGGGCCCGGGCGCCCTTCTCGCCGATCCCGGGCACACCTTTCACGTTGTCGACCGCGTCGCCCATCAGGGCCAGGACGTCGACGACCTGATCGGGCCGCACACCGAACTTCTTCTCCACGCCCGCCGGGTCGAACCACGTACCGTCGTCCTTCGGGTTGAAGACGGCGACACCGTCGCCGACGAGTTGAAAGAAGTCCTTGTCGCCCGTGACGATGACGACGTCGAGCCCGCCGTCGGCGGCCTTGCGGGTCAAGGTGCCGATCACATCGTCGGCCTCGTAGCCCGGCAGCGTGAGCACGGGGACCCCGAGCGCCTCGCACGCCGCGTGCACCCACGGAACCTGCTCGACCAGATCGTCAGGCATCGGCGCGCGGTTGGCCTTGTACTCGGCATCGAGCTCCTCGCGAAACGTGGGGCCCTTCACGTCGAATGCGGCGGCGATGTAGTCGGGCTGCTGATCATCCAGGAGCTTGCGCAGCATCGCCACGAAGCCGTAGACCGCGTTGGTCGACCGGCCGTCTGGACCGGTCAGCCCGCGAATCGCATGGTAGGCCCGGTACATCTGCGAGCTGCCGTCGACGAGCAGCAGGCGTCGCCGTGTGGACTGGTTCATCGGGGATCCGGCTCGGCAGCGTGGATCGTGAAAGTCGCGCGAACCGCGGGCGAGAGTATACCAGCCTGGGGTTGGAGGCAGGAGGCCGTCGCCGCGCCCGCGTCAGCTCGGAAGATCGACTCGCAGGTCGTGTGTGAGGATCTCGCCTTCGCGGATCCTGAGCCGGTCGGCGTTTCGGTTCAGCCGCCCGAGCACCGCCGGGTCGAACCAGGAGCCCTGTTCGATTCCGTCGACGCCGACGACGTAGTACTCGCCCGCCGGCAGGCCGCGCACCTGGTAGTGTCCGTTCTGATCGGGACGGCCCACCGCGACCTGCCGCGATTGCGATCGCCACAGTTCGGGGTCGGTCGAGAACACGAGCACGGTCAGTTCGGACACCGGCCGTCCGGTGCCGTCCGACACGAGACCCGAGAGCTCCGAGACCTGATCGGTCAGCACGACACTGACGTTCTCGATTTCGACTCTCGGCGTGAGTTCGAGTGGCGCGTCGGTCATGTCGCGGCCGTCGACATAGATCGTCTTCAGGAGCCAGGGGTCCGGCGCGTCGACCTGGAACAGATGTGCCCCCATCGGCACGGTGGTCAGTCGGAAGATCCCATTGGCGCCGACGCCGATCGAGCCGTTCGTCCCGAACGGCAACGTTTGCAGCGGGCGGGTGGAGATGCGCACGCGTGACAGGGCGTCATCCGGTGGGAGCGTGTTCGATTCGAACACGACCGAGCCGCTGATGGTCGCGCCAGCGGACAGCATCATGGTCAGGCCGCTCAGTTCGCTTCCGGCGACCGTGATCGACTGCACCGCGAACAGCGGATTCTCGCGGCGTCGCCCGCCCGACCGGGCGACGGCCAGATAGCGACCCGGCGGCACGTTGCGTACCGTGAACGTCCCGTCCGACTGCGTCTGGGCGTCGAGTCCGCCGCCGAAGCCTCGCGCACCGCCGTCTGGGACGAACGAGACGGCCGATCGTGTCGCCGGCGCGCCCTCCGGCGACAGCACGAGCCCCGCGACGCGCACCGTCGGCACCAGTTGCACGCCGAAGCTCACGCCGGTCATTTCCTGCGCCAGGCCGACGGTGAGCGGCATCGCCTGGGCGGCGCTCGTGATACCGGGGTAGTAGGAGGGAGCGTAGCCCATGTCCTGCTCGACCTGGCTGGCCCGCCCGAAGCGGCCGCGGGCCTGGCCGCCGCCGTCGATGAAGCGTGCAACCGCGCTGACATAGTAGGTGCCCGGGGCCAGGCCGTACACGCGGTACTGACCGCGATCGTCGCTGGTATTGGCGCCGACGGCCGCCAGCCGACGTTCACCCTGGCGGTACTCGTGGCGCATGGCCCGCACCCCCACGCCCGCCAACGGCTCGCCGACCTCGTCCACGACCTGGCCGGTGATGACGGAGCCGCGGGGGAGCGCGAGGTCGATCTCGTCCAGGGTCTCGCCCTCGCCGACCTCCAATGGTGTGCCGGGTTCGAGGACGCGGCGCTGGCCGAAGGTGACCGACACGAATCCAGTCTTCGATGCCGTCACCGTGTACCGGCCCGGCGGCAGTTCCTCGAGTCGGTACCGTCCGTTGGCCTCGGTGACCGCCGCGCGCCAGCCGCGCAGCTCGCCCGACGTCACGCGGAGATAGGCGTATCTGACCGGCTGGCCGGTGTCTGCGGCCACCACGACGCCGGTGATCGTCCCCGTGCCGGTCGCCGACTCATCGGCCGTGCCGCTGCCGTCGCGGGGCGCACCCCACCCCGCCGCACCGGCTGGGCGTGGGCCATCGCTGCCAGGGCCGGGCAGAATAGGCTCAGGACGACGAGGCGTAGGGGCGGGTGAGGGCGTGGCATCGGGCTCTGTCAGACTATGACTCTTCCGACGGGGCAGCTATTTCATCCGCCCTCGGCCCTGCACCCGATCTGGGCTACAGCGCCAGGATGGTCCCGACTCCGGCGACGATCAGCACGACCTGGCGGACGGCGCTGCTGCCGATCGTTTCGCCCCGGTGCAGGTGCGGGATCAGATCGGCCATGGCCACGTAAAGGAAGCTGCCGGCCGCCAAGGCCAGCAGATACGGCAGCGCATCGGGGACGACCTCGGCGGCGGCGTAGACGACGATGGCGCCCACGACGGCGCTCGACGCCGACAGGGCGTTCAGTAACAGCGCGCGGCGCCGCGAGAAGCCGGCGTTCAACAGAATCGCGAAGTCGCCGACCTCCTGCGGGATCTGGTGCGCGGCGACCGCCAGCGCCGTGCTGATCCCGAGTGGGACCGAGACGAACACCGAGGCCGCGATGACCGCACCGTCGGCGAGGTTGTGGACGGCGCCGCCGATCAAGATGAGAGTCGCGCTCGCGTCGTGGACGTCGCAGTCCTCGGTGTGGCAGTGACGCCAGAGGACGAGCTTTTCGACGACGAACAGCGCGAGGATTCCGGCGAGCAGCGCGGTGAATACCGGCACCGGTGCGAGCTGTCTGAGCGCCTCGGGTACGAGGGCCAGCAGCGCCACGCCGAGCAGCGTGCCGACCGCGTAGCTCAGGAGCGACGGCACAATCCGGTGGCGAAGGGCCGCCGGGAGGGGGAGCAGGGCGGAGGCGACGAAGAGGCCGCCGAGGCTGCCCACCAAGCTGAGGCCGGCCGCCGTTGCGAGCAGTTGCACGCCGGGGATGATATCAAGGTGGCGGAGGGAATCGCCTAGCGTGTGGCGACGTAGCCGCGCCGAGCGCGGACGCGATAGCCGGAACCCGGCACCTCCACCTCGATGGAATGCCACCGTCCGTCGCGGTGGCTCTCCGCTACACGAGCCGGAGCGGGTCTGGCGGAATCCGCTCCTCGGTGGCCAGCCTGCCGGCGCCGACCGTCGTGAGCACGAGGAGGCCGACGACGAACAGGGCGTGGACCGTCGTCGACGCGACGGCGGGCAACCCGAAGGGGCGGGTGTCGTGAATCGGACACTGAAAGAGGGCGGCGGCACCACCGGGCGTTGCGGGCGTCGCACTCTGCCCGCTCGCGAGGGCGCGCATGACCCGCATCGCTTCGGCCTGCGCGATGAAGCCGTCGGCCACCGTGCGAACTGACCCGCCGGCGACCCACTGTGCGACGAGTCGGTCTGGCACCTCGGCGGCAATTGCCAGTTCTCGCGGTGAGAACACCTCCGCCTGGGCGAGGGAAGAATCCATCGATTGTCTGGCTCGTGTCGCCGCCGCCGCGCCTCCTGGTGGCCGACGGTTGCGCCGGACTCCTGGCTCGAGAGAGGCAAAACTCTTGCCGGGGCCTGTCTCGAGCCCCGTAACGGTTTTCGGCCGTTTTCGTCGAGTTCTGTCCGGTGGGTTGGCCGGCGGGCCGGGCGCTGTGCTCGGTCCGCGACAGGAGATGCCCTGTTTAGACGACAGATTTCGTGGCTTCGAAGAAGGCGAGGCCGGCCCGCTCGGCGAGCCGGCGCGTGGCCTTGAAGCCCTCGGCGCCGAGCGCTGGTTGGGCGCCGCCCGACGCCGCGTAGGTCGGGTCGATGGTCGGCCTGCTCAGCAGGGCGCCCAGGCCGCCACGCGGCACCCGCTCGATGACGAGGACCCGTCCCCCCGGTCGGAGGACCCGCAGCGTCTGCTGGAGGCAGGCCACGCGCCGCTCGGGCGCGAGTCGGCCGACCAGGTCCCAGAGCACGGCGACGTCGAACGCGTCGTCAGGGTAGGGTAACGCGCCGTACTGCCCGTGTTCGATCTCGACGAGCACCCCCTCCTTGGACGCGGCCTTCCGGCCACGCTCGCAGCCCTCGGGGTCGTCATCGATCGCGTTGGCCTGGCCGGTCAGCCCGACCTTGGCGGCGATGGCCGCCATCATCTTGCCGTTCCCGCACCTCAGCTGCAGCAACCGGTCGCCCGGCTTCACGCCGGCCATCGACACTTCGAGTGCGTGCGGGCCGGCGCCTTCGCGAAACAGCCTCATCGATCGCCTCATGATATAGTCTTGCGCCGTGAAAAACTCTAATGAAATAGCGCCTGCAACGGGCAAACTGGGCATCCTGCTGGTCGGGCTGGGCGCCGTGAGCACCACGTTCATCGCGGGCGTCCACGCCGTCCGTCGCGGCCTAGCCGCCCCTATCGGGTCGCTGACCCAGATGGGGACGATCCGCCTCGGCAAGCGGACCGACGGCCGGTCGCCACTTATCAAGGACTTCCTTCCGCTGGCCGCGCTCGACGACATGGTCTTCGGCGCGTGGGACATCTTCGAGGACAACTGCTACGAGGCGGCGAGGACGGCAGGCGTGATCGAACCAGACCTGCTGAGTCAGATGAAGGATGAACTCTCGAGCATCAAACCGTGGCCGGCGGTGTTCGATCGTCGCTACGTGAAGCGGTTGGACGGGCCGAACGTCAAGAAGGGCGCCAGCAAGCGGGACCTGGCCGACCAGGTGCGCGCGGACATTCAGCAGTTCAAGACGGCGAACGGGGTCGATCGGCTGGTGATGGTCTGGTGTGGCAGCACCGAGGTGTTCATGACCGAGGGCGAGGCCCACGCGTCGCTGGAGGCGTTCGAGCGGGCGCTGGACGAGAGCGACGAGGCCGTGCCGTCGAGCATGGTCTACGCTTACGCGGCGCTCAAGGAAGGCATTCCATTCGCGAACGCCGCGCCCAACCTGACGGTCGATACGCCCGCGATGCTCGAGTTGGCGGCCCAGACGGGGTCGCCGCTCTGCGGGAAGGACTTGAAAACTGGACAGACGTTGATCAAGACGATCATCGCGCCGGGCTTGAAGGCGCGGTTGCTCGGTATCGCCGGGTGGTACTCGACGAATATTCTCGGCAACCGTGACGGCGAGGTACTTGACGACCCCGAGTCATTCAAGACGAAGGAAGAGAGCAAGAAGTCGGTGCTCGACTACATCCTCCAGCCCGATCTGTACCCGTCGCTCTACGCTCAACTCTGTCACGTCGTCCGGATCAACTACTATCCGCCGCGCGGCGACAACAAAGAGGGCTGGGACAACATCGATCTGGTCGGCTGGCTCGGGTATCCGATGCAGCTCAAGATCAACTTCCTGTGCCGTGACAGCGTGCTTGCGGCGCCGATCGTCCTCGACGTTGCGCTATTTCTCGATCTCGCGCAGCGGGCCGGCATGAGCGGCATCCAGGAATGGCTGTCGTTCTATTTCAAGAGCCCGATGCATGCGGCCGAGCTGTACCCCGAGCACGACCTGTTCATTCAGCTGATGAAGCTGAAGAACACCCTTCGGCATCTCAAGGGCGAAGAACTGATCACGCACCTCGGCCTCGAGTACTACGACTGACCACTGACGGTCGAACGCGGCGGTATGGCCAAGACTCCGGACCCCGCATCCCAGGAAATCGACGCGCTGCTCGACGAGCGCCGGACCTTCGCGCCGTCAGAGGCCTTTCGTGCTTCGGCGAACGCGTCGGACGACGCCGTCTACGATCGCGCTGCAGCCGATCCCGAGGCGTTCTGGGAGGCGTTCGCGCGGGAACTCGAGTGGATCGAACCCTGGTCGAAGGTGCTCGAGTGGAACCCGCCGAATGCCAAGTGGTTCGTTGGAGGCAAGCTCAACGCGAGCGTCAATTGCATCGATCGCCACGTGCGCACCGCCAGGCGTAACAAGGCGGCGCTCATCTGGGAGGGGGAGCCCGGCGATCGCCGAACGCTGACCTATTTCGATCTGTATCGCGAGGTCAATGGGTTCGCCGGGGTCTTGAAGTCGCTCGGCGTCACCCGCGGCGATCGGGTGGCGCTCTACCTGCCTCTGGTGCCGGAGTTGGCTATCGCGATGCTGGCCTGCGCGCGGATCGGCGCGGTGCACAGTGTCGTCTTCGGCGGTTTCAGCGCCGAGTCGTTGCGCGACCGGATCAACGACGCTCAGGCGAGCGTGCTGGTCACGGCCGACGGCGGCTACCGGCGGGGCGGCGTCGTGCCGCTGAAGCAGATGGCCGACGACGCGCTCGGGAATACCCCTTCGATCCAGCACGTCGTGGTCGTCCGCCGGCAGGCGCACGATCCACTCCCGGTGTCGATGCAGGCTGAGCGCGATCACTGGTACCACGAGTTGCTGGCCGAGGCGCCGCGTCGGTGCGAGCCGGAAGCGATGGATGCCGAGGACTTGCTCTACATCCTCTACACGTCCGGGACGACCGGAAAGCCGAAGGGGATCATGCACACCACCGGCGGCTATCTGACCGGCACCTACGCCACCACGAAGTGGGTCTTCGATCTGAAAGAGGACGACGTCTACTGGTGCACCGCCGACATCGGCTGGGTGACTGGTCACAGCTATCTGGTCTACGGCCCGCTGGCCAACGGCGCGACCGCCGTCATGTACGAAGGGGCACCCGACTGGCCAGCGCGCGACCGGATGTGGGAGATCGTCGAGCGCTACGGCGTGACGATCTTCTACACTGCGCCGACCGCGATCCGCGCCTTCATGAAGTGGGGCACCGAGTGGCCGGCCAAGCGGGATCTCTCCAGCCTCCGATTGCTGGGGTCGGTCGGCGAACCGATCAATCCCGAAGCCTGGATGTGGTACCACGAGCACGTCGGGCGGCAGCAGTGTCCGGTGGTCGACACCTGGTGGCAGACCGAGACCGGCGCCATTCTCATCACGCCGCTGCCCGGGTTGACGACGCTCAAGCCGGGCTCGGCCTCGCACCCGTTCCCCGGGATCGCCGCCGAGATCAGGACGGCCGACGGCCAGAAGGTGGAGAAGGGCGGTGGGCTGCTGGCCATCGCGAAGCCGTGGCCCTCGATGCTGCGCGGGATCTACGGTGACCCCGAACGGTTCGCCGCGCAGTACTGGAGCCAGTGGCCCGATGGGATCTATTTCACGGGAGACGGCGCGAAACTCGATGACGACGGCTACTTCTGGCTGCTTGGCCGAGTTGACGACGTCCTCAACGTCTCGGGCCACCGGCTTGGCACGATGGAAGTCGAGAGCGCCCTGGTCGACCATCCCGACGTCGCCGAGGCGGCGGTCGTCGGTCGGACCCACGAGATCAAGGGCGTGGCCGTTGCCGCGTTCGTCACGGTGCGCGAGGGCGTCGAGACCTCCGACGCCCTGGTCGATGCGCTGAAGGCCCACGTCGTGAAGAAGATCGGCGCGATCGCCCGACCCGATCTGGTGCTCTTCGCCGCCGATCTGCCGAAGACGCGCTCCGGGAAGATCATGCGGCGGTTACTGCGTGACATTGCCGACGGCAAGGCCCTCGGCGACACGACAACACTGGCCGATCCGGCGGTCGTCGCGAAGCTCAAGGACGAGTACGAAGACGAAGAGGGCTAGACACCGGTTCTAGATCGCCGCCAGGTGCCCCGGCGCCACCTCGCGCAGCGGCGTACTCCGATCGAACTGCGTGTCATCCACGGCGATCCGCGTTCGTTCGGCGTCCGGATCGAGCACTGGGATCGCCGAGAGCAGCGCTTGCGTGTACGGGTGCTGCGGACGGTCGAAGAGCGCGGCCGTCGGCGCCTGCTCCACGATCTTCCCCAGGTACATGACCGCGACCCGGTCGCAGATGTGCTGGACCAAACGCAGATCGTGCGCGACGAACAGATAGGTCAGCTTCAGCCGTTCCTGCAGGTCCATCAAGAGGTTGATTACCTGCGCCTGGATCGAGACGTCCAGGGCGGAGACAGGTTCGTCCGCGATGACGAGTGAGGGGTTCAGGGCCAGCGCACGTGCCACGCCGATCCGCTGACGCTGACCGCCGCTGAACTCGTGAGGGTAGCGCTTGAGATGGGCGGGGTCGAGGCCGACCAACTGGAACAACTCCGCGACCCGATCGCGCCGCTGCTCCCGGCCGCCCATCTTGTGAATGACGAGCGGCTCCTCGACGATGTCGCCCGCCCGCATCCGTGGGTTGAGCGATGAGTATGGATCCTGAAACACCATCTGCATCTGTCGCCGAGCCCGCCGCATCTGTTCGGCCGAGTACGCCAGGACGTCCTCACCCCTAAAGCGCACCTCACCCGAGGTCGACTCGATCAACCGGAGGATGCAGCGTCCAGTTGTCGTCTTGCCGCTGCCCGACTCGCCGACCAGGCCGAATGTCTCACCCTCGGCGATGGTGAAGCTGATGTCATCGACAGCCTTGACGACGGTGGGCTCGGCGAACAGGCCGCGGCGCCGGACGAACCGCTTCACGAGCGACCGAACCTCGACGAGCGGCATCAGCCGAATCCCTCAGCGTCGTGCAGGTAGCACCGCACGTCGTGTCCCGGCTCGATTGGCGCGACGGAGGGCGGCGCGTCGTCGCATCGGTTCATCCGATCCGGGCATCTGGGCGCGAACGCGCAGCCCGGCGGTAGCTGGCCGAGCGGGGGCACGGTGCCTTCGATCGCCTTCAACCTGGCGCCGGGAGTGCCGCCGGGCAACGACGCCAGCAGCCCTCGTGTGTAGGGATGCTTCGGGCGACGGAAGATGTCCCGCACGGCTCCCTGTTCGACGATGCGTCCGGCGTACATGATGGCGATCCGGTCGGCCGTTTCGGCCATGACGCCCAGGTCGTGGGTGATGAGCAGCACGGAGAGCTCGAACCGCGCCTTGAGGTCGCGGAGCAGATCCAGGATCTGAGCCTGGAGCGTGGCGTCGAGCGCGGTGGTCGGCTCGTCGGCGATCAACAGCGCCGGCCGGCACGCCAGCCCCAGCGCGATCATCACGCGCTGGCGCAGGCCGCCTGAGAGCTGATGCGGGTAGTCGTCGTACCGCAGGTTCGGGTCGGGGATACGCACCGACTCGAGCAGTTCGACGACCGCGTCGCGCGCGCCACGACGGTCGACGCACTTGTGCGCTAGCAGCGCCTCGGCGACCTGGCTGCCGATCGAGAACACCGGGTTGAGCGCGGTCATCGGCTCCTGGAAGATCAGGGCGATCTCGCCGCCGCGCACCTCTCGCATCTCGCGCTCAGAGATCGCAAGGAGGTTGCGCCCGCGGAGGCGGATGGCGCCCGCGGCGATCCGGCCCGGCGATTCCACGAGCCGCATGATGGAGAGCGCCGTGACGGACTTTCCGCTGCCCGATTCCCCGACGAGTCCAAGCGTCTCGCCGGCGTGGACGGCAAAGCTGACGTCGTCGACGGCGGTCAGCTCGCCCTTGGCGCCGAAGACCGTTGTCAGCCCGTCGACCTCCAGCAGCGCCGACGCCCCGCGCGTCGGAGGGTCCGCCGCTGCCGCCAGCGTCATTCGAACCCGCCTTCACGGTGCTCGCCGAAGACCGCGCGAAGCGCGTCGGCGACCTCGCCGACCGTGGCGCCGACCTCGACCGCCGCGACGATCGACGGCATCAGGTTGGCGGTCCCGCGTGCCGCCAGGGACACCGCCTCCAACGTGGCGTGGCACGCCCGCTCATCGCGGCGGGCGCGATGGCGGCGCACGCGTTCGACCTGGGCGCGTTCGATCGCCGGGTCGATCTCCAGGCCGGCGATGGTGGTCGCGTGGGCATCGGCGAATCGATTCACGCCGACCACGACTTGCTCGCCGCGTTCGATCGCCTGCTGTTCGCGATATGCCGATTCGTGGATCTCACGCTGCACCGTGCCGGCCTCGATCGCGGCCAGAGTGCCACCCTGCTCGTCGATCGCGTCCAGCATCTTGCCGACGTCAGTTTCGAGCGCGGAGGTCTGCTGCTCGACGGCGTAGGCGCCGGCCAGAGGATCTACGGTGCTCGCCACGCCCGTCTCCTCGGCCAGAATCTGCTGGGTCCTGAGCGCCAGGCGCGCTGACTCCTCGGTCGGCAACCCCAGCGCTTCGTCGCGGCCGTTGCAGTGAAGGGACTGGGTGCCGCCCAGGACCGCGGCCAGCGCCTGCAGCGCCACTCTCACGGTGTTGTTGTCGGGTTGCTGCGCGGTCAATGTGCTCCCGGCCGTCTGGGTGTGGAACCGGAGCTGCTGGGCGGCCGGGTTCGTGGCGCCGAAGCGGTCCCGCATCAGGCGGGCCCAGAGCCGCCGGGCTGCGCGGAACTTGGCGACTTCCTCCAGCACGTCGTTTTGCGAGGCGAAGAAGAACGAGAGTCGCTGGCCGAATCGGTTGACGTCGAGGCCCGCGGCGATCGCCGATTCGACGTAGGCCACGGCATTGGCGAGTGTGAAGGCCACCTCCTGGGCCGCCGTCGAGCCGGCCTCGCGAATGTGGTACCCGCTGATGGAGATGGCGTGCCAGCGGGGCAGTTCCTCCGCGCAATAGGCGAAGACGTCGGTGACAAGCCGCAGCGAGGCTCGTGGCGGAAAGATGTAGGTGCCGCGCGCGACGTATTCCTTGAGGATGTCGTTCTGTACCGTCCCGCCCAGTTGGTCGGGTGACACGCCCCGCCGGCGGGCCAGCGCCACGTAGAGCGCGAGCAGGATGCACGCGGTCGCGTTGATCGTCATCGACGTCGTGATCCGATCGAGCGGAATACCGTCGAAGAGATCCTGCATGTCGCCGAGCGAGTCGATCGCGACGCCGACCCGTCCCACCTCGCCGGCAGCCAGGGCGTGGTCCGAGTCATAGCCGATCTGGGTCGGGAGATCGAAGGCGACCGAGAGGCCCGTGACGCCCTGTTCGAGTAGATATCGATAGCGCGTGTTGGACTCGAGCGCGGTGCCGTAGCCGGCATACTGGCGCATCGTCCAGAGGCGCCGTCGATACATCTCGGGGTGGATCCCGCGCGTGTACGGGAACTCACCGGGGACGCCGAGATCGCGGTCGGGAACCCAGTCCGCGAGATCCTGCGGGCGGGCCGCCGTGGGGACCGACGCCGCCGCTCGAGCCGGTCGCGTCGACTGAGTTCGCCGAGTCGACTGAGCCATGACGCGATGCATTGTAGTGCAGGCCCGCCGCCGGTGCTCGCCTTGACACCCCCGGATCGCCCGTTTAGAATGTGGCTAGTTCATCAAGATCTCTTTCGACAGATGAGCGAACCATGGCGGCGATCCTCCTCTCGCGTTGCAAGCGCAGAAGCGGATGGCGAGGAGTCCCTGTGTACGATCTGTACGGCGGGGCGATCCGGTAAGGAGGGTCGAGGATGGACGACGTCGTGAATCGGTTGGCGCGTGAGCTGGCCGATGCCATCGCCGCAGCCGTTGCGGAAGACCCAAAAGTCGAAGCCTGCCGGGAGAAATCCCGGGCGGCCGGTTACGAGATGCGGGTGTCGCTCGAGGCGGTCATCGGCTTCGTGAATCGGTCCAATCCGACGGCGCTCGCCAAGGTTGGGACGACCCGAGAGGTCACGGCGGGCCAAGGGATGGAAATCAGCGCCAACGACCGCCGTTTCCTGCGCTCACTCAGGATTGCGGTTGAAGAAAAGCCAGAGAAGCCCGAGACCCCCGAGAAACCGGAGAACACCGGCGTCGAGTAGCCCCGACGCCGTCAACCGGCGACACGTAGGTCGCGCCCCGTCATCGCCGGCGCCGGCTCGATCCCCAGCAACGCGAGCAAGGTGGGCGCGACGTCGCGCAACGTCCCGTCGCGCAGTTCGCCACTCTCCTGACCTCCTATCAGCAGTACAGGCACGGTGTTCATCGTGTGCGCCGTGTGCGGGCATTGCCGCTCAGCGTCCCACAGCAATTCGGCGTTGCCGTGGTCAGCGGTCACGACGACCGTGCCGCCCGCGGCGCGGACCGCCTCGACGATCCGCCCGAGGCAGCCGTCCAGTGTCGTGACGGCGCCGACCGTCGCGTCGAGCTTGCCGGTGTGCCCGACCATGTCGGCGTTCGCGAAGTTACAGATGATCATCCGGTGCCGGCCGGCCTGGACATCCTCGACCAGATGGTCGGTGATGCCGCGCGCGCTCATCTCGGGCTGCAAGTCGTAGGTCGGGACCTGGGGTGACGGGACCAGAATCCGGTTCTCTCCGGCGTAGGGCCGTTCTTCTCCGGAGTTGAAGAAGTAGGTCACGTGCGCGTACTTCTCGGTCTCGGCCAGCCGCAGATTCGTCACGCCGTGTGTGGCCAGCACCTCCGCCAGGTTGCTCGAGAACTCCTGCGGCGGAAAGAGGACGTCCAGTCCGTAGGTCGCGTCGTACTCGGTCAGCGTCGTGCAGTGGAGCCGCGGGTGCCGGCGTCGCGCGAAACCGTCGAAGTCCGAAAACGCCACAGCGCGGGTCAACTGCCGGGCTCGGTCCGCTCGGAAGTTGAAGAAGATCACGGAGTCGTCGTCGTCCATCCGGCCGATGGGACGGCCGTCGGCATCCACGATGACCGCCGGTTCGACGAATTCGTCGGTGACGCCCTCGGCGTAGGACGCCGTGAGCAGATCGGCGGCCCGCACCGCCGGCCGTGCCTCGCCGGAGACGATCGCATCGTAGGAGCGCTTGGTCCGGGGCCACCGTCGGTCGCGGTCCATGGCAAAGTAGCGGCCACAGACCGAGGCGATCCGACCCACACCGAGGCGGTCCATCGTCTGTTCGACGGCGGTGACGTATTCGACGCCGGCGTTCGGCGGCGTATCCCGACCGTCGGTCAGCGCGTGTACGAACAGGCGCGACACTCCGAGATCGGCCGCCCGTGCGAGCAGCGCCTCCAGATGGCGGCGGTGGCTGTGCACGCCGCCGTCAGACACGAGCCCGACCAGGTGGAGCGCGCGGCGGTCCGCGCAGCGGCGCATGGTGTCGGTCAGGACGACGTTGTCGGCCAGCGCACCATCCGCGATCGCCGCGTCGATCCGGGTGATGTCCTGGTAGACCACGCGGCCGGCGCCCAGGTTCATATGGCCGACTTCCGAGTTGCCCATCTGATCGGCGGGCAACCCGACGGCCTCGCCGCTCGCAACCAGAGACGCATGCGGGAAGCGGTCGACCAGTTCGTCGTACACCGGGGTGTCGGCGAGGGCGATCGCGTTGTGCTCTCGTGTTTGCCGCAGACCCCACCCATCCAGCACGACGAGAACGAGCGGCGGCGAGTGGGTCAGCATGGGGCGCGAGGCGCGGTCAAGCGGTCAAGTGTCTGAGGGCGGCACGGCCTGCGTAGCGACTCGACGGATTAGCCGCTTCGATCCGCAGCAGCTGATTGTACTTGGCGACGCGGTCGGTCCGGCTCGCCGAGCCGGTCTTGATCTGTCCGGCGGCCGTGGCCACCACCAGATCGGCAATCGTCGTGTCCTCGGTTTCCCCGGAGCGATGCGAGACGATCGACGCGTAGCCAGCCGCCTTGGCCATCGCCATCGCCTCGAACGTTTCGGTGAGGGTGCCGATCTGGTTCACCTTGACCAGCAAGGCGTTGCCGACGCCCTCCGCGATGCCGCGCTCGAGAATAGCCGGGTTCGTGACGAAGACGTCATCGCCCACGAGTTGGACCTTGCCGCCCAGTTCGCGGGTGAGGAGTTGCCATCCTGGCCAGTCTTGCTCCGAGAGGCCGTCCTCGATCGAGGCGATCGGATAGGCCGCAAGCCACTCGCGGTAGAGCGCGATGAGGTCCTCGGCCGACTTCGTACCGCCCCCGGACTTCTTCAGGACGTAACGCCCCGGCGACGTGTCCTCCCAGAACTCGCTCGCGGCGACGTCGAGTGCCAGGTACACATCCCGGCCGGCCGTGAACCCCGCCGCGGCGACCGCCTCGAGCACGAAGTCGATTGCTTCCTGGTTCGACTTCAGGTCGGGCGCGAAGCCGCCTTCGTCGCCGACACCGGTGGCGAGCCCGCGCCGCTTGAGTGCATCGCGGAGCGCCTGGAAGATCTCGCTGCCGGCACGTAGCGCGTCGGCGAACGTGGAAACGCCGACGGGCATCACCATGAACTCCTGAAAGTCGACGTTCGTGTCGGCGTGCGCGCCGCCGTTGAGGATGTTCATCATCGGCACCGGCAGCAGCGGTGCCGGGTCAGTCTCGCCCCCGTGCAGCGAGGCGAGATGCGCGTGGAGTGGCAGGCCGGCGTGGGCCGCCTCCGCCTTCGCCGCCGCCAGCGACACGCCCAGGATCGCGTTGGCGCCGAGACGCCCCTTGTTGGGGGTCCCATCGAGTTCGATGAGGTGTCGGTCGAGGGCGGTCTGATCGAGGTCGGTCCCGATCAGCGCCCCGGCGATCTCGCCGTTGACATGCCCCACCGCCTGGAGCACACCCTTGCCGCGGTACCGGTCGGCGTCTCCGTCGCGCAGTTCCAGGGCCTCCCTGATGCCGGTCGAGGCGCCCGAAGGGACGGCGGCGCGGCCTGCGGCACCGCCCGCGAGCGTAACGTCGACCTCGACGGTCGGATTGCCGCGAGAATCAAGGATTTCGCGACCGATGACCTCTGTGATCTGCACGATCTCCTCCGAAGATGGGACGCCGACGCGGGCCAGGGACTGCCTGGGCCACCGGCCCGGCGGCCGGAATCATACCATGTGCTTCGGGGTCGCCACCGGGCCGCTGGCGGGCTAAATGCACACGGAATCAGGGGTTCGACTTACTTCGGCGGGGTTGCCTAACATGCCCGAGGGCCTGTACACTTACCTGAGACTTGCCGCGACGAATCCCCAGTTCTCGGAGCAACTATTCAATGTTCGCCAACCACCAGCGAGCGGCCTTGAGGGTCCTCACGCTGGGTGTGAGCCTGCTGGCCACGGCCGGTGTGGCGGCGGCGCAGATCGCGGTCGCCGAATCCGACGCGCTGTTGACCGAGGCTGAACGCGCCGAGGCAGCCAGGCTGCTGCCGCTGATGGACGCGGCGCTGTCGGGGGAAGGCGCGACCGACCTGGTGGCCAGCCTGCGGTGGGACTTCCTCAAGGCGCAGGAAGGGCAGGTGTACGTGCCCTTCACGCTCAGCCTTAATCCCGAAACGACCAGCCAGTCCGTGACGGTGTACGTCCGGCTGGCACCGGCCGGCATGGTCTTGACGCCGCCGCCGGCGCCCGTGCCGGGCGAGCCGGTCCCGCCCGTGGAGCCCCCGTCGTATCCGTTCGAGGATGTGCACTTCATCGACATGCGGCTGTCGGCGAGCGGAGACTATCTCGTGCGGCGCGCGTTCGCGGTGCCGCCGGGGTCCTATGATCTGTATATCGGGATCAAGGACTCGGAATTGGTGGAGACCGACTCGGTGGAAGTCCGGAGCGGTGTGCTCAAGCGCACGGTGGACGTGCCCGACTTGTGGGGCGGCCAGTTCACGACGAGTTCGATTTTCGTCACCGAGCGGGTGGAGCCGATTCCGGCGCCGCTGTCGCCGGAGCAGCAGCGGTCCGACCCGTACGCCATCGGCTCCGCGCGGATCGTGCCGCGCGATGTCATGCAGTACGAGAAGACCGACACGCTGTCGTTCCTGTTGTTCATCTACAACCCGCAGCTCGCCGAGCAGAAGCCGAACGTGACGGTCGAGTACAACTTTCACCGGCGGACCGCGTCGAGCGAGGAGTTCTTCAACGCCACGACACCGCAGACGCTGAGCGCCGAGACCTTGCCGCCAGCGTTCGACATGGCGGCGGGTCACCAGCTCTCGGCCGGTCAGAACGTGCCGCTGAGCGCGTTTCCCGAAGGCGTCTACCGGCTGGAAATCAACGTGATCGACAACGAAGCCGAGGCCTCGATCTCACGCAACGTGAACTTCACCATCGTCGGATCCTGAGGAGACACCGGAGGGACGATGAGTCAGCACTACCCCGTCGTTGCCGTCGTCGTTGCCAGCGTCGTTGTCGGCGTGTGCGATCCGGTTGCGGCCCAGCGCCCGGAGAGCCCGGCACGTTCGGTGGCCCAGGTGGCCGTCGCCGGAGACGCGGTGGTCTACGGTGTCGTGACCGATGCAGCAGGCCGTCCGCTCGATGGCGCGATGGTGTCGATGCTCGGCACGTCAGCCACGACCCTGGCCGTGACCGATCGCGACGGCCGCTACGAACTGAGTGGTCTGCTTCCGGGGCCGTACCTTCTGCGAGCCCACCTCCAGGGATACGCCGCGCACGGCCGGGATTTCGTCGAGCTGTCGCCCGCCGGCAGGTTGGAATACGCGCTCACGCTGCGCGCGACGCCGGCTGGCGACGCGATTGAGCCTGAAGTCATTGCCGCTGGTTTCGTTGCGCCGGCGCAGGGCGCGTCAGCCGATGGCCAGGGCGCCGACACAGCCAACACCGAAGACGAAGACGCGCTGACGACAGAGGCCACACCAGGGCACGACCACAGCGAACTGGCCTGGCGGCTGCGGCACGCGCGCCGTAGCGTGCTGAAGGAAGCCACCCAGATGGCGGCTGTGGATGTGAGCCAGGACGACACGCCGTTCATGCCTGGGACGATGTCGTTCTTCGGCCAGGCCATGGCTTCGTCCGCGCACGTCGCGTCGTCGTTCTTCAGCGGGGCGCCGTTCACCGGCGAGGTCAACCTGCTGACGACGGGTGCGATCGACAGCCCCGGCGATCTGCTTTCGACGGACTTCGGCCCGCGGGGCGTGGCCTATCTCGAGCTGGGCACGCCCGTGGGCACGGTCGGTGCCTGGTTGGCACAGGGTGCGATGACGCGAGGCGACGTGTCGTCGTGGATCGTGGCCGGCTCGTATATCGACGAGTTGGCCAACGAGCACACGGTCGACCTCGGCGTCTCCTACGCCGCCCAGCGCTACAACGGCGGAGATCCCGCGGCGATTACCGCGCTCCGTACCGACAGTCGCACCGTGAGTTCGATGTACGGCTTCGACAGCTGGCGGGCTTCCCGCGCGCTGACGGTGGACTACGGGCTGCGCGTCTCGAATTACGACTACCTGCCCTCGGCGTCGCTGTTGAGTCCGCGGCTCGGCGTGACGGTGTCGCCGGCTGAGCGGACGCGCGTCAAGGCCTCGTTCGCCCAGGCGATGCGCGCGCCCGGGGCTGAGGAGTTCCTGCCGCCGTCCGACATGGGATTGTGGCTGCCGCCAGAGCGGACGTTCTCGCCGTTGACGCCGGGTGCGGAGTTTCGGGCCGAGCGGTCGCGACACCTGGCGGTTGCACTCGAGCGCGACCTCGGGACGGCCTACGTGGTTGGCGTGCGCCGATTCACCGAGCGGGTCGACGACCAGTTGGTCACGCTGTTTGGCGTGCGCGGTGCCTCGGGACTCCAGTCGAGTTTGAACCACTACTTCGTGGCCAATGGCGGCAACGTCGACGCCGATGGCTGGGGCGTCACCCTCAGCCGCGACGTCGCCGGGCGACTGACCGGGTCGGTCGACTATTCGTACACCCGGGCGCTCTGGGACGCGAGTACCGAGCCGTCGATGTTCTCGGCGCGCGTGCCGAGCGCGATCCGCACCGGGACTGAACGCTTCCACGACGTGACCACGGCGGTGCAGACCCACATCCCCGAAACCGATACACGCGTCTTCGTCCTGTACAAGATCAACACCGCGTACGCCGCGGCGGCTCCGGACGTCGGCGTGCCGGGACTCGACGCCCGATTCGACGTCCAGGTGAAGCAGCGGCTGTCGTTCCTGCCCTTCGATGGGAGCGACTGGGAAGTGCTCGTGGCGGTGCGGAACCTGTTCCGTGAAGATCTGGGCGACGGCGTCTACGACGAGTTGCTCGTCGTCAAGCCACCGAAGCGGATCGTCGGTGGCTTGCTCGTCAGGTTTTAGTACTCGGTCGGCAGTCCATTGAGACGACGGGGATCAATGAGGGTGCCGACCATTTTCTTGAGTCGTCGCGAATTCAAATTGTTGAACTATTGATTCGATTATTTGGATGGTGACACGCTGAGATGCAAGGCTTTGCGAAGAGCGGCGTAACGTCCTGGGCACGAGCTGCCGGGCTGGGGCGTGGCATGCTCGCGGTGTCGGTCGTCGTGGGCCTCCTCGCCCTGGCGATCGCGAACATCGCGGTTCGGTCGAGCTGGAGCGAGGTCGAGGACGGCGTCCTCTGGGTGTCGCGGGCGGAGGGTGTCGTTGCCGCGGAGATCGGCGCTCGCTCGACTGCGGCCGCCGCAGGCATCCGCCGCGGCGACGTACTGCTGGCGATCGACGGGCAACCCGTCGAATCACCGGACGAGGTCGTCGTCCAGCTCCATTCCGGCGCGTCAGGTGACCGGCTCGACTACGTCGTCCTCAGGTTGGGGACGCAGGAATTGCTCGAGCTGACACTGCAGCCGATTCCCGCCGGTAACCGCGCGCTGTACTTCGTGCTTGCAGCCGTCGGCGTCTTCACGCTTCTCGTGGGCGCGTCCGTACGCCTTCGCCGCCCGACGGCGCAGTCGACCCTGCACTTCTTCTGGTTGACCGTCGCCTTCTTCGGCGTGCTCACGCTCTCGTTCAGTGGCCGGCTCGACCGCCTCGACTGGGTCTTCTACTGGGGCGACGTCGTGGCGATGCTGATGCTGGCGCCGCTGTTCATGCACTTTGCCTTGATCTTTCCCGAACGCGAGCCGGGCTGGATGCACAACCAGTTGCTCCCGTTTCTGTTCCCGGCGCTCTACATGCCGGCGTTGCTGCTGGGCACGATGCGCGCCGTGGCGATTTCCCGGGTGGGCATCGACGGCGCCCGGATGATCGGCACGATCGAGGCGGTCGAACGCCTCGAGTTGGTCTACCTCGCCATTTGTGTCGTCGGCGGCGCGGCGATCATGATCCGCGCGCTGCGGCGTGTCAGGTCGGTGACCGCGCGTCGGCAGCTGCGCTGGATCTTGTGGGGCACGGTCATGGGCGGGGCGCCATTCCTGGCGGCGTATCTGGTGCCGTTTGCGTTCGGATTCGACCCACCGCCGCAGTTCGAGCTAACGGCGATCCCGCTCGGCCTCATCCCGCTCGCCTTCGCCTCGGCGGTGATCCGCTACCGCTTGATGGACGTCGAGGTCATCATCAAGCGCGCAGTGGCCTACACGACTGCCATCCTGGCCATGGTCGTGGTCTATGCCGTGCTGCTTCGGGTCGCCAGCCAGGTGCCGCTCGGCGGGTCCGAGCAAGGCAACACGATCATCGCGCTGCTGGCCACGCTCGTCGTCGTGTTGCTGGCCAGCCCGATGAAGGACGCCATTCAGTCGGCGCTCGATCGCGTCTACTACCGCGACCGGTACGACTATCGTCGTGCGCTGGTCGGGTTCGCGCGCGACCTGAACCGCGATCTGGATCTATCGAGCTTGAGTGAACGGCTCGTCACGCGGGTCATGGAGACCTTCGTCGTCGATCGGATGGCACTCATGCTTGCGCCGGCCGACGGCGACCGCGACGCCGAGTTGCAGACGGTCCACGCCGTCGGCCTGGACGACGACCTGCCGGCACTCTCGCGGCGCTCGTCAGTCGGTGAGCGGTTGTGGGCGTCACAGGCGGTTGCGCTCGATGATGCGGAACGGCTCCTGGACGATGCGGAGATCGATCCGTGGTTGGCGATAGGGGTCCACTATCTCGTGCCGAGCGTGTCGAAAGACGGCACGACGGCGGTGCTGGCGGTCGGGCGCAAGGACAGCGGCGAGCCGCTCAGCAGTGATGACCTCGCGCTGTTGACTGCCGTGGCGGCCCAGGTCGCAACCGCGATCGAGAACGGCCGACTCTACGGACAGCTGCATGCCAAGGCCGCCGAGCTCGATCGGCTGCACGAGTTCAACCAGAACGTGATCGAGTCGCTCAACGACGGGTTGGCTGTGGTCGGCGTCGACGGGCGCGTCATGAGCTGGAACCGCGGCTTGGAGCAGCTGTACGGCGTGCCGCGCGACGCGGCGCTCGGCAGGACGCTCGGGGAGCTCTTCGACGCGCCGTTCGTGCAGTTGCTCCACGCGGCACGCGACGAGGGCGCGGGCGGCGTGCGCTACCGGGTGCCGCTGCAGTCGCGGCATGACACCGGGTCGGAGCGCCTGCTGGTCAATGCGGCGACGGCCCCGCTGCGCACGCCGCAGGGCGACAGCGGGGGCACCATCGTGGTCCTGGAGAACATCTCCGAGCGTGTCCAGCTCGAGGAGCAGCTGCAAATCTCGGAGAAGATGGCCTCAATCGGCCTGCTCGCCGCCGGTGTGGCGCACGAGGTCAACACACCGTTGACCGGGATTTCGAGCTTTACGCAGATGCTGCTGGAAGGCGCCGAGGCCGAGGATCCGAAGACGCGGCTGCTCGAGAAGATCGAGCGGCAGACGTTCCGCGCCGCCAAGATCGTGAACGGGCTGCTCAATCTGGCGCGCCCGGCGCGATCGGAGACGGCCCCGGTCGACATCAATGCGGTCATCAACGACATGCTGGCGCTGCTGGAACACCAGCTGAAGGCGTCGCACATCAGCGTGCGAAAAGAACTGGGCACGCCCGCGCCGATCGCGCTCGGCCTGGACTACAAGCTGCAGCAGGTCTTCCTGAATCTCTTCTTGAATGCGCGCGACGCCATGCCCAAAGGGGGGTGGCTCCAGATCGCCACGCGGCGCGACGGTGAGCGCGCCGTGATCGAAGTCGCTGATACCGGAGCGGGGATCTCGGGAGAGCACCTGTCCCGAATCTACGATCCGTTCTTCACGACTAAGTCGCTCGGTCGGGGGACCGGTCTCGGGTTGTCGATCACGTACGGCATTGTGCAGGAGCACGGCGGTTCGATCGAGTGCGACAGCGTCGAGGAGCAGGGTACGCGGTTCGTGCTGGAACTGCCGCTGGCCACCGCAGTCTTGGCTCGAGGGGACGAAGCCGTGCAGAAAGCGACGTGAGAAAGTCATGACCGACGAGCGAACGATTCTGATCGTCGACGACGATGAGGACATGCGGGATGTCCTGAGTGATCTGCTGGCTAAGAAGGGCTATGACCTGCGTATCGCAGGGACGGGTGAGGAGGGCCTCGAGATCGCGCGCGCCGAGGCGCTCGACGCTGCCATCGTCGACGTCAGAATGCCCGGCATCGGCGGCATGGCCACCCTGACGGAGTTGCAGAAGTACGACCGGGGCCTGCCCGTCGTCATGCTGACGGCCGGCGGGTCCGTCGAGGATGCGAAGGAGGCGATCAGGTCCGGCGCGTTCGACTACATCACGAAGCCGTTCAAGAACGACGAAGTGCTCAAGGTACTACGCAATGCGGTCGAGCGGCGCCGCCTGGCGCTGGAGAACCAGACGCTGCGCCAGAACCTGCAGGCGCGCAGTCACAATTTCGCAGACATCATCGGCCGTGGTCCTCGCATGCGCGAGGTGTTCGACCTGATCAGGCAGGCCGCCCCGAGCCGCACGACGATCCTGATCGAAGGCGAGAGCGGCACCGGCAAGGAGTTGGTGGCACGCGCGCTGCACACGCAGTCGGCCCGAACGGAATGTCCGTTCATCACGGTCAATTCGGGCAACTTGCCGCACGATCTGCTCGAATCGAACCTGTTCGGACACGTCAAAGGCGCGTTCACCGGCGCGCTGTATCCGAAGAAAGGGCTGTTCGAGCTGGCGGACACGGGCAGTATCTTCTTCGATGAGATCGGGAATATGCCATTCGAGACGCAGGCCAAGCTGCTTGGCGTCATGCAGGAGCGGCAGTTCATGTGTCTGGGCGGCGTCGAGACGATCAAGGTCGACGTGCGGATCATTGCCGCCACGAACGTCGACTTGAAGAAGATGGTCGAGGACGGCCGGTTCCGCGAGGACCTCTACTACCGGCTGCATGTCATCATGGTGCATTTGCCGGCGCTGCGCGAGCGCAAGGATGACATTCCGCTGCTCGTCCAGCATTTCCTCGGCAAGTACGGCAGCGAGAACGACCGGTCGGACCTGGAGATCACCCCCGATGCGCTCGACCTGCTGGTCGAGTACAACTGGCCCGGCAACGTCCGGGAGCTCGAGAATGTCATCGAGCGCGCGGTCGTACTATCGTCGAGTCCGCGGATCGACGCGGCCCTCATTCCCGACCATGTGCGCTCGACCCAGACCTTCCAGATGCCGCGGATCGCCGTGCCGCCCGAGGGCCTCTCGAGTGACTTTAAGACGGTCATCGCGGATCAGGAGCGCCAGTTGATCGAATCGGCGCTGCACGAGGCGGGCGGCGTGCAGAAGCGCGCCGCGGAGCTGCTTCGGATCAAGCCGACGACCTTGAACGAGATGATCAAGCGCTACGCCATCCAGCCGCGCCGGAAGCGGACGACGCCCGGGAGGAAGCGGGAGGTTGGACCGGCCCCGGACGCCGCCGGCGCTCGAGAGACCGTGCCACCCTCGCTCGTCGCCGACGACTAACTTCACGTCGGGGCTTCGCCCCTAGCTTCGCCGCCCGCGGCGCGGGCCGCCGCTGGCGCCTGGACCGCGGATCGTGGACATCAGCTGCTCGTACTTCTTGAGGATGACGTCCCAGTCATAGTGGCGCCGCACGTATTCCTGGCCGTTGCGGCCGAGCGCCGCTCTCAGCCGTCCGTCGAGTGTCAGAAGCTTGAGGCACTCGACGAACTCGTCCTGGTCCCCGTAGTAGAGGCCGGCGTTGCCGCGCCGGCAGTGCTCCACCACGACCTCGCTCCGGCCGTTGGCCAGAATCGGCGTGCCGACGGCGAAGGCTTCGAGGGCCAGCAGCGACAGACTCTCGAAGGGCGACGGCACCATGACCACGGTCGCGGCCTCCAAGGCGTCGACCCGCTCCGACTCGGACAGTCTGCCGGCGAAGCGGATGAACGGTTCCTCGGGTAGCGGCATCAGCTTGACGCCCATCAGCACCAATGTGGCGTCGCCACCGCCAGACGCGTAGGCGCTGAAGTATTCGATCAGTTCCTCACAGCCCTTGCCCGGATCGATACGGCCCCCATACAGCGCCACCGGACCGTGGAGGCGATGGCGACGGCGAAACGCGGCACCCGGCTCGTGAAGATGGTTGTCGCGTTCGCGGTCGTTGCCCGCGCGGTCGCTGGTGTCCGATGGCGGTCGTCGATCGCTTCCGCGCCGGCGAGATCGGCCGCTCCGTTTAGGGGGCTCCTCAGCGGCTCGCGGGGAAAGCTCGACGCCGCAGCCAATCGTCTCCTCGGCGACGGTGCGGATGTCGAACGTCGACGTCAGAAACGCACGCTCGGCAGCGGTGTTGAACGCCATCCCGGCAGGCAGACTGAAGACGTCGCGGTAGATGTCGAGATGGATCGCCGGCTCATCGTGTGCGGTCGGTACGAGAATGCTCCGGCTCGGCGCGACGGCCACACCCAGCACTGTCGGCGCGTAGAGATACGTGAAGAAGATGAGGATGTCGTAGCCCGTCGCATTCCGTTCGAGGTGCTCGAGCAGCGCCGGGCACCAGGGGCCTTGGCGGCGGAGCCACTCCAGTTCGTCATCCCGCGTATGGGGGTTATTGAAGATCCAGTCGGAGTACTGGTTGAACGAGTCGATGTGCCTCGTTTCGGCATTGGCGAACCGCCGGACGGTGACACCGCGCACCCGGTCGGGGCCCTCCGGATACTCGTTCTTCCAGGTGATGTAGTCCTGGGCGCAGGTTGTGAGCACCTCGACGCTGTGTCGGGTGGCCATCCGCTCGGCGATGAGCCGACAGTGGTACTCGGACCCTCCGAGAATCTCGGTACCGTAGCGTTGGACGATGAATGCGATCTTCACGATGTCACGAAAAGCGCGCGATGAGCCGAGCGAGGCGCGCGCGCATCGCCGCATCGCTGAAGTCCGCCAAGCGCGCGCGCTGGCCGGCCAGCACTGACGCCCGAAGATCGTCATCGTACACCAGGAGGCCGAGAAGCTCGGCCGCGTATTCGAGATTCTTCGGCGCAAACTGCACGCCAGCCTCCCCCAGGGTCTCGGGAACGGCCGTCGCGGCATACGCCAGCACGGGCACGTCGGCTGCCATGGCTTCGAGGAGCGGCACGCAGAACCCTTCATGTTCGCTCAGCGAGACGTAGGCGCTTGCGGTGCGGTAGAACGTCGCCAGGTCCGCTTCCGGCACGCCGCCCGTGAACCAGAAACGGTCAGCCGGCATCTTCAACTCGGTCATCAGCGCCTGGACCATCGCGAAGTACCTGGGGACGGCGTCGTACCTGCCGACGAAGATGAAGCGATAGTCAGCATCGACGTAGCGCTTGTAATGCTCGGCGAGACGGATGTGATCTTCGATCTTCTTGTTGGGCACCATCCGGCCGACGAAGAGAATGTTGGCCAATCCGTCATCGAGCATCCGCTCGAGTGCCGGCTGCTTCGGCAGCCTGGCCATCCGGTCCGTGTCCACCGCGATCGGCAACACGCCGGTGTCGTTGAATCCGAGTTCCTCCAATTCGCGGCGGTTGTAGTCAGAGTCGCCGAGCGCGAGGTCGACCCGCCCCGCCAGGGTCGCGAGCTCGCGCCGGCCGAGGACGGCCAGCCGAAAGAGCGCAGGGTCGTGGGCGGCGAAGAAGTGGGCCGGCGTGACGTTGTGGTACTGGAGGATGCGCCGGCCAGAGACCGACGCGAACGCCTCGGTCATCGGCGAGGGCAGGGCGTAGTGAAAGATGGTCAGGTCGCCGCGTGTCGCGCCTTCGTCGTCGAACGGCCGAATCTCGTGGCGTAGCGGTTCGTCGATCGTGAGGGCGAAGATGTCGGCGTCGTGCCCCAGTGCACGCAGCATGTCGCGGACTCGCCGGGCGCTGTCGCCGATGGCGTCGCCACGGTGCGCGGCCGGAACCCATTGGTTGACGATCACGAGGCTCGTCCCTTCGGTTCGACGGTCCGTCTCACGGCGCCGCCGAGGGATCCTTGGTGAGCGCCTGATAGATGGACGGACGGTCGACCCTGAGGTGCTCGAGACGCTCGGCCATGTCGAACTGCTGCCAGAAGTCCCAGATGACATCCCACGCCGGAAGGCGAGGTCCCTGACGCACCTGGTCGACGTAGCCGAGTAGCGTCCCGGCGAAGTCGCGTGCTAGTAACCGGTCGAGCGCGGCGTCCTGCGTGTCGAGGATCGAGTCGCGGAGCGCCCGATCCGACACGACCGCGTCGATCAGCCCTGCGACGAGGGCCGGGTCCTTGTCGTCGTAGAGAATCCCGCCGCCATCCATGGTGGCGGGCACGGCCGTCGCGCCGTAGGCCACCACGGGCAGGCGCTCGTGAAAGGCCTCGATGAGCGGCACGCAGAACCCTTCGTGCTCGCTGGCGCACAGAAACAGATCGGCGACGTCGTAGAACCCCGCGAGCTCAGCGTCGGTCACTTGACCGACGAGATGGACGTCCGGCGTGTGCAGCTTGGCGATGAGGTCGTAGAGCGTCGTCAGGTAGCCTTCGAACCCACCGAACGAGCCCACGATGAGCAGCCGCGACCGCGGGTTGTGGGCCACGCGATAGGCATGGAAGAAACGGATCAGATCCTCGATCCGCTTGTTCGGAATGACCCGCCCCACGAACAGGATGTTGGTCCACCCGTCATCGAACGGACGGGACAGTCCGTCGTCGGGGTCGACGTCCAGATGCGCGAAACTGGGCACCACCGGCAGCACACCCGTTCTCGGGAAGCCGAGCGATTCCAGTTCCTGGCGGTTGAACTCGGAATCGCCGAGCGCCAAGTCGCAGCGGGGCACGTAGGCGCCCAACTCACGCCGGCCCTCCCAGCACCGGAGCGCCAGAAACGGGTGCACGTCGATCAGATACTCCGGCGGCGTGATGTTGTGGTACACGAGCGCCATCCGACTCGGGAGGGCATACGCCGTCCGTGACGCCTTCGAGGCCAGCGAGAAATGATGGATGAGGACGTCGTCTGCGGTCGCGTTCGCCGGGAGGTCCCGGAAATCCCTGGTCAGGGGCTCGAGTCTGGGGTCGGCCGTTTCGACGAAGATGTCCGAAACGAAGCCGGCGTCACGCAGCACGCGCTGAATGCCGAGGACCTCATGGCCGATGGCGTCCCCGTAGCCGAGCGTGGCGAGCACCTGATGAACGACGGGGCGGTCGGCCGAGTCGGGGTTCGCCACGGCGTATCCTCTACGCCCGCCGCCCGCTGCGGGGACGGCCGGACTTCAGGGCCGGCCCCGTCCGTAGCGCGTCGACGACCTCCTGGGTCGGCGCGACGTTGCGTCGCCGCCGTCCGAACCAGCCGGGTAGCCGCTCCATCGGCTTCGCCTCTCCGCCCTTCAACCGTTCGAGAACGTCCAGATACTTCCGCTCGATCACCGGCCATGCGTAGTGGCGCTTGAAGAACGTTCGGCCGTTGTGGCTGAGACCCGCGTGGAGCGGCCGGTTCGTCTCGAGTGCGTGCAACGTCTCGGCGAATTCCTCGTAGTTCGTGTAGTCGAGCCCCGCGTTGCTCCGGAGGCATTGTCCTTGAAGCACGTCACAGCGCCCGTTGGCCAGCACCGGGCGGCTCATGGCCCAGGCTTCGAGCGCGACCATCGACAGACTCTCGAACTGGGATGGCATCACGAGCGCGTGTGCGGCCGCGAGGGCATCGAACTTGTCCTGATCCGGAACGAAGCCGAGGTGTCGGATCCGTGGATGCGCCGGAATGTCGAGGATCGACCGGCCGATCATGACCAATTGCAGGGATCGCGAGACGCGGGAGGCGTAGTTCTTGAAGAATCGGAAGAGTTCCGGGCATCCCTTGTTTTCGTCGATCCGACCCACATACAAGATGAAGGGACCCGTGATGTCGAACTTCTGGCGGAACCGCTCGGCATCACTCCCGCGAGGGATCTCCGAGCCCACGCCGACGACGGTGTGCTCCACGTCGGAGTTGTTGGACACGGCCTGGATCATCGCGCGCTCTTCGAACGAGTTGTACATGATGGCGCGCACGCCCCGGAAGATTGGTCCGAAGATCGAGAGGCCGATCGCCGGATCGCGCTCCGCGGTCGGTACGAGTACCGCGCGTGGCGCGACCGCCCGGCACCCATGGTAGGCGTGGTAATAGCGGTAGCTGAAGAAGATGCAGAAATCATAGTCGGCGCCCCGCCGGTGCAGATGGCGAATCAGCGCCGGGCTGGTGGGGCCTTCACTGTCGAGCCACCGGAGTTCGTGATGAATCGAGTGCGGCTGCTCGAAGACCCGTGTCGAGAGCCGGCCGAACTTTGCCGGATCCCGCGGTCGGGTGACGGGGAATCGCCGAACGACGATGTCGCCGACGCGGTCTTCCCCAGGGTCGAAGGCGTTGGCCCAGGTCACGTAGTCCTGGGCGCACGTCGTCAGCACCTCCACCTCGGCATGCTTGGCGAGATGCTCGGCGACGTACCGGGCGTGGAGTTCGGCGCCGCCGTTGATCTCGGCGCCGTATCGTTGAACGACGACGGCCAGTTTCACTGTTCGGAGGAGTCGGCGGCCCCGTCGTCGGGTGCACGCGGTGTGGTCGGTTCTGGGGCCGTTGGTTCCGACGTCGGCGTCTCGATGGCCTCGGCCGGAGCGCGGTCGGCAGTGTCCGTCGTGGCCGTCACGGTCGGCGGTGGCCTGTCGGCGGCGGCGTTGTCCGGGTCGGCGTTGCCAGCGTCTGGTGGAGCCGCATCAACCACGTCCTGAGTTGGCGTGGCGCCGGTGTCGGGCTGTGATGTCGTCGCGGTCTGGTCAGCCGACCGTGCCGCGTCGCCGTCAGCGCCCGTTCGGCGCCGTCCACCGCGCCGGCGGCGTCGCCGCTTTCGCGGGCCGCCCGGGGCGGGCTCGCTCGAGTCCCCCGCGTCGGGGCTGGCGGCGGGCGTCGGCGGGGCGGTGTCCGCGGTGGGCTTGACGAGGCCTTCAAGAGCCCGAGCGCGGCGTTCATCGAAGTCGAGACGGCTGTTGACCGATTGCACCTGCATCTTCAGGTTCTTCACCTCGATGCCCAGCCGGGTGATCTCGACGACCAGGTTGTTGAGCACTTCGAAGTTCAGGGTGTCTACCTCGTCTCGCGAAGTGAATTGCTCGGCCAGCTTGTCGATCTGCTGTTCCGTGTGCGCATTGAGGGCACTCTGCTTGTGGAGCACGCTGATCAGCACGTTCGGATTGAACAGCAGTTTGAGGACCGGACGGAGCAAGCGGCGCAGGAACGCGATGAGCCCGCGCGATGATGCAAAGAGCATGTGGTCTTCGAACGCGTAGTTCCCAGGGCCCACGTCCGAAGTGAATTGCTCGGCGCCCGCGAGCGGCTTCGTCTTCGGTCGCTGGCGAAAATGCTCCAGCAGGTCCGACCGGATCCCATCGGGGTCGAGGATTCGCTCGAGCTTCACATTGGCGAGTTCGCGGATTTCCTGCTCGGTGTAGTCGACGCCGCGTTTGTCGCGGATGCGCGTGCGGATGTGCCGCATGACTTCCTCGACGTCGATGGATCCGGCTCGGATGGAAAAATCAGCCATGGTCTCTCGAATTCTGGCCTGACGGTGTTCGACCGCCGGCGGGCAACGTCACCAGGGGCGATAGACGATGATCACGACCGCCACGACCCACAGGGCGACGCAAGCGAGCAAAGGCCTGTCGGTCAAGAGCAACTCGGCCGGGCTGCCCCCGCTCGCCTTCTGGTGTACGAGGTACAAATACCGAAAAATGCCGTACAACGGCAACGGAATCGTCAAACTCATCCACGGCGTGCCGAAACGGGCAGCCACTTCCGGACTCATCGTATAGAAGGTGTAAGCAATCAGTGTCGACGCCGTGACGACCGCGATCATCTGATCCAGCAAATAGGGGCTGTATTCCCCGAGACTCGGACGGTGGGCGGCCGCGTGATCGCCGAGCACCACGATTTCGTGGCGGCGCTTGCTGAGAGCGAGGAAGAGCGCCAACAGACTGGTGCAGATCAGGAGCCATGCGCTGATCGGCACGTCGATGACGACGGCGCCCGCGACGGCCCGCAGCACGAAGCCGGCCGCGATGGTCATGACATCCACGATGACGATGTGCTTGAGCACCATCGTGTACAGTAGCAGCGTCACGGCGTACGTTGTCGACACGCTGGCCAACCCAGGCGAAAGCAGGAACGCGGCGAGGATGCAGCTGACCCCCAGGGCTCCTGCAAGGCCGAGTGCGGCCGGTGTCGAGATCCGGCCCGATGCGATCGGGCGCTCGGCCTTGTGCCGGTGCTGCCGGTCGGCCTCGCGGTCTGCGACGTCGTTGACCAGATAGATCGCCCCCGACAGCCCGCAGAACACGAGGAACGCCGCGAGGGCGCGCAGACCGGCTTCGGGATCCGTCAGCCGCTGCCCGAACACGAGGGCGGCGAAGACGAACAGATTCTTGGTCCATTGATGCGGCCGGAGGGATCTGAGCAGGTCCATGGCGACCGAGCTGCCGGACGGACGAGCCATGTCGTCGTCCGGCGGTGCCTGAGACTGCAGGGAGTGGCGCGCCATGAAGCGCGGCGAGAGGCCGGTACCCGCTAGGAGGCGAAGCTATCGACGGCTTCCTGCTCAGACTCGTAGGTTTCGAACACCGTCAACAACTTGGTGATCGCCATCAGCTCCTCGATCCGCTTCGTCAGGTGCACGAGCTTCAACTGTCCGCCCTGCCGGCTGACAGTCGTGTAGGTCCTGACGATCTCACCGAGGCCCGCGCTGTCCACATACGGCACGCCTTCGAGGTTCAAGATGAGCTTGCGCTTACCTTGCTGAATCAGGCTGTTGATCTTGTCCTTGATGAGCTCGTCGCCTTCACCGATCGTCAACTTTCCGCTCAGGTCGAGAACCAACACCTCACCGACCGTTCGTTCCTCGATCTGCATCGCCGCTCTCCTCCCGACAAGCGAGAATTCCGTGGCGCCTTGCCCACGCCACGTTCGAAATTAGTGCTATTGCAAGGGCCGCACCGTACCATGCACAAGCGCGATTGGCAAGCATCTACGGGGGTGATCGCCCCTGCCGACGCCGGCCACTTGCGTTCCGCGCCGTCGGCCTACGTAGCCTCGCGACGCTGCTTCTTCCGGGTACGCTTTTGCGCGAGCGCCCGTTTTGCGCGACGCTTGTCGCCCGGCTTCAAATAGAACGAGTGCTTCTTGATGTCCTTGATAATGTCTTCTTGCTGGACTTTTCGCTTGAAGCGACGGAGGGCGCTTTCGATCGATTCGCCATCCTGGACCTTCACTTCAGCCAACTGAACTCCACCCCCTCACCGCCGAAACTGATGCCTGTGACCCCCAAGGGCACCGGCCGAATATGCTAGGCTATCACAGGTACGCGCTGATTCCAGGCCCAAAGCCCATCGGGCCTCGACGGTCCTTCCAGGGCGTTCCAGCTCATCCGAAATATTGGACTTGTCGTGACAAAGTCCGTGTTTTCAATCAGATAGCAGCTTCATGAAGATCCTGATTGTTGGAAGCGGCGCTCGCGAACACGCGCTGGCCTGGAAGCTCGCGACCGAGCACCCGGGTCGGGTGATCTGCACCCCGGGGAACCCCGGTATCGCCGAGATCGCCACCTGCGTGTCGGCCGATCCGACGAATCCGGAGGCGTTGTTCCAGCTGGCCGAGCATGAGTCGGTGGACCTCACCGTCGTGGGGCCGGAGGCGCCGCTGGCCAATGGCGTGGCCGACCGGTTTGCAGAGGGCGGACGGCGGTTGTTCGGTCCGACCCAGGCCGCGGCGCGCCTGGAGTCGAGCAAGGCGTTTGCCAAGTCCTTCATGGCTCGACACCGCATCCCAACGGCCGCCTACGAGATCCATGAAGAGGTGGATGGCGCGCTGGCGTCGCTGCGGTCCGGCCGATTCGGCTATCCGGCGGTACTGAAGGCCGACGGCCTGGCCGCTGGGAAGGGCGTGATCATCGCGTCCGACCAGGCCGCCGCTGAACAGGGCGTCCGGGAGATGCTGGTGGATCGGCGCTTCGGTGCCGCGGGTGCCACCGTTGTGATCGAGGAGCACCTCGTCGGCGACGAAGCGTCGTTCTTCGCCGTGTGCGACGGGCACACGGCGGTGTCGCTGCCGTCGGCGCAGGACCACAAGCGCGCGCTCGACGACGATCAGGGCCCAAATACCGGCGGCATGGGCGCCTTTGCGCCGACGCCGCGGATGACCGATGCGATTCGGTCGGAGGTGCTCGACTCGATCGTGAAGCCGGTGCTGGCCGGCATGGCCGCGGAAGGCGCGCCCTATGTCGGCGTACTCTATGTTGGCCTGATGCTGACCGCCCACGGACCGAAGGTCATCGAATTCAACGTCAGGTTCGGCGATCCCGAGGCGCAGGTCGTGTTGCCGCTGGTCGACGACGAGCTGGCGCTGCTCCTCGACGCCGCTGCCGCGGGCGCGCTGCGGGGCCACACCTGCGCGCTGCGAAGCGAGCCACACGTGGGAGTCGTGGCGGCGTCGGGGGGGTACCCCGGCAGTCACCACACAGGTTTGCCCATCACGGGGCTCGCGGCCGCCGCCGCGAGCGAGGGTATCCTGATCTTCCAGGCCGGCACGAAGCGGACCGATGCCGGCCTGGTCACGGCCGGTGGGCGCGTGCTGACCGTCGTCGGCCGGGGTGGGACCTTCACCGAGGCGATCGGCCGAGCCTACGGCGCCATGAGCCTGATCGCCTTCGATGGGATGCATGTGAGGACCGACATCGGACGAAAGGCCGAAGCCCCGTCATCGGGCGGCCGCCAATCGGCCGGGTGAGACGACGACGCCGGTGTGGTGAAGCCGGCCGACCGAGGTAAACCATGAGTGATTCGCGAGTCCTTATCTTGATGGGGTCGGATTCTGATGCGCCGGTGATGCAGGCCGCCGGGGACGTTCTGGAGAAGTTCGGCATCGCCTACACGATGACGGTCGCGTCGGCGCACCGCTCACCGGATCGGGTCCGGGGGTTGATCGACGAGGCACACGCCGCGGGTGTCGGCGCCTTCATCGTCGGGGCAGGCGCCGCCGCCCACCTGGCCGGCGTGGTTGCGGCGCACTCGTCGCGTCCGGTGATCGGCGTGCCGATCGACTCGACGGCCTTGAAGGGGATGGACGCCTTGCTGGCCACGGTCCAGATGCCTCCGGGGGTGCCGGTGGCCACCATGGCGATCGGGAAAGCCGGCGCCACCAACGCCGCCGTGCTGGCCGCCCAGATTCTGGCCACGGCGGATTCCGCGCTGGTCGACGCGCTGGTCGAGTACAAGGCGTCGCTGGTGGCCAAGGTCGAGGCTGCTGCCGCCCGGGTCGAACGTTAGAGCTGAGGGAGTCGGCCCACGCCGATGAAGTACGCGCTCGTCACCTTCGGCTGCCGCGTCAATCAGGCAGATTCGGCGGGCCTGGACGGTGACTTGCGCGCCGCCGGCGGGCGGCCGACGACGGTCTCCGACGCCGATCTCGTCGTCGTGAACACCTGCTCGGTGACGTCGTCGGCGGATCAGTCGGCGCGCCAGACGATCCGCCGGATTCGCCGCGGGAATCCCGATGCGCGCATCGTCGTCACGGGGTGCTACGCCACGCGGGCGGCCGAGGAACTGTCGCGGTTGCCAGGGGTCGAGGCGGTCGTGCCCAACGCCCGCAAGGAGCAGTTCACGGCCGACCTCCGGCCGTTGATCGCGTCACTGCCCCGCGGGACGGGCGACGGGCCGTGTGGAGCGACACTCGAGACCCAGCCGTCGAGCCGGACGGTGCAGATGCTCGCGGTGCAGACCGGCTGCGACGAGGCTTGCACCTACTGCATCATTCCACGCACGCGCGGGCATGGCCGCAGCCGCTCGTTCGACGACGTCCTCGGACGCGTCCGTTCGGCGGTGGCAGACGGCGTCAAGGAGGTTGTGCTCGCGGGTGTACATCTCGGGTCGTACGGTCGCGATCTCACGCCCGGCACGTCGTTGCAGTCGCTCGCGCAGGCGCTCGACGCCTTGCCGGTGGACTGCCGGTTTCGCATCAGTTCGCTCGAGCCGATGGATTGCGAGCCGGGGCTGATCGACCTGGTCGCGCGCCGCGGGAGGTTCGTTCCGCACTTTCATCTTCCGCTCCAGCATGCGAGCGACGCGGTGCTTCGCGCGATGGGCCGCCCCTACACCCGCGACGACTATCGCCGCGTGGTCGATGCGCTGCGGGATGCGCTGCCCGACGCCGCGATCGGGTCCGACATCATCGCCGGGTTTCCAGGTGAGACGGCGGCGGACCATGCGGCGTCCCTCGACTATCTCGCCGGTTCGCCGCTCACCTCCGTGCACGTCTTTCCCTATGCCGACCGCCCCGGCACTCAGGCCAGCCGGATGTCCTCGAATGTCGACGTCGCGGTCACGCGACGACGCGCGCGCGAGCTGCGCGAGGTGGCCGGCCAGCTGCAGCAGCGCTTTCGGCACCGTGCGGTCGGTACCGTGCGGTCGGCGTTGACCCTCGGTGGCGGCGCCGCAGCGTTGACCGACAACTACCTGAAGGTAGAGCTGGCCCCGCTGCTCCCGGGTAATCGCCTGGTCGACGTGCGGATCGTCTCGACCACGGCCGGGCGGATGCTCGGGGAGCCGCTGGGCGCTGTCTAATGATTAGATGGGGCGCCTTGCGCCCCAAGCCCCACGCGACGCCTAGCGGGGTCCCGGTGCCCCGCGCCGGCGTCGCGGCGCCGCGCGGTGCGCGGCGTGGTCTCACCCGTCGGTCGCGCCGAGCATGCCCGCCAATCGCTGGCCCGGCGACTGCTGGCCGGTCTCGACCAGGAGTTGCCCACACGCCGCGCGGATATCCCTGCCACGGCTCTTCCGGATGGACACGGTGACATGGCAGTCGGCCAGAGCCTTGCCGAACCGGTCGATCTGCGCGGCGGTGGGCCGCTCGTGGGGGATGCCAGGCGCCGCGTTGAGCGGAATCACGTTTACCTTGGCCCGCAGTCCGGTGAGCAGGCCGGCGAGGCGGCGGGCGTCGGCCACCGAGTCGTTGACGCCCCGGATCAGCACGTACTCGAACGTGATCCGATTCCGCCGCTTCAAGGGGAAGGCGCGACACGCTGCGAGGAGCTCGGCGAGTGGGTAGCGCCGATTCACGGGAACGAGCGACGTCCGCTGCTCGTCGGTCGTGCCGTGCAGCGAGATCGCCAGGTTCGGCATGACCGGTTCATCCGCCAGCCGGGCGAGCGCGGGGACGATGCCAACCGTCGACAGCGTGACCCGGCGCGGCGAGACAGCGGCGCCGTCAGGACAGGTGAGGATCCGCAGCGCGCGCATCGTCGCATCATAGTTGTGCAGTGGCTCGCCCATGCCCATCAGGACGATGTTGATCGGCTGTTCAAGCAGGCCCAGCTCCGATCGCAGCAGGCGTACCTGCCCGACGATTTCGCCGGCCGTCAGATTTCGCTCGAGCCCCATCTTGGCGGTTAGGCAGAACGAGCACTGCATCGCGCAGCCCACCTGGGTGGAGACGCAGAACGTGTCGGCGGGGGACTTGGGGATGTAGACTGCTTCGATGCGCCGGCCGTCGGCCAGCTCGAACAGGAACTTTTCGGTACCGTCGCTCGATCGATCCCGGGCGGCAATATTCGGTGTCGAGAGATGGAACGCCTCGGCCAGCGCTGTGCGGTGTCGCTTGGCCAGGTCGGTCATCTGGGCCCAGTCGAGCACCGCGCGTCGATGGATCCAACGATAGATCTGTTTCGCCCGGTAGGGTTCGATGCCCGACGGCGTCAGTGCACCCTCGAGTTCGGACAATTCGAGTTCCGCCAGATCCCGGGTTGCGCCTGCCACGTCATCCCACCTCATCGAGCACGGAACCCCCGATCGTAACATGCGAGCACGACGGCCCGTCGAGGCCGGCGTGCGTCAGAGATCGTTGAACGGCGGCGCGCGCCACGGCGGTTCGTGGTTGATGGCGCGCGCCGCGCGTGTTATGATCAAGCGTTCGTGTCGCGGACGTAATCCCTTTTCGAGCAATGACTTGCGTAGATGCGCCCCCTGTGCGACACGCGCCTAGTTTCTTCCGCCGCCGATGATCGTTCGCGAAACGTTTGACAACGGCCTCCGCCTGCTCACCGAGGCGATGCCGCATGTCCGCTCGATCAGTCTCGGCGTCTGGCTCGCTCGCGGATCCCGCCACGAAGACCCCGCGCAGTCGGGCATCTCCCACTTCATCGAGCACATGTTGTTCAAGGGCTCGACGTCACGTTCGGCCCAGGAGATCGCGCAGGCGATCGACTCGATCGGAGGACAGGTCGACGCGTTCACCGCGAAGGAGTACGCCGGCTACTACGTCAAGGTGCTCGATGCGCACCTCGGAGCCGCGCTCGACATCCTGTCCGACCTCGTGCTGCATCCGGCATTCCGTGAGGAGGAGATCGAGCGGGAGAAGAAGGTCGTTCTCGAAGAGATCAAGATGGTCGAGGACACGCCCGACGACCTGGTGCACGAACTGTTCACGCAGCAGTTCTGGACCGACCACGCCCTGGGCCGGCCGATTCTGGGGGTGCCCGACACCGTGTCGGCGTTCACGTCCAGCGCCCTGCAGACGTTCTTCGAGGAGGCGTATGTCGCCCCGAACGTGATCATCTCGGCGGCCGGAAATCTCGACCACGCGAGGCTGCGTGGCCTGGTCGCCGAGTCGTTCGCCGAACTGCCCGCGCACGGGGCGCCCGTGTCGTGGGTCCAGCCCGACGCGGCACCTCAGCTCCAGATCAGGGACAAGGAGCTGGAGCAGAGCCACCTCTGCCTCGGCTCGGCCGCCTACCCTCAAGATCACCCGGATCGCTTCATCAGCTATCTCATGAACACGATGCTGGGGGACTCGATGAGTTCCCGCTTGTTTCAGCATATCCGCGAGGAACGCGGGCTGGCCTATGCCGTGTTCAGTGGGCTGACGGCGTATCGCGATACGGGGGCGCTGACGGTGTATGCAGGGTGTGCGAGCGACTCAGTCGAGCAGGTACTCGAGCTGGTCGTGGCCGAGATGCGGAACCTGGCTGGCACCGCGGTGCCGACGGAGGAGTTGCAGCGAGCGAAGGATCACTTGAAAGGCAGCCTGATGCTGTCGCTGGAGAACACGGCCTCGCGGATGTCACACCTGGCTCGCCAGGAGCTCTACTTCGGCGAGCAGTCCGATCTGGACGAGATTCTCGAGAGCATCGATCGCGTGACGGTCGAGGACGTGCAGCGGGTGGGTCGGGATCTGCTGGCGGACGGCCCCCGGGCCGTCACCGTGCTGGGACCGTCGGCCGGGCTCGACTTGTCGGCCGAGCAGCTTGGGGTGGCCGTGGCGTCTACCGTCGAGTAAGCGCCGGTTGGCCACTGGAGGATGAGGCAATTTCGGTCGAACTGACAGTCCTCGGGAGCGGCAGCAGCGGGAATGCGACGCTCGTGGCGGCTGGCGACGATCGCGTGCTGATCGACGCCGGCCTCAGCTACCGCGCCCTGCGGCAGCGGCTGGACGGCGTCGGCGTCGATCCGGACACGCTGGGTGCGGTGCTCATCACCCACGCGCACGTCGACCACGTGCGCGGCGCGGCGATGCTGTCGAGAAAGCACGGGATTCCGATTCATGCGACCGGCGGAGCCCGCGAAGGTTGGGGGAGGGGAGCCGACAAGGTCGCTGGGTGGGAAGCGTTGCTGGCGGGGCGCCCGGTCGCCTTCGGTGCGTTGCGATTCATTCCGTTCGGCGTCAGTCATGACGCCGATGAGGCTCTGGGCTTTCGGATCGAAACGCCAGACGGCGCGATCGGGTTCGCGACTGACGTGGGGCAGATCACCGACGATCTGGTGGCGCGGTTCTCCGACTGCCGGGTGCTGGTGGTGGAGTCGAATCACGCGGTCGAACTGCTCAGGGTCAGCCCGTATGCGCCAAGCGTCCGGATGCGCATCGGCGGCGATGGTGGGCATCTGTCGAACGAGGCGCTGGCCGGGTTCATTCGGGAGCATCTGGGCGCCCAGGTGCGGTGCATCGTCCTGGCGCACCTCAGCCGGACCAACAACGTGCCTGCGCTGGCCGAATTGATCTGCCGGGAGGCGTTGACCGCGGCGGGGCGCCCCGGTGTCAGGGTCGTAGTGGCGGGCCAGGACCAGCCCACGCCGACGATCGATCTGGCGGGGCTGGCGCCGGCGCCGGTGTCCCCCGTTCAGGCGGCGCAGCAGGTCTCACTGCCCTTCGGAGGCTCGTCAGCGCGAGCCTAGACACGAGAGGAACGCGGCCGTGGGTCTCCTGCTTTGAGTTCTGCATCATGATTTCGCGTTATACCCACCCCGACATGGGCCGCATCTGGACCGACCAGCGCCGGTACGAGACCTGGCTGCTCGTCGAGACGGCAGCCGCCGAGGCGATGGCGAAGGCCGGCCTGATCCCTGATGACGCGGCGCGCGACATTCGAGAACGCGGCGCCGTCGACGCGGCACGAGTCGACGAGATCGAAGCGACGACTCAGCACGACGTGATTGCGTTCACGACCGCGGTCGCCGAACATGTCGGCGAGTCGGCGCGGTGGCTGCATTTCGGCCTGACGTCGTCGGACGTGATCGATACCGCTCAGGCGCTCCAGATGCGCGAGGCGTGCGATCTGATCCTTCAGGGCCTCGACGCCGCGCTCGACGCCGTCCGGGCTCGCGCCGAAGAGCATCGCGACACGCCGATGATCGGCAGGACCCACGGCGTGCACGCCGAGCCGATGACGTTCGGTCTGAAGCTGGCGCTCTGGCACGCCGAGCTGGTGCGCGATCGGCTCCGCGTGAGCCGTGCGCGCGATGTGATCAGCGTCGGGAAGATCTCGGGCGCCGTCGGCACCTACGCACACCTCGATCCGGCGATCGAGGCTGACGTCTGCCAGCGGCTCGAACTCACCGCGGCGCCGGTCGCGTCGCAGGTGCTGCAGCGCGACCGCCACGCCGAGTTACTCACGGCGCTCGCGATCACCGCGGCGTCGATAGAGAAATTCGCGCTCGAGATTCGCGGCCTCCAGAAGACCGAGATCGGCGAGGTCCAGGAGCCGTTCGGCAAGGGGCAGAAGGGCTCATCGGCGATGCCGCACAAGCGGAATCCGATCGGCTGCGAACAGTTGACCGGGCTGGCGCGACTGTTGCGCGCGAACGCCATGGCCGCGCTCGAGAACGTGGCGCTCTGGCACGAGCGCGACATCTCACACTCGTCCGTCGAGCGCGTGATCCTGCCGGACAGCTTCATTGCGCTCGACCATATGCTGCGGCGCTTCACGCGGATCGTGCGCGGGTTGGTCGTGAATCCCGAGCGGATGCGCGAGAATCTCGAGCGATCCCGCGGGGTCGTCTTCTCCGGCACCGTGCTGCTGGAACTCGCGCAGCGCGGCGTGTCGCGAGAGCAGGCCTACGAGTGGGTGCAACGCAACGCGATGCGGTCCTTCGACGAAGCAGCCGACTTCAAGGCCTTGTTGCTTGCCGATCGCGACGTCGTGGCCGTGCTGCCGGCTGAGGTGATCGAGCAGGCGTTCGACTTGAAGATACAACTGCGGCACGTGGGCCGGATTTTCGAGCGAGTGTTCGGGGACGGTGCCGGGCAGGGAGGAACGTCGTGAAGGCACGGGTGTTCGTGACGCTTCGGCCGTCGGTATTCGATCCGCAGGGACAGACGATCGCCGACGCGCTCCATTCGATGGGCTACGGCGGCGTACAGGACGTGCGGCAGGGCAAGTACTTCGAGCTCGATCTCGACGCGGCCACGCCCGACGCAGCGCGCGCGCTGGCGGGCGAGGTGGCCGACAAGTTGCTAGCGAATCCGGTCATCGAGAGCTACCGGGTCGAAGTGGACTGAGCCATGAAATTCGCCGTTGTCGTCTTTCCCGGTTCGAACTGTGACCACGACGCGTACCACGCAGTGAAGCACGTGCTGGGTGCCGATGCCGAGTTCGTCTGGCACAAGGAGGCCGATCTCAAGGGTGCCGACGTCGTGATTCTCCCCGGCGGCTTCTCGTACGGGGACTATCTACGGACCGGCGCGATCGCACGCTTCTCACCGATCATGGCGCCGGTGGTGGCGTTCGCCGAGGCCGGTGGCCCCGTGCTCGGGGTGTGCAACGGCTTCCAGGTGCTCACCGAGGTCGGCCTGCTGCCGGGCGGCCTCCTGCGCAACCGGAGCGTCAAGTTCCTGTGCGAGCAGGTCCATGTTCGCGTCGAGGCGATCGATACGCCGTTCACGTGCGCAGCGACGGCGGGGCAGGTCTTGCGGATGCCGATCGCACACGGCGAAGGGAACTACTTCGCGCCGCCCGACGTACTGGACGCACTCGAAGCGAATCGTCAGGTGGTGTTCCGCTACTGCGATGCCGGAGGCGAGATCATCGACGCGGCGAATCCCAATGGATCGGCCCGCGGCATTGCCGGGCTGTGCAATGCGCGGCGGAACGTCGTGGCGCTGATGCCGCATCCCGAGCGCGCGTGCGAGTCGGCCGTGGGCAGTGCCGACGGTCTGGTGGTGCTCGAATCGGCCGTTGCCGCGCTCGGCAGCGACGGCATGCTACGGACCGGATGATTTGATTGCGGGCGTGACAACCGATGGCCATCGATTCTGAGACGCTCGAGCGGCACGGGCTCATTCCCGCCGAGTACGACAAGATTCTCGACATCCTCGGCCGCGAGCCGTCGATCACGGAGCTCGGCATCTTCTCGGTGATGTGGTCCGAGCACTGCAGCTACAAGAGTTCGCGGATTCACCTCAAGACGCTGCCGACGACCGGCGCGCGGGTCGTGCAGGGGCCCGGTGAAAACGCCGGCGCGGTCGACGTGGGCGACGGACTCGTCGCCGTGTTCAAGATCGAATCGCACAATCATCCGTCGTTCATCGAGCCGTATCAGGGTGCCGCGACCGGGGTCGGGGGGATCATCCGCGACATCTTCACCATGGGCGCCCGTCCGATCGCGCTGCTGAATTCACTCCGCTTCGGACCGCTCGAGGATGCGCGGACCCGCGGCATCCTCGAGGGTGTGGTGGCCGGCATTGGTGGCTACGGCAACAGCATCGGCATTCCGACGGTGGGCGGAGAGGTTGCGTTCGAGGAAGGCTACGCCGGGAATCCGCTCGTCAACGTCTTCTGCCTCGGGCTGGCGAAAGCGGGCAGCCTGGTGATGGGCCAGGCGTCTGGCGCGGGCAATCCGGTCTACTACGTCGGGGCCAAGACCGGTCGCGACGGCATCCACGGCGCGACGATGGCCTCGGCCGAGTTCGATGAGCGGTCGTCGGAGAAGCGGCCGGCCGTCCAGGTGGGCGACCCGTTCATGGAGAAACTGCTGCTCGAGGCCTGCCTCGAGTTGATGCAGACCGACGCGCTCGTCGGGATACAGGACATGGGCGCGGCCGGCCTCACCTGCTCGACCTCGGAGATGGGCTCCCGCGGCGGAGCCGGCATCGACATCGACGTGAGTCGTGTGCCGCAGCGCGAATCAGGCATGACGCCATACGAGATCATGCTGTCCGAATCGCAGGAGCGGATGCTCATGGTCGTCAAGCAGGGACGCGAAGCCGAGGTGGAGCGGATCTTCGAGAAGTGGGATCTGCACGCCGTACCGATCGGCGAGGTGACCACTGACGGCCAGTTGCGGGTGCGGCAGGACGGCGCGATCGTTGCCGAGATTCCCAACGGTCCGCTCGCCGATCAAGCGCCGCTCTATGACCGGCCCACCGAGCCCCCGGCGTATCTCGCCACGTCGAGTCGCCTGGATCTCGAAGCCCTGCCGGAACTGCCCGCTACGGATGCGGCGCTGCGAACGCTGCTCGGATCGCCCGCTGTGGCGAGCAAGCGCTGGATTTACCGTCAATACGACCACATGGTGCGTACCAACACGATCTCGCCCGCGGGTATGGGCGCCGGCGTGGTGAGGCTGAAGGGCACGAATCGAGCCCTCGCGATGTCGGTTGACGGGAACGGGCGGCATAGCTACCTCGATCCGCATCTCGGCGCGATGCTGGCCGTGGCCGAAGCGTCGCGCAACGTGGCGTGCGCGGGCGCGCTGCCGATCGCCGCCACGAACTGCTTGAACTTCGGCAATCCCGAGCGGCCGGAGACCATGTGGCAGTTTGCACGCGCCGTGGCGGGAATCGGCGAAGCGTGCCGGGCACTCGATGTGCCGATCACCGGCGGCAACGTGAGTTTGTATAACGAGACTGACGGGCAGGCGATCTATCCGACGCCGGTGTTGGGTGTCGTCGGGGTGATCGAGGATGCGTCCCGAGTGCTTGGCCGAGTGTTCCCTGGCGCGGAATCGACCGTCCTGCTGCTGGGTGGAGGCGAGGGCGCGCTGGGCGGCAGCGAGTATCTCAAGCTGATCTGCGGTCAGGTGGCCGGTTCGCTCGCGAGCTTGTCGCTCGAGGCCGAGCGGGCGTTGCAGTTGCTGCTCGTCGAGTTGGCCGGCGAGGGCCTCATCCGCTCGGCGCATGACTGCTCCGACGGTGGCCTCGCGGTCGCCCTGGCCGAGTGCTGCTTCGACACCGGCGGCGTGGGCGCCGAATTGATGATGCCCGATGCTCCGGGCGACGCCCTGGGCGACGGACGAATCGACGTTTCGGACGCGTCGATGCTATTCGGGGAGGCGCCGTCGCGCGTCCTCGTGTCGGTCGCCGATGACGACTTCGGGCTAGTGCGGATGCGCGCGGAAGCCGCGGGCGTGCCGATTGCCGGGCAGGGCCGGACCGGCGGCGACCGGATCCGGGTCTCACTCGCCGGGCGGCCCGTTCTCGACATCGCGGTCGCCGAGGCCGAGACTGCCTGGCGACAGGGATTGGAACGATACTTCGAGGATCGAGCCGCGTAGGCTTCAGTGGTCCCTCACCCAGTGGCGAACGAGCCGCCGACATGAGCCGAATGAACATGCACGATGAGTTCAGAGACGAATGCGGGGTCTTCGGGATCCTCGGGCATCCCGACGCGGCCAATCTCACCTACCTCGGGCTCTATGCCCTGCAGCATCGCGGGCAGGAGAGTGCCGGCATAGCCTCGGCGGACGGGACACGGCTCCACCTCTCGCGCGCGATGGGCTACGTCGCCGACGCGTTCGATGAGTCCACGCTGCTTTCGCTCAAGGGGAGCTCAGCGATAGGTCACGTGCGCTATTCCACGGCCGGCGACAGCCGCCTGGTCAACGCCCAGCCGATTCTGATCGATTGCGCGCACGGCGAGATCTCGCTTTGCCACAATGGCAATCTCGTCAATGCAAACGAGCTCCGCGACGATCTGGTGCAGCGAGGGTCCATTTTCCAGACCAACAGCGACACCGAGGTCATCCTGCATCTCTACGCGCGCTCACAGGCGCCGACGGCCGAGGACGCGATCATCGAGTCGGTCTCGCAGGTGCGCGGCGCGTTCTCGATTGCGATGCTGACCAAGGACAAGGTGATCGTCGTCCGCGATCCGCACGGCTTCCGTCCGCTGGCGATCGGCACGCTCGACGGCGCGACGATCGTGTGCTCCGAGACCTGCGCGCTGGACTTGATCGGCGCCACCTACGTGCGCGACGTCGAACCCGGGGAAGTGCTCGTCATCGATGCGGCCGGCACGCGGTCGTACAAGCCGTTCGCCGAAGCGCCCGCGGCGCATTGCATCTTCGAGCATGTGTATTTCGCGCGGCCCGACAGCAGCGTCTTCGGCCAGAGCGTCGACGAGGTTCGGACCGATCTGGGCCGCCGCCTGGCGCGGGATGCGCCGGTAGACGCCGACGTGGTCGTGCCGATTCCGGACTCCGGTGTCTGCGCGGCGCTGGGCTTCGCGGAAGAATCAGCCGTGCCGCTGAAGATGGGGCTGATTCGTAACCACTATGTCGGTCGCACCTTCATTCACCCGCAGCAAGCGATCCGGGACTTCAAGGTCAAGGTGAAGCTCAATCCCGTCAAGAGCATTCTCAAAGGCAAGCGCGTGGTGCTTGTCGACGACTCGATCGTGCGCGGCACGACCAGTCGGAAGATCGTCGGGATGGTCCGGGCGGCCGGCGCCCGCGAGGTGCACATGCGGATCAGTTGCCCGCCCACGGTGTCGCCGTGCTACTACGGCATCGACACGCCTCGCCGCGAGGAGTTGATCGGGGCGACGCACACCGTGCCGGAAATCCAGAACTACCTGGGTGCCGACAGCCTGTCCTACCTCGACTGGGAAGGGATGCTCGGCGCGGTGGGCGCACGCCGGGCCGACTATTGCACGTCGTGCTTTACCGGGGAGTATCCGGTCGAGTTCCCCAGGAACGAAGGCGCGTATCTGCAGCTGGCGCTCAAGCTGCCGAACCAATCGTGAGTAGGCCGGGAATCAGGACCTGCGCCGGCGTTCGGCCGCCGAGAGGGCACGTCCGAGTTGGGGGCTGGCGCGCCTGGTCGGCCGCCGTGGCCGTGTTCCTGCTCGGCGTGACAGCCGGTACTCAGCCGGCACCGGGCGAGTGGGCCGTGGCCGACGCGATCGGTCAACTGGGCGAGTTCGACTACAGCACCCGGATCGAAGCGGCCCGCACGATCCGGCGCGCGTCTCCGATTATCGCGGTGCCGACGCTGGCCGATGCCGTGGCGACGCACGAAGACGGCTACGTGCGCTATCGCGCGCTGGTCTTGTTGACCGGGTTCGAGGATTCCCGAACCGAGGCCGTGGCGAGGGCGCTGTTCGACGATCCGAACGATCGGCTGCGCGCCGTGGCCTACGCCTACTTCGAGCGGCATCCGGATGCCGGGGTGACGGAGCCCCTGCTGGGTGCGCTCGCCAAGGAGGAGTCCGAATTCGTTCGCCCGGCCGTTGTGCGAGCGCTCGCGGCGCGCGGCCGCGAGCCCGAGGTGCGCGCAGTCCTTGCGCGTGAGGCCACTCGGGGTGAGGACTTCTTCCGTAGCACCGTGATCGAGGCACTCGGTGACTACGCGGCCGACTACGCCTTGCCGGTGCTCGTCCGGATCGCGTTCCAGCCCGGTCCACTGCAGGACGATGCGATCCTCGCGCTTGGAAAGATTGGTGAGTCGAGTGCGCTGAACGCCGTCCTCGCCTCGCAGGACGACGCCCCTCGATCGCTGCAAGCGTCGATCGCGGCGGCCAGCTGTCTCCTCGGCGTGGCGTGCGACGTGCAGATGGATTATCTCGAGGACGCGCTGCAGTATGCCGCGGCTCAGGAGGATTACCAGGAGGAGCTCCGCAGCATCAGCGCGGCGCTCGGCGCGATGGCCGTGCGGGGGCGAGCCGAGGCGCTCGCGATGCTGTTTAGCGTGGGCCGCGACGCGCCCGAAAGGGCGCGCGCCCCGATTGCGCTGGCGATTGGCACCGTGGCCTTGCGCGATCCCGCGCTGCTCATGCAGGTCCTGGGCGACGAGGACGACCCGGCGATGGCGCTGAGCCTGCTGGTCGACGCCTTCGACATGTTCCAGGAAGATTTCGAGGAGGAGCAGTTCTACGTGGCCGTCCGCGGGACCTACTGGGCGACCGAGGCCGGCTCCTCCGAGCGCGTGCTGGCCGAGGAGACGATCGCCCGACTCGAGTTCTAGCGGAGCGCGGGGGGGGGCGTGGCGAAGCCCCGATCTAGAAATGGCCGACTACAAACAGGCGGGCGTCGATATCGACGCGGGCAACGAGGCGGTGCGGCGGATCCGCGATCTCGCGCGCAGTACCTTCACACCGGGTGTCCTCTCGGAGATCGGCTCGTTCGGTGGACTGTTCCGGCCGGACCTTGGCGGGATGGACGAGCCGGTGCTCGTGTCGAGCGCCGATGGGGTCGGGACCAAGCTGAAGGTGGCTTTCCTGGCCGGTCGGCATGACACGGTCGGTATCGACCTCGTCAATCACTGCGTCAACGACATTCTGGTGCAGGGCGCCGCACCGCTGTTCTTCCTCGACTACCTGGCGACGGGCCGGCTGGCACCCGACGTCGTGACGCTCGTGGTCGAGGGCATGACGATCGCGTGCCGTGACAACGGTTGCGCGCTCCTCGGTGGCGAAACGGCCGAGATGCCCGGATTCTATGGCGACGGTGAGTACGACCTGGCGGGTTTCATCGTTGGCGTTGTCGATCGGGCGCGGCTGCTCGACGGCCGCGCGATTGCGTCCGGCGACCGCGTGGTCGGCCTCTCGTCATCCGGGTTGCATACCAATGGCTACTCGCTGGCCCGTCGCATCGTCTTCGATGAACTCGGGCTAGGCGTCGACGCCCACATCAGCGAGGTCGGCCACACCGTGGCGGACGCGTTGCTCAGCCCGCATCGGTCCTATGCCCGCGTGGTCCGTCCGTTGCTCGACGGCGGGCTGGTGAAGGGATTGGCCCACGTGACGGGCGGAGGGGTGACCGAGAACTTGCCACGCGTGCTGCCTGAGGGCACCGGCGCCGTGGTCGACCGGGCCGCGTGGGCCGTGCCCCCGATCTTTTCCTGGCTGCAGCAGCACGGCGGGATCGCCGACGACGAGATGTACCGGACGTTCAACATGGGGCTCGGGCTCCTCGCGGTCGTCGCGCCCGCGCAGGTCGACGAGGTGCTCGCAATGCTGGCCGCGCACGGTGAACCGGCGGCTGCGGTCGTCGGCGAGATCGTGGCGGGTGACCAGCGGGTGACGTACACCGGGTGATGTCCCTCGATCCGCGACGGCTCGGCGTCCTGATCTCCGGGCGAGGCTCGAACCTGCAGGCGATCATCGATGCCGTGGCGGACGGACGACTCGACGCGACGATCGCGGTCGTCGTCTCGAACCGGGCGGAGGCCGGCGGCCTCGCGCGCGCGCGGGCCGCGGGCATCGAAACCGTCCATCTGGACCACCGCGGCGAGTCCGCACGGGAGATCTACGATCGCAAGCTCGTGGCCGAGTTGCAGGCACGCGGCGTCGGACTGGTGTGTCTTGCAGGTTTCATGCGGCTGCTGACCCCGGCGTTCCTCGACGCCTTCCCGAACGCGGTGCTCAACATTCATCCGTCGCTGCTGCCGGCGTTTCCGGGACTCGACGCTCAGCGCCAAGCGTGGGAGCACGGTGTCAAGGTCACCGGGGCGACCGTACACTTCGTGAACGCCGAACTCGATGCCGGGCCGATTGTCGCGCAGGCGGCGGTTGCGGTTCGCGACGATGATACGGCCGCCTCGCTCGCCTCACGCGTTCTCGAGGCGGAGCACCGGATCTACCCGGAGGCGATCGCTCACGTGCTCGATGGCGATTGGAGCCTCGCCGGCCGTCGCGTCATCATGACCTAGCTACGACGGGCCGGACCCACTGTCAGATGTCGGACAGTCGTTTGAGGGTGAGGACGGCGATTTCTGGCGGGCAGTTCAATCGGAATGGCACGTAGACGGTGCCGACTCCGCGGCTGACGAACAGCGTGGTGTTCTCTCGTCGTAGCACCCCAGACGCGATCGGGAACTTCCGTGCGGCGATGGCGCCGAGGCCGGGCAAGATGATCTGTCCGCCGTGGGTATGCCCGGACAGCACGACCGGCAGGTCGAGCGCGGTGGCTTCGATCACGCGTCGCGGGTCGTGAGCCAGCAGGATGGCCGGTCTCGCCGCATCGCTCAGCAGCCGGATCACGTCGGTGGCTCGGCGGGTCCAGAACCTCAGGCCGATCAACTCCAGCGGTGTGCCCGCGACCTCGATCCGCGTCCGGTCGTCCATCAAGACCTCGAACCCCCGGGCGGCCAGGGCGGCCGGTACCGCGCGTTCGTCGTCGTGGTTTCCCAAGATCGCGTAGATGCCATGGGGCGCCGTCAGCGGCGCCAGCGCGTCCGCGACGTCGTCGATGTACTGCGTATCGCGCCAGGTCACGTAGTCGCCGCCGAGCACGATCAGATCCGGCTGCTCGGCCATCATCGCTGCGACGGCTGCATCGACATCTTCGCGGGGCACCGTGAGGCTTCGGTGGATGTCCGTCATCAGGCCGATGCGAAGGCCGGTCAACTCCTGAGGCAGCCCGGAAGCGGGAATGGTGGTGCGCGTGATTTCGAGATGCCGCCGCGCGTACAGGAAGCTGTAGGTACCGGTGCCGGCGATACCGCCGACACCGGCGGCGATGAGCGCTTTCATCACGGACCGGCGACCGATGGAGGCTGACTCCGGCTGCTTGGCCATGAGGATAGCTGTATATTAGCAGGGCCGATGGTGGCGGGATGAACATCCCGTGCGAAGCTTCTTCACGGGCCGCCGGATCGAGTCTGCGAGATCCGATGGCGATCAGCCGGCACGTGGACGGGCAGCGTTCAGTCGGCCGAACGACACCAGACCCGCGATTCCAAGGGCGCAAGGCAGCATTCCGGCGGACGCCCATCCGATGAAGGGCACGCTGGCTGGTGGCAGGGCGAAGGCCACTAGCCACGGAAACTGTGCGAGGAACACGGAGAGCCACAACAGATGCCACGCTTTGGTCGCATGAGGTGTCAAGCGGTCGACCTCGAGGGCGCAGATCGCCACCATTGCGGGAAACCCTGCGACGACCACGCGGCTGACATCGGACGAGACTAGCACCTGAGCCGTTGCGGCCATGACGAGAACGAGGAGAGAGAGTTCCCCCTTCACCCGGGCACCCGCCGACAGGCGCGACGCGAATAGCAGGAGCAGGGCGTTCCAGGTGCCTCCGGTTGCCACACGCTGCGTCGGATGAGTTCGAACAGCGGAATCGACGAATAGGACGAATAGATCGAGACAAACGGTTGGCTCAAGCTGTACGGGGCGGTTACCGGCACCGCCAAGCGTCTGCCGAGTGCTGTCGCGACTGATGCGGCGACCGAGAACGCTACCCACTTCATCAGGGGTAATCCGCTGTCTCGAGCGTCCAGGCCATCGAGAAGATCAATCCGAGGAGTACCGTCTCCCGCGTCGCGGCTAGCAGCACGAGTGTCGCTACCAGTAAGAAGCGTCGCCGATGGACTGTGGCCGCCATCGACAGGGTCAATAGGAAGAAAGCCAAAGGGTCCGTCAGCATGTAGTTGCGTAGAGGAAAGAAGGTGGCCGGTCCGAGAAAGCAAAAGCCACGGCTCCTGCCGCTGCTGACCGTTTCGGAAGCCCTGCGCCACGAAGAAACCAGATCAGCGAGGCTGTGGTCGCCATCAGCGAAGCGACCGTCAGGATGCGGAACCCAACGACCGGTGCGAATGGGAGCAGGCTGATAATTAGCGGCGCGAGAATCCGCTAGCCAAAAGGAGGCAGGACGCGGGATTCGAGGCTGAACGGGTCGTCAGCCATGGCGAGATAGTTCCAATGGTCCAGGCTTCCCGTAAGAGTCGGGTCGCGGAGGCTTGGATCTTCGAGGAATACCAGAACAACCACACAGACCGATACGAGGACGATGAACGGTGCCGCGTAGATCCGCGCCGCTTCCGTGGGGAGGAGCGGTGTGACGACCGATCGCTTAGAAATCCGGTCCGGTTCTCGCAGTTACGCCATGAGGTGGTTGTATATTAGCAAGGCTGGTACGCATCCGCCGCGGACGGTGCGGCGCCGCGACGCCGGCTCGGGGCATCGGGCCTCTGCAAGGCGTCGCGTTGGGGTTTGGGCGCCCATCTATGAAGATCGATCAACAGCTCGACTACTTGAGCAAGGGATGCGTCGACGTCGTCCGCATCGCCGACCTGCACGCGAAGCTCGAGCGCGCGACCGAGCATGGCCAGAAGCTGGTGGTCAAAGTCGGATTCGATCCGACCGCGCCAGACCTGCATCTGGGACACACCGTGCTCTTCCGGAAGATGAAACACTTCCAGGACCTCGGGCACACGGTGGTCTTCGTGGTCGGCGACTTCACCGCGCTCATCGGCGATCCGACCGGCCGCTCCAAGACACGTCCGCCGTTGACAGCCGAACAGATTGCAGAGAACGCCGAGACCTACAAGACGCAGGTCTTCAAGCTCCTGGACCGCGACGAGACCGTCATCGAATTCAACAGCCGCTGGCTGGGCGCGCTGGCATCCGAGGACTGGGTCAGCCTCGCGGCCCGCTACAACGTCGCCCAGATGCTCGAGCGCCGCGACTTTCGCCAGCGCTACGACAAGGGTCAGCCGATTGCCATTCACGAGTTCTTGTACCCACTGGCGCAGGCCTACGATTCGGTCCATCTGAAGGCCGACGTCGAACTTGGGGGCACAGACCAGCTCTTCAACCTCAATGTCGGCCGTGACGTCATGCCGTCGTTTGAGCTGGAGCCGCAGATCGTGATGACCGTGCCGCTGCTGGTCGGTCTCGACGGCGTCGAGAAGATGGCCAAGTCGTCTGGTAACTACGTCGGCATCACCGAGTCGCCCGTCGAGATGTTCGGCAAGCTGATGTCGATCTCCGACGACCTGATGTGGACCTACTACGAGCTGTTGACCGACGATTCCACCGACACGATCGCCGGACTGAAGACGCGGGTTGCCGATGGGAGCCTGCACCCGAAGGAGGCCAAGGTCGGCTTGGCGAAGCGCGTCGTCGCGGACTTTCACAGTGCGGCTGACGCGAACGCTGCGGTCGTCGAGTTTGATCGCGTGTATGGCCGGGGCGAGCGGCCGTCCGAGATGCCCGAGTTCGCGATGTCGCTCGGCGACGAGTGGAAGCCGCTCAACCGGATCATGGTCGACGTGGCGCTGGCCAGTTCGTCGAGCGATGCGACGCGCAAGATCGCCGGCGGTGCCGTCTCGATCGACGGCGCCAAGGTGGCCGATCGCCACTGGAAGCCGTCACCCGGCGAATACGTTCTCCAGGTCGGCCGCCGGCACGCCCGCTTAGTGGTTCGATAGCTTTGAACCAGGCTCGACCGCCCCCGAGCGGTTGCCTCGACGCCTCGTTCCGGCATCGGCGGCGGGCCGCGTCCCCGAAAGCCGGCCGTCTTTCGGGCGAAAACTGGTTGACAGGCTGGGACCCCCTCTAGTAACCTCATACGGTTCCCCTGGAGACGGGGGGCGGGGCCATGCCCCGGCTGGGTCGCACTCGGCACTTCGGTTCTTTGAAAACTAGATAGAACGTGCAAGCACTAACGTGAGACGAGGTCCTGCTCTCGAGCGGGACCGAGTCGAACAGCCCGTCGAGTATCAGTTGAAGTGCTGATGCTTCCGCCACGTGCCATCCGGTTCGCCGGACGGTGGGTGTCGG
>MPMF02347658.1_pt1:0-2500 | contig 135541 bp, 110 predicted proteins | sample 1617271 | NCBI WGS metagenome assembly MPMF02 (sample SAMN05944812, study PRJNA350692) | marine metagenome | biome: marine; feature: ODZ; material: water; isolation source: 120 m water sample prefiltered with 30 um filter, filtered on to 0.2 um... | place: Pacific Ocean | collected... | reverse complement strand
GCAACCCACCCCGGTTAATACTGGGGTATCCCCGACTGAATCCATAGGTCGGCGGAAGACAACGCAGGGAAGTGAACCATCTCAGTACCTGCAGGAACAGAAAACAACAGTGATTCCGCTAGTAGCGGCGAGCGAACGCGGACCAGCCCAAACCATCGTGCTTGCACGGTGGGGTTGTAGGGCCTACTAGGCCGCAAGGCCGGCGAGTAAAAAATCAGCAGGCTAGTCAAACGATCTGGAACGATCGGCCAGAGACGGTGACAGCCCGGTAGACGAAAGCTTGCTGACTCGCTGGGTAGGTTCCTGAGTATCGCGGGACACGTGGAATCCCGCGAGAACCTGCGAGGACCATCTCGCAAGGCTAAATACTCCCTGGCGACCGATAGTGAACCAGTACCGTGAGGGAAAGGTGAAAAGAACCCCTGTTAGGGGAGTGAAACAGTACCTGAAACCGTATGCCTACAAGCAGTGGGAGGGCGTTTATCGGGGGCTTGCTCCCGATGTTGCCTGACCGCGTGCCTTTTGCATAATGAGCCGGCTAGTTACTCTCCGTGGCGAGGTTAAGCGCAAGCGAGCCGAAGCGAAAGCGAGTCTTAATAGGGCGCGTAGTCGCTGGGAGTAGACGCGAAGCGAGGTGATCTATCCTTGGCCAGGGTGAAGCGCGGGTAACACCGCGTGAAGGCCCGAACCAGTGTCGGTTGAAAACGACTTGGATGAGCTGAGGATAGGGGTGAAAGGCTAATCAAACCTCGTGATAGCCCGTTCTCCTCGAAATATCTTTAGGGATAGCCTCGGGAGGTTGGCGCTGGTGGTAGGGATCTGGATGGACTAGGGGGCTTACCAGCTTACTGAATCCAACCAAACTTCGAATGCCAGCGACTCATATCCCGGGAGTCAGACAGTGGGGGCTAAGCTTCATTGTCGAGAGGGAAACAGCCCAGACTACCGGCTAAGGTCCCCAAATCTGTGCTAAGTGGGAAAGGATCTGGAGACGCCGAGACAACCAGGAGGTTGGCTTAGAAGCAGCCATCCTTTAAAGAAAGCGTAATAGCTCACTGGTCAAGCGGCTCTGGGCCGACAATACAACGGGGCTCAAGCACAGTACCGAAGCCGTAGATTGGAATAGGCCCTTCGGGGCCTAACAGTGGTAGAGGAGCGTTCTCTATGCCGTGAAGTCAGACCGTGAGGACTGGTGGAGCGTAGAGAAGTGACCCTGCCGGCATAAGTAGCGATAAGAGAGGTGAGAATCCTCTCCGCCGTAAGCCTAAGGTTTCCTGAGGAAGGTTCGTCCGCTCAGGGTCAGTCGGGTCCTAACGCGAGGCCGAAAGGCGTAGCGGATGGATATCAGGTCAACATTCCTGAACTACCTGGAAAACGTTATTACGATGGGGGGACGCAGGAGGCTAGCCCAGCCTACGATTGGAAGTGTAGGTTCAGACATGTAGGGGGATCCGCCAGGAAAATCCGGTGGATCGCATTCCCTGAGGTGTCATGGCGAGGTCCGTCAGGGCCGCAAAGTGGGTCACGCCACGCTGCCAAGAAAAGCCTCTAAGGAGTTTTCCGGGTACCCGTACCGCAAACCGACACAGGTAGGCGAGGAGAAAATCCTCAGGCGCGAGTGTGAACCCTCGTTTAGGAACTCGGCAAACTCACCCCGTAACTTCGGAAGAAGGGGTGCTCCATGCTCGTCAGGCGGCATGCCCGTCGAAGCGAGTAGGAGTTGCAGTGAAAAGGCCCAGGCGACTGTTTACTAAAAACACAGGACTCTGCGAAGTCGAAAACGACGTATAGGGTCTGACGCCTGCCCGGTGCCGGAAGGTTAAAGGGAGAGGTCAACCGTAAGGTGAAGCCTTGAGCTGAAGCCCCGGTAAACGGCGGCCGTAACTATAACGGTCCTAAGGTAGCGAAATTCCTTGTCGGGTAAGTTCCGACCTGCACGAATGGCGTAACGATCTGGGCGCTGTCTCAACGAGGGGCACTGCGAATTTGTGGTACCGGTGAAGACGCCGGTTGCCCGTGGCAAGACGGAAAGACCCCGTGCACCTTTACTACAACTTAGTAGTGAGTGCTGGCGTGTTATGCGCAGGATAGGTGGGAGACTTTGAACCGGGCCTCTTGGGGTCTGGGGAGTCAACGGTGAGATACCACCCTTAGCACTCTGGCGCCCTAACCTCGTTCTGTTATCCAGATCAGGGACATTGCTAGGCGGGTAGTTTGACTGGGGCGGTCGCCTCCCACAATGTAACGGAGGCGCGCGAAGGTTCGCTCAGGCTGTTTGGAAATCAGCCGGAGAGTGCAAAGGCATAAGCGAGCTTAACTGCGAGACCTACAAGTCGAGCAGGTGGGAAACCAGGCCTTAGTGATCCGGTGGTTCCGCATGGAAGGGCCATCGCTCAACGGATAAAAGGTACGCCGGGGATAACAGGCTTATCTTGGCCAAGAGTTCACATCGACGCCAAGGTTTGGCACCTCGATGTCGGCTCATCGCATCCTGGAGCTG
>MPMF02019470.1_pt1 | contig 140221 bp, 123 predicted proteins | sample 1617271 | NCBI WGS metagenome assembly MPMF02 (sample SAMN05944812, study PRJNA350692) | marine metagenome | biome: marine; feature: ODZ; material: water; isolation source: 120 m water sample prefiltered with 30 um filter, filtered on to 0.2 um... | place: Pacific Ocean | collected 2012-04-09... | reverse complement strand
CCTGGCCGCTGACAATCCGGCCGGGCGGAGTCGGGATCAGTTGCAGGATCGATAATGCGGTCACTGATTTCCCGCTGCCAGACTCACCGACAATCGCCAGGATCTGGCCGGGAGAGACAAGCCAAGAGACCTCGGTGACGGCTTTCACGGTCCCCAGTGGTGTGGAGAATTCGACCGAGAGATTATTGACTTGAAGCAGCGACGAGTCAGCCAAGGCACCTCCCACGGTAGTGATTCCAGCGCGCCTTCGTGATATGACTGTGCCCGCCGGACCCCGAAACGTCGCGTTTGAACGCGGGAACACAGTCGAATCGAGGTCATTTGTTATGTGCGGAGAGTTTACACTTAATATATTATAAATATGTAACCCAGCTGTCTGAGGGAATTGCCATGTCAGCGTCACACACCATTCATTCAGCCCATCACCATTTTGGCTGGGACAATTCCTTGGCACCCGTGATGACGGTCGCACCTGGCGATTCGGTCGAAATTGAAACGGTCGACTCGTCAGGTGGACAATTGACAGTCGACTCAGACGTTGGCGACGTTGTTGCGATGGATTTTGGCAAGGTCAATCCAGTGACCGGCCCGATAAAGGTCGATGGAGCCGAGGCCGGTGATCTGCTCAAGGTGACTCTCGAAGCTTTTGAGCCCTCGGGCTGGGGATGGACCGCTGTCATTCCCGGTTTCGGTCTGCTGGCCGATCAGTTCACTGATGCGGCACTTCACACCTGGACGTACGACGCCAGCGCTATGGCACCGGCCGTCTACGGTCCTGCGGGCCAGGTTCCGCTCAAGCCGTTCTGCGGCACCATCGGTCTGGCGCCGGCTGAAACGGGACTGCACAGTGTGGTGCCCCCACGCCGTGTTGGCGGCAACATGGATATACGCGATCTGTCAGCCGGAACCGTGTTGTATCTGCCGGTCGAGGTCGACGGTGCCCTGTTGTCTGTTGGGGATACCCATGCGGCTCAGGGTGACGGTGAGGTATGTGGTACCGCGATCGAGAGTCCGATGACGGTGGGTTTGACTTTTGACCTCGTCAAGCAGTCACCGATCAGATTCCCCCGCTACGAGACACCGGGCCCGGTGTCGAGTCACTTTGATCAGATGGGATATCAGGTTACGACCGGAATCGGCCCTGACCTGATGCAGGGGGCCCGGGATGCCGTGAGCGGCATGATCGATCTCCTGGGTAGCCAGCATGGCCTCTCTCCGGCCGAAGCCTACATGCTCTGCAGCGTCTGTGCCGATCTTCGGATCAGTGAAATTGTTGACCAGCCCAACTGGGTGGTCTCGCTGTACTTCCCGAAGATCGTCTTCGGTTGATTTCAATCTTCCTGGTTGAATTCAGGAAGGAGATCATCCGGTGCGTCGGCAGAGGCGGACCTTACGCGTACCCTTGCCCGGCTTGTAATTGGGCATCATCAACAGACAGTTGTCGTAGGGTGTGACAATCGGTACGTCGCCGTCATTGGCGATCAGAGCTCCCGCTTTCTCGATCACTTCCATACCAGCGAAGGGCTCAACGAAGGCGAAGTCGTCGGTCTGAGCCGTCACACCGTCTGTGACATCCCACATTTCGGCTGTCGGCGGATCACTGGCTGCATCGGACAGGTGCTGCTGGATGAATTCGGCTGGCACAGCGTCTGCTGCACGCAGAAAGTGCAGCGCCGTGTCCAGTGCTGCAGCCCCGGTCGCAGCTGCCCAGTGCTGGCCACACTCGACCAGCATGGCGACTTTATTGTTGGAGGCGTCGTGAAACGGTGTGTACTCGATCAGCCTTTTGCCAACGATATGTCCCGACCCGCACATGATGAAAGCCGGAAAATTGACCGCCGTGGCAAATTCACGCTCCTTTTCCAGCCCGTTGCAGATCATCAAAGCCGCCGAGCGGGTTCCCATGGAGTGAATATCCAGCAGCAGATCAACAGAATCAAAGACCGGGCGCAACTCGCGGGCGCGACGAAGTTCAGCAGTGTCTTCGTCTGAGTCCAGCCGGTCCTCGACCCAGACCCGGTTGAAGTCTTCGTCGACGAAGCGCGAGTCGTCCGGATTCAGCGGATCAAAATTATGAAAAGCCCTGTGGTTGATGAATCCCAGGGTCAGCTGGCCCCGGAGTGGTCGAACGTCGGCTTTGAGTAACGTGTCCAGTGCAATGGCGCCGCAGATCTCGTTGCCGTGGGTGATTGCATTGATCATCACGTGCGGACCAGCTGCGCCGCTGTCAAATGTGGTGACGAATTCAACACCGGTGTTGCCCTTGCGGTAGGGCTCAATGTCCGGTGCACTCAGTTCGACTGGGTAAGTGTTCTGGGTCATCGGGTATTTTCTCCAGGTTTCATCTTGATCTTCGGGGGCCGACCCGGATGGTCGGACGGATCGCTACACTGCCAGCTCACATCAGGTCTCTCGGAATCGAACGCAGCCACTCCCGGTTGCTGACAACCTGATCGTTCTCAAAAGCCGTCACCTTGGCCCGGATATGAAAAGAGTCTTCATCACACTCGATTGAGCTGTCCGATTCGGTGCGGATCGTCCAGTCGCCACGGTTCATCCAGCAGATGTAGCGACTGGTGGCGCGGGCACTCAACGGGTCGTCGAGGTCGATGGTCCAGCAGTCTTCGTGGCGGTGTCGGGTGTGCAGGCCATGACCTGGGATCTCGATCTCACCCGTGTCGTCGATCACCTGCAGCCGGGTCACCTGGTTCTGCAAGTCGCGCTCGACCCAGCGCTGGTAGTCTGCCTTGCTGTGAAGCGGGTATTCGGGCAGTGGGTCAGCGACTGTGGGGGCGGTGACAGTGATGGTGTCGGTACCGGCCCGCTCGGGCAGTTCCAGCACACAGTGTCGGCCAAGATGCACCGTGGCTGTTGTGATCTGCGGGGGCGGCATCACCATTGGCCAGTAGGCCGTGGAGATGGCGATGCGAATACTGTGGCCTGGCAGGAACCGGTAGCCGCATTCGTCAAGGCAGACCTGGATATCGACGGCTTCATTCGGGATCATCGGTTCGGGTCTGTCGTTAGCCTTGCGGTGGGTAAGATTGATCACGCCCCAACTCACCCGGAAACTGGTGCCGTCGGGATGTACGTCGAGCAACCGGATCGCGAGCAGGCCTATGGGTCTGTCGATCGAGACCCGAAGACGCATCACGGGCCGGCCCAGAATCTCGACGGCACTGGTCAGTTTCTCGCTCTCAAAGAGCAGTGATCCGGCGTCATCTGTGCGTTGATCGCCGGCAAGCTCCGAGTCGGGTTTCAATGTGAAATACTCGCCGGATGCCGTGCCACAATCGAGCGGTGAACAGATCGACGCTGTGGCCTCCTCCGCCAGGGCCAAGCCCAGTCGACCGCCGATATCCGGGTAGTAGGTTTTTGCCTGTATTGTCTCTGACGGCCAGGTGTTTTCGGCGATCCAGCGGCCCGCTTCATGCTCGCGCCACGGGCCCGGGCGCACATTTTCCGAGATGTATGCGCGGTAGGCGGGTAAGGATTCAGCATCGTTTTCGATCCCCTTGAGCCATCGGTCCCACCATCGCCGGGCTTCGGCAATGAAGTCCATGCGGGGATGCGGATAAGCGAAATGCGGGTACTGGTGAACCCATGGGCCATTGATGGTCTTGGTCTTGCCAGGGAAATGTGCCGCAGCTGCAGGCGGTGCGTTGACATAGCCGTCAGCCCAGCCGCTGATGACCAGTGCCGGTACAGTCATCGCTTCATAGCACTCGCAGACCGAGCCGTGCCGCCAGTAATCGTCACGGCGCTGGTGCGCCAGCCACTTCTCGAGTGGAAAGGGCTGCGTCTGAAGCCGCTTTAGCCAGGACCTGCGCCAGTTGTCGCCGACCAGAAGCGGGTCTGGTGGTTTGGAGGCGTAACACAGCATCACACTCGACCACCAGAAGTTGGAATACAGCAGGCAGCCGTTCTTGTAGTGGATGTCATCGTTGTAGCGGTCGACTGTGGCGCCGATCGCAATCACCGCCTTCAGGGCCGGCGGCTTGAGGGCCGCGATCTGGAGGCTGTTGAAGCCGCCCCATGAGATGCCCATCATGCCAATGTTGCCATCACACCAGTCCTGCGCAGCGATCCACTCGATGACCTCAACGCCATCTGCGAGCTCACGGGGGGAATACTCGTCATCGAATTCACCGTCGGATTCACCGGTGCCGGAGATGTCCACCCTGACGCCGGCATAGCCGATGGCAGCGAGCTCCGGGTAAGTGGCTTCATCGCGTTGACGGGTGCCGTCGCGCTTGCGGTACGGGAGGTATTCCAGTATCGCGGGTACCGGTGTGCTTTCAGATGAGTGCGGCAGCCACAGTCGGCAGGCGAGGCGTCGGCCGTCGCTCAAGGGTATTAAACGATGCTCCACTACCGAACAGGATTGTGCGGGATCGTCTGTCATGGTCGTGCGTTGGGTTGCAGTTGGCCGCTGGCAGTGGACTGGGGCCCAGAAAGCATCAGCAAAGCCGCTTTAAGGCGCGCTTGACCAGGTTCTGCTGAAGGCTCCTGGACCAGCAGGCTGTAGATGACTGCGGGCGGGCTGTGGCCCGCCACAAAAGAGCTTTCGACGGGATGCCACCTGGCTAAACTGTGATGTTTTCTCAGGATGCCTTTCCGACAGCCGGTACGTAAGGCTTGGACGTGAAGTGTTCAATATCGCCGGAAGCGAATTTCAGCCCGGCTTGTTTGATGGCTTCGTCGTCTACTTTCTCGAGCGGTACGTAGTAACGGTCGTCATCCTTATTGAAGGTATCGTTGCTGACGGCGTTGTAGCAGCAGATGAAGGTCCAGCGCCTGGTTGCCGAACGGTTCTGATCCGAGCGATGCAGTGTGTTCCCATGAAAGACAACTGCATCTCCAGGATCCAGCACACAGTCGACCACTTCGTGTGATGCCAGGATGTGTTCCATGCGTTCGGGATCAGCCGTGTTCTGCTCGGGGGTGACCTGGACGTGATCGAGCCGTCCCAGCTGATGAGAGCCTCTGACCAGTTTCAAGCAGCCGTTCGATGCGTCGGTGTGGTCCAGCGCGATCATAAAACTCAGCATCTTGGGCTCCAGGCAGCCGTTGTAGTACCAGTAGCCGTAGTCCTGATGCCACTCCCAGGCGCCACCCACGTAGGGGTCTTTTGCAGTCAGCTTCGATTGAAAGTGATAGACCGGCTCACCAATCAGTGCTTCGGCGATGTCAACGATTTTCCGGCTGCGAGCAGCAAGGCCATAGACGCTGTCACCTGCGCGGTTCCACAGCGAGATCCGTGTCGCACCGCCCTCTTGATCTGCACGTAACAGTGAGTGCGCAGCGATGGCAGGGTCTTCTTCCATGGCGCGTCTGAGAAGGTCGGTCTCCTCAGCATCAAACAGGGCGCGGATAAAAATCATCCCGTCTTCGTGGTAGTCGGCGATTTCTCGGGATGTTAGGTGGGCCACAATCACATGTGCTCATTTTTCGCGATAGGCGCGTGCATCATAGCAAAATATTCCAGCGGTTTTTCTGCTCAATATAAAACTGTGTCGGTAACCTGGCCGTCACAATTCTGGCAGAAGTAGCAGCATTTGGCAGGCCGTACACTGCGACGGCAAAATCGATAGCAGCACGGGCAGTGGCAGGCACATTGGGCAACCGATAAACCGCATTCGGTATTTGGTACAGATCTCCAGTTCCGGTTCTCCAAACTATCGGATCAACCGCTCTATCAATTGACTTGCGATCATGCAGTAAACTCGACAGCACGACCGCTGTCTGATCACCGGCAGGCATACATGGCAGATACAACGATCCGTATTGGAGGAGCCAGTGGTTTCTGGGGCGAAGCTGCCTTGGCGACTCCTCAGTTGCTAAAGGCCGGTGGGCTGGATTATCTGGTCTATGACTACCTGGCCGAGATCACCATGTCGATCATGGCCAGAGCTCGTGACAGGGATCAGAATCTTGGCTATGCGACGGACTTCATCGGGTCCACGCTTTGCCCGAATCTTGCTGAGATCGCCAGCCAGGGTGTGAAACTCATCTCGAATGCAGGAGGCTTGAACCCGGGGGCCTGTGCCATTGCTGCAAGTGACGCCATAGCCCAGGCCGGGCTCGACCTCAAAGTCGCGGTGGTGACCGGTGATGACCTGACCGGGCACAAAGCGCAGTTTGCAGATCGAGGTCTGACCGAGATGTTTTCCGGGCAGTCGTTTCCTGTGCCCGAGAGCGTTGCGAGTGTCAATGCCTATCTCGGAGCGTTTCCGATTGCTGAGGCGCTTGACCTTGGTGCCGACATCGTGATCACCGGACGCTGTGTGGACAGTGCGGTGACACTCGGGGCGTGTATCCACGCTTTCGGATGGCAGGCCGATGCACTTGATTGTCTGGCCGGTGGATCTCTTGCCGGACATATTCTTGAGTGTGGTCCGCAGGCAACCGGTGGAAACTTCACCGACTGGCATGAGGTCGCCGATTCGCTGGTGGATATCGGTTATCCCATTGCCGAGGTTTCAAACGACGGTTCGTTTGTCTGTACCAAGCCCGAATCGAGCGGGGGAGTGGTGACAGTCGGTTCGGTGGCAGAGCAAGCGCTCTACGAAATCGGTGACCCCCAGGCCTATGTACTGCCTGATGTTGTCTGTGACTTTTCGGCTATTAACATTGATCAGTCAGGGCCCGACCGTGTGCGGGTCAGAGGAGCACTTGGCTATCCAGCACCGGAAGAGTACAAGGTCTGCGCGACCTACGCGGACGGGTTCCGGGGGGGGCTGCTGCTGACCTTCAATGGATTCGATGCCAGGGCAAAAGCCCTGGTTTTTGCCGAGGCCGGCATTGCCCGGGCGACAGAGCGGTTGAGTGCGATGAATCTTGCTGAATTCAGTGAAACGAGTGTCGAAGTCTTTGGCGGGGTGCCGCAGGAATACCAGCAAACCCCGCTCGTGGACTACCAGGAAGTCGCGCTGAAGATCGCGGCTCGTCATCCGGCAGCCGCGGGCGTCGCGATCCTGTTGAAAGAGGTGACGGGTCTGGGTTTGGCAACTCCACCGGGCCTGTCAGTCTTCGCCGGGGGCCGACCCCGGCCCTCACCGGTGATCCGCCTGTTCTCATTCCTGATATCCAGGGCGGAAGTCAGGATCCAGATCGAGTTTGATGGTCAGAGCATTGTGCATCTCCCGGGGGCTGCAAAATCGCCGGCAGTAACTGTTGCGGTGCCGCACCCGGAACCGGCAGAACCTGAACAGGGTGTACAGATGACCGAGGTGCCGCTGGTCAGACTGGCGTTTGGTCGAAGCGGTGACAAAGGCAACAAGGCCAACATCGGGATCATCGCGCGCCGGCCAGAGTATCTGCCTTTTATTTGGGCGGCGCTCAGCCCGGACACCGTGGCCCGGTGTTTCTCAAATTACCTCAAGGGCGAGGTAGAGCGATTTTTCCTGCCGGGGATTCATGCGATCAATTTCGTATTGCACGATGTGCTTGGCGGCGGCGGTATTGCAAGTCTTCGAAATGATGCTCAGGGCAAGGGTTTTGCACAGATTCTGCTGGCGCAATCCGTGAGCGTGCCTGTGCAAATGATCGGAGAGCGGACATGAGCGTTTTCCGTTCGCGGATCGATGTGAATGCGCAGGTCTTTGCAGAGAACCGGACGGAGATGCTTGCACTGATTGAAAAACTGCGCGGACTCGAAAAGCGCGCTGCCGAGCTTTCAGAACGCCGCCGACCACGATTTGAGGAGCGCGGGCAGTTCACCCCGCGGGAGCGTCTGTCGGGACTGCTGGATCCCGGCATGCCGTTTCTGGAACTCTACAACATGGCCAACTATCTGGTAGACGACGATGATCCCCAGAGCAGCATCCCCGGGGCCAGCATGATCTGCGGTATCGGATTTGTCAGCGGGGTCCGGTGCATGGTGTTTGTCGATGACAGCGGCATCAACGCAGGTGCGTCTACCACCACTTCGGTGAGTAAGGCGCTCGGTGTCCTGCATCTGGCGATGACGCAGAAGCTGCCGCTTATTCACCTGGTTGAAAGCGCCGGTGCCAATCTGATGCAGTACACGGTAGAGCTCTGGGCCAATGGCGGTGGGATGTTCCACGGGCTCGCCCGCCTCAGCGCCGCGGGTATTCCGACCTTTGTTGTCTTGCACGGCCCGTCTACTGCCGGTGGCGCCTACCAGCCTGGAATGAGCGATTATGTGATCGGGGTACGCAAGAACGGGATGGCCGCGCTCGCGGGTGCGGCGCTGGTGAAGGCGGCAACCGGTGAGATCGCTGAAGACGCCGAGCTTGGTGGTTCAGAGATGCATGCCTCGGTCTCCGGCCTGGTCGAGTATCTTGCCGAGGACGATGCCCACGGTCTTGAGATCGCCCGCGATCTGGTGGAGCGGCTGGACTGGAATGCAGCCTGCCCCAAGTCGCAACCTCATTCATTCGGTGAACCGCATTACAGTGCCGACGAGATCGCCGGTGTTGTGCCGGTTGACTATCGCAAGCCCTACGATGTACGCGAAGTTGTCGCCCGCATTGTGGATGACTCCGACTTCGTCGAATTCAAACCGCGATACGGAGCCTCCACGGTCTGTATCCAGTCCAGAATCTTTGGCCAGGCGTGTGGCCTGATCGGAAATAACGGGCCGATCGATCCGGCCGGCGCGACCAAGGCGGCTCAGTTCTTCCAGCTTTGCGATCAGTCCAACATGCCCTTGGTTTTTCTGAACAACACGACCGGCTATATGGTTGGAAGCGAATACGAACGGGCCGGCATGATCAAGCATGGCTCGAAAATGATCCAGGCAGTCTCGAATGTTCAGGTCACAAAGATCTCGCTTTATATCGGCGCCAGTTTCGGGGCCGGTAATTACGGCATGTGCGGCTATGCCTACGAGCCCGATTTTCTGTTTGCATGGCCCAATGCGACCACCGGTGTGATGGGTGGGGAACAGGCCGCACTGACCATGGAGTACGTCATGATCAACTCGGCCAGGAGACGGGGAAAAGAAGTGGACCGGGCGGTGCTCAAGGCTCAGAAGAATGCGATTATCGAGCACTACGATCGCCAGTCTGATGCCTTCTACACGTCCGGGCGTCTGCTGGATCATGGCATCATCGACCCGCGGGATACCCGCAAGGTGCTGGGATTTGTCCTTCAGACCTGCTGGGAGTCACGCCGGCGGACGCTCCGGCCCAATAGTTTCGGTATCGCGCGGATGTGAACAATGGTTTCTCTACCCGACACCGAACAGCTTTTGCTTGTGGCCGACAACGGCTGGTTGACCATCTGGCTCAATCGACCTGAGTCCCGCAATGCGCTGTCCGAGCAGATGAGTGCCGAGCTGCGCAGCACTCTTGAGGCAGTTCACGATGAGCGCTCGGTCCGTGGAATCACTCTGCGGGGCAGGGATGGTGTGTTTTGCGCAGGAGGTGATCTCAAAGCTTTCCGTGCAGACTTCCAGGCCGGCAGCGCCGGGATCGAAGCCGTGGCTGCAGCCAGCCGCAAGGCCGGGGAGCTGTTCGATCTGGTCTACAACATGCCGCAGATCGTGGTCATCCTGGTGGAGGGCGCGGCGATCGCAGGCGGTCTGGGTCTGGCCTGTGCCGGGGATGTGGTGGTGGTGACCGGTGACGCCCGTTTCTCGCTCAGTGAGACTACGCTCGGTATTCCACCGGCGCAGATCGCACCGTTTGTCGTGCACCGTCTGGGCACAGCCACCGCCCGACGGATCATGCTGACCGCCGCCCGCTTCGACGGTCAGGAGGCAGGGAACATGGGGCTTGCTGATTACGTTGTCGATGATGCGGAGGAACTTCAAAGAGTGGAACAGCAGATCAGGACAGCCGTAATGCGTTGTGCACCCGGTGCCAATGCTGCCACCAAAGAAATCCTGCGGGTGTGCGGAGAACTCGATCGGCAGTCGCTGATCGACTTTGCCTCCCGGTCATTCGCCGAATGTCTGCTGAGCGATGAAGGCCGTGAAGGCATCTCGGCATTCATTGAAAAACGCCGGCCTGGCTGGTCTGAATGAAGTCCAGCTATGTTTGACAGCATATTGGTAGCAAACCGGGGCGAGATCGCGGTCCGGGTCTTGCGCACGGCAGCATCGCAGGGATACCGGACGATTGCTGTCTATTCTGAGGCAGACGCTGACGCTCCGCATGTCAGACTCGCAGACGAGGCCCTCTGTATCGGCCCGCCGCCTGTGGCAGCGTCCTACTTGAATGTCGACCAGCTGATCTTGGCTGCCCGTCAAAGCGGTGCCGGCGCCATACACCCAGGCTACGGGTTTCTGTCCGAGAACGCCTCGTTTGTTAGGGCCTGTGAAGCCGCTGGCATTGTTTTCATCGGGCCCAGCGCGTCGGCGGTGGAACTGATGGGAAACAAGGCAAAGGCCAGGCAGCGGATGCTGGCGGCAGGGGTGCCGTGTGTTCCGGGTTACGAGGGCGAGGACGTCTCAGACGAGGCTTTGCAGCGGGCAGCGAACGAAATCGGCTTTCCGGTCATGGTCAAGGCCGCTGCCGGTGGCGGTGGCCGCGGCATGCGCCAGGTCGATGATCCCGACGGGCTGGCCAAAGCACTGAGCCGGGCGCGGTCGGAGGCGCAACACGCCTTTGGCTGTGATCAACTGATTCTCGAGAAAGCGTTTATCGGTCCCCGGCATGTCGAGATTCAAGTGATGGCCGATTCTCATGGCCATGTCATCCATCTGGGGGAGCGGGACTGTTCGATCCAGCGGCGCCACCAGAAAGTCATCGAAGAATCACCGTGTCCGGTGATGACCGATCAACTGCGCCAAGATATGGGACATACCGCGGTCAATGTTGCGCAGAGCATTGGCTACCGCGGTGCCGGCACCGTCGAATTCCTGCTGGATGACAACGGCCAGTTCTATTTTCTCGAGATGAACACCCGGCTGCAGGTCGAACACCCGGTCACCGAGATGATCACAGGGATCGATCTGGTGGCTCTACAGATCAACATCGCCCAGGGCAGGCCACTGACTCTGAAGCAGGACGACGTTACCTACGATGGCCACGCGATCGAGGCGCGCTTGTACGCCGAAGATCCGGCACGTGGTTTCCTGCCTTGCACAGGCAAGGTGGCGCGCTGGCGGCCACCGGTTGGCGACGCTCTCCGGGTCGACAGTGGGATTACCGCGGGGCTTGAGATCACACCATATTACGATCCCATGCTCGCCAAGGTGATTGCCTGGGGACCTGACCGTGAGACGGCGCGCAGACGGCTGGCCGAGGCCCTTAACAAGACCGTGTTGTTCGGTTTGACGACCAACTGCAAGTTTCTGGTTGATGCCCTGAGAAAACCGACTTTTGCTGCCGGTGAGGCAACCACGGCATTCATCGATAACGAGTTCTCAGAAGATGATCTGGCCAGGGCAGAGCCGACCTTTGAACAGGCTGCAGCAGCAGCTGTCGTGCACTATCGTGCCCAGCGCGACCTTGCGTTGAGGCGGGCTGTTTTGGTCCCGGAGGCGCTCCTGGAGTGGTCGAGCACTGGCTCTTTGGTGTCGTGTTACCGCTACGCGAGCGGTGAGGCCAGTTTCGATCTGACCGTCTGCACTGACGGCGGCGGGACCTACAGTGTTCGTTGTCATGAGCAGCAGATTGACGTTCGGGTCGTCACAACTAAAGCGGGTTTGACCCGCCTTGAACTCGCCGGCCATGTCACAGAGGTCTTCAGTGCACCGATCGATAGCAAGCGAATGCATCTGTCTATGGCCGGTGAGAGCTGGGTTTTCGAGGATCTTTCCGGGAGACCCGGGCCGGATGACATCCAGGGTGCCGATGGCCGGGTTCTGGCGCCCATGCATGGCCGGGTCACGGAGATCTCTGTCAAGAAAGGTCAACACGTCCAGCAGGGTCGCCGTCTGGCGATACTCGAAGCCATGAAAATGGAACATGAAATTCTTGCGCCGGTAGATGGTACGGTGCAGCAGGTTGCCTGCACAATTCAAGGGCAGGTCGGTGTTGATGACCTGCTGTTCGATATCACACTCGAGAAAAATTGATCCCAAAGCGGGGCACATCCGTCATCCAAGGGAGAACTTCATGAATTCGACGGTCTGTGAGATGTTAGGCATCGAGTTTCCGCTACTGGCCTTCAGCCACTGCCGGGATGTTGTTGCCGCCGTGTCGCGTGCCGGTGGCATGGGGGTTTTCGGTGCGGTGCGCTATTCCCCCGCACAACTGCGCGAAGAACTGACCTGGATCGACGAGCATTGCGGTGGCAAGTCCTACGGTGTCGATCTGATCGTGCCGAACCGATTCGAGGGCAAGGGTGAAGAGATCGAAGCAGAGCGCCTGCTCGAATCGCTGCCGGGCAGCCATCGCGACTTTATGAGCACCGTCCTGGAAGATTACGGAATCGACGGTTCTGAGCTTGAAGAAGAGGAAAACGGGCGACTCAATTTCGTCCGCAACCTCGAGGAATCCGGTGCCGCAGAGATGCTGGAAGTGGCATTTTCCTTTCCAATTCGGCTGATCGCAAATGCCCTGGGCACTCCACCGCCTGTCATGATCGATCAGGCCAAGGTGCACGGGGTACCGGTCGCGGCCCTGGTCGGTACCCGGGCCCACGCAGCGATACAGATCGCATCTGGTGTGGATATTCTGGTGGCGGCCGGTGGTGAGGCGGGTGGGCACTGCGGTGACGTGTCGACCATGGTTCTCATTCCGGAAGTCGTCTCAGTGGCCGGTGAGACGCCGGTGCTTGCAGCCGGCGGGATCGTGACAGGCCGTCAGATGGCAGCGGCAATGGCCATGGGTGCAGCAGGTGCCTGGTGTGGCTCGGTGTGGCTGACCACGGTCGAGGCTGAGCCCTCACCCGCCGTCAAGGAAAAACTACTGGCGGCGAGTTCCAGTGACACTGTCCGCAGCCGTTCGCGCACCGGTAAGCCTTCGCGGCAGCTGCGCTCACCGTGGATCGATGCTTGGGAAGCCAACGGGCCCACACCGCTGCCCATGCCGCTGCAGTCCCTGCTGGTGGAGCCGGCCCTGCTGCGCATCGACAAACTCGCACAGAGCGGTCATGCGGGTGCCCGGGATCTTGCCACCTACTGGGTAGGGCAGGGAGTGGGACTGATGAACCAGGAAATGTCGGCCGCTGCCGTCGTTCAGGAATTCAAGGCGGATTTTCTGCTGGCCTGTGAACGTCTGGCTGAAAGCCTCGGCGAACCGTAACAGGAGACCTGGACGATGTTCCAGCAACCTCTGGATTTTCTTGACGAAAGCAATGCGTTGTACGCGTTACTGGCACCGCTGGGCGATGATGATCTTGGCCGTGAGACCGGGTTCAAGAACTGGTCCATCAACGATATCATCACCCACCTGCACATGTGGAACTGGGCCGCTGACCTGTCGCTGACGGACGAAAAAGCGCTACTCGAATTTATTCAGAAGGTCCACGCGGCAATTCCTGCCGGGGGGATGCGGCAGTTTGAGGACAAGTGGATCGACGGGCTCACAGGGACGGCACTTGTAGAGACGTGGCGCACGTACTATGCCGAGATGGCACAGCGTTGGATGCTGACTGATCCCAAGGCCAGGCTCAAGTGGGCGGGTCCGGACATGAGTGTTCTCTCCAGCATTACCGCCCGACTGATGGAAACCTGGGCACACGGGCAGGCGGTCTACGATCTGTTCGGGATCGAGCGGATCGACAGTGATCGGATACGGAACATCGCCGTATTAGGCGTCAATACCTTCAAGTGGACGTTCATCAATCGGCAGTGGGAAGTCCCGGAGAATGTGCCGCAGGTTCGGCTGACTGCGCCATCCGGTGGATCCTGGTGCTGGAACGAATCCAACAGTGACGACCGTATTGCCGGTTCTGCAACCGAGTTCTGCCAGGTCGTCACCCAGACCCGCAACATTGCCGATACCGGCCTGACGGTCACGGGTAAGGTCGCCGGGCGCTGGATGGCCAACGCCCAGTGTTTTGCCGGCCCACCGGAAACACCACCTGAGCCCGGAACGCGTACTGTCGCGATGTGGCACTAGCATGGAACCGGTTCTTCTCAACACCCAGCTGATTTTCAATGGTGTCGCTGTGGGTTGCATCTATGGGTTGGTAGCGCTGGGGTTCGTGCTCATCTATAAGGCCACGGAAGTGGTCAACTTCGCCCAGGGTGAACTGCTGATGCTGGGGGCGTTCTTCGCCTATACCTACATCGGAATTCTGGGGCTGCCGTACTGGCTGGGTGCGTTGCTCGCAATAGCTTCGATGGCGATTTTCGGGGGGTTGCTCGACCGGGTGGTGATGCGCCCGGTCGTTGGTCAGCCGACCTTTGCCTACGTGATGCTGACCATCGGGCTTGGAATCATTATCCGTGCCGTAGCCAGCATGATCCCGGGCTGGGGAGTAGAGACCTATTCGATAGACACGCCGTACAGCAACGCTGTGATCAACGTAGCCGGCCTGGTGATCAGCGTGGAGTATCTGTTTATCGTGATCGCAACCTGTCTGCTGGTGGCGGTCCTGTACGGATTTTTTTCCTTTACCCGGCTCGGTGTTGCCATGCAGGCATCCTCCCAGAATCAGTTGGCCGCCTACTACATGGGGATCCCGGTGAAGAGTATGTTTTCGATGATCTGGGGAATCAGCGCTTCGGTGGCGGCGATTGCCGGTATTCTGTTGGCGCCGGTCAGTCTGATCGACACCTCGATGGGATTTATCGGCTTGAAAGCGTTCCCGGCAGCGGTGCTGGGTGGATTCGGCAGCATTCCAGGTGCCCTGGTCGGGGGTGTGATCATCGGCGTCATCGAATCTCTGTCCGGTTTCTATCTGCCGGCCGGATTCAAGGACATAGCGGCCTTTCTCGTATTGCTGGTGGTCCTGATCGTGCGGCCGGAAGGGTTGTTCGGGACCTCTACCCGAAAACGTGTCTGAGGATCAGTTGCCATGCGCTTCATATTCAAGACTAGCTACCAACAGGACATTCGCCTGTATCGCCACGGCGGTGACATCTTTTGGTACGGCCTGCTGCTCCTGGCGCTACTGACGGCACCTGCCGTGCTTGATGTGTATTACATCGGGGAGTTGACGCTGATGGCAATCTTTGCCATTGCCGGGGTTGGACTGATGCTGCTGACGGGCTATACGGGCCAGATCTCACTGGGGCACGCTGCCTTTTTCGGGGTCGGCGCCTACACCGAGGCGGTGCTTATCGAAGCCGGCTGGCCATTTCTGTTGTCTTTTCCAACTGCCGGCCTGCTCGCCGGTGCGGTCGGTGTGGCTATCGGTCTACCGGCGCTCAGGTTGACCGGGCTATATCTTGCGATCGCCACACTGGCCTTTGCGTTCATCGTTGAGGAGGTGCTCGCCCGCTGGGAGTCCGTTACCCACGGGCACGAGGGTATGGCAGTGGGCGATATCTCGCTGCTGGGCATGGACATCGACACGGAATGGAAGCTTTATTACATTGCTATCGCGGTGCTCATCCTGGTGATGCTGGGGGCACTCAACATTCTTCGCTCACCGACCGGCCGCGCGTTCGTGGCTATTCGTGATTCAGAGCATGCAGCGCAGTCCTTGGGAGTTAACCTGGCCACGTACAAAACTCTGGCCTTTGCGATCTCGGCAGCCTTCACCGGGCTGGCCGGTGCGTTGTACGCTCACAAGCTGCTTTACATCAGCCCCGATGCGTTTACTATTTATATGTCAATTGAACTGCTGCTGATGGTGGTGATCGGCGGTCTGGGTTCTCTGCACGGAGTCGTATTCGGGGCAGCTTTTGTCATTCTCCTGCCCCAGGCGATCGCGATTTTCCGCGACGAACTGCCGTCGATGGTGGCCGAACAACCGGGGTTGGAATCGGCCATCTTCGGGCTGATCCTGGTCCTGGTGATTTTGTTCGAACCACTCGGGATTTATGGACGCTGGCTGAAAATCAAGCATTATTTCTCGGTTTTCCCGCTTTATCGAAAGGCGACTTTCAAGCGCCAGAAAACCTACAGCCGAATGACACAGCGCTGAGATGGCACTGGTCGAAGTCAACAACCTGGCGATTCAGTTCGGTGGTATCCGTGCCGTGGATGGCGTCAGTTTCGAGATCAGCGCCGGCGAGATCTATACCATCATCGGGCCCAACGGTGCCGGTAAGACGACTATCTTCAACTTGATCAGCCGGATCTATGACCCCCTAGACGGCACGATCGTATTCAATGGCCAGGACATCACCCATGAACAGCCCCACCGCATTGCCCAACTGGGAATTGCCCGGACCTTTCAGAATATTGAGCTGTTTGAAAATGCCACCGTCCTCGATAACCTGCTGCTCGGTCGCCACAGGCACCACCGGACACAATTCTGGCAGGAGATCGTGTTTTTTCCCGTCGTACGGCACCAGGAGCTGGAAGATCGCGAGAAGGTCGAAGAGATCATCGATTTTCTTGACCTGCAGCACTATCGCGAACAGTTTGTCCGCAGCCTGCCCTATGGTGTCAGAAAGGTGGTGGAGCTGGCCCGGGCGCTGGCGACCCAGCCTGAGCTGCTAATGCTGGATGAACCGAGTTCGGGGCTTAACGTGGAAGAGACCCGGGACATGTCGTTCTGGATCAGGGATATCCGCCAGCAACTCGGGATCACATTGCTCATGGTCGAACACGATATGAAACTCGTCGCCGATGTCTCCGACCGGGTGCTGGCGCTGAATGACGGCAGGGTGCTCACCGAAGGGTCGCCGTCTTCGGTCCAGGGCAATGCCGACGTGGTTGCCGCCTACCTGGGAGAATAGCGAAAGATGGCCGCAGCTTTGCTCAAAGTCAGCAATATCGAGACCTACTATGGTCCGATCACAGCGATTCGTGGCGTCAGCCTGGAAGTGGGTGAAAATCAGATCGTAGCGGTCCTCGGCGCCAACGGTGCCGGCAAGACGACCATACTGCGTACCATCTCCGGGATCATGGATCCCCAGAAAGGGAGCGTGACTTTCGACGGCCAGGCGATCCAGAAACGCGAGCCGGCCGATATCGTGGCGCGAGGTATCTCGCATGTACCGGAAGGCCGCGAGATTTTTCCACTGCTGACGGTAAAAGAGAATCTCATGATGGGCTGTTATCTCCGTCGTGACCGTGCAACTGTTGCCAGGGATCTTGAGCTTGTGTACGAATATTTTCCCGTAATAGGACAGCGGGCATCCCAGCAGGCCGGCCAGCTGTCTGGCGGTGAACAGCAGATGCTGGCGATCAGTCGCGCACTGATGCAAAAGCCACGCTTGTTGCTGCTCGATGAACCATCGCTGGGGCTTTCGCCCAGGCTGGTCAAGGATATCTTCGATATTGTTCGCCGGCTTAACGAAGAACGCCGGATGACGATCCTGATCGTTGAACAGAACGCCAACATGGCACTGCAGGTCGCACACTATGGCTACGTTCTGGAGGTGGGCCGAATCGTGATGGAAGACGTGTCTGCCAGTTTGCGTGGCAACAAGGACGTCAGGGAGTTTTATCTCGGTATCCAGGAAGAAGGCGTCCGGGGCACCCGGCGTTGGAAGCGTAAAAAGGTGTGGCGTTGATGTTTTTCTAGGGATGGAATTTATCGCATGAATCGGACACCGCCGGCGGAAACAGATGGGCATGATCCGGGTCCCGGTCTCGTGATTCGGACAGACTCCGATATCGGTGGCACGCTCTGCAGCCTGTTTTGGACCCGTGTCCAGCAGTGGTCCAGTGAGATCATCATCCGCGATAAGCACCTGGGGGTTTGGAGAGCACTGACCTGGCACGATCTGGGCCAACGAGTAATGGAAGTGGCTCTGGCTCTGGATGCCTGCGACTTTAAAGCAGGTGATATCGCATGCATTTTGTCGAACACAAATAAAGAATGGCTCTTTGTGGACCTTGGCATCCTGTGTAGTGGTGGTGTTTCCACCGGAATTTATCCGACGGATGCCCCGGCTCAGGTGGAGTACCTGATCAACAATTGTCAGGCCAGCGTGATTTTTGTCGAGGACGAGGAGCAACTCGACAAGGTACTGCTGGCCAGGTCGAACTGCCCTTCCATTCGGAAGATCGTGATCTTCGATACGGAAGGGCTGCAGGCCTTCAGCGATCCTATGGCCGTGAGTCTTGCAGACTTCAGTGATCAGGGTCGGCAACTTGCCCAGAGCGACAGTTCGCGCTGGGACGAGATGCTGCAAAGGCCCACGCCTGACGATCTTGCTATTTTGATCTATACATCAGGAACGACCGGCCCTCCTAAAGGCGCCATGATCAGTCATCACAACGTAGTCTTTCAGTGTGTTAATGGCTGTAGCCTGCTGGATCAGAAACAAGGTGATGAGCGACTCGCCTTCTTGCCGCTGTGTCATGTGGCGGAACGGGTCATCGGTGCGTACTACTCCCTTTACACGGGCACGGTGATCAACTTCTGTGAGGGACCCGATACGGTGGTGGAGAACGTCCGCGAAGTACAGCCGACCGTGTTCGGTGGAGTACCGCGAGTGTGGGAGAAGTTCTATTCCGGAATCCAGATCGCGATTGCCGAAGGGACCGCGTTCCAGAAATGGGCCTGTGCCACGGCGCTTAATGTTGCTTTTCGGGTCGTTGACCTGAATCTTGCTCACAAGCCTGTACCCTGGATTTTGCGGGCACAGTACCAGTTGGCCTCGATGCTGGTACTGAGGAATATCCGCAAGTCGGTGGGGCTGGACCGTTGTCGCTGGATGCTGACCGGAGCAGCGCCGGTTTCACCCCAGCTCGTTCGCTGGTACCTGGCACTTGGACTTCAGTTGCTGGAGATCTATGGCCAGACCGAAAACGTCGGTATGGCAACGGTGACTTATCCTGGGGATGTAAAACTCGGCACCGTGGGCAGGCCTGTGCCCTATGGCGAACTCAAGATCTCTCACGATGGCGAGATTCTGCTGCGTGGTGATCATGTGTTCATGGGTTACTACAACATGCCGGAGAAAACAGCCGAGGCGATCAACGATGGTTGGCTGCACACCGGCGATGTCGGGCGCATTGACGAACAAGGCTATGTCTCGATCACTGATCGCATGAAAGACATCATCATCACTGCAGGCGGTAAGAACGTCACGCCGTCGGAGATCGAGAACGAGCTCAAATTTTCACCCTACGTGTCTGATGCCGTGATCATTGGTGATGGACGCAAGTACCTGACCAGTCTGGTCATGATCGATCATGACAACGTGGCGAAGTTTGCTCAGGACCAGGACGTGCCATTTACTAACTTTGCCAGCCTGTGTCACGCCTCGGAGGTAGTCGAGCTGATCCGGGGTGAGATCGACCGGGTGAATGAAACGTTTGCACGGGTCGAGCAGATCAAGGATTTTCGGCTCATCGACGTGTTGCTGACGCCAGAAGATGACGAGCTGACGCCGACCATGAAGCTCAAGCGGTCATTTGTCAGCAAAAAGTACAAGGATGTCGTGGAAGAGATGTATAACTGAGGGAAGCTTAACTAATCGGTGCTCGGCGTTGACTCTGCAGTCGGTCTGGTCGAGACTCTTGAAACGCCAGACGATGGCGATAATGGATGAAGGAGAGTGTTATGAAAAAGTCTCAAATTTTTGTAAAGACCCTTGGCGCGCTTGCCGTCAGCCTCGGGATGAGTGTTGCAGCACAGGCGGGCCCCCAGGGTATCAGTGACACTGAGATCGTGCTTGGTAGCCATCAGCCACTGAGTGGACCTCTTGCCGGTTGGGGTGTGCCAGTGGCCAACGGATTGCGCATGCGGGCAGAAGAGATCAACGCCGCAGGCGGGATTCATGGGCGCAGCATCAAACTTGTCGTGGAAGATACTGCCTATTCACCGACCAAGGCCGCACAGGCGGGATCCAAGCTGATCAACAAGGACAAGATCTTCGCCATGATCGGTGCCCTGGGCACACCCACGAACATGGTGACGATCCCCATGCTGCAGAAAAAAGGATTGCACAACCTGTTTCCGCTGTCGGCGGCGCGGCAGATGTACCAGCCGCTTGATCCGCTTAAGTTTTCAATTTTTGCGCCGTATTACGCGGGCGCAAGGCAAGCGGTCAAATATTTTGTACAGCAAAAGGGCAAAAAGACGATCGGCATCCTCTACCAGGATGACGATTACGGCAAGGAGGTCCTCGCTGGAGTTGCAGATCAGCTCGGGGAGATGGGTATGACTCTTTCAGCTGAAACGACCTACAAGCGCGGTGCCAAGGATTTTTCCTCGCAGATCGCCAAGCTCCAGGCCGCCGGCTGTGACTTTGTTGTGCTCGGCACAGTGATCCGTGAGACGATCGGTGCCGTGGTAACTGCTCGTAAGATGGGCTGGAAAGTCGACATGCTGGTCAGCGGTGCCGGTTATACCCCTCACGTGGCGTTCCTCGCCAAGGGTGCAACCCACGGACTCTATGCCTCTTTCCAGGTGCCGATCCCTTATGCAGACACGGCGAGTTCCGAACTCAAGGCGTGGATGGGCAAATACAAAGCGAAATACGATGCCGATGCCAATATCCAGGCAGCTTATGGCTACCGCGCCATGAGTTTGTTTGCAGTAGCTGCTGAACAGGCGGGGCACCACATTGATTCGCCCAAGCTGACTGCCGCGCTCGAATCGATCTCTGGTTACACGGACATGTTTGGTGGTCCGGCACTCGGTTTCTCCAGCTCCAGTCACGTCGGTACGACTCAGGGTGGGCTGGCCCAGATCGATGGAACGCGCTGGGTGACATTGATCGACATTCTGGAGTAGCTGTAAGCGCTGTTTGCTGAGGGCCGGGTAGTTCTACCCGGCCCTCAACCCGGTAGGGCTGCGCGACCAGAACGAGTATTACCAGGCTCCGGCTGCGCCCGTTTTTCAACGGTTGTACACTGGCGTGTTATTGATACACGCGGTGGAGGATAGGTTGTGGGGCCATTAAAAGGGTTGAAAGTTGTCGAGATGGCAGGGATCGGACCCGGGCCGTTCTGTGCGATGCTGCTGGCCGATATGGGTGCCGATGTCGTGCGGGTGGATCGCAAAAGCACTATAGCTTCTGCCGGGCCGAGCTACAACATCCTTAACCGGGGCCGCCGGTCGATCGCGCTGGACCTTAAACAGTCGGAAGACGTTGAGATCGCCTTGCAACTTGCCAGCAGGGCCGATGCCCTGATCGAAGGATTCCGCCCCGGTGTCATGGAGCGTCTGGGGCTGGGCCCGGAGGTCTGTTTTGAACGCAACCCAGCCCTGGTGTACGGCCGTATGACCGGCTGGGGCCAGGATGGTCCGCTGGCTCATGCTGCCGGGCATGACATCAACTACATTGCCCTGATCGGCGCCTTGCACGCCATCGGCAGCGTCGGCCAGGGTCCGGTTCCGCCACTCAACCTGGTCGGTGATTTTGGCGGCGGTGCTCTGTATCTGGCTTTCGGCCTGATGTGCGGCCTGCATGAAGCCCGTGTCTCGGGTCAGGGTCAGGTCGTCGATGTGGCGATGACCGACGGTGCCGCGCACCTGATGGCCATGATGTACAGCCTCAAGCACAGCGCCATGTGGTCGGATCACCGCGGGACCAACATGCTCGACGGTGGTGCGCATTTTTACGGGACCTTCGAGTGTGCCGACGGCGAGTGGGTGGCCATCGGGTCGATCGAGCCGCAGTTCTACGCCCTGCTGTTGGAAAAGACCGGTGCGAGCGATGCGCTGTTCCAGGAGCAGATGGATAGAACCCACTGGCCCGATCTGAAAGCCCGGTTGGGCGAGATATTCAGGAGCAGAACGCGTGACGAATGGTGTGCAATTATGGAAGGCAGTGATGTGTGTTTTGCCCCGGTCCTGGCCATGTCCGAAGCACCGGACCACCCGCACAATCGGGCCAGGGAGACATTCATCGAACGCGACGGCGTTGTTCAGCCGGCCCCGGCCCCGCGCTTCAGTCGGACCAGAGCTGAGCTCAGCCACGGGCCGCCATCGCCCGGTCAGCACCGCGCTGAAATCCTCAAAGACTGGGGCATCAACTGACACCCGGCTGCGGCTCAAAGCCAGAACGGGGCGTTATGAACAGGCCAGACAACCCACAGGAGAACCAAATGGGGTCATTTGCAGATAAACGAGTGGTGATTTCGGGTGCCAGCCGCGGTATCGGTCTCGCCATCGGGAAGAAACTCGCCAGCGAAGGCGCGAGCATTGCGATCCTCGCCAAGACTACCGAGCCTCATCCAAAACTATCCGGAACCATCTATACGGCAGCTGAGGAGATTGTTGAGGCTGGCGGCAGGGCACTGCCTTTAGTCACCGATATCAGAAGCGAAGAACAGGTACAAGCTGCTGTTGCTGAAGCGGTCGAGACATTTGGCGGCATCGATATCTGTATCAACAATGCCAGTGCGATCTCGCTCACACCGACTTCCCGGACGGAGATGCGTCGATTCGACCTGATGTTCGGTGTCAACGTCCGAGGTACATTCATGTTATCGCGGGAGTGCCTGCCCCATCTCCTGCAGGCCGAGAATCCCCACATACTCAATATCTCCCCGCCGCTGGACATGCAGCAAAAGTGGTTCGCGCCGAACGTCGCTTACACCATATCGAAGTTCGGCATGAGCCAGTGTGTGCTCGGCATGGCCGGTGAGCTGGCAAGTAAGGGTGTTGCGGTGAATGCCCTGTGGCCGCATTCCGTGATTGCCACGGCCGCAATCAGTAATGTGCTGGCCGGTGATGCAGCGCTGGCTTACTGCCGTTCACCCCAGATCATGGCTGACGCTGCGGCCGCCATTCTGGCCAGGAACTCGCGCGAATTCACTGGCCACTTCTGCATCGATGACCTGTTGCTTGCCGAAGAAGGCGTGACCGATTTCAGCGTTTACCGGATGGACCCGGATAAGCCGCTGTGGAGCGATTTTTTTGTTCCGGAGGGCACACCTGAGGTAGAGCCTCTTATGGCGGTCAACACTCCGCCGGCCTAGGCCGGCGCTCTTTAGGAGAGAATTATGTTTGATCTGAAACCACTGCTGGATCAACTGGAAGTGCCCGGCAATTATCAGATCTCTATGCCGGAGCATTTCAATTTTGGTTTTGACGTCATCGATGCCCGCGCAGGTGATGGTGACAAAACGGCTTATATCTGGGTAGACCGCAGTGCCACGCACATAGAGCATCATTCGTTCTCCGATCTCAGCAAGGCCTCCAGCCGTTTTGCAAACCTGCTGCACGGTAGTGGGGTCGCAAAAGGTGATGCCGCGATCGTGGTTCTGCCTCGGGTGCCAGCATGGTACGAGGTGATCATTGGTTGTATCAAGGCGGGTGTGGTGGCCATGCCGGGGACCAATCTTTTGACCGCGAAAGATATCGAATATCGGATCAACAAGTCGCAGGCGACGACGATCGTGGTCTCAGTAGAACACGTAGCCAAGATTGACTCGATCCGGGACAGCTGCCCGTCGCTGAAGTATCTCATCCTGGTCGGTGGCGACGAGTCGGGTTGGATCAATTACGAAAAAGGCTGTGCCGGTGTGAGTGACGAAGTGGAACCGGCGGCAGTTTGTCGTTCCCGCAGTGATGACATAATGATGGCTTATTTCACCTCAGGCACGACCTCTTTTCCCAAGATGGTGCCGCGGGATCATGGCTATGCCTTGGGGCATGCGATCACCGGTCGTTACTGGATGGGCCTTCGGGAAGATGACGTACACTGGACATTATCCGACACCGGTTGGGCTAAGGCGGCTTGGGGCATGCTGTTCCCGCAGTGGCTGTTTGGCGCCGCGGTGGTGCTTTACGATGGCGACCCCCGGTTTGATGCCGATATCCACCTGCGCTTGATCAGCGAACTCGGCGTAACGACGTTCTGTGCACCACCGACCGTTTACCGTCTGTTCGCCCAGATGGATGTCTCGGAATACGACCTGAGTTCCCTGCGCCACTCCATGAGTGCGGGTGAGCCGCTCAACCCGCTGGCGATCAAGATGTGGAAAGAGGCGACCGGGACAACCGTGCACGACGGGTATGGACAGACCGAGACGGTCAACGTTGTTGCCAATGTGCCCGGGATTGAGATCCGCCCGGGGTCCATGGGCAAGCCACTGCCTGGCATCGACGTCCAGATCGTCGACGATGATGGAGTGGTTCTTGCTGACGATGAGATCGGTCACATTGCCTTAAGGCTGACCGAACCGCATCCGCCGGGGTTGTTTCACGGTTATTTCGAGGATGCCGGTACCCTGAACCGGGAATCTTTCAGGCATGGCTGGTATTACAGCGGAGATACCGCCACCCGTGATGCAGACGGCTACATCTGGTTTGTCGGCCGTTCTGACGACATCATCAGTTCAGCCGGCTACCGGATCAGTCCCTTTGAGGTTGAAAGCGTGTTGCTGGAACATCCGGCGGTCGCTGAATCTGCGGTGGTAGCGAGTCCCGATGAGTTGAGGGGCGAAATCGTTCAAGCGCATATTGTTTTGGCAGAGGGGCACGAACCCTCCGAGGAACTGAAGATTCAGATTCAGGATTTCGTTAAGGAGACCACTGCGCCTTACAAATACCCACGCGAGATTCAATTTCGTGATGCCCTGCCCAAGAACATTGCCGGCAAGATTCGGCGTGTTGAACTGCGTGGCCACGACTGACAGATTACAGTCACCGGAACTGGCCCGCCAAAACGGCTTGTACTGATACACAGGAGAGCAGGTGATGGCGAGGTACCTGAAGAAAGGGAAAGTGGCGGCAGAGGTCGCCGAGAGTGATGCGAAGGTCCGTGCCACCGTCGAGGGTATTCTCGCAGAGATCGAGGAGCGCGGTGATGCTGCAGTCCGTGAGTTGTCAGAGAAATTCGATGCCTGGAGCCCGCCCTCTTTTCGCCTGACGACTGAAGAGATTGAGACCGCCGTCAGCCAGGTCCCGGACCAGGATCTTGAAGACATCCGGTTTGCCCAGGCCCAGGTTCGAAATTTCGCTGAAAAACAAAAAGAGTGCCTCAAAGATCTTGAAATCGAGACCTTGCCGGGCGTTGTTCTGGGGCATCGCAACATCCCGGTGGACAGCATCGGCTGTTACGTGCCGGGTGGCAAGTACCCGATGGTGGCGTCAGCCCACATGAGTATCGTGACGGCCAAGGTGGCCGGGGTTAAACACATCACGGCCACGGCCCCGCCCCATGCCGGCGGGCCGCATCCTGCCATCGTCGCTGCGATGCATTACGGCGGTGCCGATGAGATCCTGGTATTGGGTGGTATACAGGCCGTTGCCGCAATGGCATTGGGCACCGAGACCATTTCTGCTGTCGACATGCTGGTGGGACCGGGCAATATGTTTGTTGCCGAGGCGAAGAGGCAGTTGTATGGGCGGGTGGGTATTGATCTGTTTGCAGGACCCACAGAGACACTGGTGATCGCGGACGATTCGGTCGATGGTGAGATCTGTGCAATCGACCTGCTCGGGCAGGCCGAGCACGGACCGACCTCACCGGCTGTATTGCTGACGGATTCGCCCACTCTTGCCCAGGACACGATCGAGGAGGTCGAGCGGCAGTTGAAGATTCTACCGACGGCCGACGTCGCTGCTGAATCGTGGTCCAGTTTCGGCCAGGTCATCGTCTGCGACGGGAAAGACGAGATGGTCGAGGAAGCCAACCGACTGGCATTCGAGCATGTCCAGGTGATGACCCGTGACCCCGATTACTTTCTCAAAAATTTGACCAACTACGGCGCGCTCTTTCTGGGCCCGCGGACTAATGTCTCCTACGGTGACAAAGTCATCGGCACTAATCACACGCTGCCGACCAAGGGTGCTGCACGCTACACTGGGGGGCTGTGGGTGGGTAAGTTCATGAAGACCTGTACTTACCAGCGCGTGCTGACCGACGAGGCGTCGACGATGGTCGGTGAGTACTGCTCGCGCCTGTGCGCGATCGAGGGATTCGCAGGTCATGGTGAGCAGGCCAATGTGCGGGTCCGTCGGTACGGTGGGCAGGACGTGCCTTGGTATTCGGCCGTCAATCGCTGATTGTTCGTGATGGATCTGCCCAGTACACCGTCGTTCCGCCTGGATGGCCGCAAAGCCCTGGTGACAGGTGCGGGCCGTGGGATTGGTCTGGCGGCGGCCTCAGCACTGGCCGAAGCCGGCGCCGAGGTCTGCCTGATCGCCCGAACCGGTAGCGAAGTTTTAGCAGCGGCGCAGGCGATCCAGGCGCGGGGCGATACTGCCAGCGCGATCGCCCTGGATGTGACCGATAAGCAGGCGACAGAACGGATGATTCTGGAACAGGGGCCTTTTCAAGTGCTGGTCAACAATGCGGGCACCAACCGACCCGGCCCATGTATCGATTACGATGAGAACGACTATGACGAGGTGATGGCGCTCAACGTCAAGTCCGTCTATTTCACTGCCCGTGCGGTCGCCCGTGGACTGGTCGACGCGGGGCTCGACGGCTCAATCATCAACATGTCGTCCCAGATGGGGCATGTGGGTGGACCCGGGCGGACGGTGTACTGTGCCAGCAAGCACGCCCTGGAAGGCTTTACCAAAGCGCTGGCCTGGGAACTGGGAGATGCCGGTATCCGTGTGAATACCCTGTGCCCGACGTTTATCGAGACGCCGATGAGTCGCCCGATGCTCAAAGACAGCGAATTTCAAGACTGGGTCCTGTCTAAGATAGCCCTCGGACGACTCGGCCAGGTCGAAGATCTGATGGGTGCGGTGATTTATCTGGCGTCGGATGCCTCGCGTCTGGTGACAGGTTCTGCGCTGATGGTAGATGGTGGCTGGACTGCCGCTTAATCACATCGCTATTGGCTCGACATCTACACCTGCTAGATTGGGCTAGCGGCAATCGGGTTTTCAGAATTCTGGAATCAAACTGACAGGAGAAGATAACCGATGAGTAAGGAAAGAGTCGCATATTTGAATGGTGAGTATCTTCCCGAAAGTGAGGTTAAGGTCTCTTTTCGGGATCGCGGATTTGTTTTAGGGGACGCGATATTCGATACGGCCCGGACATTTGAGGGAGAGATTTTCAGACTCGACGATCATATCGATCGTCTATATCGATCATTGAAGGCCGTAGATATAGATCCCGGGTTGTCGCCCGAAGAGATGACAAGGATCAGTCAAAAGGTGGTGGAAAAAAATCTGCCTCTGCTCGAAGAGGGTGAAGATTACTGGGTATTTCAACGGGTGACCCGCGGTGAACGGGCACTCGTCGGAGATCCACAACACGGTAGTGGAGCAACGGTGATTGTCGAATGCACACCGTTGCCTTTGAAGGCCCGCGCGCCGATGTTTCGAGACGGGATAGACGTGTTGACACCGGTCATTCGTAGAATACCACCTGAGTGCCTGAGCCCGAACATCAAGAACGTCAACTACATGAACCTGGTACTGGCAGAAGACGAGGTGCGCGGATATGCCGAACATCCGTGGGCAGTGTTGCTCGATACCCGGGGGTTCCTGTGCGAAGGCATCGGCAGCAATATCTTTTTGGTGCGTGAGGGAAGACTGTCAACGCCCCGTTCTCAGTTTGTTCTGGAAGGGGTGAGCCGACAGATCGTGCTCGACCTTGCAGTTGAACTTGAGATTCCGGTATCAGAAGAAGATCTCACGACTTTTCAGGCCGAAACCGCCGATGAGGCCTTTATGACATCGACCAGTCTTTGTCTGTGCCCTGCGCGCACTTACAACGGCAAGACTTTGGGAGACGGTAAAGTGCCAGGGCCTGTCACCACCAGGCTGACGGCGGCGTTTGCCGAGCTTGTAGGTCACGATTTCGTTGATCAGTACCTGAAGACCCTGAAGCAGAGTTGATTCGGTATATCGAATCCAGCTATCCGATTACGTCTACGTTCTTGAACTGGGCCGAAACAAGTACGAGGGCCCGGCCTCCGACTTCGACGATCTCAAGAAAGCCCTCTGGGTCGCCTGATCACGGCTGTTCTACGCACCCTGGGGTCCCGGATTCTTTTTGCCCTTGATTGTCCTGGAACTCACCGAGAACACATCCGGTAAGTTGTGACGGGCAAGCCAAGGTCCGTATGTACGCGCTCTAGATACGGTTCTCCAACTCGGCGTCGACATCGAAATCAGAGTTTATTGCCTGCTCCCCGGCAACCTGGCTCGTATATTCCGTCTCGAAGGTCGAGCGAATTTCTTCGATCGGCGGCTCAACGTAGTGACCCCGGTCGTTTATATATTCCATGTGCCGGTTGCCTTCCAGATCAAAGGGGTGGTAGATCGAATCTTCCCGGCCGTTGAAATCCAGCGGTTTGATCTTGAATTTCTCACACAACTCTAGATTGAAGGCGGGTGTCGCTTTCAGCCAGCGGCCGTTGATGTGGATTGAGGTATATCCGTGCCAGTAGAAGACATCGCTGTTCATTTGCTGGCGCAGCTTCTTCGTCGACAGGTGGTTCTTGACATCGGCATAGCCCAGTTTTGCAGGTACGCCGATGGCCCGGCATCCAGCTGCGAGCAGGATGGCCTTGGAAACACACCAGCCATGTCCTTGCTCGAGCGTGCGCCTGGCACACAATCCCTCAACCGACAGATCAATCTGGTAGGGGTCATACCGGATACTGTCGCGAACAGCGTAATACAGTTGCCGAATCTGTTCGATGGAATCGGTCTCTGATCCGATCGCCCGGCGTGTGAACGCGACGACAGAATCGTCGGTACTCTGGACAGTTACTCCTGGCTGCAGGTAGGGACTCAAGTCTTCAGGCATGGCTTCGAAGGACGCTGCGAGTTCTGATACTCGACAGTATATTATTTTTGATGATCTGTGGCAGGTTCAGCCCGCGGCGCGGTGCGATGCTGCCAGCTTCAGGGAGGCAAGGCCGGCCAGGGCGGACAACAGGTTGGCTGCGACGAATGCACCGAACACGCCCGGTAGCCCAAAGGCCTGTGACAGCAGCCAGGTCAGTGGAATCAGGAAAGCAAACATGCGCGCCACTGTCAGGCTGGCACCCAGTAAAGGTCGTCCTGTGGCAGTGTGCGTGCTAGCCATGATGAATACCAGGGCGAACCCAGGCCACGACCATGGTACGAGAGTGAGGAACCCGGCGGCGGTGTCATGGACGATACCGCCCGTGATGAAGATACCGGCGATTGGCCGGGCCGCCAGGGTAATCGGAATGGCAACCGCGATGGCGATGAGGCAGCCTGTCAGCAATGCAAAGCGGCGCGCCGCCGCGAGTCGCTCGAAATTGCCGGCCCCGTAGTTCTGCGCCAGCACCGGAAAGCAGCCGACCGCCAGGGCGAATACTCCCAGCAGGGCACAGACCTCGATCCGCATGGCGGTCGTGAGGCCCGCAACTGCGGCATCACCGAACCCGGCAACGACAGCCGTGACCAGACCGATAGCCAGGGGTGTGAGCGCATTGGTCGTCGCGCTGGGTAGACCGATCCGGACAATATGGCGGCCAGAGTCCACGACGCTGGACCAGGTCGGCGCTGACCAGGAGATCAGACGCTCGCGGTAGTGCAGGATACCGAGCGCAATGAAGATCGAAACGATACGCGAGATCAGTGTCGCCCAGGCGGCGCCCTGCAGACCCATGGCCGGGATCGGACCGGCGCCAAATATCAGCAGGGGGTCCAGTGCGGCGTTCATGATCGCCACGATGACCATGATGAGCGCCGGCCACAGGCTGTCACCGGCACCGCGCAGCATGCCGTTGGAGACCATCGGTATGACCAGCGCCAGTGCACTGGGGTAGAACACCCTCATGAACTGCTTGACCTGCTCGAGTGTCTCAGCGCGGGCCCCGATGCTGTGGAACACCGGCTCCAGTGTCAGGATCCCGATCGTCGCAACCAAAGCCATTATGCTCACGGAAATCGCCAGGGCATCACGAGCAAAGCGCCTGGCATTGTCCGTATCACCGGCACCGATGCGCTGGGCCATGATGGCAGTCGCAGCGGTCGACAGTCCCAGACTGACACTCAGGATAACGTGGATCGCCGGGAAGCAGAACCCGAGAGCAGCAAGCTCGAGCGTACCCAGGCGAGCGACCCAGAAGGCATCAGCGAGGTCGACCGCAAAGATCGCGGCGAGACCCACGACCATCGGCCCGGTCAGACGGAGCATGTGCCCCTTGATGCTGCCGCGGGTCAGGTCACGCTTTGGAGAGCGGCTGTGTTCCGATGACTTATTCAAGGCTCGGCCCTACGGTTCATCAGGCTGTTCGCTACGGCGAAGGCCAGGGATTCTGCACTCGCCCTGAAGATGAGTGAAAAGGCGAGCCGGCCGTGCCCAGACCAGGGCGACCGGCCTCAAGGTTGGTGACCGTTACCTAGAAGGATTCTTCCGGGAATTCCATCATGGTCTCCCCGCCGGCCATAATCGATGCGAACAGCGCGCTGCTCTGCGGTAGGATTCTCTCCATAAAGAACCGTGCCGTGGCGACTTTCGCAGAATAGAACTCCGCCTCGTCACCCGACTGTTTGTCCAGTCCGATCCTGGCCATCCGGGCCCACAGGTAGCCGAAGGCCACCAGAGCGAACAGTTTCAGATATTCTGCGGCCGCCGCACCCGCCTCATCGGGATTCTTCAGCCCGGCCTGGGCAATGTGGCCGGTGGCCAGCTGGAGTCGACCAAAGGCCTTGGCGAGCGGCAGTACGAAAGGCTGCATGTCGGGGCTGGCTGTGTTGTCGTCGATCCAGGCCTGCACAGGATGGAAGAACCGTCGCAGATACCGACCCATGTGTGCGGGTAGTTTTCGTCCGACCAGGTCCAGTGCCTGGATACCGTTGGCGCCTTCATAAATCTGGGCAATTCGGGCATCTCGGGCGTACTGTTCGACACCGTTTTCGCGGATGTAGCCGTGCCCCCCATAGACCTGGATACACAGGTTGGTCATGTCAAAGCCGCAGTCTGAGAAGTAAGCCTTGACGATTGGCGTCAGCAGTTGCACCAGGTCATCGGCAGCCTGGCGGGTCTCGTCATCTCCGGCCCGGTCCCGCAGGTCGATCTGGCGGGCGATCCAGGCAGCCATCGCTCGGGCGCCTTCGGTGAAGGTGCGCATGGTCAGCAGCATTCGTCTGATGTCGGGGTGTACGATGATCGGATCGGCGGGCTTGTCTTCGTGCTTGGTACCGCTGATCGAACGGCCCTGCAGTCGCTCCCGAGCATATTCCACAGCTGCCTGCTGGGCGCTTTCGGCAAGGCCCAGCCCCTGCATACCCACGCCGAGCCGGGCATCGTTCATCATCGTAAACATGGCCTGCATACCCTTGTGTGGCTCGCCGACCAGCCAGCCTTTTGCGCCGTCGAAATTCATAACGCAGGTAGCCGAGGCCTTGATCCCCATCTTGTTCTCGATCGATGCGCAGCTCACTGAATTTCGCTGACCGGGTTCACCACTGGCGTCAGGCAGAAATTTCGGCACCACGAACAGGCTGATGCCCTTGATGCCGGCAGGCGCATCGGGCAGCCTGCCCAGGACCAGGTGAATAATGTTGCTGGTGAGATCATGTTCGCCGGCGCTGATGAAGATCTTGGTGCCCCGCAAGGCATAGTTGCCATCGTCATCGTGCTCTGCACGGGTACGGATCAACCCCAGGTCGGTACCGCATTGCGGCTCAGTCAGGCACATCGTACCGGACCATTCACCGCTCGCCAGGCGGGGCAGATAGCGCTCCTTGAGTTCATCGCTGGCAAATGCATTCAAGGCGCGATAAGCGCCGCGGGTCAGTCCCGCGTACATGCCGAACGAGATGTTCGAGGAGCACATCATCTCCTCGACCAGAACGTTGAGGGCTCCGGGCATACCCTGGCCGCCATGTTCCGGGGCACAGGCCAGTCCGTTCCAGCCACCCTGGGTGTATTTCTCGTAAGCCTCCTTGAAGCCGGTCGGGGTCGTGACATCGCCGTCCACCCACGTGCATCCTTCCTCGTCGCCTATCCTGTTTAAAGGAAACAATTCGTTCTGACAAAGTTTTGCGGCTTCCTCCAGGACGGCGTCGACCAGGTCCGGGGTCGCTTCCTCGCAGCCGGGCAGTGAGGTGATCTCCTCCGCGCTGAAGAGTTCGTTGTAGACAAAGCGCATGTCGCGCAGTGGTGCGGTATAGCTGGCCATGTTCCCGGCTCCGTTTACTAGTTGCGCAGCGGTTTGCCCGTCTCGAGCATGTGTTCGATCCGGGCCAGGGTTGCAGGTGTCTTGAGCAGTTCAAGAATGGTTCGTCGCTCCAGGGAAAGGATATGATCCTCAGTCAGTAATTCCGTGATGTCGGTCTTGCCGCCGGAGAGAACCCGGGCCAGCGACTTGCCGACGACCAGGTCGTGAGCTGTTGCTTTGCCTGACCGATAATAGTCATTGAGGACCATGGTCATTGCAGTTTCAGCTGTCGGCCCGGGCAGGCGATACTCAAGCGGCTCCGGCGCTGCATAACCCTTCGCCATCTGAAGTGCCCGTGCTTTGGCATCCCCAAGCAGACGGTCACGGTTCATGGTAATGCCGTCATCCTGGCGCAGGTAAAGCATATCGCGCGCCTCCTCTGCCGATCGTGCAACCATGGCAGTACCGACCGTCTCGAATACTTTGGTTACGGCGGGCATGGGTCCCTGTGGGGCGCGGGTGTTCCCCTGCCAGCGGGCGAGCATTTCCTTGCAGCCGCCCCAGGCGGGCACCAGGCCGACGCCGACTTCGACCAGGCCCATGTAGGTCTCGGCGTGTGCCTGCAGCGCATCGCAGTGAAGCAGGACCTCCATGCCGCCCGCGAGCGCCATGCCCGACGGGGCACCGACCACTGGGAAGGGTGCGTACTTGAGTGCTTTGTAGGTATCCTGACCCTGTTTTACCGACTTGCTGATCTCCGGCCAGCCGGCGATGTTGGCCGCGAAAAGAGCGAGACCGATGTTCGCGCCGACAGAAAAATTACTGGCTTCGTTGTGGATCACCAGTGCCTTGTATCCGGCTGACGGCACGGTCTTGATCGCCTTGTCGAGCATCGCCATGATGCCGGCATCGATGCTGTTCATCTTGGTGTGAAATTCAAGACAAAGTACCCCGTCACCGATGTCCCAAAGGCTGGCCGAACCATTACCGGACACCCTGTCCGATGAACGTTTGATGTCGGACAGAAGCAGGACACCCTCGGGTCGGGCGACGTTATGATAGGTGCCGTCGGTACCGAAATACTGCAGCTGGCCTTCTAGCGTGCGGTAAAAGCTTTCTTCGCCTACCGCCTCCAGCAGGCTGGGTACGGCCATGCCATGCTCTGACAGTTGGCTGGCAAACCAGGCTGGCCCCAGCTTGTCGATCAACTCGAAGGGCCCCCATTTCCAGGCATAACCGTTCTTCATGGCCTCGTCGACGGCGTGTACGTCGTCGGCAATGTCCGGCACCAGAGAAGCTGCGTAACTCAGCGTGTGGGAAAGTACCCGCCAGGCATACTGTCCGCCCTTGTCCGGGTGCTCGACCAGTGCGCGCAGCCCCTTTCGGCCGGCATTGATACTGTCAAGCGTGGCTTTGCTCGAGGGACTGTATTCGCCGGTCTTCAGATCGACCGATTCCTTGACCCGCTTGCCAGAGTCGGTATTTAGGCGATAGAACCCGCCTTTGCCTTTTCGCCCGGTGTAGCCTTCCCGGATCATCCGGTCGATAAAGTCGGACTCGCGATGGATGTCCCGATACATGTCTTTGTCAGGCAGCGTGGAGAGCATCGAACTGGAGATGTGGGGCTGCAGGTCGATCCCGACCAGATCCATCAGCCCGAATACGCCAGTCTTCGGTATACCCATAGGTCTGCCGATGATCGCGTCGGCCTCTTCCACGGTCAGTTCATCTTCAAAGGCGAATCGAACGGCGCTCTCCATCCACAGGATGCCGATGCGGTTTGCGATGAATCCCGGTGTGTCGTTGCACTCGACCACACTCTTGCCCAGGGTCCGGTCGCCAAATTCCCGCAGTACTTGGACCGCATCTTGCCGGGTCTTCTGGCCAGCGACGATCTCCAGCAGTCGCATGTACCTTGGCGGATTAAAGAAATGGGTAATTGCGAAATCCTGGGCAAAAGTATCGGCTAGGCCGTCCACCAGTCTGGCCAGCGGGATGGTCGATGTGTTGGATGTCACGATGGCGTTGTTCTTGCGGTGCTGATCGATCCGCCGGTACAGGTCCTGCTTGACAGCGAGATCTTCGACCACGGCCTCTATCACCAGGTCGCAGTCAGCCAGCCAGGTCAGATGGTCTTCGATATTGCCCGCAGTGATCCGCTTGGCGTTACGCTTGTGCATGAAGGGCGCCGGATTGGTCTTGAGCATCTTCTGGACAGCGCCCTCGGCCACCATGTTGCGGTTCGAGGCTCCCTCCGGAACAATGTCCAGCAACACTACGGGCAGGCCAGCGTTGCTGACCTGGGCGGCGATGCCGGCACCCATGACACCGGCACCGATCACGGCAACTTTGTTGATTGCTGTCATCCTCAGACGGCTTCCATGATGGTGGCAATGCCCTGGCCACCGCCGATGCACTGGGTGGACAACGCGTAGCGACCACCATCGCGCTTAAGGACCTGTGCGGCCTTACCGGTGATCCTGGCCCCGGTGGCGCCAAGTGGGTGGCCAATGGCAATGGCACCGCCATCGACGTTGACTTTGCCGATGTCGAGATCGAGGTCACGGATCGATGCGATGGATTGGGTCGCAAAGGCTTCGTTGATCTCGATGACGTCGATATCGCCGGCCTTAAGACCAGCACGTGACAACGCCTTGCGTGAAGAAAAGATCGGTCCCAGGCCCATGGTCTCCGGCTTACAACCGGACACGGCAATACTCTTGATGCGCACGATAGGATCCAGGCCGTTCTGACGGGCATAATCTTCCGAACAGACCAGGGTCGCCGCGGCACCGTCAGTCAGTGGGGAAGAGGTACCAGCCGTGACACTGCCGTTCTGGTCGAAGGCCAGTTTGAGCCCGGCAAGGTCTTCCACCGTGGTGCCCGGGCGCAGGCAGCCATCGGTCTCGATCATGATGTCACCGAGTTGAATCGAGACGATCTCTTCGTCCAATCGACCACCCGACTGTGCGTCAGACGCTTTCTGCTGGCTCAACACAGCGAACTCTTCCTGTTCTGCTCGGGAGATACCATATTCCCGCCCGACGTTTTCGGCAGTTTCTCCCATCGACATGTAGGCTCCCGGTATCGTTTCATGCAGGACCGGGTTGGGCATGGGGTTGAAGCCCCCCATTGCCACCCGACTCATGGACTCAACACCGGCGCAGATGAAGACCTCGCCGGCACCCATCTGGATGGCACCGGCCGCGGTGTGTATGGACTGCATTGAGGAACCGCAGAACCGGTTGACTGTCGTTCCAGCGACTGTGATCGGCAGACCAGCCAACAGCGCGACCAGTCGGGCCATGTTGAAGCCCTGCTCGCCCTCGGGAAACGCGCAGCCGAGGATCAGGTCTTCGATGTCGTCGACATTGACACCGGTCCTCTCGACCAGGCCCCGTATCACCTGCGCCGCCAGGTCATCCGGTCGCACCTTTGCCATCAGGCCCTTGTGTGCAAAATGAAACGGCGATCGGGCGTAACCGGCGATAACCACACTTTCCATATCATGTCCTCCTTAAAGTCTGCTTGCGAGGGGCAAGCTCAAATTCCGGGTGTTCGATCCAGAGTTATACGGTCAGTTTTGCCCAACCGCATTTCGATGTTCGCAAAGCTCCAGTGCTGCCAGGGTCTGCGAGCGGATGTCCCTGAGCTCGGCAAGCAGGGTGGCAAGGTCTCCCTTTTGCTGTTCGAGATCTGTCAGGCGGGTACTGATTCTGTCGAGCAGCAGGACGAGTTGCTCGTGCTGAGTGGCATCGGCATCGTAAAGATCCAGATATTCGCCAATATCGGCCAGGCTGAAACCCAGGCGTTTCCCCCGCAGTATGATCTGTAGACGGCCACGCTCCCGGTGACTGTAAACACGGATCTTGCCGGCTCGTCGCGGTGACAGCAGACCTTTGCTTTCGTAGTACCTGATTGCCCGAGCAGTGATGCCGAGATCGACGGCGAGTTCCGTCACACTGTAGACACTGTCTGTTTCATGCTCTGCCACGGCCGAGCCCATCAGCTTTTCTCACCGCTAAGGCGGGCCTGCTCCTCGGCGACCAGTTCCTTTTTGGACAGTTTTCCAATGATGGTCTTGGGCAGTTCATCCCGGAATTCGATCTGCGACGGCATCTCTATCTTGGAGATCTTGTCTTCTAGAAAGGTCTTCAGTTCCTCTGCCGAGAGGGATTGGCCGTCTTTGAGTTTGACAAAGGCCTTGGGACTCTGACCACGGTAATCGTCGTCTATTCCGATCACGGTGACCTCCGCCACCGAAGGATGCAGGTAGACAGCCTCTTCGACCATGCGCGGGTAGACGTTATAACCGCTGCACAGGATCAGGTCCTTGAGACGATCGACCAGGAAGAAGTGACCTTGTTCATCCATGTAGCCGACGTCCCCGGTCCGCAGCCAGCCGTTCCGAAGAGTGTCGGTCGTTTCTTGTTCACGATTCAGGTAGCCCTTCATGATCTGGGGGCCCTTGATCCACACTTCGCCGCGTTCGCCGGGGGCAACCAGGTCGTGTGGCGGTTCGAGGTCGTGGATCGACACATCGGTACCTGGGGCCGGCAGTCCAATCGAGTTTTCCTTATTCTCGCCGGTGAGCGAATTACAGGTCGCCACGGGCGAGGACTCGCTGAGGCCATAGCCCTCAACCAGTCGGCAGCCGGTGATCTCTTCGAACCTTCGTTTGACTTCAAGTGGCAGCGGTGCGCCGCCCGACATGCAGTAACGGATTGAAGAAAGGTCGTAGCTGGAAAGGTCAGGTGCCTGGTTGATGGCGGTGTAAATGGTCGGGACAGCCGGGAAAAGGGTTGCTTTTTTGGTGCTCAGTGACTTTAGGGTCTGATCCAGTTCATAGCGTGGCAGCAGAATCATCTCCGTCCCGGAGGCAACAGCAAAGTTCATCACAGCTGTCATCGCGAATACATGAAACAACGGCAGCACGCCGAGTATTTTTTCCTCGCCGGGTCTCAAGCCAGGAAACCAGGCAAGTACCTGTGAGATGTTGGCCGAAAGGTTTCCCTGGGTCAGCATCGCACCCTTGGACCGGCCGGTGGTACCACCGGTGTATTGAAGCACTGCGATGTCGTCGTCAATATCGACATCGACCGGCTTGGGATTTCCATCGTTGTTGACGAGATCCTCATAGCGCACGGTGGTATCGTCGGCGGCGACGGTGGCGATCTCCTTTCGTTTGACGATTCCGAACAGCAGGCCTTTGACCGCCGGCAGTATCGGTGGCATTCGACAGACCACGATTTGCCGCAGGCTGTCGGTCTGGCTCAGCATCGCCGCCACCTTGGGGTACAGAACCTCAAGATCCATGGTGACCATGATCTCGGTATTGCTGTCGCTGATCTGGAATGCCAGCTCCCGTTCGACGTAAAGCGGGTTGTAGTTGACGATCGTCGCACCGGCGCGCAGGGCGCCGAAAAAACAGATGACCGAGTAAGGCGTATTCGGCAGGCACAGTCCGACCCGGGTCCCTTTGCTGACGCCGATCTGCTGGAAACCCCTGGCGGCCTGTTTGATCTGCTGGGCAAGTTCACCGTAGGTCGTCTTGCGGCCCAGGAAATCGATCGCCGGTCGGTCGCGAAACCGTACAGCGGCCTGGTCGATGTAGTCATTGAGGGGCTGCCGGGTCAACTCGCATGACCAGTCGATGCCCTCTGGATAGTGTTCAAGCCAAGGCTGTGGATGTTCGAGGCTCGTCATCGATTCCTCCTTTGGTTTTCCAACTTCTTTGGGCTCTGTTTACGCTTACGAGAAGTAGTTTACGTTTACGTCACTTGAGATGCAAGTTGTTCTCACCGCGCGATCCGGGTCACCCACGGTCGTGAACGGCTTTTCAGGAAAAGTGATGGCTCAGTGCAAGGGCCGCACTGTGTTGGGCAATACCTGCCGGATATTGTCGGCCAGCAACGCCAATCCTGCACGCCGCGGGAAAGTCGAGCGATAGACCAGATCGATTCGTCGAAAAGCCTGTGGCATCCCAAGTTCCCGGAGGATGACACCGTCGGTAGCTAACCGGCCGCCGTGAACTGACAGTGCTGGTACCAGCGTCACCCCCATGTCCATCGCGACCAGTTGTACCAGCGTTTCCAGGCTTGAGGCCTTGAGCCCTGCCATCGGCCCGCTGTCGGGCCGCTCCTTCAACCGGCAGGCGGCCATAACCTGTTCGGACAGGCAATGCTCGTTCGACAACAGCAGAACGTCCAATCCGGCCAGATCATCCAGGCCGATATCGTCCTGGGTATAGAAGGCGTGATCCCTTGGGTGTGCCAGCCAGAACGGTTCCTCGAACAGCGCGATGTATTCCAGATCATCGCGGTCGGGCGGTGTGGCCAGCAGGGCAGCATCAAGGCTGTGGTCCCTCAGTCCCTTGAGCAGTCGATCGGTGGTCGATTCAGTGATTTCCAGTAAGAGTTCGGGGTGCCGTTCGCGTAAATCCAGTATAAAAAGGGGCAGTAGATAGGGACTCAGCGTGTGAATCGCGCCGACGCGTAAAGGTCCTGTCAGCGGGTCTTTCTGGCTCTGCGCCAGGGTCCGGATCGTCTCGACCTGCTCGACCACCCGGCGCGCGTGTTCGATGATCTGTCTGCCGACGGGCGTCACACTCACGCTGCGGTTGGTTCTTTCAAACAGGGTAACGCCCAGTTCATTTTCCAGCTTCTGAATCTGTCCGGAAAGTGTGGGCTGACTGATGAAACACTGCTCTGCGGCATGCCCAAAATGACGTGTTTCACTGACAGCCACCAAATACTGAAGGTCGCGAAGATTCATGATTAATAATAGGAATAAACAATGAGTTTGATATAAATAAACGATTGTACAGATCAATTAATCCGCAATAAAGTGTCAACCATCGAGCGGTAGAAAGGCTCGATTACCTGATAATCCATCCAAGACGACCAGGAGCAGATCATGTCACTCAAAGACACCCAGACAGAACAGAATCTCAAAGACGCCTTCGCGGGCGAATCCCAGGCCAACAGACGCTACCTTTACTTCGCCGCCAAGGCCGACGTCGAGGGCTACAACGATGTGGCTGCGGTGTTTCGCTCGACAGCCGAAGGGGAAACCGGCCACGCACACGGACACCTCGAGTACCTCGAGCAGACGGGTGATCCCGCGACCGGTCTACCCATAGGAGAGACGTCGCAAAACCTAAAAGCAGCGATTGCCGGTGAGACCCACGAATACACCGATATGTATCCCGGGATGTCCAAGACCGCCCGTGATGAGGGACTCGACGAAATCGCCGACTGGTTTGAGACTCTGGCCAAGGCTGAACGGTCCCATGCCAACCGATTCCAAAAAGCGCTGGATACGCTGGACGGCTGAAAATGCTGGACAGGCAGGGCGCCGCCTGCTGCCCTTTCAGTTCGGGAGATCTGGTTTAGGCAATGGCAGGGCAGCGTGAAGGCAGCCTGGAAGCCCCGACACGGCATCCGATCGATTGGCGCGATTCTGAATTCTACGATGAAGGCAAGCTCTACTCGGAGCTGGGGCGGGTCTTTGATCACTGCCACGGTTGTCGCCGCTGTGTATCTCTTTGTGACAGTTTTCCAACCCTGTTTGATCTGGTCGATGGTTCAGAGACCATGGAGGTCGATGGGGTAGAGCATGGGGACTACTGGAAAGTTGTCGATCAGTGTTACCTGTGCGACCTGTGTTACATGACCAAGTGCCCCTACGTGCCGCCCCACGAATGGAACATCGATTTTCCGCACCTGATGTTGAGGGCCAAGGCGGTACGATTCCGAAAGCAGGGGGCCCCACTGCGCGACCGGCTGCTGACCAGTACCGATGCTGTGGGCAGGATGGTTGGCCTGCCGGGTATCTCGGTGGTGGTCAATGCGGCCAATAGCACGCGTCCCGTGCGCAGGGCCTTGGAAAAGGTCGCCGGCATACACGCCGATGCCCGCATTCCACATTTCGAATCTTCCACCTTGAGAAAACGGTTTGCCGATCATCCGAGCCTGGACCCTGATACCGCCTTCCCGGCGGGACCAACCCGGGGGCGGGTTGCGCTCTTTGCCACCTGTTATGCAGACAGAAACGAGCCCGGGTTGGGCAAAGACCTCATTGCAGTACTTGAACATAATGGAATACCTGTGACCCTGGCCGAGAAAGAACGGTGCTGTGGCATGCCCAAGCTGGAATTGGGTGACCTGGTTTCAGTCAAACGGGCACGAGAGGCGAATGTCCCCGTTTTGGCCGCTCTGGTAGATGCCGGCTGGGACCTCATGGCGCTCGTGCCGTCCTGCGTACTGATGTTCAAACAGGAACTGCCGTTGTTGTTCCCGGGCGATGAGGAGGTCATCAAGGTCGCCAGGGCATTCTTCGATCCCTTTGAATACCTGATGGCCCGTCATGTGGAAGGGCAATTCAAGATAGATTTTGCCGGTGGCCTCGGCAAGGTGCTGTACCACGCGTCCTGTCATCAGCGGGTGCAGAACATCGGTCCAAAGACCCGCGATATCCTGAACCTGGTTCCCGGCACAGAGGTTGTCGTCGTTGAACGGTGCTCGGGCCATGACGGCACCTATGGCGTCAAGGTCGAGACCTTTGACAAGGCAATGAAAATTGCCCGTCCGGTCATTCGACAGATCCGGGAAGCGGAGGCAGATCACTACGGCAGTGATTGTCCGATCGCAGGTCACCACCTGGCCAACGGCGTGGGTAATGGCACTCAGCCCGACCATCCGTTGAGTCTGCTACGCAAGGCTTACGGGGTCTGAAACGGGTGGCTTGATGGAAAAACTGACCCGGGAAAGTCTGCTCAGCCTGGAGCAGTATGCTCTGGAGCGAGAATCGTTTCGTGCCAGGGTGATGGCCCACAAAAAGGCACGCCGTGTCGCGGTTGGGCCCCACGCGGCACTGTATTTCGAAGATGCGCTGACCATGCAGTACCAGGTGCAGGAAATGCTCCGGATCGAGAGGATCTTCGAGCCCGACCAGATTCAGGACGAACTGGATGCCTATAACCCCTTGGTTCCAGACGGCACGAACCTCAAAGCGACGTTGATGATCGAATATCCTGACGTCGCAGAAAGGCGGGCGTCGCTTGAACGATTGCTGGGGATCGAAAGGGCGTTGTGGTTGCAGGTAGGTGCTCTGGAACGGGTCATACCCGTGGCCAATGAGGATCTGCAACGGGAGACAGACCGGAAGACTTCGGCAGTGCACTTTGTTCGCTTCGAACTCACAGGCACGATGGTCAGTGCATTCAAATCCGGCGAGAGCACACACATCGGGATTGATCACCCGGCTTATCGTCATGAAAGCCAACTCCCGGAGTTATCCCATGCAGCCCTGGCGGCTGATCTTGAGGAGTGACCTGAGGAGGCCGCCCTATAGGCAGCTGGGACCAGTCGTTCGATAGCAGTCGGCGGGCTGGTTTCCCCAGCGCCCCGTAATTCTGGATATTACGGGTGGAAATAGGCTGGTTTATACTGCTTGGCGTTATCCAAAGAACGGGTCGTAGATCTCAATTGGAGCGGGTTTCGTCTACCTGACTATATGGCCACAGAGCCCAAGCCCTTGGTTTGTATCGCCGCGAGCCTGATGGAAGTCGCCAACGGGCGTTTCATGGTGCATGGTACTGGCCAGACGGTGGTCCAGTCGGTGATCCGGCATGTGGACTGCATCCCGTTTCTGTTGCCCGGGATGAACGAACCTTATGCCTTCGACGATCTTGCCGGACGGCTAGACGGCCTGGTTCTGCCTGGCGGTCGTGCCAACATAGAGCCGCACTATTTCTCCGGAGATCCTTTTCCTGAAGACGAACCCATTGATCCTGGACGTGACCATACGGTGTTACCTTTAATTCGTGCTTGCATTGAGCAGCACGTACCGGTCTTTGGGATCTGTCGGGGTATTCAGGAGATGAATGTCGCAATGGGTGGAGCTTTGCATTACCGCGTGCATCTGGTGGATGGCAAGGAAGACCACCGCATGCCACGCCACGACAATGTTACCCTGGAAGAGGTCTTTTGCCTCCGCCACAACGTGGCGTTGAGCGGCACTCTGGCAGAGATTGCCGGCGCTGAGGAGGTGTTGGTGAACTCCCTGCATGGCCAGGGCATCAGTCGACTGGCTGATGGTTTTGAAGCCGAGGCTGTGTCGCCCGATGGCCTGATTGAAGGGATTCGACTCAAAGAAGACCCCGGATTTACGGTTGGGGTCCAGTGGCATGCGGAATGGGAACCAGAAAACCACACGCTGTCACGGCGGTTGTTCGAGTTGTTTGGCGATGTGGCGAGGAAACGGGCCCGTCAGCGATCGGATAAACCACGACAGGTCATGGTCTGAGTCAACCGGCGCAAGGAGCCTGTAGTCATGCAGTGGGAAAGTTCATTTGAGACGTATCACGAGGAGGATTCTGTCGTACATGAGAACCAGCGGTTGTTTGCAAAGACCTGGGTCAATACCGGTTCGGCGAGTCGTATCACCGAAGCCGGCGACTGCGTTCCCGTGTCTGTGGCAGGTCTGCCGCTGATCCTGGTTCGTGATTCCGAACAACAAGTCCGGGCTTTTCACAATGTTTGTCGGCACCGCGGTGCGCGGGTACTCAGGGCAGCCTGTCAAGGGCAACGCCTGTTGCGGTGCGCCTATCATGGATGGTCCTATGGGCTGGATGGCGCGTTAAGGGGAACACCACACTGGAAAACCAGTGACCAGAGTGCACCGCCGGGTTTCGACGCGCTGGACTTTGGCCTGGAGCCCGTGCGGGCCACCGTGTGGCTGGACCAGGTCTTTATAAATGTCGACGGACAGGCGCCCGAGTTCACAGATTTCGTAGCGCCCCTGGCCGAGCGCTGGCGCAACTACGACCTGGACCTGCTGAGACTGGGGCAGCAGCGCACCCTGACCGCAGATGCGAACTGGAAGTTTGCCATTGAGAATTATCTGGATACTTACCATCTGCCGATGGTTCATCCACAGCTGGGAGACGTTGCCGCGGCCAGGCGTTTCTTGGATGTTAACCTCGACGGCACCGTGTTCGGGATCTGTTACACGACTGGTGCTGTCGATAAACCGAAGTCCTCCGGTCAGCAGTTTCAGCGGTTCCAGCGACTGACCGACGCGCAGCGGGCTGGCCAGGACATTCTCGCCCTGTACCCGAACACCCTCATTGAGTTGATGCCGCATCATATGATGCTGGTTACGATCGAGCCAGACGGCCCTGATCGCTGTGTCGAGCATCTGAACTTCTACTTTCTGGGTGAGGATGCGACGAATCCGACTCTTGAATCCGAACGCCAGAAAACGGCTGAGGCCTGGTGCGAGATCATGGGCCAGGACATAGCGATACTGGGAGACTTGCAGGCAACGGCCCATTCACCGGCCGCAGCCCGGGCTGCTGATATGTCGCCGGCCTGGGAGCAGGGCACTGCGGCGTTCCGGGCCCGCGTTGCGAGTGCTTTACTGGACCCGGTGTGAGCCGCATCCTCTTGACGGGCGGCAGTGGCCGGCTCGGTCGCTACGTGCTCGCAGCACTTGTCCAGCGCCGACATCAGGTTCAGACCTTCGACAAAGTGCCAGCTCCGGGAAGCGACTCTCACATCAGGGCAGATCTTCTGGATCGAGCCAGTGTCCGGTCGGCAATGACTGGCATGGAGGTGGTTGTGCACCTCGCAGCGCTAGACTCTTCGGTCGCAGCGCCCGAACAGATGTTCTTTGAGGTGAATGTCCAGGGTACCTGGAATGTATTGGAAGCTGCCGAGCAGGCCGGTGTACAGCGGGTCGTGCTATGTTCCAGTGTTGCAGTACTGGGTCTTGCCGACGATCGACCGCCCGACTGCCTGCCGGTCGACGAAACCCATGCCTGCCGACCATACCATGCGTACGGACTGAGTAAGCAGGTCGCGGAGACCACCGCTGAGTGCTTCGCTCGACGGGGTTCGCTACAGGTAGTTTGTCTGCGCCCGGCCTTTATCGCGTTCGACGACCTGCTGAGTGGTGTTGTTCAGGCGCTTGGAGAGTTGGATGGTGTCCGATGGCCAGTGAGAGAACCTGGCGATGGGACTTCATCTGAGGAGCCGTTGACCGCCACTCGCTCGTATGTCGGGCCGGAAGACTGCGCGCGCTGTTTCGTCGCCGCTGTGGAGGCCAAGATCTCTGCTGCGTATCGGGTTTATCTGGTCACCGCACCCTGGTCCATGAGCCCTGCACCGACAGCCGAACGAGCTGTTGCAATGGGTATGCCGGAGAACACGGTCCGCAAACTTCAACATTATGCCGACCACCCCACGGCATCGATGTTCAGTGCAAGACGTGCCGAGCGCGAACTTGGCTGGTGCGCCCGGACCCATTTTGAGGATCTGCTGAAGGCTGCCACGGCTGGCAGCGGATCCTGATGCTGCTCGGGTTGGCTCAGATATCTTCCAGGAACGCAAAAAGTTCAGCGACCAGAGCGTCCGGTTTTTCTTCCGGAATGAAATGGCCGCAGGCGATCGCTTTGCCTTGAACATCGTGAGCTCGCTGACGCCAGACCGTCATCATGTCAAGGTTCTTGCCGGTCTGCCAGCCGGGACGTTTTGCCATCTCTGCTCCCCACAGGACAAGTACCGGGCACTTTAGAAGCATGCCGCGGTCAGTCTGGTCGTGCTCGATGTCCAGGGCCACGGCGCGGTAGTCGGCGCACATCGCACGCACCGTGTCCGGATCGGAAAAACAGCGCAGGTATTCGTCGTAGGCTTCTTCAGTGAAACTGTCCGGAACTGCTGACCACGTTTCCAGAAAGAAATCGAGAAACAGCTTCGGATTGCTGCTGAAGAGGATCTCCGGTAGAGGCGGGGGCTGGCGCATCAGATGCCAGTGGAACCAGGAAAAGGCCAGCGATGCATCCATGTTTTCAAAAGCCTCCAGCGAAGGCACGACGTCAAGATTCGTGAGGCTCATGACTTTCTCGGGGTGGTCCAGCGCCAGGCGCAACCCGACCCGCACACCACGGTCATGACCGACCAGGTGAAAGCGATTAAGACCCAGATGACCCATCACCGCGACCTGGTCACGGGCGCTAGCCCGCTTGCAGTAGGTGGAAAGATCGGTGTCTGATGATGGTGGTTTCTCACTGTCGCCATAACCGCGCAGATCCGGGCAGACAACGGTGAATTGCTCCGCCAGGGCAGGTGCGACCTTGTGCCACTCGACATGGTTCTGCGGGTAGCCGTGCAGCAGCAACAGGGCCGGACCCGAGCCGCCGTGGACCAGGTTGATACGGCAGCCGTGACCATCGATTATTGTCTTTTCGAACCCTTCAAACATGTCCGTTTCCCCGTTGCTGATGAGGTCTCAGTACGATAATAGCTCAAAATAATTGGTCCGCCGTCTGGACAGAGGTCCTTAAAGTTGTGTACAACACATTCTCTGGGGGAACGTTAACTGGGATAGGCACTCATGCATTACGATTCGATTGAAAACAAGCACGGACTCGCACACGACCCATTCAAAGCTCTGATTGCACCACGCCCGATCGGCTGGATTACCAGTGTGAGCAGTGACGGGGTTTGCAATCTTGCACCCTACAGTTTCTTCAATGCGGTCAGTGACCGGCCACATTATGTGATGTTCTCTTCTTCCAACGTCAAGGACAGTTTGCGCAATGTTTCGCAGACCGGGGAATTTACCTGCTCGATGGCGACCTGGGATACACGTGAAGGGATGAATATCTCATCTGCGCCGGTACCGCCCGATGCCGATGAATATCCTCTTGCAGGTCTGACCGCGGTAGCATCGAAGTTCGTCAAGCCGCCCAGAGTCAAGGAAAGCCCGGTCGCTTTTGAGTGTCGGCATTGGAAAACTATCGAGTTGCCTGATGTCGAACCCGGTAGCGAACAGGGGCACTTCATCGTCATCGGCGAGGTGGTTGGTATCTATATCGACGATCGGTATATAAAAGATGGTGTGGTCGATACCGGTGCCATGCAGCCGATCGCGCGTATGGGCTACATGGAGTACGCCGTGGTTAAGCCGGAAACGGTTTTCGATATCAATCGGCCGGTGATGAATCCGGACGGCACCATCGCCGAGACCCAGTCCGGAGCGTGGGATGGAGTTTACCGGTGACGAGTTGACCTGACTTGATCGCTGGTCTGGGAAGACGCTATATCAGACCTGCTCCCACAGGGTCCGTCTGGTGGAATCGATTGTGACGAAGGCCCGTTACTACAGCTCTGAATTCTGCTTGATTTCGGTGTAGCAACACGATGCGGAGGTCCGGAGCAGAGTTCGCCATTTCCATTGTCAAGGACGTGATGGTGCCGATGCGCGATGGTGTTCGGCTCGCCACTGACCTTTATTTTCCTGTACAAGAGGGCGATCCACTGAGTACGCCTCTGCCCGTTATCCTGGGCAGGACCTCCTACGACAAAACCTGGCCTGAACTGTGGGTCGAACCTGTGGCTGACTTCTTTGCGCCACGAGGTTATGTGGTCGCTCTTCAGGACCTGCGCGGACGCTATCGGTCCGAAGGAACCGGTCAGTACTTTCACACGGCCAATGTTCACGAAGGTGAAGACGGTTATGACACGATCGAATGGATCGCGTCACAGCGGTGGTCAAACGGGCGGGTCGCCATGACCGGCAGTTCTCATGGCGGAATCGTTCAGACGGCGGCTTTACTGATGAGACCGCCACACCTGCGGGCCATCTGGATCGATGTCGCACCGACCAACATCTTTACCCACCAGTCGCGCGAGGGCGGCGCCATGTCGTTGCAGATGTTCGGCGCACTGTTTCTTCACGCCTACGACAGCCAGGAGATCCGTAATGATCCTGTAGCTCTGGAGGAGATCATCAAAGGGTGGGAGAACATCGCTGAGTTGATCGGTTCGATGCCATTGACGGCGGATCAGACGCCGTTGAGGCATGTTCCCAATCTCGAAAAAGTACTGTTCCACTACTGCCGGGATGGCGAGTACAACGATTTCTGGTCCCAAGAGATCTGTAACCAGGAACCGCACTTCCACAAGGCTGCGGATGTGCCGGCCGTCTACTCCGGCGGCTGGTATGACCCGTTTGCCGTGGCAACGACACATCAGTTTGCAACAATGGCCGCCCGGAGCAAGACCCCGCAGAAACTCATCATGGGGCCCTGGACCCATAACGGGATGCGCACCGGCGCGACCAGCGCCGGTGACGTCGATTTCGGACCGCATGCGAGTTTCGGGACTGCGGTCTACAACCAGCAGCGGCTCCGATGGTTCGATCGCTGGCTGAAGGACATTCACAATGGTGCCGAGCATGATCCGCCGGTACAGATCTTTGTCATGGGCGGCGGCGATGGAAAACGCAATGCACAGGGGCGTTTGAACCATGGCGGAGCTTGGCGGCAGGAAGTGTCCTGGCCGTTATCTCACGCCGAAGCGCACAGCTATTACCTGCGCGCCGACGGTCGACTGACGTTGGAGGCTCCGGTCGAGGATGAGGGTCCCTTGTCCTATACCCACAACCCGGCCTGGCCTGTACCGACTATCGCTTCGAATGTTACGGCACTTTCGAGACTGGAAAAACTGGTCGAAGGCAGTGACTGGATACCTCCGCGGGATCGGATGACGCCGCTGGTCATCAACGGTGGCGGGCACCAGAAAGAAGCTCCGGAACATATGGGGGCACGAACTCCCTTTCCGTTGCTTGCCGACAGGCCGGATGTCTTGGTCTTTCAGACCGACCTACTCCAGGCGAGCGTCGAGATCACCGGGGTGATCACTGTTGTCCTGGTGATGTCGTCAACCGCGGTCGACACTGATTTCACAGCTAAATTGCTCGATGTTTATCCACCCAGCGAAGACTATCCCGCCGGTTACCATCTGAATCTTTCGGACTCAATCATCCGGGCCCGCTATCGGCATGGGTTCGACCGGGCCAGGATGCTGACGCCGGGCAAGATCACCTGCGTTAGCCTTTTGCTTCCCCCAACCAGTAACCTCTTTAAATCCGGGCACCGTATCCGGTTGGATATAGCCAGCAGTAATTTTCCCAAGTACGATGTCAACCCTGGTACCGGGGAGCCTCTAGGGCGCCACACGCGCACGATCACCTGTAGCAACACGCTATACATGGGCCCGCGGTGGCGATCCCGAATCGAGGTGCCGGTCGTGAAACCGAAACTGGGATGAGACACCGTGCCGACAGGGCCGTGGCAGCGAAAGAAAACGCATCTGGCTGTCGGCCCAAAGACACCAGGTAGAGTCACCAGATAAAAGGAAACGCCCGTGAATTTCAAGGCCACCGTGCTGCACAAGATCGGTCTGCCGCTGACCGTCGAAGATGTTCAGCTCACAGAACTCAAGCAAGGCGACGTTCTTGTTCGCCTTTATGCCAGCGGACTCTGCCACACCGACCTGGAGGTGATCGAGGGCAGTCTGCCCTATCCGTTGCCAATCACACTGGGCCACGAAGGCGCCGGTGTGGTCGAGTCGGTTGGTCCGGGGGTCGAACGGGTGGGCGTGGGTGACCATGTGGTGTGCTCATGGAATCCGAACTGTGGCCACTGTTATTACTGCGACCGGGACCAGCCCATACTCTGTGAGCCGTTTTCTACGAATCAGCCATTCGGACGGTTACCCGATGGCCACAGACGCCTGTCTCTGGCTGACGGTGGCGACCTGCACCATTTCTCAGTCGTCTCGTCGCACGCCCAGTACTGTGTTGTGCCGGAAAGTGGCGCCATTGCGGTACCTGAGGACATTCCGTTCGACCGCGCCTGCCTGATCGGCTGCGGCGTGATGACCGGTGTGGGCGCGGTGCTCAATGTGGCGCAGGTGAAGCCCGGCGAAAGCGTGCTGGTCATCGGCTGCGGTGCTGTCGGGCTAAATGCGGTTCAAGGGGCGGTGCTGGGTGGTGCCGAACAGGTTCTGGCCTGTGACAGCGACGCATCAAAGCGTTTAATGAGCCGGGCATTCGGCGCGACGGATGTTTTCTCGCCCGATGAAGCAGCTGACCGGACGATGGTGGCAACAGGCGGTCGCGGCGCTGACCACGTGATTGAGGCCGCCGGCATTGTGCAGACACTGCAGCCGTCCCTTGACCTGGTGCGGGCCGGAGGTAACGTGGTTCTACTCGGCAAAACCAATAGCGAGGCCACGCTCAATGTGCGTTGGGGATCGATGATGGGCGAGAAGCGGATTGTCCGATCCAGTTATGGAAATGCCCGGCCGCGTCGCGACTTCCCGATGCTGGCACGACTTTACCTTGCCGGTCGGCTCAACCTGGACGATCTGATCTCACGACGGCTTGAGATCGAGCAGATCAACGAAGGGTTTGATGCGATGCGTGCCGGCGACGGTGTCCGGTCTGTCGTCATGATGCAGCACTGAGAGGGTTCAGCGGTGCAGCTGTTCGAGGAACCGGGCGATCTGCCGATCCATGAAATCGACATCACTGGCCGAACGTGACGCGCCGGCCTGGTGGCCATGGATTGACGGGATTTCCAGGTACTCTGCGGTCGAGATCTGCTCTGCGGCCCAGCGTGCTGCCGCTTCGGGGTTGTACAGGTCACCCGGTGCCGCAAGCACCAGAACGGGCACATCAATCGTGCCAAGCGCCTTGGCCGTGTCGCCATCATGACCGGGCGTGTGACCGACGTCGTGGCTGTCATAGGCACGGGTCTGCCAGATCCAGTCGCGTGGGTCGAGGTCGCGTTCGATGACGTTCGCCTGCTCGCGCTGCAGCAGAACGTCGGCGTCATCTGTTGGGAACTCGGCCGCGATTGATACCGGTGTGCGGCCGGCGATGACCGACATCAGCGCCGCCCAGCCGTGCCAGGTGTCTGCCTTGACTGCACCTGCGGTCCAGCCGCTGTCACTCATCAGTAGCTGACGAGATACGGCATTGACGCTCCGGGACCAGGCTGTACTCCGCGCCATGGGGGTGATGGCGACCACCGATTCGATCCGCTTTGGGTGAGATACGGCCCATTGAAGGGCCTGCATGCCGCCCATGGAAGCGCCAATAACCAGATCAATCCGGTCGATGCCCAGGTGATCCAGCAGTGCAGCCTGGGAATCGACCATATCGCGGATCGTGAAGTTGGGAAATCCGATGCCAGGCTGGGAGGCACTGTTGCTCGGCGATGACGAGAGTCCGTTGCCAAGGGCATCGGTTGCGATGACCCGGTAATGGTCGGTATTCAGCGCCAGGCCCGGGCCGATCAGGAAATCAAGCCGGCGGTGGGTGCCGGCGATGGAGGCGGTGGTGAGGACGGTACAGGTTGGATGGCTGTTGCCGAGAATACAGGCAGAGATCTGACAGTCCTCGATGACTTCTCCTGATTCAAGAGGCAAATCGCCGATCCTAAAGGTCTGTGGATTCCATTCCATGGGTGGTGAGTTCTGGTTAATCGTCAGGCTCGAGCTCAGCATATCATCTGCTGCAAATCTCGGCACAACACCTCTGGTTTATACTGGCTGCGTTAACGGTGGGCGAACAACGCATGCAGGATTTCGTCGGTGTCAAAGGGGTCGTCTCTCCAGAGCGGCTCAGTGAACTCAGCCAGCGCAGTGACTGGCAGGCTCTGGCTCAACTCGCCAGTCACTGGGGTGCGCTCGCCGCGAACAGCTGGGGTCTTTTAGTATTCTGGGGAACCTGGTGGAGCCTGCCGCTGTTCGTTCTTCAGGGGGTCTTGCTGAATTTTCTTTACGCACCCACCCACGAGTGTGATCACCTGACGGCCTTCAGGTCGCGATGGCTCAACATCTGGATCGCCCGGCTCTGTGGATTTGTGATTTTCAACCCCAGTGATCATCATCGCTGGACACATTTTACGCATCATCGCAATACGCAGGACTGGGAGAAAGATACAGAACTCGAGCGTCCTCCCTTCAGGACCGCCGCACAGTATCTGCTGGCCTTGAGTGGGCTGCCACTGATCCGGTTCAAGCTTGCGCGTATCTGGCGGCATGCCTTTGTCAGCGGCCAGGAGTGGTATCTGTCTGCCCGCCAGCAGAGGCAGGTGGTATCGGCTGCCCGTTGGCACATTGCGGGCTATACCCTGGCTCTTGTCAGTGCCCTGGTGTTCAATTCATGGTGGGTCTGGTATTTCTGGTGGGGTCCGTTTTTCCTGATGCGCTGGTCGTACATGCTCCAGGGCCTGGCCGAGCACACCGGCCTGACCCACAGGCCGGAGACCCTGTTAAACACGAGGACCATCCGGGCCGGTTTCTTCTTTCGCTGGGTCAACTGGAACATGACCTACCACTGCGTGCACCATACCTTTCCCGGTGTTCCTTTCTATCGTCTGCCGGCCCTGCACCGCGAAGTAGAGAAAAATCTCGGTTTCGAACTGCCGGCCCTACCTTACCTTGCTCTGCACTGGCAACTGCTCAGGGCATTGCTCGCAGGCCACACTGAATCCGACCTCTGTGACGCGCACGAGGCCGAACTGATCGTGCAGGGCAGACTCGCCAGAATTCCACCTTCTGGAGACTGACCTATAGGGCGGTTGCCACTGACACTGTTGAATTCTCGTTCGAGCAACCGGGTGGCGGTCGCATTGATTGAAACGCAGTACTCATGGGATTAGAGTCATCTGCACGGGACGCTTTCAATTCACGCTTTCAGATAAGGACCGCGGCGATGCATGATCTTATTTTTCGAGACGCACAAATCATCGATGGGTCCGGCAACCCTCTCCAGCAGGGCGACCTTGCGGTCGACGGCGAGCGGATCACGGCCCTTGGGCAGGATCTTGGGCAGGGCCGCGAAGAGATCGATGCCGATGGCCTGGCTCTCGCGCCGGGGATCATCGACCTTCATACCCACTATGACGCACAACTGACCTGGGATGCTTTTGCGACACCGTCGACCGGGCTCGGGGTGACCACGACGCTGATCGGAAACTGTGGTTTTACCATCGCCCCGTGCCGGCCGAAGCACCGGGAACTGACACTTCGCAATCTCACGCACGTTGAAGGTATGTCCCTGGATGCCTTGATGACAGGGATCGACTGGGATTTTGAGTCGTATCCAGAATACCTTGACTGTCTCGAACGCAAGGGTGTGGTCCCAAACGTTGCTTCGTACTGCGGTCACTCTTCGCTTCGCACCTGGGTTCTCGGTGAGGAGGCGTCGGATCGGGCGGCGACACCTGACGAGGTCGCCCAGATGAAGTCGATTCTTCTCGAGGCCTTGAATGCGGGCGCTGTCGGGCTTGCCACCTCGACACTGGAACAGCACAACGGGGAGAACGGCATTCCCATGCCCTCCCGACTGGCAGACGAACACGAGATGCTGGAACTGACCGGGGCCCTGGGTGAGGCCGGCCGGGGCATTTTCATGCTGACCAAGGGAATGACCACTAGCATACCCTTCCTGGAGAGGATCTCCGCTAACAACAACAGGCCGGTCATGATTGCGGCAATGTTCGTGGACCCCAATGATCCCGAGCGGGTGTTCCGGGAATTCGGGGAGATCGAAGATGCCCGCACCCGCGGTCGGGAGTTGTGGGGACAGGTCGGTTGTTTCCCACTGGGTATGGAGTTCACGATCCGGCACCCCTATCCACTGGAGGCTTTTCTGGCCTGGCGGCCGGCGATCGAAGCGGAAGGAGAGAATAACTACGAGCGTATTCTGGCTGACCCGTCTTTCCGGGAAAGCATCAAGGCCGAAGCCCGCACCAAGGGGGTTCCCAACCGGTTCTCCTATCACCAGTTTGACCATTTGACCGTTATGACAGTGGTCGATCCGGGACACCAGGACAGGGTTGGGAAAACAGTCGGTCAGCTGGCACTGGATAGTGGCAAGGACCCCTTCGACTGGTTGCTGGACTTTGCCCTCGATGGCGAAATGGATGCGATGTTCGACTGTAAGTTGTTCAACACCGAAGAGGACAGGGTCAAAACCCTGCTCCAGCATCCGAATGCAGCGGTCACCCTGTCGGACGCCGGTGCACACCTGTCGTTCTTGTGCGATGCCGGGTTCGGACTGCACCTTTTCGGGCACTGGGTGCGTGACCGGGGCGACCTGACACTGGAACAGGCCGTGGCGTCAGTCACCAGCCGGCCGGCTGACATCTGCCGGATCAGTAACCGCGGGCGACTGGTATCAGGGCACAAGGCTGACCTGATGCTGTTCGATCCGGAAACCGTGGGGCGTGGGCCCCGGCGCAGGGTCAACGATCTTCCCGGCGGCAACAGTCGTGTCGACACGCCCGCCGTGGGGTTACACGGCGTATGGGTCAACGGCAGACGTGTGGTCGACCCGGCAGGACTGCTGGCCGACTGCGGCACGCCCGGTAACGTGCTGCGTGATTTTCCCGAGCCGGGCTGAGATCCTGATCACTTCGATGTCACCCTAAATCCGGCCACTGTGGGCACGCTGGTGCCCGAGCGTTGGATTACGGGGCATTCTCTGTAGATCACCGACCGCACTTCCACAACTCGGTTTATTCCTGATGCTTTTCTCTGCCCTGCGTTCGCCCCGCTACCGCCGCTACTGGTTCGGTTCGATCGGCACGGTCGGGGCCAGCCAGCTGATACTGATGGCGCAGGGTTGGCTGGTCTTCCAGCTCAGTGGTTCACCGATGGATCTCGGTGCGCTGGGTGCGGCGGTTTCTGTGCCGTCAATATTAATTATGATTTTCGGCGGCATACTAGCAGACCGCTGGGACCGGCGGCGGCTGATCATGACGACATCGGTGATTACGGCCGGGTTGCTGCTCATCCAGGCGGCCCTCGACTACCTCGCTGTCGTCGAGGTCTGGCACGTTCTGGTAATCGGCGCTCTGATCGGCATCGTGACAGGATTCGAATGGCCCACACGCCAGGCGTTCTTTGCCAGTCTGATTGAACCCGACCAGATGATGAGTGCGGTGTCACTTAATTCAATTCTGTGGCAGGCCAGTCGCATGGTCCTCCCCGGGCTCACCGGCATTCTGATCGCTGCGGCCGGCACTTCGATGGTCTTCGTGATGGGTGCACTGGGGTTCATGGTGATGTTCGCCACGCTGCTGGGGATGCCGGTACGTCGCCAGGCACCGGTCTCCGGCAACTCAGTGCAGCAGTTTCTGGACGGGATGCGATTCATTGTCGTCAATCGAGTCTTTCTGGTCCTGATTCCAATGACCTGGGTCTGGATGTTTTTCGGATTCTCCTTCAACCAACTGATGCCGGCCTTTGCCGACGTACTGGGTACCCGGGAACTGGGGTTCGGGGCCCTGATGTCGGCAGTTGGAGCGGGGTCAGCCGCCGGCACGATTCTGGTCGGGCCCATGCAAAAGGCCAGGTTACTCGGCGGGATCATGTTCTCCGGTCTGTTGGGTGGTGTGGCAGGACTGACTGGTTTCGGGGTTTCGATACTCTTCGGGGATTCGGTGTCCTGGTCGTTCAACAGCGCCCTGGTCGCGGCCTTTTTCGTCGGTTTATTCGGCTCCGTGTTCCTGATTACGTCCATGACGGTCCTGCAGATTCGCGTGCCGGATGTCCTGCGTGGCCGAGTGATGGGTATTCATACGGTCAGTTTCTACCTGATGCCGCTCGGTGGCCTATTTGGCGGTGTGCTAGCGTCGGCTTATAGCCCGGGTGCTGCGGTACTCACCGGTACCGGGGTGATCCTTGCTGTGACCCTGGCCGTGGTGTTGACCCAGCGGGAAATCCGTCAGATCGACGGTCGGCGGCTGACCGCAGCGTTGCGGACAGGAGAAAAGCCAGTGGCCGGGGTAGAACCGTCGTGACCGGCCCTGTCGATGTTGTCATTGTCGGCGCCGGTGCAGCCGGATTGGCGGCTGCCCGGGTACTCGCCGAGGCCGGCGTCAGTTTTCAGTTGTTGGAGGCATCCCATCGCATCGGCGGTCGGGCACATACCGAGTACCCGCCCGATGGTGCACCGTTTGACCTGGGCTGTCACTGGCTGCACTCGGCGAGCATCAACCCGTTCGTGCCAGTCGCTGAGGAATTCGGTTTCCGGTACCAGCAAAGAACTGACTTCGGGAGGATCGGTTATTTCAGGAATGGACAATGGCTGAGTGAAGATGCAAGCCCGGTCTTTGAAGCCGAGGCAGCAGCACGTGAGTGTTCCATACAGGCGGCGTGGTCAGCGGGCCGCGATGTTGCGGTCGCCGATGCCACCGGCCGCGATGGTGAATGGATCGATGTGCTGGATTACTACACGGCACAGAACACCTCCTCTGACCCGGATCAGGTATCTGTGGGCGACATCGTCAACTACCATGACACGGGGGAGAACTGGCCTGTCCAGGACGGTTACGGCGCACTGGTCGAGCGCTGGGCTTACGGGGTGCCGGTGGCGCTGAATACGGTGGTCACCGCAATTCGCTGGGGTGGTAGTGAGGTCAAGGTCGAGACCTCGCGCGGCGGGATCAGTACCAGCCATGTCGTGATTGCTGTGTCGACTGGTGTGTTGGGCTCTGGCGAGCTGCGTTTCATTCCCGAACTGCCGGTCGACAAGCAGTCCGCGGTTGCGGCACTGCCGCTTGGAAATTACAACCACGTCCGGCTGTCGATCGAGAGGAGATTCTTTGAACCGGACATACCTGACCGTGTTGTCGTTACCTCAGACAGTGATTCACCTCTCGGGCTCACTCTGTGCCCTTATGGATCTGACTGCGTGATCGGTATCGTAGCCGGGCGTTTTGCTGACTGGCTGGAACGAGCCGGAGTAGAGTCTTCCAGACAGTATGTTACCGATGCCCTGGCCGACCTTTTCGGTCACGACATCGTACGGCACGTGACCGATGATCATCAGTCAGCCTGGCGCGGCAACCCGTTCGTACGCGGTGCCTACTCGAGTGCGGTGCCCGGACAGTTCCACCAGCGCAGTGTGCTCGCCCAACCCCTTGCCGGTCGTCTTTATTTCTGTGGGGAAGCGACCTCCATCGATCATTTTTGCACCTGCCATGGGGCCAAAATGACCGGTGAACGGGCCGCCCGGGAGGTGCTGGACTCCCTCACCGGGGGTTGAACGAACCTGTAGTGGTTGGCCTGCAGGCGAAGTCATGAGTCAGAGAAAAATGCCCTGCAACTTGTGGCGAATGCCTCGGATCGGCGGGTCCAGCGGCTGTTTCTGAGTCGGGCCAGTACCACCCGGAGCGGCATTGCTTTTTCACGGATCGGCAGACAGCGGACCCGGCTGCCGTCATAGGTCAGCTCAGAGGCCGGCTGGAGATTGAGTACGCTGTAACCGTGGCCACGGGCGACCAGTCCGCGGACCAGTTCAAAGGATGCGGTCCGGTGGTCGATTCGGGGACTGATACCCAGGTGCTGGAACAGCTGCTGGAAATAGTCCCGACTGTGCGGCAGGTCCAACAGAATCATCGGCTCGTCCTGAATGGCCTTAAGGGAGACCGATCGCTGCCGTGCCAGGCGGTGGGCGACCGGCAACAGCACGTGCGGTTGAATCACTGTGAGGTCTTCGCTCTCAAGCGTCGCATCGAGTTCGAGTGCGTAGAGCAGGGCCATTTCAAGATGGCCTGATTTCAGTTGCTGCTGAAGCGTATCCAGAGTCCCTTCGGTCAGGTAAACGCTCAACTCCGGGTGATCTTCTTTCAGCCGGCTGATCAGACGCGGTACGAAAAATGGTGCCAGGGTGACGAAACAACCTACCGTGATGGCACCGCTCACCGAATCGCGGAGTTCCCGGACATCGGCTTCGATCTCCTGGGCATGGTCAATCAGGGATCGTGCCCGAACCAGAAAATCAGCGCCGGCGGGTGTCAGCGAGACGCCTCGGGCGTGATGGCGGATCAGCAGTGTAAGACTCAGCGATCGCTCGAGTCGGGCAATGGATGATGACAAGGTGGGCTGAGAGATGAAGAGTTCCCGGGCCGCCGCCGAGACGTTACCGTGCTCGGCCACTGCAATGAACTGCTCGAGTTGCTTCAGAGTGAATTGCATAGAATAAAACAATACAGAAAATAATAAAATAATATTTTACAATAACCATTGACTCGGCATCATACTGGCCGAGGATCTGCTCTTGACGGCCTGTAGGCCGTCAGTCAACCAGCCAGGAACGACTTGATGATCAGAAACGCTGCTGAATATCTGGAATCGATTCGCGACGGGCGTGAGGTCTGGATCAACGGTGAGAAAGTGGACGATGTACCGAGCCACCCCATGTTCAAGCCTTTGGTCGACATTCGTGCCCGGATCTATGATATGCAGCACGATCCCGAGACCCGGGATGTCATGACCTACCAGGAAGGAGATGAGCCCTTCTCCATCGGTCTGAAACTGCCCCACACTCAGGAGGACTGGCACCTTAAGCGCGCGTCCACGGATCGGGTGATGGATGAGGTCGGTGGTGTCGTGACCCGGGTGGGTGATGAAACGGTCGGTGAGATGTGGTCGCTTTTTGACGGGCAGGATGTCCTCAACGAGGTCGACCCCCAGTTCTCGAAGAACATCCGCGACCACGTCGAGCGGGTTATCGCGCTCGACCCGTTCCACGTCTCGGCCAACACGGACCCCAAGGGAGACCGTTCCAAGGCGCCCCAGGACCAGGACCCCGACATGCTGCTGCATGTCGTCAGGGAGACGGACCAGGGAATCATCGTCCGCGGTGCCAAGTACGAAACTGCCGCGCCTTACGCCAACCAGGCATTTACCAAGCCCACTATCGCCAACTGGGGCAACGACACGCTGTCTGACTATGCCGTAGGGTTCATCTGCGACCTGGGCTCACCCGGCATCAAGATGATCTGTCGGACAGGATTTGCCGGCCGTGCGCCGGCCGAAGACTACCCGTTGTCGAACCGGCTCGATGAAATCGATGCGCTCGTGGTTTTCGACAACGTGCTGGTGCCCTGGGAGAACGTGCTGTTCTATCGCCACACCCGGGCGGCAACTTTTATCCGGGCGACACTTCATCGATACAGTGCCTTTGCTTTCGTGCAGCGGAACCTGCGCATGGCCGATCTCATGATCGGCGCGGCACTGTTTAATGTCCGCCAGACGGGCCTCGACAAGCAGCCCGCCGTACAAGAGAAACTCTCGCAACTCGCCGTCTACCGAGAAGGCATCAACGCGCACATGACGGCCGCAATTGCAACCGCCGAGAAAAGCCCCGGCGGACTGCTGATGCCGAACCAGTCACTGCTGTTTACCGGCCGCGTTCATGCCTGTACCAATCTGCCGGCCATGATGCATCTTGCCCGTGAACTGTGCGGCGGACAGATCTGCGTTACGCCTGATTCGGCAAGTTTCAGGCACCCGGAAACGGGCAAGTGGATGGAGAAGTTCTACACCATCAACGACGACTGGCTTGCTGAAGACCGGCGCAGGCTGCTGGCTTTCGCTCGCGACCTACTCAACTCAGACTACGCAGGACACCGTCTGACCTTCCAGCTCTTTGCCCAGTCTGCCCCGTTTGCTCACCTCGCCGCGGTCTACCGAAACTTTGACTGGGGTGAATCCCTGGAATTTGCCCACAAGGCAGCGGGACTGTCCGAAGGGCTGCTGGACAACATGGGTGCTGTGGCGGGTGACGCCAGTGCCGGGCAGTTATTCGGCGCTAAAGCCCGTGACAAACAGGCCACGTCGGCCACCGGAGGTTAAAACATGACCCACGAACGGCTGCGTAAATTCAACACCCAGGACACCTATCCCGAACAGAAGCTCGACAACGACCTGAGCCAGGGCGTCATTGCACGCGGAACACTGGTCTTTCTCAGGGGACAGGTCTCCCAGGATCTTGGCACGGGCTGTTCTCTTCACGCTGATGATCCCGCTGCGCAGGCGCGTAAGGCCATGGAGAACGTGAAGTTACTGCTCGAGGAAGCGGGCAGTCAGCTGGACCATGTCTGCCGGGTCGTGGTCTACCTGACCGACATACGTTATCGCGAACCGGTCTACCAGGAGATCGGTCAATGGTTCAAGGGCGTACATCCCTGCTCGACCGGATTGGTCGTGACGGCACTGGCCCGACCCGAATGGCAGGTCGAGATCGAGGTCACCGCAGTCATACCCGAAGACGATGACTGACCGGGGCCTACAGGTACTGCCGGCCGAGCTTTTGCCGCAGGTCAGAGGCGGTTGCCAGTGACCTTCTCAATCAGTGGGACCTGTCGCGAATCCGGCATGAGCGGTATCGCCATCACCACCTCGAGCATCTCAGTGGGCAGCCGCTGCCCTTGGGTGCGGGCAGGAGCCGGGGCCGTCGCGACCCAGAACATCACCGATCCGACCATCGGTTGCGATGTGCTGGACCTGATGGGTGCCGGGCATAGCGCAAGCGATGCGGTGAGTGCCGCTATGAGCGCGCGCGCGCATGCCGAGTATCGCCAGGTCGCTGCGGTGGACCTTGCTGGCCGGACGGGCCACTTCTCGGGCAGTCGGACCTTGGGTGTGCATGCGGTGACCGAAGGGGATGGCTGCGTTGCGGCCGGAAACCTGCTGTCCAGCACCGCTGTGACGGCAGCGATGGTAGAGGCTTTTGAAAACAGCGACGGGGTGCATTTGGCTGAGCGGCTGGTTTTTGCGCTCGACGCAGGTGTCAGGGCCGGTGGAGAAGAGGGCCCGACCCACTCGGCGGCACTGCTGGTAGCCCATGAACAGCCCTGGCCACTGGTCGATCTACGTGTAGATTGGGCCGACCACCCGGTAACGGAACTCATCACCTGCTGGCAGCGGTACGAGCCGCAGATGCAGGACTACGTCAGCCGGGCACTCGATCCCGCAGCTGCGCCGGCTTACGGTGTGCCCGGCGATGAGTAGCCGGGCCGGTCAACGATCATGATTGAAGAACGGCTGACCGTTGGTACTTTCCACGAGGTCATGAGCTGCGTGGCGTCGCTGCTGGTGAACGACCCGTCCATGGCGGCGTGATTGCCGTTCTCAGCGGTCTTTTTCGGCACTCGGGTGTATTCGATTCCTGAGCTTGAGTCCAGTACTGTCGTATGATCTGCAGATGAAGCCAGATCGGCTGACATTGCTGCGCGACCTGGTCGCTTTTGACACAACCAGTCGTCACTCCAATCTGGCGCTGATCGACTACGTGCAGGATTACCTCACGGGCCTCGGAGTCGACAGCGAGTTGGTGTTCGACGAGACCGGCAGCAAGGCCAATCTTTACGCCACCATTGGGCCTGACAATATCGGCGGTGTGATGCTTTCCGGGCACACCGATGTCGTGCCGATCGACGGTCAGAACTGGCACAGTGATCCTTTTACACTGACCGAAAAGGACGCGCTTTACTTCGGTCGCGGCACTGCCGACATGAAGGGATTCATCGCCTGTGTGCTGGCCGAGGTGCCGCGCATGACGAGCCTTGCGCTCAAGAGCCCGGTTCACATCGCGTTATCCTATGACGAGGAGGTCGGCTGCCTGGGTGTGCGGCGACTTATCGAGACATTATCGGGCGCACCCGTGCTGCCGCGTATGGCCATCATCGGCGAGCCCACCGCCATGCAGGTGGTCTGCGCGCACAAGGGCAAGCGGGCCTTCCGGGTCAGCGTCGGGGGCCGCAGCGCGCACTCGGCGTACCCGACGGACGGGGTCAATGCGATCGAGTATGCAGTCGACCTGATCGCTCGGATTCGCCAGTTGCAGGCGGACATCCGGGTTCACGGGCCCTTCGATCAGGCCTACCGGGTGCCGAACACCACACTGCATGTTGGTACGATTCGTGGCGGCAGTGCACTGAACATCGTGCCGGAAAGCTGTGTGTTCGAATTCGAGATCAGGCACCTGCCGGAGCAGAATGTCGATGCGCTGGTTGACGAGATCACGGATTACGCGAGCGAGACGCTGTTGCCGGCCATGCAGGCTGCTGATCCAGACACCGCTATTACCATCGAAAGCCTCACCCGGTACCCAGGACTTGCGACCGGCCGGGACGAGCCGGTCATAGGTTTCGTTCAGTCATTGCTGGGCGGAGATAGAAGCACTGAAAAGATCAGTTTTGGTTCCGAGGCCGGGCTCTTCAAAGGCGAGCTGGGGATTCCCGGCGTCGTCTGCGGACCGGGTAGTATCCAGCAGGCACACCGGCCCGATGAGTTTGTTGCAATTGAACAGTTGGGCATCTGTGCCGGGATGCTCGGGCGGCTTGTCGACGGCCTTTGTGAGAGCAGCCTGCCGGCATGACGACGGTTAATTTTCATGAACACTCCTTGGCATGACTTTGACATTCTGACCAGAGCCCGCCGGTATCGTATTTTCGTCCAGGCTGTTCGTGCTGGAAGGGCAATACAACATTGACGAGGCGGGTGGAATCGTGGTTAATCTGCCGGGCGGGTTCGAAAGGGGCTTTGAATCTGCTGTTTGGCTCAACACTTGACTGGAGAGAATGCTGATGTCCGCAAACCTGAAATACGATACCGAGAGCCTGTGGCGCAAGGACAGGGATCACTTTATCCATCCGTGGACAGATTTCTCGACATTCAAGGAAGAGGGGTCGATGGTGATGTCCAACTCCGAAGGCGCGTACGTGATCGACTCGGACGGCAACCGCTATATCGATGGCATCGGGGGTCTGTGGTGCGTCAACATCGGTTACGCCAACGAAGAAATGGCTGAGGCCATCGCCGAGCAGATACGGCAGATCCCGTATTTCTCGCCTTTCGGCCATCAGACCACGCCCCCGGCGGCTGAACTGGCCGCCAAGCTCGCCAGACTGACCCCCGGCAGCCTGGATCACGTGTTCTTCGGCACCGGCGGCTCGATGTCCAACGATACGGCGATCCGCATCATCCATTACTACTTCAACCGGCTGGGTAAAACGAGCAAGAAAAAGATCATCTCCAGGACCGACGGCTATCACGGCAGCACTTACCTCGCCATGTCGATGACGGGCGTGGAATTCGATCACCAGGGCTTTGACCTGGCGCCGGATCTTGTGCATCACATACCGGCACCCAACCCTTATCGTCGGCCCGATGGGATGAGCGTAGAGGTGTTCTGTGACGAAAAGGTCGCTGACCTAGAGAACAAGATCCTCGAACTGGGCCCGGAGAACGTGGCCTGCTTTATTGCAGAACCGATCATGGGTGCGGGTGGCGTGATCGTGCCGCCGCCGGGCTATCACAGGCGTACCCGGGAGGTCTGTGACCGCTACGAGGTGATCTATATCTCGGACGAAGTGGTGACCGGATTCGGTCGCCTCGGTCAGTTCTTCGCCTCCGAGGCCGTATTTGATTTTGTTCCTGACATCATCACCAGTGCCAAAGGTATCTCATCCGGTTATGTGCCGTTGTCGGCGACCATCCTGTCGAAGGAGATATACGACGTGATCAGTGTGCCGCAGGCCGAAGGGGCTCTGTTCACTCACGGGTTCACCTACTCCGGTCACGCGGTCAGTTGTGCGGCGGGTCTCAAGAACATCGAGATCATGGAACGCGACGATATCTGCGGCTACGTGCGTGAGGTTGGGCCCTATTTCGAAGAGCAGCTCAACACGTTGCTGGAACACCCCATTGTGGGCGACGTGCGCGGCAGCCACTTCATGATGTGTATCGAGAACGTTGCGGACAAGGAAACCAAAGCACTGTTGCCGGACGAGGCCGAGATCGGCAACCGGATCGCCAGACACTGCCAGTCACGGGGGGTCATCGTTCGGCCGATCGCACACCTGAATGTGATGTCGCCGCCCCTGGTGCTCACTCGTCGTCAGATCGACACCATGGTCGAGGCGCTGCACGAGAGCATCCGGGAAACTATGGACGAGCTGACCCGGGAAGGCATCTGGAAGGGCTAGCGGGCTCGACGGAGGTAAATAGTTGGAACAGAACCGAATCAGGGCACTGTGGGCGGCGGGCAAGCCCGTCGTCAACGGCTGGTTGTCCATTCCCAGTACCGTGACCGCCGAAATCAATGCCAGGGCAGGCTTCGACTCGCTGACTGTTGACCTGCAGCACGGACTGAATGATTATCAGTCCGCCCTCAGTCTGCTGCAGACCATCTCGATCGGAGAGTCCGCACCCATGGTTCGGGTCCCGTGGCTTGAGCCTGGCATCGTCGGCAAACTCCTCGATGCCGGCGCAGTGGGCCTGATCTGCCCGATGATCAATTCTGCGCAGGATGCGGCGGACCTCGTGCGTTATGCGCTTTACGCCCCGGCCGGCGAAAGAAGTTTCGGTCCGACCCGGGCCATCATGGCACACGGCCCCGACTATGCCCGGGTCGCCAATGACCAGATTGTGACGCTCGCCATGGTCGAGACCACCCGGGCGCTCGAGGCGCTGGATGAAATCGTGGCGACACCGGGGTTGACCGGGGTCTACATCGGGCCCAGCGATCTCAGCCTCTCGATGGGACACCCCCCGAAACTCGACCATGATGCCCCTGAAGTGGTATCGGCGATTCGGCGGATTCTAGACACTGCCAAGGCTGCCGGCATCCGGGCGGGGATTCACTGCCTGGCACCGGCGTATGCCAGGGAGATGCTGTCGATGGGATTTGATCTGGTGACCGTCGGTAGCGACGTCCGGATTCTGACCAGCGCGACGGCAGCGGTGCTGGAGGCGGTACGCAGCTGACGCGGCCACCCATCTGAGGCGAGGCCGATTGTCCGGCTCGCCCGGTTCAGCCCGCTCCCCAGATCTCCTCGGCCAGCTGTACCAGTGCCGCGAGCTTGTCGATCTGATGCTGTTCTGTGATCGGGTTGCCCGCAACGGTGCTGGCAAATCCGCACTGCGGGCTGATTGACAGCGATTCGATCGGCAGGTAGCGGGCGGCCTCCTCAACACGCTTCCTGATCACTATGGGATCCTCTATTTGCCCGATCTTGGAACTGACCAGTCCCAGGACCACTTTCTTGCCGCTGGGCACGTGACGCAGTGCCTCGAAACCGCCGGCGCGCTGCGTGTCGAACTCGAGGAAAAACCCATCGACGTCGACGCCCTGGAAGACGGCTTCGGCAATGTCGTCATAGCCGCCCTCAGTGAGCCATTTGCCTTTGAAGTTACCCCGGCAGATGTGCAGTGCCGCGGTCATGTCGGCAGGACGCTCAGCCACAGTCTGGTTGAGGGCTTCGATGTACAGGGTTCTGAGCTTTGCAGGATCGCTGCCAAAGGCCGTGACGCGCGCCCGGTTTTCAGGATTGGCCAGCATGATCAGTGGTACTTCGTCGAGTTGGACATAGCGGCAGCCAAGATCATAGAGTGCGGCGATCTCCTGGCGGTAAATCGCTATCAGATCGGCCAGGTACGCTTCGGCCGAAGCGTAACCGGACCCGGCGATGGTCTGATCGAGCCGCCAGAAGTGCAGGGTCGACGGTGACGGCAGGGTGATCTTCGGGGTGGCCGATGCGACTGAGTGCAGAAACGCAAATTCGCCGGTGGAGATGGGCGCCGTCTGCTTGAGTGTGCCCGTGCAGGTGGCGGCGATGAATTCCTGTTCAGTACCGCAGTCGTCATGGAAGGTGAAGAGCGACGGTGCCACGTCCAATCCTTCGATCGCCTCCACCCAGTGCCCCCAGTAAGAGGACCGGCGGAACTCGCCGTCGGTGACTCCTTTAAGTCCCAGCGACTCCTGCATTAAGACGATCTCGCGGATGGCCTTGTCCTGGACTTCAGCGAACGTCTCGGCTGAGATTATGCCGGTATTGAACGACCGGAAGGCCTGGGTCAGCTCGCTGGGGCGGAGCAGGCTGCCCACATGTTCGGCACGAAAGGGCGGGGCAGGTGCCCTCGTCATAGCGATTTCCGGGTCAACCCTGGTCACGGTGGTCGAAGATCCGTTTGGCCTTGAATTCCGTTTTCGGCAGGGTCTCCGGTGCCATCACTTCGACCTCGCAACGCGCTTCGATCCGGGTCTGGACCGCGTTGGCAACGGCAAGGGCGACCGTGTCCGGTGATTCATGGTCGACGTGCTCAACGCGTACGGTCATCACGTCGATGCCGCTCTCACGAGTCTCGATCTGGACATCGAATTCGTCGCCGATTCCGGTGACAGCGCGCACCGCCTCCTCGATGACCGACGGGTAGAACTTCAGCCCACGCAGATTGATCAGGTCATCGGCGCGACCACAGAATCCGCCCATGGCCCGGACATGGGTGCGTCCACAGGCGCAGGGCGAGGAGTCAAAGGTCGTATAGTCTCCAACAATGAAGCGAAGCTGTGAGGAACTCTCGGAATTCATGTTGGTACAGACGGTGATGCCGCGCTGACCCTCGGCTACGGGTTCCTGCGTGTCCGGGTCGATCAACTCCCAGACCTGGAGATCCTCCATCAGGTGAGCGTGCACCGGTTCACCGGGCCGGCTCGAAGCCGGGCAGGAATAGCCGCCACAATGCGGCGCGGCTTCAGTACAGCCGTAAAACTCCACCAGCCGCGCACCCCATAGGTCTTCCAGCCGCGCGCGGGTGCTGGAGACCCCGGTTGCCGGTTCGCCGCCCGTGAACAGGGTCTTGATCGAAGACTTGGCAGGGTCCATTCCCATGTCCTGCATGACTCGGCCCAGGCGCAGCAACTGTGACGGCAGCGTCGCAAGGACAGTCGGTCGGTATCGTTCGATGATGTTGCAGCGCATCTCGGCTGTCATTCCGCCGCCGGAAAGACACGGTACCCCCATGTGCGCGAGCGCCTGGCTGACACCCCAGGCCCAGACGTGCGGTCCGAATCCCACCACCAGGAAGACGCTTTCGCCGGGCCTGGCGCCAAGCGACCAGAGCGCACGAGCGTTGGCCCAGCGCCACTGTGCGAGGTCGAAAGTGCTATAGCGGAAGACCCGCGGCAGGCCGGTCGTCCCGGAAGTTGCAAACAGGCTCCAGCCGCGCTCGTTCCAGAGAGCATCGTCGTGGGTGGTGTAGGTGCCCCACGGTGGATTGGCCATCAGGTCTTCAACCATCTCTTTTTTGTCTACCGGGGGCCATTGGCTCAGATCATCGACGCTCTGAATGTCGCTCGGTGTCAATCCCAGGGCATCGAATCGGCGGCGATAGAAATCGCTGTTCTCATAAAGAAAAGGTGTCAGCACCTTCAGTTTTGCGTCCTGCAGGGCGCGCAGCTCGTCGCGTGAGGCGCAGTCTCGGGCAGGTGACCAGAACTCTTCTGAGCCCGGTCCGTCGAAATCGATTCGCTGTGACTCGAGCAGCGCCAGCCAGCGTTGCCGGGTGAGCTGTTTTTTATCCTGGGACACGAGGCCTCCTGTGATTCTCAGACACGCTGTTATCCCCGCAGCAGAAAGCGCTGGACCTTGCCACTGGGTGTCTTGGGCAGTTGGTCGATGAACTCGATCTCACGCGGGTAGGCGTGCGCCGAAAGATTGGACTGTACAAAGCCTCGCAATGCCTCGGACAGCTCAACCGAAGGGCTGTGGCCTGGCTTTAGGACCACGAAGGCTTTGACGATCTCGCCCCGCACCTCATCCGCTATACCGATGACTGCAGCCTCTGCCACTGCCTGGTGGGCGATCAGTGCGCTTTCCGGTTCAAAAGGGCCGATCCTGTAACCCGCGCTGGTGATGATGTCATCGTCGCGCCCGCTGAAGGCAATATAGCCGTCTTGGTCCTGGCTCGCGGAATCGCCCGTCAGATAGTAACGGCCATTGGCCGTGAAGCGCTCCGAGGTTCTTTCCGGATCCTGGTAGTAACCGCGAAACCAGAAAAGCGGTGAGTGGTGGGTGTCTACGGCGATCTGTCCCTCTTGTCCGGGACCCAGTTCGGCTCCACTGCCGTCCAGGATCACGATCCGGAACCCCGGCATGGCGTGCCCCATCGATCCCGGGCGAAGTTCGCGCTTTAAGGCTGGCAGGTGATGATTGCACACCATCATTCCACCTTCGGTCTGGCCGTAATGGTCGTGTATGCTGACTCCCAGTTGCTCGCTGCCCCAGGCGACGACGTCAGGGTTCAGCGGCTCACCGGCGCACGAAGCCAGGCGCAGTTTCAGGCTGGGTTCATCGCCCGGCAACTGACCGGCTGCACGCATCATCCGGAACACCGTCGGTGCGGTCGTCGCGTTGGTGACCTGGTATTTCTCCAAGAATCCGTAAGTCGCCTGGACGTCGAACGGTGCATTGAGAAACAGAACCGGTTTTCCCAGGAGCAGCGGACCGGCGAGAGCGTAGAACAGCCCGTAGGCCCAGCCTGGATCGGCCATGTTCCAGTACACATCATCATCGCGCACATCCAAGCCGCAGCGCATGTACACCTCGAAGGAGGCCAGTGCCTTGACCGGCACTTCGACACCTTTCGGGCTGCCGGTGGTGCCCGACGTGTAGATCAGAATCAGCAGTTCGTCACCCGTCACGGGGACCGCCGCCTGGTGCGGTTCCGCGCCCTCGAGTGCTGCGTTAAAGTCGATGTCGCCCGCGGCTGGAAGTTGGTCATCACTGGTGACAGTGATGATCTTCGGAGCAGGGGTGCCCAAATCGGTTTCGTCGAGCTTCGCCCGGTTGGCCGTGTCCGTCACGATCACAGCTGCAGCGCTGTTACCGACCCGCGCGCCGATCGCCTGTGGTCCGAAGGCGGTGAATAGCGGAACGTGGGCCGCACCCAGACGCCAGAGCCCGAGCGTTGCCACCACAAGCGCCGGGGACTTGGGCAGCAAGGTTGCTACCCGGTCGCCGCGCGAGATACCAAGCGACTGTAGAACAGCAGCGAACCGGCCTGACAAATCACGCAGCTGGGTATAGGTGTAGGTCGCCTCACTACCAATGGCGTCTTCGTAGATCAGCCCAGGGCTGTCTCCGGCATGGCGGTCACACAGAAGGTCCGCGACCACGATGGCCGGGCCGTCGTACGTCTTTTGCCATTCGTCTATCTGGCTTTGAAGCGGATCATCGGTCGCGGACGGCATGTTTTAGCTCGTAGCGGTTGCCTGGCTCAGTCATGCGGCCAGGTAGCCAATATAATCATTTCGGCCAGCATTCTGGCACCCATCCGCGCAAGGGGTCAAACCTGCAAGGCAGCAGAAGGAGCGGTTTATACTTCCCCGGAACCCGAACCGGGCTCAACCCTTTCAGGAGCACCGCCATGCACATTGTCATTGCCCAGATGAGTCACGAGACAAACACGTTCTCGCCCGTGGTCAGCGACCTTGCGCGTTTCTCACCCGGTGGCAGCGAAAATCCAATGGAAGGTGATGCAGTTAAGGACGTGTTTCGCGGTACGGCGAGCTGCATGGGAGGTTACCTCGCCGTAGCCGAAGCGACCGGTGCAGATATTACGATTCCGGTTGTTGCAGGGGCGCCGCCGTCGGGCCCCGTCGAGGACCACGCTTACGAGTACATCGCGGCTAAGATCGTGCAGGCGGCAGCCGATGGCTGCGACGCACTGTTTCTCGATCTGCATGGCGCTATGGTGACGCGCACGGTCGAAGACGGAGAAGGGGAATTGCTGCGCCGCATCCGGCAAGTCAATCCGGATGTGCCCATTGCTGTCGCCCTCGACATGCACGCCAATCTTTACGACGATATCGTCGGGCTGTCGACGGTGATCGCGGGTTACCATACCTACCCGCACATCGACATGTACGAGACCGCCGAGCTCGCCGGACGGATACTGGTCGATCACATTCAAAAAGGAGTCATGCCGACAATGGCCTGGGGCAACAACCCCATGCTGCCGCACATCATGCGCCAGGGCACCGATGATCTGCCCAACCGGGCCCTGCAGGAACGTGCTATGGAGATGGAGCGCGAGGGTGCGCTCGCGGTCAGTCTATTTACCGGTTTTCCGCACGCAGACATCAGTCAGGCAGGCCTGTCGGTTGTGGTGGCCACAGATAACGATCCTGATCTTGCCGTAAAGCTGCGCGATGAGTTACTTGACCAGGCGTGGATAGACAGGGAGCGTTTCGTTTACCGGCTGGAGCCGCTGGAGGTGTCGGTGACCCGTGCGAAGCAACTGGGTGACCAGCCCAGTAGCGACGGTCCCGTCCTGATCCTCGATCACTATGACAACACCGCATCCGGCGGCACCATGGACACCACCAACGTGCTGGCCGAGGTCCTGAAGCAGGGTATCGACGACGTTGCCTTCTGCGGGATTTTCGACCCCGAGGCAGTTGAGTGTCTGTACTCGTCCGGTGTTGGCAGCGAGGTGACCGTGCCTCTAGGTGGTCGATTGCCGATGCCCGCGTTACGCCGTCAGAGCCGCCCACTTGAGGTCAGCGGCCGCGTCAAGTGCCTGACAGATGGGCGTTTTGAAACCAGCATAGCCATGGGACGGGGTCTGATGACCGACATGGGGAAGACGGCAGTTCTCTCGGTCGGCAGTGTCGACATCATGGTGATCTCGCGTCACTTTGAACCCGTGGATCCTGGCTGTTTCCGTTCGGTCGGCATAGAGCCGACCGAACGGCGTTTCCTGATGCTGAAAAGCCGCATTCACTACCGGGTGGGTTTTCGGGATCTGGCCCGTGAGGTCGTCGAGTGCGCGGGACTCGGCGTCTGTACATCGGATTATTCGGAGATCAGTTTCGAGAACGTACGCCGGCCGATCTACCCGCTTGACGAGATCAAGATGAGGAATTGAGTATGACGAGTGTTCCTCAGCCAGGCGTTGATTCGCCCGGACAAGCTTAAAGCATTTTGATTGCACTGCTGTCAGATTGAGTCAAACAAGCCGTTTCCACAATGCAAGATCTCGCAGCACCCCGCTACGTCCCAAGCCGCTGCGTTTACACTCTGTGGTCCGGGCGATAGACTTTGACGGTTACACCTGCCTTCCACACAGAAGGTCGCCTCCCCAATCGCCAACGGATGGAGATTGAAACGCATGGCTGACGCAGACAATACCGAGGCCAAGAATTACGCAGCCGATGTTCCGATGCGCAGCGAGCCCTTTTTTCTCAAAGGCTCGAACAACCTCGACTGGGGAATGAAGAATCGTCTGGCCGCGATCTTCAACCCCTCCTCTGGCCGTACCGTCATGCTGGCATTCGACCACGGCTATTTCCTGGGCCCGACCAGTGGTCTGGAGCGGGTCGACCTGAATATCGTTCCCCTGATCCAATATGCTGACACATTGATGTTGACTCGTGGCATCCTGCGGACCAGCATTCCCCCGACCTATACCAGGGGTATCGTGCTGCGCGCCAGTGGCGGTCCGAGCATCTTGAAAGAGCTCTCCAACGAGGAGATTGCCGTCAGTATCGACGAGGCCATTCGCCTTAACGTGGCAGCCATGGCCGTTCAGGTGTTCGTCGGCGGTGAGCATGAGACCCGCTCGGTCCACAACATGACACGGCTTGTCGATATGGGTAATCGTCACGGAATCGCAACGCTCGCCGTGACTGCAGTAGGGACGGAGATGGTGCGTGACGCCAAGTACATGCGTTTGGCGACCCGGATGTGTGCCGAGCTTGGTGCCACCTACGTCAAGACCTACTACGTCGATGAGGGCTTCGAGACGGTTACCGCTGCGTGTCCCGTACCGATCGTCATTGCCGGTGGTAAGAAGCTGCCCGAGGCCGAGGCGTTGCAGCTCGCGCACAACGCGGTACAGCAGGGAGCAGCCGGCGTCGACATGGGACGGAACATATTCCAGTCGGAAGCCCCTGTGGCGATGATCCAGGCTGTGCGAGGCGTAGTTCACAAGAATCTCTCTCCAAAAGAGGCTTACGACCTCTATCTGACACTCAAAGACGGCGACGAGCATCCGGCTGACAGTTGAGCGAACGCCGCGCGAATATGGCGACCCCCTCAGTCTTTGAAGCGATCCGTCCCACCACGCCGACGGTCAGCGTTGGCGTGTTGACCGCTGACCTCGGCCCTCTCGCTTCCCAGGTCGAGATTCACGAATGCAGTGGCGTCAAACTGGCTCATTTCGAGGTGATGGATGGATGCTTCTGTCCCATGACGACGATTAGCCCGTCGATCGTTGGTGCCGTGCGTACGTCGCTCATCAAAGATGCGCACCTGATGATCACGGATTCGATCGATAAGATCACGAATTATGTGAAGGCCAGTGCTGACGTCATCACTGTTTACTCTGTGGTGGAGGCCCGCTGATCGTGAAAAATCGCTGGTCGGATGTCGAAGCGAGACAGTTCGTCGACCGATACGGGGCAGACCATGGCGAGGAATTGGCTCTACGAACATACACCAGTCGCCTGATCGGTACTGAGTCCTCTCTAGTGCTCCACGGTGGAGGAAACACCTCCGTCAAAGGGACGCTACCGAACCTTTTCGGAGAAACCGCACCAGCTCTTTTCATCAAAGCCTCGGGACAGGACCTGGCAACTATTGCTCCCGAAGGCCACGTACCAGTAGACCTTGCCTACCTGCAACGGCTTCACGAAGTCGAAGATCTTTCTGACGGAGCGTTGCTGAACGAGCTTCGTACCCATCTTCTCGACCACCGTTCTCCGACGCCCTCGATTGAGACGCCTGTCCACGCATGTCTGCCAGGCCGCGTCATCGATCATACTCATGCTGATGCGATCCTCACCCTGACGAACCAAGCCGATGGAACCCGGCACGTGCGCGCTGCTCTTGGGGATGACATCTTGATTCTGCCCTATATGCCGCCGGGCATTCGTCTGGCTAAGGCGTGCGCCGACGCGGTTGCGGCGACGCCGGGAGCTCAGGCCATGGTATGGATACACCATGGCATCACTGTCTGGGGAGAGACGGCACGCGAGAGCTACGATCGAATGATCGATCTCGTTTCACGTGCCGAGGCATACCTGGAGAAAACCGCGACTAAAGTTCTGGTGTCCCTGCAAGAGACATCGGCAGAGCTCGCCGGCCGGCGTTTGTCCAGCGTGGCGCCTCTGCTGCGTGGCCGGCTTGCGCGGGCGACCGGTGATCCGGATCGTCCGTACCAACGAATGGTGCTCCGCCCGCTGGCGACCCCGGAGATTCTCGCCTTCCTCGATACTGAGGAGGCCCGGACGCTCGCACTTTCGCCCCCACTCACTGCCGATCATCTGATTCGGACGAAGATTCTGCCGGCGTGGATAGACGACCCGGCCTACGATGACGAGGCACTGCTCAAACGCCAGATCGACACTGGACTCCAGCGCTACGCCGAAGACTACCGCGCTTACCTTACCCGCCATAGCAACCGCTTGCCCGCTGGTATCGAGCCATTCGAGCCCTCTCCGACGATCGTCCTTTTCCCCGGAATGGGAGCGCTCTGCGTAGGTGAGGACGCCCGCTCGGCCGTGATCGCTCGCGATATTACGGCCCAGACATTTTCCGCAAAGGCTTTAATTGCAGCCATGGGTTCGTGCTATCAGGCTCCCAGCGAAGAGCATCTTTTCGACATGGAGTACCGGCCGATGCAGCAGGCGAAGCTGGCTCGGGCAGGTGCCCCGCCTCTGGGTGGTCGAGTCGCACTGGTGACCGGTGCGGGGGGTGCAATTGGCTCGGGTATCTCCGAGCGGCTTCTCTTGGAGGGCGCGCACGTGGCGGTCACAGACTTACCTGGTGATTCGCTCAGCCAGCTGGCTGAATCGTTAGGCCGGCAGTTTCCAAACCGGGTTCTTGCCATTGGCCTCGACGTTACTGATCCTGGTTCCGTCACCGACGGCTTCGCACAGGTGAGCCGCGCATGGGGCGGTGTGGACATCGTTGTGATCAATGCTGGACTGGCCCACGTTTCCTCACTAGAGACCATGGAAATTGAGAAGTTTCAGCAACTCGAGCGGGTTAATACACATGGCACTTTGTTGCTGTTGCGCGAGGCGGCACGGCATATGAAACGGCAAGGGACCGGCGGTGACATCGTGCTGGTGTCGACCAAGAATGTCTTCGCCCCCGGCGCTGAATTCGGGGCTTACAGTGCGACCAAGGCAGCCGGCCACCAACTCGCTCGGATCGCCAGTCAGGAGTTCGCCGGTGATGACGTGCGCGTGAACATGGTCGCTCCCGACGCAGTTTTTTCACACGGAGACCGACCCTCCGGCCTTTGGGCAGAGGTCGGTCCGGAACGCATGCTCGCCCGAGGGCTCGATGCCGATGGTCTTGAAGCGTACTACCGCGATCGAAATCTCTTGAAAGCACGGATCACCGCCAAACACGTTGGCAGCGCTGTGCTCTTCTTCCTGACACGCGCCACTCCGACCACTGGTGTGACATTGCCTGTGGATGGTGGTTTGCCTGACGCCACGCCACGTTAACAACTATTTATCTTCAAAGCGCCCGTCCGCGTCTGTGGCAATCGCAACATCAACCCAGATAAACCAAACACCAGCTACGTAATCGGCACCGCTCTTTCAAATTCGGGGTGTTTGGCAGTTAAAACGATTGACCATTGAGCTTAAAGGAACTCAGACCTTAATTACTTGCACCAGGCCATAACATACAATTTTTCCGACTGACCAGTCGGCGCATATCCCTTTACAATCGATTTTAGAGCCGCTGTAGCTTTCCACCATGGCGGGCCAGGTTCGTAATCATCGCTGTCTGGATCGCAGTTCGCATCTAACACACAAGTATGTCTAAACTGATCAAAACCCCACAACTCACATGTTGCTGACGCTGCATCCTTATCTTGCCAACCATCTTTGTAACAGGTGTCATTCTCGGCACAGGCTCTAAAACAGTTGGCAAGCCCATAATAGGCCTCGTGATCACCCTTCCCCACCACCCACGGATTCTCGGAATTCCAGCCAACGGGTGGGTTCCAACAGGCAGGATCATCAGCGAACTCAGCGCTCCAAGGCGTCTTGTTCGCGGCACGATCTTGCCAAGTTTCGGCAAAGGTGTAGCTCTGAACGACCAACATTCCAAACAATACAAGCAGCATTTGTTTCATCATCATCCCTCCCAGTTAGGTTTATTTATATCAGCCTCTATCGGGCCTGTAGACACCATACTACACTCAAACAATCGAACAACAGCACTGATTAGAGGCCTTTTATTGAAGTGCCCCCATAGTCCTATTTTCGACTGCCAGGGGTAATCGGCCTATATATACGGCTTTCCCCCAGAAAGATTTCAAGCAGTTCGATATACGCTTGGGGCATATGGCGATACCCCGGTGACCCCTCTACTCGTCTCCAACTTTGAACTGTTACGGGGGATATATAGTGCAGGTCAGCAGCATATCTTGCGGACTCTGGGGCTTAGGTAAAGAAATAAACAAAGGCAACACTGATCTAGATTAGTTGTAGACAGTATCAGATAGGGCTTAACCCAGTTCAATCCGTCCTACATTTGATCGGTGGAAATGGACATTCTTCCAGCTATCGTCGATCTTATGCCAGATGCGAGTTTCTTCAAAGGCTGTGGTGCTGTGCTGACCATCATTCGTAGTGCTTTGTACCAGTCTTACATAGGCGATCACGGCTGTATCACCGAGCACTCGTAGATGAGGAGACCGAACGTTCGACTTGCGCTTACCTGTGGCAGGACTACCGAAATAAGTTTCATGGAAACCCAAACCTTCCACTAAATTACCAAGTGCTTCTGGCTCGAAAGCTGTTAAGGACGGATCACATAACTCTCTATAAGTCTCTAAGTCGCCATTATCAATGGCATCAAGTAACCGTATAGTTAGTTTTTCCACCGTATTAGAAGTCATGGCTGGTCTCGATTGGATGATCCTAACGATATGGATCGTGATGAGTAATAGTGAGCGGCCTAGTTTTTCTTTCCACTCACACGTTTGAGTCGTCGTCTTCGAATTCTACACAGGATTACTGGAATAATTGCCAGGGCCTATACACCAAGAATAGTTATCAAAAAAAGTGAGATGGGGCGTGAGGGTTGCTGGACAACACCAGAGGTTGAACGATCCATCAAGACGCTCCAGGACGAGGAGCGCAGGAACTTCAACTAGTTCGTTTTCCGTTTCTTCATCCAAACTAACCACAGTATTACGATGATTACAACCAGATAGGCGATAACTGCCCAGTAGGACACTGTAGCGAAGTAAATCAAACCAAACAGGACAATGACTGGTATGGCGACTACATGTCGAGGTAAACGAGAAAACTTATGCATTTATTGATCGACTTCTTTTATTTCTTTTCCGGGGAGTATTTGTCTTCTGGCAGACAGTACGGTGTTTTGATAAAAGCAACCTCACCCATCTTGTAGACAGTACAAGCATAAATAGCCTCACCTTGCACCACCCAGGCGATTCTCCCTCTCTGGGAAGAGGCAACACCAACATCCATTTCCAGACCCCTGTTCAATAGCGGTGGCCTTTTCATTCCCTTTTGTGAACGTTCTGGCCTGCCACTGTCGGTAATGTACCTGCAGGTTGCTCGGCAGTAACCTAACGCTGCCAGGACTGAAGCGCCTGGCGGGCCACGCCAGCACCCCATTCCTGCAAAAAATGACCACCTTCAGCAACCTCAAACGGTGCCGGGCAGTTGCGGATGGATTTGTGCAGGTGGTGCATCATGCGCGGCGTCAGGACCGGGTCCTGCATACCGATGGCCATGAAAGTCTCGCCCTGCCACTCGCCTTGTAGCCATGCCCTGGACCGGCGTGAGATTTCGGCACCATCGGCGTTGGGATGCTCAGGCAGCAGCTCGGGAAAGGCCCGGGCACCTGCCTTGTACTCGATGTCCGGAAATGGCGCGTCATAGGCGGCCCGTTCTTCGGCTGACAGGTGAGGGCAGGCCCGGCCCAGTAGACGTCCTGTCGAGAGATCAGGGTTGTCGCGGCACCACTGCCGCCAGGCGATGAAACCCTGACCAAGCGGCACGTCACCCGTAGCCAGTGCAGTGTTCATGATGAGTAGCCGGGAGAAGCGCTGCGGAGGCTCCATCGGCAGGGTGAGGCCGAGAATACCGCCCCAGTCCTGACCAACCAGGGTCAGATCAGTCAGGTCCAGGCGCGACGTGAAAGCCAGTAGCATGTTTCGGTGAAAGCTGAAGGTGTAAGTCGATTGTTCGACTGGCTTGTCTGAACGCCCAAACCCGAACAGGTCAGGCACAACGACCCGGGCGCCGCTTTCCAGGAACACCGGAATCATGTGCCGGAAGAGGTAAGCCCAGGTCGGTTGACCGTGCACACAAAAAAAAGTCTGTTCAGCATTCTGCGGACCGAGATCCAGATAGTGGCAGCGCATCCCGTCGAAGCCCTCGAGGTCATCGAGGTAGTTCGGTTCGAAATCGTAGTCGGGCAGGTCCCGAAAGCGTTCATCCGGTGTGCGCAGTATGCTTGCCATGGTTTTCTCTCCCCCGGCCCCTTGAGTGGACCCGTCTGTAAACAGGCTCTACGGGCGGCACGGAAAATCATTAAAATCAAAGTATGTGCCGCTGGTTTGCGGTCAACCGGTCTTTTACGCGATAACCTCCGTCAAGTCCATGAATCAAATTGACCAGTCGAAGGAACCTGTGTTGAGCTGCCCGGCCAGTTTCATGGGCCTGCCGTTTTCCAGTGATCTGAGCCACAGCCAGGCGGCCGTGCTGGGTATTCCTTTTGACTGCGGGACGCACCCAGCGCGGGTAGGGGCGCGGCTCGGTCCCGCGGCGATTCGCGAACAGTCCGTTCTGGTGCGCCCCTTCCAGCCACCGTGGGCCGATTTCAATCCGCTCGAGCGGCTCGGTGTGGTCGACTGCGGAAACGTGACCTGTACGCCGGGCGTGATCGAGTCCTCACTGGACAATATCGAGCAGGCGGTCTACGGGATCGCATCGGCTGATGTCGTACCCGTGACCATGGGCGGCGACGGACTGGTGTCGCTGCCACAGCTTCGCGCGATGCATCGCCTGCATCCGGAGCTCGTACTCCTTCACATCGACGCCCACACCGATACCTACCCCGGTGATGGACAGGAGATTCATGAGCGCTACAACACGGCGACCACCTTCACCCGCGCAGCCGAAGAGGAACTGCTGGATACTGCCCGCTCTTTCCACGTGGGTGCGCGCGGCACAGTGATGATGGGTGGTGTGTTTGAGCACACCAGGGCCAGGGGCTACGGCCTGATCGACGATACTGAGTTGCGCCGGCGAGGTACCGCCGATGTCCTCGGCCAGCTCCATGAGTGCCTGACCGGCAGGCCGGTATATCTTTGTTTTGACATGGATTTCTTCGACCCGGCCTGTGCTCCGGGGGTGTGCACTCCCACTTGGGGTGGTGCCACCGCCAGGGAGGGGCTGGCGCTGCTGCAGGGTCTTGAAGGTCTGAACTTTGTAGCCGTCGACGTCAATACGGTCAGCCCACCGCATGACGTGGGTGGCATGACTGCATTTCTTGCCGCTACCGTGATGATCCAATGCCTGGCGCTGTTGTGCTGCACACATGCGCTTCCCTGAACGCGACGGCTAGGCCCGCTGGCTGTCCTCAGGAGGGGGCCGCTGCTTAGAGATTCTTCCTCAGGCCAGAAGTGACAGTGCCGCCGGTAGGGTGTCGATGCGAACTGGGCTTGCAGCTGATATCTCCCCGTCCGTTTCAAACGAATTACAACCCGCACCGGGCTCAAGCTGTATTGACCGGCCGCGTCGGTAGTGCACATAACTGGTACCAAGGTGGTTACCAAGGTATAGGCGGCCCAGTCGCAACGGCAGTTGCCAGCGTGCCATAGGCATAACTGCGGAGATCTCAGCTAGGCCGTTGTCCAGCACCGCTCTGGGTGAGATGTACATGCCCTGTCCGAAGTGTGAGCCCTTGGTGATGGCCAGCAGGTAGAGCGGCCCAGAGAACCAGGGTTCCCCATCAATGGTCACGCGGCAGGACACCGGCCGATAAGACACGAATGCCTTGAGCGTTGCTCTGAGGTAGGCCGCGGAGACATTGCCCTTGTCACCGGCCATATGCTCGCCCACCCAGCCAGAGACGCCCGCAGAGAATGTGTTGACGGCATAACGGGTACTGCCCTGGCTGTCGCAGATCTGCAGGACATCGACCCGCCGGGGTTCGACTGTAAGTATCCTCGCAAGGGCTTTGAGCGGGTTGCCGGAAAGTCCTGCAATGCGCGCGTAGTCAGACCCCGTACCGGCCGGGATCAGTCCGATGGCGACCTGGTCGGCAAGACCTGATGCCAGCAGCTGGCCTGCTGCACTATGAAATGTGCCGTCACCGCCGATCACGATCAACCGGCGTACATTGCCGCTCAGCGTGTCCGTGAGTTCACCTCTCGCCTGGTCGAGCGCGCTACAGCAGATGACCCGGGCGGATACCAGGTCTGGTCTGGACTTCTGGAGTTTTTCCCAGGTTCGGCCTCCCTTGCCACTACCGGAAGTCGGATTGACCAGAACGACCGTTTTTTTCACGCAGCTGTCCCTAACAGTAGCAGGTTGGTGGTCGATTACCAGGGATGGGTCTTGTTTTCCCAGGAAACGAAACGTTCACTGGTAGCGACAGAACTTTGTTCGAGCACGGCCCTTATGCCAGTGGCACTCTGTTCGGGGTCAAGCTCAGCATTCGGGCCGCCCATGTCGGTGCGAACCCAGCCAGGATCCACTGCCAGCACGGTGATGCCACGGGGCTTCAGGTCGTGGGCGAGGTTCACGGTGACCATATTGAGCGCGGTTTTGCTGCTCCGATAGATATAACCTCCACCGGAGGAATAATCCTGGATGCTCGCCATACTGCTGGACAGGTTGACGATGGTGCGGTGCGTACTGCGTGCCACCGAGTCGGCGAGTGCGGTGCTGACCCGGTAGGGCCCCAGTGTATTGACGTCGAGTACCTGCAACCACCGATCATAATCCAGGTTGCCGAAGCTCTGGCGGTCACCGCCGAAGAGACCGGCATTGTTGATCAGGATATCGACCGGTGTGCTCGCAAGGTGCATTGCCAGGCCTTTGACCGAAGCCCAGTCGGTGACGTCGAGCTGACACAACCTTAGCGCCGGATTTGCTGAGAGCGTCTGCAATTTGCTCGCTGCTTCTGGCTGCCTACAACAGGCATATACCTGCCAGCCCTCAGCCAGGTACTGGGCCGAAAGCTCAAATCCGATACCGCGGTTGGCCCCGGTGATCACGGTTGTGAAGGCTTGCTCGGACATGGCTTACCAGGGGAGGAATTGTCCGTTGTAGCGCAGGAATGTGCCGGATGCGTCGCGGCCAAGAGTCTTGAACAGGTCCCTCATCGCGCTGACGCTTTCCTCGGGTGTCAGGTCGGCATTCGGCCCCGACATGTCGGTCGCCACGAACCCGGGAGAAAGGCAGATGACCGAGATCGCGTATTTTTCGAGGTCGGTCGCCAAGCCCCTGGTGATCAGGTTCAGGGCCGCCTTGCTCGTATTGTAGGGATAGTCCCCGACACCGTTGTCCAGTGTCAGGCTGCCATTGGCGCTGGAGATGTTGGCGATCAGTTTGAGGTCACCCATCTTGATATGAGCGATGAAAGCCTCACACATCGCCATTGTGCCGAATACGTGAACGCGAAACTCTTCAAACCACTGTGCATCATCACAGCGACCGTAGTGCTCATTCTCGCCCAGCCAGAGCCCTGCGTTGTTGATCAATAGGTCGATGGGCTGGTTAACCAGTCGTCTCGCAACAGCTTGGATCTGACCGTGGTTCGAAACATCGAGATCATGAGTGGTGACGTTGTCGTGCTTGAGATCATCGATCGGCGGTCGACCGTTAAGATTGCGTACACCGGCGTGTACACGCCAGCCAGCCGATGCATACTGTCGGGCGAATTCAAGACCGAGGCCACGGCTGGCACCGGTGATCAGGACGCTGGGCAAGAACGATGTCCTTTCGATGGTCAGGTCGGTCAGGAGACTACCGGCATCTCGGCCGGTGCCCGGCGGGTGAGATACTCCGCACCGTCCTCGGTAATCACGATATTTTCTTCATGGACGAGTTGTCGGTCCGCTGCGAACTCCATCCCCGGTTCCAGAGTGATGACAGCGCCCGGTGTCAGCAGAGTCAGATCGTCTTCTTTCACGGACGGCCACTCGGTCAGCTGCATGCCCAGGCCGTGGCCCATGCGGCCGACGCTGTTTCCTAGTGCGCCGCCGTTTTCAAGAACCTCCCACATCGCACGCCAGACATCGGCCATGGTCGCGCCGGGTCGGGCTGCAGCAAAACCGGCGTCGGTCGCCCGGTAGACCGTTGCGTGGGCCTTCCGGGTGTCGTCAGCGATGTGCCCAAAGGCAAAGTTCCGGTCGAAGTCGCAGAAGTAGCCATCGAAGGTCGTTCCAGTGTCGATGATCAGCACGTCACCTTCCCCGAGTTGCCGGTCTGTCGGTCCCATGATGATGTTGTCGTAGCCACCGGGCCCGGAGCCCGCGACCAGGAAAGGCGTGCTGTCTGCACCGCGCGCCAGCAGGTTGATCCGCATGCGCCGCCCGATTTGTCGTTCTGACTCGCCCAGCGACGTGTACTGCGGAAGTGCTTCGAATTCAGCCGAGGTGAGTTGACAGACGGCCCGGATCTTTGCCACTTCGGCCTGCGACTTGACGAATCGCTGTTTCAGCAGGAGTTTCGCGCAGTCAACGGGTGAAAGGGCTATTCGCTCTGCCAGAATCTGGCTGTCGCGGACCGGCATGCGGAGGGTGCTTTCCTGGCCCAGGGCGAGACCCAGCTGCCCGAAGCGGGCCGGCAGGCCGTTCAAGGTATCGGCGAGAAGCGTGATCCCGTCGTCTTCCGGACAGGGCGACTGCCAGGTTCGCACATCATCGATCCAGGTGGCCCGCATGCCTGCCAGACCCAGACCCGGGATGACCGCAATGGGCTTGCCGGACAGCGGCACTAACACGAACCAGGGACGGGTCGGGCTTTCAAAGAACTGGGTCTGAAAGCCCGTGAAGTAGCGGATCTCGGGCTCGGTGGTCAGTAGTATCGCGTCCAGCTTCGACTCCAGCATCGCAGTCTGCGCGAACCCGGTTCGCTCCTCGAATTCGGTCTCTGCAAACCCACGGGGCGGCAGGGCGGCTTCAGGCATAGTGGGAACCACAGGCATCAGATCAGACCGTTGGCCGCATTGCCGACCAGCCGGCGATAGACCACCGGGTCGGTCGCCCCTTCGGTCCCGAAAACCAGTACCCGGGCATTGTGGTCAAGGCCAAGGGCCTGGCTGAGCGCAGGTTCTGAACAGGCGGCGATGCAACCGGCAAGGCCCGCCACGGCCGCCTCGCCAGCCACAATACGGGGATCGCCGGCGCTACCCTGAGCAAGGCGCGCCATCAGCGGGCCAACGGGGTCGTCGTTGATGGTTAGAAAATGATCAGCACCAAGTGCCAGTACGGGCCAGGCGATCAGTGACACCTCACCGCACGACAGACCTGCCATGATGCTTTCCCTTGTCACAGTAATGTTTACTGCCCGGCCGGCAAGGGCACTGCGATAAAGACAGTCGGCAGGTTCCGGTTCAACCACGATGAACTGTGGCCGACCGGTGCCGTAGCGGTGCCAGAGATCGGCACAGACGGCGGCCGCGAGCCCACCACAGCCGCCCTGGATGAACACGTGGGTGGGTGGTTTCTCCTTCGACAGTTGATCCATCGCCTCGCTGCTCATCAGCGTGTATCCTGCCATGACATGGCGTGGAATCTCAGCGTAACCTGGCCACGAGGTGTCGGAGACGATGAGCCAGCCGTTCAGCGCCGCATCTTCAGCGGCTTTTCTGACCGATTCACCATAGTCGCCATCGACCCGCACGACCTGTGCCCCGTATCTCTCGACGGCGGCCTGCCGGCCTTCGCTGACTTCCGCGTGCATGTAGATGATGCACCGACAGCCGAAGTTTTGTGCGCCCCAGGCCACCGAACGACCGTGGTTGCCGTCTGTTGCCGTGACCACGGTGATCTTGCCAGCGCGGTCGGACAACCGGCCAGCCATCAGTGCATCGAGGTCGCAAGAATTACCGTCATGCCGGGCAATTTCCTCAGCCACCGTCTTGAGAACCGCATAAGAGCCACCGAGTGCTTTGAAACTGCCGAGTCCAAAACGCAGGCTCTCATCCTTGTAGTAAATAGCACTGATCCCGGTCTGCCGCGCCAGCCCGGGCAGCGCTCTAAGCGGGGTGGCCTGATGTCCGGTCCAGCTGGATATCGTCTGGCGGGCCTCGCGACAGAGCTTCTCACTCATCAGCGCATCGACGGCACCCGGACAAACACTTTGGGTCACGGCCTGTGGATTTGGACAGGCGTTCTCGATTCTGGCACCCAGTTCATCCGCGAGTGTGCTTGGCATAGGTCGCTGCTTCTGTCAGGGTCTGCCCGGATCGGCCAGGAACATCCCGTCGAGCAGCTCGACAAACCAGCTGTGAATCAGCGGATCGTGTAACGGCGCGAGGGTCTCCTGTTCCACCCGGCTCTGGGCACCTGGATTGTCCCACGGCGCCCAGTCCGAGTCCTGCCAGCGCTTGAGCACGCTCGGGGTGACTTCCGGGTGAAACTGCAAGCCGTAGGCAGACTCACCGTAGCGAAAAGCATGGTGCGGAAAAAGATCACCGCGGGCCAACAAGGTCGCATCTCGGGGTACTTCGAATCCACGGCTGTGGGCCTGGAAGACATAAAAGTCTTTCGGAATGAAGGACTCCTGTCCTGCCACCGGCTGTATCGGGAAGTAGCCGAATTCCTCCCACCCATCTGCTCGTGGCAACACGCGCGCACCCAGTACGTGCGCCAGCAGTTGCCCGCCAAGACAAAGTCCAAGTACCGGTATGTTGTTTTTCAAGCACTGCTCAAGCCATCGGGCTTCCTCAATAAGATAAGGTGTCTCGCCGATCGTGTCGATATTGGCGCCCCCACCCGTGATCACCACGCCGGCGAGGGATTCACAGGTGTCAGGCAGTGACTCGCCTTTGAAGGACTGGACCCATTCGATTGAAAGTCCGCGGGCGGCCAGGTGTGTTGAGGCCCGGTCATCCCTGGGATCAGGGTGGTGCTCGATGAAGACGACCCGTCTGTCCATACGACCAGAGGAAACAATCAGGGTGGGTCGGCAGGCAAGTTGTAGAGCATGCCGAATCCGGGAATGGTTTCTTTCACGCCCGCCAGCCGCAGCGTGTGCCAGATCAGAGCATGGTTCGATGAAGTGACCGGTTTTGCCAGTTGTTGTTCGACCTGGTCGACGATCTCGGTCAGCCGCAGACTGGTACAGGACAGGAAAACCGCGTCGACGTCATCGTGTTGGCCGATGTCGAGAATAGCCGACCGGATGCTGTCGGTAGTGATGCGTGCCGCCCGGTTGTCATCATCTTCATTGAATGAGCCAAAGACCGGGACCTCGAATCCGTTCTTGACGATGTACTGTCGCACCATAGCGTTAACGTCATCACGGTACGGTGTCAGCACTCCGATGCGGGTTTTACCGAGTGCGCGGAAGGCGGCGAAAGCCGCTGTGATTGGTGTGGTCGGCAGCGCTTCGGGTCGCCCGTTACGGATCAGTTCAAAAACCCGTTCTTCACCGAGCACTATTGACGCCGCCGTGCAGGCGTAGGCCACAACGTCCAGCGAGACCCCGGGCAGTATGAGGGCCGCCCGGTCTGCGATGTGTTCTGCCATGGCCCGCAGTGTGTCCGGATTGATGGTTGGAGAATTGGGTATCCGGGCCTCGTAGAGAGCCACACCCGGCATGGTGACGACCTGGCGGAACTCGTGTTCCACGGTGTGATCCGATGCCAGCACAATCAGGCCGATACGGGCCCTGCCCGCGATGCCTTCGTCAACATCAAACGGGATACCCTTGATGTTGACGAACTCTTCTCTGGTTTCATGGAGTGAAGTCATGATCAGGTTCCTATCGTGTCCAGTGTCATGCCTGTGAGTTCAATCTGGGGCTTGCGACCGGCAAGCTGGTCGGCGACTATCCGGGCCGAACCGCAGGCCATCGTCCAGCCCATGTGACCGTGGCCGGTGTTGAGCCACAGATTATCAAACCGTGTCCCCGAGATCACGGGCAGGCCGGTTGGCGTCATCGGTCGCAGGCCCGCCCAGTAAGTGGGCTGGCTGTAATCGGCGGCTTGTGGCAGCAACTCGGCAGCATTGCGCAGCATCACCGTGAAATCTTTTGGTCGACATGACGTGCTGTAATCACTGATCTCTGCGGTCGCGGTCAGGCGCAGGCGATTGCCCATTGGGCAATAGGCCAACAGGTTGTCCTCATCGACTCCACCGAGTTTCGGTCCATGGTGGCTCTTATCGACCGCCAGGGTCACTGAATACCCTTTGACCGGGTAGATCGGCAGCCTGATACCCAGCCCGTGCACCAGCTTTGGACTGAAAACACCAAGCGCCAGAACAAAGGCGTCAGCTTGTACGGGGCCGGACTCCGTCTCAGCAACTTGAACGCGTGCACCGTCTGTTCGCAGGGCGTGCACCGTTGTATTCATGCAGAACTCGGCGCCCTGCGCCTCACATTTCTCCTTGAGCGCCCGCGTAAAGGTCTGTGCATCACCACTTTCATCGGTTCTGCACCAGAGCCCGCCTGCAATCCGGTCACGCGCATCGGCGAGACCCGGGTCTCGTCCGACGACGCCATCGGGATCAAGCACCTCGATATCCATGCCCTCGCCGCGGAGAATCTCACACTTGCTCGTGGCCGTGGTGAAGCTTTTCTCGGAGCGATAGAAGTACAGCAGCCCACCTTCATTCCGGTCATATTCAACCGCGGTTTCTTCCTGGGTCCGGCACAATTGAGACTGGGAGTAGCTGCACAGCCGGACCTTGCGCCGGGTATTGATACTCGCGCGCTGATCGTTGCATTGGCCAAGAAAAGCCATCACCCAACGCCACTGATCGATGTCCAGCCTGGGCCGGTAACGAATTGCCTGGTCGTTTCGCCACAGCGACCGGAGCATCATGCCTGGGGCCCGGGATGAACCCCAGGCGTAGGCGTGACCCGGCGCGACGAGTCCGGCATTGGCTGCGCTGGTGAAACTCGCCGGCTCGTCCTCACGATCTATGACTGTTACCCGGTGGCCGTCTCGTAACAGCTCCCAGGCGGTTGTGACACCAACAACGCCGGCACCGAGTACCGCGATGTGCACCTTTGATACCCTCGCTGTTCAGTCGCAGGCCGCGATGACCGCTATCTCGACTGTGAAGTCGGGGGACGCCAGCGTCGACTCGACACAGGCTCTAGCGGGCGTATTCCCCGGTGAGACCCAGGCATCCCAAACCGCGTTCATTTCGTTGAAGGTAGACATGTCGCTAATCCAGATTGTGGCGGAGAGCAGTTTTGACTTGTCTGTACCTGCCTCCGAGAGCAGTCGATCGATCGCGGCAAGGATATTTGTCGTCTGGTCAGTGACCGATGCCCCGGGCGCGTCTCTTGCGACCTGACCGGCTGTATAGACCGTGTTGCCGTGAACAACGGTTTGGCTCATTCGCTCGCCGATATCAATTCGTCGAATAGTCATCTCTATCTTTCTCCTGGTGTGCTGCTGTTAGATCGTTCAGTCGCAGGTTCCGTGCAACCGTGATGCCCCGAGTGGGCATCACGCGGATACCAGAGGACCATTCTATACGCTCAGGTGTCCTGCAACATCCATGGCGGCCAGGGGATTGTCCAGGCAAGGGAGTACAGCCTGATTAACGCTTGATTCAGCCCAGACTACCTGGTCTTATCATTAAGCAAGTCGGACAGATTGGCTGTCGTGAGCCGTTGCTGACGACAGGTTCAGATCCCGTCACAGCCCAGGCCTGATCAGTCAGTCGAGTCTGCGCTGGAAGCCGCGGCAGCTGAGCAACTGGTCCAGCTTCTGGGCTAAACTTGTTATCTATTGTCGGTGTTCGGTATTTCACAGGACCTGCATGACCAACACACTCGATCCTGCTCTGGCCAAGAATATTATGCAGGTTTACTGCTCGATAAAAAGGGACGCCGGCCCTCGGTCTGACGGACGTCGAGATATTACGAAAATCGCGCCGAAGGGCCACGATTTGCGGGACCCGCTGCCGCTGAAAAGAAACAGATACCAGAATCCGAATGAACGGTTACGGATTCGGGAGGATGCGATGACGTTGCGTGAAGCATTGACTTTTGATCCCGCCAGGGCCGCGGTCTATCTGGAACAGGGCCTGTGGAACAACGACACTCTGAGTGGTTGGTTGGCCAGGCATGCTGTCCAGACGCCGGACGCACCGGCACTGATCAACTCGAGGGCGACGCTGAGTTACGGTGAGCTCAAGAATGATGTCGATTGCCTGACCCATGGGCTGACGGGCCTGGGGCTCGGCAAGGGGGATGTGGTGGCGGTCCAGCTGCCCAATATTCCTGAGTTCCTGACGGCCTATCTCGCGATCGCATCGTTTGGCGGCGTGCTGCAGACCATCCATATGCCATATGCCCGGTCTGACATCGAATTTTTGTTGGGACACTCCGGAGCCAGGGCGGTCATCAGCCTCGCAGCGTTTAAGGATATCCCGACCCAGGAGATCATGCTTGATTGCAGGCGGAATTTTTCCGCGCTGGAACATGTCATCATTCTTGGTTCAGAAGTTGAGAAAGGGGCAATCGGATATGCCAGTCTTATGGATAATAGCGACCCAGAGATCGCTAATCCGCCGGTCGGTGCGGACCCCTTTCTGCTGCTTTATACCTCGGGTACGACTTCAAATCCTAAAGGCGTGCCGCTGACCTACCAGAACATGATGAGCAACAGTCGGCTCAGCGTGGATCAGTTTAAGGTTACTGGCGAGGACCGTATTCTTTCGGCAGCGCCCTTCAGTCATCTCTATGGCCTGCATTGTTATCACATTACGTTGTGTGCCGGTGCAGCAGCAGTTCTGCTTCCGGGCTTCGTGCCAGCCCAGATGGCTGAGCTGGTTGAAACAATGTGCCCGACTGCTGTGTTTCTGGGTCCTGCCCACGCGGTCGCATTGCAGAGCGCAGGCCTCCTCGAAAAACATGATTTCTCCTCGCTGCGCTTTTCCGTCTTCTCCGGTGCCTACTGCCCGCCAGACCTGCTGCGGGCCTACCACGCCAGTACCGGCAGCAGCGTCTGCCAGTTGTGGGGGATGACCGAGCTCGCGGCAGGGGCCTACAGCTATCCCGACCAGGACAAGGAAGTGGGCATCAACAGTGCCGGCCCCGTCGCTCCCGGCAACGAGATCCGGGTCGTCGGCCAGGAGACGGGCGAACCGGTTGTCCCTGACGCTGAAGGTGAACTGCAGGTGCGTGGGAGTTCTGTGTTTCCGGGATACCTCGACAACCCGGATGCCAATGCCGAGGCATTCGTTGAGGAAGGCTGGTTCCGAACCGGAGACCTGGCCGTAATCGATGCGTCCGGAAATCTCAAGATAACCGGCCGCATTAAGGAGTTGATCAACCGCGGAGGTGTTAAATACAACCCCGTCGAGGTCGAGGAGGTTCTGCTGAGCGACCCGAGAATTGAACTGGTCGCCATTGCTCCGATTCCGGATGCCAGACTGGGAGAGCGGGCTTGCTGTTTTGCCCAGTTGAGGCAGGATAAGGCAATAGATCTGGAGAAGGTCTGCGCATTACTGGAAAGCCACGGCATCTCCAAGAGCAAATGGCCCGAAGACCTGATAATCGTTGATGAGATGCCCTTGACGCCGACCCGCAAGGTGATCAAGGGCAAGCTGACGGAGCACTTGAGATGAGCGGTCGTGATTGTTTGTCCGGAGTACAACCGTGTTCCAATCACCGATGAGCGGCCATTCAGACCCCAAAGGCTACAAGCATTTCGAAGACCTTCTGGCGCCGGCGGGTATCGTGCTTAATGGTCCGAACGAATGGGATCCACAGGTCAATGACCAGCGGCTCTTTCGACGGGTAAGTCGAGATGGCACCCTTGGGCTGGGTGAGGCTTATATGGATGGCTGGTGGGACTGCCAGCGTCTGGATGAGCTGTTCTCCCGAGGCCTGCGGGCGGGCCTGGAAGGTGCTATTCGGAACAACTTGCGGTTCCTACTGTTTTTTACTTTTTCCAGGTTATTCAATCTGCAGAGCAGCAAACGGGCGTACATTGTGGGTGAAAAGCACTATGACATCGGCAACGACGTCTTTGAAGCCATGCTCGACCCGTATATGAACTACAGCTGTGGTTACTGGGCGGATGCGCAGGATCTGGCCAAAGCCCAGGAGCATAAGATGGAGATGATCTGTCGCAAGCTTCAATTGGAAAACGGGATGCAGGTGCTAGACGTCGGTTGTGGCTGGGGAGGCCTTTCGCGGTGGATGGCCGAGCGTCACGGTGTAGAAGTAACCGGCATTACGGTCTCGAGCGAACAGGCTGTGTACGCGCAGCAGCGTTGCCGGGATCTTCCGGTAACGGTCCAGCTGACCGATTACAGGAATCTTGAGGGCAAGTTCGACCGGATCGTTTCTGTGGGTATGTTCGAGCATGTCGGCCATAAGAATTACCAGACGTACTTTAAGGTTCTACGTTCAGTTCTGGAAGAGGGTGGGATATTTCTGCTCCACACCATTGGTGCCGGTCGCGGGGGCTATGCAATGGACCGCTGGACCGACAAATACATCTTTCCAAACGGGTTGCTGCCTCCTCCACAGGCGATCGTCAACAACTGTGATGGGCTGTTCACTATCGAGGACTGGCACAACATAGGCGCCGACTACGATCCGACCCTGATGGCGTGGTTTCGTAACTTCAACGACGCCTGGCCGTCGCTGAAGGACCGGTACAACGAGCGATTCAAACGAATGTTTGATTACTACCTGCTCACCTGTGCAGGTGCTTTCCGGGCACGGGACACCCATCTCTGGCAGGTCGTCCTGTCGGCGGGTGGCCTGGAAGGGGGATACCGGGCTGACCGCTGGTCCAGGAAGCGCACACTCGAGGCTTCTCTCAATTAAGACGAGCCGGTTCGGAGACCGAAAGCTGAGCGCTTACTCCACTGTGGAGATGCCGGTTGCGCATTTTGCTGTTAATCCTCAGCCCAAGAAAACTGTTCAAGAGTGTTTGGCCATCTGACAGTAGTCAGCAGATGAAGGGCCAGACTGATGCGCCGATTTCCGGCTAAGCTTGTCGCCGGAATTCAGATCAACCGGGACGGGGATCTACCGGGTCGATTGGATCTATCGGGATTTTAGGCGACAGCTCCGCGGTATCTTCGAATAGCATGGCCGCAGAGAGCAGTGAGCCTTCGCTGAGTGGTGAGGCGGCGATCTGCAGGCCGACCGGCAGCCCGCTGGCCGTGAATCCGCAGGGCACCGAAACTGCGGGCGCTCCAATGACGGTAATCGCATAGGCGATGGAACACCATTCGATATAGTTCGAGAATCTATGTTCGCCCAGGTGTTCGACGTATCGTTGTTCCACAGGGTAGGGCGGCACAACGGTTGCCGGGGAGATCAGCAGATCATAGTTGTCGAAAAAAGCCTGGGCACGGGCATAGATAGCGGCACGCTGGGTCATCGCGCGGGTGATATCATCGGCGCTGAGCTTGAGCCCTTTTTCAATGTTCCAGACAATCTCGGGTTTGAGGGTTTCGCGCTGTTCTTCCAGGGTGTGGCCATGCCGAACGGCAAAACCGAGCGCGCGAAAGGTCTGAAAGACGTCTTGTAACCCGGAAAAATCTGGGTGGGCCTGATCGACTGTCACACCTAGATCTTCAAAGCGCCGCGCCGCCTGGGCACAGATCTCGGCGATCTCCGGATCGACCGGAGTGATTCCGAGATCGGGGGAAAATGCCACCCGCCGGGGTGGCGTACGCGCATCGGCAACGGACTCATAGGACTCTACGGAGCGGGGCAGGGAAATCGGATCTTTGGGGTGGCGACCAGCCATGACGTCAAGCAGCATAGCCACATCGCCCACATTGCGGGCCATGGGTCCTTCCACGGCCAGTCGATAAAAGGCCATGTCCCCGGGATCGGTGGGTATCGTCCCGATGCTGGGTCGGAATCCTACAATACCGCAGAAACTTGCCGGGTTACGCAGTGAACCACCCAGGTCCGAACCGCTCGCGATCCAGGCCATGCCGGTCGCCAGTGCGACGGCAGAGCCGCCTGATGATCCGGCACACGAAAGTGCCGTGTTCCAGGGATTGCGCGTGATTCCGAAAACGTCATTGAATGTATTGGCGCCTGCGCCGAATTCAGGTGTGTTTGACTTGGCGTAGACGATGGCGCCGGCCTCTTCCAGCCGTTCGACCAGCAAATCGGATTCTTCGGGGACATGGTTTTGGTGAATCATCGAGCCCCAGGTTGTGCGTACTCCGGCAACCGGCAGTAGATCCTTGATTGCGATCGGCAGCCCTTTTAGTGCCGTCTTCGAGTAATCGTGTCGGGATGCGAAGTCCCTTGCCCGATCAAAGCACAGCGTCGGTAGCGCGTTGACCCTCTGATCGACCTGCGCGATTCGACTCTCAAGCGCGTCGAGCAGTTCTGAGGGTGACACCGCATTCCGGGCAAGGTCCGCTCGAATCTGCCTGGCGGTCGATTGGATCAGATCGTCGCTCACGGTTCAGTTGATCTGGATCTTGATTGTGCCGAAAGGACCGTAATCGGCACTCAGCGTTTGACCTTGGTTACCGTTGTAGATGCTTGTCATCACGCCGGTGGTGACGACCTCGCCGGCCCTGAGCATCCGGCCGCGGCTATTGAGATGATTGGCCAGCCAGGCGAGTACTTCGAAAGGACCCCCATCGACGTTCCCGGCGTTTCCCTGTTGCACGATCTGGTCGTTAGCGGTCAGGGTGACCTCGGCGCCATTGACTGATTCGACGCTCCAGTCCGTTCCAGATTCACCCAGGATCAGCTCCCGGTGGACACCGTTATCTGCAACTGCCGCCAATGGACCCATCCGTGGCCATGTGCTGAAACGACTCTCAACGACCTCGATTGAGGGCATGACCTCGACTGACAATTGGGCGACCCGCTCCGCGGTCCAGAGATCACCGGGTATCAGATCATCTCCAACCTTTATCGCGATCTCTGGTTCGATCCCCACCATGTGGAAATCTCCCGAGTCAAGCACCAAGGGCGATTGATGAATTCCGGACTCGAAACATCGGCCAGAAAAACAGCTGTTGATGCCAAGTAATTCGCGGGCGGCGGCATTAGTACAGCCGACCTTGTAGCCAGTGGGCTGACCGAGTTCCGGAATCAGCATCTCAACCAGCGTGTCCTGCACTGCATAGGCCTGTTCGAGGTCGACGGGTGCATGTTCTGGCGGTAGGGTGTCAAGGGGCTTACCTGGCCGGCGCGCGGCTAACAGTGAGGCTGCACTATGACGAGGGTTGTACATCTAAGGTCCTCCGTGGCTGGGAGGAAGGCAAAGTAGCCGACTTCGGATGTTCACGCAAGTGTCCGGTTGACCAGCACGGCAAGCGATCCGGATCGCTGGTGGACTGCAGGTCCCCACGATATAGTTCGCGCCACAAGCCCAGGCAAATGTCGGAGGCGGATTCGACGAGGAGTAGGAAAATGGGAAACACGCTGGTCAGTTCGTGGAACGATTTTGATCCGCTCAAGCACGCGATCGTCGGGCGGGCGGACTTCACCTGTATTCCGCCGACGGAACCGGCCACTGAAGCCAAGATTCCTGAAGACAGCGACATGCGCGGCATGTGGGGTCCCCGGCCTCAGCACAGTGTCGAGAAAGCCAACGCACAACTTGATGCGCTCGCCGGTCTGCTTGAATCACGTGGTGTACGGGTGGATCGCCCGGAACCGATTCAGTGGAACCAGGCTGTCAATACCCCGGATTTCGCGACCGGTTCCTCGTTTGGCTGCATGCCACCCCGCGACGTGCTGTTGACGATCGGCAGGGAGATCCTGTCGGCGCCGATGTCGTTCCGCTGCCGGTTCTGGGAGTATCTCGCTTATCATTCTCTGATGCAGCGCTACTTTGATGAAGACCCAGGCTTTCGCTGGGAACAAGCGCCGCGGCCCCGCCTGACCGACCAGTCGTACCAGGCGGGTTATTTTGATGAGATCACCATCGAGGAGCGTCTGAGGCGCACCGCAGCGCTTGATTTTGTGACCACGGAACACGAGCCGCTGTTCGATGCGGCCGATGTGCTGCGCATGGGTGTGGATCTGTTCTGTCAGCACGGCCTGACCACCAACCGTCGTGGAATGGAGTGGCTGCAGCGTCATTTTTCCGATCACCGCGTGCATGCGGTCAATTTTCCGGGTGATCCTTATCCGATACACATCGACGCGACCTTTGTGCCCTTACGACCCGGCCTGATCATGAACAATCCTAATCGGCGTCTGCCCGATGAGCAACGCAGAATCTTTGAGGCCAATGACTGGCAGATCATCGATGCTGCTCAGCCGGCTCATGACACGCCACCACCTTTGTGTTATTCCAGCGTCTGGTTGTCGATGAACGTGCTCATCCTCGATCACAAGACCGTCGTTGCAGAAGCAAGTGAGGCACACCAGCTTGAGCAGCTGGACAGCCTCGGTTTCGAGGTTCTACCCCTGGCCTTCCGCGACGCCTATCCTTTTGGTGGCGGGCTGCACTGTGCAACCGGGGATGTGTTTCGAGAAGGTGCCTGTGAGGATTACTTTCCCAATCAGGTGGCAGGGACGCAGGTCAGGCAGATCTGAACCAGCATGGGTTAAGGACCACATGGGGACAAGCTCCTCATGGCTGGCCAGTCGCGCCGTGGACTCGGCCAGTCATGGGCCCGCCGTTCGTGCGGTCGATCTTCGCTCCTGGTACAGCAGTGTGACCGTACGGTAAGCAACGGCACTCAGAACCATGATACCCCCGAACAACGCCATTCGGGTCGGCGTTTCCCCGAAAACCATCCACACCCAGACCGGTCCCAGGGTGAATTCGATCAGGGTGATCAGCATGATCTCAGTACCGGCGACATAGCGGGAGCCCAGGGTAAAGAAGTAGTGCACGGTGGTTACGATGACGGCGCCCCAGAGGAAGCAGATCGAGATGTCGCGGGCGCTGACCTGCATGTCGAAGCCGCTGCCGATCAGGCCAATGAGACCGGCCAGGATACCGCCCAGAACACTCGCCGGAAGCATGTTACGGTCCTTGCCGATGCGCAGACATATGACGAAGATCGAGAAGAAAAAGGCACACAGCAGGGCCAGTAGATTGCCGAAGACAGCGCCTGATATGAAACCGTCACCCACCATCACAGCGATTCCGGACATGGCTATCAGGACTGCGATGAACGTAGGCCGGGTGATCTTCTCCTTGAGAAATACCCGCGCCAGAACGGCTGTGATCAACGGTGCTGAACTGATAGTAAATAGCGCGTTGGCGACGGTAGTGTGGCTCATGGCGACGATGAATATCGGGTTTGCCAGACCCAGGGACACAGCAGCGCCAAGGCCTGCCCAGCCCACCTGGCAGAAAAGGCCGGGCAGCCTGGTGCGGTACTGATAGGCCAGAACCAGCAGCAGAGCGGGGACAAAGAAAAGTTGGCGATACAGAATAATCTGCCATTCATTTGCGGATTCGATACTACGGATGATGAGGCCGTTGACCGAAATCAGCAGGGTGCTCCCAGTGATCATCGGTATCGCCCAACGCTGTGCTGAAGTGACCGTGGCTGAGCCCCCCTTCTTTGCTTGATCCATTACCTGACTGCTCTGTTGATCTTGCAGGTCAACTGTAAAAGGTTGGCAGCCTCAGTCATCGGTTACTCCAGCGAACATAGGGCAATACAGTGTTCTTGTCAGGAGAATCGACACTGGCTATTAAAGTGACAAAATCCCGTTCCATGCAACCTCAGCCGACAAACCTGTTCCATCAATATGTGTGTCAACAGGGCCTAAAAGAGGCCTGAATTGAAGTCGCTAATGGCCTGTTCGATTTGCTGGCGGGTGTTCATCACGAATGGTCCGTATCGGGCTATGGGTTCATTCAATGGCCGGGCAGCGACCAGGAGAAACCGGGCACCGGTGTCACCGGCGATCACCTCGACACCCCGGCCCTCGCCCAGCACTGCAAGCTGTCGGACGCTGACCTGCCCGCTCTGGCCGTCCGTACCCGGGATGACAACTGTGCCATCGATGACGAAAATGAATGCAGCGTGAGCGGTCGGCAGGGTCTCGAAGAACCGCTGTCCTGGTGGCACCTCGGCGTCTAGGTAGAGAGGGTCGGTGACGACACCATTCACCCGTCCCAGCGTACCCTTGCGGGTGCGCCCGGCGATCACCCGTACCCGGGTACCCTCCGAGCGGGTCTCAACAGGGATATCTTTGGCAGGATACTCATGGTATTTGGGGGCGCACATCTTTTCCGTGCTGGGCAGATTGACCCACAGCTGAAACCCGGCAAGCCGCCCGTGTTCCTGTTCAGGCATTTCAGAATGGACGATGCCTCTGCCGGCCGTCATCCATTGGATACCACCGCTCTCGATGACCCCGCTGTGTCCGGCACTGTCTTCATGGCGCACCGTGCCGGTGAGGAGATAGGTGACTGTTTCAAACCCGCGGTGTGGATGGGATGGAAAGCCAGCGATGTAATCGTCCGGGTTGTCAGATTCAAAAAAATCCAGCAGCAGGAAAGGATCGAGGTGATCCAGGTCGTGGGAGCCGATATAACGTCTGAGGCGTACACCGGCACCATCTGAGGTGGCCTGCCCGCCGGTCACCTCAAAGATGCTGCGCCGATTCAGGTGCTCGTCTTCAATCCCTTGTGTATTAAGCATGTTGGCCTGTGTCTGGCTTGAACTGGTGAATAGGACTGGATTAGACAGGCATCTGGGGGGGCAGGGACGCCCAGAAAACCCGCCGCTGATGGTTCCGGCCATAGTTATAAGGGCAGCACCACGTGTTCACAAGGCCGAATAGCCTATTTCGTATTGAGACAAGATTGGTTAACCTCCCCTCTCCCAGAAGATCGGATGGTCGGTGATGCCGGTCTGCTGGTCTCACCCGAATTTCTGTTTGCGGCGGCGCAGGAGTGCAATGTGTTGAGTTCCGAAAAGGTTTGTTGTCCGGATTATCTCCTGCGGAAGGTGAGAAATCTCAAGCCGGTGAAGACAGCAGTGGTCGGCACGGGTGCACAGGTGGTTCTTGAAGGCGTACGGGATGCTGTTGAAGCCGGCATCATCGAACCGGTTCTGATCGGTGATCCAGATGTCATTTCGGCGTACGCTGATGAAATCGCCTGGAGCACAAAGGACTGTGAGATCGTTGCGGCGGTTGACGAGATCGCAGCTGGCATGACCGGTGCACAACTGGCCCGCAGCGGCGAGGTTGAGATGGTGCTCAAGGGCCATATTCATACCGACGCGTTCATGCGCCCGTTGATCAGCCGAAAGACCGGTCCCCGAAGCCGGCGACGCCTGTCACATGTATTTCACATGACGGTATCTGGTAGTGATGCGGTTCTAATGTTGACTGACTGTGCGGTCAATGTCGCACCTGATGTCAAGGCACGAACTTCAATCATCCACAACGCAGTGGAACTGGCTCACGATCTCGGTAATCCCAGGCCAAAGGTCGCCCTGCTGGCGGCATCCGAGGAAATCAGTCTGGCCATGCCGGTCACCCTTGAGTGCCAGAAAATCATGAATAAGTGTGTTGATCTGGCGCTGGCGGCCGATATCTATGGGCCTCTTGCCCTTGACAATATCGTGTCGCCGGAAGCCGCACGGTTGAAGGGAATCTCCAGTTCCGTCGCCGGCTACGCCGATATTATTCTGGTCCCGACCATCGAGGCTGGCAATGCACTGTTCAAGATGATGGTCTATTTTCTGGGCGCCTGTGCCGCTGGCATCGTGCTCGGTGCCAGTGTGCCTATTTTGCTCACCAGCCGGGCCGATCCTGCAGCTGCACGACTGGCCAGCACCGCCGTTGGGGCGATCGTGGCGAGGACCCGTGAGAGCAGGGCATAGCGGACCATCTTTCCGCTGTTAACTACGGGCACCTTTGCCTGCTGCGCCACCGTCAGTCCTGTTCAGTCTGGTTGTCGAGCAGGTTGTCTTCCGGATCAGGAAGTGAGGTCGTGTTCCAGTTTGTTGCCGCGAAGGTCCAGAATTCATCAGTGGTTCCGATTGGTGAATCTGGTGCAGGCTGGTTTAGGAATTCCCAGGCCGCCAGTAGGGAAGGCACTGGAGCGTTTGCCGAGACTGGTCGTGCCTTGTCCTGCTTACTGAGTTTTCTACCCTGATCATCAAGCACGATTGGCAGGTGTCCATACGCAGGTCGACCGTAGCCCAGCAGGGTCTGGAGATGGATCTGGCGTGGGGTGGAGTGAAGCAGATCTGCACCCCGAACGACATGGGTGATTCGATCCAGGTGATCATCAACGACAACGGCAAGTTGATAGGCGGCAAACCCGTCGGAGCGACGTATCACATAGTCGCCGACATCGAAAGCCAGGTTCTGGCACACCTGGCCGACGAATCGATCGCTGAACTTGATTGACGCCTGATCAGTTTTCAGTCTTACCGTCAGCCTTCGCTCTTCTTGAGGCGGCATTTTCCTGCAGGTTCCGGGATAGATCGGACCCTGTGGACCTTTTCTACCGGCAGCTAGAACGTCCTTGCGGCTGCAATCGCAGTAAAACGCCAGGCCGTCGGACACGAGTTTGCCGATGATCTCTTGATAGATCGATTTGCGCTGTGTCTGGTAGGCGGGTTCACCGTGCCAGCTGAATCCAAATCCCTCAAGTTGGTGCAGAATGGCCTCGGCAGCACCCGGTACTGCTCGTGTCTCGTCGATGTCATCGATCCGGACCTGCCACGTGCCGTCCTGGTGAAGCGCGTCAGCGTAGCTCCCCACCGCGGCCACCAGGGAGCCAAAATGTAGTAGGCCAGTGGGAGATGGTGCGAAGCGACCGACATAGATCGGTCCGGCAGAATCGTCAGCGCGATCAGGCACTTTGGCTTAATCGAACTGTTTGTTCCACCAGGATTGCTCCGCCAAGGCACGGCGTAAGGGGGTGTCCACTCGACTTGGTGCCATCTGGATGTAACGGCGGGCCTCTGATAGGGATTCGCCTTGTAGATCTCGCAGATGGGCTACCGCCGTGGGCACCGAAAACGGCTCGCCAGTAGCTTTCTCGAAATTCCGTTCGCCGTCGGTCCAGGCAGCGCCGTCAAAACTTGAGCACTGCAACCAGCGCCGGACCGTGTCCAGAGTGGTGTTGGATCGGGACCAGCATGTTCCCCTGTTTACATCCAGATAACCGATTTTCTCTATCGCGGCACGTTCCCTGGTGGCGAGATCAGATACCGCGAGCGCTAATGAATCCCGCCGGCTGCGAATGACGCAGGTAGGGCAGTTCTGTCCGTCAATGTGATCGATGACCAGGGCCAGGGCCCGTTTGCGTTTTGCAGACACCAAGGAGAACTCAAGTGGCAGGATGGGGCCTGAATAAAAGTCCCACTCTCCCGTCACCCAAGGTCTTAGATCATCTAAGTCCCAGATCAGGGAGCCAAATCCAATGATAGCGTATACGGGCATATTGGCGTGGTCGTGCCGTGGCTGAGCCACCCCAATGATACGCGAGATAAGAACCGGGCTTGTCAGTCAAGGCAGGCCACCCGCAACCGCACCCGACCAGAGGTTATTCCGGTTGACAGATTATTGGTTGGTGGGCGATACAATAGAGTGCCTCAATGAGAACAGTGCCATGCAGAATGTGTTTTCAACCCGCCACAACGACCTGCCGGATGAGTTACCCCTTTTCCCGCTGACCGGGGCGGTGCTTCTTCCGAACGGCCAGTTGCCTCTCAATATATTCGAGCCACGCTATCTCAACATGGTGCTTGACGCACTTGCAGGCCCGAGGTTGATCGGAATGGTACAACCTCTACCAGGTACGGAAAGCGATTTACCGGAGCTCCACCTGACTGGCTGTGCCGGACGTGTCGTCAGTTTCAATGAAACACGCGACGATCGATTGTTGATTGTTCTGGGCGGCGTCTGTCGGTTCGACATTGTCAAAGAGCTGGATGCCCGCCGCGGGTATCGCCAATCAGTGGTGAACTGGGAGCGGTTTGCACATGATCTGGATCAGGAAAGGGACTTGGACCTGGAGAAGAAAGGTCTACTGGATTCAGTGCGGCGCTATCTTGAGCAACGCAATCTCAGTGTGGAGTGGGAGGTCCTGAAGGACCTAGAGATTCCCGAACTGGTCGACACCCTGGGCTGCAGCCTGCCTTTTTCGCCACGTGAAAAACAGGGTCTGGTGGAGGCGCTGATCCTGCGCGACCGCTATGACCTGGTCAGTGCCTTATGTGAGTTTGGAACGACCTCGCTGGCTGAAGCGAGCCCAAGGCCCCACTAAAATCGATCTGTCAACGTCGTTGTGCAATTTGTATCCTGTTGTTCCTGATCATTGCGGTGTAGGTCTCAAGGTCGATCTCGGCAGGTTCGCCGATGCCAGGCGCATCGTGCCAGCTTTCGGCCTCCGTGGGTATCGCCATCGCTTCCGGTTTCAGTCTTCGCGTACAGGTTCAGGTCGAAGACCGGTCTCGGTGGCCAGAATCTGGTGATCTGACTCTGGCCGGTACCAGCCCAGCGTTTCATGCAACCTGACCACATCGCCAATGATCAGCAGTGTCGGTGGTTGAACGTTCTCGGCAGCTACTCTGGATGGCAGGGTACCAAGTGTCCCGACAATGACTTTCTGATTGCGCGTCGTGCCTTGCTGAATGAGCGCAGCGGGTTTATCAATGCTCGAACCATGCTTGACCAGGGCTTGGCAGACTGACTCCAGGCCCGTCAGGCTCATATAGACGACCACTGTCTGTCTAGGTCGTGAAAGCATTCGCCAATCGAGGTCGATAATCTCACCCTTGAGATGGCCAGTCACGAAAGTGCACGACTGCGCATAGTCCCGATGGGTCAGCGGGATACCGGTATAGGAAGCACAGCCTGAGGCCGCGGTGATCCCGGGAATGACCTGGAATGGGATGTTTTCCCTGACCAGGTCTTCTATTTCTTCACCGCCACGGCCGAAAATAAAAGGATCACCGCCCTTGAGTCGAAGGACCCGCCGGCCCTGTTTGGCCAGATCGACCAGCAGCCGGTTGATGTCCTGCTGAGGTACTCGGTGGTTGGCGCGGGCTTTGCCGACATAGATACGTTCCGCATCGCGTCGGACAAGATCAACGATCTCCGCTGCGACCAGCCGGTCGTAGAGAACGACGTCAGCCTGTTGCATAAGGCGCAAGGCACGAAATGTCAGCAGATCGGGATCGCCAGGACCGGCCCCGACGAGATAGACCTCTCCTTGCTGATAATTGTCTTCCTGCGGATTCTCGATCAGTTCTTTGAGTGCGTTTCGGGCTTCTTCATCCCTACCAGCGAAAACCAGTTCAGCGATGGGTCCTTGGAGTACCTGTTCCCAAAAGGCCCGCCTTAGGCGGGTCGATCTAAAAGTAGCTTTGGCCTTGGTCCGAAACGAGCCTGCGAGGTTGGCAAGGTGGCCATAAGCCGCCGGGATCAGTGTTTCCAGGCGGCTTTTTAGCAGCCTTGAAAGGACAGGTGCAGCACCGCCAGTACCGACCGCAATGAGAACTGGCGAGCGGTCAACAATCGACGGCACGATGAAACTGCACAATTCGGGTTGATCGACTACGTTGACGGGCACACCCTGACGGATAGCGGTTTCCGAGGCCTGTCGATTAACCGCCTTATCGTCGGTTGCGGCGACCACAAGTCGCATTCCTTCGATCTGTTCTGGAACGAACGTGTCTTCGATAAGGGTGAGTGCCTTTTTCGCCGCCAGTGCCCTGATCTTGGCGTTGGCCGATTCTGCTACGACAGTGACCCGGGCACCGGTCTTCAACAGCATCTTGATCTTCCGGTAAGCGATATCGCCACCACCGGTCACCAGACACGGTGCGTTTCGAAGGTGCAGGAAAATCGGCAAATAATTCATCACCCGTTTTCTGCCCTTAGTACCCTGGTAACTCGTCCGGATCAAACCCGGCTCTTTCGTACAGCACCTTCGCCTTGATAGCGTCTTTATCTGTACCCCGTCCCTGCTGGTACATCCGGGCGAGTGCCACCATCGATCCTTCAAGGCCAAGGTCAGCGGCCTGCTGGAAGCAGGCCAGCGCCTTGCGTTCATCCTTAACTGTGCAGTCCCCCTCCAGGTGCATCTGCCCCAGTCCGTGGATCGCCGGGCCGTAAGACTGCCCCGCTGCGCTTGCCATCCACCGGTAAGCGAGCTGTTCATTTCGGACCTGGCCCAGCCCGTTCTGGCACATGATGGCGAGCCGATATTGTGCCGTTGCTTCGCCTGCCTCAGCGTACGGCTTCAACAGCGACCTGGCCTGGCTGAATTGCTTGGCTTCAAAGGCGGCTATACCGCTGCCAAGAGATATCTGAAGATCATCCGGCATTGGGCCGACTATAGATTGTGCTTTTGGCTTTTTCACTACCCATTTGGGTATGGAGAGTAAAGCGTACCGGATTTAGACTGTGACGCTCTGTAATGTTGGTTTGAAGAGAGCACTGATGACAAAGGCTTCTGTTGAACTGGAAATGCGGTCGTATTTACAGCGTATCGCGACGGGCCCGGAACTCAGCAAGGATCTAACTGAAGAGGAGACGTGCCGGGCAGTGTCTGCGATCCTGGACGGGGTGGCGGACGAAGTCCAGTCGGCGATCTTCCTGATCGCGTTGCGAATGAAACGAGAGACCAACGCGGAGAACAGGGGCGGGCTTCGTGCGCTATTGGATCATTCGATTCAGGTCACGTCCAGTATAAATGACGTTGTTCACATCGCTGACCCCTTTGACGGGTTTACCCGTGGGCTACCGGCGGCTCCGTTTCTGCCATCCGTGCTTGCTGCTTGTGGCGTCGCCACGCTCAGTAGCGGAGCAGAGTCTGTCGGACCCAAGTATGGGGCCACGCATCGGCAGGTACTCAGGGCAATTGGCATCAATGTAGAACTTTCACCTGCATCGGCCGCCCGGCAGCTGGAGGCTCCTCGATGCGGATGGGCCTACGTGGATCAGCGTTATACATGTCCCGGTCTGCACGCCCTGGTAGAGCTGCGCACGCGAATCGTGAAGCGCCCCATGCTGACCACGCTGGAAGTGTTGCTGGCACCCGTGCTGGGGCAGGATGCGACCCATCTTGTGACGGGCTATGTTCACAAGTCTTATCCCCCGGTCTACAGCATGTTGGCACGCCAGGCGGGCTATGCGTCGGCGGCAATCGTACGCGGAGTCGAAGGGGGTGTGATCGCTTCGCTGAACCAAACCTCGCGACTGGTTCGTTTCTGCAATCCTGGTGACGATGAAGCGGTACGCCTTGATCCATTCGAGATTGGTCTCGAGTCAGCCAGCCGGGCGGTACCGCTTCCCGATCATCTGCCGAGCGTAGATCTGAATGACGGCATTGGGCTCCGTGTTGATGCCGGAGCCGTAGCGCTGGCTGCAGCCGCAGCAGGCCAGAATGCCCTGCGCGGTCAACCCGGACCGATGTATGACAGTCTAGTGTACGGTGGGGCTGTCATTCTCTGGCATCTGGGACATGTCTCTACTCTGCAAGAGGGCGCGGCAGCCGCCAGAAAGACACTGGATAGTGGTGAGGCCTTGCGCCGCCTGGAGGCTGCCCAACAATAGCTGGCTGGGCTAGGCGGTCCACCTGGCAGCACAATCTTGGATGCTCAGACGCGTTGTCCGGCTGCCGGTATGAGTTGCTGTAATGAGGTGCTTTTTAGGGTTCGTAACCGGTCAAGGTGCGAACCCCGAATGCTGCGGGACAGGTATCTTGTCGTCGTGAGCGGGTTTTTGACGATAGGCGAGATGCCGCCTGAGTGTCATCTAGTATCAGTAATATTATATTAAACTTATATCAAAAATAAGATATACTTATTCAATCTATTTTCCGTGACCGCCACGCTCAAGAGTGCATTGAAGAGGACCGTCGATGCATATCACGATCCGCCAATTGCAGGTTTTCGAAGCCGTGGCACGACATGCGAGTTATACCCGAGCTGCGAAGGGGTTGCACCTGACCCAGCCGGCCGTGTCCATGCAGATCAAGCAGTTGGAAGGTTCCGTCGGTCTGCCCCTTTTTGAACAAATCGGTAAGCGTATCTTCCTAACTCAGGCCGGTGAGGCGATGCTGCGACATGCCCAAACCATCATCGGGCATCTGGCGGCCGCCAGAGAGGAGATGGATGATCTGAAAGGCGTGGATTCGGGACGGTTGAGAATTTCCGTTGCCTCGACTGTTAATTATTTTGCCACGCGTCTTTTGGCCAGGTTTGCACGCCAGCATCCGGGAGTGAAGATCACACTGGATGTTACCAATCGCGAGACGCTGCTGCAGAATCTGGAACGCAATTTACCGGACGTGGTGTTGATGGGCGCGCCTCCTAAGGGTCTGGACCTTCAGGCAGACGCCTTCATGGACAATCCACTCATTATGATAGCGCCACCCGATCACCGCTTTGCAAAACGGCGGACGATCGCATTGGGAAATCTCGATACCGAGACTTTCGTGGTTCGGGAATCGGGATCGGGTACTCGAATTGCGATGGAACGCTTCTTCAACCTCAAAGCGTTTGAACCCTACGCGACCATCGAGATGACCGATAATGAAGCGATAAAACAGAGCGTCGAAGCTGGTCTGGGTCTGGCGATTGTGTCAATTCACACGGTCGAGCTAGAGCTCGCAGCCAAGCGGTTGATCAAGCTGAATATCAAGGGGATGCCGATCATGCGACGCTGGTATGTCGGGCACCGGCGGGGCAAGCGCCTGTCACCGACTGCCCAGGCCTTCAGGCAGTTTGTCATTGATGAAGGCGCGCGGCAGGCCGTCAGCTGAGATTGTCGTAGAGCTTTAGTGCTTGTCTAGCCGTTGGATTTTCTCGGGGCCGGTGAAACGGCAGTGCGCGAGTGGTCTGCACAGTCCTATTTTTTGCAGCAAAGCCCACCTACAATGCCATCATGAACATACTGAGAACCTGCTTGACGGTATCGCAAAACGAGCCCCGTGAAAAGCTGGGCATAATGCGCCTTCATTAAAGGGTCGTTTTCCATGGCTGACAGAAGACTTCAGGTTTTTACCACGGTAGCGCAGTTGTTGAGCTTTACCAAGGCAGCGGAGACCCTGCACATGACGCAGCCGGCAGTGACGTTTCAGATCCGGCAGCTGGAGGAATATTTCAATACGCGTTTGTTCGATCGGGCCCACAACCGGATCACGCTCACGACGGCTGGGAAACTGGTGAAGTCCTATGGTGACAGGATCATCTCCGAGTATCGCGAGATGGACAACGAGATTAGAAAACTGACCGGTGATGTGCTCGGCCCTCTGGTCATCGGTGCCAGTACGACAATCGGTGAATACGTGATTCCCGGCGTGCTGGGTGAATATCAGGCGAGGTTCCCACAGGTCACGGTAAGACTTTACGTCGCCAACACCATGGGTGTGATCCACATGGTGGAGAGCAACGAGATCGATATCGGTATTGTGGAGGGCCCGGTCGGCAACAAGAACCTGGTGACCGAGGTCTGCTGGACCGATGAACTGGTGCTGGTGACGCCGCCCGAGCATCCGCTTGCCGGCGATACTACAGTTGAACCCCAGAAGATCATGGATTATCCGTTTATCAGCCGCGAGGAAGGTTCGGGTACACGTGAGGTGATCAGTAATTACCTCCGGAATCACGAATTGGCGTTCTCGGCGATCGACCTGGCCATGGAGTTCGGCAGTCCCGAGTCGATCAAGAGAGCCGTTGCAGCCGGTCTCGGCATCTCAGTGCTCTCTGTGGCGACCCTGGATAAGGAACTCAGTCTGAACCTGCTGGCCAAGACCAGCTTGAACCCTGCGCTGACCCGCCCATTTTCCATTGTCTATCAGCGTCAGAAATTTCGTCTGCGTGCAATGGAGGAGTTTCTCCTGTTTATCCAGGAACACTGTGAAAGAATCAGCTCCGAAAGTTGATTCGGATCGCTGGTCGGAGTTTTCCGTCCGTGATCGATCGATAGTGCGGGTCTGAAGCGGGGGCGCCATCGGTGCGGGATAAAGATGAGGCGAAGTTGCTCGAGTCCTTCCGGTCGATGAGTCCTAGGGCGCGTCACAGCCTGGCGGATTTTGCGAGTTTCTTGGCAATCCAGGAGCCTGGAGCAGTCGAGGAGATAGGGCGCGATCCGATCCCGCTGCCTCGTCCCGAGAATGAATCAGTGATTGCAGCGATACGTCGACTTGCGAGAACTTATCCGATGCTGGACAAAGACAGCGTATTTTCTACTGCCGCTTCACTGCTGACCCAGCAGGTCATGGGTCAGCGGGAGCACAAAGAGGCCATCGACGAGTTGGAGGAAGTCTTCCGGTCCCGTTATGAGGAGTTGACGGGCAGCAAGTGACTGCTTCGTTCGGAATCGGCCGGCGGACCCCGACCCTGTGCCAGCATCAAAAAGAGCCCCGGGTTTTCCAGGATTGAGCGCGACTGCTCTTTGATCTATCTTTTGGAGCGATGCAGGAGTCTGATCATCCGACCCCTGCATTGTCTACCGACTCGGATCATGAAACAATCGTCGCTATCAGGCAGTAGCAGGAAAACCGTCAACCATGCGAGATTTAGGACATAGGTCGATAGACAGCGATGGCTATCGTCCCAATGTGGGTATCATCCTGTGTAACGGAGATGGCCAGGTTCTGTGGGCCCGGCGTCGGCGACACGACGGCTGGCAGTTCCCGCAAGGTGGTGTTGAGAAGGGTGAGTCGATCATAGATGCTGTTTACCGTGAGCTCTACGAAGAGGTAGGGCTGTTGCCGGCCCATGTCGAGGTCATCGGCTGCACTCAGCAATGGCTCCGATATGACGTACCACGCACCTACGTCCGCTCAAGTGGTATTTCCTTTCGCGGTCAGAAGCAGATGTGGTACCTGTTACGAATGCTGGCAGATGACACCGAGGTCTGTCTCGATCACAGCGAGCAGCCCGAATTTGATAAGTGGCGGTGGGTCGATTACTGGTTGCCACTCGAGCAGATCGTACCGTTCAAGCGAACGGTCTACCGCCGGGCTTTGACCGAACTGGAGTCAATGCTTGTACGGCCGGGCGCGAGTACCTGAAAGACCGCCTCCTCAAGAAATCTGAGACTGGTTTTCACTTTGGGTTAACGAGGATTATCGATGCGAGTCTGCCGCGGTTGAATTCGAAGTAGATACCATGTTCTGGATAAGCCAGCGTGTCGTTCGAATCAGTGTTGTCACCAAGGCCTCGGTAGAGCAGAGCGACCTGGTGTAAAGGCATCCCGAAGTGGGCGCCACGCAGGGTTCGGTAGGATGAGGCGGGGCCGCCGATCACAGTAATCTTTTTGACTGTTTCGAGAGCTGAAACGATTATCTGAGTATCGCGTTCCGCCTGGTAGATCAGCTGCTGTTGTGGGGCATCACTGCCCACAAACTGGATAGTGATCGGTGCGCCCCATCTGTCCAGAACCGCTGTGAGTTTGTCACCGATACGCACCTGTTTCAGACCGATGCCGGCATGCAGAAAGAAATCCTGCGCCAGATATCTACCCAGAACCCGTGCAGTTCCGGTGTTTCCGTCGGCATCTGCGGAGTTGATGCCAAGCAGATTAGCACTGCTGAGTACAGCCAGGGTTAACAATCGGTGAAATCCTCGTGTCATTGTGTCAGTATAGATCGGGATGATTGAAGTCGTGACGGTGGATATTACGACGCTGGATGTATCAGCGGTTGTCAACGCAGCGAATTCGACCCTCCTCGGCGGTGGCGGTGTAGACGGGGCGATTCACCGGGCTGCCGGCCCCAGATTGCAGGCCCACTGCCGGACTCTGGGCGGCTGTCCAGTCGGCCAGGCCCGGATGACTCCGGGGTTCGGGCTGCGCGCGCCTTGGATCATCCACACCGTCGGGCCCGTCTGGCAGGGAGGCTCACAAGGCGAAGCAGACCTGTTGCAGGCCTGCTACACGAACTCTTTTGAACTGGCAGTAGCCAAAGGCCTGGACTCGATCGCATTTCCCGGGATTAGCACTGGCGCTTACGGTTACCCGGTCGAACAAGCCGCAGTTCTAGCCCTTGAAACGATGCAGTTGTACCGATTTAAGGTGCCCCGAATTGTGGCCTGTTGTTTCAGTGATCGCGACGCCAGGGTCTACGGCAAGCTGTTGTCGGGTTCAACAGTCTGAGCGTCACCTCCGTGATCAGGTTCTGTTCCGCGAATTCTCTGCAGCAGTGCACTGGTAGAGCGCTCGTGGCGTATCGGTATCGAATGAGCTTGCCCGCCATATTTTTCAACCAGCTGGGCGCCCACGATTTGATCAGCCGGCCAGTCGCCACCCTTTACCAGGTGGTCTGGCCGAACTTGGCGGATAAGTTCAATCGGAGTCGCCTCTTCAAAGCCCATCACCAGGTCGACGAAGCCCAGCGCAGCCAGTAATGCCATGCGGTCGTCGAGTGGGTTAATCGGCCGGTTCCCCTCCTTGCCCAGTTGGGTGACAGAAGCATCACTGTTTACGGCCACGAAAAGTGTTCTACCGAGTGCCGCTGCTTCTTCCAGGTAGGCGACATGACCGCGGTGCAGGATGTCGAAGCATCCATTAGTGAAAACCAGTGGTCTGGGCGCTGCTCGAAGCCGTCGATGCAATTGCTCGTCGGTCGACAGGATCTTATCGGTCGTGTTCAACGATAAGACGGCTGGCCAGCCGTAGCCTGCCGGTCTGTTATATGTACTCGAAGACCTTGATGACCCGAACGACACCCGGGACCGTCCGTACAATGTCGACCGCTGCTGCTGCTTCAGCTCTGGTGACCAGACCCATCAGGTAGACGTTGGCCCGCTCGGTCACTATCTTGAGTTTCGTAGCATCCAGTGTTCCGGACGCTGCTACCGCAGTTTTAACACGTGCGGTCAGCCAGCTATCATTGGCACGGCTGGTCATGTTGGTTCTGCCAGCCAGTTCGATCCGATTGATCACCTGGCGAGTATGATTGTGTGATTTTGCGATATCCAAAATGGTATCAATATTGCGTTGGCTGGGCACTTCCCCGGTCAGTAGAACGACACCGTTCCAAATCGTCACACTGACGTTTTCATCATCGATGTCCTTGTCCTTTGCGACCGCCCTGCGGATATCCACCTCTGCCTTGTTGTCATCCCAGTACGTTCGGGCTTCCCGCCGGTCGCGAACGACATCTATGGTCAGTACTGTGGCGGCAGTCACCAGAGCAATCCCGCAACCACCGGTAGAGAGTACGACGGTCACGAGCAGGACAGGAATCAGGACAGACCCGGAGAATCGACGTATTAGATCAGTCATAGCTGGAATTCGCCTGTTATGTGAAGATCAATGAGGTCACAGATCGAATGGATGATTATAGCGTGAGCCTCTTGGATTCGGGCGGTTGAATCAGATGGGATGCGTAACTCGATGTCGGTTTCACGGAGTAGTCCGGCGAGGGCACCGCCACCACGGCCGGTGAGGGCAACGACATCCAGCCCGATGCCGGCAGCTGCTTTTACGGCTTCGAGAATGTTCGGTGAATTCCCGGAAGTGGTGATGGTAATCAACAGGTCACCGGGCCTGCCCAGGGCATTGATCTGTCTTGAGAATATCTGATCGAAGGCATAATCATTTGCGGTGGCTGTGATGGTTGCAGTATCTGCCGACAGCGCGATGGCGGCCAGGGGTGGTCGTTCTCGTTGGTAGCGGCACAATAGTTCCGCTGAAAAGTGCAGGGCATCAGCAGCGGACCCACCATTACCGCAGATCAGGGTCTTTCCCTGTCGGCCATGCGTTGTGACCACCCGCTGGGCGGCTTGTAGAATCTCTGCCCCAATTGCCGCCGAGGTATCGAGGGCCGTCGAAGCACTGCTTTCAAACTGCTGTCGGATTCGTTGTTCCAGATCCATGAACTATACCTGTCGTCTAGATTCTGTTGGGCAGCGTGCCAGACCAGTGGCTTTCCCAGGTATTTAACTGTAGCAGGCTAGTGACCTGCGCCATAGTCCCCTGCGTCAGGTCCTGGCCGGACCGCTGGCCCCACACGTCCTACCTCGGGCCGGCAAGTGGATCAGAATGCGTTACGGATCCAGTTATTTTTTGTTGCGCCCCGACGCCCTGTGATGGAAAAAACATCAAAGCGGCACGGGTTGTTTCTTGACGCCGGATGGTGCTGCAAGTAATGCTCGGCCACGCGGCGAAGTTTCTGCTGTTTGTTCTTGTCGAGAGTTTCTTCCGGTCGTCCGAATGTAGTTCTGGTTCGTTGCCTGACCTCAATGAAAACCAGCATGCTTCCATCGCGCATGATCAGATCGATCTCGCCAGCACGGATGTTGTAGTTGCGGCAAACGAGTTTCATACCCTGGCGTTGAAGATAGTCGCAGGCCGTATCTTCAGACCAGTGGGCGCGATTTTCAGTTGACATCAGAAGCTCCAGAGGTGTCGGTTCAGTCGTCACCGGAGATGGCAGCTCGAGGTAGCAAAGTGACCTTGCCATCCTCGAATGTGGCCCAGCTGATGGCGCGCAGTACACGGCCGGATTCATCGATTCGGATCACCCCAGTAGCACCATGGTGGCTTTGGTCCAGGTTGCCCCGCAATCGGTTAATCATGTGGACAAGAGAGTAAGCGTCGATCCCCAGTGCGAACAATCGATCAAGCGGTGTCTGGCGGTACGGTTCACGCTGCAAAGCGAAGGTATTGGAATTCGCGTAACGACCGGTATTCACCAGCAACCAGGGAATATCTCCGAAGATCACGCCTTGTAGGTCCAGGTTGGCGACAGGATCGGGCCTGCCGGAAAAAATACGGCTGCTGGAATACACCGGTAGGTCATGAGCTTGGAGATAGTCAATCTGTGGCTTCAACAGTCTGGCCTGCGCGGGGCCTGCGAACATCAGCAGAACATCGAGATCCTGGCGGCGGCGCGGAATAAAGCGGATTCTGGTCTCTCGGCCGATAGTGTCCTGCAGTGCGTTGCCTCTGGCCAGGCTGTGGTCGATGTCCAAAAGTCGTTTAAGGACTCTGGAGTGATCACTGGCCGATTCAAAGTAGGGGCCCTGGGCTACGATGGTGCCGCCCATTTTTTTCCAGTGACGTGTCGCTGCCTGGATCATGCGCCGCCCCCACACTGAGTCCGGGTAGAGTATTGCGGCCCGGCGGAAACCGGCGCGGTAGGCACGCCTGACAACGGCGAACGCCTCATCTTCCGGTGACAGGGAAAACCCAAGAGCCTGATCTGCCGGGAGGCCTTCGGCTGTGCCCAGGACCAGCGTTGGAACAGGCAGAGTATCGAGTTCGGAAAGCGCAGCGATCGCGTTCTTTCCCAGAGGGCCTATGACCATTTCGGCGCCGTCGTCAATCGCCCGCTGGTAGTAGGCGCGGACCAACTCGGTCCGGTCACCGAAATCGTAAATCCTGACCTCTGGTGCAGTGGGGTTAGTGTCGATCTGCCGCATCGACAAAAAGCCATCCCTGACGGCTTTAGCGGCATCCGCGTAGACTGAAGACAGGGGTAACAGCAGTGCCAGTTGCCTCGGTGCTGGTCCGGCCGGGGTCTGATCCGCCATCAATCTCGCCGGGATATAACGGTTGGCCGGGTGATTGACATGGACTCGTTGCCACCTGCCAAGTGCCCTGGCAAGGCCATAGGTATTCCACCCATGCTCGACGATCAGCAAGGCGAGCTCCGCCCAGCCGGCCATCGTTGGCGTTGTGGTATCCCTCGCCAGATGCCCGAGCTCTGCAGTTGGCATCGATTTCAGGTGATGCAAAAACATTGGATAAACCGAGTCCAGATCGTGGCGGATGACCAGGATCTCGAGCTGTCTAGCAGACTCAAGCGCTCGGGCAAACTCCTCCAGCTGAAGGTAAGCTACGGTCTCAAAGAAAAGGCCCTCAGCCTGCTGTGCTGGCTTCATGGTTTGATTTTTATGCCGATCGAGTACTGCAAGTGCTGTGTGTGGATGGCCGGACTGGAGGGCCACTCGACTCTGCAACAGATCCAGGTCGAAAACCTGGCTATGATTCAGGGTAGGTTGTTGGACCAACTGAAGTACTGAAGTGGCGATCTCGCTGTGCCCGTGATCTAGAAACCGTTCGGCAGAGGCTAGCAATGGGCTTTGCGCCTGAGCACCACTGAGGGTCTGCGATTGCCAGAGAAGATCCCAGCCGGTCTGATCAGAATCAGCTGTGGTTAGTACCGTGCTCGTCTGCTGTTCCAGGACTATGGCTTGGCCCGGTTCTGAAGTGCCTGGCAGCGGGGTTCCAGATGAACTGTTGCCGGACCCGGCGCAACCGCTGGTCGCAATTATGACGCTGGCAGCCAGGAGAAACAGCTTGTGCCGGTCATCGAAGCCTGCCTGAAACATCGATTCAGTATAGCGGATACACTTTGACCAACACTCCGGTGAGAGATAATGCAGCTGCCCGGTGAATATGATTGCGGCGAGACAGGATCGACAGAAGTGAGCAGGCCAGAGCCAGGAACGCTGTACGTCGTCGCCACACCGATTGGGAACTTGGGCGACCTGACTATGCGTGCCGCTGAAATTCTGGACGCGGTCGACCTAATCGCTGCCGAGGACACACGGCACACGAAAATCCTTCTCAATCACATTGGTGTTTCGACCCGACTGGTCTCACTGCACCAGTTCAATGAGCGAAAGCGTTGCGAGGCGATCATCGGCCGGCTTCAGCAAGGTGAAAATGTTGCTCTGGTGAGCGATGCGGGTACACCACTGATCAGCGATCCGGGAAACATTTTGGTTGCCGAAAGCCTCGCTCAGGATCTCCCCGTTCGAACCGTTCCAGGAGCAAGCGCTGTGACAGCTGCCCTTTCAGTTTGCGGCTTGCCGGTCGATAGGTTTGTGTTCGAAGGTTTTCTGCCCGCGAAGCGGGCTGCCCGACGCGTCCGGTTGCAGCGATTGGCCGATGAGCCCCGCAGCATGGTTTTCTTTGAGTCACCACGGCGCTTGCCGGCGATGCTCAAGGACGTTCAGACCGAAGTCGGAGGGTCTAGGCGAATCTCAGTGCTGCGGGAGCTGACCAAGCGTTTTGAGAGCATGATTGATGGCACTGCAGATGACGTGATTCTTGAGATCAACAGCGATAGCTATCAGCTGCGTGGAGAAGTAGTGGTGATTCTAGAGGGCTGCAGGAACCCGGACTCGGAGACGATGATCAGACCGGATCAACTTCTTCGAGTACTCGGTGATTACCTGCCGCCAGCCGCCGCTGCGCAGGCTGCTGTTCGGCTTCTCGGTGGGCGGAAAAACGATTATTACAGCAAGCTCCTTGAGCTGGCTGCCCATGACAAGCGCGCAATCTGACTTGCCATATTCGTTCCCGGGTAATATGGTCTTACTGGGAGTCGGCCGGGCAGCCGCGGTTGCGTTTCTGCGAGCGTCCTAAAAGGACGCCCCGCGGTGCGTAGCGGAGGAAAGTCCGGGCTCCACAGGACAGGGTGCCAGATAACGTCTGGACGGTGCGAACCGATGGAAAGTGCCACAGAAAACATACCGCCCAACTGGTCCACCAGTGGGTAAGGGTGAAAAGGTGCGGTAAGAGCGCACCGCGTTCGTGGTAACACGAACGGCAGGGTAAACCCCACCCGGAGCAAGACCAAATAGGAATCCTATGGTGTGGTCCGCACTGGATTCGGGTAGGTCGCTTGAGTCGCGCGGTGACGCGCGTCCCAGATGAATGGTTGCCTTTGACAGAACCCGGCTTACAGGCCGGCTCCCATCTTTCTCAGCGGCAAGCCTATCGCATAGGTTCGACTGATTACGTTCTTTCTGATCGGCCCAACCCGTCCACGACTAAGCGTAAGTGGAGCGACTCATTGGGCCCCGCGGTGAGATTTTTCCTTCTCACCGGCAAATTGTCCTTTTTCTCGAGAAGACTTTGCCGATAACCCTCTGTTTTTTTTAACTTACAGGGTTGACAGGATTCAATTGAGGGCCCATAGTGTCGATTAGTGGGTAATTGTGGAGAAAATGGGTATAACGAGACTCGAATTATGTCGGAAAACCAGTGCAATTCGACCTCGTTTCGTGCCTCAAAGGGGCGCCGAATAACGTTCGATTTCAAGCCGTGGATGGCGGCCTATCCATCCATCCTCATCCTCCTTTGGTGATTTCCCGGCCCCGCCAGGGGCCGGGAGTTCTTTCACCGATGGGGTGGTGTGGTCGGTACGGGTCTGGGCGCTGACCAGTTTTCGGCTAAAAAAGGTATAGCAAGGTATTGACTGACGATGTTCCGGGGCGCGAGTACTCTCAACATGGACCAGAAGGGTCGCTTTGCGGTGCCGGCGAAGTATCGCGAGGAACTGACTGAACGTTGTGCCGGGCAGTTCATTCTGACTGTCAATGTGATCAACACCGGTGATCGCTGTCTGTGGCTTTATCCTCAGGACGAATGGGAGAACGTCGAGAGAAAAGTCGTTCAGTTACCAAGTTTTGACGGAAGAGCCCAGGCACTGAAACGCCTGTTGATCGGATACGCGACCGATTGTGATCTTTCCAGTGCCGGGCGGGTGCGAGTGTCGGCGCCGCTGCGCGAATTTGCAGGCCTTGAGAAGCGGATCGTTCTTATCGGGCAGGGCAACAAATTTGAGATATGGGATGAAGCCGTCTGGCAAATGAAATTACCCGACTGGTTGTCGCAGCCTGAGGACCGACAGCTTTCAATTGAACTCGAGTCGCTCTCTTTGTAGGTGACTGAACGGCTCATGTCAGCCTGCGGACACGTGCCGGTGATGACGAGAGAAGTCGTGCAGGCGCTTAACGTCCGAACTGACGGCACATACGTCGACGCGACCTTTGGTCGGGGTGGTCACACCAGAGCTATCCTGAGCCGGCTGGGCCCCAGCGGCCGTGTCCTTGCTATTGACCGTGATCCCGATGCCTGTCAGTACGCTATGGAGTATTGTTCCACTGAAAGTCGGCTCACGTTCGTACAGGCGCCATTTTCGGATTTGTTCGAGATTGTTCAATCCCGTGGACTGTTGCGGAGGGTGACGGGTGTGGTCCTCGATCTGGGCGTTTCTTCTCCTCAGTTGGATGAGAGTGAGCGTGGTTTCAGTTTCATGGGCGATGGTCCGCTGGACATGCGAATGGACCCATCGCAGGGTCAGCCAGCAGCACAGTGGTTGAAGGACGTCAAGGAAATAGAACTCTATCGGGTCCTGCGTGACCTTGGCGAAGAGCGCTTCGCCCGGCGGGTCGCCCGGGCCGTGATCCAGGAACGTAACGTACGACCACTGACTCGCACGACCGAACTGGCGCAACTGGTCTCCCGTACAGTGCCGGGCAGAGAACCCGGCAAGCATCCTGCCACCCGTACGTTTCAGGCTCTGCGGATGAAGGTCAACGGGGAGCTTGACCAGTTACAGTCCGTGTTGCCTCAGGTGCTGGATATCCTAGAGACCCGAGGCCGGTTGGTGGTGATCAGCTTTCACTCACTGGAAGATCACATTGTCAAGCACTTCATGCGGCGGGCCGCCAAAGGCGATTACTACCCTCCAGAACTGCCGGTCACCCACGATCAGATCGTTCCAGAACTGAAACTCGTGTCCAGGCCCATGCGGCCCGGCGCCCAGGAGGTCCAGCGCAATTCACGGGCCCGGAGTGCCGTCTTGAGAACAGCAGAGAAGATCAGCGGAACAAGGCCGTGAGACTAATCATCATTGCGGCTCTTGCGGTGACCTGTAGTGCCTTTGGTGTGGTTCTGGTTCGTTATGAAAACCGCCAAGTCTATCTTGATGTACGCCAAGCTGAAGTCCAACGAGATCGACTGAACGAGGAATGGGGCAAATTGCAACTTGAATCTGCCACCTGGTCGCTACACAGCCTGGTTGCATTGGAGGCCCGGCGGGAACTAGAGATGCTGCCTCCCCCGCCGGGTGATATTGTGGTCGTGAGACTGGAGGCTTCCCGTTGACAGGTGCGCTAACACCGAAATTGAAGTTCTATCCTGGTCGCCACTGGTTTGTTTTCGGCTTGATGGCAGTGAGTCTGGCGCTTCTTCTGGTACGCGCGTTCCAGGTGCAGATCCTCGAGAGCGGGAACCTGCAGCGCCAAGGCGAGATCAGACAATTGAGAACCTACCCGGTCAAGCCTGTCAGGGGCGTGATTGAGGATCGTCAGGGGGAGATCCTGGCGGTGAGTACGCCACTGGATGCTATCACCGCAGATCCCAGGGAGTTGCGCAAGGTCCAAGAAGACTGGCCGCGGCTTGCCAATGCATTGAAGATGTCAGTCAGCCAGATCAGCAGTCGCCTGGATCGGTATGCCGAAAAGAAATTTGTTTACCTGCGCCGGCATCTACCACCCCAGGAAGCCGATCAGATCGAGAAACTCGGTGTGCGTGGGGTCGCGTCCCAGCGGGAGTACGGTCGCTACTATCCGGCTGGCTCAATTACAGGACACATCGTCGGATTCACCGATGTCGATGACCAGGGACAGGAAGGCGTGGAACGGTCATTTGACAGTCATCTGTCCGGTGTTGAAGGTTACAAACGGGTGCTTATTGATGCTCGGCATCGTGTTGTTGGTGATGTCGAAAGTATTCGCCAAGTTCATCATGGCCGTCAGCTGCGCTTGAGCTTGGACCTTCGAATCCAGGCTGCGGCTCGCAGGCATTTGCGAGCCGCTGTGCAGGCAAACCAGGCAGCTGGGGGCTCTGCCGTGATGCTGGATTCACGGAGCGGCGAGGTGCTGGCAATGGTGAATATGCCAGATTTCAATCCTAACGATCGTGGCGACCTCAGCGGGGAACGGTTTCGTAACCGTGCTGTAACCGACCTGTTCGAGCCTGGTTCCACGATCAAGCCTTTCACCCTCTCAATGGCCCTTGCGAAAGGGGTATTTAGTCCGGACAGCAAAGTGATGACCAGCCCCGGTGTTCACTATGTCGGTGGCAGACCGATCCGAGATATACGTGACTATGGCGAACTGAGTGTTGCAGAACTCTTGATCAGATCGAGCAATGTTGGGACCGCAAAAGTAGCGATGGAACTGGCGCCGGAAGAGTTATACAACACATTGAACGCGGTCGGGTTTGGGCGACTGACCGGGGTAGAACTACCAGGTGAACAGTCGGGTCGTTTGCTGAAAAGAGAACGCTGGCGGCCAGTGGATCACGCCTGGTTGTCTTTCGGCTACGGCCTCTCATCGACCCCGCTACAACTGGCCCGGGCGTACAGTGTTCTCGCCAATGGGGGCCTGCTGCGGCCGGTGACGATCCGTATGGGAAACAGAACCGAAACAGGCACTCGTGTTCTGCCAGCAGACGTGGTTCGTGAGATCAATGCCATCCTTGAGCGGGTGGTGACCGAAGGCACCGCTAAACGTGCAGCGGTGCCGCATTACCGGGTCGCTGGAAAGACAGGAACTGTTCACAAGATCGACCCCGATGGTGGATACCAGAAGGACAGGTACCAGTCACTATTTGCCGGTTTCGCCCCGGTCTCCGATCCTCGATTGGTGTTGGTCGTAATGATTGATGACCCAAGAGGTGACCAGCACTACGGTGGAGAAGTTGCGGCCCCTGCCTTCAGCGGCATCATGGCAGATGCGCTCAGGCTGCATGCCGTGGTGCCAGATGCGCCAGCAAAACTTACTCAGGATACCGCTCGCCTCGGCGTTCCGGACTCAGACGCATGACTATGATGGAATTGAGTTCGGTACGGGTACTGGGGCAGCTGCTCGAGGGTGTGACAGAGGTTATGGACGCTGAAGATCTAGAGGTCTCCAGTCTGACGCTTGACAGCCGGTCAGTGTTACCCGGCGGGGTTTTTGTCGGCCTGCCAGGATCTCGACAAGACGGTCGCAGTTACATTGAGGAGGCGGTTCAGGCCGGCGCGTCAGCTGTGTTGTATGAATCCCGGGGCTGGCCCGTACAGGACTATGGTGTGCCGAGCTTCCCAGTCGAAGACCTGCGTCAGCACATCGGTCGCATTGCCAGTCGCTTCTATGGATTTCCGTCCCACCCACTTTGCGTCATTGGCTTTACCGGCACCAATGGTAAGACGACCTGTGCTGGGTTGCTGGCCCAGGCGCTGAAGTGCCTCGGACGGCGCAGCGCCTTCATCGGGACGGTCGGGGTCGGTTTGATCGATGACCTTCAGCCACAGTCGTTGACTACCCCGGATGTCGTCAGTCTTCATGCACATCTCGCCCAGTTACTTGAACAAGGTGCTGATAGCGTTTGTGTCGAAGTTTCTTCTCATGCGCTCGATCAGGGCAGGGTCGATGCGATCGATTTTGACACAGCGGTATTTACGAATCTTAGTCGCGACCATCTCGACTATCACGCCAGCATCGATGAGTATGCAGCTGCTAAGCTTCTGTTGTTCCGGAGTGGTGGCCTGCGCACAGCAGTAATCAATTCAGACGACCCATGGGGGGCTGAGTTCGCGCTGGCGGGCCTGTCTGCCAAGGTCTGGACCTACGGAAATGACGGCAGCGCTGATGTCTATCCGCTTAAAGCGACAGCGCTGCCTGACGGATATCGCCTGCAACTTGCCTCACCGTCAGGCGTTGTCAGTTTCCGGACTGCGCTACTCGGCCAGTTCAACGTCATCAATTCGATCGCAGTGGTGAGTACTCTGCTGGCGCTTGAATACTCCCCCGAAGAGATCCAGCCAGTAATGCCTCGGTTGCGTCCCGTACGTGGGCGAATGGAACTGGTGGATCACCGAAAGGAGGCGCCCAAAATGATTGTCGATTTTGCCCACACTCCAGCAGCGCTCGAACAGGCGCTGGCTGCATCACGAGGTCATACACCAGGCGAGTTGTGGTGTGTGTTTGGTTGCGGCGGCGATCGCGATCGTGGAAAGCGGCCTTTGATGGGGGCCGTGGCAGAGCGTTCGGCCGATCATGTCGTATTGACCAGTGACAACTCCCGTAGTGAGAAGCCTTTGCAGATTCTTGATCAGATCCAATCTGGTATGGCTGCAGGTCCAAGGGCGGTGGTCGTTGACCGGAAGGAGGCAATTCGCTTTGCCCTCAATAACGCCGGTGATAACGATCTTGTTCTCATTGCAGGGAAGGGTCACGAGACAGAGCAGGTGACCGATTCAGTCGCTGAGCCGTTCAGTGACCAGGACACAATCAGGCAACTTCTGGAGGAACATGGGTGATGAATCTACTGACCGCTGCCTCAGCCGTTGATGGGCGAATTATTGGTGACGATGTCAACTTCGATAACGTCGCAACGGATAGTCGCCAACTCAATGGTGGTGAACTGTTTGTCGCGCTGAAAGGGGACAATTACGATGGACACGATTTTGCACTACAGGCAAAGGGTTGCGGCGCTGTTGCAGCCATGACGAGCCATGAACTGGCTCTCGACATGCCGACGCTGGTTGTCAGTGATACGACCGTGTCGTTGGGAAAGCTGGCTGCGCACTGGCGAGACCAGTTCGAGTTGCCAGTTGTAGCTGTCACTGGCAGTAACGGAAAGACGACCGTGCGTGAAATGATCACTTTGATTCTCCAACAAGCCGGGCCAGTTCTTGCTCCTGAAAAAAACTTCAATAATCAGATTGGCATGCCAGTCACCTTGTTGCGACTCCGAGCCGAGCACAGTTTCGCGGTCTTGGAACTTGGTATGAACCAGGTGGGAGAGATCGATTACCTCGCCCGCATAGCCAGGCCCAGTGTTGCTGTGATTACCAACGCAGCTTCAGCACATCTTGAAGGGCTGCGCGACCTTACCGGAGTTGCTCGTGCGAAAGCGGAAATTCTGGGTGGGCTGGAACGCAGCGGTGCAGTGATGATCAATGCGGACGACCGTTTTGCAGCGTACTGGTTGGCTCGGGCCCGTCATTTTCGCAGCGTCACTTTCGGGCTCGATAATCATGCTGACGTGATGGGAGATGTGACTTCCGTTGATGGGAAAATGCTTGTGGAAGTCAGACTGCCAGACGACAGAGTGGAAATCATGCTTGGTCTGCTGGGGCGGCACAACGCTCGAAATGCACTGGCAGCAGCAGCAGCAGCCTGGTCTGTGGGTTGTACTACTGAGCAGATCCGTACCGGGTTGGAGAAAATGAAGCCAGTCCATCGAAGGTTGGAACAGATGTCCACACCATGCGGTGCCCGACTGATCGACGACACATACAACGCGAACCCGGCGTCTGTGCAGGCCGCCATCAGTGTGCTGGCTGCCCGCTCCGGTTCAAGGATGCTGGTACTCGGCGACATGGCCGAACTCGGTAAGGACGCTCGGAACTTCCACCAGGCTGCGGGCCGGCATGCCCGAGAGGCGGGTATTGAACACTTGCTCACCACCGGTGACCTTGCCCGCAGTGCTGCTGAAGAATTTGGCTCTACAGCTTGTCATTTCGAAGAGCAGGAGGGTCTTATCGCTGCACTGCGCGAACTCCTTGCTCCAGAGTTGACGGTCCTGGTCAAGGGTTCGCTCAGTTCGCACATGGAGAATGTTGTGGATGCGTTGACGCAACCAAGAGCCGCATAAGCCTCATGCTGAAAGCGTTTTTCGAGCTTCTGGCTGTCGATTACAGCGGCTTTAACGTCTTTCGCTACCTGACGTTTCGGGCCATCTGTGGCATTTTGACGGCACTGGTGATGAGTTTCGTGATCGGGCCGGTTGTCATCCGCAAACTGAATGATCTCAGAATCAGTGAGACCATTCGCGAGGATGGTCCTTCGAGCCACCTGCCCAAATCCGGTACACCGACCATGGGGGGTGTATTGATCTTGGCGGCCACGACCATTGGGACGTTGCTGTGGTCCGATCTTGGAAATCGTTTCGTCTGGATCACGCTGCTGACCTGCATAGGCTTCGGCCTGATTGGCTGGGTAGATGATCGCGGCAAGCTGATTGACGATAACGGCCGCGGCATGAACAAACGTAGAAAATTTGTCTGGCAAAGTATCGTGGGAGTAGCGGCGGCCTGTTGCCTTTACTACTCCGCCCAGAGCCCGGTCGAGAACCAGCTGATTGTGCCGTTGTTCAAGGAGGTGGCGGTAGATCTGGGAATCGGCTACCTGTTGCTGGCGTGGTTCGTGATTGTCGGCAGCAGCAATGCGGTGAACCTGACCGACGGTCTGGATGGCTTAGCGATACTGCCAAGCGTATTGGTAGCCGGAGGGCTGGGGATATTTGCCTATCTTACTGGCCACTCTATTTTTTCGGGCTACCTGGGAATTCCCTACATCGCTGGTGCTGGCGAATTGCTTGTTTTTTGCTCGGCATTGATGGGCGCGGGGCTTGGATTCTTGTGGTTCAACACTTATCCCGCGCAGGTATTTATGGGCGACATCGGCGCTCTGGCGCTGGGAGCTGCACTCGGTACCGTTGCCGTGGTGGTTCGACAAGAACTTGTCCTCGCGATCATGGGTGGCATCTTTGTCGTGGAGACCGCCTCAGTAGTGCTCCAGGTGGTGTCTTTTCGCCTCACAGGTCGAAGGATCTTCAGGATGGCGCCACTGCATCATCACTATGAACTCAAAGGCTGGGAAGAGCCGAAGATCATTGTGCGTTTCTGGATCATCAGCCTGATTCTGGTACTGATCGGGTTGGCGACATTGAAGGTCCGGTAAGCGTGGTTACAGAATCCGCTTTGAACGCGATCCTTGAACCATTTCACTGGGACAGGGCCCTCGTGCTGGGCCTGGGTCAGACTGGTTACTCCTGTGTGCAGTACCTGGACGCACAGGGTGTCTCAGTCACCGTCATGGACAGCCGGGAAAAGCCGCCTTATCTCGAACACCTCTCCCGGGAGTTTCCCCACGTTGAACTTCATGCTGGATCTTTCGATAGGGAAATTGCTGCACAGACTGAAGTTTTGGTGATGAGTCCCGGGGTTTCGCTGCGCGAACCCGCCCTGCGGGAGGCGATTGACTCTGGAGTTGAAGTCATCGGTGATATCGAGTTGTTTGCTCGAGCAAGTAAATCGCCGGTTATTGCCGTGACCGGGTCGAACGGTAAAAGCACGGTAACAACACTTGTCAGCCGGTTACTGGAAGCGGCGGGGTTAAGGGTTCTGACTGGAGGGAATATTGGTCGACCCGCCCTGGAGTTACTCAGTGAGCCGGCACCGGATTATTACGTCCTTGAGCTATCCAGTTTCCAGCTTGAGACCACCGTGAGCCTGACTGCAGAGGTAGCAGCAATACTGAATATCTCGCCGGATCACATGGATCGCTACGAAGATCTCGCCGAATACACCGCTGCCAAGGCTCGAATCGCCAGGGGCGCAAGGGTGCTTGTGACCGAGCGCAATGGGATTGTGCTGGACCAGGACACAATCGAAAGTACCCAAAGCCAGGTCACCTTCGGACTAGATCTCCCAGAAGCCAAAACTGATTATGGTGTGCTTTCTCAGGGAGAAAGTGAATGGCTTGTTCGTGGAAGGAAACAGCTTCTTTTAGCATCTGAACTGTCAATCCCTGGTCGACATAATGTGGCGAATGCGCTCGCCGCGTTGGCCGTAGCCGAATCCGTCAGTGGGCCAACACACGCGCGTGGGGTGGAGGCCGTCCGGATCTTCAAGGGTCTGCGGCACCGCTGCGAAGTGATTCTTGAGCGCAGTGGTGTGTTGTGGGTCAATGATTCAAAGGGAACCAATCCTGCAGCGACAGTCGCCGCTCTCCAGGGTATGGATCGGCCGGTAGTTTTGATTGCTGGCGGGCAGTCTAAAGGAGCTGACTTCTCGATCCTGGCCCAGGCCGTGAGGCGATATGCCCGGCAGGTTGTTTTGATCGGTGAGGATCGTACCAGGATCGCTGATACCCTGGGTCAGAGCGTGCCGATGACACTAGCGGACAGTCTTCAGGGTGCTGTATCACTGGCTGCTGCCTGGGCCCAGTCCGGTGATGTTGTGCTGTTTTCTCCGGCTTGCGCCAGCTTCGACATGTTTGAGGATTACGCAGACCGCGGCGATAAGTTCTGCCGCTTGGTGACGGAGAGATTACAGTGAGCGTAGGCGACTCCCTCGTCCGGACCCTCGTCGATTACCCGGCAGGTATGGATAGCGTACTGGTTGTCTCCGTACTGAGCCTCCTTGGCTTCAGTGCCGTGATGGTTTTCTCAGCCACGCTTGGCACTCATGGTTCCGGGTCGAGTGTGCTGCCACTGGTGAAGCATCTGTTCAGCATCGGACTTGGCCTCTCGGTTGCACTATTGGTGTCCCTGGTCGATGTCGCTGTGTGGCAGAAACTTAGCCGTATCCTGATGCCTTTGGGAATGCTGTTACTGCTGTTGTTACTGGTGCCAGGTATCGGAAGGGAAGTCAATGGTAGTACACGATGGTTTCCAGTCGGCCCGCTGCAGTTTCAGCCATCGGAAGTAGTCAAGGTGTTCGTGGTCCTGTACCTGGCCAATCACTGTGCGAACAGGTCAGGGGAACTCGGCCTGTTCAGGGCAGGGATAGTCGAGCCGCTGTTCGTTTTTACCGGTGTGGCGACGCTTCTGCTCCTGGAGCCTGACTACGGCTGTACGGCGGTCATCCTCATAACAGTACTGGGCATGCTGTTTCTGGCCGGGACGAGGTTGGTGTACATCGGTGGCGCCATGCTTACTGGATTGCTGGCGCTTGGCGTTCTGGTTCTCGTCTCCCCTTATCGTCTCCAGCGTGTCGTCAGTTTTCTGGATCCATGGGCAGATCCCTATGGCTCGGGTTACCAGCTGGTCCAGGCTCTGATCGCGCTGGGCAGTGGTGAATGGTTTGGCGTTGGCCTCGGTGCCAGCGTGCAGAAGTTGTTTTACCTGCCGGAGGCCAGTAACGATTTTCTGGTTGCGGTAATCGGTGAGGAGTTGGGACTCGTTGGAATCACGGTTCTGATGGCGCTCTATGCGGTTGTTCTATGGCGTGCGTTTCGGATCGCAGATCGTGTTGGTCGTTCTGGCGCGATGTTCGGGGCACGCGTGGCCCAGGGCATTGGTTTACTGCTGGCTGTGCAGGTCATCGTGAACTTCGCGGTCAACCTGGGAGTGGTGCCAACCAAAGGGCTGGCTCTGCCGATGATGAGTTATGGGGGTAGCAGTATGCTGGCCTGCTGTGTATCTATAGGGATATTACTGTCCATAGATCGCAGTGTTGCACGCGTGGCAGTTGAGCGTTGAAGACCGTGATGGTCATGGCCGGTGGAACCGGTGGGCACGTCTACCCGGCCCTGGCCGTGGCGAAATCGCTTCTTCGGCACGACATCAATGTAGTGTGGCTGGGTACCCGTACCGGACTCGAGGCGCGAGTGGTTCCTGCTGCCGGCATAGAAGTAGAGTGGATCGAGGTCAAGGGCGTGAGGGGAAGCGGATGGGTACGGAAACTGTGGCTACCTGTGATGTTGGGACGGGCCCTCTTCCAGGCCTATGCAGCCATCAGGCGGCGCCGGCCGGTGGCTCTGCTCGGCATGGGCGGATTCGTGGCAGGACCAGGCGGACTGGTTGCTTGGCTTATGCGTCTGCCAGTGCTGATTCACGAAGCGAACACCCGGGCCGGCCTAACCAACCGTGTTCTGGCGCCGCTGTCAAAATCGGTGATGTGTGGTTTTCCGGCAACCGTTGGACTCGGAGGTCGGGTTGAATGGACCGGAAATCCGGTTGGTGAAGAGTTTCTCGAATTTCCTCCTCCGGCCGACCATTATGGTCAGCACGCTGATGAGGTCCTACGTGTGCTGGTTATCGGTGGTAGCCAGGGTGCGAGGATCCTGAATCAGGTGCTGCCTCTGGCGATGGCCCAGTTGAGACCGGAGCAACGACCGAAACTGGTTCACCAGTGTGGGCGCGGTCGATCCGCTCCACTAGAGAGGCACTACCAGCAACTGAAAATGGAAGCGGAGGTGTCGGAGTTCATTGATGACATGGCGGCCGTGTACCGGCAGGCAGACCTCGTGATCTGTCGGGCCGGGGCGATGACGGTCGCTGAGATCTGTGCCGCCGGTCTTGCTGCACTGCTGGTACCGTATCCTTACGCTGCTGGTGATCACCAGAGAACCAATGCGAATTACCTGGCGTCCCGGGGCGCCGCCATCGCGCTCGATGAGTCGAATCTCTCCGCTCAGCATCTCGCCCAGACCGTGAGTGAATTACAGAACGACCGGGGACGACTGCTGTCAATTGGTGAAAATGCCCGGGCGCTTGCCCGTCTCGATGCCGCGCAAAGGGTGACGGCGCAGTGCCTGGAGGTCATTGGTGCGTGAGTTCGTCCAACAGATACACTTTGTCGGGATCGGAGGTGTGGGCATGAGCGGTATTGCATCGGTTCTGCTGGATCAGGGATACCGCGTTACCGGCTCTGACCTTGTGGTTGGCTCTCTTACCCGGCGGTTGGCAGAACGCGGCGCGGTGATTGATGTCGGTCATGATGCTCGACATATTGTCGGCGCAGATGTTGTTGTGGCCTCCACAGCAGTCTCAACCGAGAACGTTGAGGTTACCGCGGCGAGAAACGCCGGTATACCGGTGATTCCACGCGCAGAGATGCTCGGCGAACTGATGCGATTTCGCAGGGGCATCGCCGTTGCGGGTACGCACGGCAAGACCACCACCACCAGTCTCATTGCAAGTATTCTGGCCACAGCCGGGCTCGATCCGACCTTTCTGGTCGGCGGACTGGTCAACAGTGTCAGGGGGTATGCCCAGTTGGGAACCGGACAGTGGCTGATTGCTGAAGCAGATGAGAGCGATGCTTCTTTCTTGTGTCTGCAGCCCTACCTGGCCGTAGTGACGAATATTGACGCCGATCACCTGGAGAATTTTTCAGGGGATTTCGAAAAGCTCGTTGACGTTTTTGTCGAGTTTCTCCAGCGCCTGCCATTCTACGGTCTGGCAATTCTGTGCCTCGATGATCCAGTGGTTCGAAGACTTCGGGCCCGACTGAATAAGCCAGTAATCACTTACGGAACAGTTGTGGATGCCCAATATCGTGCGACGGACATTAGCCAGGATGGCCCACGCATGACCTTCAATGCGCATCTGCCCGGTGGTCACATACTGGCAGTTGATCTGGCTCTGGCGGGTGAACACAACGTCTTGAATGCTCTGGCTGCGATCGCGATTGCCGACAAGGTAGGGGTTAGCCACCAGCCAATCAGGGACGGCCTGGCGGGTTTCGAGGGTATTGGCCGTCGCTTTGAGATCCTGGGTGAGGTTGCAGTCCAAGGTGGGTCGGCCGTATTGGTGGACGACTACGCACATCATCCACGAGAGATCCAGGCCACTCTAGAGGCGGCTCGGGGATGTTGGCCTGACCGGCGCCGGGTGGTGGTATTTCAGCCGCATCGCTATACCAGAACGCGGGATCTATTTGACCAGTTTGCTGATTTGCTGGCAGCCGAGGCCTGTCTGATCGTCGCTGAGGTGTACCCGGCTGGTGAGGTGCCGCTCGACGGGGCTGACGGCAGGTCATTGTGTCAGGCGATTCGCAGTCGCGGAGGCAGGGATCCTGTCTTTATGGATGATGTAAGGGATCTTGCGGTCCGGCTCGACGAGGTCGTGCAACCGGGCGATGTCGTATTGACGCTGGGCGCAGGTGATATTGGTCGCGTGGTACGCGAATCCCTGACATTCAATCGATCCGTACCTGAGGATGCCCAAGGGTGACACTGGAAGCGATCATGCAATTAGCCACCATCTTCCCGGGCGTTCGAGGGGAAATCCGTCAGGACGAGCCCATGGCGCAACATACCAGCTGGCGTGTCGGGGGTGCTGCTGGTTACTACTTCAAGCCGCAGGATCGCGAGGACCTGTCGCTGTTTCTGAGTGTTTTGCCTCGTGCAACGCCGCTGCTCTGGGTGGGTCATGGTAGCAATCTTTTGGTCAGGGACGGTGGTTTTCCGGGTGCCGTGGTGTGCTGCCATGGGCAACTCTCGGATCTGGAGAAAGTGGCCGGACACCGCCTGTATGCCGAGGCCGGTGTCTCCTGTGCAAAGGTCGCCCGTTTCAGCACCCGGGCAGGGCTTCAAGGTGCAGAATTCCTGGCGGGTATTCCCGGAACGATCGGTGGTGCCCTGGCGATGAACGCCGGTGCTTTTGGTGGAGAGATCTGGGATATCGTCAGCAGCGTCGAGCTAATCGATCGTGACGGACAGGTCCATGGCCGTAGCGCAGCGCACTTTGAGCCAGGCTATCGTGCCGTTGATCTGCCTGTCGGGCACTGGTTTCTCAGCGCGACGCTTGGACTTGCGACAGGGAACGCAGAATACGGCCGCGGTCGTATCCGCTCTCTACTCGTCGAACGAGCTGATAGGCAACCGGTTCGGGGTGCGAGTGCCGGCTCAGTATTTCGCAACCCGATTGGCGATTACGCAGCCCGTTTGATTGATAAGGCTGGCCTTAAAGGATTGCGCAGGGGTGACGCCGAGGTTTCCCTTCAGCACGCCAATTTTATTGTCAACTGTGGCCATGCAAGTGCCAGTGATATTGAGGCACTGATCAGCCAGGTACAGTCTCGGGTAAAGGAGCAATTTGGTGTTCTGCTGGAGCCAGAAGTCAGGATCGTGGGAGAGCGATCGTGAAACACAGACAGGATACTGTTCAGATTCCATCACCGATACTGACTCAGGTCAGTGGGCTGGCTCCTGCCCCCGGCTCTGCCCTGCGGGTACTGCGAAGTCCCGCCGGGATCCTCGCATTGGTCCTGTTACTCACCATCACAGGCGTGATGCTGGCTGACGAGATTCTGCGTCCCGGCCGTTTCACTATCGAACGGGTGACAATCAGCAATCTGCTCAAACGAGTTGATGGGCCGATAATAGAACGTACGGTCTGGCAGAACCTGGAGGGCAATTATTTCACTGTCGACCTGTCCAAGATCGAAAGCCACCTGGTACGGCTCCCTGGTGTTTACCGAGCAGCGGTTCGAAGAGTCTGGCCGGATAGCCTAGCCGTATCGATTACGGAATCCAATGCGATCGCCAGATGGCACTCTTTTACTAACCAAGCGATCGCTAAGCCTGAATTCGTAAATCTGCCACCCGGTACTGGGCTCTCGTTGCAGCCACTTCTGACCAGTGACATTGCCGATCGCCCGAAGGTGATTGAGGCCTACCTTGAGCTGACAAGGATTCTGGGTCCCATTGACCTCGAACCGTCGGCTGTGTCAATGAACTCTGCCGGAGACTTCAGGCTGGCTGTGGCATCTAAAACCGATCACGCTCCTAGCGAATTTGAAATCGTCATTGGTCGCGAGGACCCACTGAAGAGAGTCGGCCGCTTTGCAGCGGCGTTCGATCTCGCTCTACGGGATCGATCGTCGGACATTGAACGGGTGGATCTGCGCTACACGAGCGGCTTCGCAGTGCTGTGGAAAGGGATGGCGGATTCATCGATGCAGTTGGCGGATAGCAGGCCATACGGGAACTGACGGCAAACTAGATGGCCAAAAAACACGAAGAAAAAATCATTGTCGGGCTGGATATCGGCACTTCAAAGGTGATGGCCGTGGTCGGAAATATCAACAATGACGGTGAGTTGGAGATCATCGGAATCGGTCAGCACATCTCCCGGGGTCTCCGCAAAGGAGTGGTAGCCGACATTGAATCAACCGTGCATTCCATCCAGTGTGCAGTAGAGGAAGCCGAACTTACCGCTGACTGCCAGATCAACTCAGTATTCGCCGGGATTGCTGGTTCTCACATCAGATCCATGAATTCCCATGGTGTGGTCGCAATACGGGACAGGGAGGTCGGCCACGATGACGTGGAGCGTGTCATAGAGGCCGCCCGTGCACAGGCAATTCCTGACGATCAGCGGGTTCTCCACATTCTGCCTCAGGACTTTATCATTGACGGACAAGAGGGCGTCCGTGAACCGATCGCCATGAGCGGCGTGCGGTTGGAAGCAAAAGTACACATCGTTACCGCAGCACTCAGTGCCGCCCAGAATATTGATAAGTGCGTACGTCGTTGCGGCCTGGCTGTTGACGATCTGATTCTCGAACAACTCGCATCGAGTTACGCTGTTCTGGACGACGACGAGAAGGACCTGGGTGTCTGTCTGGTTGATATCGGTGGTGGCACCACAGATATCGCGATCTTCACTGAGGGCGCAATCCGTCACACAGCAGTTCTGCCGGTTGCCGGAGATCAGGTAACCAATGACATTGCGGTTGCGCTGCGAACACCAACCCAGGCAGCCGAAGAACTCAAGAAGAAATTCGGCTATGCGCTGGTCGGCTTGGCTCCGGAGGGCGAGTCGATTGACGCTCCGAGTGTGGGTGACCGTGCGCCCAGGAAGCTCGCACTGTCCAGTCTTGTAGATGTTGTTGAACCCCGTATCGAAGAGTTGTTCATGCTGGTGCAGGCCGAACTGAGGCGCAGCGGATATGCGGAGCTTCTTGGTGCAGGTATTGTTCTCACTGGGGGAAGTTCCAAGATGGAAGGTATGGAAGACCTGGGCGAAGAGGTGTTCCAGCTACCCGTTCGATTGGGTATCCCACAGTATGCTGGCCCGCTGAGCGAGGTGGTGCGCAACCCGATCTGCTCAACTGGCATGGGGTTGCTCATTTTTGGGCATCAACACCGAAGCGAATCTGCCAGTCCAAAAAAACGACCGGTGTGGCCTGAAAACCAGCTGCAGCGGCTGAAGATCTGGTTTAGACACCATTTCACCGAAGAATGAACAGCGCTACTGTCAAAAGCGCACACGGTGGGCAGCCTGTCATGGCGCCTGTCTCGGATTACTACAGTGAATTTCTTTCTTTTTAACCTGGCAATAGGAGCTCAATCATGTTCGAACTGATGGAAACTTCCGGTCAACAGGCTGTGATCAAGGTGCTTGGCATTGGCGGTGGGGGTGGCAATGCTGTTGACCACATGCTTTCTGCCAATCTCGAGGGTGTTGAGTTCATTAATGCGAACACAGATTCCCAGGCCCTGCGGCGATCAGGTGTGTCGAAGATTCTACAGTTGGGCGAAAACCTGACCAAGGGACTGGGAGCTGGGACCAACCCGGACGTCGGGCGGCAGGCAGCCAGCGAAGATCGCGACAAGATCGCCGAAGTGCTCGATGGCACTGATATGCTATTTCTCACGGCAGGCATGGGTGGGGGCACGGGAACGGGTGCAGCACCGGTTGTCGCGCAACTTGCCAGGGAGAAAGGAATACTGACTGTCGCAGTGGTGACGAGACCTTTCAAATTCGAAGGCGGTCGAAGAATTGAAGCGGCCAACCAGGGTATCAAGGAACTCAGTGAACTGGTCGACTCTCTCATCATCATACCCAATGAAAGGATCCTGGAAGTCATGGGTGGGCAAGTCACTTTGTTGGACGCTTTCGGTAAAGCCAATGAAGTACTGTTCAATGCTGTTCAAGGCATTTCCGAACTGATTACGCGCCCTGGTTTGATCAATGTTGACTTTGCGGACGTCCGAACGGTGATGATGGAGATGGGTATGGCGATGATGGGGTCGGCCACCGCAATGGGAGCAGATCGTGCCATCGAGGCCGTACACGGCGCGGTGTCGAGTCCGTTACTGGAAGACGTGGATATCTTTGGAGCCAGAGGCCTATTGGTCAATGTGTCTGCAGGGCCAGACATGACTCTGGATGAGTTCGCCCACATAGGCGATGTGGTCAGTAACTTCGCGTCGGAAGACGCGACGGTAGTCATTGGCACGGTCCTTGATCCCGCTATGGAAGGGAATCTGAGGGTCACGATGGTTGCTACCGGAATCGGCAACTCCGTTTCCGCACCTGATTTTCGATTAGTCAAGGGTACTGAAGAGGAGGAAACACCCCAGGACCTTACGGTCGACGACTACGATACACCGACTGTCATTCGGCGACGGTCTCGGAGCGACGCTGTTTCCGAGGGCAACACTGCAGTCGATATGGATTATCTTGATATTCCCGCGTTTCTGCGCCGTCAGGCTGGTTAAAGGCTTGATCTGGGTCAGGAATCGAGGATTTGGGTTAAATTGAGGACAAATATGCAGAAAAAGTGGTAATAATCTTTCAAAAATACTACACAATACTGGTCATCTAATGTAGTATCGGGTGTGGTCAGGTACCTGGCCTGAACCAGAACAATAACAAGGAATATGCGGTCGAATGGCCAAGCAGATCACGCTCAAAAATGTCATCCGGGCCACCGGAGTGGGGCTTCACACCGGTGATAAGGTCTACCTGACCCTGCGTCCGGCACCGGCCAATACCGGTATCGTCTTTCGTCGGGTCGACCTTGATCCCGTGGTGGAACTGAAAGCGTCACCCGACCGTGTCGGTGACACGCGGTTATCGACGACGCTGGACTGCGACGGTACCCGGGTATCCACAGTTGAACACTTGATGTCGGCATTTGCCGGCCTGGGAATTGACAACGCCTGGGTGGACTTGACCGCCGGTGAAGTACCGATCATGGATGGCAGCGCCGGCCCTTTCGTTTTCCTGATCCAGTCGGCGGGTTTGCAGGAACAGAATGCCCCAAAGCAGTTCATTCGCATCCTGCAGTCAATTGAAGTACAGGACGGTGACAAGTGGGTGCGGTTCGAACCACACAATGGGTTTAAGGTCACTTTCAGTATCGATTTCAACCATCCGATTCTGCAGTCATCGACCCAGAGCGCTAGCATTGACGTTTCGACCACAGCGTTTATCAAAGAGATCAGTCGTGCGCGCACCTTTGGATTCCTGCAGGATGTTGAAGCACTCCAGGATGCGGGGCTTGCCCGTGGCGGTAGCCTGGATAACGCGATCGTAATGGACGCCTACCACATTCTCAATGACGAAGGTCTTCGTTACGGCGATGAATTCGTCAGGCACAAGATCCTTGATGCGATTGGAGATCTCTACCTGCTGGGATACCCGCTGATCGGTGCATTCACTGCACACAAGTCGGGCCACTCACTTAATAACCGCCTGCTTCATTTGTTGCAGGAGCGCCCGAGCGCCTGGGAGCTGGCGTCATTCGACGATGACGACCCTGCCCCCGTTAGTTTCGGCAGGCCCGTCGTCTCGCAATAAATCCAGGCTGGTAGCCCCGTACTAACCGGGGTGTTCCGCTTCCAAGTTGTCCTTTAGTTCGCCCTATCTAGCGACAGTGGAACGACACTCTGCGCCAGGCTCGAAATACTCCGCAGAACTGCTGCTGCCTGTCGAAAGAGAATCACATAAAGTCTAATTTTGTGGTAGCGTCGCACGGTACGATAGAGGCTTAACAGGGGTCGTCTGGGCGTTAACCCGATCACTGTAGGATCAGGCGGGTATGGAATTCTCCCTTTCAGTTGAACAAAAGATGCTGATCGACAGTGCCCGGCACTTTACCGAGCAGGTGCTTTATCCCAGCGAGGACGAGGTCGAGGCTAGCGATCAAGTATCGCCAGAACTGAAGGCGTGGGTCGTCGATAAAGCCATAGAGCACGGCTTTTACGCAGCCAATATGCCTGAAGAACTCGGTGGTGGGGGTCTGGACACGGTATCACTGACGTTATTTGAAAGGGAACTGGGTCGGGCTAACTTCGCACTGCAGTACCTGGTCGGGCGGCCAAGCAATATCCTGCAGGCCTGTACGGGTGAGCAGCGGGAGCGTTATCTTCTGCCTTGTATTCGAGGCGAGAAAATAGACTGTCTCGCGATGACGGAACCTGCTGCTGGCTCTGACCTGCGCTCCATGATCTGCCGGGCTGACGTCGATGGTAATGAATATGTGATCAATGGTACGAAACACTTTATCAGTCACGCCGACATAGCCGATTTCGTTATCCTGTTTGCTGCGACCGGAGAAGAGGCTACCAGTCGTGGTGTGAAAAAGTTGATCAGTGCATTTCTGGTCGACAAGGGAACCACGGGCTTCACCGTCAGACCTGGATATCACAGTGTTTCACACCGCGGTTATCACAACAGCATTCTTGAATTCGACCACTGTCGGGTACCGGCATCGCAGATGCTTGGGGAGAAGGACCAGGGATTTCAGGTTGCGAATGACTGGCTGGGCGCAACCCGTCTCCAAGTTGCCGCAATGTGTCTGGGGCGGGCACACCGCGCGCTGGAATTGGCGAACCAGTGGGCTGCGCAGAGGCAGCAGTTCGGCCAACCAGTGGGTCGCTTTCAAGGCGTAGGGTTCAAGCTGGCGGACATGAAAATGCGCCTGGAAGCTGCTGAGCTCCTGACTTTGCAGGCTGCCTGGAAGACCGATCAAGGAACGGCTACTGACACCGATTACGCGATGGCCAAGCTTTACAGCACTGAGATGCTGGCCTTCGTTGCTGATGAGGCCATTCAAATTCATGGCGGGATGGGGCTAATGGCCGACCTGCCGCTGGAGCGGATCTGGCGTGATGCGCGAGTTGAACGTATCTGAAAAGATCAACGGTGAGGCTAGCTCGAGGTCTCTAGCTCTACCACGACCCTGTTTAACTCTTCGGCAAGAAAAGTGTTAGCCGGGTTAGAAAGAAACGCATCGGCTAGAGCGCGGTAGTACCACAAGGATCCTTCCTTTTTACCAGTGAAGCGATCCCAGATCGCTTCTCCTATGTCACGATAGTCCCGCAGGATACAGCGGGCGTTATGTAGCTTGTCTGCGTTGCTTACGAGTCGCACTGAGTTACTGGCAGAGGCAATATGAGTGACATACTCTTCTTTTCTTTCGCGCCAGGGGCGCTTCTCCTGTCCCTCAGGTGGTGCATCGTCCGTGCAGCCATCGACAATGGCGGCAACCTCTTCTCCGTAGTCTGAGCGTATCTTCTAAAGGGTCTTCACCCCACCGTGATCTTCCACCGCATCGTGCAATAACGCCGCGATAACCTCTTCCTCACTGCCGTCTGATTCCATTACCAGGGCGGCAACGCTGTAGAGATGGGAGATATAGGGAATAGCGGTGCCTTTGCGGCTTTCGGTGTGCAAGGTGGTCGCGTAATTCAGGGCTGAGAGAAAACGCGGGGAGGTTGGAAGGGGGCTTTGGTTCGCTGCCACTTAATTCCTTTTAATTGTTGGCCAGCCCTTATCATAACCCGCGATCTTGCTGTTACGAAGATTGGCCAGTCGATATACCAGAAGCTTCCTCAATCTCCGATGATCTTTTTCAGTTTGCTCGGCAGCAAGTGTCTCCGAAGCTCGTTTGGTGGCTTCTAAGGTCTTCCGCATTCTTGATGAATTAATCGAACTCATCAGACCAAAATAGCCCCCGATTCCAACTGCCACGATCATCAGAAATAGTTGTGTCTGCTCAATATAGAAAAGACCCATTACAACGATGATGAGCAGCAATATTGAGAATGGTACAAGGGCGGCAACAAACCCAAAACCATCGGAGGGGTCTTGGATGGCTGAAAAGCTGCGGCCGATCGCAATCAGCAAGAGAACTAGAACGACAGCGAGAATGACTGTCATCATGACTTCACCCATCAGTCGTCGTCGTCAGCATCTTCCGGAGCAGAGGATGCTTTCTTTGCGACTCAAGAATCTCTCTCCGAGCCCCTGATAAGAGTGCGTGTTTCATCATTCCATCACTGATCGATAACCAGTATCAGGTACCAAAGGGACGACGCCATCAGAACCCACAAGGAATCCAAAGATCCCACCTATCGTTGTAAATAGGGGTCGATGAAATAATAAGAAGAGAAACCATAGTAAAAATAATACATCCTTATTGATGCCGGTGGGGATTATTTCCTCATCCCCATCATCTTCAATTTCTATCCAAGAACTGCGCATAAATCTTCCCCGTGCGAGCGAATCTTTCTCCGATATGGCTTGCCCTGCCAGGACACAAACCAACTTGAACAGCGGCTAATACCAGACACATTTTGTTTCTGCATTCAGACGGATTGACGTCGCGAGTAGATCAGTAGCGACACGTGTGATCAGGTTATTGCCAATGATTTTTTCGATAACACCGAACCAGGATTGAATGCGACTCAGATTTTTTTCAATCGCTACGAACGTATCATGATCTCCGATTGTTGATGCCGCATTCAGGCCAATACCGGTGGCGGCAGCACCGAGTCCCAACACAATCGGGCCGGAGTCAGGTGTCCATTGGTACTTGTAGTCAATCGGATATTCACGAAAACCTGTGCCGATAACCGTTGTGGTCAGAAAGTGATTTTTGTACTGCTCCCAGATGTCGCTTGCTGCTGTTAAATCAAATCGTCCGACATAGTGTGAAAGGTAGGACAGAGCACAGCCTCGAGGAATGCCGCTGAACTTTTTCACACCGACGACCTCTGTAATGTAGAGCCCCGTCTCCGGATGGACTGCATGACTATTCATGTACTCGAACCATCCACGAATCGGTTCATCAGAAAGATCAGTCCCATAGTTCTGATCGTAGAGCCACAGTGAATACAGGATGGCCGCCTGGTCGGCTGGCCATTTCATCCGACTTCTGGCGTGGAGGTCTGCGTGATAGTTGTCGTACTTGAGGGTGCTGTGACGCAGATGTTCACTGACCCTGCGGTTGAGTGCCGTGTACTCATGATCGATGGTGAGTCGCGACAATGCCCCCAGGCAGATGTTGAGGTGCTCCAGGTAGTAGCCCCATTTATAGAGATTGCGAACCCCTTCGAGTTTGCGACGAAACGGATTGACTTTCGGATGCACGGCCCGTCGCACGATTTCTTTGAGCAGTGACACTGCCTCGTCAATGTCTAATTGACCCTTGAGATGCAGGTTCGTGATGCTCTCGGCCATATTCGACAAGGCAGCGATCGAATGCCATGCCGGTATAAACAACTCCTGATGGGTGAACCCCTGAAAATTTTCTCGGGCCAGAAAAGTTCTGACTCGGTTCAATCGTTCGGTACAGCCATTCGCGAGACTGACACTCGCAGCCTCGCGACTATTTGACTGCTCATAGTTTTCCAGATGTGCTTGAAACATTTTTTTATCCTTTTGATGAGGGGTATGGTCAATTCAATAGACAGTCATACACCCGCTGTCACCACGCTATCGGCACGACACACACCTACATCCGACTGTGTCTCCAGGCGTTTGCGAAACTTCAGATGCCGATCACGATTCAAGGTAATAAGCGGTGACCACATGCGGTTCACCCAGCGTTGGCGAATCAGTGCATACCACAGCGGGTTGGCACGCTTGTAGAGATACGACGCCGCCAGGTACGACGGCACTGCGCTCCAGTCCTCAGGGCGCCGTCGCCAGATCGACCCGTGAGAGAACAATGTTTTGTAACACCACTGATAGCCCGCCTCGAGTTGCTCAGGTGTCATATGCCTGGGCTGGAAAACACAATGGGCCGTGTCGTAGCGGCTCCAATCCCGATGCAGCAACCTGCCCTCAGATTCCATCTGCCGAAACAGCGGTGTACCCGGGTAGGGTGTCATGATGTGAAAGGTGGCGCACTCAAGCTTCGCCTCCTCAACCCAGTTTACGGTGCGCTCAAAAATATCTGGCCCATCATGATCAAAACCCAGCACGAAACTACCGTTCACCTGAATGCCGTTATCTTGCAGCACACGGGTGCGACGCAGGTAATCTTCCGGCGCGGGCGTTTTCTTGCGCGCCTGCACCAGGTTATCCAGGCCCAGTGACTCGTAGCCGATAAAAACACCGGTACATCCGGAAAGTGCCATCTCGCGTACCAGTGAAGGATCGTCGGTCACGTCGATGGTGACCGCTGCGCTCCAGATAATTCCCAGTGGCCTCAATGCCCGGCACAACTCGCGCAGATACTCCTTTTTTGAACCCAGATTGTTATCCACGAACACGCAGTACGGCTGACCATCAGCGGCGATTTCATCGACTACCTGCTGAACATCGCGCATGCGATACGGCATGCGCAAGCCATCCGTCGACAGGTAACAGAACCCGCAGCGGTTGTGACAGCCGCGCGTTGCAATCACTGAAGTGGTCGTCAGGAAACTCGCTTTCGGCAGCAGATCACGCCGCGGTGGTGGATCATCCCGGTACGGCCGGGTGAAATCGGCGCGGTACTCACACTGCAACTGGCCGCGCTCGATGTCGTGCAGCATCTGCGGCCACAGCGCCACCCCATCACCGATCGCAACCGCATCGGCATGTACCTTTGCCTCCTCGGGGCATGAGACCACATGCAAGCCACCAAGAATCACCTTCGAACCCATCGCTCGATACCAGCGTGCAAGCTCGTAAGCACGCTTGGCAAAAGTGAGGTGCACGCTGATACCCACCACCTCGGGCAGCGGATCACATGGCGGCAGACCCTGCAGCAGATTCTCATCGTGGTAACTGAGTTCCCAGCCCTTGGGCGTTGCCCCGGCAATGCTGGTCAGTGCCAGCGTCGGGGTCAGCACATGCTTGCCGAAACTTGCGATCGGATCCTTCGGGTAAAACGGGTTGAGCAGCAGCGCGTGGCGCTTTTGCACTGCGCGCGGCTGCGCATCCGGCAGCACCGGCGCTTCGACCATTGGCCGCGGTATGAATTTTCGACTCATGGAGTGCCTCCTTTAATCGGGGGGATGTTCTCCAGGTGCACGATGCGGCCGCGGTGGCGTACCGCACGTGGCGTGATGCCTGCCTCGCGCAGGCGCTTTGCCACCTTGGGGAACAGCGTGATGTGTTCGAGCTCGAGCGATGTGAGGATGCCGGGGCGTATCGCAGCCAGGCGTTCCCTGGCGCGCTCGATGCCTTCATCTGTACTGAACGACACCGTGACGCAGGCATTGCACGACACCCCTGCAGCAATCAGGTGTTCCAGTGCACGAAACGGCAGCGCGTAACTCGAGGCGCGCGCTCCGGTCAGGGTGTGATACTCCTCGGGACTCGTGCCCTTGATCGACACGCGTACGTGCAGGTTGCGAAACTGTGCCAGCTGCTGTGCAAATTCAGGATCATCGCCCAGTGTCATGCCGTTGGTTTCGAGCACGAACACGTACGGTGATTGATCGACCAGTTCGAGCAGCTCGAACAGGTGTTGTCGGCCCAGCGTGCCTTCGCTCGCCGAGGCGGAGATGAGTTTGTGGCCATGGCGACGTGCACTTGCATCGAGTGCATCGAACACCTGTTGCGGTGTGTAAAATTTTCCGGTGCTGCCAGGTTTGCGCACTGGCCTGTCACTGAAGCAGTACTTGCAACGCAGGTTACAGCCGACCTCGGTCGCACTTGAGGTGCCACCGTAAAACCGCAACGGTCGTGCCAGGCTCGCGTACTTGCGCCGGTTGCCGGCGACGACCACCTTTTCGGTGGCCGCCGCCAGTGCAACAGGGTCGTAGCCGTGCTCGTCAGCTGGCGTCATCATCAGATTTGCCGTACAGCAGGGTGTTCTGCATGTCGACGACGGCTTTTGTGACGCCTGGGATGACCTTACCCATGAACGTCATGCCGCCTGACTTTTCTGCACGCTTCCACTCCGCGCTCGCCAGCTCGTCGAGGTTCGCCTCGGGGGCGCGTGTGTCCTCGATGTGACGTGTTGCACGGTGCAGCCGTTTGAGGGCACGCGATTTTTCATCGTAGCCCAACTTCGACTGCTCGACTGAGTCCTGCAGATGACCGATTGTCTCCTGCAGTGCCTCACGGTCGATCGGATGTGGCCGACCATCCTTACCCCCGACTGCGAAGCTGAACCGCGCTGGGTCATCGAACCGACTGGCATCGCCGTGGATCAACTCTGAGGTCAGTGCCAGTGCCTTCAGGGTCTGTGGACCGACCCCCTTGAGCAGCAGCAGGTCCTCGAAATTATCGATTTCACTGTCGTGCGCCATGGCCAGCACTGCACCGAGGCGTTTGAGATCGACATCCTGCTCACGCACCTCGTGGTAATTCCCCATGGTGATCTCACGTGCAGCATCGAGCACTGCGCGCGGTTCATCCTGAGTCATCTGTACGATGTGCTGACGCGCACTATCAGCGCGTGTATCCGCGAGGTTGACGACGCTGTCACCGCGCTCACCGACAATTCCGGTGTGTGGATCATCGACGAACGAACGCACTGTGGGCGAGTGCATGTGGTAACGACGTGCACGCCGAGTCGATGTGTCCATGCCCTGCGTTATGCCGGCCCATTCACCCTCATCGGTCAGGATGACGTGCTGCTGGTACAGGTTGTACCCATCCTGAATCGCGTTATTGTCGACACGCTTCGCCAGTTGGCACGAGCGCACCAACTCATCACCCTTGAGGCCGTGTTTATCGGCCACGCGCTCGATCTGTGACGGCGCACGCCAGGCACGTTTGCCCTTACCCCCGAGGATGTGCACACCGAGTTCACTCGAGATTGGATTAATTTTCCGACGCAGCGATCCCAGCACTGCTGCTGTGACGCCCGAACTGTTGTACTGCATCCCCGCGACAGCACCGAGGGCTTGAAACCAGTTCGGATCGCTCATGCGGGTGAGCAGTTCCGACTTGCCATAATTCTGGATCACCGATTCCACGACGGCTTTACTCAGCTCGCCCATGTGCTCGGTAAACCACGTTGGCATGCGCCCGAAATGCAGCGGCATGCCGATTACTCCTGAATTGATCATGTTGACCTCCGATCATTGTGTTGACGTTGAGGCGCGGCGGATGTGGGTCCGTCCCGGCTGCCCGGCCGCGCCGGTACTGCCCGGTCCGCGGGGGGTGTGGCACCGGGCAACGCAACTGCCTGCCTGAGCACCTCATCCGCCCCGCACATCACCGGGCACCACTCAGAATCCCACAGTTAGCACCTGAGGTCACATCATATAATGTGATTAACACACCTTATTAATCAACAAGTTAAAGAATTGAATATAATTAATGTTATATTTAACAAACGAATTATTATGGCTCGATAACGATGCGACGACTTCTTTTCAGTTGGGTTGGCGGTGCCGATTGGGACGCTCGCGACGGCAAGGTCGAAGAGCCCGGGCCGATCACGCGCACTCTGGCGGACAAGACCTGGGGGGTGCTCGATGAGGTGCACCTGTTGAACAATTACGTCAAGCGCAAACCAGCTGAATATAAAAAGTGGCTGGCTGACAAAACCCCGGCCTCGATTACCTGCAGCAATGCTGCGCTTTCTTCACCGACAAATTTCACCGAGGTTTACGAGGCGGCCGATCAACTGGTACGCAGCATAAACTTAGAAAACCCCAGCGAGTGTGAACTGATTTTTCAGTGCAGCCCGGGCACGTTTGTGATGAGCCAGGTATGGATCATCCTGTCTGATACCAGATACCCGGCAACACTCATCGAGGCATCCAAAGAAGCCGGTGTTGTCAAAATGGACGTGCCCTTCGAATTCTCGGTCGACGTTTTGATCGAGCGCGCCGACCGGGCACGGCGCGAAGCCAGCACAGGACCTCGGCTCGATACTCCCGAATTTAAAAACATCATTCACGACTGCCGGCCTATGCGCCGTGCCATGGAGCGGGCGGCGCGAGTCGCCCCGCGCAGCATCCGGGTGTTGATCGAGGGTGAATCCGGCACCGGCAAGGAACTCTTTGCCAGGTTCATCCACGCCCAGAGTTCGCGGCGCACCAGAGCGCTTCATACCGTCAACTGCGGGGCTATTCCACAAAACCTGCTTGAGGTGGAACTTTTCGGCAGCGAAACAGAAGACCCTCTTGAGGGTGCTACCAAGAAGAACCGCGGGCGGTTCGAGCAGGCCAACCACTCGACGCTGTTCCTCGATGAGATAAGCGAACTACCCATGCACCTGCAGGTGAAGCTGCTGCGCGCCATCGAAGACGGCGAGATCACCCGGGTCGGGGGAACCCGCCCGGTGAAACTGCACATTCGTTATCTGTGTGCGAGCCACCGTCCCTTGAACGAGGAGGTAGCAAAGGGAAGTTTCCGGGCGGATCTTTTCTACCGTCTGGCAGAAGACGTGATCAGCCTGCCGCCACTGCGTGAACGCGGTGATGACATCTCACTCATCACCCATTACCTGATGGAAACCCTCAGTGAAAAACTCAAACTCGAGAAAAAGGACAAAGGTCCCTGGACACTCAGCGCCGGGGCCAGGAATGTGCTCAAGCGCTATCCGTTCCCTGGCAATGTGCGCGAACTTGCCAATATCCTTACCCGGGCGATCGTCCACGCCGAATCCTTGGAGATCTCCCGGGCCGAGATTGAAGATGCGCTGAATATCGCCCGGGTTCCAGAAGATGCAAGCAAAGTGCTTGAAAGACGTCTTGATGAGAATTTTGACCTTACGGCCTTGCTCGATGAGATCACCCGCCACTACATCACACGTGCTGGAGAGCAGACCGACAAAAACAGGAGTAAGGCGGCGATACTGCTGGGCTTTAACCATTACCAGACGCTGTCAAAACGCATGAAGAAACTCGGCATTAAGTGGTGAAAAAGCACCTGCTCCATCATCTGTCAAACCAGGCCTTCAAAACCCTCAAAGCCCTTGGGCTGCCTATCCGAGCCAGGCCCTGGCGGCAGCCGACGGCTCGAGGTGAATGGGCCCAGGCGAAAACAGCGCTGCTCGATGAGATAACTGCCAACCGCTACCACAGTGGTGCGAGGCACTTCTGCCACCAGCTGCTTGATCGCATCGACGCACTCGAGCACGTGCCCACCACCGCACTCACCACAGCTCTTTTCAAAGGCGCAGAGGCCTTGCACGAACCTGTCGGTACACCGATCGCCCCCGGTGCTGACGACAACACCCTCACCCAGAGCCAGAAGACTGCCCTGGCGCAGGGCAGAACCGGCCGTTTCCTTTTTCTGCTGGGTGCGCCCGGCGCGGGCAAAACTCTTGTTACCTCGCGCCTGGCGGGTGAGTACATCAACGCCGGCCAGACAACTCTGCTGTGCTGCCAGACCCGCACGGCGCTCGATTACGCGATCTCGCGCCTGGATGAAGATACCCGGCAGAGTCCCCGCTTTACCGCACGTACTTTTGCTGCGCTGATCAGCGAACAGACCAGCGAACCCTTCGATAACGTCATAGTGGACGAGGCCGGCATGGCCCACCTGGCACAGGTGCTGCATCTTTCTACACTCGCGCGGCAACGCATCATTTTTGTGGGTGACCCGATGCAACTGCCGCCGGTGGCGTCGGCCGATACCCCGGCCGCAAAACAGTGGCTGCGGCGCAATATCTTCCAGCATCAGGCGGGCACTGACAATCTGTCCGGGCTGTTCTTCTGGCAGGAGCGCAACAGCGATACCAGTGTGCTGCTGCGTGAGCAGTACGAGATTCCCGGCCGTATCTTCGACATCCTCAACCACTTCTGCTACGGCGGCAGGCTTGTGTGCCGCACTCCCGGGCGGGGCATTGTTTCGTTTATCGACACCAGCAAGATCAATCCGCAGGTGACCGGCAGCCGGCGCTCGCCGGTCAATACCGATCACGGTGAGATCGCAATGGCAACACTGACCGAGGTTCTGCAAAAAAAGAGCGTCCATCCTGACAGTGTTGCCGTACTCACACCCTTCAGGGGCCAGGCCCGCTACCTTATGCACCTTGGGAAACTGCGGGCCCTGCCAGAGGCCATCGAGTACGCCACGGTGCACACCTTTCAGGGGCGCATGAAAACCTGTGTCGTGCTCGACCTTACGGCATCGCAAGTAGATTACACCTACCGAATTCTCGAAGATGACAACCAGGCGCTGGCACTGATGAACACGGCACTGTCACGCTGCCGTACCCAGGCCGGCGTTGAAGGGCGGCTGGTGGTTATCACCAATCTGGAACATATCCGTGCGCGTTATCCCAATGGCGCAGTTACGGCTTTTCTTGAGCGACTGCGCTCGGTTGCCGACAACCTCAGCGAACCGACGGCATTGCCGGACAGCACCCAGGCGAGGTTCTCGGGCGATACCCTGCGTTATGCCGAAGTAACTGACAGGCTGCTGGGCGAGTTTGAGCACGAATACGGGCAGATCAGTGCCGCGCTTGCAAGCCCCCAACTGCCCGACGAAGATGCTAT